>Ga0214543_1000009_pt1 | contig 384302 bp, 369 predicted proteins | sample CNSS2metaG_FD_160094 | JGI IMG/M metagenome (GOLD analysis project Ga0214543, IMG submission 160094) | Root nodule microbial communities from cowpea collected in UCLA plant growth center, Los Angeles, California, USA - CNSS2 | ecosystem: Host-associated > Plants > Roots > Nodule | place: USA... | reverse complement strand
CGGCCGTCAAGGCTGGCCGTCGCTCTGCTCTCGCCTCATACCCGCTGCCGCCAGGCCACGCCTTGACGGTCGCAAGCGCGGCGTCATGCTCAAGGCAATCGGGCGCCCGCTTTAATGGTTGCTACGACAGTCTGCCTACCCCACGATCCCCGCGGCGACCTGGCCGCGCAGGCGCTCCAGGCCGTGCAACGTCTCCGCGCAGGCGGTCGCGACCTCGACGCCCTTGATCGCAAAGTGCTTGCGGAAGAAATCGTAGTGCACCTCGGTCTCGTGGAATTGCTGCGGCGTCAGCACGGCCGAGAACACCGGCACCTCCGTGCGCAGCTGCACGTCCATCAGCGCCTTGATCACGGTGTCGGCGACGAATTCGTGGCGGTAGATGCCGCCGTCGACGACGAGGCCGGCCGCGACGATCGCGGTGTAGCGCCGCGTCTTGGCGAGGACCTGCGCGTGCAGCGGGATCTCGAACGAGCCCGGCACCTCGAACACGTCGACATGGGTGAGGTGGCGGGCTTCCGCCTCCTTCATGAAGGCGATGCGGGCTTCCGCGACCACGTCGCGGTGCCAGCAGGCCTGCACGAAGGCCACCCGCTGCGGCTTGGCGAAGCGCGGATGCGCGGGGGCCGGATCCACGGGAACCGGCGGCGGCGTTTGGGACGTTTCGGTTTGGGGGTCTTGCAGCATCTGATTCATGGCTTTCCTCGGTTCAAGGACCAGAATCAGGGCACACGGAACGACAAACAGCCGCATCGTCTCGATGCGTCTGCCAGCGACCGTTCTCTTTCATCCGGACTTTAACCGTCGGCTTCGGAGTTGCACCGAATCTGCTGACCCTTCCGTTCGGGATAAACCCTTGCGGAAGGCGCTCGCGGGCTTGGGCCTGTCGGCCCTTACCGCCGGTGGGGACTTTCACCCCGCCCTGAGAACATCGGCCGTCCGGGATGAACGGCCTATCAGGAAATATGCCGCCGCCGGGCAGTCGCGGCAAGCGTGTTCCGCATGGGCCAAGCGCATGGTGCCATGCCGCGGCGGCGGTTCGGCCCTCGCCCCACGGAATTTGCGGCGAGCTTTTTTGCCGAATCCGATTCCGGTTTGTTCTCGTCCGTTAAGAATTGTGGCGGAGATGAGCTGTGGACGAACGAGTCCTGGCTTGTGGACGGACTCGCGACCCCGTTGCGCAGATTCCGCAAATCACATCACTTGATCCGCGACAGGCCCGCGCTGATCCGAGGGATCGCAACAGCGACTCCGAGGGGATTGCAAAGGCTGATCCGAGGGACGCCGCAGCGACGTTTTAGGGAGTGCGCGCCGGGCCCAACCGCGTGCGTATCAAAGACAACAAGAAGGCAAGAGGTCGAGACGGCATGTCCCTGCTCGAAGGCACTATCGATTCCAGAAACCATCCGCTCGCGGTGGTCGAGGACATCGCCGCCAGCAACAACTGGCCGTTCGAACGCTCCGGCGAGGACGAGCTCACGATTGTCTCCAAGGGACAATGGACCGACTACCAGCTCTCCTTCACCTGGATGGGGGAGATCGAGGCGCTGCATCTGGCCTGCGCCTTCGACATGAAGATTCCGCCCGCGCGCCGCGGCGAGGTGCAGCGGCTCGTTGCCGCCGTGAACGAACAGCTGTGGGTCGGCCATTTCGACCTGTGGACCGCCACCGGCATGGTGATGCACCGCCAGGCCCTGGTGCTGCCGGGGGGCCTCACCGCCTCGCCGGCGCAATGCGAGGTCATGCTTGCCGGCGCCATTCATGCCTGCGAGCGCTACTTCCCCGCGTTCCAGTTCGTGGTATGGGCCGGCAAGAGCACGGCGGAGGCGATGGACGCGGCAATGTTCGATACGGTGGGCGAGGCGTAGGGCCTCCCAAGGCGCGAGGGCGGCAGCTCCCTCCCCACGTCATCCCGGACAAGCGGCCCCAAAGCGCGCGCAGATCCGGGATCCAGACCGCGTGATTTCGCTTGTGGCACAACGCTTGTTGCTCTGCCCTCCGTCCATTAGAACGGCCTGTGGTTATGGGTCCCCGCCTTCGCGGGGACGACACCGAGTATCTGGCGACACCGATGGCGAACAGCACCCTCCAAAACGTCACCGGCACAATCCTGCTTGCCGGCGCCGGCAAGATGGGCGGCGCGATGCTGACCGGATGGCTTTCGGGCGGGCTCGATCCGCGCCGCGTCGCGGTGATCGAGCCGCACATTGCGCCCGAGATCTCCGCGCTGGCCGCCAAGGGCGTCGTGCTCAATCCTGATGTGAGCACCGCGGGCGCCGTCGAGACGCTGGTCGTGGCGGTGAAGCCGCAGATGTTCCGCGAGGCCGGCGCCAGGCTGAAGCCGTTCGTCTCGGACCAGACGTCGGTGGTCTCGATCATGGCGGGCACCACGATCGCCGCGCTCCAAGAGGTCTGTGGCGGCGCCGTGGTGCGCGCGATGCCGAACACGCCGGCAGCGATCGGCCGCGGCATCACCGTCGCTGTTGCCGCGAACAACGTCAGCGCCGCGCAGCGCGCGGTGGCGGATGCGCTGCTGCGCGCCACCGGCTCGGTTGAATGGGTCGAGGATGAAGGATTGATGGACGCGGTCACCGCCGTGTCCGGCTCGGGCCCGGCCTATGTGTTCCTGCTCGCCGAAGAGCTCGCCCGCGCCGGCGTCGAAGCGGGATTGCCGGAGGCGCTGGCGACCAAGCTCGCCCGCGAGACCGTCGCCGGCTCCGGCGAGCTGCTGCACCAGTCGGAGCTGCCGTCCAGCGCGCTGCGCCAGAACGTCACCTCGCCCGGCGGCACCACGGCCGCAGCGCTCAGTGTGCTGATGGGCGAGGCGGGCCTGCGCGATCTCATGGTCCGCGCCATCGCGGCGGCCACGCAGCGGTCGAAGGAATTGGCGAAGTAGACGGATCAGAGCGCTTCGGCGGCCGAATGCGCGGCGATCCCGGTCGTTGCCGATAGGGAGAGCAATCGTGAACCTCTACGCGAAACTTCTCGAACGACAGGCCGAGCGGCGCCCCATCAAAATCGGACTGATCGGGGCGGGCAAGTTCGGCGCAATGTATCTCCATCAAGTCCTGCGTACGCCGGGCGTCCATCTCGTTGGAATTGCTGACCTGTCCCCATCGCGTGCCCGCGAAAACCTGTACCGGGTGGGGTGGCGCCCGGAGCAGTTCGCCGCGACCTCACTCGGGGATGCTCTCAAGTACGGCACGACCTTCCTGACCGACGACTGGGAAGCGCTTGTGAAGTGCGAAGGCATCGAGGTGATCGCAGAGTGCACCGGCAATCCTGTCGCGGCGGTCGAGCACTGCCTCGGCGCCTTTTCTGCAGGCAAGGCCGTCATCAACGTGACCGTCGAAGCCGACGCCTTCTGCGGACCGATCCTCGCGCAGAGAGCCAGGCAGGCCGGCGTGATCTACAGCCTGGCCTATGGCGATCAGCCGGCTCTCGCTTGCGACCTCGTAGATTGGGCGAGGGCCTGCGGTTTTCCCGTCGTGGCAGCGGGCCGCGGCCACAAATGGCTGCCGCATTACCGGGAATCGACGCCCGAAACGGTCTGGGATCACTGGGGATTGTCTGCAGAGCAAGCTGCGCGCGGGGGCATGAATCCAAAAATGTTCAACGCGTTCCTCGACGGCTCCAAGCCTGCGATTGAATCTGCCGCGATCGCGAACGCAACCGGCCTGGAGGCGCCCTCGCATGGCCTTGCATTCCCACCGGGATCGGTCGACGACATCCCCACGCTGATGCGCCCCCGTTCGGAGGGCGGCATCCTGGAATCCAAGGGCCAGGTCGAGGTCGTATCCTGCCTGACGGCCGAAGGCAGACCCATCCCCAACGACATCCGCAAGGGCGTGTGGGTCTGTTTCGAAGGCGACAGCGATTACATCCGCAACTGTTTCCAGGAATACAGCGTCGTCACCGATCCGAGCGGTCGTTACATGAGCTCCTACAAGAAGTGGCATCTCATAGGGCTGGAGCTTGGAATTTCAGTTGCCTCGATCGCTCTGCGCAATGAGGCGACAGGCGTCGCCACGACGTTCAACGCCGATGTTGCTGCCACAGCCAAGAAGGACTTGCGCGAGGGAGACATGCTCGACGGAGAAGGCGGCTACACCGTCTTCGGCAAACTGACGCCCGCCAGCACCTCCCTTGAAAAGCGCTATCTGCCACTCGGGCTTGCGCACAATGTGCGATTGACCAAGGCGGTAGCCAAAGACGCCTGCATCACCTGGGCGGATGTGGCGATTGACGAGAGGCTGCCTGCCGTGCGTCTCCGCAGGGAGCAGGAAACGTCGTATTCGTCTCCAAAAGCGCGGAAGGTGGATTAGGCGAAGTCCACGGCCGCGTTAAGCCCCGAGCCGCTTGTTGAACATCTCGACATTGACGAGCCCGCGGGCGTGGCGGCCTTCGCCGAGCTTGCGCGGGCCCTCGAATGCCTCAACCTCGAAGCGAATGACGCGGCGCTCGACCGCGACCACCTTTGCGGTGGTCCGCACGGTCGCGCCGACGAGCGCGGCGGCAAGATGGCGGATGTCGACCTCGGTGCCGACAGTGACCCAGCCCGGCTGAAGCGCTGAGCGGATCGCATCGCCCGATGCCATCTCCATCTCCAGGATCATCATCGGCGTCGCATAGACAAAAGGCATGCCTGATACGAAATGCCCGACGGTGCGCTCCACCGGGACCACCAGCGTGCGCTCGGCGCTCATGCCTGTTGTGATGAAGTCGCGTGCGTCCATGGACCCCTTACACTCAGTGTCGTCCCGGACAAGCGCGCCTTAAGCGCGCGCCGATTCGGGACCCATAACCACAGGACGTCGTGGTTGCGGGGACTCGGAGTGACCGCTTCACCCACAACCACCTCCTGTGGTTATGGGTCCCGGATCTGCGCTGACGCTTGTCCGGGACGATAGCGGCGTTTGCCGCAACCGCGCTGGCTATTTCTTCGCCGCCGCCGCACGCTCCACGAAGGTCTTGCCGCCCTTCATCTTGTGGCGGAGCGGAGCTTCGTTGATCTGGATGACGACGGCATCGGCATCGACGCCGAGATTCTTCACCAGCGCCTGGGTGATGTCGCGCATCATGCCGGCCTTCTGCTCGTCGGTACGGCCCTCGGCCATGCTGATGGTGATCTCAGGCATTCTTCTCTCCCTGCTGCCCTGCTGCTGTCGTCATGGCCGGGCTTGTCCCGGCCATCCACGTTCTTCTCTATCAAACAAGACGTGGATGCCCGGGACAAGCCCGGGCATGACGCGGCCTGCGAATAGCTAGCCCCACTTCACGTCATGGCGGCCCAGGACCTCGCGCACTTTTGCGACGAGATCGGCTTCGCTGCACGAGAACTGCGCCGGCCGGGTCTCGCGCCATTCCTGGTTGGAGGCGATCGCGGCGGCCGCCTTGGCGCCCTCGATCAGGTCCTTGACCTGCACTTCGCCGCGCACCTTTTCATCCGAGCCCTGGATGATGACGCAAGGTGAGTTGCGGCGATCGGCATATTTGAGCTGGTTGCCCATGTTCTTGGGATTACCGAGATAGAGCTCGGCGCGGATTCCGGCGCTGCGCAAGCTCGCCACCATCTTCTGGTAGTCGGCGACGCGGTCGCGGTCGAACACGGTGACGACTACCGGGCCGAATTCGGGCCGCGTGTCGAGCTTGCCGAGCAGCGTCAGCGCCGCCTGCAACCGCGATACGCCAATCGAGAAGCCGGTTGCCGGCACCGGCTCGCCGCGGAAGCGCGAGACGAGGCCGTCATAACGCCCGCCGCCACCGACCGAGCCGAAGCGCACCGGGCGGCCCTTCTCGTCCTTGGTATCGAGCAGGAGTTCGACCTCGTAGACGGGACCGGTGTAATATTCGAGGCCGCGCACGACCGAGGGATCGATCTTGATACGATCCGCACCATAGCCCGAGGCCGTGACCAGTTTTGCAATCTCTTCCAGCTCGCTGACGCCGGCCTGACCGACTTCGCTCTTGGTGAGATAGGTTTCTGCCGCGGCAATTGCTTCTTTCCAATCCTCGCGCGGCTTGGTGATGGCGAGAACAACATCGGCTTCCGCCGCGCTCAAATTGGCGCCTTTGGTGAAGTCGCCCTTGCCTTCCTCGCCGCCATCCCAGCGTCCGGGACCGAGCAGCTTGCGCACTTCATCCGCGGAAAACTTGTCGAGCTTGTCGATCGCACGCAACACGGTCAGTCGGCGCGCCGCATTTTCCTCACCCGCGAGGCCAATGGCTTCCAGAACGCCGTCGAGCACCTTGCGATTGTTCACCTTCACCAGGTACTGGCCGCGCGCGATCCCGAGCGCCTCCATCGTGTCCGCCGCCATCATGCAGATCTCGGCGTCCGCCGCCGGCGTCGCCGAGCCGACCGTGTCGGCATCGAACTGCATGAACTGGCGGAAGCGGCCGGGGCCGGGCTTCTCGTTGCGGAAGACGTAGCCGACCCGATAGCTGCGATAGGGCAGAACCAGCCCGTCGGTGCCGTAGCGCTCGCCGACGTAGCGGGCCAGCGGCGCGGTCAGATCGTAGCGCAGGCTGATCCATTGCTCGTCGTCGTCCTGGAACGAGAACACGCCCTCGTTCGGACGATCCTGATCCGGCAGGAATTTGCCGAGCGCGTCGGTGTATTCCATCGCCGGCGTCTCCACCGGCTCGAAACCGTAGAGCTCGTAGACGGCGCGGATCTTCTCGACCATCTCGCGCGTCGCCCGGATCGCGGCAGGGTCGCGATCCTCGAGCCCGCGCGGCAGGCGCGCCTTCAGTTTCTGGGGTTTTTTGGGTTTTTCGGCCATGCGGGCGTTTACCAGCCGCGGCGCGGGGCGGCAACTGCCCTACGGCTGCTCCAGTCGCGCCCGGAGCGCGTCCGCGTCGGCCTTCGGCAGCGATTTCAGCGTCGGCTTGATGGTCTCGCCGCCGACGATCTTGCCGTTGCGCATGAACATCCAGTCCGAGATGTCGGCCTCCGCGAACTTGACCTTATCGCCGGCTCGCTTGCCCGGCAGATCGCGCGGCTCGTTGGCGAAGACGCCGGTCAAGGTCCCGTCAGGCTGCTTCTTCACCTCGCCAACCCAGATGTGCTCGCCGCCCTTGCGGGTCGAGAAGCGCACCTTCAAGGCGTGCCCGGTTTCCGACGGCTTCGGCGATGCGTAGGAGGCCCAGAAGGTCGGGAGCGTAGCGCGGCCCCGCTCGATAGCCGCATTCATCTCGGGATCGCCGGTGCGCACGTCGACGATCGGCGAGCGGTCTTGCGCTGCGACCTCCTGGGTCGGACCGATGGTCAGGATGCCAAAAACGCAAACGCCGGTGATGGCGGCGAGAACGACCCATTTCATGGGTCGGGAGAGTTTCATTGCCATGATCGCGATGTCCAGGACGCTTGTTGTGTCCTGGCTTTGTCGCATGTCGGCAGCAGCACGTTCAGTGCGCAATAAGCCACAAACGTTGCGCTTTTTACCCTCCCCTGGAGGGTGAAGAGATCAAAACACCTTGCGGATCCAGTTGTGCGGATCGTTGGTGCGGCCGTACTGGATGTCGACGAGCTGCTTGCGCAGGCCCATGGCAACCGGGCCGGCGGCGCCGCCCGAGATCTCGAAATCGCCGCTGACCGAGCGCACCTTGCCGATCGGCGAGATCACGGCGGCGGTGCCGCAGGCGAACGCTTCCTTCAGCCTGCCTGAGGCCGCGTCCTTGCGCCACTGCTCGAGCGTATAGGGTTCTTCGCGCACCGTCTTGCCGGCGTCGCGGGCGAGCGTGATGATGGAGTCGCGGGTGATGCCGGGCAGGATGGTGCCGAGCGGCGGCGTCGACAGCGAGCCGTCGTCGAACACGAAGAACACGTTCATGCCGCCGAGCTCCTCGATGTAGCGGCGCTCGACTGCATCAAGAAAGACGACCTGGTCGCAGCCGTGCTGGATCGCTTCGGCCTGGGCGCGCAGGCTCGCGGCATAATTGCCGCCGCATTTGACCGCGCCGGTGCCGCCGATCGCGGCGCGCGTGTAGTTCTCCGACACCCAGATCGAGACCGGCGCGGGCCCGCCCTTGAAGTAGGAGCCGACCGGCGAGGCGATCACCGCAAAGATGTATTCGGACGACGGCTTGACGCCGAGGAAGGTCTCGCTCGCGATCATGAACGGGCGCAGGTAAAGGCTGCCCTCGCCGCCCGGCATCCAGGCGCGGTCGATGCGCACGACCTGCTCGACCGCCTCGATGAAGACGTCTTCGGGCAGCTGCGCCATCGCCATGCGATCGGCCGAGTCCTTGAAGCGGCGCGCATTGGCGTCGGGACGGAACAGGTTCACCCCGCCGTCGTCGCGCTTGTAGGCCTTCAGGCCTTCGAAGATCTCCTGGGCGTAGTGCAGGACCGCGCCGGCGGGATCGAGCTGGAAGTTGGCGCGCGCCTCGATCTTCGCCTCGTACCAGCCGCCCTTGGCCTGGTTGTAGCGGACGATTGCCATGTGATCGGTGAAGACCCGTCCGAAGCCGGGATCCACCAGCTTGGCGACACGATCCTTCTCAGGCGTCGGATTGGATGCGGGCTGGATGTCGAATGTCATGCTCATGTCCTTGCCTCCCGCTGCCGGTGGCGGCGCTGTTGCTCGCGCCCGCCCTGCCCGTTCGGGCCCGGCTGGCTTGATTGGTTTCTGGCCGGACCGCCGCCAGCCATGTTACGGCCGGTTTCCGCGGCCACCATGTCGGGCAGGACATGCTTTTGCGGAAGGCGGAAGTCCAGTATGTTTTGCCGAAATGCCGCTCGACAATCGCACGGTAGATCTGCTTCGGCCGTCGCCGCCTGTCCGGCTCTCTCCGGCCGTCCTGCTCCGATGCCACCCGGCGCGAAACGATCTAAAATTTCGTCCGGGTCGATCGTTTTGTAACATTGAACCCAAGATACGTCAATATGCCTGACATAAATTTCGCGACTCCTTCTCAAGACGCTGCCGCGCCCCGGCCGGCCGCAGGCGATGGAGGCAATTTGCGCTGGGATATCATCGAGCTGCTGTTCTTCGCCTATCGCGATTTCGTCGGCGACCCCGACCAGGAGCTGGAGGCGTTCGGCTTCGGCCGGGCCCATCACCGGGTCATGCATTTCGTCTACCGCTATCCCGGGCTCAAGGTCGCCGACCTGCTCGACGTCCTGCGCATCACCAAACAGTCGCTCGGCCGGGTGCTGAAGCAGCTCCTGGACGAGGGTTATATCGTGCAGAAGACCGGCGACAATGATCGTCGCCAGCGCCTGCTCTACGCGACGCCGAAGGGCGAGGCGCTGGTGCAGAAGCTCGCCGGGCTGCAGACCACGCGGATCACCAGGGCGCTCGCGGAGATGGGTCCGCAGGACGCCGAGACGGTCAAGCGCTTCCTGCGCGCGATGATCGACCGCGACGATCCGGACAAGGTGCTGGAGACGATCTTCGCTTCCGTCAAACAAGACGCCAAGGAGTGACCGTGCCGCTCGCAGCCACGCTCGCGCGCCCGCCGGTGCAACCGGCCGACGATGCCCCGCATCTCTTGCTGGTCGACGATGACCGCCGCATCCGCGACCTGCTCTCGCGCTTTCTTGCAAGTGAAGGCTACCGCGTCACCACCGCGGCGAGCGCCGGTGATGCGCGCTCGAAGCTGATGGGCCTGCATTTCGATCTCCTGATCCTCGACGTCATGATGCCCGGCGAGACCGGCTTCGACCTCGCCCGCTTCATCCGCACCTCGTCGTCGGTGCCGATCGTGATGCTGACGGCGCGCCACGAGGCGGAAGCCCGCATCGAGGGCCTGCAGATCGGCGCCGACGATTACGTCGCAAAACCGTTCGAGCCGCGCGAGCTGGCGCTGCGCATCAACAACATCCTCAAGCGCGCCGCGCCGCCGCCGCAGGCCACGACGATCGAGAAGATCGCCTTCGGCCCCTATGTCTACCATCTCGAACGCGGCGAATTGCGCCAGGGCGAGGAGGTCATCCACCTCACCGACCGCGAGCGCGAGATGCTGAGGATTCTCGCGGAGACGCCGGGCGAGACCGTGCCGCGCAGCGCGCTGACCGGCAATGGCAGCGTCAACGAGCGCGCCGTCGACGTGCAGATCAACCGCCTCCGGCGCAAGATCGAGACCGATCCCGCCAATCCGCTGTTCCTGCAGGCGGTGCGCGGCATCGGCTACCGCCTGGTGGCCTCGCCCTGAACCGCAGTGAAGCGCGCCAGATGAGCACGATCGATACCGGCCTGACGCTGCTGAAGAGCGCCGCCGGCCGCGTCTCGGCCGCCAACGGCTGGATGGGCAACGCGTTCAAGGGCTGGATGCCGACCGGCCTCTACGCCCGCGCGCTCCTCATCATGATCGTGCCGATGGTGATCCTGCAATCGGTCGTCGCCTTCGTGTTCATGGAGCGGCACTGGAACACGGTGACGCGCCGATTGTCGGCCGCAGTGGTTCAGGACATCGCCGCACTGATCGACGTCTACAAGGGCTATCCGCAAGATAAGGACCGCAACGAGATCCGCCGCATCGCGCAGCAGCGGCTCGGCCTCGTGGTCGATTTCCTGCCTGCCGGCGACATGCCGCCGCCGGGACCAAAGCCGTTCTTCTCGCTGCTCGACCAGACGCTGTCGGTGCAGCTCGGCCGCCAGATCGGCCGCTCGTTCTGGATCGACACGGTCGGCCGCTCCAACCTGGTCGAGATCCGCATCCAGCTCGACGACGCCGTGATGCGCGTGTTCGCGCAGCGCAGCGCCGCCTATGCCTCGAACTCGGAGATCTTCCTGTTCTGGATGGTCGGCACATCCTCGATCCTCTTGATCGTCGCGGTGCTGTTCCTGCGCAACCAGATCAAGCCGATCCTGCGCCTCGCCGACGCCGCCGAGAGTTTCGGCAAGGGCCGCGAGGCCCCGAATTTCCGCCCCCGCGGCGCGCGCGAGGTGCGGCGCGCGGCCGTCGCCTTCCTGGAGATGAAATCGCGCATCGAGCGCACGATGGAGCAGCGCACCGCGATGCTCGCCGGCGTCAGCCACGATCTGCGCACCATCCTGACCCGTTTCAAGCTCGAGCTGGCACTGATCGGCGACAGTCCCGAGCTCGAGGGCATGCGCAAGGACGTCGACGAGATGTCGATGATGCTGGAGGATTACCTCGCGTTTGCGCGCGGCGATTCCGGCGAACAGTCGCAGCCGACCGACATGGCGCAGGCACTCGAAGAGCTGCGCAGCGATGCCGAACGCCACGGCCATACCGCGACCGTCGCGTTCAACGGCCTGCCCGTGGTGACGGTGAAGCCGGCCTCGTTCAAGCGCTGCCTCGCCAACCTCGTCACCAACGCAGCGCGCTACGGCAAGAACATCGCCATCACCGGCCAGCGCGATCACCGTTATTTGACCGTCACCGTCGATGACGACGGCCCGGGCATTCCCGCGCACCTGCGCGACGAGGTGTTCAAGCCGTTTCTGCGGCTGGACAACGCCCGCAACCAGGATGAAGGCGGCACCGGCCTTGGCCTCGCGATCGCCCGCGACATCGCCCGCTCGCACGGCGGCGACATCACGCTGGGCGACAGCCCGATGGGGGGATTGAGGGCGAGCGTGAGGATCCCGGTGTAGGTGCGGTCTCGCCGCTAACGCGGCGAGCCACTCTCTCCCACAACAAGGAGAGAGGGAAAGAGCACACCTACTTCGGCAACAGCGCCTTCAGCTTGTCCATGTCGCGCGTGTTCATCTTGAAGCCGCCGGGCATGACGATGTCGCCGGGCTTCTGATCCGGCTTGCAGGCCCCGAGCCACTTGGCTTGCAGCGTCGTGGTGCTGTCGCGCCCTGCCGCACCAGCAATGCCGCCTTTTGCGTGCGAAGTGGTCTTCACCGTGTAGGCCGAGTTGAAGTCGCCGGTGATCTCGGCATGCGAGGTGGTGCTGACGCCGGCGACGCTGCACTCGGAATCGCTGACATAGCCGGTCGCCGTCTTCTTGATCTCCTGCTTGGCGCAGACCTGCTTGGCCATCGGGGAGACGTTGTTGCTCATCTCCTTGTCGACGGTCTCGTCGGTGCAGTGCTGCATGATCATCTCGGGCACGGGCGAGCCTGATGTGACCAGCTTCATCTCCCAAAGACCTGCCTTGCGCAGCGGCAGGTCGTCGGCGCGGGCATTGCCTGCCGACAATGCGAGGCAAAGCATTGAGCCGAGCAAAGCAAGTTTGCGCGTCATGAGGGAAGCTCCCGGCTATAGAGAAGTACGGCCTTCCGACAGCGCTCAGTACAGCGTGCGGATCGGCCGGTCGGCGGCGCCATAAGGCACCCAGCGGCACGAGAACGAGATGTAGCCGCCCTCATAGCCCTGCACGGCCAGGAATTTCGCCACCTTGCCGTAGCGGGCGCAATGATCGACCGCGACCTGGCGCGCATCGACCCGGGTCGCCATCGAATAGGCGATGATGCCGCCGGTGTCGTTGCCCTTGAACGGCGGCACGTAATCGGCGCGCGCCGACTGGCTCGCCATCATGCCTGAGACAACCAGGCTGGCAAGAAGGCCCGCGGCCGCAATGATTCGCATTCCCGTCACTCCAATTGGCTGGCGCCAGTTTACGGTGCCGCGACGCACGTGAAAAGAACCGAACCCCTGTTGGCCGCGACACTTGGTCAAGTCCTTGCGAAGTGTTGCCGCGCTGCACTTGACCTCCCCCAACCTTCGCGGCACCGTCCGGCCTTCGCAAGACCTTAGCTGCCCGGATTGATCATGCGCGCCCCCTTCGAGAAATCGCTCCGTTTCGCCGCCGTGCTCGGCCTCATGTTCGGAGCATTGTCACTCGGCGAGGCCAGGGCCGCCAATCCGCTGGAGCTGAATTTCTGGCTGAGCGGGCCGCGCTATGACGGCGCCGTCGCCCCTTGCGACTGGGCTCTGCCGAGGATCGTGCACGAATTCGCCGAAAAGGAATCCAAGTTCTGGAATTCTTCGTTGCAGATCACCGGCTTCTCCGCCGTTCGCGAAACCGCGTTCCGGCCCTGGCAGTCCGACAACATTCCGCGCCGCTATTGCACCGGCGAGGCCATGCTCAATGACGGCAAGCCGCGCAAGGTGCATTTCTCGATCATCGAGGATGGCGGCTTCGCCTCCTACGGCAACGGCGTCGAATGGTGCGTCGTCGGGGTGGATCGCAACTGGGCCTATAACCCGGCGTGCCGCGCCGCCAAGCCCTGATTCCAGCAGCGGCTGGCTGGGCTGATCAGCCGGCCGACGACAGCTCCAATTTTGTTCTTGAAATGTTCCCATCGCCTGCTAGGCTGTGTGCACAGTCTAGTTGAGGGGCGTCGCCATGTTTTACTCCAGATTGCGTTCGTTGTCCCGTTTGATGATCTCGCTGATCCTCGCTGCGGGGCTGGCGAGCCTCGCCGGCGGTGCGAAGGCGCAGGACAAGCGGCAGAACGCACCCGGCGAGTTCGATTTCTATGTGCTGGCGCTATCGTGGTCGCCCTCGTTCTGCGAGGAAGCAGCCGAACGCGGCGGCCGGTCCCAGATGCAATGCGGCGGACGGCCCTACGCCTTCGTGGTGCATGGGCTGTGGCCGCAATATGAAAACGGCTTCCCCGAATATTGCCAACGGCCGGCGCCGCGGCTGAACCGCAATATCGTTTCCTCGATGCTCGATTTGATGCCGGCGCCGGGCCTGATCTTCAACGAATGGGACAAGCACGGCACCTGCTCCGGGCTGGAGGGCCGCGGCTATTTTGAGATGATCCGCAAGGCGCGCGCTGCGATCAAGATTCCGGCCGAATATCTCGATCTGGCGCAGGCCAAGACCGTCGCGCCGGCGGAGGTCGAGGAAGCCTTCATCAAGGCCAATCCGGGTCTCAGCAATGCCGCCGTCTCGGTCACCTGCAACAGGACACGGCTGTCCGAGGTCCGCATCTGCCTCAGCAAGGACCTGCAATTCCGCGCCTGCGACGAGATCGAGCACCGCGCCTGCCGCCGCGACCAGGTGACGATGCCGCCGATCAGGGGCGGGTAGCTCAGTCATTGCGAGCGCAGCGAAGCAATCCGGAGTGCCTCCGCGGACGCATTTCTGGATTGCTTCGCTGCGCGCGCAATGACAGGGGTTAGGATCGCGCCAGACAACGTAGTCCTCTCCGCCATGAACTACCGCCACGCCTTCCACGCCGGCAGCTTCGCCGATGTCATCAAGCACATCGTGCTGGCGCGCATCCTCACTTATCTGCAGGACAAGCCGGCAGCGTTCCGCGTCATCGACACCCATGCCGGCGCCGGCCTCTACGATCTCGACAGCGACGAGGCGCGCCGCGGCGGCGAATGGCTGACCGGCATTGCGCGGCTGCTGCAGGCCCGTCTGTCGAACAAGAGCGCGGCGCTGACGAAGCCTTATCTCGACATCGTCCGCGCCTTCAATCCGAAGGGGGAGCTCAAGGCCTATCCGGGCTCGCCGTTGATCGCGCGCGGCCTGCTCCGGCCGCAGGACCGGCTCGTCGCCTGCGAGCTCGAGCCGAAGGCACGGAAAGCGCTGATCGATGCGCTGCGCCGCGACGAGCAGGCCCGCGTGGTCGATCTCGACGGCTGGGTGGCGCTGCCGGCCTTCGTGCCGCCGAAGGAGCGGCGTGGCCTCGTGCTGATCGATCCGCCCTTCGAGGCCAGGGACGAGTTCGAGCGGCTTGGCGAAGCCTTCTCGGCGGCGTTCGCGAAATGGCCGACCGGTATCTACGTAATCTGGTATCCCGCCAAGAACCGGCGCGCCACCGACACGCTGGCGCAAACCGTGGCGCGGCTCGCAGCTGCAGCAAAGCCGCCTGGAAAATGCCTGCGCCTCGAATTCAGCGCCGCGCCGCAAGCCGACAGCGCCGCCCTCACATCCACCGGTCTCCTGATCGTCAACCCGCCCTACACGCTGCACGGCGAGCTCAAGACCATTCTGCCGGAGCTGGAAATACCGCTCGGCCAGGGCGGGGCTGCCAGATTCCGACTGGAGGTGCCCAAGCCTTAGCGCCAAGCATTGGCGCCAAGCCGTAACACTCCGGCATTCTTGGGAAAAATATGCAGGACCGGTAGTCAATCTGCAAAGAACCGTATTATGCTATTTCCGTGACTGGCTTTACGTTCCGCTTCCGCGAATGGTTGCGGCGGAGTGAAGGCCCTAAGAAAGATCCCGCCGGACCGATCAGGTCCGTCCAAGGATGGCCAGCTCCCGGGCTCCGTAAGGCCCGGTCATGTCGCGACGTGAGTCTGCGTCGCGACGGAGGAGCAATGAGGGGGAGTTTCCCGATGGCCATGACGGGAACGGTCAAGTTCTTCAACGGCGAGCGCGGCTACGGCTTCATCAAGCCTGACGACGGCGGTCGCGATGTCTTCGTTCACATCACCGCTGTGGAGCGGGCGGGACTGAAGGACCTTGCCGAAGGACAGCGTATTACTTTCGAAGTCGAACCGGACAAGAAGGGGAAGGGACCGAAGGCGGTCAATCTGGTGATCCTCTCCTAGCGAGCCTGGCACAAAAAAAATCCCGGCCGCGAGCGGCCGGGAGGCTGGTCCGGTATTTTCTTCTTTGGATGTCAGAAGCGATAGTTCACGCCTGCGCGCACAACGTTGGCGCTATAGCCGTTTGACACGCCCGTGATTGCGAACTGGCTGGTCGACAGATCGATGTAGAGATATTCGAGCTTGGCGCTCCAGTTCGGCGCGAGGCCGACTTCCGCACCGGCACCGATGGTCCAGCCGGCGCTGGTGTGCGACTCCGTCCAGCCGAAGGTTTGCGCGCGCAGCTCGCCGAAGGCGAGACCGGCGGTGCCGTAGAACAGCACGTTGTTGAACGCATAGCCGGCGCGGCCGCGCAGGGTGCCGAACCACGGATTGGAGAATTTCCACGGCGCAAAAGTGTCGTCGGCGCCGGCAGCCTGGATGTCGCCCTCGACGCCGAACACCCACGGGCCGTTCTGGAAATTGTAGCCGGCCTGCACACCGCCGACGAAGCCGGACGGCTTGGTGGGGTTGTTGTCGACCGAGCCCCATTCATAGCCGATGTTGCCGCCGAGATAGGGACCCGCCCAGCTATAGGCATTGAGCGGCTGATTGACGGTGTAGGGCGCACGCTGCCCGTAACTGAGATCGGCGGCCCCTGCCGAAGCTGTCCAGCCAGCTGCAACCAACGCGGCTGCGCCCACTACGAGCCTCTTCATCACTCACTCCAACGCAACTATCGCAACCCGAGCGATGCCCGCGCCGCCGCGCGAGCAAAACCGGATGGTTACGGAACCAAGAGCTTTTCGCGTAGGATTTATCGAGAGTTTTAAGTTAAAGGGCTGTTAAGCCGGGTTACCGCCCGCTTAACAGACTTAAGGAAGCGTTACCGGGAGCTGCCCGCCAACCTCTGTGCGTGCCGCATGGCCGGAACTTCAAATCAGTCCCCCCAGCGCCTAAATTCGTCCCATGGTTCACGATTCCCCCGACAATCCGGACGACCGCGCGCGAAAGGCGCCGCCGGCTGCTGCGAGCGACACGCCGCCCGAGCGGCTGGCCGGGCCGGACGTAGATCCCGCGGCGGCAGGGGGTGATGACGAGGACGATGCCCTGCTGCCGGACATCCTGGAAGAGAGCGGCGCCGTCGGCGAAGGCCCGCTCGCGACCGGTCACGAGGCGATCGAGCGCGCGGTTCGCCTCGCACCGACCTCGCCTGGCGTCTATCGTATGCTCAATGCGAACGCCGACGTGCTCTATGTCGGCAAGGCCAAGAACGTCAAAAAGCGCCTGTCCAGTTATGCGCGCCAGAGTGCGCCGCTGCCGGCCCGCATCCTGCGCATGATCGCGGCCACCGTCACCGTGGAGATCGTCTCGACCACGACCGAGACCGAGGCGCTGCTGCTGGAAGCCAACCTGATCAAGCAGCTGCGGCCGCGCTTCAACGTGCAGCTTCGCGACGACAAGTCGTTCCCCTACATCCTGATCACCGGCGACCATTGGGCGCCGCAGATCCTGAAACATCGCGGTGCGCAGACCCGGCCCGGGCGCTATTTCGGCCCGTTTGCCTCCGCCGGCGCGGTCAACCGCACCATCACGGCGCTGCAGCGCGCGTTCTTGATCCGCTCCTGCACTGATTCCTTCTTCGAGAGCCGCACCCGGCCCTGCCTGCTCCACCAAATCCGCCGCTGCGCCGGACCCTGCACCCGGGAGATCGATTTCGGCGGCTATTCGACGCTGGTGCGCGAGGCGAGCGATTTCCTCTCCGGCAAGAGCCATGCGGTGAAGCAGGAGCTCGCCGGCGAGATGGAGAAGGCCTCGAGCGAGCTCGAATTCGAGCGCGCCGCACTGTACCGCGACCGCCTCGCCGCGCTGTCGGCGATCCAGTCGCAGCAGGGCATCAATCCGCGCACGGTGGAGGAAGCCGACGTGTTCGCCATCCACCAGGAGGGCGGCTTCTCCTGCGTCGAGGTGTTCTTCTTTCGCACCGGACAGAACTGGGGCAACCGCGCCTATTTTCCGCGCGCGGAGAAGAGCTTTACGCCGGAGGAGGTGCTGGGGTCCTTCCTGGCGCAGTTCTACGACGACAAGCCGCCGCCGAGGAACATCCTGCTCTCGCACGATATCGAGGAGAGCGAGCTGCTCGCCAACGCGCTGTCGATCAAGGCTGGCCACAAGGTCGAGGTCACCGCGCCCAAGCGCGGCGAGAAGAAGGAGCTGGTCACCCACGCGCTGACCAATGCGCGCGAGGCGCTCGGCCGCAAGCTCGCGGACACCGCGACGCAAAGCCGGCTCCTCGAGGCCATGGCCGCGACGCTGAGCCTGCCGCACGTGCCCAAGCGCATCGAGGTCTACGACAACAGCCACATCCAGGGCACCAATGCGGTCGGCGCTATGATCGTCGCGGGCCCAGATGGCTTCGTGAAGAACCAGTACCGCAAGTTCAACATCAAGTCGGAAGGGATCACGCCCGGCGACGACTTCGCCATGATGCGCGAAGTGCTGGAGCGCCGCTTCAAGCGCCTGATCAATCCACCCGAGGATGCCGCCAAGGCCAAGGACGACGATTTCCCGCAATGGCCCGACCTCGTGATCATCGACGGCGGACGCGGCCAGCTCAACGCCGTGCGCGAGATCTTCGCCAATCTCGGCCTGACCCAGGTGTCGCTGATGTCAGTCGCCAAGGGACCGGACCGGGATGCCGGCCGCGAGACCCTGTTCATGCCGGAGCGCGAGGCGATCAAGCTGGAGCCACGTGATCCCGTGCTCTATTTCATCCAGCGGCTGCGTGACGAAGCCCATCGCTTCGTCATCGGCTCGCACCGCAAGCTGCGCAAGAAGGACATCCGCGAGGCTGGTTTGCAGGAGATTCCGGGCATTGGCCCGTCACGCAAACGTGCCTTGCTGCACCATTTCGGAACCCTGAAGGAGATCGAACGGGCCTCGATTGCCGATCTCGGCAAGGTTCCGGGGGTGAGCGCCGAGAGTGCGCGCAGGATTTTCGAGTATTTCCATCCCCAGCCGGGATGAACTAAAGGGGGACCGCAGTCATATGATCGTCGTGTCCGCACCTCATTTGGGGCGCGGGACGGTTGACGTTCAGGCAGCAGCGGTATTGGTAGGACGGATGAACATCGCCACCACACGAGGGACGACCAGCCGCGCGATGTCCCTCCCCAACATCCTGACCTATGGCCGGATCGCCGCGATCCCGGTCGTGGTCGGATGCATCTATGCGCAGTCGATTCTGGATCAGCCGCTCTGGCTGCGCTGGCTCGCGGTCGCCATTTTCATCGCCGCAGGGGTGACGGATTACCTCGATGGCTATTACGCGCGGATCTGGAATCAGCAATCGGCTTTCGGCCGCATGCTCGATCCGATCGCCGACAAGCTGCTAGTCGCCTCCTGCCTGTTGATGCTGGCCGCGGACGGCATCATTCACGGCTGGTCGCTATGGGCCGCCATCGTGATCCTGTGCCGCGAGATCCTGGTCTCGGGCCTGCGCGAATATCTGGCTGCGCTCCGTGTCAGCGTGCCCGTGACCAAGCTTGCGAAGTGGAAAACCACGGTCCAGCTGGTTGCGATCGGCTTCCTGATCGCCGGCCCAGCCGGCGATCAGGTGGTGCCGGTGGTCTCGATGATTGGGCTCGCACTGCTGTGGGCTTCGGCGATCCTCACCATGTACACCGGCTACGACTATTTCCGCGCCGGCATCCATCACCTCATTAAGGAGGACGAGGGATGAAGGTGAAGTATTTCGCCTGGGTACGCGAGCGCGTCGGCAAGGCCGAAGAGACGATCGAGCCTCCCGCGAGCGTGCGCACCATCGAGGAGCTGATCGCCTGGCTCTCCAGCCAAAGCGAAGCCTATGCGTACGCGTTCGAGAAGCCGAAGGTGATCCGCGCCGCGATCGACCGCGCTCACGTCAAGCAGGACGCCGCCATCGCAGGCGCCCGCGAGATCGCGTTCTTCCCGCCCATGACCGGCGGCTAGCCTCATGACCTGCCCCCTCACCATCCGTATCCAGGAAGACGATTTCGACATCGCGCGCGAGATCTCGGTCCTGACGAGCAGCCGGACCGATATCGGCGCTGTGGTGACATTTTCCGGCATCTGCCGCACCGACGATGACAGCGCCAAGGTCGCCGCGCTGACGCTCGAACATTACCCCGGCATGGCGGAGGAAGAGATCAGGCGCCACGCCGACGAGGCCGTCTCGCGCTGGCCGCTCAACGGCATCACGGTGATCCACCGCGTCGGCCGCTTGATGCCGGGCCAGAACATCGTGCTGGTGGTGACCGCCTCGCAGCACCGACAGGCGGCGTTCCAAGCCGCCGAGTTCCTGATGGACTATCTCAAGACCAGCGCGCCGTTCTGGAAGAAGGAAGAGAGCGCCACCGGCACCGGCTGGGTCGAGGCCCATGCCCGTGACGACGAAGCCGCCGCACGCTGGACCAAATCCTGATGGCCAAGCCAACGAAAAAGACCGCGCGCGGCCGCGCCGCGCCTGACCTCGCGAAGGTGGGACCCGGCGAGCTTCTCACGCTGCTCGACTTCGTCCGCTATGCCGTGAGCCGCTTCGTCGAGGCCAAGCTTTCCTTTGCTCATGGCACGACCGATCCCGTCGCGGAAGCCGCGTTCCTGGTCTGCGAGGCGCTGCATCTCAATCCCGACCAGTTCGAGATCTTCGCCAACGCGCGCGTCAGCGCCGCGGAAGGCAAGACCCTCCTTGACCTCATCCATCAGCGCGTCACGACGCGCAAACCGGCCGCCTATCTCGTCAACAAGATCTACATGCGCGGCCTGCCCTTCTATGTCGACGAGCGCGTCATCGTTCCGCGCTCCTTCATCGGCGAGCTCCTGGAGTCGCATTTCGGCGCCGACGGCGAGGCCGGATCGCTGATCGACGACCCGACGGCGGTCGAGCGCGTGCTCGATCTCTGCACGGGCTCGGGATGCCTCGCGATCCTCGCCGCGCATCATTTCCCGAACGCCGCCATCGACGCCGTCGACATCTCCAAAGGCGCGCTCGAGGTCGCTGCGCGCAATGTCGGCGAATACGGGCTCGAGGACCGCATCAGCCTGTATCGCGGCGATCTGTTCGCCCCGCTCGGCGGCAACAGATACGACCTGATCATCACCAACCCGCCCTACGTCGACGCCGAGGGCATGGCGGCATTGCCGCCGGAGTGCCGGGCCGAGCCGAAGCTCGCCTTCGATGGTGGCGCCGACGGTCTCGACGTGGTGCGCCGGATCCTGCGCGATGCGCCCGATCACCTGACCCCAGATGGCGGGCTGATTTGCGAGATCGGCCGCGGCCGCGAGCTGGTCGACGAGGCCTTTCCGGAACTGCCGCTGCTCTGGCTGGACACCGAAGATTCCGAGGGCGAGGTGTTCTGGATCGCGGCCGCCGATCTCGGCTGATTCATCGCGGCCGATCACGCTCCGTCGGAACAAGTCAAATATCGCCACGTTCATCCCCCGATGAATTTTCTCGTCTTGGGAGGATGTCCGCATGCTCGCGCCATCGGGCGAATTGCTGCGCGCCGGGATGGCGCTCAAGCTCAATCACGTCAAACGCGCTGCTCAATCCTATCTGCGTGACCAGACCAGCCAGGCCACAGGCAAGGTGACATCCTACGCGGTGGCCGGCGGGCTGTTCGCTGTCGCCGGCCTGTTCGTTGTCGCGGCATTTTTCGTCGGCCTGATCGCCTTGTACCGTTGGGTCGGGATCACCTACGGGCAGTTCTGGGGATTTGGCGCCGTCGCCGCAGTGCTGCTGGTGCTGGCTGCGGTCTGTGCCGGGGTGGCCATGGCCCAGATGAAACGCAAGGCCAAGCCGGTCGTGCCGCTCGCGAGCCGTCTGCGCGTGGCGATCGCCACGCCCCGGATCCCGCGTGGAACGGTCAAGGAGGCGGTGAAGGAGGTCGCAACGACGATTCCCCTCGCGCCGCTCGCACCGGGCGAGCGCGGTGGCATCAAGACCTGGCCGGCTCGCGCCAACCGTCCCGTGCAGCTCGGCCTGATGCTCGCGGCGGTCGGCCTGGTCGGGCTGACGGCCGCCCGGCGGCGACGCAACAGGCATAGTCTGGAGGCGTGATGCTGGCGCGGCGCCCCGAACAGATCGATTCCTGGCTGCTGGTGGCGGCGACGGCCGTGTTCGTGCTGACCGCGGAGCGCTACTTTCAGGATTCCGGCCTGGCGAGGCCCGGGCCTCCGCAACACCACCGCAAGGGCGAAGCGAATTCCCCGGAAACGCACCCGGCCGGTGCGGCGATGCAGCCGGGCCGCGGCCGCCGGGCGAAAAGCCCGTTCGAGATCCCTTGGGCTGGCTGGAAGGACATTTTCTGGCGGACCTATCAACGCATCGACGAGGATCGCCTGCTCGCGACGGCGGGCGGTGTCGTCTTCTTCGGACTGCTCGCGCTCTTCCCCGCAGTCACCGCGCTCGTCTCCTCCTATGCCCTGTTCGCCGACCCCGCCACCATCAGCGCCAATCTGCACACGCTTGCCACCATGCTGCCGGAGGGCTCGTTCCAGATCGTCGAGGACCAGGTCGCGCGCGTGGTGTCGAACGGCAATGCGACGCTCGGCCTTACCTTCCTGGTCGGCCTGCTGCTTGCGATCTGGAGCGCCAATGCCGGCGTCAAGGCGATCTTCGACGCCCTCAACGTCGCCTATGAGGAACGCGAGAAGCGCAGCTTCATCCGGCTGAACATGGTCTCGCTGGCCTTCACCGTCGGCGGCATCGTGGCGCTGCTGTTGATGGTGGGAGCCGTCGTCGCCTTCCCGCTTGCGCTCAACCATCTCGGCATGGCTCCCGAAAGCAAGCTGATCGTGGCGCTGGCACGATGGCCGCTGCTGTTCATCATCCTGCTGGTCGCACTCGCCATCCTCTATCGCTTCGCGCCCAGCCGCGATGCGCCGCGCTGGCAATGGCTGAGCCTCGGCGCCGTGATTGCCGCGATCCTCTGGATCGCGGGCTCTGCCCTGCTATCCTGGTATCTCTCGGAGTTCGCCAATTACAACGCGACCTACGGCTCGCTGGGCGCTGCAATCGGCCTGATGACGTGGATGTGGATGTCGGCGATCGTCATCATGTTCGGCGCCGAGCTGAATTCGGAGATCGAGCGGCAGACGCTGCGCGACACCACCACCGGGCGGGCGAAGCCGCTCGGCACCCGGGACGCCGTCTCCGCCGACACCGTCGGCGCCACCGCGCCATTTTGATCGCATGCGGTCGGGCCGAAGCTGGCCCGACCGCATCTCGGGCGCTATCAGCGCTTGGTGATCACCGCTTCCAGATATTCGCTGTGCACCACGATCGTGCCGTCATCGGCGTGGTTGAACTCTTCGAGCAGCGTCAGGAGATCGCGCGTCAGCGCGGCCTGGCCGCTTGCGTCGAGCGCGGCAAACGCCTTCAGCGTGGGACCGTAGTAGGTCTTGAAGATGTCGAGCCAGTGGTCCGGCGAGCGATAGCGGAACACGAACATGCGCGGCTCGGCGGCGATCTCCGCGGCCACGCCGCCGAACATCTCCTCGAGCCGTGCCGTCGTGCCCCACATGGCCGGCGATTTCACGCCCGCCGGGGGCGGCAAATGCTTGCCGATGGTCTTGAACAGCTGGCCGATGAAGCCTTGCGGCGTCCAGTTGGCAAGGCCGATCTTGCCGCCGGATCTGCAGACCCGCGCGAGCTCGGAAGCGGCCTTGTCCTGATCCGGTGTGAACATCACGCCGAAAGTCGAGAGCACGACGTCGAAGGCGGCATCCGCAAACGGCAGCGCCTCGGCATCCGCCTCGCGGAACTCGATGGCGAGGTGTTCGGCCATGGCGCGCTCGCGCCCGCGCTTGAGCAGCGCCGGCACGTAGTCGGTGGATGTGACGTCACACCAGCGCCGCGCCGCCGCCAGCGTCGCATTGCCGTTGCCGGCAGCGACGTCCAGCACCTTGCTGCCGGCGCGCAGGTCGATGGCCTCGCAGAGCTGTTCCCCGACGATCTGCAAGGTGGTGCCGACCACGGCATAATCGCCGGACGACCAGGCGCCGTGCTGGCGCTGCTTGACGGCGGCAAGATCGGGTTCGAGGGCGGCTGGCTTGAGGGCGGCGGATGTCGACATGGCAATCTCCTGTGGTTGAAAACGCCGGGACGATAGGGCGCATGCGGCGCGCTGGCCTTGAGGGCGGCATGATTTTCCGCTGAGAGCGTCTTGATTTCCGCACCTGAGCCGGCAGACGTGTGACGAAACGCTTTGGGCGCGCGGGCCTGAATAGGCTCCGACACAGTCCTATCCCCTCGAATCAACAATGATGTTAGGCTGATCGAAGCTTGGGGGAGCATGAGGCGTGACGAGGTCGAGCGACCCGTGTTTTCCCCGGGTGAGGCAGTCAGCTCTTGAAGGCATAACGCGCGGCATGATTCGCATTTCGACGATCTTCATCGCCATCTGCATGGTCCTGGTCGCGGCCTCGCTCGGGCTCGTGCTCTATTCGGTCGCCGGCATCAGCGGAACGGAATCGGCGATCGTGGCGCTGACCGCGCTGACCTTCCTGATCCTCTACAACGCGGTGTCGATGCGGCTGCGCGACCGCAGCGACGTCGGCGGCCAGATCGCCGATCTCTCGCGCGGCACCGCCGACCTCGCCCGCCAGGTGGCCGAGTTCGGCCGCCGGCTGGCTGCGGTCGAGAGCCGCATCGCCGCGTCCAATTCGACCAATTCCGACCGCATCCAGTCGGTCATCGGCGAGATCAACGAACTCGGCGGATTGGTCAGGCAGCTCGCCACCACCGTGGCGGTCCATGAGGATCTGCTCGCCGGCAACGCGCCGGCCCCCGCACCCGCCCCGGTCTCAAGGCCCGAGCCGGAAACGCCGATCGATCTGGCTGCCCCCTTCGAGGAGAAGCCGCTCGCTCCTCCGCTTCCGCAGCCCCCGCCACGGCCGGCGCCGCCGACGGTGCAGATCCAGGCTGCCCCCCCGGTTCAGACCGCCAATGGGCGCAACCAGACCCAATTGCTGGCGACGCTGCGCAATGCGGTCGACGAGAACCGCATCGATATCTTCCTGCAGCCGATGGTCACGCTGCCGCAGCGCAAGGTGCGGTTCTACGAGGCGGTGACGCGCCTGCGCGACGAGCGCGACCAGCTGATCGCCGCCGAGGAGTTCATCAGCATCGCGGAAGCCTCGGGCCTGATCGGGCGCATCGACAACATGGTGATGCTGCGATGCGTGCAGGTGCTGCGGCGTCTGATGGTGCGCAACAAGGACGTCGGCGTGTTCTGCAACGTCGCGGCGTCCACGCTGGGCAATTCCACCACCTTCGCGCAATGTCTCGATTTCCTGGAAGCCAACCGCGCGCTGGCGCCCTCGCTGGTGCTGGAGTTCAAGCAGTCGACGTTCCGCAATCTCGGCCCCGCCGAGACCGAGAACCTCGCGGCGCTTGCCCAGCGCGGTTTCCGTTTCTCGATCGACCATGTCACGGATTTGCGCATCGAGCCGCGCGAGCTGGCCGATCGCGGGGTTCGCTTCATCAAGGTGCCGGCCGCGCTGCTGCTCGATCCCAAGCAGGCCTCCGCCTCCGACATCCACCCGTCCGACCTCTCCGACCTGCTCGGCCGCTTCGGCATCGATCTGATCGCCGAACGGATCGAAGGCGAGCGCGCCGTGGTCGACCTGCTCGACTATGACGTGCGGTTTGGACAGGGCTTCCTGTTCGCGCCGCCCCGGCCATTGCGGCCGGAGGGGGCATCTGCTACCGGCGGGGCCTCGCCGAACCAGGCGAAGGACATTCAGGGATCCAATGGCTCCGCCACACCCAGCTCAGGCGCGACCTCTTCGGCGCCTCCGCCCCAGCGCATCACCGGCAACGCAGCGCTCGCGCGCCGCATCTGATCGGCCGCGCACGTCATGACCGCGCTGCATTTTGCCGAAGGCCTGCGCGAGCTCGTGGGCGGCGTGGAGGTCGTGCTCAGCGATATCTGGGGCGTGGTCCATAACGGGCTGGAATCCTTCCCCGAAGCCTGCGAGGCGCTGCACACCTATCGCAGCCGCGGCGGTACGGTAATCCTGATCACCAACGCGCCGCGCCCGGCGGACTCCGTGCAGCGGCAATTGCGCAAGCTCGGCGTCCCCGACGAGACCTATGACGCGATCGTATCTTCAGGCGACCTGACCCGGCTCTACGTCGCCGAGCATCCTGGCCGCAAGATGTTCTGGCTCGGCCCCGAGCGCGACAACTCGATCTATCGCGGCCTCGATGCGGTGACCGCGCCGCTGGAGCAAGCCGATTACATCGTCTGCACCGGCCTCTACGACGACGAGACCGAGACGGCGGAAGACTATCGCGGCATGATGCTGCAGGCGCGCGAGCGCAAGCTGACGCTGGTCTGCGCCAACCCCGACATCGTGGTGGAACGCGGCGACCGGTTGATCTACTGCGCCGGCGCCATCGCCGAGCTCTACCGCGAGCTCGGCGGCGAGGTGATCTTCTACGGCAAGCCGCACCGGCCGATCTACGAGCGCGCCATGGCGCTTGCCGGCGAACGCCAAGGCTACCAGATCGACCGGAAAAAGGTGCTGGCGATCGGCGATTCCGTGCGCACCGATTTAACCGGCGCCCGCGAATTCGGCATCGACTGCCTGTTCGTCACCCGCGGCATCCATGCCGAGGAGTTCGAGGGCCTCGACCAGCTCGACCCGAATTCGGTCATGGAGCTGTTCGGCCACCCGCCGAAGGCGCTGATGCGCGAATTGAAGTGGTGACGGCTGCGGCTTGAAAGGGCGTCGGCTTAGGCGACTCTCGAGGCCCGCACACCGTCATGGCCGGGCATAGCCGTCCGAAGGACGGCGTCGCTTGCGCTCGCCTATGACCCGGCCATCCAGGCCTTTCCTCAGCTCTCCAAGAACGTGGATGCCCGGGACAAGCCCGGGCATGACGTTCCAAACGGAAAATTGTTGTCCGGCGAAGAGCGCCCTTACGCGCTCGCCATGTCCGGGAAGACCGCCTCGATCTTGGTCTTCAGCGTCGCCGCGTTGAACGGCTTGACGATGTAGTTGTTCACGCCGGCCTTCTTGGCCGCGATCACGTTCTCGGTCTTCGATTCCGCGGTGATCATGATGAAGGGCGTGGTGGCGAGGTTCGGATCCGCGCGGACTTCGCGCAAGAGGTCGTAGCCCGTCATCGGCTCCATGTTCCAGTCGGAGATCACGAGCCCGTACTTCTTGCCGCGCATCTTGTTCAGCGCTGCCGAACCGTCGCTGGCATCATCGATGTTCTCGAAGCCAAGCTGCTTCAGCAGATTCCGGATGATACGGATCATGGTGCTGTAGTCATCCACCACCAGAACCGGCATCGACAAATCAACCGCCATCTCGACTCCCCCAACGCAAACCCAGGAATATTACGATCGGACCTGCCAGGCCGGCGCCCGGCAGTTCCACGCCTCAAGGACTAGCATCAAGGGCTTAAACAGCGCGTTAACTGCGGTCAGCTCCGAAGGCTTGAAATCGTGCTCAATGTCTGCCCGCCCCGCCGCTTGACTTCGCGGTGCCGGTCGCGCCACGGTCCGGGCCGGTCCTGCCCGGTTCGAGAATTCCCCTGATGGCTCCGCCTTTTACCGTCATCCGCGATACAACGCCGGATTCCGCGATTCCGAGGGGCGCCGTGGTTGCCATGGGCAATTTCGACGGCGTGCATCTCGGCCATCGCGCCGTCATCGCGGCTGCCCTGGAGATGGGCAGGGCGCATGGCCGGCCTGCGCTGGCCTTGACCTTCGAGCCGCATCCGCGACGGTTCTTCAGCCCCAACACCCCGCAATTCCGCCTGACGGACGAGCGGGCCAAGCTGCGGCTTCTGGCCGGTACCGGGCTTGCCGGCGCCGTGGTCATGACCTTCGACAAGGCCCGTGCCGGAACCAGCGCGCAAGATTTCATTCACCATGACCTGATCGGGCGTCTCGGCGTCAGCGGCATCGCGGTCGGCTACGACTTCCATTTCGGCAAGGGTCGCGTCGGCTCGCCCAGCCTCCTGGTCAACGAGGCGCCCCGGCTGGGCATCGAGGTTGACGTCCAGCCGCATGTCGATATCGACGAGCGGCCGGTCTCCTCCAGCGCGATCCGGATCGCTCTCGCCGAGGGCCAGCTCGACGAGGCCACGACCATGCTGGGCGCGCCCTGGTTCATCACCGGCGAGGTCATCCACGGCGAAAAGCGCGGCCGCGACCTCGGCTATCCCACCGCCAACATCCGCCTGGACGCCAATTGCGGCCTCAAGCACGGCATCTACGCGGTCCGGGTCGGCCGCGGCCAGGGAAAGGCTCAAGTGCGTCTAGACGGCGTGGCCAGCTTCGGCCGTCGCCCGACCTTCGACAATGGCGCCCCGCTGCTCGAAATCTTCCTGTTCGACTTCAAGGGCGACCTCTACGGGCAGGCGCTCGACTGCGCCTTCATCGGCTTCATCCGCGAGGAGCTGAAATTCGATGGTCTAGAGGCCCTGATCCACCAGATGGACGACGATTCCGCCCGCGCCCGCGCCATGCTCGCCGCCGCCCCGGACGCGTTTCCGCGCCTGGGCGTGATCGATTGAGAGGCGAAGCCGGGCCACCCGGACCTTTGCGCTTCCTCCGCCCCCCTGCTATGGAGAGCCCATGTTTGCGCGGCGCATCATAGGGATTAGCGGCCCGGCTTCCGCCTGAGCCTGAAGGCTCGGCGCAAGACCGGGATTTCGTCGTTTCACCCGCGATTCCGCATCGCCATCCGTTCCCGCGCCCTTCCGAGCCAGTCAGCCTCATGTCCGAAAAGCCGCAAAAGTCCCAAAAGTCTGAAGCCAAAGACTATTCGCAGACCCTGTTCCTGCCGCAGACCGAATTCCCGATGCGCGCCGGCCTGCCGCAGCGCGAGCCGGAGATCCTGAAGCGCTGGTACGAGATCGGCCTGTACGAGAAGCTGCGCCAGAGTGCGAAGGGCCGCGCCAAGTTCGTGCTGCATGACGGTCCGCCCTACGCCAACGGCAACATCCATATCGGCACGGCGCTGAACAAGATCCTGAAGGATCTCGTCACCAAGAGCCAGCAGATGCTCGGCTTCGATTCCAACTACGTGCCGGGCTGGGACTGCCACGGCCTGCCGATCGAGTGGAAGGTCGAGGAGGAGCATTATCGCAAGAAGGGCAAGCAGAAGCCCGACTTCCGCGACAGCGCCGCGATGATCGATTTCCGCAAGGAGTGCCGCGCCTATGCCACGCACTGGCTCGGCGTGCAGCGCGAGGAGTTCAAGCGCCTCGGCGTGATCGGCGATTGGGACCATCCCTACGCCACCATGAGCTATCCGGCCGAAGCCCAGATCGCGCGCGAGCTGATGAAGTTCGCCGCCAACGGCACGCTCTATCGCGGCTCCAAGCCGGTGATGTGGAGCGTGGTCGAGAAGACCGCGCTGGCCGAAGCCGAGGTGGAGTACGAGGACCACACGTCCGATACGGTCTGGGTGAAATTCCCGGTGACCTCGCCCGCGCACGGTGCGCTCGCCTCGGCGAGCGTCGTGATCTGGACCACCACGCCCTGGACGCTGCCAGGCAACCGCGCCATCTCGTTCTCGCCGAAGATCGCCTATGGCCTCTACAAGGTGACGGACGCCCCCGCCGACAATTGGGCCAGGAACGGCGACCTCCTCATCCTCGCCGACGCGCTCGCGCAAGACGTCTTCAAGCAGGCGCGCGTGACGGCTTATGAGAAGGTCCGCGACGTCCCCGGCGACACCATGGACGCGATCGAGTGTGCCCATCCGCTCAAGGGCGTCGGCGGTGGCTACGACTTCATCGTGCCGCTGCTGCCTGGCGACCATGTCACCGACGACACCGGCACCGGCTTCGTGCACACGGCGCCCGGCCATGGCCGCGAGGACTTCGATGTCTGGATGGCAGAGGCGCGCGATCTCGCCGCGCGCGGCATCAACACCGCGATCCCCTACACTGTCGACGAGAACGGCGCCTACACCGATCATGCGCCGGGCTTTGCCGGCAAGCGCGTCATCACCGACAAGGGCGAGAAGGGCGATGCCAACGAGGCCGTGATCAAGGCGCTCGTCGAGAAAGGCATGCTGCTCGCCCGCGGCCGGCTCAAGCATCAATATCCGCACTCCTGGCGCTCCAAGAAGCCGGTGATCTTCCGCAACACACCGCAATGGTTCATCGCGATGGATAAAGACATCGCGGTGGGCGGCAAGACGAAGAGCGGCGACACGCTGCGCGCCCGCGCGCTGCAGGCGATCTCGGTGACGCAATGGGTGCCGCCGTCCGGCGAGAACCGCATCAACGGCATGATCGAGGCACGCCCGGACTGGGTGATCTCGCGCCAGCGCGCCTGGGGCGTGCCGATCGCCGTGTTCGTGCGCGAGAAGGGTGACGGCTCCGCCGAGATCCTCCAGGACGAGGCCGTCAATGCGCGCATCGGCGACGCCTTCGAGAAGGAAGGCGCCGACGCCTGGTACGCGACGGGCGCGCGCGAGCGCTTCCTCGGGCCCCGCGCGAACGAAGACTGGCAGAAGGTCGACGACATTCTCGACGTCTGGTTCGATTCCGGCTCGACCCACGCTTTCGTGCTCGAAGATCCCGTGCAGTTTCCCGGGCTCGCCGGCATCAAGCGCAAGGTCGACGGCGGCGCCGACACGGTGATGTATCTGGAAGGCTCGGACCAGCATCGCGGCTGGTTCCACTCCTCGCTGCTGGAAAGCTGCGGCACGCGTGGCCGCGCGCCGTACGACATCGTGCTGACGCACGGCTTCACCCAGGCCGAGGACGGCCGCAAGATGTCGAAGTCGCTCGGCAACACCATCGAGCCGCAGGCCGTCATCAAGGAATCTGGCGCCGACATCTTAAGGCTCTGGGTCGCGTCGAGCGACTATACCGACGACCAGCGCATCGGCCCCGAGATCCTGAAGAACACCGTCGAGACCTATCGCAAGCTGCGCAACACGGTGCGCTGGATGCTGGGCACGCTGCATCATTACAGGCCGGCCGATGCAATCGCGCCGGCCGAGATGCCCGAGCTCGAGCGCTTGATGCTGCACGAGCTCTCAGGTCGCGCCGCCGCGATCGGCAAGGCCTACCGGGAGTTCGACTACAAGACCGTGGTCGCGATCCTGTCGGCCTTCCTGAACAGCGAGCTCTCCGCATTCTACTTCGACATCCGCAAGGATACGCTGTATTGCGATCCGCCCTCGTCACTGACACGCAAGGCGGCGCTGACGACCATCGACCTGTTGTGCGCTTCGATCCTGAAATGGCTGGCCCCGATCCTCAGCTTCACTGCGGAGGAGGCGTGGCGCATGTACCGGCCCGACGCCGAACCGTCCGTGCACCTGACGCTGTTCCCGAGCGATCTCGAAGCCTTGCGCGACGACAAGCTCGCCGCGAAATGGGAGACGATCCGCAACGTGCGTCGCGTCGTCACCGGCGCACTCGAGCTGGAACGCGCCGCCAAGAACATCGGCTCCTCGCTCGAGGCATCGCCGGTGATCTATGTCGCCGATCGCGGCATGCTGGCGACCTTGTTCGACATCGATCTGGCTGAAGTCTGCATCACCTCGAACTACGAGGTGCGGGAGGGCGAGGCGCCGGCCTCGGCGTTCCGCCTCGATGCCGTGCCCGGCGTTGCAGTCGTGGTGGAGAAGGCGGTCGGCACCAAATGCGCCCGCTCCTGGAAAATCTCGCCGATGGTCGGCGAAGACGCCGAATACCCCGACGTCACCCCGCGCGACGCCAAGGCGCTGCGCGAATGGAAGGCGCTGGGGGTGAGCATCTGATCGGTCGGCCATGACCCCGCTCCGCGCCGGCATCCTCGCGGCCATGGTCACGCTCGTGGCCGACCAGGCCTCGAAGCTCTGGCTGTTGAACGTGTTCGACCTCGCCCGTCGCGGCGCGGTGCGGGTGACGCCGTTCTTCGACCTGGTGCTGGCCTGGAATATCGGCATCAGCTTCGGCTGGCTCCAGAACGACAGCCAGGCCGCGCAGTTCGCACTGATGGCCGTCAAGGCGATCGCGGTGGTTGCGCTGGCGATCTGGATGGCCCGCTCGCACACCATGCTCGCGACCGTCGCGCTCGGCCTGATCATCGGCGGCGCCATCGGCAACGGCATCGACCGCCTAGCCTATGGCGCGGTGGTGGATTTCGCCCTGTTCCACATCGAGATCGCCGGAAATACCTATAATTGGTATGTGTTTAACCTCGCAGACGTGGCCATCGTTGCTGGGGTGGCAGCGCTATTGTATGATTCCTTCCTGGGGGTACCCGCCGCAAAAGCGCCCTGATCCCGGCCGATACGGACCGGCAGCTGGAACCCGGCTTTTGCAAGGGTCAAGCCGCGTGTGGGCGGCAATCTGCTACAATATGAAACAGGTACGGTGATGCGCAGCTCGAAAACCAGCGGTTCGATGGTTCGGGGCTCCCAATCGGGGGGCTGGCGGGCACTGAAATTGGCCGCCGTCGCGCTCGGCATCGGCCTCGTCGTGTCGACCGGCGCCGCCCGTGCTGCCGACGATGACGACGACGACGACATGACCTTCGAAGAGAAGCTCATCGACAACCTGATGACCGGCCTTGGCGCCAGGAGCATGGAAAAACCCGGCATCGAATACCGCGAGCGTTCGCCGCTGGTCGTGCCGCCCAGGCTCGACCTGCCACCGCCTGCCGCAGCCGAGGCTGCGGCTGCGCCGAACTGGCCGAAGGACCCCGACGAGAAGCGCCGCAAGGAGGCCATCGCCCAGCGGAAGAAGTCCGGTAACAAGGCAACGGAGTACTGGAAGAACGCCCAGCCGCTGTCGCCCGCCGAGTTGAACGCCCATAGGACGGCCGCCGCCGAAAAGACCGGCAATGATCCGGTCCAGCCAGGCAGCAACACCGCCAATCCGACGATGAGCCCTGCCGAACTCGGATATACCGGCGGGCTGTGGAAACTGTTCAAAGGGAACGGGCCCGAGTCCAAGCAGTTTACGTCGGAACCGCCACGCCAATCGCTGGTGGAGCCGCCGCCGGGATACCAGACGCCGTCGCCGAACTACGCCTACGGCGCCGGCCCGGATAATTCGAAGCGGACCTATTTCGACGTCCGATCCGGCAAGGAGAAGGAACAATAGCGTTCCTGTCCCGTCGCGACATTCTGACCCACGCGAAGCGAGGGTCGGGCGGTGCATGTCCGCCCACCTCATTCAAAATTGCTTATCAGTAACTTGCCTAAGCGTTGAGTTCTCTGCTTCGTGACGCGAAGCCTCAGCCGCACGGTGTAGCCTGCCGTGCCCTCCGAGCCGGAGATCCGGGCTCGGCACCTCACAACCAGGGATCATGATGTCCTCTTACCGATCGGCTGCCTGCCTCCTTGCCGCGCTGCTTTCGACGAGTGTCCTTTCGGCCGGCGCCGCCCTTGCCCAGACCACGGTGACATCGGCTCCGCCCGCCAGCTTCACGCTCGCCAACGGCATGCAGGTCGTGGTGATCCCGGACCGCCGCACCCCCGTTGTCACCGAGATGATCTGGTACAAGGTCGGCTCGGCCGACGAGACGCCCGGCAAGTCCGGCCTCGCCCATTTCCTCGAGCACCTGATGTTCAAGGGCACCGCGAAGCATCCGGCAGGCGAATTCTCCCAGACCGTGCTGCGTGTCGGCGGCAACGAGAACGCTTCGACCTCGGTCGACTACACCAACTACTATCAGCGCGTGCCGAAAGAGCAGCTGCCGACCATGATGGAGTTCGAGGCCGACCGCATGACGGGCCTCGTCCTTAAGGACGAGAACGTGCTGCCCGAGCGCGACGTCGTGCTCGAAGAGTACAACATGCGCGTCGCCAACAATCCGGATGCGCGGTTGAACGAGCAGATCATGGCCGCGCTCTATCTCAACCATCCCTACGGGCGGCCGGTGATCGGCTGGCATCAGGAGATCGAGAAGCTCGATCGCGAGGATGCGCTTGCCTTCTATCGCCGCTTCTATGCGCCGAACAACGCGATCCTGGTGATCGCCGGCGACGTCGACGCCGCCGAAATCCGCCCGCTGGTCGAGCGCAATTTCGGCTCGATCCCCGCGCAGCCCGCGATCCCGGCGCGGCGCGTTCGTCCGCAGGAGCCGGAGCCCGCCGCTCCACGCACCGTCACGCTGGCCGACCCGCGCGTCGAGCAGCCGAACATGCGGCGCTATTATCTCGTGCCCTCCGCGACCACGGCCGCGGCCGGCGAGAGCGCGGCCCTCGATGTGCTGGCGCAGCTGATCGGCAGCGGCAGCAATTCCTATCTCTACCGTGCCCTCGTGGTCGACAAGCCGCTCGCGGTCTCCGCCAGCGCCAGCTATTCGAGCATCTCGCTCGACCCGACCCAATTCGCGATCTCGGCTGCACCGAAACCCGGCGTCAGTTTTTCGGAGGTCGAGCAGGCGGTCGACGGGGTCCTCGCCAACGTCGCACAGAACCCGATCCGCGCCGAGGATCTGGAGCGGGTCAAAACCCAGCTCATTGCCGAAGCGATCTACGCCCAGGACAACCAGGCTGTGCTGGCGCGCTGGTACGGCGGCGCGCTGACCACGGGCCTGTCGATCGAGGACATCAGGAGCTGGCCCGATCGCATCCGCGCCGTCACCGCCGAGCAGGTTCGCGCCGTCGCCCAGAAATGGCTCGAGAAGAAGCGCTCGGTGACGGGCTACCTGATCAAGGACACTGCAACCGCCAAGCGCGAGGAGAAGCGCTCGTGACCTATTCCTTCCTTCGCCGCCTTGCATTCTCCGTTGCCGCCGGCGCCGTCCTCGCATTCTCTGCCGCCTCGCCGTCGCAGGCCGCCGCAAAGATCCAGCACCTGATCTCGCCGGGCGGCATCGAAGCCTGGTTCGTGCAGGACGCAACCGTGCCGCTGATTGCCATGGAATATTCCTTCGCCGGGGGCTCGGCGGAGGACCCCAAGGACAAGCCGGGCGTTGCCAATCTGGTCGGCTCTCTCCTCGACGAAGGCTCAGGCGATCTCGATTCCAAGACGTTCCATGAACGGCTCGACCGCCGCGCCATCGAGCTGTCCTTCAACGCCACCCGCGACACCCTCCGGGGCAGCCTTCGCATGCTGCGCGACAACAAGGACGAAGCCTTCGACCTGCTCAGGATGGCGCTGACCTCGCCGCATTTCGACACGGCCGACGTCGAACGCATCCGCTCGCAGGTCATCTCGGGCCTGCGCCGCGAGACCACCAATCCGACCTCGCTGGCGAGCCGCAAGTTTCTGGAGCTCGCGTTCGGCGATCACCCCTACAGCCGGCAGAGCAACGGCAACCTCGACAGCGTGCCGACCATCACAATTGCCGACCTGAGGAATTATGTCGGCCGCGTCCTTGCCAGGGATGGCCTCAAGATTGCGGTCGTCGGCGACGTCGATCCGGCTACGCTCGGAAAGCTGCTCGACCACACCTTCGGCAGCCTGCCGGCCAAGGCCAATCTGACGCCGGTCCCCGACGTCGAGGCTGCAAAGCCGCCGCAACGCGCCTTCGTGACCCTCGACGTGCCGCAGACGGTGATCACCTTCGGCGGACCCGGCGTGAAGCGGAGTGATCCGAGCTTCATGGCGGCCTACGTCGTCAACCACATCCTCGGCGGCGGCGGCCTATCGTCCCGGCTCTATCGCGAGGTGCGCGAGAAGCGCGGACTGGCCTATTCGGTGTACGAGTCGCTGCTCTGGATGCAGCACTCGGCGATTTTCATCGGCAATACCGGCACCCGCGCCGACCGCGCCGGCGACACCATCGAGGCCATCGAACAGGAGGTGCGCCGCATCGCCGAGGAGGGCCCGACGCAGAAGGAGCTCGATGAGGCCAAGTCCTATCTCAAGGGCTCGCAGATGCTGGCGCTCGACACCTCGTCCAAGCTGGCACAGGCGCTGCTGCAATATCAGCAGGACAAGCTGCCGATCGACTATATCGAGAAGCGCAACGCCATCGTCGACGCCGTGACGCTGGACGATGCCAAGGCGGCCGCCAAGCGGCTCTGGGGCCAGGGGCTGCTGACCGTCGTCGTCGGCCGGGCCCCGCAGGCCGCCGCGCAACCGGCGGCTGCACCGGCGACGAAGTCGAACTGATCTCTTTTCTCGACGTTTCCTGAATGGCCGGGGCCATCCCGGTCATTTGCGTTTCACGGCAGCGCCATTGCTGACGACGGATGTCCGCGGTATGTCCTGACATCACGAATGGTGCCAGCATGCTGCGGATATCCCGCGATCTCGTCATCGACGAGGACGACATCGAGATCGGCTTTGTCCGCGCCTCCGGCCCGGGCGGGCAGAACGTCAACAAGGTCGCGACCTCCGCGCAGCTGCGCTTCGACACGCGCAAGCTGACCTTGCCCGAGGACGCGGCGCTGCGCCTTGCCCGCATTGCCGGCCAGCGCATGACCAAGGACGGCGTGATCGTGATCCACGCCCAGCGCTTCCGTACCCAGGAGCGCAACCGTCAGGATGCCATCGACCGTCTCGTCGAGATGCTCAAGGAGGCCATGGTCCGGCCGACGCCTCGCCGTGCGACGCGGCCGACCTTCGCCTCCAAGCAGCGCCGCCTCGAGGGCAAGAAACGCCGCAGCGACATCAAGGCCGGCCGCGGCCGGAGCTTCGACGATTGATGCGAAAAAACCTCCGGTCGCGCGAGCGGCCGGAGGTTTGCCGCTTGCAAGCTGGCGTCAGTAGCGCTTGCCGGCCGCAGCACCGCCGGTCGCCGCATCGTCTGCGGTGCCCTTGCGCGTCGCGCTGCCGGTGGTCCCGACGGCCCCCTTCGTGCCTTTGCCCGACTTCATGCCGACCTTCTCGCCGGCTGCGCCCTGTTGTGCACCGAGATCCTCATCCTCGCTGCCTGACGCGCCGCCTTGCATGGGCTTGCTTTGTACGGTGCCGCCAGGCCTCGTCCCAGACGAGGTGCCTTGGGCGAGAACGGGCGTTGCAACGAGGGCCGCGAGAGCGCAAGCGATCGCGGAGGTCTTCACCAACTTCATCCATTTCTCCTGGAATGTCGCGATGAACCGTTCGGCTGCCTTCTGCACCGTTCGCCTGCACCGGACCGGTTCATCGCGAAGAGAGTTCGAACGGCGCGGTGTGATGCAAGCCGCGTCGTGTGGTGATCGTTTAGGGTTTTCGCGGCGCTTTCGCGGAATTGTGCTCCTCATATGCGGCGGCGCGGAACATGCCAAGCATTCCCGACGGACGACGCGCGCCGAAAATGTCCCCCATTTCGGGTGTGGGAAGCTCGACCTGACCCATGCATTTGTCGCTGCGCGGCATTAGACTTGAGAATAATCGCCGAGTGAGCCTCATGCCCGTCCGCCAGCTGCCAGAACAGGTCGTCAACCGCATCGCCGCCGGCGAGGTGGTCGAACGTCCGGCGAGCGTGGTCAAGGAGCTGGTCGAGAACGCTATCGATGCCGGCGCGAGCCGCATCGACGTCTTCACCGACGGCGGCGGGCGGCGGCGAATCGGCATCACCGACGACGGCAGCGGCATGACCGCAAAAGACCTTGCGCTCGCCGTCGAGCGCCATGCCACCTCCAAGCTCGACGACGAGGACCTGCTGCAGATCCGCACCCTCGGGTTTCGCGGCGAGGCCCTGCCCTCAATCGGCTCGGTGGCGCGCCTCTCCATCACCACACGGCACGCCAGCGAGCCGCACGCCTGGGCGTTGTCGGTCGAGGGCGGCGAGAAGTCCGGGATCATGCCGGCGGCGCTGGCGCATGGCACGCGCGTCGAGGTTGGCGACCTCTTCTACGCGACGCCGGCGCGGCTCAAGTTTCTGAAGACCGACCGCACCGAGGCGGAAGCCATCCGCGAAGTGGTACGGCGCCTCGCGATGGCGCGGCCCGACATCGCCTTCACGCTCGCCGGTGAGGAACGCGCGCCGGTGACCTGGACCGCCGCGCTGCCCGGCGCGGCCGGACGGCTGACCCGGCTCGGCGACATCCTCGGCGCCGAATTCCGCAGCCACGCCGTCGAGGTCCATGCCGAGCGCGAGGGCGTCGTGGTCGCCGGCTATGCCGCAGCGCCTGCGCTCACAAAAGCCAACGCGCTCGGCCAATATCTCTTCGTCAACGGCCGGCCGGTGCGCGACAAGCTCATGCTCGGCGCCGTGCGCGCGGCCTATTCCGACTACCTGCCGCGCGACCGCCATCCGGTGCTGGCGCTGTTCGTTACGCTCGATCCGCGCGAGGTCGATGCCAACGTGCACCCGGCCAAGACCGAGGTGCGCTTCCGCAACGCCGGCCTCGTCCGCGCGCTGATCGTGCATGGCTTGAAGGAAGCGCTGGCGCGCGAGGGCCGCCGCACCGCCGCCAATAGCGGCGAGAGCGCGCTGTCCTCGTTCCGGCCCGCCTTCATGCCGCCACGTCCGGCAAGCTGGGACTGGCGCGCCTCGCCAGCCGCCCCGGTGGCGCCGATGCCGTCGTTCGAAGGCGCCGCCGCGCCCGCCTTCGCCGAGCGCGCGCAGGCTGCGTTCGACGTCGGCGCGCCCAGTGCTGACGTGCGGATCGAGAGCCAACCCGCCGTCGATCTCGTCGATCGCCCGCTCGGCGCGGCGCGCACGCAGATCCACGAGACCTACATTGTCTCGCAGACCCGCGACGGCCTGATCATCGTCGACCAGCACGCCGCGCATGAGCGCATCGTCTACGAGCGGCTGAAGGCCTCACTCGCTGCCAACGGCGTGCAGCGGCAGATCCTGCTGATCCCTGAGATCGTCGAGATGGATGAGGCCACTGTGGAGCGCTTGCTCGAACGCAGCGAGGAGCTGGCGTCGTTCGGCCTCGCCATCGAATCCTTCGGCCCGGGCGCGGTCGCGGTGCGCGAGACGCCGTCGCTGCTCGGCAAGACCAATGCCGGCGGCCTGTTGCGCGATCTTTCCGAGCACATGGCCGAATGGGACGAGGCGCTGCCGCTCGAACGCCGCCTGATGCACGTCGCCGCGACCATGGCCTGCCACGGCTCGGTTCGCGCCGGCCGCCGGCTGCGCCCGGAGGAGATGAACGCGCTGCTGCGCGAGATGGAGGAGACCCCGAACTCCGGCCAGTGCAATCACGGCCGGCCGACCTATGTCGAGCTGAAGCTGAGCGACGTGGAGAAGCTGTTCGGGCGGCGGTGACGGTGCCGTAGGGCGGATTAGCCGAAGGCGTAATCCACCTCTTCTGCTTTCGCCGTGAGAGACAGTGGCGGATTACGCTTCGCTAATCCGCCCTACGCAGAAACACAAACTCCGTGTCGTCATAGGCCCGCCGCTCCAGCTCCTCAAAACCTTGTGGCGTCACGAACTGCGCGGCCTTCGCCTCTTCCACCACGAGCAGCGCGCCGGGCGTGAGCCAGCCGCCGTCGCGAAGGCTCGCGAGCGCCTTCTCGGCAAAGCCCTTGCCATAGGGCGGATCGAGGAACACCAGCGAGAACGGCTCGACGGGATGCGCGGGGCCGAGGTCCGTCGCATCGCGGCGGTAGACCTTGGTGATGCCGCCGAGGCCGAGCGCCTCGACATTGCTGCGCAGTAGCGCGCGCGCCTCCGCGCCATTGTCGACGAACAGCGTGAACTTCGCCCCGCGTGACGACGCCTCGATGCCGAGTGCGCCGGTACCGGCGAAGAGATCGAGCACGCGCGCGTCCTGGATCGGATTGTCGTAAGCGTGCACGAGGATGTTGAACACGGACTCGCGCAACCGGTCCGCCGTCGGGCGGATGTCACGCGAAGACGGTGAGGCGAGATTGCGCCCCTTCAAACGACCGCCGACGACGCGCATCACACCACTCCGTCATGCCCGGGCTTGTCCCGGGCATCCACGTTCTTCAGCCGTAGGCGCAAGCAAGACGTGGATGGCCGGGTCAAGCCCGGCCATGACGACCGCTTGCGCAGTGCCAGGCTCGTTCTACCCATTTGGACCTACTCGCCGTCCCGCGGCGTCAGGTCGCGCTTGCCGTGATAGCCGCGCTTGGGACGGCGCGGCGGGCCGTAGCCGCTCGCCTCCATCTCGTTGCGCTCGCGCGCCTCCTCGCTGCCGGTGCGCTGCACCAGCACACGGCGGCCCTTGCGGTCGTTGATGACGGCGCGCTTGCTGGCGGGCTTCTTCTCGCTCGCTGCGTCGTCGGCGCGCGAAGATGATTTCGAGGGCGCGTCGAACTGCGCGCCCGACTTCTCGATCACCTTGTCGCCGAGCTGCTCGCGCAGCACGCGCGCGCGGATCTCCTCGACCTGGCCTTCCGGAATCTCGCCGAGCTGGAACGGGCCGTAGGAGACGCGGATCAGCCGGTTCACCTCGAGGCCGAGATGGGCGCAGACATTGCGCACCTCGCGGTTCTTGCCCTCGCGGATCGCGAACACCAGCCAGACATTGGCGCCCTGGTCGCGTTCCAGCGTGGCCTCGATCGGACCATACTTGACGCCCTCGATCTCGATGCCGTTCTTGAGCTCGTCGAGCTGCGCCTGGGTGACGTCGCCATGGGCGCGGACGCGGTAGCGGCGCAGCCAGCCGGTGTCGGGCAGCTCGAGCGTGCGCGCGAGGCCGCCGTCGTTCGTGAGCAGCAAGAGCCCCTCGGTGTTGAAGTCGAGCCGGCCGACGCTGATCAGGCGCGGCAGGCCTTCGGGCAGATTGTCGAACACGGTCGGACGGCCCTCGGGGTCGTCATGCGTCGTCATCAGCCCGCGCGGCTTGTGGTAGAGGAACAGCCGCGTGCGCTCGCGCTCCGGCAACGGCTTGCCGTCGACCATGACCACGTCGTTCTTGGTGACGTCGAGCGCCGGCGAGTTGATCACGCGGCCATTCACGGTGACGCGGCCCTGCGTGACCATCTCCTCGGCGTCGCGGCGCGAGGCGAGACCGGCGCGGGCCACCACCTTGGCGATGCGCTCACCGGCCTTCTTCGGCTTCGGCGCCTCGTCGCGGCGCGGCCGGCCCTCGAAATCACGATCGCGCTCGCGATAGGCGCCGCGGCCGCCGAAGGCCGGGCGCTTCTCGAAAATCCTGCTGTCGTCCTCGTTGTCGCGGCGCGGACGATCGCGGAAGCGGCCCTCGTTGCGCGGATGCTCCTGCCAGTCCATGCGGCCTTCGGGACGCTGGCGTGGGCGATCGAACTTCGGACGGTCACCGCGTTCGCTGTCGCGGTCACGGGGCCGATCGAATTTCGGCCGCTCGCGGAACGGGCGGTCACCGGATGCGCGGTCGTCGCGCGAACGAGAGAAACGCGGACGGTCCTCACCGCGACCGCCCTCACGGCGATCGTCGCGCTGACGCCAGGGCTTCTCGTCGCCGCGATCGCGGCCGCCGAAATCCTTGTCGAAGCTCTTGCGCGGGCGATCCCCGCGCGGTGCGCGATCACCGCGATCGAAATTCGGGCGGTCTCCGCGCGGCTTGAAGCTGCGTTCGCCACGATCCTCGCGCGGCCCGCGATCCCCTCGGTCGCGTTGGCGATCCCCACGGTCGCGTTGGCGATCCGGCCCGCCCCGCGAAAATTTCCGTTCGCCGTCGAACTTGCGCTCTGGACGGTCGCCGCGCGGCGCGTAGGGTTTCTTGTCGCCGAACTTCCTGTCGCTGGAGCGGCCGGCCGAGCGTGCATCGTCGCGGTCCCTGCGCGGCGGACGATCGTCGCGGCCAAATGACGGGCGATCGCCGCGCGGCTTGAAGCTGCGCTCGCCGCGCCCCTCGCTGCCGCGGTCGTCGCGCTTGAAGCGGGGACGGTCGCTGAAATCGCGGCGCGGTGCGTCGCCCTCCTCGCGGCGGCGGAATGGACGGCTGTCGCGGTCGCCACGCGGCGGACGGCTGTCGCGCGCGCCCTTACCCCCACCCTTGCCCTCGAAGCCGCGCTTGGCGAATTTCTTCTCAGGCCCGCGCGGCTTGCCGCTACGGCCCTTGGCCGGGCCTCGCCGGCCGCGGGAATCGTTGTCTTTGTCGCTGTCGCGAGGCATGACTAATCTCACTTAAGGGGTGGCGCGAGCATTGTGCGCGCTCGTTGCGAGCCGCATGCTCAGGCAAAATCGGTATCCACTCTTGCTGAAGGCGGAGCTAGTAGCAGGTTTCTGGCGATGATACGAGGCATGAAAGCCCCTTCTTTCATGGATTTGGCGCTTCTGGCGGCCGAAAATGCCGGAAAAGCGGGCGAAGTTCCGATCGGGTGCGTGGTGGTCCGCGCTTCCGAGGTCATCGCCACCGGCGCCAACCGGACGCTGACCGACCATGATCCGACCGCCCATGCCGAGATCATCGCGCTGCGCGCGGCCGCCGCGAAGATCGGCAGCGAGCGCCTGGTCGACTGCGACCTCTACGTGACGCTGGAGCCCTGCACCATGTGTGCGGGCGCGATCTCGTTTGCAAGGGTGAGGCGGCTCTATTACGGCGCGGCCGATCCCAAGGGCGGCGCGGTGGACTCGGGCGTGCGGTTCTTTGCCTCGCCGACCTGTCACCACGCGCCGGACGTCTATTCCGGCGTCGGCGAGAGCGAGGCGGCGCGGCTGCTCAAGGAGTTCTTTCGGGAGCGGCGCTAGGTGCCACGCACTCTGCTGTCATGCCCCGCGAAGGCGGGGCATCCAGTACGCCGCGGCTTGTCGGTTCTATCACTGCCGTCACGGAGTACTGGATCGTCCGCCTTCGCGGACGATGACAGTTGAGGGTGTGGCGGACGGCGATGCCTAGGCCAAGAAGAACTCGCGCAACGCCCTCGCGGTCACATCCGGATTCTCCTCCGTCAGAAAGTGCCCCGAATCCACCGGCATGCCGTCGACGTTCGTGGCCCATTGTGTCCACGTGTCCAGCGGCGTCGCGGCGGCCTGGGCGATGCCGGCGTTGCCCCACAGCGCCAGCATCGGAATGGTGATCTTCTTGCCGGCCTCGAAATCGGCCTTGTCGAGGTCGTAGTCGAAATAGGCGCCGGCGCGGTAATCCTCGCACATCGCGTGGATGCGGGCGGGATCGCGGAACGGGGCGAGGTAGTGCTCGAGCGCGCGCGGGTCGATCGCCTCCAGCGTCTTCGACTTGGTCTGGCTCGCCATCTTGAAGCGCAGGAAGAACTCGCCTTGGCCTGCGATCAGCGTCTCCGGCAGCGGATAGGGCTGCGCCAGGAAGGTCCAGTGATAGATCTTCAAGGCATAGGCGCGGTTCATCCGCTCCCAGTAATTATAGGTCGGCAGGATATCGAGCACGGCGAGCTTCGACAGCCGGCCGGGATGGTCGAGCGCGAGCCGGTACGACACGCGGCCGCCGCGGTCGTGGCCGGCGAGCGCGAAATGCACGTGGCCAAGGCGCTCCATGACCTCGACCATGGCTTTCGCCATGGCGCGCTTAGAGTAGGGGATGTGCAGCGCATCGCTCGCGGGCATGTCGGACCAGCCGTAGCCCGGCAGGTCGGCGATGATCAGCGTGAAGTGCTCGGCCAGCTCAGGCGCCACCTGGTGCCACATCACGTGGGTCTCGGAGAAGCCGTGCAGGAGCAGCAGCGGCGGGCCCTTGCCGCCGACGCGGGCGAAGACGCGGCCGAACGAGGTATCGATCCATTCGGCGGCAAAGCCCGGATAGAGGTCGGCGAGATCGGACATCTTGTTGCATCCTTATAGGTCGGTCGCGGGGCCGCTCGACAAACAAAACGTCGAAAACAACCCCATGCACAGTACCGGTATTATGGTCGGGGCAACTAACCCCAACTGCTGATTGCACATTCTGGATTGTAGATGTGGCGGCGCGGTGACGCCAACGTCGCGATTCCGGATCCGCGCTTTTGGGAGCACCGTCCGGAATGACGCGCTAATTTTGCGCCTTTTCCGCCTCCACCGCCTGCCAGCCGATGTCGCGGCGGCAGAAGCCATCAGGCCAGTCGATGCGGTCGACGGCCTGATAGGCGCGGCGCTGCGCTTCCGTCACGGTCGTCCCCAGCGCGCAGACATTGAGCACGCGGCCGCCATTGGCGAGGATCGCGCCGTCCTTGGCCACCGTGCCGGCGTGGAAGATCTCGACGGTATCGACCTTGGCGGCCTCATCTAACCCGCCGATCCGCGTGCCCTTCTGGTAGTCGCCGGGATAGCCCTTCGCCGCCATCACCACGGTGAGCGCCGATTCCTTGTGCCAGCGCAGGTCGAAGTGCTTCAACTCCCCGTCGCAGGCGGCGAGCAGCGCCGGCACGATGTCGCTCATCATGCGCAGCATCAAGACCTGGCACTCGGGATCGCCGAAGCGCACGTTGAACTCGAACAGTTTTGGCCCCTGCGTCGTCAGCATGATGCCGGCATAGAGCACGCCGCGGAACGGCGTGCCGCGCTGCTTCATGCCCGCCACCGTCGGCAGGATGATCTTCGCCATGATCGCGTCGTGGATGGCGGGCGTGACCAGCGGCGTCGGCGAATAGGCGCCCATGCCGCCGGTGTTCGGGCCGACGTCGTGGTCGAACACGCGCTTGTGGTCCTGGGCGGAGGCCAACGGGATCGCCGTGTCGCCGTCGCACAGCGCAAAGAAGCTGATCTCGCGGCCCGGCAGAAACTCCTCGATCACGACCTCGGCGCCGGCCTCGCCGAAGGCGCCCTCGAACATCATGGCGATGGCGTCCTCGGCCTCGCGCACGGTTTTCGCAACGACGACGCCCTTGCCGGCGGCAAGGCCGTCGGCCTTGACCACGATCGGCGCGCCCTGGCTCTGCACATAGGCGCGCGCCTCATCGGCATTGGTGAATCGCTTGTAGGCGCCGGTCGGAATGCCGAACTCGGTGCACAGCGCCTTGGTAAACCCCTTGGAGCTTTCGAGCTGCGCCGCCACCTTGCTCGGCCCGAACGCCTTGATGCCGGCTTTGGTGAGATCATCGACGATGCCGGCCGCCAGCGGCGTCTCCGGCCCGACCACCACGAGCTCGACCGCGTTCTTTTTGCAGAACTCGATCACGGCGCCATGGTCGGCGACATCGAGCGCCACGCATTCCGCCTCCCTGGCGATGCCGGCATTGCCGGGCGCGCACCAGAATTTGGTCACCAGGGGAGAGGCTGCGATCTTCCACGCCAGGGCATGTTCGCGGCCGCCGGAACCGAGCAGGAGAATGTGCATCGAAGGCTCAGGATAAGGGGTTTTGCTGGGGGCGGAGGTCGCATAAATCGGGGTGGGGCTCAAGGGGGCGGAATGCGCACGCTGAACGATAGCGCGATTTAAATACGCTTCGATTGCCTAAAGCTAGCTTATGCTGCTGCCTATCCGCCCAAGGCTTGCGTCAAGGATGTCAGTACGTGCAGCAATTCCGGTTTACGCCGCGAGACGTAAGACGGGCGTCCGAGTGACCAGACTTTAGTATGCACGTCGCAATCCTGGGTTCACTTCCTCCACCGTTTCGCTAAAAAGTAGATCTGACGAGGGGGTGAATTGACCAAGCGGCACCAATAGCGCCGCGGCAATTCGGAATAGGGATTTAAGTTTGCTTTTTCAACGTGCGGGATTGTCTGCCGCGCGCGATTTGCAAATTTGACGCAATCAGCCATGGCAGGTTTTTCACAGGTATACGACCAAACCAACTTATTCAGAGCGTACCGGTGGATACTCAGCAATCCCGAACCGTTCTTTAAAGGTCACTTTAGGGCTTCGTATTCGGACTATGCGCTCTCGTCCGAAGCCAATCTGAAATTCCTGAGACGGCAGATCAGCCAAGAGCGTTTCACTCCAACGCAGGCCTCCAAGCTCTACCTCCCAAAAGCATCTGGCATCTTACGGCCGATTTCGCTCCTCACTGTCAACGATCAGGTAGCTTATCAGGCGGTCGCCAATCTTGTGGCTGAAGCGGTCTACAAAAAAACCAAACAGCATTATCGCACGAACGTTTTTCAGCACCTGTATGCTGGCAAAACATCCCGCTTCTTCTATTTGAAATGGCAAGACAGCTATCGTTCATACGCATCGCACGTGCGCGCTTACTATGGGGCCGGTTATCAGTATGTGGCTAGCTTCGACCTCACAGCGTTCTATGACACCATTGATCACCATGTATTGAGAACACTGCTGAGAGATTTGCGAGTTGATCACGACACTGTGGATTTCTTGATGCGGTGTCTACGCGAATGGACATGCGCTACTTGGATTGACGGAAGACAACCCATCTACCATGAGCATGGTATCCCGCAGGGGCCGTTGTCGTCAGGTATAATCTCCGAAGTGGTGCTTCGACACATTGATGATGCTGGCTTACGCTTCGCGAAAGATATTCGATATCTGCGTTATGTCGATGATATCAAGATTATGGCCAAGTCAGAGGACGCTCTTCGACGCAGGTTGGTCACTCTTGATCTAGCTGCTAAAGAAATTGGTCTATTTCCGCAGTCGTCCAAAATCGCTATCCGCAAGATCAGCAGTCCATACGATGAAATCAAATCCGTAAGCGAACCTCCTGAGCCCTCGCCAATGAGGGGCAGCAGCCAAGACCAGATCAGGCGCCGCGTTCGCGCACTGGCTAACCGGGGCACACCAACCGACGCGACCCGTTTCAAATACGTTTTAGCGTCGTTGATCCCGTCGGCCAAAACAAATGGCGTTTTGCTCAAGATTCTCGAGCGGCAACCGCAGCTTTCGGATAGTCTGACGCGTCACTGGGCAAAGTACAAGAAGTTGCCTTCGAAACTCTCGCAGGCTTTGATTGAGCAAGTTGAGCGGTCTGAAATCTATCATGCCGTGAATGCGCAGATACTCGACCTACTCTTGGATCGCGTGAGTGTCACCCAGGAGACGCGGGTTTCGACATTCGCCTATGAGCGGCTGTTCGCCGGAAAGTACCGGAGGCGCTCTATTGCGCGGCCACAGCCAACCTACAAAGTAGCATTGGCGCGGTGGGCCTTGCTATCAGGCCGTATGACCTACCGAGATTTTGAGACACTTATGTTCGGCGAACGGGATTGGTGGGTTCGACAAGGAATGCTCCATCACCTCGACCGCAGCAAGTTCGGTGATGCGGGCTATGCTGCGCTTCTGAACGCTTCCATGCGGGTGGATGCTGATCCGGACTTTTCGAGAGCCGGCGCGGCGCTTCTCTTCCAATCAGGTTTGCCGCTGGCGAAACCATACAATGATTGTGCCGTTTCAGCGCGCCTACTCCTAAGAGCAACTAAGATCATCCCAAAGGCCGGTCGAGCCCCGAGTCTTATCGGAGCGGTGGTCTCCTACGTGCTCGGGATGCCACGGACACCTTACGATTGGCAGCGGTTCTTCGGGACGGACCACGCCGCGGCCGAGCAGATAGCAATCAAAGCAAAGCAACGGTTTGAAACGGACATTGACGCCTGTGTCGTGTCCTTCGATAGCTTCTTCGATGCGGCAATGCGCAAAATTTACCAAAAGCGTGGACTGACCATGCCGAATTACGGTGCGGCTGTAGGCGGATCAGCGCCCGCTTGGTTACGGGGATTACCTTCTCTAAAGGCCGGACTGTACGCATTGCATCAGTTGCGTATCAGATCCTACACCGCCCATCCTGTGCACACGAGAACGGGAGCCGCCAATACGCGGATCAAGCACGCTCAATTTTACAAAGTGAGAAAGTTGCTGGTAGCGGCATTTCGAGAGCTTGAGGCGAACATCCCGCCGTAGGTTGAAGTACATACAAAGCCAGATACAAGCCGCACTCTACTGGCGCCAAATTCTCTTTGTTTCTCAGCGCTAAACTGAGTGATAGCAGTACCTACCCAACTGTACCGATTTGCCAATGGGACTTCTGCTTCCCCGCGATGATCTCCTGCACGCCACTTGCCGCGCGAACGCACCGCGCCCCGCCGCGGTGGCCGTCACCGTCGTCTGCGGCTTCTTGCCGACGAACGCCGCCTCCACCTCCACGGAGCCCACATTCGCCCGTGTCTCGATATGCACACCGGGATTGCCGTCGGTGGACCCCCGGTGAGTTTCTTCAGCTTGGCGAGTTCGAGGGCTGATGCGGCCGGCGGCGCGTTGAGGGCGGCCATCATCTTTAGACGCAGCGGCTGATGAATCATCTCGTCGAGACGGCCAGGCGCTCATTGGCGATCGACTTTTCGCCGTGCGAGCAATCGGCTACACGGGAATTGCACTTTGACTCGTGCGCTCGCAAGCACCGGTCCAACAAGGTCTAGGAATGACTGAAAAGCAGCAGCCGGGCGCGCCCGCCCTGGAAAAGGGGCTGGACCTTCTGGAGGCGCTGGCAGGCTCCGCACGCGGGATGAGCCAGAAGCAGCTCGCCGAACGCGTGGGGCGCTCCGTCAGTGAGATCTTCCGGATGCTGGTGGCGCTGGAGCGCCGCGGCTATGTCGCGCGCGACCCCGCGACCGGCGAATACACGTTGACGCTGAAGCTGTTCCGGATCGCCTCGCAATTCCCGCCGACCGAGCGGCTGCTGAAGGCCGCGCTGCCGGTCATGGAGCAACTCGCCTCCCGCGTGCAACTGTCCTGCCACCTGACGGTGCTGCACGGCGAGCAGTTCATGGTGATCGCCCGTATCGAGCCGGAATGGCTGATGGGCTGGTCGGTCAAGGTCGGCGCGGTGTTTCCGCTCACCCAGCAATACGCTTCGGCGAAGGTTCTGGCGGCCTTTCAGCTCGAGGGCCGCCGCCAGGAGCTGGCGCAGGTCATCGCGACCAATGATCGGATCAGCATCAAGAAGGCACTTGCCGCGCTCGACCGCATTTCAGCGGAGGGAGGAAACTTCTCCAACGACGACGGCTATACGCGCATCCTTGCCTATAGCTGCCCTATCATCGAAGTCTCCGGCCGTGCGGTGGCCGCGATGACCGTGCCGCTGGTGAGGCAGGATCAGATCCCGGCAACCGAGGCCAGCACCATCGCCGCGGAGCTGCGTAGCGCCGCCAGGATCGTGTCCGAGAAGATCGGCGGCGTTTCTTGACGCGATAGCCGACATTGTAGGCGCCGCCATGCCTGGACATGGCGATTCCAGGAGAAGCCTTCGAGGGAGTCCCTGTGATATTATGATCCGATGCAGCTAATTTTCATCTATGGGCAAGTCGCCTCAGGAAAACTGACTATCGCGCGCCATCTTGCCTCCGGGACAGGGATTGCGCTGTTTCACAATCACCTTGTCGTCGATGCAGTTGGCGCGGTGTTTCCGTTTGGCACGGAGGCATTCGCGCGTTTACGTGAACAATTCTGGATGGCCGTGTTTGAGGAAGCTGCCAAGCAGAGGCGATCGTTGATATTCACATTCGCCCCCGAGCCAACGGTGGCTGGCGATTTTCCGATCCGAGTACAAGAATTAGTGGAGCGCAATGGCGGTGAGGTCATCTTCGTAGCACTTCACCTGGAACAGGCAGAGCAAGAGCGACGCCTGGTCGATGAAGATCGTGCCGCATTCGGCAAGATGCGGGACCTGTCGCTACTGCGCACACTCCGACCGCAGTTCGATGCCTGCATGGCATCAATGCCCCAGCCCGCCCTCACCCTCGATGCAGGTCATCTGAAGCCGTCCGAGAGTGCCGAGGCTATCTCAAGCCTGATCTCGGCAAAGGCTAAATGAGAGACCTAGACTAAAGCGTGATGAGATCAGGTTTGATTGCGGCCTGGATTCACCCTTTTTGTTTCTCTTCTGCGCTTTTTCCATCGGAGCTTTTCGAGCGCTCTTCGAATCGATCGGCTCCCTTGGCCAGATCGTGCCCCATCTTGCTCTCGTTCTTCGCTTCGTCCTTGGAGGTTGATTCCCGCAAGCCTTCGGCGGCCCGTTCGCCTGCCTTTGATGATTTTCGTTCGTCATCCATTGGTGGCTCCTCCCTGATAAAGACGCCTCCCAGGACGCTCGCTGGTCTATCCCGGACGGACGTACCAACGTTCCAATCGGATTGCCTGGACATTGTTCCTGATTCAGTTGACGCTCTTCGTCGAGCCGCGGCACAGCCGAACAGCACAGGCCGGCATCGATGCGCTAAGCACGCTTCGTCGCGAGCTCAACGGCGCTCGAATGTGCGCCTTGGGTCCACAAGCGGTAATGCTCGGCCGATCAGGAGAAATCCGCTTCGTTCCTCCGGAGGCGGACCGGCTTTGATGCGTACACGCCTTACGCCAGCGTCATCCCGCCGTCCACGACCCAGGCGGCACCGTTCACGTGCGCAGCTTCGTCGGACGCGAGGAAAGCAACGACGTTGGCGACATCCTGCGGCCGCCCATGCGCGGTCGCAACGTTTCGGCGCAACGCAATGGCGCTGTCACGCGCCTGGCTTTCCAATTCCCGGATCATGCGCGACTCGACCGGCCCTGGCAGAACGGCGTTGACCCTGATCTTCGTTCCGGCGACATCGAGCGCTGCCGTGCGCGTCAGTCCGAGCACGGCGTGCTTGGAGGCGACATAGCCGGCGAGTCCTGCGCGTCCCCGGATTGCGGATGTCGACGCAGTGTTGATGATCGCGCCCGTCCCGCGTTGCATCATCCTGGCGATCACGTGCTTGAGGCCCAGGAAAACGCCCTTGACGTTCACCTGCAGCAATTGATCGAACGTTTCGTCGGGATATTCGTGAAGAGGAGCGACGACGCCCTCGATGCCCGCGTTGTTGGCGAAGATGCCGATCGGCCCCAGACGTGCTTCGGTCGCCTCTACGAATGCGATCGTATCCTGAGCGAGGGAGACATCCGCGCGGATGGCGAGCGCCCTTGCCCCGGCCTTCTCGACCAGCTGCGCGGTGGCGCGTGCAGCCGCTTCGTCGCGGTCGACGATCGCGACCGCAGCGCTCATCTGCGCCAACTTTAGCGCAATGGCGCGCCCGATATCGCCCCCGCCGCCGGTGACCAGCGCGACCGGCGGCCGGCCGGTGCCGCTCACGACTTCAGGAATTCGCAGCCGCCATCCGCCAGAGGCCGCCAGGCCTCGGACGGCGCGATGGTCTTGACCAGCTTGTAATAGTCCCAGGGATATTTGGACTCACCGGGAGTCTTCACCTCGAACAGATACATGTTGTGCAGCTTGCGACCGTCTTCGCGCACGCTGCCCTTGCCGAACAGAGGGTCGTCGGTCGGCAGCTTCTTCATCTGCTCGACCACGGCTTTGCCGTCGCTGGAGGCGCCGAGCGCCGCCACAGCCTTGAGGTAGTGCAGCGTCGTGGCATAGGCGCCCGCATGCAGCGCGGTCGGATAGCGGCCGTTGTTGCGTGGGGCGAAGCGCTTGGTCCAGGCGCGCGTGTCGTCATTCAGATCCCAGTAGAAGGATTCGGTGAACTGCAGCCCTTGCGCAATCTTCAGGCCGAGCGAATGGACGTCGCTGAGATACAGCACCGTCGCCACCACGCGCTGGCCGCCTTGGGGAATGCCGAATTCGACCGCCTGCTTGATGGAGTTGATGGTATCGCCGCCGGCATTGATCAAGGCGATGATCTCCGCCTTCGAAGCTTGCGCCTGCAACAGGAAGGATGAGAAATCCTGCGTGTTGATCGGCGTGCGGACGCCGCCGAGAACCTTGCCGCCGAACTTCTGCACGACGTTCTTGATGTCGCCCTCCATGGCATGGCCGAAGGCATAGTCGGCCGTGAGCAGGAACCAGCTCTTGCCGCCGCTCTCGACGACGGCGCGCGCGACACCCGACGAGAGCGCGTAGGTGTCGTAGGTCCAGTGCACGAGATTGGGCGAGCAGGACTTGCCGGTCAGGTCCGACGACGAGGCGCCGGAGACCAGCAGGGTTTTGTTGTTCTGCTGCACGACGTTGCGCACCGCGAGGGCGACGGCCGAATTCGGCGCATCAACGATGACATCGACGCCTTGCCGATCGATCCACTCGCGCGCGATGTTGGCGCCGAGATCGGCCTTGTTCATGTGGTCGCCGCTGATGATCTCGACCGGCCGGGTCAGCTTTGGACCCGAAGCCTGGAAATCCTCGACCGCCATTTTGGCAGCCAACAGCGAGCCCGGGCCGGTGACATCGGCATAGAGGCTGGACATGTCCGTCAGCACGCCAATGCGCAGCGGCTTTGCGTCTTGCGCCCGTGCACCGAGCCCCGTCATGCCCAGCGCCAATCCGCCGGCGCCAGCCAGCAGCCGGCGGCGGCTCACCCGAAATCGTGCTGCCATGGGCAGACCCTCCTTTGCCTTGTGCGTGTTTCTTCCCAATTTTCGCCGCCCGCATGTACATGGCACGCAGGCTGATCTTGTCGTTCAGGGTGTGAGGCGCTCGATGAGCCTGCGGTCCTCGACCTCGAATCCGCCGCCATAGACGTCCGACACCATGAAATGCGCGCCGAGAATCTCCGGCTCGAGCTCGGCAATCGGATCGTACGCGCTGGCGTGCAGCGTCATCGCGGCGCGGCCGGGCACCGGCGTCGAATATTTCAACGGCGTGCGGCGGTAGGCGATGTCCGCATAGGCCGTGCCGAGCCGCTCAGGATGCGGCAGACGGCGCACATGGATCTCGCCGGCCGGCAGCTCGTCGCCGTCGACGATGCGGACAACCGGCGCGGACGGATCCGGCGTGAAGGAGAAATCGGCGAGCGGAATGCCGCGGCGCCGCACCCATCCAGTGATCGATCCATCGGCATGCTCGTCGAAGGCGTAATGCGCATCCTTCTTGGTGTAGCCGAACACCTCGCGTCCGGCACAGATCCCCATGGGATCGCTGCAATACATGAAGATGTGCGTCTCGGTGAACAGCCCCTTGTAGCGCACGGGCACCGAGATCATCAGGTCGAACATCTCGCCCGCGTGCACGGCGAGGGAATGGCCGGGCGAACGCATGAAGCGGAAGGCGACGCGGTCGCTGGCGATCTCGAACGGCGTCTCTGCAAGCAAAGTCGCGACCTTGGCGGGCGCGACACGGGTCATGATCTCGACGGTCCGCAAGGTGCAGCCCCACTCCACCGGATAAGCCGGCGAATAGGGCGGGTTGACCCCGCTATTCGGCTTGAGCTGGTACTGCCCGAACATGCGTCCGCGCGGGTCGTCGGGATCGGTGACCACAGCCATTGGGCCGCTTCCTCTGAATTTATATATGATTTATTGATTTCATATATGAAATAGGAGACGAGTCAAGTTACCTTCCAAGGCGCGGTTCCCCAGGGCCATCGAATCGATTGGCGCAACGCGGCGAAAATCCTTAACGTCGGGTCTGACCCCCAAATGCCGAATCGTTTGCCGATGCCGCCCGCGGAACAACTCAACAACGCCTTCGAATTCACCGTCTCCGAGCTCTCCCTGTCCCTGAAGCGGACGGTCGAGGACGCCTTCGGCCATGTCCGGGTCCGCGGCGAGATCTCCGGTTTTCGCGGGGCGCATTCCTCCGGCCATTGCTATTTCGCGCTCAAGGACGAGAGCGCCAAGATCGAGGCGGTGATCTGGAAGGGCGTGCACAGCCGGATGCGCTTCAAGCCCCAGGAGGGGCTCGAGGTCATCGCCACCGGCAAGCTGACGACCTATCCGGGCTCCTCCAAGTACCAGATCGTGATCGAGGCGCTGGAGCCGGCCGGCATCGGCGCGCTGATGGCGCTGATGGAGGAGCGCAAGAAGAAGCTCGCCGCCGAGGGCCTGTTCGACGAGGCGCGCAAGCAGCTGCTGCCCTGGCTGCCGGAGGTGATCGGCGTCGTGACCTCGCCGACCGGCGCCGTCATCCGCGACATCCTGCATCGGCTGGAGGACCGCTTTCCCCGCCGCGTGCTGGTGTGGCCGGTCAAGGTGCAGGGCGACGGCTCGGCCGAGCAAGTCGCGGCCGCGATCCGCGGCTTCAACGCGCTCTCCGAGGGCGGCAGGATTCCGCGGCCCGATGTGCTGATCGTCGCGCGCGGCGGCGGCTCGCTGGAGGACCTCTGGTCGTTCAACGAGGAGATCGTGGTGCGGGCGGCGGCCGAGAGCATGATCCCGCTGATCTCGGCGGTGGGGCACGAGACCGACATCACGCTGATCGATTTCGTCGCCGACAAGCGCGCGCCGACGCCGACGGCGGCGGCCGAAATGGCCGTGCCGGTGCGCAGCGACCTGTTCGTCGAGGTGGGCGATCTCGGGCGCCGCACCCGCGCCTATTGGCAGCGCGCCCAGGAGAGCCGCCGCAGCGAGCTGCGCGCCGCCGCGCGCGCGCTGCCGGCGGCCGGCGATCTCTTGGCGATCCCGCGGCAGCGGCTGGATTCGGCGGGCGCGTCCCTGCCCCGCTGCCTCAAGGCCAACACGCATGCGCATTTCCGCAGGTTCACCGCCGCAAGCTCGAAGCTGACGCTGCGCGTGCTGCACGGCCATATCTCGCAGGCCGATCATCGCCTCACCGTTTGCGGCGAGCGGCTTGGTCTCTCCACGCGCTCGCTGCTGCGGCAGCGGCGCGACCGCTTTGCGGGACTGGAGGTGCGCCTGCGCGCCTCGAAACTTGCGAATGCGCAGGCGCAGCGCAACACGATTGCCCGCCAGCGCGAGCGCACGCATCGTCTGACTGAGCGGGCAGAGCGCGCGCTTGTCACGCTGCTGCACCGGTTGGAGGCGCGGGTCGAGAACAGCGGCAAGCTGCTCTCCGCTTTGTCCTATCGCAGCGTGCTCGCGCGCGGCTTTGCTTTGGTGCGCGACGAGGCCGGCCATCCCCTGCACGCGGCAGATAGCGTCGGCCCCGGCGCGCGGGTCGAGATCGAGTTCGCGGATGGACGCGTCGGCGCGACCGCGGATGCAGATCGCCCGGCGCCTGCGGAGAGGCGCGCGCCGGCGCAGGCCAAGCCGGCGGCGGAGACCAAGCCGGCGCCGAGGCGGTTGGTCAAGCCGGTGGATCAGGGCAGCTTGTTTTGAGGAGCGAGGAGCGAACGCTCCACCCTCGCTGTCATTCCCCGCGCAGGCGGGGAATCCAGTACGCCGCAGCTTCTCGATGACTCACTGACATCTCGGCGTACTGGATCGCCCGGTCAAGCCGGGCGATGACAGCGCGTGTGTGGAGGCAGCGCGTCGCCACAAATGCGTGGAGACCGTTCTCCTACCGGCACGACAATCCCGCCTCGATCGTGGTCCAGAAGCCGCAATGGTCCGGCGCGCGGTGGGGGCCGGCGTGGGCTTCGAACAGCAGGATCGCGACGGTGAAGACGATCAGGGCGGAGGCGAAGAGCGTGATGCGGCCATGCATGTGAGATGCGTTTAACCGACATCGTGGTCGAATGATGGCGCGGCCATGTGCGGCGCCACCGCCATCACCGCGCCAGCCACTGCGCGACGTCCTTCTGCGAGGCCGCGCGGGCCTCGGCATCTCCGTGCTCGGGCGCGGCGGCGTGCAGCGGCGCGCCGGCGCGGTCGAAATCGTGATCGGCGCCGGGATAGACCACGATGCGCGCCAGCGCGCTGCGGCCGCGCGCGCCGTCCACCATCTGGCGGCAGGCCGGCGGCGAGGACACCTCGTCATCGGCGCCGATCAAGACCAGCGTCGGCACCCGCGTGCTCCAGCCGAGGCCCGCCGAGATCCGGCAATCCGGATCAAACGCGATGGCGGCGCGGAAGTCCGGACCGGGATCGCGCCCCGCGCTCTGCGGACGCACGGCCCAGAGCAGCGCGCTCGCACCATTGGTCCAGCCGATCAGGCTGACGCGGTCCCGCGCCACGAAAGGCTGCTGCATCAGCCAGGCGCGCGCGGCCGCGATATCGGCGACGCGTTCGCGCCGCGCCTTGACGTGCATCTCCTTGACACGGCATTGCGGGCCGAGCTCGCGCGAGCCGTAACTGTCGGGCAGCAGCACGGCATTGCCGGCCTTGAGCAGGCGCTCGGCCCATTCGCGATAGCGCGGCAGCACGGGATCGGAATGGCTACCCAGCCCCCCGCAGCCGTGCAGCGCGATCACCGCCGGAAACGGCCCCTTGCCCTCGGGCTTGTAGAGCTGCGCATGGAGCACCCCGGACGCGAGCGGAATCTCGACCGGCTGCGGCGCCGGGGCGGCGTGCGCCGCCGACATCAGCAGCGTCAGGAACAGGGCGGTCATCGGAGTCTGCCGCAGGAGCTGCCGGAACCGGCGCGCCTTCGACTGAAGCCCTAGCATGCGAAAACGGCGGCAAATCATCACGAACCGGTGGGTTTAACGGGCGGACAAGCCACCCCATCTATGCTACATCCCGTCCAACACATCGTGCCTTCCACGGTTTTCCATGGAGAGGCCTCCCACGGAGACTTTCGACCGTGCTGAACAAGTTCGGCCCCTCGGGCCATGGCGAAGCGCAGGTGCAATATCTCGACGGTGATTTCCGCGTGATCTCGCCGGGGACCTTCGTGCGCTGCGCGATCACCGACGTCCGCATCCCGCTCGACGAGCTGAAGTACTGGAGCGTCGATCTGCAGGAGGCCTATGCCACGCCCACCGCGGTGCTGCAGCGGCATTTTCCCGGCGCGCTGAAGCAGCCGTGATCCTTGGGCTCTCGCAACTCTCGTAAGGCGGGTAAAACCGGCAGACCTATAATGCTGGCGGTAACAATTGCAGAGTGCAATTCCATCTGACTTCTCCTGGATGCGGCTTCATTCAATAAGATTGCGGCCATGAATGCCGGCTGAATGTTCGCCGATATCTAAAATTGTCCGGCTTCCATTGGGGCCCATTTAAGCCGCCCCGCACCACATTGCCTCGGGATAAAGTGGCAATCGGGTAGGAACGCATGGACCTCCGGAGAATTTTCAGCCGTTCGTTCGGTGCACCTTCGAGCGCAAAAGATCATTTGCTTGAACGGTTCATCCGCGACGAGCAGGGCAGCTACGTGCTCATTTCTGCGCTGCTCATGCCGGTCTTGGTCGGCACCGCCGGCCTCGGAACGGAAGTGGGCTGGTGGTACTACAAGCACAAGAACATGCAGAGCGTTGCAGATTCCGGCGCGGTCAGCGCTGCGACGGCTGCCAGTGCAGGCGGCGACCCCCGGTCCGAAGCCAAGGCGGTCGCGGCAAATTATGGCTACACCGACGGCGCGAACGACGTCACTGTCACGGTGAACCAGCCACCGAAAACAGGCAGTCAGGCGTCGAACGCGCAGGCCATCGAAGTCATCGTCAGTCAACCGCAGCGGCGGCTGCTATCGGCCTTGTTCGGTTCGGACCGCGTACCAATCACCGCGCGCTCGGTTGCGCTGCCCAACTCCGGGACGGGCTGCGTCCTTGCGCTCAACACGAGCGCAAGCCCCGCCGTCAACGTCAGCGGCGGCAACCAGCTCAATCTGATCAAGTGCAATCTCTACAGCAATTCGAGCGCGAGCCCCTCGCTCAACGTCGCCGGCAGCGCCTCGGTGGCGGCAAACCAGGTCGGCGTGGTTGGCGACGTCTCCGGCGCGAGCAGCATCACGGCGACCAACGGAGTCAAGACGCACATCACGCCTGTCGCCGATCCCTATGCCGACGTCACTCCGCCGACGCGGCCGAGCTGCAGCAATGCCAAGATCACGGTCAACGCCAACGGAAAGACGAACTCGCTCGACCCCGGCTGCTACATGGGCAGCATCACGGTCAACGCCGGCGCAGTCCTGAACCTCAATCCCGGCATCTATTATCTTGATGGCGCCAGCTTGAGCGTCGCCGGAAATGCCACCATCACCGGCAGCGGCGTCACCCTGGTGTTCACGGGCTCCGGCAGCGACTGGGGCACCGCCTCGATCGGCAGCAACGCGACCGTCGACCTGACCGGGCCGACCAGCGGCCCGACAAAGGGCATCGTCATGTACGGCGACCGCAACATGCCGGCCGGGACCAATTTCAATCTCACCGGCGGTGCTACGCAGAATTTCGGCGGTGCCATCTACCTGCCAAAGGCCAATCTCAGCTTCAGCGGCGGCAACGGCACCAGCACATCCTGCACCAAGATCATCGCGGATACGCTGACGTTCAGCGGCACGTCGAACCTGCAGGTCAATTGCACCGCGCTCGGCACCGCGACGATCGGTTCGCAAACCGCGCAGCTCGTCGAATGAGGTTTGGAGCGATGCAGATCCAGAATGTCTCATCCAGGTTTGGCCGTCGATGGCTTGGTTATCTGGCGCGGCACGTGCGCAATGCGGCCGGCGATCAACGGGGCGTCGCGGCGGCCGAATTCGCCATCCTGGTTCCCCTGCTGTCCCTGATGGTCGTCTCGGTCACGGACATCGGGCTTGCGCTCTATCGCAAGATGCAGGTCGAAAATGCCGCGCAAGCAGGAGCCCAGTACGCGATCGCGCGCGGCTTCGACACGAGCGGCATCGCGAACGCCGTCGCAAGTGCCACCAGCGCGACGAACATCACCGCTTCACCTCCGCCGGTCCAGTTCTGCGGATGTCCGACGAGTGCGGGCGTGAGCGCCACCAGCTGCGGAACAGTCTGCACCGGCGGTGCGCCGGCCGGGACATATACGACGGTCTCGGCGCAAGCGACGTACTATACGATCATCGACTATCAGATCGTGGCGGCTACCTACACATACACCGCGCAGTCCACCACGAGGCTGCAGTGAAGCTCACCGCATTATGGCGGGACACGCGCGGCACCACAGCGCTGGAATTTGCGCTGACCGCTCCCGTGTTCTTCCTGTTCATATTCGGGATCATCGAATGCGGGCTGCTGTTCTGGACTCAGCTCGGAATCCAGCATGGCAGCGAAATGGCCGCGCGCTGCGCGAGCGTCAACAACACGCTCTGCCCGAGCAGCAGCGCGATCACGACCTACGCTGCCCAGCAGGCCTACGGCCTCACGCTCCCGCCGGGGACATTCACCTTTGCCACGGCCGCATGCGGCAACCAGGTCAGCGCGAGCTATTCATTCGAGTTTCCGCAGATCATCAACCTGTCTCCGATCACGCTGACCGCGCGAGCCTGCTTCCCGAGTTGAGGTCGCCGACAGAAAAATGGTTTCTGCCATGCCAATCGCTTGCGTTCTACATTCCTTGCAGCCGTGGGTGAGTCGTTTCGCCCTGTGGTTGGATTCTTTGTTGCAATTCCGCGCCCTAGAGTTGTTTGATGAAGTTCTGCTGAAACAAAGCACTGCTATAGTGCAGGTTAGGTAATTGGCCCTGTTCTTTTTATCGCACAGACGATCAGGTCAACCAAACAGCCATCGAGCGTTGGAATTGGCGCGGTCTGTGAACGGGCTCATATCGAAGAGAGCCATCTGACGGGCGACGATCACCTTGAAAATTCGCGGTGGAATATCTGTAAATTGACAATCAAGCGATGGGGGTGATCATGCCCGCCATTTTCGACCTGCTCTATCGTGAATATTGCCGCGCCCGTCTCGCTGAGATGCGCAAACAGCTTCTGATCGCAGCTGAGCGCGCTGAAGCTGTCGCAGCGGATCATTATCCCGCCACGCTGAGTGACGATGAGAGAACGGACCCGCACCGCAAGACCGGTCTCGGCCTGCCGAATTGAAGCGGCTCCAAGACCGGCGATCACTCCCGCGTAGCAGTGACCAAGCAATTGGCAACAGTTTGGGAGACGGCAATGAATACACCCGAATGCTACACCGTCGTCGTCGCCTGCATGTCGTGCCTCACCATCATCGGATTGATGGCCGTCGGGGCGTGGTGAGCATGCCCTCGTCTCGTTGCAGACATGATTCCGACTTCGACATGAGTACAGCCGCCGCGTCGTCCGACGGCGGCGGCTGCGCTTTGGATCCGCAGATCAGCTTCGCGGCGGCGAATACGACACGTTTCGCAACCAGGGCAGAGACATTGCCTCACGTTGCGAGATCAGCGCGCACTGAACCTTCGCTCGCGCGCTCTGTATAGATGATCGCTGATCAATTGCCGCAGCTTCGCCAGGTCATCGAACTCGAGCTGAACGGCGAACGGCACGATGCCGTCAGGCACGCCTGCGCGGCCGCGCAAGCGTGCAAGATCCTTTTCCGTCGTCACCAGCGTGAGCTGCTCGCGCTGCGCCTCCGCTGCGAGCGCCGCAATCTCGCCGTCCGAAAACATGTGGTGATCGGCGAAGGCGCGCGTGCGAACGACGTCGATGCCGCTCGCACGCAGGGTACGGAAGAAACGCTCGGGATCGCCGATGCCGGCGAAGGCGAACACCCGCTTGCCGAGCAGCTGCGCGAGCGAGGCCGCATCCGGCTTCAGGCGCGCGCGCAGCTCGGGCTTGTTCCGCTTCGCGATCTCCGCCGCGACATCGTTGGCGGCATTGCCGTCGCCGATCAGCACCAGCGCATCGGTGCGCGCGAGCTGCGCCGCGAGCGGTGCGCGCAGGGGCCCTGCGGGAAACACCGCGCCGTTGCCAAGGCCGCGCTCGCCGTCGATCACGATCAGCGAGGCGTCCTTGAACAGGCGCGGATTCTGGAAGCCGTCATCCATCAGGATCACGGTGGCGCCTTGCGACTTCGCCAGCGCGACGCCGTCGAGGCGGTCGCGCGCGACCACGACCGGGACGTCACGCGCCATCATCAAGGGCTCGTCGCCGACGTCGGCCGCATCGTGACGCTCGCGGTCGACCATCACCGGCCCCTTCAGGCGCCCGCCATAGCCGCGGCTGAGCACGACTGGCGTCTCGCCGAGCTCGCGCAAGAGCTTGGTCAACACCAGCACCGTCGGCGTCTTGCCGGCACCGCCGACATGATAGTTGCCGACACAGATCACGGGGATGCCGGCGTCCACGCCCTGGCGCAGCATGCGCCGTGCAGTGATCGCGCCGTAAAGCGCACCGAGCGGCCATAGCGCGCACGATTGAAGGGAGCGTGGCCGGTACCAAAAGGCCGGCTCACGCATTGGCGGCCCCCATCTCGATCCGCAATTGCAGCAGATACGGCTCGAGCGCGGTCATGGTGCGATCGAGCGCACCGCCAAGCTGCTCGACCACGCCCGTGCCTGCGCGCTGCATCTTGTCGCGCATGGTGGGATCGGCCAGCAACTGGCCGAGCTGCTTGACGAGCGCCTCCTGCGTGTCGGCTTGCCGCGCCCCGCCGCTGGTATCGAGCGCTTCATAGACGTCGGCGAAGTTGAACACGTGCGGACCGTGGACGATCGCGGCGCCCAGCTTGATCGCCTCGATCGGGTTCTGCCCGCCATGGTGGATCAGCGATCCGCCCATGAACACGATTGCCGAAAGCCGGTAGAACAGGCCGAGCTCGCCCATGGTGTCGGCGACATAGACGTCGGTCGTCGCGGTCGGCAGCTCCTCGCGCGAGCGCAAGCTGGGTTTCAGGCCCGACGCCGTGACGAGGCCTGCGATCGATGAGCCGCGATCCGGGTGCCGCGGCACGATCACGGTGAGAAGCTGCGGGAAGAAGCCGACCAGGCTGCGATGCGCCGCGACCAGCATCTCGTCCTCGCCCGGATGGGTCGAGGCCGCGACGATGATCGGCCGCCCCCGCGTCATCGCCATCAGCCGCTCGAGCTTGGCGGGGTCGGCCGGCGGCGCGGGCACGTCGAGCTTGAGATTGCCCGTCGTCGCGACGTCGCGGCCGCCGAGCGCGGCAAAGCGCTCGGCATCGGTCTTCGACTGCGCAAGGCAGATGTCGAACCGCGACAGCAGCGCCGAGATGGTGCCGTGCATGCGGCGCCAGCGCGGGAAGGAACGCGGCGACATCCGCCCGTTGATCAGCACCATCGGCACCCGGCGCGCGGCGCCGGCGAGGATCAGGTTCGGCCACAAATCGGATTCGATGAACAGCGCCAGCGACGGCTTCCAATGATCGAGGAAGCGCGCGACGTAGCGCGGCGAGTCATACGGCACGTATTGATGGATGACGTCGGGCGGAAAGCGTTTTGCGACGACCGCGGCCGAGGTGACCGTGCCCGAGGTGAGCAGGATGCGCAGATTGAGATCGCGCAGGCGCTCGATCAGGGCGGCCGCCGCCAGGACCTCGCCAACGCTGGCACCATGAATCCAGACCAACGGGCCGTGCGGCCGCACGTCGGCGGACAGGCCGCGCCGCTCGCCGACGCGGGCGGGATCCTCCTTGCCCTGCTTCAGCCGCCGCTTGATCAGCGCAGGCGCGAGTGGCACCAGGCCGGCGGCCAGGCGCCGATACATCCGCAGCGTGATCGGCAGCGCAATGGGCAGCGACTTAGGCATCTTCCGGTCCCGGACGGCCGAGCTGCGCATAGGCGCGACGGGTCGCCTCGTTCAACGTGTCTTCCAGCTCCTGCCGCAACGTCTCCATCATGGCGGCGTCGGCATCTGCGGGAACGTGGATTTCCTTGATGCCGACCAAAGCGCCCCGCCCGAATGGCAAATTGATGGTGGTGCGATCCCAGTTCTTGAGCCGGACGAAGCGGCTGGTCGCCATCGCGAAAGGCATGATCGGCCGTCCCGATTCCCGTGCCAGCATGATAATGCCGAGCCCGACCACGCGCGAGCGCTTGGGGACATCGGCGGTCAGCGCGACATTACAACCGGCCTGGAGCGTCCGCACCATTTCCTTGAAGGCGCCGACGCCACCTTTGCGGTGGAACGCGCCGCCATGGTCGCCGGAACCGCGGATGGTGCCGATCCCGAGCCGCTCGGCGGCGATCGCATTGAACTCGCCGTCGCGGTGCCGGGAGATCAGCACCTTGGCCCGATAGGAGGCCTTGTTCTGGTTCTTGATGAAGGGCGTCAGGAAATGCTGGCCGTGCCAGAACGCGAAGATCGCAGGGAGCTGCGGCTCGACGCGCTCGTAGACGTCGGGCGGATCGAAGGTGAAGGTGTTGGTCCGCCAGACCAGACGCAGATATTCGGCCGCCAGGACCCCGACGGCACGCTGAAACCAGCTGCTTCGCAGCGTATTGCGAAGCAGTTTCTTCAACGCGCCGGTTCTTGATTCGGATCGAGCAGCCGATGCAGGTGGACGATGAAGTAGCGCATCTGCGCGTTGTCGACCGTGCTCTGCGCCTTGGCCCGCCAGGCGGCGTGGGCGCTGGCATAGTTCGGATACAGGCCGACGATGTCGACCTCGTCCAGATTCTTGAAGGTGTTGTGCTCGAGATCGACGAGCTCGCCGCCGATGACGAGGTGGAGCAGTTGTTGCGGGGCGCTATCTGGCATGAGTTCTGTTCCTAAGGGGCTGCCCGGCAAAGCAGTGTTCGAGAAGCACCACGAATGCGCCTTAGGCTATCGGACGGTTGCGAAAATGCGCGACAATGCCCGCATGACGTTCGCGTCCCGCTGCCACCAGCACCCCGTGCGCCACTTCGCGGCGGTTATAGAGGATGGGTTCTCCGGAGAGGTCGCTCATCCTACCATCCGCTTCCTGCACGATCAAATCGGCCGCCGCAAGATCCCAATCATGGCTGTTGCCGCCCGCAAATGCCGCATCCAGCGCGCCATCGGCGACCCGGCACAGCCGCAGCGCCAGCGAGCCGATCCGCCGGTGCAGCTTGATCTCGCCGAGTGACGGCTTCAGCCGCTCGACCAGCGGCTTCGGGCCGGCGACGCGGGCGAAGTCGAGTTCGGATCCGCCTGTCGCGCGCACCGGCTTGTCGTTGAGCGTCGTGCCCTTGCCGCGCACCGCGAAGAAGAATTCGTCGCTGGCCGGGGCGAATACGGCGGCGAGCACCGGCGAAGCGTCCGCCACCAGCGCCACGCTGACGCACCATTCGTCATGGCCGCCGAGATAATTGCGCGTGCCGTCGATGGGATCAACGATCCAGGTCAGCCGCCGCGACAGCCGCGCCGCATCGTCGGCGCTCTCCTCGGACAGCCAGCCATATTCGGGCGTTGCAGCACGCAGGCGCGATTCGAGCAGATCGTTGACGGCGATGTCGGCCTCCGACACCGGCGAGGACGCGCCCTTGGTCCACTTCCTCAGCTCGGTGCGGAACATCGACTGCGCCAGCGCGCCCGCCTCCCGCACCGTGTCCTTCAGCAGCGCCGCGTCGCGGGTCAGGAGAGTGTGGTCGAGAGAATGCGCGTCAGCGTCCGCCAAGCGTCAAACCCTCGATGCGCACCGTCGGCGCATTGATGCCGTAGCGGAATTCGAGATTGTTCGCAGGCTGCATCGACCTGAAGATCTCGAACAGATGGCCGGCGATCGTCACCTCGCTGACGGGATAGGTGATCTCGCCGTTCTCGATCCAGAAGCCGGAGGCGCCGCGGCTGTAATCGCCGGTGACGCCGTTGACGCCGGAGCCGATCAGGTCGGTGACGTAGAAGCCCTGCTTGATGTCGGCGATCAGCTCGGCCGGCGTTGCAGAGCCGGGCTCGAGATGCAGATTGTACGGCCCCGGCGAAGGCGAGGAGGACACTCCGCGATGGGCGTGACCGGTGGTGGTGAGGCCGAGCTCGCGCGCGGTGGCACAGTCGAGCAGCCAAGTCGTCAACACGCCGTCGTCGACCAGCGCGGTCCGCTTCACCGCGACGCCTTCGGCATCGAAGGTCTGCGAGCGCAGCCCGCGCTTGCGCAGGGGATCGTCGATGATGCGGATGTTGTTCGCGAACAGCTGCTGGCCGAGCTTGTCCTTCAGGAAGCTGGTCTTGCGCGCGATCGAGGCGCCGTTGATGGCGCCGACGAGATGGCCGACCAGCGAGCCGGCGACGCGCGGATCGAACACCACCGGGACCTTGCAGGTCTCGACCTTGCGCGGATTGTAGCGCGCCACGGTGCGCTCGCCGGCGGAGCGGCCGACGACCTCCGGCGACAGCAGATCGGCGCCATGCGGCGCCGAGGTGAAGTCGTAGTCCCGCTCCATGCCGGTGCCTTCGCCCGATATGGCGGTGGCGGAGATGCCCTGGCTGGAGCGCAGATAGGAGCCGTGGAAGCCGGTCGAGGTGACGAGCACCATGCCGCCGATGCCGGATGAGGCCGAGGCACCGCCGGACTTGGTCACGCCCTTGACGCCGAGCGCGGCAGCTTCGGCCGCGAGCGCGCGGCGCTCGAGCTCGGTCGTCGTGGGCACGGCGGGATCGAGCAGGTCGAGATCGGGAAAGTCGCGCGCGAGCAGCGCGGGATCGGCAAGGCCGACATATTTGTCGTCGGGCGCGACGCGTGCCATCGCAACCGCACGCTCGGCGAGCTTGGTGACGGCATCGCCGCTGAGGTCGTTGGTGGAGACCACCGCCTGACGCTGACCGACCAGCACGCGCAGACCGACATCGTCGCCCTCGGACCGCTCGGATTCCTCGACGCGTCCGTCGCGGACCTCGACGCCCTGCGAGACGCCGCGCACCGCGACCGCGTCGGCCGCATCCGCGCCGGCGCGCTTGGCCGCCTCGACCAGCCGCTGCGCGAGATCGGAGAGCGCGGACTGATCGAACAGGTCGCGATTGGCGGAAGGCGAAAGCGTCGGGCTTGGTGAAGAGTTCACGAACGAAATCCTGTTGGGGCGGGGTTCGGGACCGGAACCCACAGATGTGCCCTGAGAGCGCGGACTTCAAGCATTTTCAGCCCGCCAAAAGCTCAGATTCGCGATGTCGGCGCAACGTCTCGTCAATCATGCGCGCCAAGGTCTTGTCAATCATGAGGAGCGAGTGACGGTGGGTTAACCAGCCTTTTTAAGCGGTTTCGGACCGCCCGGCGCTAAGGTCCTCGCATCGACCGGGAACATAATCCTGGCGGGGAGAACGAAGCCGTGAGGCGTCAAACAGCAACATGCGGGGTCCACCCCGCCGGGTCGAGCCGCTCCTTGCGGCTCGACCCTCTTTCCCTTCCGGTCCGCTTCGATGCGCATGATCCGCGCGCCGACGGACATGTCAGGCAGATCGAGCTTCATCGCGAGCGTGTCGTGCTGCGCCGTGCCGTGCGCGGCATGCAGATGGCGATCAACGTGCGCGTCGCCGACTTCACCGGCGTTGCGCTCCGCGGCAATGACGAGACGCAGACGCTCGTCCTCGTGCATCGCGATCCTTCGCTGTCCATCCCGCTGCTGATCAGCACTGACGCGGACGAGATCGCGCAGGCCTGGGCGATCTGGAGCGAGATCTTTGCGCTGCCGCAGCTCGACGAAGGCGCGCGCAAACCCGCACCGCGTCGCCGCCGCACCAACGCGATCCGCGCCCGTCGTCCGAAATTCTTGATGCGCCGGCGCACCGCAATGGCGCGCGAGCTGCCGGTTCATCAGGGCGAGCGCGAGATCATCGCGAGGAATTAACGGTGCCGTGGGGTGGGTTAGCCCAAAGGGCGTAACCCACCTATTTGCTTTCTGCGCAGATAGAAGTTGGTGGATTACGCTTCGCTAATCCACCCTACGCATTCGCCTCACGCCGCCCGCAGCACCGCGTCGGCGAGCAATCCCGCAAACAACAGCAAGCCGGCATCGCGGTTCGACTTGAACAGGCGAAGGCAGAGCGCGCCATCGGCGATATTCAGCCGCACGATCTGCCACACCAGATGCGCGGCGAAGGCGGCAAGCCCAAGCCAGGCCGGCCAGCGCGCTTCGCCAGATGCCAGCGCGACGCCGATCAGCATCACCGCGAGCCCGTAGAACAGGACCAGCGCCTGGCGCGTATGCGCGCCGAACAGGCGCGCGGTCGACTTGATGCCGATCAACGCGTCGTCCTCAGTGTCCTGATGCGCGTAGATCGTGTCATAGCCGATCACCCAGGAGATCGCGCCCGCATAGAGCACGAGCGCGGTGGCGTCGAGGCGGCCGAAGGTGACGGCAAACCCCATCAACGCGCCCCAGGAGAAGGCGAGCCCGAGCACGATCTGCGGCCACCAGGTGATGCGCTTCATGAAGGGATAGATCGCGACGATCAGGAGTGAGGCGATGCCGGCTGCAATCGCGAAGCGGTTGAACTGCAGCAGCACCAAAAGACCGACCAGCGCCTGCGCGACCATGAAGACCAGCGCCTGCCTGGTGGTCACCTGCCCCGACGGCAGCGGCCGCGAGCGCGTGCGCTCGACCTTGTCGTCGAGGTCGCGATCGGTGATGTCGTTCCAAGTGCAGCCGGCCCCGCGCATGACGAAAGCGCCGACAAAGAACAGCACGATGGTGAGCGGCAGGCCGCGGACGTCGTGCGCCATGCCGGCGGCCAGCGCCGCCGACCACCAGCATGGCATCAGGAGAAGCCAGGAGCCGATCGGGCGATCGAAGCGGGACAGGCGCAGGTAAGGCCGCGCCCAATGCGGCGCGAGCGTATCGACCCAGTTGCCGGTGGAATCGGCAACGCGGGCGGATGTGCTGGTGCCCAGTTTTCGAAGTTCGTATTCCATCGCGGCGTATTCCGGTACGGACTTCGAAAACTACAAGGGCACGAGCAAGAAAACCAATTCACGCGCCGCTTATCGATTTGAAGTTCCTATGAGGATCTCGCGGCAAGCACCGTAGGAACTTCAAATCGGCGGCACGTGTATCATCGGGTCAGGACGTTGCCGTTGAGCGTATCGAAGGTGCTGCCGCCCTTCTTGCCGGCGTTAGCCTCGGGCGCGGAGCCAGAGCCCAGCACCTCGCTCAGCGACGGACCGGCCGGACCGCGCGGCTGGTTCTGCATCTGTTGCGCGACGTTGCAGACCTTCGTCGCCATGGCCTCGGTGTTCTTGTGACCTTCCTTCAGCTGGGCGCCGATCTGGGGCGGGATTCCGCATTTGGCGGCATTGGTCTCGATGTACTTGATCATCTTGACTTCAGCCTGGCTGAAATTGCGGATCAGCTTGCAGGCCTCGTCCGGCTGCGCACGACGATCGCTCGCGGCCTTGATCAGCTTGCCGCGCTTCTCGGCTTCCTCGCGCAGCGGAATGAATGCCTTCATGCAGTCCTCGCCGGGACCGGCCTGCGTCGGGGGAGCCGCGCTGAAGGCGCCGGCGCCACCGATCGGGGCAGCACCGTTCACGGGAAAGGACGATTGCGGCGCCGCACCGAGCGAAGCAGCGGGTGCCGAACCGTTAACCGGAGGAAATGGGGAATTGGCGGCAGGCTGGTTGGGCAGCGGCGCCGGGAACGCGCTTTGCGCAGACGCGCCCGCAGCACCCATGGCCACCATGGCGGCAGTGATCGGAACCATCAAATGGCGGATCATCAAGACAGTCTCTCCGGCAGGAGCTTACGGGTTCAGGGCTTCCCAATTGAAGCGCGACCAGCGTGTTCGCGTTTTTACGATTCCCGCCGGCGCTTAACAACCCGTGGAATAGGGCGAGAGCGCGGCGCTGGGACGCACCAGTTCGGCAATATTTACCCCCGAAATGGCGCCTTTCGGTTAAGAACGGCCGGTAATCGGATCCCAAGCGATGCCTTCCCACGATTTTCGCGCCCCCCGCCTGTTCGTCGATGCCCCCCTGGCCCAGGACGCCAGGGTGCCGCTCGACCGCGACCAGAGCAACTATCTAGGCAATGTGCTGCGGCTGGCGGCCGGGGCCGAGGTCCTGGCCTTCAACGGCAGGGATGGCGAGTGGCAGGCCGCCATCGAGGGCCGCAAGCGGCCGGACGGCCTCGTGATCCTGCAGCAGACCCGGCCCCAGGACCGGCTCGCGGACCTCACTTACGTCTTTGCCCCGCTCAAACATGCCCGGCTGGACTACATGGTGCAGAAGGCCATCGAGATGGGCGCCGCCGCCCTGCAGCCGGTCCTGACCCGGTTCACCCAGGCCTCCCGGGTCAACACCGAGCGGATGCGCGCCAATGTGGTCGAGGCGGCCGAGCAATGCGGCATCCTCAGCATCGCCAGCGTGGCCGAGCCGGTGCCGCTGGAGCGCTTCCTGAGCCAGCGGCCCGCCGACCGCCTGCTGATCTTCTGCGACGAGGCGGCGGAGGTCCAGGATCCCGTTCAGAGCCTGCAAGGCGCGCGCGAGATCGGACACGGCATCGACGTGCTGATCGGCCCCGAGGGCGGTTTTGCCGAGGAGGAGCGGGCGCTTTTGCTGCGCCAGCCCAAAATCCTGCGGCTGGCGCTCGGCCCCCGCATCATGCGGGCGGACACCGCCGCCGTGGCCGCGCTGGCGCTGGTGCAGGCGCTGCTGGGGGATTGGGGCGGCAAAAGCGCCTGATCCTGCGCATTGCCCACCCGTTAAGCGATTGATCCTTTGGAGGTCGAAACCGCTGTCGGGCCATGCTAAGGGCTGCGCCAATTCGCCTCCCCTTGCCTGCCCGGTTCCGCCGGGACGATGGACCCCTGAGATGACCGCGACTGCCACCTCAAATGCTGCCGGCTCCGCCGCCTGGGCGGATACGCTGCTCTTGTCGTTTGCGCAGGCCGGCTACGTCAGGGCCGAGCCCGCCATCCTGCAGCCGGCCGAGCCGTTCCTGGACCTGTCCGGCGAGGACATCCGCAAGAGCCTGTACCTGACCACCGACCTCTCCGGCGAGGAGCTCTGCCTGCGCCCGGACCTGACCATTCCCGTCGCGCGCGACTATCTGGCCTCGGGGCGCGCCGGCCAGCCGGCGGGGTTCAGCTATCTCGGTCCGGTGTTCCGCTACCGTAGCGGCCAGGCCCGTGAATTCCTCCAGGCCGGCATCGAATCGTTCGCCCGTCAGGATCGCGCCGCGGCCGATGCCGAGATGCTGGCACTGGGGCTGGAGGCGACGGCCGCCTTCGGCGTCCGCGACGTCGAGATCCGCACCGGCGATGTCGCCTTGTTCAATGCGCTGCTCGACGCCCTCAACCTCTATCCGGTCTGGCGCCGCCGCCTGGTCAAGGATTTCAACCGCAAGATCAGCCTGGAGCAGGATCTGGAGCGGCTCGCGGCCGCGACCACCGCGACGCGCAGCGAATATGAGGGCGTGCTGGCGGCCCTTGCCGGCTCCGACCGCAAGGCGGCGCTCGCCTTCGTCACCGATCTGATGTCGATCGCCGGCACCACCAATGTCGGCGGCCGCACCACCGCAGAGATCGCCGATCGCTTCCTTGAGCAATCGACGCTGAAGGGCGGCGCGCTGCCGCGCGAGGCGATCGCCGTGCTCAAGCGCTTCCTATCGATTTCGGGCAATCCAGACGACGCCATCGCCGAGCTTCGCGCACTCACGACGGACGCGAAGCTCGATCTCGCATCTGCGATCGATCAGTTCGAAAGCCGGGTCGGCTTCATGGCCGCGCGCGGCATCAACGTGAGGCAGATTCGTTTCTCGACCGCCTTCGGGCGCGGGCTCGACTACTACACCGGCTTCGAGTTCGAGCTGCATCACAGCGGCAACGGCACCGAGCCGCTGGTCGCCGGCGGCCGCTACGACGGGCTGATGACCCAGCTCGGATCAAGCGAGCCGATTCCGGCAGTCGGCTTCTCGGTCTGGGTGGAGGCGCTGAACCGGATCGGCCGCAAGGTGGGAGCGTAAAATCATGAGCGCGCCATTCGTTCTGGCCGTTCCCTCCAAGGGCCGCCTGCAGGAGAACACTGAGGCCTTCTTTGCCCGTGCCGGCCTCAAACTGTCAAAGGCCGGCGGCGCCCGCGACTACCGCGGCACCATCGCAGGCCTCGACAATGTCGAGGTCGCCTATCTCTCGGCGAGCGAGATCGCCGCGCAGCTGTCGCGCGGCTTCGCGCATTTCGGCGTCACCGGCGAAGATCTCGTGCGCGAGAACATCGCCGATGCCGACAAGCGCGTGTCGCTGATCGACGGGCTCGGCTTCGGCTATGCCGACGTCGTCGTCGCTGTGCCGCAGGCCTGGATCGACGTCCGCACCATGGCCGATCTCGACGACGTCACCACCGGCTTCCGCGAGCAGCATCACATGCGGATGCGGGTCGCGACCAAGTTCGTCAACCTCACCCGCGGCTTCTTCCAGACTCACGGCATCAGCGATTACCGCATCGTCGAAAGCGCGGGCGCCACCGAAGGCGCGCCAGCGGCCGGCAGCGCCGAGCTGATCGTCGACATCACCACGACCGGGGCGACGCTCGCTGCCAACGGCCTGCGGGTGCTCGACGACGGCGTGATCCTGCGCAGCCAGGCCAATCTGGTGGCCGCCAAGGAGGCCGACTGGTCGCCGCAGGCGCGCGAGACGGCGCGTGTCATCCTCGATCACATCGCAGCACGGGCGCGGGCCAACAAGTACCGCGAAGTCCGCACCCGCTTCCGCCAATGCGATGCCGACTTGCTCGGGGAAGCCCACAGCCGGTTCGGCGTGGAGGCCCCGTTCGGCGGTCCGACCTCGTCAGGCATGCTGACCCTGCACTGCCCACCGGGGCAGCTCTACGCGCTGGCGAGCTTCCTGCGCGAGCATGGCGCCGAGACCGTCTCGGTGGTGTCGCTCGACTACGTGTTCGACCGCGAGAATCCGCTGTTCGCCAGGCTGGAGGCGTTCCTGCGGCGGTGAGCCCAAGGTTTGTTCAGCTTTGCGACAGCAAACGGCAGCTACCATATGCGGTTGAGAAGACCTAAACACCTCTGGAACCTTGATCGATGACGCTGGGCTCTGACGTATCCGGCATGACGACCACCGCAGCCAGCGCAGCCGCGAAGGGGCTGTCGATCGTCGTTCCCGTCTACAACGAGGCGGCGGGCCTTGCCGGCTTGCATCAGCGCATCTGCGATCTCGCCAAGACCCTGCGGCAGCGCTATCGCCTGTCTTGCGAGGTGGTCTACGTCGACGACGGCAGCAAGGATGCGACGCTGGCGATCGCGCGCTCGTTGCCGGCCGACGCCATCGACGTTCAGGTGGTGTCGCTGTCGCGCAATTTCGGCAAGGAGGCCGCGCTGATGGCGGGCCTGGACCATGCCCGCCTCGGCGCGGTCATGTTCATGGACGGCGACGGCCAGCATCCGCCGGCGCTGGTCGAACAGCTGGTGCGGCACTGGATCGATGACGGCTATGACGTCGTCTATACCGCCAAGGCGCATCGCGACAACGAGTCCTTCCTGCGCCGGGTCGCGGTGCACGGCTTCTACGCGCTGATCAATTGGGGCGCCCGTCAAAAGATTCCGGAGGACGCCGGCGATTTCCGCCTGCTGTCGCCGCGCGCGGTCGCCGCGCTGAGGCAGCTGCCGGAACGCAACCGCTTCTTCAAGGGCCTCGCCAGCTGGATCGGTTTCCGCCAGATCCGCGTCGACTACGAGCCCGCAGCGCGCGCCCATGGCGTCACCACTTTCAACGCCGCGAGCCTGCTTGGCCTGTCGATCGAGGGCCTGACCTCGTTTTCGGTGGCGCCGCTGCGCTTCGCCAGCCTGCTCGGCGTCATTCTCGCAGGAGGCGCTTTCCTGTTCGGCCTTTCAATCCTCTGGGAGGTGTTCACGACCGGCAAGCAGGTGCCAGGCTATCCTTCGCTCGTGATCGGCCTGATGACGATCGGCGGCGTGCAGCTCATCATGATCGGGATCGTCGGCGAATATATCGGCAAGATCCTCTCCGAGCTGAAGGCGCGCCCGATCTACTTCGTCGCCGAGCACAGCGAGAAGCGTTCCGAAGCCGATGATGCCGCGAGCAGGACGGCAGCCGAATGAGCGTGGCCGCGAGCCCGCGGCGGATCTGGCTCTGCGCCGACGATTACGGCATCAGCCCGGGCGTCAACCGCGCCATTCGCGACCTGATCGAACGCGGCCGCCTCAATGCGACCTCGGTGATGATGGTGGGACCCGCGATCGCGCGCGGCGACGTCGAGGCGCTGCAGGCTTCGGCAACGCAAAGCCCGCGATGCGCGATCGGATTGCACGTGACGCTGTCGGCGCCGTTCCGGCCGCTCACCATGCATTTCCGCCCCTTGGACGGCGACATGTTCTTCGCCTTTCCCAAGCTGCTGCGCGCCGGATTGATGCGCCGGCTCGACCGTGAATTCATCCGCAACGAGGTGAAGGCGCAGCTGGCCGCCTTCATGGACGCGTTCGGACGCACCCCCGACTTCGTCGACGGTCACCAGCATGTGCAGCTCTTCCCGCAGGTGCGCGACGGTTTTGTCGATGCGGTCAGCGAAGTCGCGCCGAACGCCTGGGTGCGCCAGGGCGGCCGCGACCTGCCGCTGCGGCAGCGGCTGGCCTCACCGAAGGCGCTGGTGCTCGATATCCTCAGCGCGCAATTCCGCCGCCGCGCCGGCAGCGCCGGCCTCAGCTTCAACCCCGGCTTCGCCGGCGCCTATGATTTCACGCGCGCCGCCGATTTCGGTGCGCTGATGCGGCAATTCCTGGACGGCCTTCCCGATGGCGGCCTCGTGATGTGCCATCCCGGCTTCGTCGACGATGTCCTCACCGGCCTCGATCCCATGACCGACGTGCGCGAGCGCGAGCACGCCTATCTCGCGGGCGATGCCTTCGTGCGCCTGCTGGCCGACAGCAACGTGACACTGCAGTGAACGGCGAAAAGCGGCCCAGAGGCAGCTTGTCGCATACCGAAATTTAATCCGGTCGGCACTGTTGGGGCCACAATGGAACCCTACATCTCCTCCGCGCTTGGTTTGGCGCGAAGGAGACAGATCATGACGCCGCAGGAACGCCAGCTCGTCGACGACCTTTTTGACCGGCTTTCTAAGCTGGAGAATGCACAGCGCGATCCCGATGCGATCGCCGCGATCTCCGACGGCCTGCGCAAGGCGCCCGGCGCCATCTACGCGCTGGTGCAGACCACGCTGGTCCAGGACGAAGCGCTGAAGCGCGCCAATGCCCGCATCCAGGAGCTGGAAGCGGCCCACGCGCCCGAGCAGGCGCAGTCCGGCGGCTTCCTCGACACCATGCGCGACACATTGTTTGGCGGCGGCCCGTCCCGCGGCTCGGTGCCGAATGTGCCGCAGCGTGAGCAGCGTCCGGCTTGGAATACCGGACAGGCGATGCCGCAAGGCCAGCCGGGTTACGGCGCTCCTCCGCCTTATGGACAGGCCTACGGCCAAGGTCCGGGTCAGGGCGCTTCGCCGATCGGAGGTGGCGGCGGCTCGTTCCTCGGCACGGCCGCGGCAGCCGCGGCCGGCGTCGTCGGCGGCTCGCTGCTGCTCTCCAGCATCCGCGGCATGATGGGCGGATCGCACCAGCAGGGTTTTGGCGACAGCAACGCGCTCGGCGACCGCAGCGCTGGTGGAAGTCCTTGGGGCGGCGGCGATCAGTCCGGCGGCTCGCTGGCGCGCGAGGCCGGCCTCGATGACATCGGCTCGAACCGGGAATCCCGCCAGGGCTTCTTCGACCAGGCGTCGAACGAGCGCGACAGCAACGACCAGAACTACGGCAACGATCACGACGACAGCTTCGATACGGCCGACAACAGCGATTTCGGCGACGACGACGGCGGCAGCGATTACGCGTAGACCATTCGACCGACAGATGTGGAACGGCCGCCTCCGGGCGGCCGATTTCTGTTCAAGCAGAGCTCAACGCACTTCTGCTCTGCCACCACACGCCATGATGCCATTCGATATAATATGACTAGTGCGTGCGTAGTCGGACAGCACCGTGCAGGACGTCACGAGGTGCGCCTGACTTCACCATGCCGGGCGAAATCGTCCTCCGACACACGCCGCCGTAGACTCCCGGATTTCCAAATTTGGACATGGGTGTTCAATTGGAAGAACACACTGCTTATGCCACACATCGTGGCTGCCTCTCTTGGCTACAGTCGGGGGTTTTGAGAATGAGTCCACTTCAGCAGCGCATAGCGACCCTGAGCGACGTCACGACCCATCTCATCACCGAATTGTACGAGTTGGAGGGACTGCACGAGCGCCTCAGGAAGGCAGAGCTGTCGGTGCGGCGGCTGAACCGCTCGGCTCGCGCACCGCATTCGGCTTCATCAACTCGTCCTCGCCGCTCCGCTGTCCCTCGTCCCGGGTCGAGGCACCGTCATCGGACGTAGGACTATTCAGGCAGACGTTTGGCGGCGGCAGCGTCCCTTCGACGCCGCGCATTTCGAGCCGACGCGGCACCCGGACTTGATCGCTCCATCGAGCGCATGACGCTTCACATCACCACGACCTTGGTGCCGACGTTGACGCGGCCGTAGAGGTCGATGACGTCCTCGTTGCGCATGCGGATGCAGCCGGAGGAGACGTTGGTGCCGATGGTCCAGGGCTCGTTGGAGCCGTGGATGCGATAGAGCGTCGATCCCAGATACATCGCACGGGCACCGAGCGGATTTTCCGGGCCGCCTTCCATGTGCCTGGGCAGATCGGGCCGGCGCGCGAGCATTTCCGCCGGCGGCGTCCAGTCCGGCCATTCGCGCTTGGCGGTTATCGATTTCACGCCGGACCAGGTGAAGCCGGGACGGCCGACGCCGATGCCGTAGCGCAATGCCCGGCCGTTGCCCTCGACGAGATAGAGGAACTTGTTCGGCGTATCGACCACGATCGTGCCGGGACTTTCCTTGCCGCTATAGTCAACGAGTTGTTTCTCGAATTTCGGATCGAACGGACGCTGCCGCGGATCGACCGCCTCCTGCTGCAGAGACGCGCCCTGCTGATATCGGCCTTGTTGATACCCACCTTGCATCTGCGGCTCGCCCATCGGCGGCAGGCGCCGCTGGTCGTAATAGCCCGGCTGCTGCTGATACACCGGCTGCTCCGGCGCATAGGCCGGGCCGCGGCCGGGGCCATCGCCGAACAGGAATTCGATGAAGCCGCCGCCCATGTTGGAATGGGACGCCACGCGCACCGGCGCCGGCGGCACGCGCGGCTGGTACAGCACCGCCGGCGGATCGTTCGGCACGCTGTTGTCGAAGGCGCCTGCGTCGTTCGCGCCGGCCATGAAGGTGCAAGCGCTGCCGAGCAGCGCGACAGACATTTTCTTGAACATCGACGTACTCTGTACTGTTTCGTCTAGATCACATGCGTCGTGGAGAGCCGGTGGCTGATCCGCGCTCTTCGACGTGGTCAATAAAAAGCAAAAGCCGTTTTGTTTGGTAAACGGACAGCGCGTTTGGATTCACCACGTCGCGAGCGCGCCTGCAATTTGGCGATCAGCGTTTATTTTCGATGAACGCCGCGCGGCCATGGTTAATCGCTTCTTTGCGCCGCGTCGCGCGCGGCCGATCAGCAGTTCCTGCTGTGAACTTCGTGTTAAATCGCTTCTGTCTACAAAGACGCGTGAGTGAGGTGGGGGGAGTATCCTGATGGCTGTTCACCGCAAGCGTTTTCGCGTCGAAGATATCGTCGGTGGCGAGATGCCCATTGTAGACGTAACTGAAGAGGCACCCCCGATGCATAGCGAGATCATGGCCGAGCTGCGCGCGATCCGCGCCCAGATGGCGAAGGGCATCGTCGCGGCCCCGCTGTCCGGCAGCGCTGCCATGGCGGCGATCGACGCCTCGACCGCGCACGAGCTTGCCGAAGCGCGCACCATGCTCGAGACCTACCGGGCGCAGATCGAGCAGTGCGAGAAGCTGAAGGTCGAGCTCGACCTCATCCACGACGCCATCGACCGCACCAAGCGCGAGATCGCGACGCTGCACGGCAAGAGCTTCGACGGCGGCGAGATGGCCAAGGTCAACGGCGAGCTCGGCGCGGTGGTCGGCGGCACCGAGCAGGCGACCCAGCAGATCCTCGAAGCCGCGGAATCGATCGACCAGGCCGCCAGCGCGATGTCGAAGGTGGACTCGATCGATCAGCAGAAGCGCCTTGCCGACGACATCCAGGAACGCGTCATCTCGATCTTCGAAGCCTGCAACTTCCAGGACCTGACCGGCCAGCGCATCAGCAAGGTCATGGGCACGATGAAGTTCATCGAGCAGCACATCAACGCGATGATGGAGATCTGGGGCGGCGTCGACGCGATCAAGTCCCATGTGCCCGCGCAGGTCGACAACCGCAGCGAGGACGAGAAGCTCCTCAACGGCCCCAAGCTCGCCGGCGACGTCGGCCACGCCTCGCAGGACGACATCGACGCTCTGTTCGACTGAGCGGCGACGACATAGGAATAACAAAACGCCGGCCTTGGGCCGGCGTTTTTTGTTTGGGGCCCCTCCGCTGTCATCGTCCGGCTTGACCGGACGATCCAGTATTCCAGAGGCATCAGTGATTGAGCCGGGCAGCCGCGGCATTCTGGATGCCCCGCCTTCGCGGGACGAAGGAAAGATATTACGCCCTCGGCGCGCAGCGGACGTAGACCATGTTGCCGTAGCGGGTGCCGGCGTCCTTGTCGATGAAGCGGGTGATCATGACGCGACCGTCGAAGGAGACGATTTCGCGGTCCTGGTCGCCGGGGGTCGGGCCGGCCGGCCCGATGTAGTTCTTGCCGCTCGGCGAGCCCTTCAGCCGCAGCTCCTGCGGCGTCGCCTGGTCGGCGAGATGCATGATCACGCCACCGGAGGAACCGGCGGTGATCACGTAGGGGTTCCTGCATTGCTCGCGCGCCATCTTCTCGGTGCGGGCGCGATCGGCCGGGTTCTGGAACGAGGCGAGGCCCCAGCGGCCGACGATCTCGTCGGCGCGGATGGTGGCGGGCATTTCCGGAGCGACGCCAGGTTCGGCTTCGGGCGGCGGCGGGGACGACGTGAGGGACGGCAGGTTGAAGCCGCCGCCGCAGGCGCCCAGCAGCAGCGCCAGACAAGAGGCGGCCGCCAGATTGGCAACCATGCGCGCGTGAGCCGAACTGATCATGGCATTCCCCCGAACAAGACCATGGCCGCACCCCTCCCGCAGCCAAGCGCAAAACCGCTGCCGGAGCAATGACGTCGTTCTCTACGCCGACGCCCCGAGCGAGTTTCCAATGCCACCATCCTATATCCGCCTCAACAATCGCTTAACCACCTTTGCTTGACAGGATCGCGGCCAAGCCATATTTCCGGACCCACTATTAGCACTCGGAGAGCCCGATTGCTAAGCGCGCCGTTCGATCCTCGACGAGAGGGGGACGGAAGCGCCGCCCCACCGACCCCACTACTTCCGAAGCGAGCCTCCAAAGGGAAACGTCATGGCTAAATCCAAATTTCGTCCGCTGCATGACCGTGTCGTGGTCAAACGTATCGACGCCGAGGAAAAGACCAAGGGCGGCATCATCATTCCGGACACGGCCAAGGAAAAGCCGTCCCAGGGCGAGATCGTCGCCGTCGGCCCCGGCGGCCGCGACGAGACCGGCAAGCTGATCCCGATCGACCTCAAGGTCGGCGACCGCGTGCTGTTCGGCAAGTGGTCGGGCACCGAGGTCAAGATCGACAACGAAGAGCTCCTGATCATGAAGGAGTCGGACATCATGGGCGTGCTGGCCTAAGGCCGTCCGCCTGAACAGCCGCTGAATGTCATGCCCGGATCCAGGCGATCCGGGCATCCATCGTTCCGCCGCACGGCACAAGACAACACACATCACATAACACGAGGGATTGCAGACCATGGCTGCCAAAGACGTCAAGTTTTCCGGAGACGCGCGCGATCGCATGCTGCGCGGCGTCGACGTTCTCGCCAACGCCGTCAAGGTGACGCTCGGCCCGAAGGGCCGCAACGTCGTCATCGAGAAGAGCTTCGGCGCCCCCCGCATCACCAAGGACGGCGTCACGGTCGCCAAGGAGATCGAGCTCGAGGACAAGTTCGAGAACATGGGCGCCCAGATGGTGCGTGAGGTCGCCTCCAAGACCAACGACCTCGCCGGCGACGGCACCACCACCGCGACCGTGCTGGCCCAGGCCATCGTGCGCGAAGGCGCCAAGGCGGTCGCCGCCGGCATGAACCCGATGGATCTCAAGCGCGGCATCGACACCGCGGTTGCCGCCGTCATCAAGGATATCGAGAAGCGCGCCAAGCCGGTCGCCGCCTCCTCCGAGGTCGCCCAGGTCGGCACCATCTCGGCCAACGGCGATGCCGCCATCGGCAAGATGATCGCCCAGGCGATGCAGAAGGTCGGCAACGAGGGCGTCATCACCGTCGAGGAGAACAAGTCGCTCGAGACCGAGGTTGATATCGTCGAGGGCATGAAGTTCGACCGCGGCTATCTCAGCCCCTACTTCGTCACCAATGCCGAGAAGATGACCGCCGAGCTCGAGGACGCCTACATCCTCCTGCACGAGAAGAAGCTCTCGGGCCTGCAGGCCATGCTGCCGGTGCTGGAGGCCGTGGTGCAGTCGGGCAAGCCGCTCGTCATCATCGCCGAGGACGTCGAGGGCGAGGCGCTGGCCACCCTGGTCGTCAACCGGCTCCGTGGCGGCCTGAAGGTGGCCGCGGTGAAGGCGCCGGGCTTCGGTGACCGCCGCAAGGCCATGCTGGAGGACATCGCGATCCTGACCGGCGGCCAGCTGATCTCCGAGGAGCTCGGCATCAAGCTCGAGAACGTCACGGTGAAGATGCTCGGCCGCGCCAAGAAGGTGGTGATCGACAAGGAGAACACCACGATCGTCAACGGCGCCGGCAAGAAGCCTGACATCGAGGCCCGCGTCGGCCAGATCAAGGCCCAGATCGAGGAGACCACCTCGGACTACGACCGCGAGAAGCTCCAGGAGCGCCTCGCCAAGCTCGCCGGCGGCGTCGCGGTGATCCGCGTCGGCGGCGCCACCGAGATCGAGGTCAAGGAGAAGAAGGACCGCGTCGAGGACGCGCTCAACGCCACCCGCGCCGCGGTTCAGGAAGGCATCGTCCCCGGCGGCGGCGTCGCGCTGCTCCGCGCCAAGAAGGCGGTCGGCCGCCTCACCAACGCCAATGACGACGTCCAGGCCGGCATCAACATCGTGCTGAAGGCGCTGGAAGCCCCGATCCGCCAGATCTCCGAGAACGCCGGCGTGGAAGGCTCGATCGTGGTCGGCAAGATCCTGGAGAACAAGTCCGAGACCTTCGGCTTCGACGCCCAGAACGAGGACTACGTCGACATGGTCGAGAAGGGCATCATCGATCCCGCCAAGGTGGTGCGCACCGCGCTGCAGGACGCCTCCTCCGTGGCCGGCCTCTTGGTGACCACCGAGGCCATGGTCGCCGAGATGCCGAAGAAGGAAGCTCCGCCCGCGATGCCCCCCGGCGGCGGCATGGGCGGCTTCTAAGCCTTCCGTTCCGTGACAGAGTTGCGAAGGCCGCCTCCGGGCGGCCTTCTTTTTTGCCGACCCTGCCCGTTTCGCTTTCCGATTCAACCAGCGGCCAAAACCCACTACGGTGGCGCGCCGATTCTGATTGTTTGGGCATGATCCTAGAGACCGCTTCACGCTTTGCGGATCATGGCCGTTGCGCGAGGATGTCATCGATGCGTGCGCTTCTGGTTTGCTCCACGGCCGTTCTGGCCCTGCTCGCCGTTCCGCCGCAGGCCTCCGCCCAGATGAAGCTGTCGCCGAAGGCGACCGCGCCGGGGGGAACCGAGACGCGCTATTTCACCGCGATGGACGGGCTGATGGACGGTAATGCCGACGTGATCCTGAAGGAGACGCGCCAGGGCAAGACGCTGACCGCGGCGGTGCTCGACGTCTGCTACCCCATCGCCAAGAACTCCGACCGCAAGGACCGCTTCGTCGTCAACCTCCAGGTCGCCGGCCAGACGCTGACCGGAACGACGCAGAGCATCAGTGAGAAGTCGCCGGTCAGCGTCAAGCTGACGCGCAAGCAGTCCGGCGACATGTTCGAGTTTCGCGGCCAGATCGCGGTCGGCCAGGCGGTGACCGAAGTGACCTCGCCGGACAATTCCGATCTCAGCGAAAAGGAATTCCTGGACAGTCAGACCTCCGACGACGGCATCACGCCGCAGCCGAAGGATTTCACCGACGTCTCGCCGGAAGCTATCGCGGTCAAGGTCAAGCTCGACGCCGCGACCGACTTCCTGAAGAGCCTGAAGGGCCAGGAGGTCGAGGTGACGCTGGCGAGCCTCAATGTCGGCTGCGACGCGCTGCGCGCGGGCGAGCAGACCATCACCATGTCGGTCGATCCCGAGCGCGCCGGCGCGCTGCTGGCGAAGTTCAAGGCAATGCCGGGCGTCACGGCCGCAGGCTGGACCGCGGGCATGACCGAGATGGACCGCACCATCCGCTTCCCTGCGGCCGACTGGCGCGAGGGCGACAAGATCAACAAGGGCAAGCTTGCAACGGCGGTGGCGAGCGTGCTGAGCAGGACGCTCGCCGCAAAGCCGGTCACGCAAAACTTCAACCCAGCCACCGGCAGGCTCAAGCTGGTGTTCAAGCGGCCGAACCAGGACTTCCCGGCGCTCGAGCTCACCGACACGATCGAGGTTGCAGGCCTGGTCTCGCCCGACAAGCCGGGCACCACCGACAAGCTCATGCTCTGGATCGGCAGCCCGGCGACCACGACGGCCGACGAGGGCAGCGGTGCCAGGCTCAATCTGTCCGACGATGCCAGCCTCGACGAAGAAGGCGATCTGCCCGACGACAACGGCTCGATCGAGGCGCTCGTCAAGGAGCTGAAGGGCCAGCGCTGGGACGCCGACAAGTCGGTGTGGAAGTAGGCTTGACTTCCAGTACTCCGAGACAGCAGCGATGGAATCGATAGGCTGCGGCGTACTGGATTCCCCGCCTTCGCGGGGAATGACAGAGGCCTAATTCCCCGTCGTCCTGAAGCGCAGCGGCTTCGGGCCGATCAGCGTCAGCACGTCGCCCTGGCGCTTCCAGGTCTCCACGCTGCCGAGGGCTGCGACGAGCTCGTCGTCGGCCTGCGCTCTCGCCGGCGGACAGTTGCGGTTCTCGATCTGGCCGGGCACGAAGATCACGGTGTTGCCGGCGACCGAGAACTGGCCCTTGCCGCCCTTGCACCAGAGCTCCAGCACGACCTCACCATTGTCGCCGATCTCGATGTTGGGAATCCGCTTCGAGCCTGCCTGCGGCAACGCCTCCAGCGTCATCTCGGTGCCGAACGGAAACCCCTCCTGGGCACGCGCGAGTGTGGACATCGCGAACATTGCAACTGCCGTACACACCAATCGCTGGAACGAAACCATGAGACCTCTCGACCGACCTGATTTGCCGCACCTTCTATGAGACGGCGGGGGCGTTGAGAAGGTTCGCGCATGGTCGATGCAGGCGCACCGGCATGGCGAAGCCCGGGGCGCCTTCGAAGACCACGCCGAACGAGAAAGCGATCGGCAGCCAGTTGCAGCCGCGGCGCGAAGTTCTCGCGCATGCGGCGGTTCCCGTCCGCTCACAAGGTCGCGAAATCGCGGAGCACCTTGCCCCGCACCGGCGGGCACCATGCTAGGGTTGCTGGCTGCGACAATCCAACGCAAATTGCAGAACTTGCGACTTTAGTCTAAGCGCGCCCATTTCCGCCATCGCCTCAGCTATTTGGCTCTGGGCATCGTGCACATCCCCTGAGGAGATCCAGCTCTGTGAACAACATCCGCGCCACGCTCGCGATCGTCTGGCGAATCGCCATCCCTTATTTCCGATCAGAGGACAAATGGGCCGGCCGCGGCCTGCTCGCCGCGGTGATCGTGATCGAACTGCTGCTGGTCGCCATCGATGTGCTCGTGAACCAATGGTACAGCCGCTTCTACAACTATCTCCAGGAGCGCGACTGGAACGGCTTCGTCTGGGAGCTGGGCGTCTTCACATTACTCGCGAGCGCCAGCGTCGCGCTTTCCGTCTACCAGCTCTATCTCAATCAGTGGCTCCAGATTCGCTGGCGGCAATGGCTGACACGTCACTATCTGGGCGAATGGCTGAATAGCGCGACCCACTATCGGATGCAGCTCAAGGGCGATGCGGCCGACAACCCGGACCAACGCATCACCGACGACGTCAGGAGTTTCGTCGAGCAGACTCTCAATATCGGCATCGGGCTGCTCTCCTCGATCGTCACGCTGCTCTCGTTCGTGGTCATTCTGTGGGGGCTGTCGAACGCGGCACCGCTGCATATCTCGGGCCTCGACTTTCCCATCCCCGGCTATTTGGTGTGGGCGGCGCTCGTCTACGCGATCTTCGGCACCGCGCTCACGCACTGGATCGGTTCGCCTCTGGTCAATCTCAACTTCGAGCAGCAGCGCTACGAGGCCGACTTCCGCTTCAACCTCGTCCGCGTGCGCGAGAACTCCGAACAGATCGCACTGCTCAAGGGCGAAGGCGCCGAACGCGAACGGCTGCTGCTCCGCTACGGCTATGTCGTCGGCAATTGGTACGCGATCATGAGCCGGACCAAGCGTTTGACTGCTTTCACGGCGAGCTATTCCCAAGCCGCCGTGATCTTCCCCTTCATCCTCACCGCGCCTGCCTACTTTGCCGGTAAGATTCAACTTGGAGGGATGGTGCAGACCGGGTCCGCCTTCGGCAGCGTGCAGAAGGCCCTGTCCTTCTTCGTGAGCGCCTACCGATCCCTGGCCGAATGGCGTGCGGTGGTTGCCCGTCTCGATGGCTTCGAGATGTCGGTCGCCTCGGCGGTCAATCTGCCGGCGCATGAGCCTGCCATCGCGCTGGAAGTCGCCGGCCGCCATATCGACCTCGAGCAGCTCTGCGTGAACCTGCCCAACGGCACGCCGCTGGTGGCCGCCAAGGCCTTCACCATTCAGGCCTCGGAGCGCGTACTGGTGACCGGACCGTCCGGCTCCGGCAAGTCCACGCTGTTCCGGGCCATCGCCGGCATCTGGCCGTTCGGCACCGGCACGGTTGTGGTCCCGGAAAAGGCAAAGCTGATGATGCTGCCGCAGCGGCCCTATTTCTCGGTCGGTGTGTTGCGCGATGCCGTGGTCTATCCGGCAGCGCCGGGCGCGTTCGACGCCGCGCAGGTCCGCGAGGCCCTGATCGCGGTCGGGCTGCCCGATCTCGCCGAGCGGCTGGACGAGGACGGCCACTGGAACAGGATGCTCTCGCTCGGCGAGCAGCAGCGTCTCGGGCTAGCGCGCGCGCTGCTGCATGCGCCGGACTATCTGTTCCTGGACGAAGCCACCGCCTCGCTCGACGAGCCGTCGGAAGCCCGGCTCTACCGGCTGCTGGCGGAGAGACTGCCGCAGGCCACCATCGTCTCGATCGGCCACCGCTCGACGCTCGATGCCTTCCACACCCGCAAGGTGGCGCTGGTGAAGGACGGTGCGATGCACGTCGTCGGCGGCGAGCGGACTGCGGCGGAGCCGAGCGCCGCGCGCTGAGGCGAGCGCTGTGTGGCCGCTGATCATCAAGTTCGAGTCGTCACTCCATACACGCGTCATGCCCGGGCTTGACCCGCCTGCGCGGCCGAAGCCGCTTCGGCCCGGCGAAGGCCCGGGCATCCACGTCTTTCCCGGCCTCGGAGCTAACACGTGGATGGCCGGGTCAAGCCCGGCCATGACGGCGTGGAGAAAAGCAAAAGGGCGGCAGGTTGCCCTGCCGCCCTCGCGAAGTCGTTTCGGGAAGAAGCTTACTTCAGATTGCTCATCGCCGTCAGGTCGAACGAGAGCTTGGCCACGCCTGCCGCGCTGCACCAGTTGGAGCCGAAGCCGCCCGGGTTGATGGGGGTGAAGCTTCCGGTGAACTTCGCGGTGTGATCGCTGGTCAAGGCGTTACAGTCGCCCTTGTTCAGGTCGGTGTCGTGATAGCGCAGATCGAGCGTGAACACCTTGTAGGTGAAGCCGACGCCGACGTTCCAGGTGTTGTAGCTCGGCTCCTTGATGCCGTTCGCATAAACCGGATCGCCCGCGATGCCGTAGAAGATGTCGGAAGTGCCGAACCACTGCCGGCCGAACTCACCCGACACATACATGCCGACGCCGCTGGCACCGAAGATCGTGCTCGGGGCGGTCCACTTGGCGGTGATCGAGGCGTAATTGCCCCAGGCGCCGAGGTTCAGGAAGTTCGGCGAGTAATACTCGTTGAAGCCGACCGTCCACTGATCGTTGATGACGACGTTCAGCTTGGCGTAGGCTTCGAAGAAGCTGGCGTCCTTCTTGGCGAAGTTGCCGTTGATGGGAAGGCCGATCGCGCCCTGCGAGTAGTCGATGTCGCCGCCACAATTGCCCTGAGCCAAGGTGCCCTGCGAGCCGAAGCATTGTCCGCCCGGATAGAGGTAGCCCCAGAGACCGAAGTCGAAGGCGAACATGCCGAAGGTCGGGCGGATACCGCCGTAGAAGTCGACTTCCGCCGCAGCGCGGTTCGGGAAGGAGATGCTCGAGGCGGACGTACCGACGTAGAGCTGGAGGTCCTTGGTGACGTTGTAGCGAGGCTCGAAATAGGCCGTGACGGCCGGCTTATGGTTCGACTGGGTGATGCCGCGGAAGACGTAATCGCTCATGATGCCGCCGCCGAAGGCGATATCCCAAGGATCGAACGCCGGGGGCGGCGGGGCCTTCAATGCCTTCACGCGCAGATCTGCCGCGAACGCCGAACCCGTCGTCACCATTGCCAGCGCCGTTGCCAACAAAGCCACTTTTTTCATTTCGATCCCCATTTACCCGTTCTTACTTAGCAGTCGCCCCCGGAAGCCCCCCGGGGCATGCGGCCTACCTGCAAAATTGCGTCACTGCGGCAATTTGGATCGATGGACAGGAACCGTGAAGCAAAAAGCACGGGCATCTGCCGACTTTTTAGGCGTTTTGACGAATTCACGAAAGGTTGTCAGGCTGTGTGGCTTCTCGATCACATTATTTGCATTCCAAGGTGCAGTGCAGACCCGTGTAAACCCGGGGATCGCCAAGCGGCGTGACACCTTCGCTACGAATCAGGCTGGGCCCCGCATGGCGGCCGACGGGGCCGCTCGCCGCGATGCAAAAAGGCCGCAGCACCGGGGTGCCGCGGCCTTCTCGTTACAATCCCAAGTAACAGTCCCGAGTGACAGTCCGAAGGCGATGAGAGACCGCCTTCCTACCCCTGCCCCTCGGCCGGCGCCGCTTCCGCAGAAGACGAAGGCATCGCCCAGCTTGTCTCGGCGGGCGCGGGAGTCTCCGCCGGTGCCGACGGCTTCGGAGCAGGCGCTGCCTTCGCCTTCTTCGGTGCCGCCTTCTTCGCGGCCTTCTTCGGAGCAGCCTTCTTGGCCGCCGACTTCTTTGCGGTCGTCTTGGCAGCCTTCTTCGGGGCGGCCTTCTTGGCAGATTTCTTGGCAGACTTCTTGGCGGTCTTCTTGGCCGCCTTCTTCTTCGTCGCCTTCTTCGCGGACTTCTTCGCCGCTACGGCCTTCTTGGCCTTTTTGGCCTTCTTGCTTTTCTTCTTCTTCGCTTTCGCCATCGTGGTCCTCCTGTTGCCGCCGAACAATGCTTGATCGGGCGTCTTCAGTCGTCACCTCGGGAGGACAGTTCGGGCTCCTGAAAGCTCAAACCTGCGCGTTCAGTGCCGGCCGCGCCCCGCCCGTCGCCCAATCGAGAAGCTCAATCGTGTGTACGACCGGAACTGACGTGCCACTGGCAATCTGCACCATGCAGCCGATATTGCCCGCGGCAATCATGTCCGGCTTGACGCTCGCGATGTTGGCGACCTTGCGATCACGCAACCGACCCGCAAGCTCGGGCTGGAGAATGTTGTAGGTCCCCGCCGAACCGCAACACAAATGGCTCTCGGGCACATCTTTCACCACGAATCCATTCTTGGAAAGCAATTCTTTCGGAAGCCCTGTGATTTTCTGTCCATGCTGCAACGAACACGCGGAGTGATAGGCGACGACGATGTCGTCCGCTCGCGCCGCCGTCGCAAGCTCGAGGCCGGCGACGTATTCGGTGATGTCCTTGGCGAGCGCCGAGACCCTCGCAGCATCGGCCGCGCACGCTGTGTCCTCGCGCAGGAGATAGCCGTAATCCTTGATCACCGTGCCGCAGCCGGAGGTCGTGACCAGGATGGCATCGAGCCCCTCGCCGGCCATTTCCTTCCTCCACGCCGCGACGTTGGCGCGAGCCCGCGCCAGCGCATCCTGGTCGTTGCCGAGGTGATGGGTCAGCGCGCCACAGCACTGCTCGTCCCTGACAAGGACGACCTCGATGCCGTGGCGGGTCAGGAGACTGATGGCGGCCTGGTTGATGCGCGGCGCCAGCACCTGCTGGGCGCAGCCCTGGAGCAGTGCCACACGGCCGCGCTTCTTGCCCAGCGCCGCGAACACGCTGCCGGCGGCGGGCCCTGCCGGCGGCAGCCGGTCCGGCGCCAGCGCCAGCATCGCCTTGATGCGCTGGATCAAGCCCGGCGTCGCCGCAGGCCGGGGTGTCGGCAGCAAGACGCCGAGCGGACGGGCGAGCCGCGCCAGCCACATACTGACGCGAAAGCGCTGCGGGTCCGGCAGGACGAAGGCCAGCACCTGGCGCAACAGCCGCTCGCTCAGCGGCCGCCGATAGCGCTGCTCGATTTGCACCCGGGCCTGGTCGACCAGGTGCATGTAGTTCACGCCCGAGGGGCAGGTCGTCATGCAGGCAAGGCACGACAGGCAACGGTCGATATGCTTGACCACGTCGGCGGTCGGCGCCTGGTCCTTCTCCAGCATCTCCTTGATCAGATAGATGCGGCCGCGCGGGCTATCGAGCTCGTCGCCGAGCAGCACATAGGTCGGGCAGGTTGCGGTGCAGAAGCCGCAATGGACGCAGGCGCGCAGGATCTTGTCGGCTTCCGCGATATCGGGGTCGGCGAGCTGCGCGAGTGAGAATTCGGTCTTCATCAGCCAGCGCTCCGCGTGAGCCGCCCCCGGTTGAGAATGATCTTCGGATCGAAGCTGGCGCGCACCCGCTCGCTCAGCGCGGCAATCCCCGGCGCCTGCGGATGGAACACGTCGACCTCGCGCCTGACATCATCAGTCGCCCGGATCAGCGTGGCATGCCCGCCGGCCGCGTTCGCGCGCGCACGCACCGCCGGGGCATGCGCGTCCGGCTTCGGCGGGAGCGCCGCCCAGATCAGGCCGCCTCCCCAATCGTAGATCACATCGCCCCCCGTCTCGCGCGCCAGCTGCGTGCCCAGCGCCGCGCCCGAGGCCGGCGGGCAGACGATCCGCCAGACCGGCCAGGCGCCGAGCGCTCCGCTCGCCGCGAACGGCAGCACGTCGCGGATCGCGCTCCACAAGGCCGCGGATGCCACGTCCTCGATCAGCGTCGCGGTTCCAAACGGCGCAAGCAATTGGCGCAGCGAGCCGGCGCGGTGCGCAGCGGACGCGGAGATGCCCTCGAGCCGCAGCACGGTCAGCGCCTCGGCCTTGTCCTCGGCCTTGCCCTCCACCTGGCCCGCAATGTCGCTCAGCCCCTCGGCGCCGACCCGGAACGCGGATTTCGGCAGATGCGCGGCGGCGGAGATGTCGAACGGCGAGCCCAGCGCCGCGGTCATGGCCTTGTTGGCCACGGCATCGTCGAGCCCGCGCAGCAGCAGCGTCCGCTCGGCCTCGGGCTTGGGCATCACCTTGAGCGTCACCTCGGTCATCACCGACAGCGTGCCCCAGGACCCCGCCAGCAGCTTGCAGAGGTCGTAGCCGGTGACGTTCTTCACCACCTTGCCGCCGGTCTTGAAGCTGTCGCCGAAACCCGAGACGGCATGCGCGCCGAGCAGGTGGTCGCGCGCTCCGCCCGCCCGGATCCGCCGCGGCCCGGCGAGCCCTGCCGCGATCATGCCGCCGATGGTGCCTGTTGCCGGCGTGCCGAGCAGCGGGGCGGTGTTTACAGGCTCGAAGGCGAATTGCTGGTTCTTGGCGTCGATCAGCGCCAGCACGTCGGCCAGCGGCGCGCCGGCCTGGAGCGTGATGATGAGCTCGTTCGGCTCGTAGGCGGTGACGGCATTGAGTGCGGAGACGTCGAGCACGGCGTTGGTCGCCATGGCGTGGCCGATGCCGCGCTTACCGCCATGGCCGATGATCTCGAGCGGCTGCTCGCTCGCGATCGCCGCGCGCACCACCTCTTCGACGTCTTTGGCGTCTCTGACCTTGAGCGTATCCACGGGAAAAGGCGGTAGCGAAATTCGCGCAGGAAATCAATTCGACCCGCGACGGAACGCATTTGAGCTGGATCAAGCCCCGGCCTTGCACGTGATTCCGCCGTCGACAACGAGCTCGATGCCGGTCACGTATTTCGACTCGTCCGAGGCCAGGAACAGCGCGGCGTTGGCGACGTCCCATGCATCGCCCATATGACCCATCGGCACCTGGGCGTCGCGCGCGCGCCACATCGCCTCGACATCGCCCTTGGCGTAGCTGGCGGCGAGGCCGGCGGAGTGCTCGACCATCGGCGTCTTCATCAGGCCGGGCAGGATCGCGTTGACCCGGACGTGATGGCGCGCGAACTCGATCGCTGTGGTGCGCGTCATCTGGTTCATCGCCGCTTTCGAGGCGCCGTAGGTGACGTAGGAGATGCCCATGTGGCGGATCGAGGCGATCGAGGAGATGTTGATAATCGAGCCGCCGCCCTGCTTCACCATGATCGGGATCACGTGCTTCATGGCGAGATAGGCGCTCTTGAGGTTGACGCTGAAGACGCGGTCCCAGCTCTCTTCGCTCACCTCCACCACGCTTCCCATCTCGGCGATGCCGACATTGTTGTCGAGCACGTCGATGCGGCCATAGGCCTTGAGGCACGCCGCGACCATCGCCTCGATCTCGCTGGCGCGCGACACGTCGGCCGTGAACGCAATCGCCTTGCCGCCCTCGCCGCTGATGATCCTGGCGGTCTCCTCGGCCGCGGCGCCGTTGCGGTCGACGCAGAACACCTGCGCGCCCTCGCGCGCGAAGGTCACCGCGGTCGCCTTGCCGTTGCCCCAGCCTGGACCGATCGAGCCGGCCCCCACCACCATCGCAACCTTGCCCTTGAGCCGATCCATCGCGTGTCTCCCCTTATTTCTCTTGTTGTTTGCAGACGCTCAACGTGGTGACGTTAGCACCAATGGGATGCCCGACAACCTCCGACAATGTCCGGCACCTCCCGTCATGGCAGAGTCGCCATTCTCCGGCCGCGCCGGAATCGCCGAGCACCAATTCCGGCATCGGCGCACGCTGCGGCCGCCATTGAAACCAGCCGTCGACCAGCCGCGCCTCGGCCGGCGGCTCCATGCCGGGGCCGGTGCCCTTGACGCGGGCTTGCACCAGCTCGAGGCCGGCGGGCGTGAGGCGCCAGTCTTCCTGCCATTCGACCTTCGCGATCGAATGCGTCCAGACAAGCGTGAACGCGGACAGCGTCAGCGCTTTCACGCCGCCCGCTGTCGCAAGACAGAGGCTCACACCGCCTCGACCGGCGCCGGCGGACGCTGCCGCCATTGCCACAGCACCAGCGCGGCGGCGAGCACGAAGCCCGCAGTGTCGCTGAAGGGGAATTCGCCGAGCAGGCAGAACGCGGCGCCGAGCGCGACCAGGCGCTCGATCAGCGTCAGCCGCGTGAACAGGAAGCCGATCGCGGCCATGCCGAACAGGCCGATCGCCACCAGCGCCTTCAGGCTCGCCAGCGCCACCGCGCCGTAGAAGCCGAGCTTGGCCGCCATGGGATCGCCGGCCTGCAGCATCAAGGCCGGCGAAAAGACGAAGATGAAGGGAATGACGTAACCGGCGAGCGCGATGCGCATCGCCTCCCAGCCGATCTTGTCCGGGTTCTCCTTGGCGATCGGCGCGGCCGCAAGCGCGGCGAGCGCCACCGGCGGCGAGAGGTCGGCCATGATGCCGTAATAGAATGCGAACATGTGGCTCGCGATCAAGGGCACGCCGAGCTTGGCCAGCGCGGGAGCTGCGAGCGCGGCGGTGATGATGTAGGTCGGGATGGTCGGAATGCCGGTGCCGAGCAGGATCGACAGCAGCATGGTCATGACCAGCGCCAGGAACAGGCTCTTCTCGCCGAGCCCGATCACCCAGCCGCCGAAAATGGTGCCGACGCCAGTCTGCGACATCATGCCGATGATGACGCCGACGATCGCGCAGGCCATGCCGACGGTGATGGCGGATTTCGAGCTCTCGGCCAGCGCATCGCGGCAGGCGCGCAACGCCGCAAAGCCGCCGCGCACGAACGCCGTGATCACGATCAGGCCGACCACGACGGTCGCGACCGGCACGATCTGGAGGCCGTCGCGCGACAATGCCGCGACGACGAGCGCGAGCCCGACCCAGAAGATGGTGCGGATCACGTTCGAGGAGGCGCCCGTCGTGATGGCGGTGCCGAGGATCAGCGTCACCGTCAGCGCAAGGCCCATGCTGCCGGCATAGAGCGGCGTAAAACCTTCGAACAGCATGTAGACCAGCGCTGCGAGCGGCAGCACAAGGTACCAGCGCGTCACCAGCGCCTTCCAGGCGCTCGGGATCTCCGAACGCTTCATGCCGACGAGGCCGTGCTTGCCGGCTTCCAGATGCACCATCCAGAACGCGGAGGCGAAATAGAGGATCGCGGGGATCGCGGCGGCCTTGACGATCTCCGAATATTGCACGCCGAGCGTCTCGGCCATGATGAAGGCGACCGCGCCCATCACCGGCGGCATGATCTGGCCGCCCATCGAGGCCGTCGCCTCGACGCCGGCCGCGAAGGCGCGACGGTAGCCGAACCTGATCATCAAGGGAATCGTGAACTGGCCGACGGTGACGACGTTGGCGACGCCCGAGCCGGAGATGGTCCCCATCATGCCCGAGGCGAACACCGCGACCTTGGCAGGTCCACCGCGGGTGCGGCCGAACAGGCCGAGCGAGACGTCGGTGAACAGCTGGATCATGCCGGCGCGCTCCAGGAACGAGCCGAACAGGATGAACAGGAAGATGTAGGTCGCGGAGACGTAGACCGGCACGCCGTAAAAGCCTTCGGTGCCGAACGACAGATGCGTGACGATCTGGTCGAAATCATAGCCGCGATGGTTGAGCGGCGACGGCAGGTACTGACCGAAGAACCAATAGACGAGACACGCACCGCACATCAGCGGCAGCGCCGCGCCCATCAGCCGCCGCGTGCCCTCGAAGATCAGCACCGCGAGCAGGGTGCCGACGGCGAGATCGAGCCTGGTTGGATCGCCGTCGCGCGCGATCAGGTCGGCATAGAAGATCCATTGGTAGAGTCCGCAATAGAAGCCGGCGGCGCCGATCGCCCAGCCCAGCGCACGGCCGAAATTGCTCTTCGCGGTGAAGTTGGCGATCAGGCCGAAGGTCAGCAGCAGCAGGAATCCGACATGGACGCCGCGCACCACCTGGCTCGGCAGATAGTTGAAGGCAGCGACGTAGAGCTGGAAGATTGCGAATGCGATGCCTATCCAGTAGGCGAGCTGGCCCCACCAGCCCGGACCGAAGCCTTCCGGAAAACCATGCTCGAAATTGTCGAACTCGACCTTGACCTTCTCGGGCGCCGTCACGGTGCCCTCTGCCTTTTCCAGCATCTCAGCCCATCCCCAATCGTCGAGCGCTTGTAGCATTGGCACGGTATGCCCCGAGCCGTCATGCCCGGGCTTGTCCCGGCATCCACGAAACTTCCATGCACAGCCGCAGAACGTGGATGGCCGGGACAAGCCCGGCCATGACGTCCGACGACAGGAGCTGATTACTTGATCAGCCCCTTTTCCTTGTAATAGCGGATCGCGCCGGGGTGCAGCGGGACCGGGCTGCCGGTGGCGGCGGTCTCGAGCTTGATCTCCTTGCCGGCCGCGTGCGCAGTGACGAGCTCGGGCAGCGATTCATAGACCAGCTTGGTCATCTGATAGGCGAGATCGTCCGAGACGGCGGAGCTCGTGACCAGATAATTGATCACGGCCGCAGTCGGCACGTCCTTGTCCTGGCCGGTATAGGTGTTGGCCGGAATGGTCGCCGCCACGAAGGGCGGGCCGATCTTGTCGACGGTCTCCTTCGGCACCGACACCACCGTGATCGGGCTCGAGGTCGAGAGGTCCTTCAGCGAGGCGACGCCGAGCCCGGCCGATTGCAGCGTGGCGTTGAGCTGCCGGTTCTTCATGAGATCGACGGATTCGGCAAAGGGCAGATATTCGACCTTGCCGAGCTCCTTGTAGCTCATGCCGGCAGCGGCCAGGATCGCGCGGGAGTTCAGCTCCGTGCCCGATTTCGGCGCACCGACCGACAGGCTCTTGCCCTTGAGATCGGCGAGCGTCTTGATGCCGCTGTCGGCGGTCGCGACGATCTGGATGTAGTTCGGGTAGATCGCGCCGATGGTGCGCAGCTTGTCGAGCTTGGTCTTGAAGCCCGCCTCCTCCTCGCCGTCCCAGGCGGCTTTCAGCGAGTCGCCCAGCGTGAACGCCAGCTCGCCGCGGCCCTGCTGCAGCAGGATCAGGTTCTCGACCGACGCCTTGGTGGCCTGCACCTGCGTCTTCACGTTCGGAATCTTGTCGCCGTAGATCTTTCCGATCGCGACCCCGAGCGGATAGTAGACGCCGGAGGTTCCACCGGTCAGCACGTTGATGAAGGATTGCGCCTGCGCGCAAGGTGCCGACGCCGCCAGAGCCAGAGCCGCGGCCGCGCCGAAAATCGTCCGTTTCATGGTTGTTGTTCTCCCCAAACCGGCGGCGAAATTGGCCGGATGAGGGATGCGGGTCAACCCATCCAAAAGGCAAAACAGGACTGCGGCAAAGGACCGTTCCGGCTGGGCTTTCGGGAACAGGACGGTGCGGCGAGGTGGCGCAGCGTGACTGGGGTCGCGTTAGGTTCGAGCCGGAGCGGCTTGCTCGGTCACCTCTCCCGCTTGCGGAAGAGGTCGGATCGCGCAAGCGATCCGGGTGAGGGCTTTCTCCTCTAGGGGAGTGTCCCGTTGTGGAGACACCCTCTCCCCAACCCTCCCCGCAAGCGGGGGAGGGAGCGCACCTTCTACGAGGCGACGGTCAAGCCTGGCCTCATCGCACGTAAGCGCTCCCTTACTGGAACGTCATGTCCAGGCATTTGGAGATGTCGGAGCCGAGGCCGGAGGAGATGGTGATGCAGCCGCGCACCTTCTGCGCGCCGACGTCGGCGGCCCAGACCGAATAGCCGCCGGGGCCGAAGAACGAATTGGTGTTCGGCGGCTCGGTCTCGGTGGCGTCGAAATCGTACTTGCCGTCGGTCTCGAAAATGCGCGGTTTCTTGGTGCAGCCGCCGTCGGTCTGGACGTTGATGACTTCCTTGTTGTCGCGGGTCAGCGCCAGAGAGACCTGGCAGCGGAAATATTCCGAGGTCCTGGTGTTGAAGAGATAGGTGTAGGACTTGCAGGTCGCCGTGTTCAGCTTGCCCGGGGCAAGGCCGCGGCTGCACGAAATCCGCTGGTTGTGGCTGAGCCGGTAGTCATCGGCTTGGGCGGCCGGCGCCAGCGCCGGGAGCAACAGCGCGGCAGCCGAGCAGGCTTTGACGACACGGTTCATTCGAATCACCCCCACCAATATTTTTGTCGAGTTGCGTTCTAGACGGAAAGCGGAACATAGTCGCGAGGGGACGGAGGGAAAATCACAAACTGCTGGGCAAGACGTGATGCGCTGCGGCGCTTTCGCAAATTGACGGGGACGCAGCGTTCGTGATTTGTTCAATCCTGGAATGTCCCGATCTTGGGAGGATGGGATGACGGCATTTTCAATCAAGACATTTGCACTCGCAGCCGCGCTCGGCGCATTGGCCTGGCCCGCATTGGCGCAAACCGCAGCGACGCCCTGGGAGCTGAAGACCGACACCGGCTATGCCTACGACAGGGACGGCAAGACCTATTCCTACAAGATGGGGACCAGCAACGCCGGCGAGCTCTTGAAGGGCGCCAAGAAGGTGCCCAAGGGCACGCTGTTCTTCATCGGCCAAAACGGCCAGCTCTACATGCGCACCGGCCCGTATCTGGAGGGTGACGGCAAGTTCAAGTTTGGACCGGATCAGTAAGGGCTTAAGGTGGCGGAGCGACACAGCCGCTACACACTCGGTGTCATCACCCGCGAAGGCGGGTGATCCAGTATTCCAGAAGTAGCAGCGATTGAATCGAGAGGCCGCGGCGTACTGGATGCCCCGGTCGAGCCGGGGCATGACAGCGGAGGATTCGGCAAGTAAGGGCTAAAACGCCCCTGCCAATTCCCTTGCGCCGGGTTTGCCGCTGTTCACGTCCATGCGCTCGTCGGTCACGGCCAGCAGCTTCGCCACCGTGTTGTGGCGGATCGCGACTGGGTTGCGCTCATAGCCGCCGCGCTGGAAGAAATTCGAGGTCGGCACCCGCTCGCGCAGCGCCTGCGGCATCGTCACCATGTCGAGGCCGGTGCCGTCGCCGGTGAGGTTCATCATCTCGAGCTCGGCCGCGGAGAGCGGGCGCGTGTGGCCCTTGGCGCGGGCGAAATGCACTGAAGTCAGCAGCTTGTGGGTCTGCAGCATCGGTCCGATGTCAACGTCGAGCACCATCGCATGCATGGCCCAGCCCTGCGGGGTGGCGCCCATCTTCTCGTGCTCCGACCAGGTATCGGGCACCGACTTCGCGTGCGCCACCATCTTCTTCAGGACAGTGAGCTTGTGCTCGAGCGCATGCCGCGCCGGTCCTGATGTGCGCGTCACCTTCTCGGACAGCGCGCGGATCAGTTCATGGCCCTGCTCGGCCAGCAGCTCGACGCTGTTGGTGGTGAGCAGCTGGTTGTAGCCCATCGCGGTCGAGATCGCGCGCTTGCCGCCGTGCTCGATGCCCGCCTGCACGTCGTAACTGCCGGTGCCGCCGGTCTCGAACGAATAGACCCGCACCGCCTGCTCGCGCGTCAGGCCATGGGCCAGCGCGTAGCGCGCATAGGCGCGCTTGAACTCGAGCTCGCTGGTCGGGCGCTGCGGCGTGAACTGGTAGAGCTCCTGCGCCGCGCGCAGGAAATCGGCGACCACGGGGATCGGTCTTCTCGCGGGGCGATCCGGCGTTTCCTCCGGCTCCGGATTCACCGGCTTCTTCGGCCCGGTATAGAGCGGCGGATGCTCCAGCACGTAATCATCGAGCGTGATCTGCTGCCCATTGCGCCGCTTGGCGTTGCGGGCCTTCCGCTTCTCGGAGATCTGGCTCCAATAAGCGCCGGCCTCGGCATCGAAGGCGGCGCGCGCGGCCTGATATTCCGCGAGCTTGCGGCGATATTCGAGCACGACGGGCGAAGCCCCCCCGCCTTGTGCGAAAAACTGCGACAGCAGCTGGGCGTTGGCATTTCGAACGGCGGGCGGCAGTGCGTCGGCCTCGGTGCCGCGCGCCGCGGGCGAGATCAGGACGAGCGCGAGCGGAACCAGCGCCAATCTGTTTCGAATCGAATGATGCATGCTGCCTTCTTAGCAGGCATCCGGTAACCGTCGCGTTAACGCGCCGTTTACCATCGTCACGTCCAGGCGAATACCGGCTGTTCCAGGTCGGTGACGCGGGTGTGCCGCCCCGCCAGCACCTCGCGGAACTGGTAGATCAGCGCCGCGGTCGGGGCATGGATCAGGCTCATCTGGTGATGGAAGCGGATCACGCGGCGGCTGCTCTCGGGGATCTCCGTGAAATCGAAGGCATCGTCGCGCTCGATCGTGGCCAGCGCGATGCGATGGACGGAGGCGACCTCGTCCGGGTTCGGGCGGATCGCAGCACTGTCGGCCGCCCAGACCACGACCGGCGTGATCAGATAGCCCGAGCGCGTCGGATAATCGTCGAGCAGGCCGAGCACCGCATCGGCTGACAGCGCGAGCGCGAGCTCCTCGTCGAGCTCGCGCAGCGCCGCCTCGACCGGCGTCTCGCCGGCATCGCAGCGTCCGCCGGGCAGCGCCCATTGGCCGCGATGGGCGCGCAGGTGCGAGGCGCGCCTGGTGAGCAGGAAGGCGGTGTCGCCACCGTCGTCGGATTCGGTTAGAGCCAGCACCACCGCGGCCCGCTTCAGCGCCGACGGCTCGGCTGTGTCGGGCAGCCGCGCGAAGGCCGCGCAGACCTCTGCGATATTCCGTCTGGTGGCATCGTCGAACGCTCTCATGATGCTTGACTACACCAGGACTGCATCTGATGAAACGAGGAGACATCGCGTTGCAAGGACGAACGACGACATGACCAGCAAGGCCGCCGCAAGGTTGAAATCAGAGGGCTGGAGCATCCTGGAGACCACGGGCTTCCTGCATCTGATCGGCCCGTTGTGGGAGCGCAAGGTCGACGGCCATCACGAGTTCGCGCTCGCGACCGAGGACAAGCACCACAACCGCCGCGGCATGGTCCAGGGCGGCGTGATGATGACGTTCGCCGATCGCACCTGCGGCATGACGGCCCGTTACGTCTCCGGCAAGGAGTACTTGGCGACAGTGCAGCTCGACACTCATTTCGTCGAGGCCGGCCAGATCGGCGACACCCTGATCTCCCGCCCGCGCGTGGTGCGCTCGACCCGCAGCCTGATCTTCATGAGCACCGAGGTGACTGTGGACGACCGCTGCATCGTGATGGCGAACGGCGTGTTCAAGATCTTGAAGGGGCCGGGGTAGCTAGTCGGGCTAGCACCGCCCTCTCCCCGTCATTGCGAGCGCAGCCAAGCATTCCAGGACTCTCCGCGGACGCATCTCTGGCTTGCTTCGCTGCGCTCGCAATGACGGACTTTGCTGGCTATGCTGCCGTCCACCAACATCGAGGACTCGCTCATGCAATACCGCCAGCTCGGCCGCAGCGGCCTCAAGGTCTCGCCGATTTGCCTGGGCACCATGATGTTCGGCGGGCCGACCGATGAGGCCACGTCAAAGCGGATCATCGACAAGGCACGCGATTCCGGGATCAATTTCATCGACACGGCGGACGCTTATTCGAAAGGCGCCTCCGAGGAAGTCGTCGGCCGCGCGATCGCGCGCAATCGTGGTGCCTGGGTGCTTGCCACAAAGCTCGCAAACCCCATGGGGGACGATCCCAATCGCGGCGGGCTGTCGCGGCGCTGGGTGTTGCAGGCGGCGGACGAGAGCTTGATGCGGCTCGGCACCGATCACATCGACATCTACTATCTGCACAAGGAAGACCATGCCACGCCGTTGGAGGAGACGGTGCGCGCCATGAGCGACCTGATCCACGCCGGCAAGGTGCGCTATTTCGGCGTCTCCAACTACCGCGCCTGGCGCGTCGCCGAGATCTGCAACATCTGCGACCGCCTCGGCATCGACCGGCCCGCGGTGAGCCAGCCTTATTACAACGCCATGAACCGCATGCCGGAGGTCGAGCACTTTCCGGCTTGCGCTTATTACGGCCTCGGCATCGTGCCCTACAGCCCGCTTGCGCGCGGCGTGCTCACCGGCAAGTACAAGGTGGATGCGGCTCCCGACAAGGAGACGCGCGCGGGGCGCAACGACACCCGCATGATGCAGACCGAATGGCGGCCGGAATCGCTCCAGCTTGCGCAGGAGATCAAGGCTCACGCCGAGAAGAAAGGCATCACCGCCGGCCAGTTCGCGGTCGGCTGGGTGCTCAACTCCGCCTTCGTCTCGTCGGTGATCGCCGGTCCCCGCACCGAGGAGCAATGGGACGGCTACATCAGCGCGCTCGATTATCGTTTCACCGCGGAGGACGAGGCGCTGATCGACCGCCTGGTGACACCAGGCCATCCCTCGACGCCGGGCTATAACGACCCGGCCTATCCGATCGAAGGCCGCCGCGCGCGGACGGTCAGCTTCTAATCGCGTTTTGATGACAAAGAAAATTGTGCGAGCAATGCGACATTGTATTGCAGTATAGCGAGTCCAACGAAGCGCGCCCCGACTCCTTGACAAGTTGAACAACTACTCGCGATGGTTGCGCGTAGATCGGTACCTTTCATCTAGGCCAACTACATGATTGCTCCACAAGCAGAGCCTGTTGTTCAAGCGCCACTTTACGCACCCTATTCTGAGGTTGCCAACGCCATTCGTCTACTCAATGGCGAGCCCGTTCAACGGGTGCGCGATATGATCAGCGCAATTGCCGACCAAACGGGGACACCACAAAATCCTGTTGATTGGTCAGATCCCGACACCTGGATTGGAGAGCGCCTTTCGGGCGACCTGCAAGACCTGGCGCGCAAAATATGGGAAGGGAGCGGCAAGGAGCTGAATCCTCGCTACCTGAGAGGATGTTATCTTTTCATCAACAGAATGAGGCTCCTGGATCGAGTTGGTGGCGCTTATCAACTTGGAGATAGGGGCCAGAAGTTCTTAGCGAAGGACGAGTCCACTCTTCGCGAACTTGATGCAGCAGAAGGTATCCCCAAACTACTTTCCCTAGTTGCCGAGCGCTCTCCCTGTAAGAGAGGAGACATACTTCCAGCTTGGTCTGATTATCTAAAAGCCGTTTCACTATTCACGACGCCGAAGACCTTTGCTGACACCCTGCGGCGGAGGCTGATTGCGATGGCCGAACGCAGCTTGATCACTCGAGAGGGAAATTATTACACGATCACCGAAACTGGATTGAATTGGCTAAAGGGCTTTTCCCAACCAATCGAAGCTAACTTAGCCAGCACGGCGCCTTCTTCGAAGCGCACTACAGTTGCGGAAGCTGCTCATGCGCACAATGAAGAGCAATTGATAGCATTTCGAGCCCGTCTGATGCAGTTGGAGCCGACTCAATTTGAGCACTTCGTTAAAGAACTGCTTGATGCAATGGACTATGAAGATGTTCGCGTCACAAAAGTCAGCGGCGACAAGGGCGTTGATGTAGTTGCGCGTGTTCAGTTTGGTATAACTGAAATAACCGAGGTGGTGCAGGTCAAGCGCACCGAAAATACAATTACTCGCCCTAAAGTCGACGAGCTGCGTGGAGCGCTCCCTTATTTTAAAGCCATTCGCGGCACAATTATCAGCCTCGGTAGCTTCGCAAGAGGTGCGCAGGAGGGCGCTCTGTTTATTGGAGCCGCCCCAATAACTCTAATTGACGGGAAACGCCTTCTTGATCTCTGTATAAAGCACCAGGTTGGTATTCGACGCAGCCCTGTCGAAATATACGAGATTGACGAGGCCTTCTTCGCAGAAAAATTCACTCAGGAGGACGCCGAAGAGGAAGGCTCGATCGTCAGCAACATTGACGATACATAGGCGCATCAGATGCCACTCGAAGACCGCTACGGCCTGCCGCTCTCGACCTCGTCGCACGAGGCAGCATCCGCCTATCGCGACGGCGTCGACCTCATGCTCGCGGGCTGGACCGGCACGGCGGAGATGCTGGAGCGCGCGATCGCGGCTGATCCTGATTTCGCGCTGGCCCATATCGCCCGCGGCCGCGTTCATGCCTTCTACCAGCAGGGCGATCTCGCACGGCAGAAGGCGGCGCTGGCGCGCGAGCTGGTGATGAAGCGCGGCAGCGAGCGCGAGCGCTCGCATGTCGAGACCTTGGCGCTCGCGATCGAGGGCCGGCTGCCGGAGGCGATCGCATCGACGCTGAAGCATATCGACGCATGGCCGCGCGACGCTGTCGTGCTGTCGCTGCCGCTCGGCGCGTTCGGCCTGTTCGCCTTCTCCGGCATGGCCGATCACGACCGCGCCCGGCACGAGCTCTGCGAGAACGTCGCGCAGCATTACGGCGAGGACTGGTGGTTCCTCACGATGTCCGGCTGGGCGATGACGGAGAATGGCGACGTCGCGCGCGGCCGCGCCGTCACCGAGCGCGGCTTCCATCTGCGCCAGGAAAATGCCCACGCCGCGCACGCGGTGCTGCATGCGATGTTCGAGGACGGATCAATCGAGGACGCCGATCGTCTCGTGGACGAATGGCTGCCGGCTTATGACCGCTCCGGAATCCTCCACGGCCATATAAGCTGGCATCAGGCGCTCGGCGCGCTCGAGCATGGCGATGCGGCGCGGGCGCTCGCGATCTATGCCGACGTGCTTCGGCCCACTGCCACGCAGGCGCCGCCGCTCAACGTCATTACCGACAGCGCCTCGCTGCTGTGGCGCCTGTCGATGTACGGCCATACGGTGCCGAAAGCGCTGTGGCTGGAAGCCGACGCCGCCGCGCAAAAACTGTTTCCGAAATCGAGCTTGTGCTTTGCGGACGTTCACATGGCGCTATTCGCAGTCGCGACGCAGAATCGCGAAGCGCTCGCCGCCCGCCTTGCGGCGATCGAGCAGCGGCTGGCCGACGGCAAGCTGCCGGCGGGCCCTGTGGTGCCGGCGATCTTCCGCGCACTCGCGGCTTTCGCCGATGAGGACTACCGGACTTGCGTGCAGATGCTCGCGCCCGTGCTAGGCGAGGTCGTGCGCATCGGCGGCAGCCACGCCCAGCGCGAGCTGATCGAGGACACCTATATCGTCGCGCTCATGCGCAGCGGTGAGCTGCCCCGCGCCCGCGCCGTGCTGGACGCCCGCCTCCACCGCCGCCCCTCCTTCCGCGACAGGCGCTGGCAGGCGGCGATGGGTTAGGTTATTGTTTGAGCATGAGCCTTTCGGAAAACCGCTACGCACTTTTCCGGATCATGCCACGAAAAAAACACCGCCCTGATGGCATGTGCCCGCCGGGATGGATCGGGCGATTTGAACGAATCGCCGTCGGGGTGGCCGCGGTGGTATTCCAGACGGGATTTGCAGCACAAACGGGATCGCAACCAATTTGCGGCTCGATGGCTATGGTGCGGAACTCTTCCGCCATAGCCCCCTGGCTCATGAGCCCGACGATGCGCCTTCGCCGATTGGTCCTCGCCGCGCTGCTCGTGCTTGCGGCAAGTCCTTGTTTTGCCGAGACTTCCAAACCGATTCCGGTCAACAATCCGCCGGCGCGGCCGAACGCCTTCATCGATCTCCTGGCGCTGATGTCCGGCCACTGCAAGACGTTCAGGGTCGCAGGCCGCACCTTCCCGTGCAAGACGGTGGCCTATGCCCATGGCGACACGGGACGGGTCAATTTCGCAGTCGCGGTCGACGATCCCTCCGATGACAGCCACGTGGTGTCGTTCTCCGGCGAGAACGGCAAGCGCGCCGACGACAATTCCTACGAGCTGCCGATCGACCGCGTGCTGCTCAACTCCAAGAACCGCCCCAAGGTCGACGGCCTGCCGGTGCCCGCCGAGCAGACCTCGACCGGCATCTGCCGGCAGACCGGCAACTTCGCCGCCAGAAAGGTGAACGACGTCACCTGCTCGGCGACCGATAGCGAGGGCCGCAAATACGAGCTGCTGTTCGTCTCCGACGGCACCCCGGTCAGCGTGCGCCGCATCCGCCAGTCGGCCCCGTCGATCCAGGACCCGTTCAAGTAACTGCGTGTCCGCTGGCGTCAACCTGTACGATCGCGATGATGCCACGGAGCCCTGGCACTGCGCGCTCAGCTATCACGTCGTACATTCATCGCAGACAAGGACGCGATCCTCGCTGCGCTCTCCGAGCGGCACGGCTTTGCCGCTCCGAATCCGTGACGGTGTTTGCGAAATCTGCGTGCGCCACTCGTGTCCCGGACTCGCAGCTCAACGTCGAAGAGACGCTGCGCCGCGTCCCGCGCACGAGTCGAAAGGCCGCGTCTCGTTCATGCGACGATAGATCGCGCGGCCTTCGCTCGTTCACAAACGTTAACGTGCGTTCATCGGGGAACTGAAAATCTGCGTCGTTTCGACGCCCGCAGCGGCAGGAACACGCGGGATGCTCATGTGTTGTCACACGACCTTCAACTGGAGTGATGACATGAAATATCTCATTGCCGCGATCGCCCTCGGTGCTGCGGCGTTGGCCGGTGGATCGGCGAGCGCGGCCGGCAGCGTAAGCGCCAAGCAGACCGCGCAGGAAAGCCAGACCACCGACATCAGCGCGCACCGCAGGCATTACCGCCACCATCATCATTGGCGGCATCATCACGGCTATTACCGGCCGTATTACAGGAGCTACGGTTATTACCCGCGGCACCACGGCTATTACGGCGGCGGACCGTACGGCTATTACGGCGGAGGCCCCGGCGTGACGTTCAGCTTCGGCGGTGGACGCTGGTAAGATCTGGAGAGACACGCGACGAGAGGCCCGCATCAGATGCGGGCCTCTTTTCATTGTCCCCGAAGGATCATGTCCGCCGTCTCCAGGCCGCTCACCAGTGCCGCCTCGACCGTGCCCATGTCGCGGCCGCGATAGAGCGCTTCGCCGGAAAACAGCACCAAGCCGTCGCCGCGCGCGAGGATCGCCTGTGCCGCTCGCGTGCGCGGCGTCGCCCACGAATAGGCGCCGCGCGCGAACGGATCATGCGCCCAGTTGGTCGCGGCGGACGCCACCAGCTCGCGCGCGATGTGATCGCGCGGCAGGCCGAAGATTGCGGCGAGCGAGCCGAGCCCGGCATCGATCCATGCTCGCGCGTCGAGGCTTTCCAGCTCCGCCGTGCGCGGGCCGCCGAACCAGCCCGTCAGCACGGGATGCTGGTCCGGGTAGCGCGTCCACCAGACCGGGATCGCCTCATCCGACAGCAGGAAGGTCATGTCCGCAAGATCTTCCTTGCGCTCGCGCCACCATGGCCGCGCGAAGCGCAGCAGGATCTTGATGACGTTGCCAAAGCCGATGTCGTCGACAGCAGCCAGCTTGGCACGCGCGCCTGCCGGTAGCGCGATCTCGCGCAGCAGCGGCAGCGGCACGGTGAGGATCATGCGGTCGCAGGCGTGCACGTCGCCGCCGGCGCAGCGAACGATCACCGCTCCGCCCTCCTCCGCGATCGCCGACACGACGCTGCCGAGGCGGATGGTGACGCCCTGCCTGCGGCAGTCGGCCGCCAGGATATCGATCATCGCGCCGTAGCCGCCTTCGATGCGCGCCTGCGGAGCGTGCCCGCCGTCCATCCATTCCGCGCGCAGCGCCAGCGTGGAGGCGCGTTCGGGATCGGCCGCGTCATAGCCCTCGACCATCCGCTCGATCGAATGGCGCATCGGCGCGTAGTCGTCACCTGCAAAATGCCGGCGCAGGAAGTCGGCGACCGTGAGATCGTCCTTCAAGTCCGCTAGCTTGGCCTGAAGCTCCGCTTCATGGGGATCGTCACGCGCCTCGCGTGTGAGCTTCGTCCCGTCAAAGCTCCACTGCTCGCCGTCGATCTCCTGAAGCGACAGGCCGGCCTCGCGCAGCAATGCGCGGGTGACCGGCGCCTCGCCATGGACGAACTCGGCGCCGCCGTCGGCGGCATAGCCGAACTGCGAGGCCGGCAGCGGATGAATGCGGCCGCCGCAGCGCTGACGCGCCTCCAGGATCGTCACCTTGCACCCGGCACGCGCCAGCTCGCGCGCCGCCATCAGGCCGGCCGCGCCGGCGCCGACGATGACGATATGCTCGGACGGATCGGACATAGCCGCGCCTTACCGGCTCACGGCTTGCGGATCGTTCCGGATCAGATAGCGCAGCAGCAGGACGCCGCCGCCGAGCTCGCGCGTGCTCTCCAGCGTCATCGCGGCGATCGGCGCGCGCCGATCGCTGTCCGCCTCGGTGGAATCGAACACGAAGGGGGCGCCTTTTGCGCCATCGATCGCGGGGCTGAGGATCAGATTGAATTCGTCGATGAGGCCGGCGCGCAGAAACGCGCCGTTGGCAACGCCGCCGCCCTCGACCAGCAGGCGCTTGACGCCGAGCTCGCGGCTGAGAATGTCCAGCGTCAGTGCGAGGTCGATCTCGGATTTGCCGGCAAAGATGTAGGACACGCCCTCGCCGCGGAGGCCAGCGAGATGCGAATCCGGGACGTTCTCGGTCAGCACGACGACGATCGGATCGCCGCCGATCTCCGCGCGCCCCCAGCCGATCTTGCCCTCGGCATCGAGCACGACGCCGTAGGTCTTCGCATCGCGCCGGGCGAACCAGTTTTCGCGCGGAAATTTCGCGTCTGTCGAGGGATAGGGCCTGCCCTTGGCGAACTCCGAACCCGTGACGCGGCCGATCACCCAGGCATCGCCGCCAAGCTCATCGTGGATCTTCTCGAACCAGTCCGTGCCCGCGCCTTTCGGGCGCCAGCGGCTGGGATGCGTGCGGCCGTCGAGGCTGGAGTGCATCAGGCAGATGACGTGGGGCTTCATGCAATCCTCCGGGCAGCACTCAGGCCGCGGGTCCACCGCGCGCGGCACGATCGTTCACGATCGCCGCCAGCGGATTGAGCTTGGGTGGCGCTATGAGCTGGAGCGTGTTGGTGTCGTGGTGATTGAACGGCGCGCCGCGCACGAACAACTCGGTCTGGATCAGATAGGTCCAGCTGCCGTCGTCGTTGAAGGTGATGTCGCAGCGGTAAGCATCGGTGCGGAAGGCCTGCTCCAGAAAATCGGTCGAGCAGATGCCGTAGGCGGTGTCGCCGCGCTTGGCCGTGACTGAGATCGCCCTGTCATCCGGCCCGGCCTTGCCCGAGGCCAGCAGCACCTGCCCGCGCGGGATCGCCAGGGTCTGCATGATCAGCCCGGTCGCCGGCTCCCACAGCCAGTAGCCGACCTGGTCGTGGAAGGTGATGTCTTCCTCGGGCGTGTTGATGTGGATGTGGTAGCGCAGCCCGTACAACAGCTGCGGCCCGTTGGCCTGCGGATCGATCGGGTCCATGCGGATGTGCTCGATGAAGGTCCGCCGCTCCGGCCCTTCCGCCTTCGGATTGATGTCGATGCCCTTGTCCGCCTGCCAGGTGCCGGCAAGACGCCGAAGGGGGCCGAGATTGGCCAGGCCGTCGGGCGAGACGTCCTCGGGTTCGGTGAAGATATCGGCGGGAATGGGGAGCATGGCGGCCTCGCGGGGGTGCAGAGACCAGCCATAACACGGGCAGGCGGCGGCCTGAATTCAACTGTTAGCGGCACAGCGCCGGAGGCATTCGAGCCATGCGAGGATGCGCATTGCATCCCGCGCCCGCCTCTGGCGCTGCAGCCGGCCGGTTGACGAAGACGTCGAGGCTGGCGCGCCCCGCGACCGCTTCAGGCCGCTTCCGACACCGATCTCGCACGCTGCTCGAGCACGCCGATCGTCGCGACCAGATTGTCGCGTCGGGCGCGAAGGTTGGCCGCGAGAAGCGGATAGGTCGGCTGAACCGGGTCGAACACCCCGGCGCGCGCCTCTTCCTCGAGAATGTCGGTGTTAATCAGCCGAACGCGCCACCATAGATCGGCGATCAACGCGTCGAGCCGGAGTTCGTCAGCAGCACCAGAACGGGACACTTCCTGCATCACTTGCCTCAACCTGAAACGGCCTCTCCGCCGAGGCCTGGACTTGGGTCATGGATGAGCAAGCGGAATGCCAGGACCGGCGGCGCGCAGGCGCAGGCTTCGGAACCGACAATTGAGCAGCTCACAGTGATCTGACGCCCGTTCCCGCCCGTTCTCAGCCTCAGAGGTCGCTTGTCGAGGCGCTATGATCGCTGCTATCCGGGCTTTAGACGTGCCAATCCGGGCTGAAGCTGGTTTGACCCGGCGGTTTGAGGCGCGGCGGTCGATTGGTACGAGCAAAGGGCCGAAGGCAAAGGTGGACTGGGCTGATTTGATCGGACGCGTCGCCTCTCACCACGACCGGGAGGCCTTCAAGCGGCTATTCGAGCATTTCGCGCCCCGTATCAAGGGGTTGATGCAGAAGGCCGGGTGCAGCCCCGACGAAGCGGAAGAGATCGCGCAAACCGCGATGTTCGCGGTGTGGCGGAAAGCAGGCCTGTTCGATCCCGCCACAGCGGGAGCGGCGGCCTGGATCTTCACGATCGCGCGCAATCTGCGGATCGACCTGCTCCGCCGCAGAGCACGGACCGACCGCCTGGAAGCCGTCTCCGAGCTGCCTGATGCACCGGACCCGGCCGAACCGGCTGACGCCGTCATTTCGCGCGGACAGGACGCCGCGCGCATCAAGTCCGCCATCAAGCAACTCTCGGCAGAGCAGATCATGGTGGTCAGGCTGTCGTTCATCGAGGAGAGGGCGCATCCTGAAATCGCGAGCCTGCTTGGTATTCCCCTCGGTACGGTGAAATCGCGGATCAGACTGGCGATGAACCGGTTGAGAGACATATTGGACGAAGACACATGACGATCAGCCACCATCCGCCTGAAGATCTTCTGGCCGATTTCGCGGCCGGCAAGCTGGAAGAGGCCCATCAGCTGGTGGTCGGGGTGCATGTGGCAGGATGCGCCCGGTGCAGCCGCTTCGTGCGCGCCATAGAGCAGCTTGCGGGTGCGGCGCTGGAGGAGATCGAGCCGGTGCCGACCGCGCCGGATGCGTTCGACCGCGTCATGTCGCGAATTGAGAATTCTCCCGCCGCTCGTGCGGCACCTCCCCCCGCCTCCGTCACGGATCATGAAGTTCCGCCGGCCCTCCGAAATTACCGCATCGGCAAGCGCCGGCGCGTCGCACCCGGTCTGAGCATGCGGCCGATCGAGCTTTCCGGTTCGGGCAAGGCGCGCGCCTTCCTGCTTCGGTCCGCGCCGGGATCGCGCATGCTCGAGCACACGCACACCGGCACCGAGCTCACGCTCGTGCTCGAGGGCAGCTTCAGCCACGAGGGCGGTCGGTTTGGTCCCGGTGATTTCGACTACGGCGACGACGAGGTCGAGCACCGTCCGATCGTCGGCGACGAAGGCCCATGCCTCTGCCTGGTCGCGATGACCGGCGACCTGCGTATGAACGGCTTGCTCGGCCGTCTGATCGGGCCATTCGTGCGGCTTTGATTCTCCTTCCGTCCTTTCAGTCGGAGTGATCCGGGCCTGTACCCGAAGCGTTCAGAAAGAAACGCAAGGGAGACAGGACATGGCCTGTTCAAGCCTGGCAAGTCAGGTGCGGAGCGAGAGGTTACCCGAACTGCTGGCGCGCGTTTCCTCAGGTGAGGTGCGAGCCTTCGCGGAGCTTCATGCGCTGACACGTGCCAGGTTGCGCAGGATCGTGCTGGCCGTTGGCGCCGCGCCTGACGACGCCGACGACATCCTTCAGGAAAGCTTTCTCAAGATCTGGCGCAACGCTGCGCGGTATGATTCCAGGCGGGCCCCGGCTCTTGCGTGGATGTCCGCGATTGTCCGCAATACCGCAATCGACCATTTGCGGATTCGAAGACAGCCGACTTACGAACTGGACGAGGCGCTCCTGTTTGCATCGGCGTCCACTGCCTCGCCCGCCGAGGATTTCGATTACGCCAGCGCCGAACCGATTGCACGCGCAGTGCTGGCGCGGCTTCCGGAAGATCGCCGCAGGCTCGTCGCTCTGGCTTACCTCAAAGGCGAGAGCCGCGAGAGCTTGTCGCGACGCTTCGGTGTGCCGGTCGGCACCGTCAAGACCTGGCTGCACCGGACCATCGCGGCAGTACGCAAGGATTGCCTCGCGGCATCGGCCGCGGCCTGAAGCCGGAGAAATGCTGGCATGGCCGCGGACATCATCGAGTTTCCCGAGCGTGGGCGCGAGGACCGGCTTGTCGCTTCCGTCGCGCGGCTCGAAGCCATCATCAGTGAGGTCGAGCGGTTTGCGCCCGACGATCCCAGGGCCGGCCTCGATGGACTCCTTGCCGCCATGGAGCGCATGGGCCATCAGCTGGTCGACCTCGCATGCCTCCTGCTCGACGATGAGACGAGAGCGCAGGCCCAGAATGCACTCATATCCTTGACCGACAAGATTGCGGAAACCAGGGACACGTTCGACCGGCTCGGAGGGCGAAGCTCGACCTGACTTGCCCTGCACGATTGACCGAAATCAACTCGGCTTTGCGCGCGGCAGGCGGCCCATGTTCAGTGGGCCAGCTTCTGGGCGACGAGAAATCCAACCAAGGAGCTGACCCCGGCCAGCAAGGATCCCCAACAAACGTCTGCAATCGTCAATCCGGTCGACCAATTCCGCAAGGTCGCCTGATTGGTGAGGTCATAGGTCGCATAGGTGAAGCAGCCGAGCAGCAAGCCGGACGTGAAAGCGCGCAGCGCGCTTCCGTCATGATGCGCCGGCAGCACGGCGAACCAGATCAAGCCGACGGGATACAGCAGATAGAAGACGGCGGCGGCCGCCAGGTTGGGCTCGGCCCGCAACATATCGCCAAGCACCGGCCGGTAGAGCCGCGCAACCATGATGTTGAGCCAGACCATGTCGACTGCAACGAAGGTCACGGCCACGGCAAGATAGATGAAGAGAAGATTCATGTCCGCATACCCCGTGCACTGCATCTGGCCGATTGGCGAGCCGGCCAGCAGATAACGCCTGTGGATTCAAGCCGGATCACACGAGCGCAGGCATGTCCGTCATGGGCGCAGCGGCGAAAAATCACAGCGCCTGTTTGGGTGGCCATGGGAAGAAAGCGTTGGTCCGGGCCTGATACTGCCGATACAGGTCGCCGCGCGATTGCAGCATCTGCTCCTCAAGCGGCGGTATCCCGGTCACATGCACAAGGATCCAATACATGATCGCTGGCGCCGCCAGGCTGGCCCAGCCCCAGGCGTATCCGGGCGCGAGCGCGATGACGGGGTAAGCCAGCCATCCCAGCCATTCGAAGAAATAATTCGGATGACGCGACCAGCGCCAAAGTCCGACATTGCAGACCTTCCCCTTGCTCGACGCGTCGTGTTTGAAGCGCCGCAGCTGCCGGTCTGCCAAGGCCTCGCCGGCGACGGCAACCAGGATGATGACCACCCCGACATAATCCTGCAGCCGCAGTCCCGGCGCCGGCGCGTGGCCTGCGAGGAACACGGCGAATGGCAGCGGCAGTGAGACCAGCGCCTGCGATTGCTGGAAGAAGAACATCCGGCGCGGGGCATCCGCCCCCCATTCGCGCGCATATTTTGCGTATCTGGGATCGTCGATCCCGGCCGCGGAGCGACGCGCGATGTGCGTCCCGAGCCGCAACGACCAAAGCAGCACCAGCCCTGCAACAAGCGCTTGGCGAGCCGGCAGGGAGCCGTCAAGCGGCCACAAGGCAGCGGCCGCGCCGATGAGGCCGGTCGCGTAGGACCATATCGCATCCACCCATCCGGAATTGCCGGTGCGCTGCTGGACGACCCAGGCCAGTCCCATCAAGAGACAGAAGGCCAGCGCAATGAAGCCGATCGCCTGAACCTGCATGAGAACCATGCTTCACCCATATTAACCTGCCCTCGATACGTCCGCAGTGCAAACCGGTTTCGCGCCGCAAGAGGTAGAGCACTTGTGGCGGCTGCCTGCGCGCACGCCTCGTCCTTCGAGACGGCGCTTACGCGCCTCCTCAGGATGAGGCTAGTCAGCATCAGCGCTCGTTGACACTGCTGCCGCGCACTCCGCCCTCATCCTGAGGAGCCCGCCCAAAGCGGGCGTCTCGAAGGATGGCCGCAGGGGAAAATTCTCATATGCGATAGCCCTGGGGCGCACCGGGCGAGGTGATCCACGCCGTCGCGGCGAACGTTTCTATCGAAACCGATTGTTTCAACGACCGTAGCTGGCGTTACAGCACTGGGGGCGACAGGGAATGCGTTTGGCCGTGATCGGGACGGGAATTGCCGGCAACGCTGCCGCGTGGCTCCTGTCGAGGCGCTATGCGGTGACGGTGTACGAGCGGGAGCTGCGGCCGGGCGGGCACAGTCATACCGTTCGCATCGACTATGATGGAGAGGCCATCGATGTCGATGTCGGCTTTATCGTCTACAACGAGACGAACTATCCGCAGCTGACGGCGCTGTTCGCGCATCTGGGCGTGAAGACTGTCGAGACCTGCATGAGCTTCGCCATGTCGGCCGACCATGGTCGGTTCGAATGGCGGGGTGGCGGCGAGACGGCCCTGCAAACGGCCTGCGGCCTGTTTGCGCAACCGCGCAATCTCGTCTCCCCGTCGTACTTCCGCATGCTCGGGGAGGTCGCGCGATTCAACCGGCAGAGCGTGTCCGACTTGCGCGCCGGCAGGCTGCAGGGCTGGACGCTCGGCGAGTATCTGCGCAAGCAATCATTCGGACCCCGCCTGTTCGCCGATTATCTCGGACCGATGGGAGCGGCCATCTGGTCGTCCTCGTCGGCCGACATTCTGTCCTTTCCGGCAGAGAACTTCGTCGCTTTTTTCGACAATCACCGGCTCTTGCACCTTGACCGGCCGCGCTGGCGGACCGTCGAGGGTGGCAGCCGGCGCTATGTCGACAAGCTCACTGCTTTGTTCAAGGACAACATTCGGCTAGGCTGTGCCGTGACGTCGGTCAACCGGGCGGAGCATGGCGTGACCATCCGCGACAGTCATGGCGGGGCGGAAACCTACGATGCCGTGGTAATGGCTTGCCACAGCGATCAGGCCTTGGCTGCGCTGTCGGATGCCGATGCCCGCGAGCGGTCCATTCTCGGCGCGATCAGGTATGCTCCGAACGCGATCTATCTGCATCGCGATCGCAGTCTCATGCCCAGGCGCCGGCAAGCATGGGCTTCCTGGAATTTCCTGCAATGGCCGCGACAAACGCCGGCCCAGAACGACGTGGCGGTGACCTATTGGATGAACCGGCTGCAGGGCATCGACGACCGCAAGCCATTGTTCGTCAGCCTCAATCCTCCTTTCGAACCGGCGGCCCACCTGACGTTTGCAAAGTTCAGCTTTGCTCATCCTCAATACGACCTGGCTGCGTTCGCGGCGCAGCGACGGCTCTCCGCAATTCAGGGCCGGCGCCGGACCTGGTTCTGCGGTGCCTGGACCGGCTACGGCTTTCACGAGGACGGCTTGCAGTCCGGTATCTCCGCTGCCGAGGCACTGGGCGGTCAGGTTCCCTGGCGGCCGTCGGACCCGCTCATGGTCCAAGCTGCCGAGTAGCCCCGATGGTCCGAACGAACCCCGACAAAGCGGACGATGCGACAATGCCCGCCGCGCTCTACTGGGGAAAGGTGATGCACGCACGCTGGCGGCCTGTGCATCACAGGTTCACCTATCGCGTGATGAGCCTCTTGATCGACCTCGACCGCTTGCATGAAGCACCTCGCCAGTCCTGGCTGTTTGATGTCAATCGAGCAGCCGCCTTCAGCTTCCACGAGCGCGATCATGGCGACCGCAAGGGCGCGGGCCTCAGCCAATACGTCAGGCGAATCGCCGCGGAGCGCGGCATCGACCTCTCGGAAGGCCGCATACTCCTGCTGTGTTATCCCCGGGTTCTGGGCTACGTGTTCAACCCGCTTTCGATCTACTTCTGCTATGGGGCATCGGGCGATCTTGCGCTGCTGATCTACGAGGTCCGCAACACCTTCGGAGAGATGCATTCCTACGTGCTGCCCGTGCAGGACGCGCGACCGGACTGCGCAATCAGGCAGAGCCAGGCCAAGGAGTTCTACGTATCACCCTTCATGGAAATGGGGACGCATTACCGTTTCAGCATTTCTCCGCCGGAGCAGAATGTAGCGGTCAGAATCGTACAGACGGGCGATCAGGGCGCGATGTTCGCCGCAGCGTTCCGCGGACGACGCCGGGCGCTCACCAGCCGCGCGCTGCTGGCGGCGCTCGTCGGTCTGCCCTTCCTGACGTTCAAGGTGATCGCAGCCATTCATTGGGAAGCGATGCGGCTGTGGCTCAAAGGTGTGCCGTACTTGCCTCGTTTGAAACAACGCGGGATTTGATCCATGGACCTGGCAGCCGCTCATCAAGCCGCTCAATTCGATGGTGTCCCATTCCTTGCCCGGCTGGCCTTGCGCCTCGCATCGCAGCTCCGGCGCGGCACCCTCCATGTGCGCCTTCCCGACCAGCGAATGGTCACGTTGCGCGGCCAGCTTCCGGGTCCGTCGGCCACGATCGAGCTGAAGAATTACAGGTTTGCCCGCAGCCTCGTCATCGGCGGCGATATCGGCATGGCCGAGGCTTACGTCCGCGGCGACTGGACCACGCCCGATCTCGCCCAGCTTCTCTACGTATTGTGTCTCAACGACGATCTGGTCGACAATGCCTTTGCCGGAAGCATGCTGGTGCGCCTGTGCCGGCGGGCGCTCCATCGCCTCCGCCGCAACACCAAAGGCGGTTCGCGGCACAACATCCACAAGCATTATGATCTCGGCAACAAGTTCTTCGCTGCGTGGCTCGATTCGAGCATGACCTACTCATCGGCTCTGTTCTCGGCCGAGACGCCCGACCTGCCGGCCGCGCAACGGCACAAATACGAACAGCTGGCGAAGGCGATCGAATTGCAGCCCGGCCAGACCGTGCTCGAGATCGGGTGCGGCTGGGGCGGGTTCGCCGAATTTGCCGCAAAGACTTACGGCGCCAGCGTATTGGCGCTCACCATCAGCAAGGAGCAGCACGAATTTGCCAGTCGGCGAATCCACCAAGCCGGGCTCGCCGAGAAGGTCGAGGTGCGGCTGCAGGATTACCGGGATCAGGAAGGCCGATTCGACCGCATTGCCTCCATCGAGATGATCGAGGCCGTCGGCGAGCAATTCTGGCCTGCCTATTTCAGCCAGCTGTACCAGCGCCTGAAACCGGGCGGTCTGGCGGGCATCCAGGCCATTACGGTCCGCGACGAGCTCTTCGGCCTTTATCGGCAGCGCGTGGACTTCATCCAGAGATACATCTTTCCAGGAGGGATGCTGCCTTCGACCAACATCCTGCACGGGCTCGGCGAACGCTTCGAGCTGCCCGTGATTCGCGAGCGTGTGTTTGGACAGGATTATGCCAAGACACTTTCACTCTGGCGGGACAATTTCAGCCGCGCATGGATCGACCTGACCTCTCTCGGCTTCGACGAGCCGTTCCGCCGGCTGTGGGAATATTACCTGTGCTACTGCGAGGCCGGGTTCAGGGCCGGAAAGATCGACGTCAGGCAGCTGGTGTTTGCACGGCGGGGGTGAGGCAACTCACGCCACCCGCCGCTTCCGGCGCGCCGTGGGGGCTTGCCAGGAGAGTTCGGTGAGCGGCACGGGCTTGCTGAAGTGAAATCCCTGGCCGAGCGGGATGCCGAGCGATTGGAGCCGTCTGACCTGTTCGGAGGACTCCACCCCCTCGGCGACGATCGACAGCTTCAGCGTCTTTGCGAGCTGCACGATGGATTTCAGCACGGCGACGGTCTCGCAGCGATCGACCCTGTCGATGAAGGATTTGTCGATCTTGACCTTGTCGAAAGGAAAGGCCGTCAAATAGGACAACGACGAGTATCCGACACCGAAATCGTCGAGGGCAATGGAGACGCCGAGCGCCTTGAGGCGCTGGAGCGTCCTGAGGTTCTCCTCGGTGTCGGCGAGAAATACGCTTTCGGTGATCTCGAGCTCGAGTCGGGTCTGCGGAAGCCCGCTCTGCGTCAACGCAAAGGTCACGGTGTCGACGAGATTGGCGCTGGCAAATTGCAGGGCGGAGAGATTGACAGCGACCTTGATGTCGCCCGGCATGTTCATCGCATCGCGGCAGGCCCTGGCGAGCACCTGGTGGCCGAGCTCGACGATCAGTCCCCCCGCCTCGGCAACCGCAATGAACTCCGCCGGAGGGACGTAGCCCCTGGTGCCGTGATGCCAGCGCGCCAGGGCCTCGACCGATTTTACCCGACCGGTGCCGAGCTCGATCACAGGCTGATAAAACAGCTCAATCTCCTCACGCCAGATCGCTTCACGCAGCTCGATCTCGAGCACGTTGCGTTGATCCGCTTCCGCCTTGAGCTCCGGTGAATAGACGTGGAAGCAGTTTCTGCCGGCATTCTTCGACCTGTAGAGCGCAAGATCGGCGTTGCGAAGGATCTCGTCGACCCGCGTGCCGTGCTCGGGCACGAGCGCAAGGCCAATGCTACAGCCGCTCACGACGGGGTGGCCATCGATGTGAAAGGGTTCGGCAATGGCCTCGACCAGCCGCGCGGCCAGGCTTTCAGCGCCCTCGCGCATCGCGGCCCGGCCGGGTGCCACGATGACGGCAAACTCGTCGCCGCCGATTCGCGCCGCCGTATCGGCATCACGGATCTGCGCCATGATCCGGTCGGCAACCTGCTTCAGCAACGCGTCGCCGCATTGATGGCCGAGCGCATCATTGACCGACTTGAACTTGTCGAGATCGAGCAGGAGCACGGCGAAAGCGGGCTCCAGCCGGCGCGGGCGGGCCAGCGCCTCGTCGATACGCTCCTTGAACAGGTTGCGATTGGCAAGGCCGGTGAGACTGTCGTAATGCGCGAGCCGCTCGATGCGGTCCGCCGACGCCTTGCGCTCGGTGATGTCCTCATGCGTGGCAACCCAGCCGCCGCCCTCGCGCCGGCCGTAGGAGATGTAGACGACCCGGCCGTCCGGAAACTGCACGGTGTTCGAGATCTGCTCCGACTGGGCGAGCCGGTTCTTCAAATCGACGAGGTACGCCTCGACGTCGAGCACGGCGGTCTGCTTCGCGAACACCTCCCGGAAGTCCATGCCGATCCGGATGTCTTCCGGCACGAGGTCGTAAAGTTCGAGCCATTGCCGGTTGAACGCGATCAGGCGGTCACGGCCATCGAACATGCTCAAGCCCTGCGGTAGGTTCCTGAGCGCATCCTCGAACTTGCTGGCGAAATCGCGCCGCTCGCGGTGGGCGCGATCCAGCGCCTGCTGCCGCCGCCAATGAAATGTGGTCGCGGCGAGGATGATGAACGTGAGCAGCAGCGCGCCGCCGAGATAGACCTTCTGCCTGAAGGCGGAGCGGGAATAGATCTCCTGCTCCGAAATGCCGACGGTGAAGATGAGCGGAAACGCGCGCGACCTGCGCGCCGTGATCAGCCGGTCGCTGCGGTCCGGTCGGTTCTCGTTCCAATATTGCGCATAGAAGCCGTCGCCCAGTTCGCCCGCGACGCGGCTCGGCGCGCTTTGTCCCAGCACTGACCCCTGGTCCACGCCCCGGGCGGCGAGCACGACGTGGCTCGCATTCCTGAGCACCAGCGTTCCTCCGACGCCGAGCTTTGCGGTGTCGTAGAACCTGCCGACGACGTCGACGCTGATCGAGCCGACAACAACGCCGACCCGATTGCCGGCGAGATCGAACAGCTTTCTCGCGAGCTGTATCGTCCACTTTTTGGACGCGCGGCCCAGCACTGGCTTCGCCACGTAAAGGCGATCGTCGGCCTGCGCCATGGTTTGAATGAAGTGCTCGCGATCACCGAGATAGAGCGGCGGACCGGAATAGCCCGCCGTCGTCTCGATCATGTATCCGTCCGATCCGATCAGAGCGAACTGGACCACGTCGCCGGTGGCGAGGCGGGCCTTGTCGGACCAGAACTTCAAGCTGAAGGCCAGCGGATCCTGGGCGTAGAGTGCCTGTACCACCAGCAACGACTGATCCACGCGCTCGAAGATGCGCTCGGTGTTCTCCTCGAACAATTCGGCGACGCTGTTGCCGTGCGACCGCGCTTGCTGCATCGCATCCATCCGCTCGGAGGCGGTGATTGCGAAATAGCCGATCCAGACCAGGGGGAGAAAGAACAATGCGATCTGCAGCGGAGCATTCCGCAGGATCGCTCTTCCGGCTTTGCGGACTGCCCCTGCGGGAATCACGACCCGCACCCCCGCTTCGGCCGCCAGGGCAGAACTGCGCTCGGCCGCAGTATTGGCATCGCTTGTCTCCGCCTCGACTGCACAGGGGCACCCGCGGCTCGAAGCCGGGCGCGGTGCTGTTCATGGCGCAAAGCTAGCTGAAACAGCCTTAAGTTTTTGTTTGGAGGAAGCTCAATTCTTAGCTCAAAGCATCCGTATCATCACGGAGGTCGGCCGGTTTTGAGCAATCAGGCACATCGGCATGTCGAAAGCGGCACATTTTAACCGTCTTTGGACCGCTTTTCACATCGCGCGCGCAACAACGATCGTGCCGGAAAGGACGAGGAGCGCGCCTGCCGCATAACTCAGTCGTTGGCCGAACGGCAGCAGCTTCTCGGCGGCGACATAGAGCGCGATGCCGATGATCCAGACCAGGTTCATCACGCCGCCGACGAACAGCAATACCATCAGAAACCAGCAGCAGCCGACGCAGTAGCTGCCGTGGCGAAGTCCCATCCGGAATGCGCCGCGCGTGCCGGGCCGCCAATGTCGGCTGAGAAACAACAGCGGACTGTCGCAATAGCGCAGGCAGGCCTGTTTGAGCGGCGTGAACTGATAAAGCCCTGCTGCAATCAGGACGGTGCCGCCCAGAATCGCGCTGGTGCTTGCCATCGCCATCGACAGCAACCCGAAGCGTTCGAATGCTCCTTGTACCAGGACTGCGACGAGACTGAACCCGGCCCACGTCACGAGATAGCCGACGAGAAAGATCCAGCTATCGATTGCGGCGCGGGAAGCAGCCTCCTGCTTGCGCTTCACGGTCGCATACAAGAGAACGGTGGGCACCGCGCTCGGCGCCATCATCGCGACCATCATCACCCACCACATCACGAACAGCAGCGCGCCATAGAACGGTGTCCACGGCATCGGCGCCATGTCGGGCATGTCGGCCATCATCTCGGTGTCCATGCCGGCGCCGGCGGCGAGATAGGCCCAGGCGAGCGCCACCACTGCGGCGGTTCCGATCGCGACGATCAGCCGCTCGCGGTGGAGCAAGTGTTCGAGTATCGAGCGCTCCTGCATCGACTTGTCCATGGCGACGAGGAGCTGACACCGAGATCTTGTGTCGGTGTCAGCGCCGCATCATGCCGCAACGCCCTTGGGCGTCTGCACGACGTTGGCGAGCGAGCTATGCGTAGCGCGGGTCTCGAACCGGATCGCGCCGGTCGAGCGGATGTCGGCGGATGCGACCTCGGCCGCCCGATGTTCGAACCCTTCGGGCATGACCACCTGGATGCGGTGCGGATCACCGGTCACCGGATTCTTGATCGGCTCGACATCGGTCTCGAGCACGCCCTTGGCGACGAGTCTTGCGACGCGTCCGTCCTTGTCGAAGGAGAATTCGAACGGCACGAACACGGGATCATGGATCTTGGTGACGATCATGCTGACGATCTGGAACAGCGTGCCTTCGGCCGAATGCTTACCGGAGAAGATATCGAACAACGCCTGTCGCTGCTCCGCCGTGGCGCGTTCGTCGATGATGGGCTGGATTGTCCCGTTGCCCTCATGCAGCGGCCCGGGGAAATCGACCGTGATCGCAAAGCAGAGACCATCGAGCCTGGTCCCTTCAAAGTGTCCCTTGGCGATCCGCATGGCGACCAATCCCTTGCAATAGCCTTGGGTCGGCCGTGCGTTGAAATCGCAGGGGCAGCCGAACGCACAGGTGCAGTTCTTCATCCATTCGCCTTCGAGACGCCAGTCCGATGCAGTCATGGCACATCTCCTGATATGAGCGGGGACGCGGCAGCCGTTGACGAATTTGTTCAGCGTTCTTGTCGAAGCAACGCGAAATGGCGCGAGCGGGATCGAGGTCCGATCAGAAGGCCGGCATCGCAGAAAAGTATGGTGGCGAGCTGCCGTTTACCGTCGGAGGATCATATCAGTGGCCGCCGGCTACGTATAGCGAACGAGGGGAGTGCCTTCGGGGGGCCACAGCTCGGGGGATGTCCGACGTTAGGAGAATGGTGCCCAGGGGCGGAATCGAACCACCGACACTGCGATTTTCAGTCGCATGCTCTACCAACTGAGCTACCTGGGCGTGCTCCAAGAGAGGGGCCAAAGCCCATCGAGCGGGCGGTTTATAGTGGGCTCGAGGCGGCCTGTCCACCCGGCTTCGCCAAGTGGCTGCGCCGGGCGCGGCCCGTCTGTGCACAAGGTGGGGCGGGGTTGCTGCGGCTGGTGCGGGGCGCCTCAGCAAGGCCATTAACATCTTGATACGGCTTGACTATTCGACGTCGTCGGCTTCGTCGTCGCGGCCGGGGATGACGTAGGAGCCTTTCAGCCAGCGGTTCAGATCGACGTCGCGACAGCGCGAGGAGCAGAACGGACGGGTGGCCTGCGCCTGCGGCTTGCCGCAGATCGGACAGGTTTTGAGCGGGCCGGTGGGCTTGGTGACCTGGTCGTCCATGGATGTCGGCAGCTTACACGAGGTAACGGGGTTCAAGCGCCCGCGGGGAAACGGGTTCCCGGTGCAGCCGCGCATGCGCCGCTGGTCGGACCCGGCGGGGCCATTCTACTGTGCATGGGGTTGTTTTCGAGGTTTTTGTCGGCGCGGCCCTTGGGCTCACTTGAGCTCACACCGTGGTGGTATTGAGCCAGCCGAAGCGGATCGGAAAGCCCTCGCCGCCGAGCAGTGTCGTGGTCTCGTAGAGCGGCAGGCCGACGACGTTGGTGTAGGACCCCACCATCTTGACCACGAAGGATCCGGCGATGCCCTGCACGGCGTAGCCGCCGGCTTTGCCGCGCCATTCGCCGGAGCCGATATAGGCCTGGATGTCGTCCTCGGAGAGGCGCTTGAAGCGCACGCGCGTCTCGACCAGGCGCTGGCGGAAGGCCTCGCGCGGCGTGACCAGGCAGATCGCGGTGTAGACGCGGTGGTTGCGGCCCGACAGCAGCCGCAGGCACTGCGCGGCTTCGTCGACCAGATTGGCCTTGGGCAGGATGCGGCGGCCGACCGCCACCACTGTATCGGCGGCGAGGATGAAGGCGCCGCGCAGCTCGTCGTCGAGCTGCACCGACTTCAGCGCAGCGTCGGCCTTGGCCCTCGCTAGCCGGTTGGCGCAGGCGCGCGGCAGCTCGCCCCGCTTCGGCGTCTCGTCGACGTCGGCCGGCCGGAGCGCATCCGGCTCGATGCCGGCCTGGTTGAGCAGCGACAGCCGACGCGGCGAGCCGGAGGCAAGTACGAATTTGGGGCGGCCAAGCATCAGGTGATTTGGGAGACGAGGCAGGGGTGAATTGCGCGCGGAACCTATCGGAAGGGGGCTGATTTCACAACCCGGGAACCGGAGTTTGGTGATTCGAGGTATCCGCCACGGCTGTGCCTGCTCTCTGTGACGCGGGTGTTACGGCGGGCTGATGCTACCCGCTCGCCGCGCCGACCTTGGCGAAGCGCCGCCGGATGCGCATCAGGAGCTGATCGCAGACCTCGCGATAGGCAGCCAACTTCTGGTCGCGGCTGCCTTCGATGGTGGTGGGATCCTGCGTCGGCCAGTATTCGACCTCGGCCGCGAGCGTTCGCGTCAGCTCCAGCGCCTTGTGATGCGCCTCGGGCGAGAGCGTGATGATGAGGTCGAAATTCAGCCCCTCCCAATCCTCCAGTTCCTCGAAGGTCTGCGGCTTGTGGCCGGAGATGTCCTGGCCGAGCTCGCCCATCACGGCGACGGCGAAGGGATCGAGCTCGCCCTTCCTGGTGCCGGCCGACTTCACATAGAGCCCTTGCGGAAACATGTGGTGCAACAGGCTCTCGGCCATCGGCGAGCGCACGCTGTTCATCGCACAGGCGAACAGCACCGACTGAGGATCGCGTGCGCGTGGCGGATCCGCCATCGCGCTCAGCCCTTCCAGTGCAGGACTGTAATGAGCGTGAACAGCCGGCGCGAGGTCTCGAAGTCGACCCGCACCTTGCCTTTCAGCCGCTCCTGCAGCGTGCGCGATCCTTCGTCGTGGATGCCGCGGCGGCCCATGTCGATGGCCTCGATCTTATCGGGGGTCGCGGTGCGGATCGCCTGGTAATAGCTGTCGCAGATCATGAAATAGTCCTTCACGATCCGCCGGAACGGCGTCAGCGAGAGCAGATGCGCGACGACGGGCGTGCCGTCCTCGCGGCGAATGTCGAACATCAGCCGGTTGCCGGTGATGCCGATATGCAGCGTGAACGGGCCCTTGCCGTCCGCGCCCTCGGGCGCAAACAGGTTCTGCTCGATCAGATCGTAGATCGCGATCGCCCGCTCGTGCTCGATGTCGGGCCCGGAACGGCCGATCGATTCCTCGTCGAGCGTGACGCTGACGATGCGATTGGTCGAGTCGTCCTGTGCGGGCGGCTTTGTCATGACAGATTGAGGCGCAATCCAATCGAGCGGGAATGGGCATCCAGCCCCTCCGCCTTGCCGAGCGTCATCGCGGCGGGACCCAGCGCACGCAATTGGTCGGGCCCGCATTTCAGGATCGAGGTGCGCTTCATGAAATCGTGCACCGAGAGGCCGGAGGAAAACCGCGCCGAGCGCGCCGTCGGCAGCACGTGATTGGAGCCGCCGACGTAATCGCCGATCGCTTCGGGCGTGTGCGGTCCGAGGAACACCGCGCCGGCATTGCGGATCTTCGCAGCGAGCGCGTCGGGATCGACGCTCATGATCTCGAGATGCTCGGCCGCGATGGCGTCGGCAAGCGGGACGGCGTCGCCCAGGTTCTTCACCATGATGACGGCGCCGAAATCGGCCCAGGACGCACTGGCGATCGCGGCGCGCGGCAACGTCTTCAGCTGCGCCTCGACCGCCTTTTCGACGTCGGTAGCGAGGCGCGCGGAGTCCGTGATCAGGATCGACTGCGCGCTGGAATCGTGCTCGGCCTGCGCCAAGAGGTCGGCGGCGATCCAGTCGGCATTGCCGGTGTCGTCGGCAATGACGAGCACCTCCGAGGGGCCGGCGATCATGTCGATGCCGACCTTGCCGAACACCAGCCGTTTCGCGGCGGCGACATAGGCATTGCCCGGGCCGACGATCTTGGCGACAGGCGCGATGGTCGCGGTGCCGTGCGCGAGCGCGGACACCGCCTGCGCACCGCCGACACGGTAGATCTCGGTGACGCCGCCGAGATGGGCGGCCGCCAGGACCAGCGGATTGAGCTTGCCGTCAGGCGAGGGCACCACCATCACGAGGCGCGACACGCCGGCGACTTTCGCCGGCACGGCATTCATCAGCACCGAGGAGGGATAGGCCGCCGTGCCGCCGGGGACGTAGAGGCCGGCGGATTCGATCGCGGTGTAGCGCCAGCCGAGCTCGACGCCGAGCGGATCGGTGAAGCGCTCGTCCTTCGGCAGCTGGCGGCGGTGATAGGTCTCGATGCGGTCGCGCGCGAGCTCGAGCGCATCCAGCGTCGCAGGCTCGCAGGCCTTCACGGCGGCCTCGATCTCGGCGGCGGAGACGCGCAAGGAGGATGCGTCCAGCTTCAGGCGGTCGAACTTGGCCGTCGCCTCGAGCAGGGCGGCATCGCCACGCTTGGCCACGTCGTCGACGATCGCGCGGGCGGCGGTCTCGACGTCGGCCGACGCCTCGCGCTTGGCGGCGAGGAAGGCGGCGAATCGCTGGTCGAAATCGGCGCTGCTGCGGTCGAGGCGAACGGGCATGTTTCGCTTGGCTTCCGGCTGGTCTTGAGGGGCGGGTCGGCGCACCAGGTCCCCTGCTCAATGGCGCGGCGGGAAAGCTGCGTCAACCCTCGGCAGATGCCATCCCAGCCAGGGCCCATTCGGCTGGTATACGGCCTCTTCACCCCTCCCCCTGGACTCCCGTGCCCAGCGTGTCAGCCCCGAGGTCGGTCAGCTCGCATTCCAGACACTCGACGTCCAGGCGGATGGCGCAGCCCTGGGCGAACAAAAGCAGGGCGCTGCCGCCGGGCTCCTCGGCTCGGCCGTCCTGGGGGTGAAATTCAATGCCGACGAGATCCAGGATCTTGTCCGGCGCGGCGAGGTCAATGTTGCGCGACTTGCAGGCGAGCACACGGTCGAAACGGAGCGCTGCGACCAGCCGGCGCGGCTCGGTCTCGCCCTCCAAGGTCTGCTCCCAGTCCAGCCGGCTCATTCCGACCACAAGCCGTTTCTCGCCCTGCCGCCAGATGATATCGGAAGCCTGGACGCGGGCGTCCTGGACATGGGTCGAGATCACGGCGAGGTCGTCGGCGTCGAGAGCGATCAGTTTGAGCTGGGGCGACATCGCCGCGCCTCTCCTTGACTGGACGGGGCTCAACGCACACGAGCCCCGAAATTTCCACACAAGTTAGGCCCTGGACCGGCTCGCCGCTATGCGGCGAGCCACCCTTTCCCACAGCAAGGGAAGGGTTAGAGTCGTGAAACCTCACTCCCTGAAGAACGCCAGGAGATCCGCGTTGATCGTCTCGGCATGGGTGGTCGGCATGCCGTGGGGGAATCCCTTGTAGGTCTTCAGGATGCCTTTCTTCAGCAGCTTGGCCGAGAGCGGCGCCGAATCCGCGTATGGCACGATCTGGTCGTCGTCGCCATGCATCACCAGAACCGGCACGTTGATCTTCTTCAGATCCTCAGTGAAATCGGTTTGCGAGAACGCGACGATGCCGTCGTAATGCGCTTTCGCGCCACCCATCATGCCCTGGCGCCACCAGTTCTCGATCACGGCTTCCAGCGGTTTTGCGCCGGGGCGGTTGTAGCCGTAGAACGGGCCGGCGGCGATGTCGCGGTAGAAGGCCGAGCGGCCGGCGGCGAGCTGGGCCTGGAAATCGTCGAACACGCTTCTGGGCAGGCCGCCGGGATTGGCCGCGGTCTGCACCATCAGCGGCGGCACCGCCGAGAGGATCGCGGCCTTCGCGACGCGACTCTCGCCGTGACGGGCGATGTAGTGCACGACCTCGCCGCCGCCGGTGGAATGGCCGACATGGAGGGCGTTCTTGAGGTCGAGATGCGCGGTGAGCGCGGCGAGATCGTCGGCATAATGATCCATGTCGTGGCCGTCGGCGACCTGCGCCGAGCGGCCGTGGCCGCGGCGGTCATGGGCGATGACGCGATAGCCGCGCGTGACGAAGTACATCATCTGCGCGTCCCAATCGTCCGAGGACAGCGGCCAGCCATGGCTGAACACGATCGGCTGGCCCGAGCCCCAGTCCTTGTAGAAGATCTCGACGCCGTCTTTGGTGGTGATGGTGGGCATGGTGGGGCTCCTTTCAATGAGAGACGTCATTCCGGGACGCGCGTCAGCGCGAACCCGGAATCTGGAGATTGATAAATCGGGATTCTCTGGTGCGCGATTGCGCACCAGAGTTTATCGCTGTGCGATGGCCGGAATGACGAGAGGGGCCAATCAGGCAAACGCCAGGGGCTTGTAGCGGCGCCAGGCGCCGATGGTCAGCACGACGAAGAACACCAGCACGATGCCCTGCACCACGGCGAAGACCGGCCCCGATGGCGGCGCCGGGGGCACGGCGGGCGCGAGCGCGGCAAGTGCGGGCACCTTGAGGAACGACTGGATCACCAGCACGAAGACGTTGAAATAGAGCGAGATCATCGCGGTGACGATGTAGACCGGGCGCCAGACGCCGCCGAGCTTCATGCCGTAGAGCGCGAAACAGGCAATCGCGAGCAGCACCAGCGAGATGATGCCGATGATGTGCGAGGGCAGCAGCTCCTTGAATGGAAACAGGAAACCAGTCGCGCTGGTGAGAATGGTGAACAGCAGGAAGATCGCAGTCAGGCCCGGCATCGACTTCGAGCCAAGCAGGCCGAACATCACGACAAGCCCGGCGACGATGGCAATCAGGCTGATGATGACATGGATCAGCGTAAGGGCGGGCAGGCTTAGGCCAAGCACCATGACATCTCTCCTACTCTCGGCGTTGAGGTGACGAGAATAGTATTACGGTCCTCATCGGATTACCACCTGCGTTGTCGTCACATGCATGAGCGCAGCCATGCGTCATCGTGCGAAATCGAAAAACGCATGGCTGAACTTTTTGCAGCGCTGTCACAAACGACGGCAGGCTTTCGACGAAAGTTGAATCGAACTCACACGTTCTTGGTATCGAAGATCAGGATGTCGGCACCGCCGCTGGCGAATTTCGGCACGTCGGCGCCGGTCGCCTTGCCTTCCGGGCTGGCAAAGGCGGCCTGAACGTCGGCCACGCTGTCGAAGGTGAGGATGGCGACGAGATGGATTCCGGAAGGGCCTGCCGGAGATGCGACCGGCCCTTTGCTGACGGCGTAGTTCTTCAGGCCGGGAAGTTTCTTGGCGAGTGGAATGTGCGTCTCGGCATAGTATTTGTCGAAGGCGGCAGCATCCTTGGGTGTCTTGTAGAGCACGACGACTTCAGCCATTTGGTCCTCCCGTTGAATCGTTGTTTTTTCCGCGCGCGATTTGCCTCGCGACGAGGCGATAGTCTCGCGGGACGCAGCGCAATGGCAAGTCCCTTGCGGCTTGCCATTGCCTTGCCTTGTCCTTGACTAAAGCGCCGGTTTTGCGGCGTCGCCGAGATAGCCATGCAGGGAGGCAACGACCTGCGCGCCCTCGCCGATGGCGCCGCCGACGCGCTTGACCGAGCCGGAGCGGACGTCGCCGACGGCGTAGACGCCGGGCACGGAGGTCTCCAGCGGCGCCACCAGCTTGCCCTGGTTCTGCTCCGACTGCGCGCCCGTGACCACGAAGCCGCCGCGATCGAGCGTCACGCCGCAACCGTCGAGCCAGGACGTGGCGGGATCGGCGCCGACGAACAGGAAGAGATTGCGGATGTCGGCGGAATCCTCGTCATCCGAGAGCCGGCTCTTCCAGCGGATGCGCCGCAGCAGCGAGGCCTCGTCGCCCTCGAGCGCGGTGATCTCGGTGTTGAACATCAGTTCGATGTTCGGGGTCGCTTCGATGCGCTCGATGAGATAGCGCGACATGCTGGCGCCAAGGCCGCCGCCGCGGATGATCATCAACACGCGTTTGGCATGGCCCGACAGGAACACGGCCGCCTGGCCAGCCGAATTACCGGCGCCGACCAGAGCCACCTCCTCGCCGGCGCAGAGTCGCGCCTCCACGGGCGATGCCCAGTACCAGACGCCGCGGCCCTCGAACTTGTCGAGGTTGGCGATATGGGGACGGCGGTAGCGCGCGCCGCTGGCGACCACCACCGAACGGGAGCGCAAGGTCTCGCCGCAATCCAGCGCCAGCGCGAAGGTGCCGTTGGCGCGCGAGCAATCCAGCGAGCTCACCGACATCGGAATCATGATGTCGGCGCCGAACTTCTGCGCCTGGGTGAAGGCGCGGCCCGCCAGCGCCTGGCCGGAGATGCCGGTCGGGAAGCCCAGATAGTTCTCGATGCGCGCGCTGGCGCCGGCTTGGCCGCCGAAGGCGCGGGTGTCGACGACCGCGACCGAGAGACCTTCGGACGCCGCATAGACCGCGGTCGCGAGCCCCGCCGGCCCGCAGCCGACGATGGCGACATCGTAGATGCGGTTGTCCTTGGCCCCGCCGATCATGCCGATGGCGCGGCCGAGCTCGGTCTCGCTGGGATTGCGCAGCACCGTGCCGCCGGCCGTGACGACGAGCGGCCAATCCTCCGGCTTCGGCGAATAGCGCGCGATCAGTTCGGCGGCGTCATGCTCGCTCTCGGGATCGAGCAGATGATGCGGCTGGCCATTGCGGGTGAGAAAGCCCTGCAGGCGCACCACGCCCGCGGAGTTCGAGGGCCCGATCAGCACGGGGCCGCCGATGCCGCCCTGGATCAGATTGACCCGGCGCAGGATCAGCGCGCGCATGATGCGCTCGCCAAGCTCGGCTTCGGCCACCAGCAGCGCGCGCAGCCGGTCCGGCGGGACGAGCAGCACCTCGACATTGCCTTCGGCGCGACCGTCGACCAGCGCCGGCCTGCCCGAGAGCTGGCCAAGCTCGGCCAGAAATTGACCCGGCCCCTGATCGATCACCGGAGTGACGTGACCGAGACCGTCGCGCTGGGTGATGGCGACGTGGCCCGCCAGCACCACGAACATGCCGGGCCCGGGCTTGCCGGTCTCGAACAGCAACTCGCCGTCCGCATAGGTGCGGATTTCGCCGAAGTGCCTGATCCGTTCGATCTCGGCGGGCGTCAGCGCCGGAAAGGTCTGCTCGGGGCGGGTGAACCGCAACAGCTGCGCATCACGGTCGGTTCGTTGTGTTTCGTCCTGCCCCATGGCCACTGCATGCACTCCAAAATTTCCAGCCGCCGGCGTTCAACGAGAGGTCTTGCCGGCGGCCCCCTCATTTAGGGAACCATCGTCGTTCTGCGAGGGGTCGGTGCTTGCGGCGCGTTCGCGCGCCTGCAACTTCCGCCGCTTCAGGTTTTCGCGCAGCGCCGATTTCAGCCGGTCGTCCCGGGACGCCCTCGCCTGCCTCGCGCTCTTGTCAGTCTCGTCGCCCATCGCGGCTCCATCACAGCAACCGGCCACAGGATGCCATCGAAGTGTGGCAGCTCAAGAGGGTGAGGCGATAGGACCCTTGCGAAACGCGAGATGGATCGAATCCGGCCCCCAGGCCAACTGCCCAGTTGGGCAGGGATATCAGACCCCGAATCGGCGTGAAGTCGGTCAGTTCGGGCGAAAACGGGGATTTTGGCGCCGATATCGGCCCGATTTTCTCGTTTTGGCGGGGCTAGCAAGCTTGCGCAGGAGGGGGGCTTGTGGCAGATATCGGCCCGCTTGGTAGGCCCCTCGGGCGGCCGATTCTTGTCCCAGCACATGCTGCCGTAGCTCAGTGGTAGAGCACTCCATTGGTAATGGAGAGGTCGACAGTTCAATCCTGTCTGGCAGCACCAGCTTTCCTCATCGACGCGAGCCCTCCTCCTGGCAGCGAGCCCGCAACAGCCACGGATGCGATCGTGATCACCCGTTCCCTGCCCTATGAAGGACTGCTCCACGAGATCGTCGAGCATAATGGCGTGCTCTATCTCGGCGGCATCGTTCCTGAAGATGCCGGGCTCGACATGGCCGGCCAGGCCGACGACGTGCTGCGCCAGATGAAGACCCTGCTCGAGGGCGCCGGATCCGATCTCTCGTGCGTTCTGCAGGTGACGATCTTCCTGGCCGACCTCACGGAGAAGGCCGCGTTCAACCAGGTGTGGAAGCGCTATTTCACCGCGGAGCATCTGCCGGCGCGTGCCGCGATCGGCGTTGCGGATCTCGGCCCGGGCGTCAAGCTGGAGCTGACGGCGATCGCCGCGCGCCGCTGATACCCAAGCGACATCGGCGAGGCGAGCAAGTTCGGTCGTTTCGCCAGTCTTCCACACATGGCTCGGCATTCTCGCGGCCCGAAACGCCCGAGTTTTGCTGGTTTCCTTGTCCCTCTTTGAAGAGAGGGCGCAGGGAAGGCCGGGTGCCGGCTGGCACCCATGGTCCGCTGTGCGACAGCACACGCAGAAAACTGCACAGCGGCATACAGGTGAAGCCCAACACACGGCCTTCCCTGCGCAGTGGTTTGACGGCTTATGCCTGCTCTCCCCGGAGCCGAGTTCCTTCTGGCCTCCGTCACCTCGCGAATTGACGACGCCTCAGGACCCGGTCGAGCCCAGAAGCATCTCCGCAAGGCTTGACCGTAGCAACGACGGTCAGGACCACACGGTTTTGCCGTACGCAGCTTCCGGCTCCGCCAAGAGGCTTCGCCGGATGTTGGCGCCGTCCGTTCCGCACGCTGTGAGACCCCCGCGTGCCCGACGCAGCCGCGTCCACCGCACCCTGGCCCTCGTTCGTGACGACGTACGATCGCCCCTCTCCCTGGGCCGGGATGGGCGATGGATACCGCAATTCCGAATTTCGGTAAAGTGGAATATATTTGCGGGAAGGGATTGACGGGGGCTGCGCGGGAGAGGTGGTGTTTTGCCCGACGGGCCAGAAGCGTTGCGATCGGTGTCCTTCCGGTTGCGCCTCTTCGAAAGGTTGCGGCCACACGGCACGTTGACCCCTCATTTCATGGTGCTAGTCTTTTCGCTTGCGACCTGTCCGGGAGGACACGATGGGATGGTTCGACCGCCTGTTTGGAAGGATGTCGGAGCCGACGATTCCTTTCATTGCGAGATTTCGGCGAAAATCAAAAGCACCGACCGATCCTGATCTTCTGAAAATCGCCAAGGACCGGAAGGGGCATGTTTCCCGCAGAGCCGTCAGGGACGAGTATAATCGGCTGGTCCTGGAGAAGTACGCGCACGACAAGTCGTGATGCGCGTCGAGGATCTCAGTAGCCCGTAGGATGGGTAGAGCGTAGCGAAGCCCATCTGCTCCTTGTCGAGCCACGAAACATGACGGGTTTCGCAGGGCACTACCCATCCTACGCACAGCGCACCATCAATGGTCGCCATTCTTCTGCAGCGCCGCGAAACGATCGTCGGCCCGGCGCAACCGCCGGCATAGCTCGCGATTGATGTTCTGCAGGACGATCACATAGGCGTGGATGTCGGCCTTGTAGCAGGCATAGAGCTTTTGGGCCGTCAGCTCGTACAGCACGGTCGGCGCCTCCGCGATAACCGTGGCGGAGCGGTTCTGCATTTCGATCAGCGTCATCTCGCCGAAGAAATCGCCAGGCTCCAAACGCGATATCGGGATGACCCTGCCCGCATGCGTGCGTTTGCTCACCGCCAGCCGGCCGGACTTGACGATGAACATCGAACGTCCCGGCTCGCCCTCGGCCACAACGGTCGCGGCGGCTTCGAAGCGGCGCTCGACCAGCATCGAGATCAAGAGGTCGAGGCCTGCCTCCGAAAGCCCGCCGAAGAACGGCGTCGCCAGCAGGAACCCTTTCAGATCGGGGGACGTGACGAGCATTGGGCCAAGATACGCCCCGCCGCAATCTGCGGCAAGCAAGGCGCCGTTCACTGTCCCGCGACACTCTCCGCGCGCAGCGCCCTTCGCCCCCTGATCGCGTGCGCGCGCGCAGTGCAGGTGATGCGGCCGTCCGCATGCGCCGGCAGACCCGCACGCACCCGCGCTATGAGCGTCTCGACGTCTGCGGGCCTCATGGCGGCAACGGAAGGCCGGAGCGCGGGGGACTTCAGACTGATTGCCCAGAAGTCGTCGAAACCTGAAAACGTCCGTTGCACCGTAATCTCTCGCGTTTGCACGTCCTCGAGACCTGCTCCTCGCCACAGGTCCCGCAACGCTTCCATGCGAGAGGCGTCCATCCGCGGCGGCCGCGTTGCCGGAATGCCCATTGCCTTCATCTCGTCATAGATCGGGTCGAGCGGAAAGCCGCCACCCAACATGTCCCACATATACGTCATGACCGCACCGCCGGGGACAACGACCCGCACCATTTCGCTGACGCCCCTCGCGGGGTCCGGAACGAACACCAGAACCAACGCCATCACAGCCGCATCGAAGCTGGCGTCGGCGAAAGGAAGTGCCATCGCATCGCCCTGGTGAAACTTTGCCACGCGCGCCGCAGGTCGTGTGCGCGCAAAAGCGAGTTGCTCGGCCGAGGGGTCAATGCCCTGGACCTCGGCAGGGCTGCAGCGCTCGACCAGGAGTTCAGTGAAGGCGCCGTTGCCGCAGCCGATGTCGATCCACCGCAAGCCGGTAGGAGGTGCCAGCCAATCAAGGAATATCTCGCCGGCGAACCGGCTCCAGATTCCCATCATCTGCTCGTAGGCGGCACCATCGTCGAAGCGAATGGTCTGCTCTGCCATTTCGAGATCCTCCCGGCCCGATGACGATGCTTGGCGCGCGCCATTCTGCGCACAAGAGATGGGACTGGGGAAGTCCCGGAGGTGACCTGATCCGCCGGATTATTGCCGCGCGACATTCTCCCCGCGCGGCGTCTTTCGCTTCCGCCACATCTGCAGGTCAATCATGACTTTCACCGTTGCGGCGAGGACGAGCGCACAGAGCGCCGCCTTCGAGATTGTCTCCATCGTCCCCTCGATCAGCAGGCAATGGACCACGCTGCCTGCGACGATGACGATGGCGAGGGGAATATGGATGATGCGCCAGGTTCGCGGGCGCAATCCCAACCGCCTTCGCAGTAGAGCCAGGAATGCAACCGCGAAGATGGCCCACATCGCGATCACGCCGAAGGGAGAGAATGGCGTCGGCGACGAGAAGGTCAGTGCGTCCACCATGTCGGGCGGGCTGGTGATCCAGAGCCCGGCGACGTGGATCAGAATCGCCAGAACGAGCGCGCCGCCGATCCAGTGATGGGCGCGCCTGCCGCGATAGGCCGACAATCGCGGCAGGTAGCCGCCGATCAGCAAGGGCTGCACGAGCACGAGACCGAGGGCGATGACCCCGGCGAAGCCGGCGATAATGTAGACAGGATCGCGCCATGCGAGCTGCTCGCTGGCTGCAGCAAGTGCAACCGGCACGCCGATCGCCAAGCCAAGGGCGACCCAGATCAGGGGCGCCCGGGCCGATCTCCATTGCGTCATCTGCAAGTCGGGTTCAAGCCGGCTGCAGCACGAAGTGCGCCTCGAGGCTGGTCTCCTTGGCGCTCCGCATCACCGGCCGCAGGAAGACGGTCTTGAACTCGCCGCTGTCATAGGCGAGGTGGCCGTGCGGCTGGCCGAAGATCGGAATGATCTGCGGCATCTCCAGCCGGAACTTGCCGTCCTTGTCGGTGAGCGTTGCGCCATGGCTCTGCGGCTCGTGCTCCCGCCCTTCGACGGTGTGCGCCCAGATCTGGATTCGTTGCCCGGCCAGCGGAGCCCCGTCGCCGGCGCGGCGCACGGTGCCGCTCATCCAGAAACCGCCCTTGCCGATCCGCTCCACGATCGCCGCGCCCTTGCGGTAATTGTTCGCGCCGCCCGACATCGACTCGGTCGGTGCGAGGCCCGCCGCACGGGCGGGCAGCAGGAGGCCGGAAGCGCCGGTCGCCAGAAGGCCCGTTGCGAGGACGGAGCCGCCGGCAGCGAGGAGGTTGCGGCGGTTGAAGACGACCATGGTCATGTCAGTTCCTCCTGGCAGCAGCGCAGCTGCTTCCCGCAAGCTACAATACCAGGTGTAAAACGCCCAGTTGGCGCGAGGGGCGCCAGGGCCTGCAATAACAGTGTTGTGAACGGCCGTCTTCGCGGCGTGCATCTCGCAGATGAGCTGATAAGAGGGGCCCGCAAGTGCTCTACCTATTCGGCGCGCTGCCACTACATGTGTGTCCTGCAAGCGCGCACCGTCACGCGGCCCCTCCACACCGGCAGCCCTCCCATGATCCCCTTCTCCGTGCTCGACCTCGCACCCATCTGCCAGGGCGGCGACGCGTCGCAGGCCTTTCGCAATTCGCTCGATCTGGCCCGGCATGCCGAGACGTGGGGCTTCAAGCGGTTCTGGCTGGCCGAGCATCACAACATGACGGGCATCGCGAGCGCGGCGACGTCGGTGGTGATCGGCCACATCGCGGGCGGAACGAAAACGATCCGCGTCGGCTCCGGCGGGATCATGCTGCCGAACCACTCGCCGCTGGTCATCGCCGAGCAGTTCGGCACGCTGGAATCGCTCTATCCCGGGCGGATCGATCTCGGGCTGGGGCGGGCGCCGGGCACCGACCAGTTCACCGCGCGGGCGCTGCGGCGCGACCTTGCCACCACGTCCGAGAACTTTCCGCATGACGTGCTGGAGCTGCAGGCGCTGCTCGGCGACGTCCAACCGAACCAGGCGATCCGCGCCGTGCCCGGCATGGGGACCAAGGTGCCGCTGTGGATTTTGGGATCGAGCACCTTTGGCGCGCAGCTTGCGGCGATGCTGGGGCTGCCGTTCGCGTTCGCCTCGCATTTCGCGCCGCAGATGATGATGCCGGCGCTGCGCGAATATCGTGCGCGGTTCGAGCCCTCGGCGCAGCTCGACAAGCCCTATGCGATGATCGGCGTCAACGTGTTCGCGGCCGACAGCGATGAAGAGGCACAGCGGATGTTCTCCTCGCTGCAGCAGCAATTCATCAACCTGCGCCGCGGCACGCCCGGCCCGCTGCCGCCGCCGGTCGACGACATGGACGCGCTGTGGTCGCCGGCGGAGAAGGCCGGCGTTGCGCAAGCGCTGTCGTGCTCGGCGGTCGGGTCGCCCGATGCGGTCGAAGCGAAGCTGAAGGCGCTGATCACTGAAACCGGCGCGGACGAATTGATGACCACGGGGCAGATCTACGACCACACCGCGCGGCTTCGCTCGTTCGAGATCGCCGCGGAGGTGCGCGACCGGCTGGCGGCGTCGCCCAATCGCTGAACTGGCTCCGGCTGAAAAACAGCGTGAGATTGCAGGCTCCGCAATGGCGTCCTAAACTCGGGATATGGAAGGGTAGCGCAGCGCCGATCCCTCAAGGCCAGATCGGAGGATCGACGATGGATGTGATCCGCACCCGCGCCTTCGAGTTCATCGAGACGGTGCAGGAGCTTTCCGACGCCGCGAGTGTCCTGGACGCCATGGGACGCATGCTCGGCCAGTACGGCGCCGACCAGTTCTGTTGCGCCTATGTCGCGCCGCTCTCGACCGAAGCCCCGCGCGAGGCCGTTCTCGCCCATCGGTTGCCGCGCGGCTTTCTGGATATGTATTCCGCCGAGCAGTTCGTCTGGGACGATCCGGCGCTGCGCCATTGCAAGACGACGCTACGCCCGTTCCGATGGCTCAGGGAAGCGCCGTTCGATCCGACCCGTGAGCCGCGCGCGGTCGAACTGGTGCGCCGCGCCCGCGACTTCGGGCTGAACGACGGCGTGATGGTCCCGATCGCTTCACCCGCCTACCGCATCGGTCATGTGTTCTTCGGCGGCCGCGAGATCGATCTGCCGGAGCGTGATCTGCCGGCTCTCCATCTCATGGCGCTTTATGCCTTCGACCGGGCGCTAACGCTGCGCGGCCAGCCCGAAGCGCGGACACTGGTGCTGTCTCTGCGCGAGTGCGAGGTACTGACTCTGGCCGCAGTCGGACGATCCACCGAGGAGATCGCCGACGCCCTGGCGATTACGCCGCGCACCGTGAAGGCGCACGTCAAGAGCTGCTGCAAGAAGCTCGGCGCGACCACCCGCACGCAGGCCGTGATGATCGCCATGCGCAACCGGATGATCTCGCCCTGAGGCGTCGTGCCGCGGGTCGTTGTTTGCGCATGATCTTCTCGGAAATCCGCACCGCACTCGTCCGGATCATGCTTTAGTCCGGAAACGCGAACAGCTTGGCCGGATTGTGCACCAGGATCTTCTCCAGCTCCGCCTGGTCGGGCGCGTAGCGGTACATCAGCTCCAGCAGATCGGCATCGTTCGGCGGCTGCTTTACCGAGACCGGATGCGGCCAGTCGCTGGCCCAGACGCAGCGATCGGGAGCCGCCTCGATATAGGCGCGCGCGATCGGGATCACGTCGTCGTAAGGCGGACCGGCCTTCGAGGTCTTCTCGCCGAGCGAGAGCATGACCCAGAAATTGCCCTTGGCGAGCAGCTCCAGCATCTTGCGCAGATTCGGATCGTTCCTGCCGGCATCGGGGTCGGGGCGCGCCATGTGGTCGATCAGCACGGGCACCTCGAGATCTTCGTATTTGGCGACGCTCGACATGATGCCGTCCTTCTCCGGCTGGATCTTGACGTACCAGCCGAGCTCGCGGATGCGGGCGATGGCGCGGGCGAAATCGGCGTCCGACAACACGGCGCCGAGCTCCTGGCGGAAGCTGAAGCGTGCGCCGCGCACGCCGGAATCATGCAGCTTGGCGAGATAGGCGTCGTTCGCTTCGGCGAACACCAGCGCATTGGCGCAGCCGCGATAGTTCGGGCCCATCGCGGCAAGGCCGTCGAGCACGACGGCATGGTCGGCGCCGTAGGTCGTGGTCTGCACGATGATGCCGCGCTCGATGCCGAGCGTCTTGTGCATGCGCAGCGCCGCTTCCCAGGTCGCGGTCGGCATCCGATAGGCGGCGCCGGGACGCTCCGGATATTTGTCGATCGGCCCCAGCACGTGGAACTGGCTATCGATGGTCTTCGGCGGCGGCGCCTTGATCGGGCGGCGCGGGTTGGGGTCGAACGGCAGATAGGTCGGCATGCGAGCGCTCCCTCAGTCGATCACGGCGGTGAAATCGCAACTTACCAGCGCGCCGCCATCCATGTTGTCCATCGGCAGCGCGTGGCGCGCGGGGCGCGAATGCTCGTCCGGAAACATCTTCAGCCACTCGACATTGAGAGGGCCGCGGTTGCCGCGGTCCTTCAGCCACACCGTCATCTTGATGATGTCGGAGGTCGAGCCGCCGGCTGCCTCCACCGTCGCCTTCATATGCGCGAACATGTTGGCGCATTGGGCATCCAGGCTTTCGGGCATCGCATTGGTCGCGGGATCGCGGCCGAGGATGACGCCCGACATCACGAGATTACCGATGCGGCAGGCGTTCGGAATCGGGTTGACGTGCTTAAAGCCGCCGATGTGGACGCTCTTGCGTCGCGTTTGACCACTCATGGTGCGCTCCCTGCTTGTTATTGCTTCAGACGAACTGGCACGACACCGAGCCGAAGGCACCGTAGTCGGCATGGAAAGTGTCGCCGCGGCGGATGTCGACGGGCCGCGTGAACGATCCCGCCAGCACGACCTCGCCGGCTTTGAGATGCTCGTCATGCGGCGCGAGGCGGTTGGCGAGCCAGGCGATGCCGTTGGCGGGGTGATTGAGCACGCCGGCGGCAAGGCCGGTCTCCTCGACCTCGCCGTTGCGGAACAGCAATGCGCCGATCCAGCGCAGGTCCGCATCCATCGGGCGGATTGGGCGGCCGCCGAGCACCAGCGCGGCATTGGCCGCGTTGTCCGAGATCGTGTCCATGACCTTGCGGGTCTTGCCGGTCTCAGGGTCGACGCGGTGCATGCGCGTCTCCAGAATTTCCAGCGCGGGCGTGACGTAGTCGGTGGCGTTGAGCACGTCGAAAATGGTGCAATCCGGCCCGCGCAGCGGCGCCTTCAGTACGAAGGCGAGCTCAACCTCGATCCGCGGCGCGTGGAAGCGGTCGAACGGAACAGGCGTGGCATCGGCGTAGAACATGTCGGCGAACAGTACGCCGTAATCGGGCTCGTTGATGCCGACCGCGTTCTGCATCGCCTTCGAGGTCAGGCCGATCTTGTGGCCCTTGATGATTCGGCCGCGGCCGAGCTGAAGTTTCGTCCAGGCGCGCTGGACCGCGTAGGCATCCTCGATGCTGAACTCCGGATAGTCCTTGGTGAACATCGGGATCAGCGTCTTAGTGCGCTCGGCTTCGTCGAGGCGCGCGGCGAGGCGTTCGATCGTGGCAATGTCCAGCATCGTTTACTGCTCCGCCGCCACGGTATTGCGCAGCACGCCGATGCGACTGGACTCGACCTCGACGACGTCGCCGTCCCTCAGCCAGCGTGGCGGATCGAACCGCGCACCCGCGCCGGTCGGCGTGCCCGTGACGATCATGTCGCCGGGCTTGAGGGTGGCGAAGGTCGAGAGATAGGAGATCAGGAAGTCGAACGGGAACATCAACCGCTCGGTGGTGTCCTGCTGGCGCACCTCGCCGTTGACGCGCGTTGTGATGTCGTGCGGGCCGCGCGGGTCGAGCTCGTCGGCGGTGACGATCCACGGGCCGATGCTGCCGGAACGATCGAAGTTCTTGCCCTGCGTGACGTTGAACTTGCCGTGGCGCAGCCAGTCGCGGATCGTGCCCTCATTGCACAAGGTCATGCCGAAGATGTGCGACCAAGCCTTCTCGCGCGGAATGTGGCGGCCGCCTTGCCCGATCACGATGACGAGCTCGCCTTCATAGTCAAGCTGATCCGAGACTTTGGGCTTCTCGATCGGCTGGCCGGAGCCCGTCATCGAGGACATGCTGCGCACGAACAGGCTGGGATATTTGGGAAGGTCCGAATTGTCTTTATACTCCGCATTGCGCTCGGCGTAGTTGACGCCGATGCACCAGAGCTTCTCCGGCGCCAGCACCGGCGGCAGCAGGACGAGCTGGTCCAGCGCATGATCCGGCTTTTGCCCCGCGACGGCCTCCTGCGCATCGGCGAGTGCGTTGGCCGCGATCAGCGCCTTCACATCCGAATAGTCGCGGCCGATTCGCCTGGTGAGATCGACCACGCCGCCGTCCACGGCCGCGCCGTAGCGCGCCTCGCCGTCCAAGAGATAGCTCAGCAGTCGCATTGTATGTCCTCCGATGATCTTCAGGCGGCGGGCGGCAATGAGGCCCGCGCGCTCAGTCTTTCGATTTGGGAGTCTGGAAGACGCTGCCCAGCGTCACGATCTCGCCGAGGCGGGCGTAGCGCGGGCCGCCGATGCGCGCGATCGGGTCGAGCGCTGTAGTCTCGACCTTGCCGTCATTGACGAGGCCGTCGCGCAAATGGAACATCACGACCTCGCCGACGATGAGCCGGCTCTTGGCGTCGCCGAATTCGAGGCACTGCCGGAAACGGCACTCCATCGCGACGGGGGCAGCGGCGAGCCGGCGCACCTTGACGAGATCGCAGGGCAGCGTCTCGAGCCCGAGATGCTCGACCTCGCTGATTTCAGGCGGATGCTCGACAGAGCTGTCGTGCACCGCATTCATCAGCGGCGTATCGGCGATGTGGATCACGTACTCCTCGGTGTCGAGGATGTTGTGCGCGGTGTCCTTGTAATCAGCGCCCTTGCGGCCGACGCTGATGGCCAGCATCGGCGGCTTTTGCGAGACGAAGGTGAAGGCGCTGAACGGGGCGAGGTTGAGCACGCCCTTGGCAGACAGGCTCGTGACCCACGCGATCGGGCGCGGCACCACGATGCCGGTCATCAGGCGGTAGATGCGCTCGGCGCCAAGCTCGGTCGGATCGATCCGCATCGATCAATCCGCCCTGATATTGGCCTTGCGCACCACCGGAATCCACTTGGCATCCTCGCGCTCGAGATAGGCCCTGAATTCGCCCGGCGTCATCGGCGTGGCTTCGCCGCCGAGCTTTTCGAACTTGTCGACCACGGCGGGGTCCTTGAGAATCGCGACCAGCGTCTCGTGCAGCTTCTCGACGATGGGCGCAGGCGTGCCAGCGGGCGCGAACAGGCCGGTGAAGGTCTGGCCGTCGAAGTCCTTGTAGCCGAGCTCGGCGAAGGTCGGCACGTCGGGCAGCGACTTCAATCGATGCGGTGAGGTGACGGCGAGCGCGCGGAACAGACCGGCCTTGATGTGCTGGAGACTGACGGTGAGCTGGTCGAAGGCGAACTGCACCTGGCCGCCCAGGAGATCGTTGATCGCCGGCGCATTGCCGCGATAATGCGCCGTGACCCATTGCAGCTCGAGGCTGGACTGCATCAGCTCGCTGAGCAGATGGTTGGTGGTGCCGGGGCCGGGCGAGGCCATGGTCAGCTTGCCGGGCTCGCGCTTGGCGAGGTCGAGAAACTCCTTGAGCGTGTTCGCCTGCACCGAAGGATGAACCTCGAGCACCAGCGGCGTCATCGAAATCGTCGAGATCGGGAGGAAGTCTTTCTTCCAATTATAGGCGTCGCGCTTGTTGATCTCGGTCGCGAACAGCACCGGGCCGTTGGCGCCGACGAACAGGGTGTAGCCGTCGGGCGCCGACTTCGCGAAGGCTTCGCCCGCGATCATGCCGCCGGCACCGGCCTTGTTCTCGATGACGAAGGGTTGGCCGAGCTTTTCCTGGAGCTTGTCGGCGACGATGCGCGCGGCGCTGTCGACATTGCCGCCTGCGGGATAGGGCACGATCAGCTTGACGTTGCGCGCCGGCCATTGCTGGCCCGACGCGGGTCCCGCCAACATTGCGGCTGCAGCAGCGATGGCAATCCAGATTAATCTCATGTTAACCTCCCGGCGGCGCTTCAAATTCCATATCGGGTGCAGATGACGTCGTGCATGGCATCCCGATCGGAGCGCAATCTCCAGATGCGTGCTTGCCCTGTCGAGGGAATTGTGGCGTTCTTGTCCATATTATGGACAAGAGACGCGCAACGAAATCGGCTCGCAGCGCCGTGGAACCGCGACAGGGCGCGCAGGCGATCCGGCGCGCACTCGCGGTGCTGCGCATCCTGGCCGCAGGACGCGAGGACGGTGTGCCATTGGCCGAGGTGGTCCGCACCACGGGCCTCACCCGCCCCACCGTGCATCGCATCGTCCACGTGCTGATCGAGGAAGGCATCGTCGAGCGGCACGGCCGGAGCGGCCGCTACGCGATCGGTAATCAGGTGCCGGAGCTGGCGCTGGCGCGTCTGCGGCCATCGCGGCTCCTGGTCGCCGCAAATCCGTCGCTGCAGCGCGCGTCCGCCGCGATCGGCGACACGCTGTTCCTGACGGTGCGCACCGGCAACGACACGCTGTGCGTCGATCGCCGGATCGGGGTCTATCCGATCCAGGTGCTGTCGATCGAGGTCGGCGCGCGCCGGCCGCTCGGCGTCTCCAGCGCCGGCGTTGCCATTCTCGCCGCAATGCCGGCGCAGGAGGCGCGAAAGATCGTCGCGGCGAACGAGAAGCGGTTCGAGGCCTACCGGACCGACGTCGCGACCGTGCTCGGCGAAGTCACCGCCGCCAGGCGGCTGGGATACGGCATGAGAGAGATCGGACTGGTGCAGGGGACGAAATCGATCTCGACCTGGATCAAGACGCCGGACGGGCAACCGGCTGCAGCGATGACGGTCTCCGCCGTTCGCACGAGGCTCGGGCCAAGGCGCGAGCAGGAGGTCGCGGAGATCCTGCTGCGGGAGGCGCGGATGATCGAGCAGGCGATCGGAGGCAATCTGAGCTAGGGCACGATCAACCCGCGACAGCGTCGTGGCCGGGCTTGTCCCGGCCATCCACGCGTTTCCAGCCGCACGAAGAACGTGGATGCCCGGGACAAGCCCCGGCATGACGACCTCTTGTGAGCGCTGTCAATGGGCTGACGTGCCGCTCCGTTTTATGGCACAACGCGCCATCACCGACCGACCAACGAGGCCACGCATGCCCGCGCCGAAACCGCCTGCCTTCGAGACCCTGAGCCTGCATGCGGGCCAGCATCCGGATCCCACGACCGGCGCCCGGGCGGTGCCGATCTACCAGACCACGTCCTACGTGTTCCAGGATTCCGACCACGCGGCCGCATTGTTCAACCTGGAACGCGCCGGCCACATCTATACGCGCATCTCCAATCCGACCACCGGCGTGCTGGAGGAGCGGCTTGCTGCGCTCGAGGGCGGCGTCGGCGCGATCTGCACGGCGAGCGGCCAGGCGGCGCTGCATCTGGCCATCGCCACGCTGCTCAACGCCGGCGACCACATCGTGGCGTCGAGCTCGCTCTATGGCGGCACCATCAACCTCTTGGCGCACACCCTGCCCCGCTTCGGCATCACCACAACGTTTGTGAAACCACGCGATCACGACGCGTTCCGCGCGGCGATCAAACCGAACACGAAGCTCGTGATCGGCGAGACCATCGGCAACCCTGGCCTCGAGGTGCTCGACATCCCGAAGGTTGCGGCGATCGCGCATGAGGCCAAGATTCCGCTTCTGATCGACAACACCTTCGCCACGCCCTATCTCAGCCGCCCGATCGAATTGGGCGCCGACATCGTCATGCATTCGGCGACCAAATGGATCGGCGGCCACGGCATCGCGATCGGCGGCGCCATCGTCGACGGCGGCCGCTTCGACTGGCGCGCATCCGGCAAGTTCGGCGTGTTGACCGAGCCCTATGGCGGCTATCACGGCATCGTCTTCGACGAGCAGTTCGGCACCGCCGCCTTCATCATGCGCGCGCGCACGGAAGGCCTGCGCGATTTCGGCGCCTGCCTGTCGCCGACCAACGCGTTCCAGCTGCTCCAGGGCGTCGAGACGCTCGGCGTGCGCATGGACCGGCATATGCAGAACACGCATCTGGTGTTGGAAGCTTTGAAGGCCAACAAGGCCGTGGACTGGGTGCTGCATCCGTCGCTCGAGGACCATGCGGACTACCAGCTCGCAAAGACGCTGCTACCGCGCGGCGCCGGCTCGATCGTGTCCTTCGGCATCAAGGGCGGGCGGCCTGCCGGACGCAAGTTCATCGAGAGCTTGCGCATGATCAGCCATCTCGCCAATGTCGGCGACGCCAAGACGCTGGTGATCCATCCGGCCTCGACCACGCATCAGCAGATGGACGCCGAGCAGCTCAAGGCGGCCGGCATCGGCGAGGAGCTGGTGCGGCTCTCGGTCGGCATCGAGACCGCAAGCGACATCATCGACGACCTCAACCAAGCGCTGCGCATCTCGCAAAAGGCCTGACACCATGAAGCTCTCCGTCAACGGCACCGATGTGTTTGTCGCAACCGGTGGCCGCGACTTCGACAAGTCCCTGCCCGTGGTGGTCTTCATCCACGGCGCCGGCTTCGACCATTCGACCTGGGCGCTGCACACGCGCTGGTTCGCCCATCACGGCTTTGCCGTGCTGGCGCCCGACCTGCCCGGCCACGGCCGCTCGGCCGGGCCTTCACTCGGCAGCATCGCGGAAATGGCCGACTGGACGGCGGCGCTGCTGGATGCGGCCGGAGCTGCGAAGGCGCATCTGATCGGTCACTCCATGGGCTCGCTGATCTCGCTGGAGACCGCCGCGCGACATCCCGACAAGGTGTCGGCGCTGAGCCTGATCGGCACCGCCGCGACCATGACGGTGGGTCCGGATCTCCTAAGAGCCGCCGAAGCCAACTCGCAGGACGCCAACGACATGGTCTCGATCTGGGGCCTCGGCTTCAACGCAGAGCTCGGCGGCAGCCTGGCGCCGGGCCTGTGGATGCATGGCGGCGCGCAGGCGGTGCTGAAGTCGTGCGAGCCGGGCGTGCTGTTCAGGGATCTGTCGGCCTGCAACTCCTATACGAATGCGCTAGCCGCGGCGGCGAGCGTGAAGGTGCCGACGACGCTCATCCTCGGCGAGCGGGACATGATGACGCCGGCGAAGGCCGGCAAGGCGCTCGCCGCTGCGATCCCGCATGCAAAGACCGTCGTGGTGCGAGGTGCCGGCCACATGATCATGGCCGAGCGCCCGGACGAACTGCTGGCGGCGCTGCGGAATTAAAGTTGTCTACGCATGATCTTTCCGGAAAACCGCTTCGCACTTTTCCGGATCATGCTTTAGGCGGATCAATCTTCCGTCTTGCGCGTTGCGGTCAGACATCCCTGTCACTCAAGAAGGGAACTGGACCATGCCGAGACAGGAAGTCATTCGCAAAGCCAGGCAAGACAAGCGCGCCGGCAAGTCGGCCAGCACGCAGGCCGGCGAATTCGTCAAGGACCAGATCGACAAGATTCGCAAGGGCAAGCACGGCGCGCGTTCGACCAAGCAGGCCATCGCAATCGGCCTCTCCGAAGCGCGTCGCGCCGGTGTCGATCTGCCGCCACCGCGCAAGGGAAGCACCAAGAAGTCGACGCGCCGTAGTGCCAAGTACGCGTATGAGGTTGGCCAGGGCAAACGCACGCCGAAGCGGCGGCCGAAAGTATCGCGCGCCGCCACGAACGTCCTGAAGAAGGAGCCGCGCTCGACCGCGTCGCGCAGCGCGCTGTCGAAGCAAGCCAAGCGCGCCGCAAGCCGCCGAACCGCATCGTCCCGCTCGGCCGCCGCGCGGAAAGCGAGCCATACCAAGGGTGCCAAGGTCCGCTCCGCGGCCGCGAAGAAGGCGGCACGCACCAGGGCGCGCCGCCAGAGTTGATGAGCTCAGGCGGCGTCAGGCGGATTCATCTGGCGCGGTCAGAAGTGGTCGGCACCACATCGCGGGCGTCTGTGGGGTGGGCAAAAGCGAGGCGTGCCCACGATTTCTTCGCCGCGTTGGGCAGGTCGTGGGCACGGCGCAAATGCGCCTTTGCCCACCCTACGATTCCGTCGATCGTGGAAAGAGACGGCTCACTCACCACATCGTCGCGGCGGCGCGCTCGGGCCAGATGCGGTCGTATTCCGCGCCGCCGACTTTGTTGTCGCTCATCTCCGCAAGAATCTGCCCCGGTGTCGGCAGCGTCTTCGGATCGACGCGCTTGTCGGGATTCCAGAGATCGGCGCGGACGATGGCGCGGGCGCACTGGAAGTAGATCTCGTCCACGTTCATCACCATGACGCTGCGCGGCGCCTTGCCTTCCACCTTGAACGAGGCCAGCAGCTCCGGATCGATCGACAGATGCGCGCGGCCGTTCGCCCGCACCGCATTGCCCGAGCCGGGAATCAGGAACATCAGCGACACGCGCGGGTCGCGCACGATATTGCGCAAGGAATCGACTCGGTTGTTGCCGCGGCGGTCGGGCAGCATCAGCGTCTTGGGGTCGTGGATGCGGACGAAGCCGGGCAGATCGCCGCGCGGCGAGCAGTCGATGCCTTCGGGCCCGATGGTGGCAAGCGCGGCGAACGGCGCCTTCTCGATGAAGATGCGGTAGAGCGGGGTGACGTGGTCGGCAACTTTGACGGTCGAGGCATCGTTCGTGACGCCGTAGATGGCCTCCAGCTGCTCGACCGTTTCAATCACCGTCATTCCGCTCTCTCCGTGTTATTGCCCGCAACTAATCTCGCCAGCCTTGATTCCTGATCACGCGCAAGAGCTGGCGGCTGTGATAGTCGGCGCTGCCGGCATTGAGGATGGTGACATCGGCGTGTGCCGAGGCGTCATCGACGCTGCGCGACAGCCGCTCGGCGATGTTGCCATCGCTTTTCCGGGCGCGCGCGGCAAGCCGCTGCGCCAATACGTCCGGCGGCGCCGTGATCGCGACCACCACGACGTTGGCATAGGCGCGGCGCAAGGCAGCGATCACGGTGCGTGAGACGTTGGCAACGATGGTGCGGCCCGCGCGGACGTCGTCGTTGATCTCGAGCGGCAGTGCATAGGAATGCCCATGCGCCTCCCAGTGCACGGCAAAGTCGCCGTGCTCGCACGCGCGGCGGAAGTCGTCGGGGCTGACCGCGATATTATCTTCATCGGCCGAGGACGCACGCGTCACGATGCGGCGCGGGAAGACGATGTCGGGATCGTCGCTGCAAGCCGCCTGGGCCAGCCGCAGCAAGGTATCCTTGCCGGCGCCGCTGGGGCCGACCACGAGCACGAGCCGGCCGGGGCCGATCGCACCCGTCTCGCCTTCGCCCATGGCCGCCATCTCGCTCATGCGACGCGGTGTCCTTCGCGCCAGACGCTGCGGACCACGGGAACGTGGCCTGCGACATGGACGCGGATCAGGTCGGCGCGCTTGCCGGCTGCGATCTCGCCGCGGTCAGTGAGGCCGACGGCATCGGCAGGCGCCTTGGTCACGGTGCGGACCGCAGCCGGAAGGCTGATCGCGGGCACATGCTCGGGCAATTGCAACGCGGCCATCAAAAGGCTCGACGGAATGTAATCCGACGACAGGATGTCGAGCAGGCCCTCGCGGGCGAGATCGACCGCGGCGATGTTGCCGGAATGCGAGCCGCCGCGCACCACGTTCGGCGCGCCCATCAGGATGTCGATGCCGGCCTGGTGCAGGCCGCGCGCGGCCTCCAGCGTGGTCGGGAATTCCGCGACGGAGACGCGGTCGCGCACGGCGTCCGCGACGTTCTCCTCGGTAGTGTCGTCGTGGCTTGCCAGCGGAATGTTGTACTCATGCGCCAGCGCTACGATCTCGCGCATGTTGGCCGCGGCGTAGAGCCTCTGATACTCGAAGCGCTTTGCGAATAATTCGTCGAGCTCGGCATCGGTCTTGCCGCCGCCCTTGCCGCGGTAATAGTCGCGCAGCTTGACCTCGTCGCGAAACTGGCGTTGGCCCGGCGTGTGGTCCATCAGCGACATCAGCTTGACGTCGGGACGGTCGATCAGCTCCTTGGCCTCCTCGACCACGCTCGGCATCGGGATCTCGCAGCGCAGATGCAGGAAGTGATCGGCGCGCAGCAGGTTGGCCTCGCGCGCGGTGGTGATCGCGGCGGCGAGCACGCCGGCGCGGCCATCGACCTCCTCGGCGCCGTCCTCGCGCCAGACCCGGAGCGAATCGAACACGGTGGTGATGCCCGAGGTCGCAAGCTGGCCGTCATAGGAGATGACGGCGGCGACAGGATTCCAGAACACCTTTGGCCGCGGCACGTAGTGCGCCTCGAGATGGTCGGTGTGGAGTTCGATCAGGCCGGGCATGATCAGATCGCCGCCGGCATCCTCGGCACCCGCGGGCGCAGTCCCCTCGCCGATCTCCGCAATGCGGCCGTCGGCAAGCGCGAGCCAGCCCTGTTCGATCACCCGGTCAGCCAGCACGATCCTGGCGTTGGCGATCACGGATTCCTTCTTCATTTCCCCATTCCTTCAGGCCGCGGCGGCAAAGCCGGTGACGTCGACGATGCGGTCGGCAATCAAATGACGGATTTCGTCGTCATGGACAATGGCAACCATGGCGACGCCCTGACGTTTCTTTTCAGCGACCAGCTCGACTACCACGGCGCGATTGACCGCATCGAGCGAGGCGGTCGGCTCGTCCAGCAGCAGGATCGGCAGCTTCGAGATGAAGCCACGGGCGATGTTGACGCGCTGCTGCTCGCCGCCGGAGAAGGTCGCGGGGGGAAGCTGCCAGAGCCGTTCGGGGATGTTGAGACGATGCAGCAGCTCGCCGGCGCGCGCCTGTGCCTCAGTCCGGCTCATGCCATTCGCGATCAGCGGCTCCGCGACGACGTCGATGGTGGCGACGCGCGGCACCGCGCGCAGGAACTGGCTGACATAGCCGATGGTGGAGCGGCGGATGTTGAGCACCTGGCGTGGCTCGGCGGTGGCAAGATCGACCACTTTGCCGCGATGGCGGATGCCGATGCAGCCGCTATCGCAGCGATAATTGCCGAAGATCATCTTCAGGATCGACGACTTGCCGGCGCCCGACGGCCCCGACAGCACGACGCACTCGCCTGGATTGACCTGGAAGGTCACGCCGCGCACGACAGGCAGCTCGATGCCGCCCTGCAGGTGCATCGTAAAGGTCTTGCCGGCGTCAGTGATGTCGATCATGGCGGTCATTGGAAAGCTCATATCGTAAAGTTCATGGCGGCAGGATCGAGGAGACGAGGAGCTGGGTATAGGGCTCGCGCGGGTCGTCGAGCACCTGGTCCGTGAGACCGGTCTCGATGACGCGGCCGCCTTTCATCACCATCACGCGGTGCGACAAGAGGCGCGCCACCGCGAGATCGTGGGTGACGATGATGACGGCGAGGTTCAGCTCGGCGACGAGGCTGCGCAAGAGATCGAGCAGGCGCGCCTGCACCGATACGTCAAGGCCGCCGGTCGGCTCGTCCATGAACACGAGCCGCGGCTCGGTAACGAGGTTGCGGGCGATCTGGAGGCGCTGGCGCATGCCGCCGGAATAGGTGCGCGGCGCATCGTCGATGCGCGCGACGTCGATCTCGACGCGCGTCAGCCAATCCGACGCGGTCTCACGGATGCGGCCGTAGTGATTCCACCCCACCGCCATCAGCCGCTCGCCGACATTGGCGCCGGCAGAGACTGCCATGCGCAGGCCCTGCGCGGGGTCTTGATGCACAAAGCCCCAATCGGTGCGGAACAGGAAGCGGCGCTCGGCCTCGCCGAGCGTCGTGAGATCGCGGGTGACGCCATCACGCATCCGATACGACACATGGCCTGCACTCGGCGCGAGCTGGCCCGACAGCATTTGCAGCAGCGTCGACTTGCCCGAGCCGGATTCGCCGACGATCGCCAGCACCTCGCCGGGATAGAGCGAGAACGACACGTCGCGGCAGGCATTGATGCGGCCGAAGGACTTGCTGAGGGATTTTGCGACCAGCAGCGGCTCGTCGTTCTCGATCAAATTTTGATCAGCCATTCGCGGCCTCCTGCGCCTTCTCCTTGTACGGCGCGGCACTGAGGCTGCCGTGATGGCCGGCGGCCTGGCGGCCCTCGCAATAATCGGTGTCCGAGCAGACGAACATGCGGCCGCCCTTGTCGTCGGTCACGATCTCGTCGAGGTAGGAATTTTCGGCGCCGCAGAGCGCGCAGGGCGCGTTGAAGCGGTAGGGCTCGAACGGGTGATCCTCGAAATCGAGCGACACCACCTGCGTGTAGGGCGGGATCGCGTAGATGCGCTTCTCGCGGCCGGCGCCGAACAATTGCAGCGCCGGGGAATTGTCCATCTTGGGATTGTCGAATTTCGGTGTCGGCGACGGGTCCATCACGTAGCGCGCGTTGACCTTCACGGGATAGGCATAGGCGGTGGCGATGTGGCCGAAGCGGGCGATGTCCTCGTAGAGCTTCACATGCATCAGGCCGTATTCGGCGAGCGCATGCATGCGCCGCGTCTCGGTCTCGCGTGGCTCGAGGAAGCGCAGGGGTTCGGGGATCGGTACCTGATAGACCAGCACCTGGTTCGCACGCAGCGCCGTCTCCGGGATGCGGTGACGGGTCTGGATCACGGTTGCCTCGTCCGTCGCCGTCGTGGTCGCAACGCCCGCGGTCTTGGCGAAGAATTTGCGGATCGAGATCGCGTTGGTGGTGTCGTCGGAGCCCTGGTCAATCACCTTCAGCACGTCCTGAGGCCCCAGGATCGCGGCGGTGACCTGCACGCCGCCGGTGCCCCAGCCATAGGGCATCGGCATTTCGCGGCTGGCGAACGGCACCTGATAGCCGGGGATGGCGATCGCCTTGAGGATCGCGCGGCGGATCATGCGCTTGGTCTGCTCGTCGAGATAGGCGAAATTGTAGGCGGGCGCGTTCATTCCGCGGCCTCCTTCATGGCATCGGGCGTGTTGGTCTCGGCAAACTCCTGACGCAGCTTGCGCAGGAGGCCGAGCTCGGACTGGAAATCGACGTAATGCGGCAGCTTCAGGTGCTCGACGAATCCGGTCGCCTGGACGTTGTCCGAATGCGACATCACGAACTCTTCGTCCTGCGCCGGGGCCAGCGCCTCCTCACCGAGCTCACGGGCGCGCAATGCGCGGTCGACCAGCGCCATCGACATGGTCTTGCGTTCGCTCTGGCCGAAGGCGAGGCCATAGCCGCGAGTGAAGCACGGCGCCTCGGTCGCGGAGCCCTTGAACTGGTTGACCATCTGGCACTCGGTGAGCTCGATCGCACCGAGCGGCACGGCGAAGCCGACGTCTTCCGCGACGAATTCGACGTCGACCTCGCCGAAGCGGATCTCGCCGACGAAGGGATGGTTGCGGCCGTAGCCGCGCTGGGTGGAATAGCCCATCGCGAGCAGAAAGCCTTCGTCGCCGCGCGCGAGGTTCTGCAGGCGCAAATCACGGTCCGCGGGGAAATTCAGCGGCTCGCGGGTGAGATCGCCGACGCTGGCGCCGTCCTCGGCTTCCGGCGATGATTCGATCAGCCCGTCGCGCCCGAGAATGTCTGTCACGCGCGGGGTCGGCGCGGTGGAGGCTTCGGCCGCAGCCGGCCTCTCCGGCACAAAACCTTGGGCGAGCGATGGATCGAGCAGGCGGTGCGTGTAGTCGAAGGTCGGCCCCAGGATCTGGCCGCCGGGAATGTCCTTGAAGGTCGCGGACACCCGCCGCTGCACCCGCATGGTGCCGGTGTCGACCGGCTCGCTGGCGCCGAAACGCGGCAGCGTGGCGCGGAAGGCGCGAACCAGGAAGATCGCCTCGATCAAATCGCCGCGCGCCTGCTTGATCGCAAGCGACGCGAGCTCGCGGTCATAGAGCGAACCTTCGCTCATGACGCGATCGACGGCGAGGCCAAGCTGCTCCGAGATCTGGTCGAGCGAGATTTCCGCAACGCTCTGGTCGCCGCGCCGCTTATGCGCGAGCAGCCGATGGGCGTTCTCGATGGCGCGTTCGCCGCCTTTGACTGCGACATACATGCTTCTAACTTCCCTTGCTCACAACGCGCGTGGTGCGGGGGATCGCGACCACGGCGTCATCGGCGACCAGCACCACATCGATGCCGCGCGGAAACAGCGCTTCGTTCATCTGCAGGCGCTCGAACAGGTCGAAAGGCTTGATCGACGCCTGCAGCGTGGCGACCCCGTCGATGCCGGGGCCGCGCAGCTCGAAGCTGCGCCCGGCGGCGAGGCCGTCGATCTGGACGATCACCGTGGTCGAGCGGTCCGGATACTCGCTGGTGCCGAACGCGAAGGATTCGAACGAGGGCAAGGCGCCGCCGTCACTGATGAGCGCGAAGGAAGCGATCGACGAATCCTGCACGACCGGCGCGCCGGTGTGGAACTTGAGCCACTTCGTCACGTCCGAGCTTTCCGCCATCCGCGCATCGAGCCACAGCGGCGTGTCGTGATCGAACAGCGTCAGCGCGATCGCTGCGGTGCCGCGCATCATCGTATCAGGCGCGCCCGCCATCGGCACGATGCGCTGGACCGAGCCCGGCCGTGCCATGGCGTCCATGACCGAGCGAAAGGTCGATTGCGCCGACAGCACCTTGTCGGCGAAACCCGGCGGCAGCTCCGCAATCGTGGTCATGATCTCACCCCTCACCGCGCACCATGGTGTAGAAATCAACCTTCGTTGCGGCGGCCGCTGCCGCCGCCTGCTTGCGCCTGACCATAAGCTGCTCGCGCAATGGCGCGATAACGTCGCGCTCCACCGCGCCGCCGAAATCGCGGGACTGCACCAGCGCGTCGCACAGCGCGATCAGCCGCGCCTTCTCACCGTCGCGCCCGAGCGTGTAGCCGAACCCGACCTCGCCGCTCGCAAGCCGCACCGCGGCGCGCGACACCGTGGCTTCGCCGAGATTGAACGGCGCGCCGTCGCCGCCGACCCGGCCGCGCAGCATGACGAGGCCGTTCTCCGGCGTGCGCAGATCGTGGTGATCCGGGAGAGACAAGTTGCGGAGGCGAGCGGCGATCTCGCCCGCCTCCGCGTGCGCCAGCACCGCCATTGCGGCCTTGCGCTGGGCTTGCTGGTCGTTGTGCTGGGTCACCTGGTCCACCGAACCTTCTACAGAACTTGCCGCACCGAAGTTGTCTATGATAGTAGACAACTTCATACGGACGCGCCATGACTGTTTCGTGACAATGCTGTGATTTCTGGAGTAGGTTTCCCGCGACATGAGCATGCAGGACACAGCCTCCTCGGGCGTCGCGCTATGGCGCCTCGTGGCCGATGGCATCGAGCGCGGCATCGCCGACGGTCGCTTTGCGGCCGGCGACAAATTGCCGGGCGAGATGGAGATCGCCGAAACCTATCGCGTCAACCGCCACACCGTGCGGCGCGCGTTGGCAGCCCTCGCCGAGCGCGGCCTGGTGCGCGCCGAGCGCGGCAGTGGAACCTATGTCGAGGCGCAAAAGCTCGCGTATCCCTTGCGCTCGCGCACGCGCTTCTCCGAGATCGTCGGCGCCGATGGCCGCGAACCGCATGGCCGGCTGATCGAGACGACCGATGACGTTGCGACGCGCGAGCTCGCACGAGAGCTGGGATTGAAGACCGGCGCGCCGCTGGTGCGGATCGAGGCGATTCGCCTCGCCGACCGCACCCCGATCTGTGTTTCCACCACCTGGCTCTCGGCTGACCTGTTCCCGGATGCGGGCGCCGTGTTCGCGGCAACGCGCTCCATGACCAAGCTGCTGGAGCATTTCGGCGTCCGCGACTATCGCCGCGGCGCGACCCGAATCACCGCCGGCATCGTCGACGCGAGCGACGCCGCACGGCTCGACCTGGCGCTGGGGCGGCCGATCCTGGTGGTCGACGCCACCGACCACGATCTCACGGGCAAGCCGCTGATGACGAAGCACTCGCGCTTTGCGGCAGAGCGGGTGGAGTTTTTGGTAGAGAACGGGTGAGGTTTATCCTCCCCTTCTGGAGAGATTCGTAGGGTGGGCAAAGGCGCACTTGCGCCGTGCCCACCATCTATTCTGAGTCGCGGCAGAAGTGGTGGGCACGCTTCGCTTTGCCCACCCTATGAGACCTGCGATCAGGCCACCGCCCGCCGCCCAATGATCGCAAAGCGTAGCTTGCCCGAGATGAAATCGATCGCAGCGACCGCGACCAGGATCATCAGGATCAGGAACGACACTTTCTGCCACTCCAGCACGCGGATCTGCTCGGCGAGCTGAAGGCCGATGCCGCCGGCGCCGACGATGCCGATGATGGTGGCCGAGCGTGTGTTGGACTCGATGAAATAGAGCACCTGGCCGGCAATCACCGGCAGCACCTGCGGCATCAGGCCGAAGCGAATCTCGTGCAGGGCGCTGCCGCCGGAGGCGCGGATGCCTTCGACCTGTTTCTGATCGGCGCCCTCGATCGCTTCCGAGAACAGCTTGCCGAAGGCGCCGAAATCCGCCACCGCGATGGCGAGCACGCCGGCGAACGGGCCGAGCCCGACCACGTTGATCCATACCAGCGCCCAGATCAGTGTGTCGACGCCACGGATCGAATCCAGGAAGCGGCGGACGGGAAAGCGCAGGATGCTCGAGGGCACGATGTTGCGCGCAGCGAGCAAGCTCACCGGCAGCGCGAACACCGCCGCCAGCGTGGTGCCAAGCAGCGCGATCGAGAGCGTTTCGCCGAGCGCCTGCAGATAGATCGGCAGCGAGGCGCCGGGATCCGGTGGGATCATCATCAATGCGATCCAACCGAGTTGGCTGAGACCGGCAAAGAAGCGCGACGGCGAGAAGTCGAGATCAACGAGGCCGTAAATCAGGATCGCGAATGCCGCGGCGATCATCGCGGGCGTCGCCAGCCGGGCCGAGGCCGGCCGGTCGAACACATCGGGATAGCGCGCGCGAATCTGCGCGGTGTCCACCTCCTGCGGCTTCGTCACGTCCGCGCCTCCCTGCCGAACAGGTGTCCTCGCAGCCAGCCCGTGGCGATGTCGATGATGAAGACGGTGACGATGATCGTGAGCATGATGGCGCTGACGTCCGAATAGTAGAACTTGCGGATGGCGACGACGAGCTCCTGGCCGATGCCGCCGGCGCCGACGAAGCCCATTACGGAGGCCTCGCGGACGTTGATCTCGAAACGCAGCAGCGCGTAGCTGGCATAGCCGGCGGTGACCTGCGGCACGATGGCGAAGCGCATGCAGGCGAGCCAGCTCGCCCCGGTCGAGCGGATGCCCTCGACCGGCTTCATGTCGGCATTCTCGACGATCTCCGAGAATAATTTGCCGAGCGCGCCGGTGGAGTGGATCGCAATGGCCAGCACGCCCGCCACCGGCCCGAGCCCGAAGGCAATGACGAAGACCAGCGCGAACACGATCCCCGGAACGGTGCGGGCGAATTCGAGCAGACGCCGCACGACGAAGCGCAGCCAGGGCGCGGGCGAGGTGTTCTCGGCCGCGAGGAAATTGAGGGCGAAAGCGAAGGTCGCGCCGATCAGCGTGCCGACATAGGAGATCAGCAGCGTCTCAGCCAACATGTTCAGCCATTTGCGCCAGCCCCAGAACCACTCGCCGACATCGGTCCAGACCCGCTGGCCGCTCTCGAGCGTGAGGATGCGGTCGAAATAGCTGACGAAATTACCGAAATAGGTGAAAAGCGTGCGCAGATTCACCTCCGCGCCGATCGCGGCGAGCAACAGCGCCGCGGCAAAGATTGCGGTTCCCCACAGCAGGCGGAGCCGTCGCCGCGAAACCGCCTGGCGATAGGCAGCATTCAGCGCGGCGAGCTGCTGCTCGGGGAGGATCGAAACCGCTGTCGTCATGGGTGGAACAGGTCCCGTCAAAGAAAGAGCCGGGTCCTCGGGACCCGGCTCAGATGCATCGTCCCGAAGACTCAGGACGCCTTCTTCTTACGCAGTGCGTCGACGAACTTGATCAGCTCGATCGTGCCGTCCCAGTCCTTGGTGGTGGCGGGTTGAAAACCCTTCTTCTGGCCATCGGAGAGACGGTCGAACGCAGCCTTGTCCTTGGCCGGCGCGTCGAAGAACGCCTTGGCAATGGCGGCCTTGGCGTCTTCCGGCAGGTCGGAATTGTAGGCATAGGGGCCGTTGATGATCGGCGCCGACTTGTGGACGATGCGGAAATCGTCCTTCTTCATCGCCGAGCCGTCGGCATTCTTCAGCATGCCCTTGGTCAGCATCTGCGCCAGCGTCGAATCATTGTCGCTGGTCCACTGGTTGGCGGCAACTTCGACCGTGCCTTGCGCCAGCGCCAGCATGGCGTTCTCGTGGCTGCCGGTGAAGACGACCTTGCCGAAATAGGTGTCGGCATCGTGGATGCCCAGTTTGTCCAGCTCGAAGCGCGGCACGTTGTTGCCCGAGGTCGAGTTCGGATCCACGAGGCCGAGGTTCTTGCCCTTGAGGTCATCGATCTTCTTGTAGGGGCTGTTCGCCTTGACGAAGAACACGGAATAGTAGCCGGTCGAGCCGTCGGCGTTGATGTCGTTGGCGAAGGCCTCGGACTTGACGCCGGTCAGGCGGGCACGCGCGAACGCGGCCGAGCCGTAGCTCGCGATGTGGATATTGCCGGCGCGCTGGCCTTCGATCACCGCCGCATAGTCGTTGGCGATGCGCAGCGTAACCTTCACACCGAGTTCCTTCGACAGATAAGTCATGAACGGCGCCCAGCGCTCGGTGACGCCGGACGCGTTCTCGGCCGGGACCACCGCAAAGGTCAGCTCCGGATATTTGGCCTTCCAGTCGTTCGCCGAAGCAGAGGCCGTGAACGCGAGCACGGCGGCGCCGGCAAGGATTAATCTGCGAGTGATCATGATACCCTCTTCATCGTTTGGGGTCGGTTGACGCAAAAAAACTGGCAATTGAACAGGTGCGACGCGGCTCAGGCAGCCGCGGCGGTTCCGAGCGCCGGCACGCCCTCGGGCGCCGGGACGGGCAGGCCACCCACGACGTCGGCGGCTTCGAGATCGTAGAGCTCGCGTGCGACGTGATCGGTCAGCGCGGACGGGGCGCCGTCGAACACCACACGTCCGGCCGCCATGCCGATCAGGCGGTCGCAGTAGCTGCGGGCGAGATCGAGCGAATGCAGGTTGCAGAGCACGGTGATGCCGAAATGCTTGTTGATGCGCAAAAGCGCATCCATCACGATCTTGGTGTTGCGCGGATCGAGCGAGGCGATCGGCTCGTCGGCCAGAATAATATCGGGCTGCTGCACCAATGCGCGGGCGATCGCGACGCGCTGCTGCTGGCCGCCGGAGAGCTGGTCGGCGCGCTGGGCGGCGAGCGAGGCGATGTCGAACTGCTCCAGCGCCGACATCGCCAGCGCCTTGTCCTGCTCGGGCCAGGCCTGCGACAGCGAGCGCCAGGCGGGCATCGTCGCAAGACGCCCCATCAGGACGTTGGTGAGCACGTCGAGCCGGCCGACCAGGTTGAACTGCTGGAAGATCATCGCCGAGCGGGCGCGCCACTGCCGCAGCTCCCTGCCGCGCAGCGAGGTGACGTCGATGCCGTCGAACAGGATGCGCCCTTCGCTCGGCGTCACCAGCCGGTTGATGGACCGCAGCAATGTCGACTTGCCCGCGCCGGATCGCCCGATCACCCCGACGAAGCCGCCGGGGGAAACCTCAAACGAAGCATCGTCCACTGCGGCTTTCGCGCCGAAGCGACAGGTCAGGCCTTCAACCACCAGCATACAGGAGCTCCAGAGTAGCTGGAGCCAACCGCTAACGCTCGTGCTTAACACTTGTGTGACAGCGCTGCTGCAGTGAGGCGATCCTACGCACATCATCCCCTGTCATCTGTTTGTCATGACATCGTCATCCGGCCGCTCGAAGAGAGACGCCCGCCCTCGCACTTCGGATGCAACATGGCCGCCAAAGCTCTTTCGGTTCAGCCGACCGTCGATCCCTCGGCCAAGCTGCATGAGACCAGGCTCGGCGCCTACACCGAAGTCGGCGCGCGCACGATCCTGCAAGAAGTGGCGATGGGCGATTATTCCTATGTCGTGAACGATGCGCAGATCACCTACGCCACCATCGGAAAGTTCTGCTCGATCGCAGCGATGACCCGCATCAATCCCGGCAACCATCCGATGCATCGCGCCACTCAGGCGCATTTCACTTACCGATCCAGCGCCTATTTCGAGGGTGAGAGCGACGATCTCGAGTTCTTCGACTGGCGCCGCCAGCATCACGTTCATATCGGCCACGACGTCTGGATCGGCCATGGCGCGATCGTGCTGCCGGGCCGCAACATCGGCACCGGCGCGGTGATCGCCGCCGGCGCGATCGTCACCAAGGACGTGCCGGCCTACAGCATCGTCGCCGGCAATCCGGCCCGCATCGTGCGGCGGCGATTCTCGGAGGAGATCGCCGGACGGCTCGCAAGGCTTGCCTGGTGGGACTGGGGTCACGACAAGTTGCGCGAGGCCCTGCCCAATTTCCGCAAGCTCGGGATTGAAGATTTCCTCTCGGCATACGAAGCAAAAGCGAGCTCATTCGCCAATTCTCCTGCCAGCAAACGAAGCGCGGTCGCGTGACAGACATATTCATCGAAGGCGGCCGGGCCCTGATCGGCGCCGAGCTCGTCGAAACCTCCCTTCTCGTCTCCGGAACCGACATTGCAGAAGTCGATGCCTCTCGCGGCCGGGCGCGGCTGGCGCTGGATGCCCGTGACCTCTTGGTGCTGCCCGGCATCGTCGATCTGCATGGCGATGCCTTCGAGCGCCAGATGATGCCGCGCGCCGGCGTCGACTTTCCGATCGACGTCGCGCTCGCCGACAGCGACCGCCAGGCGATCAGCAACGGCATCACTACCGTGTTTCACGCCACGACCTGCTCGTGGGAGCCGGGCCTGCGCAGCGTCGGCAATGCGCGCGGCCTGATGGAGGCGATCGAGCGGCAGCGTCCGCAATTCGCTGCCGACACCCGCTTCCACCTGCGGCACGAGACCTACAATCTCGATGCCGAAGCGGAGATCGCACAGTGGCTCAGCGAGGGCCGCGTCGACCTGTTCGCCTTCAACGATCATATGGACGGCGTCGTTGCCGACATCTCCAACCCACGCAAGCGCAACCGCATGGTGGAGCGCACCGGTCTGTCGAGTGAAGAATTCGACCGGCTGGTCGAGCGCGTGGTCTCGCGCGCCGACGACGTGCCCGCCTCGGTGTCACGCCTGGCCGCCGCGGCCCGCGGGGCCGAGGTGCGGATGCTCTCGCACGACGATTCGAGCCCGGCGATGCGCCGGGACTTTCGCGAGCTCGGCGCCTTGATCGCGGAATTTCCGATCAACGAGGAGACGGCGCAGGCTGCGGCCAGCCACGGCGATGCCATCGTCTACGGCGCGCCGAACGTCGTGCGCGGCGGCAGCCACACCGGCTGGACCAGGGCCTCCGACATGATCGCAAAGGGGCTCTGCTCGGTGCTGGCATCTGACTATTACTATCCCGCGCAGCTGCTCGCCGCGTTCCGCCTGGCCGCCGATGGCGTGGTGCCGCTAGCTCAGGCGTGGGATCTGGTCTCCGCCGGCCCGGCGCGCGCAACCGGCCTCACCGATCGCGGCCTGCTCGCGGAGGGACGCCGCGCCGACATTCTCCTCGTCGACGACAGCGTGGAGCTGCGGCCGCGACTGATCGCGGTGATCTCAGGCGGCAGGCTCGTGCATCTCACCGACGCGACGCGGCTGCTCACCGCAATGGCGGCGCCGCGCGAGACTGTCGTCGCGGCGTAAATTGGTTATGCTGAGGCAAATGACAGGTTTCCCCCGCTACGCGATCTATTATGCCGCAGGCCGCGACAGCGCCCTCTCCCGCTTCGGCGCCGAGCTGCTCGGCTATGACGCCTACAGCGGCGGCGAGATCTCGTTTCCAGAGCAGGCGCTGCACGCCGCGCCGGACTGGCGCGAGGTCAGCGCCGATCCCCGCAAATACGGCTTTCACGCTACCCTGAAGGCGCCGATGGCGCTGGCGCATGGCAAGACCGAAGCCGAGCTGCTGGCCGCCTGCGAGGCGTTCGCGGGCAGGACACGGCCGATCCCGGCGATCCGACCGGTGGTCGATGCCATCAGCGGCTTCATTGCCGTCATTCCGGCCGAGCCGGTCGAGACTCTCCAACAGCTTGCCGCCGATTGCGTTCGCGAGTTCGACCCGTTTCGCGCCGCGCTGACGGCGGAAGATCGCGCCCGTCGCAAGCCGGAGAAGCTCAGCGAGCGGCAGCGCGACTATCTCGACCGCTGGGGCTACCCTTACGTGATGGAGGAATTCCGTTTCCACATGACCTTGACGGGTCGGCTGGATGCGGAACGGCGCGGGCCGATCCTTCAGATGCTGCGGGCAAGGTTTGCGGCGCTGGGCATCGAGACGCTCGCGGTCGATCGCATCGCGCTGTTCAAGCAGGAGGATGCCAAGGCGCGGTTTCGCATCATCGGCGAATGGGCTTTGGTGCGGTAGACCTCAGCGCGAGGCCGCAAGATTGAAAGCGAGCGCCACCGCGCCAACCAGAACGAGGCTGATCGCCCAGACTGCATCCAGGTTGAACCAGCTTCGCGAGACGAACCTCAATCCCAGATGGCGGTAGACCAGCCACGCCAGACATCCGCCGGCGCCGACCATGGCGGCAACGTGCACCAGCGACACCAATACCGCCATCCCGAGATTTGCCGTCATCAGCGCGCCCGCCGCCTGATGGCCGGCGTCGAGCTCGAAGGCCTGGCAGAGCCCGAGATAGATCGGCACGAGCATCAGGGCAGCGCCGTGAGCGATGGCGACGGCAAATGACCAGAGCACCAATTGCGTCGGCGGAATTCGTGCCAGCGCGCGCGGATGACGCCGGTCGATCAGCCGGTAGACGCCAAAGCCGATGACGAGAAGACTCGCACCGATCTGGATCGGACGCTGCCATTCGGCCAGTACGAGCAGGAAGGCGAACGGCAGCAGCACGAGAAGTGTTGCCAGGAGGTGCCCGGCCGCCAGAGCCCACAATGCGCGGAAGAGCGCGAGGGGGCTCTTGTCCATGAGCCCGGCCGAAACGGCGAGCGGCCATCCCATTCCCGGATTGACGCCGTGGTAGAGACCGCTCGCAACAAGTGCGAGCCACAGCCAGCCAAGGGCCGGGCTCGCCTGCGTCCCATCTAGACCGACGGGTAGCAAAATGAGTCCGTCGAACAATCGCCGCCCTCGAGTCTGATCTGGTGCGCACGATATCCGTCGGGGAAGCTCACGAAATAGTCCTTGTCGAGCTCGAGACCGCCGTTGCGGCCGACATTGGCCATGACTTCCACGCCCGGAACCCCGTCGGGATAGAACTGGTCGTCCCAGGTGGAATAGAGCGAATTGGTCCAGTACACGCGCCGGCCGTCGCGGCTGATCTCGACCATCTGCGGGCCCGCCGCAAAGGCCTTTCCGTTCGGATGGGGCGTGCGCCGCGCGATGCCGCCGATGTGGACTGAGCCCGCAAGCTTCGGCTTTCTGGGATCGCTGACGTCGTACTGGCGCATCTCACCCGTCCCCCAGCACGAGACATAGAGAAACCGATCGTCCATCGACAGGTCGATGTCCGTCACCAGCGGCGGCACGGCGCCAAATCCCTGCAGCAGCGGCGGCAGCTTCTCCTTGGGCGCGGGTTCGGGAGGAATCGTCGCCGTCTTCTCGGCATGGAATTTTCCATCCTCGCGCCACCAGGTCCAGATCGACGCTTCGAGGTTGGTGGTGTCGACCACGACACCGACGAAACCATACTCGCGAACCGGATCGTGCGCCGGCCGCACCTCCAGCGCCATCTGATGATTGGCGCCGAGGTCGATGGTCTGGACGTTGCGACGGGCGCGAAGGTCCCAGAAGTGGAGACGATGGCCATATTTATTCGCAAGCAGATCTTCCGGGACGATCCCGTTCTCGAACTGCGGCGGTAACGCCCATTCGCTCGTCACCATGTAATCGCGCGGCAGATTCCACCAGAAATCATAATGCAGCGTCTGCGGGCCACGGTCGATCTCCCATCGTCCAAGAACTTCGAACGTCTCGCAATCCATGATGAAGACGCCCGGAGGTCCGTTGGTGCCGTCCTTGCCGCCGCCGCCCAGCGTGCTGACGTAAATGCCGTCCGGCCCGCAATGGATCGTGTGCGGCCGCGAGTAGCCGGTCTTCTTGAAGACCTCCTCTGGCTCGATGATCTTGTGGATCTTGGCTTTCGTCGGATCGGGCTTGGTGTCGATGATGTAGATCCGCGACGAGCGGAGCCCGGGGATGATGAGATAGCGCCGCTCGATGAAGGCGTGTCCGGCGAGCGGCGACAGGGCGGAGGAGCAAGCATTCCAGCCGAAATGATGAAACTCATCACCCTTGTTGGGCATCGTTACCGTGTGGACGATCTGGCTATAGGTCGGCGAACCCGGCTTGACGTCGATGACCGCAAGAGCATCCGGCTTTGAGAAATCCGGACTGAGCAGCAAGGTGTAAGCAAAGTTCTCCGCAGGCGCTTCCATCGCAAGCTTGGGCGATGCGTGAAAGGTGGGATCCGGCCTCATCGTCATGGCACTGCCTCCCTATTCTGTCGGTTTGCACCAACCTGGCTCGGGATAGTGGCAAAAGAAGAGCTGTTGCGAGATGTCTTGGGATTCTCCGCAAGGCGCCGGTTGGCACGCGTACAATATGCCATCGCCGGGCTGCGCGAAACTGGCGGAATCGCGTTGATTCGTCGCCGTCTGCCGGCGAAGTGAGGTTAGAGGGCGGCCTCTCTTTCGATGTCGTCCCCGCCTAGTGCGCAATTGCGCACGGGGCGGGGACCCATAACCCCAGGGAGTGGTTGTGAAGCGAGCTGCCAACTCCGAGTCTTCGTCAAACTTCTCCCTGTGGTTATGGGTCCCGGATCTGCGCGCGCTTGGGGCGCGCTTGTCCGGGACGACACTGAATGTTTGGCTCCGCTACTTCCCCCACCGGAGCGCCAGTGCGTCGCGCTCCTTGGCGAGCTCCAGCAGCCCCGCGCGCGTCGCCGGATGCAGCGGCTGCAGCGGATGGCGCACCGCCTCCGACTTGATCACGCCGCCGGCCTGCATCATGACCTTGCAGGCGATCAGGCCGCATTGGCGGTTCTCGTAGTTGATCAGCGGCAGCCAGCGCTCGTAGGCGACCTTCGCCTTTTCGCGATCGCCCGCGAAATAGGGATCGATGATCTGGCGGATGCCGTCGGGATAGCCGCCGCCGGTCATGGCGCCGGTGGCGCCGGCGTCGAGATCGGCGAGCAGCGTGATCGCCTCCTCCCCGTCCCAGGGGCCCTCGATGTCCTTGCCGCCCGCCTCGATCAGGCTGCGGAGCTTCGAGGCCGCGCCCGGCACCTCGATCTTGAAATAGCGGATGTTGGAAAACTCGCGCGACAGCCGCGCGAGCAACTCGACCGACAGCGGCGTGCCGGCAACCGGCGCGTCCTGGATCATGATCGGGATGTTGATCGCGCCGGAGAGCACCTTGAAGAATTCGACGATGCCTTTCTCGGGGACGCGGAAGGTCGCGCCGTGATAGGGCGGCATCACCATCACCATGGCGGCGCCGGCCGCCTCCGCCTGCTTGCTGCGCGCGGCGCATACGGCCGAGCTGAAATGGGTGGTGGTGACGATCACGGGAACCCGGCCGGCCACATGGTCCAGCACCGCATGCATCACCGTGTCGCGCTCGGCATCGGTGAGCACGAACTGCTCGGAGAAATTGGCGAGGATGCAAATGCCGTGCGAGCCGGCATCGATCATGAAATCGATGCAGCGGCGCTGACCCTCGAGGTCGAGCTCGCCGCGCTCGTCGAAGATGGTGGGCGCGACCGGGAACACGCCGCGATAGGGGCGTTGGGCCTTGTGTGGGGTGACCGGCATCGAACTCTCCATCCCTGATGTGTCTTGCGTCTGCCGCCGCGCCCGTGGGAGCGAGGCGGCACAGATGTACCCGCAGTGCCGAGCTGCGGCAATGCCCGCGCGACGTCCGATGGAAAGAGTACGAAAATCAGGCGCTCTTCACGGCGCCCAGGAAACCCTCGACCGCGACGCGAAGACGATCGGCATCCGCCGACATCTTCTTGACGGACTCCGACAGCACCGTGCCGGCATTGCCGGTCTCCTGGTTGAGCCTGGCGACGCTGCCGATGGTATCGGTGACCTCGCGGGTGCCCTGGGCCGCCTGCTGGAAGTTGCGCGAGATCTCCGTCGTGGCCGCGCGCTGCTGTTCGACCGCGGCGGCAATCGCCGTCATCTTCTCGTCGATGCCGCCGATGGCGCCGCCGATCAACCGGATCGCGGCGACCGCCTGGCCGGTCGCGCCTTGGATCTCCTCGACCTGGCGCGAGATCTCTTCCGTCGCCGTCGCGGTCTGCGCCGCAAGGCTCTTGACCTCGCCTGCAACCACCGCGAAGCCGCGGCCGGCCTCGCCGGCGCGCGCGGCTTCGATGGTGGCGTTCAATGCCAGCAGATTGGTCTGGGCCGCGATCGCGTTGATCATCTTCACGACCTCGCCGATGCGGCTCGCCGTCTGATCGAGGATCTCGACCGTCGCATTGGTCTGCTCGGCCTGGGCCACGGCCTCGCGGGCCTCCCGCGCGCTCGACTGCACCTGCGCGGAGATCTCGCCCACGGATGCGGAGAGCTCCTCCGTCGCGGCGGCGATGGTTTCGAGATTGTTGGTGGCCTGCTCGGCTGCCGAGGAGACTGCCGCGGTCTGGCTGCTCGATTCCGAGACCAGCGAGCGCACGCCGCTTGCGGTGGCGTCGAGCTCCCGCGTCGAGGCCGCGACGCTCTGGATCACCGCCTCCACCGTATCGTCGAAGCTGCGGCAGGCGGCGTCGACGGTGCCGGAGCGGGCGAGCTGCAGCGCCTGCTGCGATTCGCGTTCCTTACCCAGCCGCTCCGCGGTCGCCGCGCTCTCGCGCAGGCTTTCGAGCGCAGCCGCCATGGTGCCGAACTCGTCGGGATGCCGCGATTGCGGCACCGGCGTCGCATAGTCGCGGACGCTGATGCGGGCGATGGCGTCGAGGATGGCGCGCACCGGGCGCATCAGCCGGTTGCGCACCACAAACACGCCCGCGACAGTCACGGCCAGTGCGAGCAGGAAGCCGAAGGATTGCACGATGAGATTGGTGAGGGCTTTCGCCTGAACCGCCTCCGCGTGCGCGATCGACAGGTCGAGCGCCTTGCTCGCGACCGCGACGATCGACGCGAACGGAGCCTGGCACAACGTGTTCCATTCCGCGGCGGGCATCGCGGGCCGGCCGCTGCCGTCGAAGCCCTTGGTGATCTCGCCGATCTGCTTGAGGGCGCCGTCAGTCTTGGCCCTCGCCTCCTTGGCCGTGTTGACGAGGTCGGCCGGCACGTCAGGCGCAGCCAGCAGCTCCTCCATGCCGGTCCAGCCGGCGGCGACGACGCCGTTCCATCCGGCCACGGTCTGCTTCTGGGCATCGTCGAGCGGCTTGCTGGCGTTGACGTTCGGCCGCAGGGTCGAGCACTGGATGCCGTAGCGGTCGCGCACCTGCCAGGCGAGGCGACGGGCCTGGATCATGCGGGCGATGTAAGGATCGTTCATCCAGGCGCGGTTCGACACCGCGGTGGACGCGAGATTGGCGGTCTCGATCACCTTGGTGACCGCATCGTACCAGGGCGCGGTCCGCTCCAGCTTGCGCTCGGCGCGCGGCAGCTTGGCCTCGTCGTAGAACAACTGGAATTTTGGCGCGGCCTCGCTCCAGCGCTGCTTCAGCGTGCTGGCGAGCTCGTCGCGGCGGGCGAATTCGACGGTGGAGAGCGCCGCGCTGATGGCGTCGAAGCCGGCCTGTTCCGCCTTCTCGGCAATGCCGAGCTTGGCGCGCGGGTCGTCCTCGACGAGCAGGGCGCTCTGGGCATCGCCACGATTGCTGCGCAGGGCAACCACGCCATGGAAGATCGACTTGTCGGCATTCGCGAGCCGCTCGGTCTCCAGACTGTCGCTATAGCGGCCGAAAGCCCCGACCATCTGGATGGCCGTGCTGGTCAGCGCGCCGGCCGCCAGCAGCGTCATCAGGACCAGGAGAAGCGTGCTTACCGATTTCTTAAAAATGGACATGGGTCAAGGGGCCTAACTCTCCGGAGAGGCCACCTTGCACCGCCACGTGCCAATGTTTCGTTAAGGTTTGAGTTGAATCGAAACGATCCAACCTGCACGCATTCGGAATACTATCCTATTCTGGTGAAATCCGGCGGGCGGCGCTCCGCAAACGCCGTAAACGCCTCGCGCGCTTCGGCGGTGCGCAGGCGCTGCGCGAACTGCTCGCCTTCGGCCTGCATCTGCGCGACCAGCGCCTCGCCGTTGCGCATCAGCCGCTTGGTCGCGATGAGAGCCCCGGCCGGCTGGCGGGCGAGACGCTGCGCCAGCGCAAGCGCTTCCGCATCCAGCTTGTCGAGCGGCACCACACGGTTGGCGAGGCCCCATTCCAGCGCCGACCTGGCCGGCACGGTTTCGCCGAGCGCGAACATCTCGTAGGCGCGGGCGTAGCCGATGCGCGCCGGCATCAACAGGCTGGAGGCGGCTTCAGGCACCAACGCGAGGCTGACGAACGGCGTCGATAATTGCGCGTTGTCGGCGAGCACGACGAGATCGCAATGCAGCAGCATCGTGGTGCCGACGCCGACGGCACGGCCCTGCACGGCCGCGACCAGCGGCCGGGTGCAGCGCGCCAGCGACTGGATGAAGCGCACCACGTTGCGGCTGCCTTCGGACTTGCCGGCCGCGACGGCCGCGAACTCGCCGACGTCGTTGCCGGCGGTGAACATGTCGCCCTCGCCGCGGATCAGGATCACGCGGGCGGATGGGTCGAACTCGGCGGATTCGATCGCGTCGGCAAGCTGGCCGTACATCGCATCCGTCAGCGCGTTCTTCTTGTCGGGGCGTGCCAACGTGAGGGTGAGAATTCCGCCGCTGTTCTCGATCCGGACCTGCTCGGTCATTGGTCTGCTCCGTTTTGTTCGTCTGAACGTCTTGGAAACTTGTCCTGAATGCTCGTCAGCCAGCGTGCGACGATGTCGATTTCCGCGGCCGTGAAACCTTCCGTCAGCGCCGCATTGACCTCCGCCGCGCTGGTCTTGGCCTGCGCCAGCGCGGTGCGCCCCTTCGGCGTCAGCCAGATGCGAAAGGCGCGGCCGTCCTCGCGATCGGCCCGCCGCTCGACCAGCTTCGCAGCCACCGTCCGGTCGACGAGACCGGAAATGCCGGCCGGTCCCATGTCGAGCGCCGCCCCAGCCTCGCCCATCAGCGCGCCATCCTGCTTGCCGAGAATGAACAGCAACCCCGCCTGCGCCGGCGTCACCGCGCTCTCGGGCCGCGCCGCCATCCAGCGCTGCAGCCGGCGCTGGGCGACACTCAGCAGGTAGATCAGCCGATGGTGCCGCGCGTCGTCCGTTTTATTTCGCATGCGAAATAGATAATCGAGCGCAAGCGCGTTGTCAAACGGCCCTCCTCGTTATGGCGCGCAGGTAAAGCTCGCCGCTTCCGTCACCGGGCCGCTCTTGTAGTGCGGCCAGGCCGGCCAGCGGCACAGCGGCAGCGCGCGCGTCGCTGCAAACGAGGGCGCCTCGACCTTCTGCTCCCTGACCTCTAAGTCGCCGGGCGCTTTGCCGTGCTCGACCCAGTCGACCAGCACGCTCAGCATGTCGACATTGGCGGGCGCGCCGGAGCCGACATGGTCGACGCCGGGCGCGGTGTAGAGGCGCGCGAACTCCGCGGTCTCGGCCTTGCCCATCTTGCGCTCGACGCTCTCGAAATAACGGATGCCGGCATAGGGGCTCTGGGCGTAGTCGGCCATGTGCTCGAGCACGATCAGGCGGCCGCCCCGCGCCCGGAACCGGCTGAGATCGGGATCGGTGGAATCCATCAGGTTGGACACTTCGAGCAGCCTCGCCTTGTGGTCCTCCACCTTGTAGGTGGTGACGTCGAGCTTCGGATCGCGCGCGAAGACATATTGGATGCCGCCGGCGCCGTAGATCCAGGCGATGCCGTTGTTCGGCGCGGGCGGCTGCGCCGGCGGCGCGGTGCCGAGCCACCAGGAGACCCAGCCGCCGGTCGGCCCGACCGCGGGGATGTCCTCGCCGGAGACGCCCCAGCCCGGATAATCGTCGAGACCATTGGCGAGCGCGAAGGGGAATTTGTAGGTGGCGTGCAGCGTGTTCACCGCCTTGATCTGTGCATCGGTGAGACACTGGTCGCCGCTCTGCCCGGCCGCGCAGCGCAGCGTCTCGACCTTGAACGCCGCCTTGCAGCCGACGGGATCCTGCACCAGCGCATCGTCGGAGCCGTCGGCCTTGTCGCAAGCCGCGCGCACGGCCTCGCCCACGAGCTTGACCTGCGCCGGGTTGATCCAGCCCTCGCTCATGGTGACGAGACCCGAACGCGTGCCGGCATGCTGCAGCCCGACCCAGTTGATCACGGGCACGCGGGCGAAGATGCCGTCGAAATCGTCGGGATAGCGCTGCGCCATGGTGAGGCCTTCGCGGCCACCCTCTGACGAGCCCATGAAGTACAGCTTCTCCGGCTTCCTGCCGTAGGCACGCTGCATCAGCCCGACCGCGGCGTCGCGCACCTTCTTGTAGGCGCGATGGGCGAAATTCTCGAACGCCTCGTCATTCAGCGCAAACACCTGCGGCGGCTCGCCCTGCTTGGTCTCGTGGCCGGAGTCGGTGCCGTAGGTGACGAAGCCGCGCGCCAGCGGCGAGGGCCTGTCGAAGGGATAGGCCGGCGGCAGGGCAAGGCCCGTGATCAGCACACCGTTGAAGCCGCCGCCGCCATATTGCAGCGAGCGCCCGTTCCATTCGACGGGAAGGTTGACCTGGAATTTGATCGGTGGCGCCTTGGGATCGGTGGGATCGATATGGCCGTGCACCTTGCAGAAGCGCGGATTGGCCGGCGTGATGCGTGCTGACGGCGTCGGCCCGCGCTCGGCCACGGCCAATTGCGACGGCGCCTGCAGGGTCGCGGAATCGATCTTCACGGCGTCAGCGCCGCCGAGGAGTCCCTTGCAGACGGTCTCCGCGTCTTCCGTCAATGTCGCGGCGCACGCGGCGTTCGCGCTCAACGCAGCTGCGGTCCCCACGAGCCATGCGCATAGCCTCGCCCTCGTCAGCGTCATCGTTTCCACCCAGCTTTTGTTAGTTCGATCTGTCCGGAGATCGCATTGAATGCGACCTCCCGATCGCCGTCAACAACGCAGGTTTGTCGTCTTGACGCGTTTTCTAGATGCGAACCGGTATCCCCTTCGCTCGAGAACGCTTCAGTGCTCGAACACCAGCCGCGCGCCGACCGTTCCCTCGAGGCCGCGGATCTGCTGCAGCAGCTCGCCGGAATCCTGACCACCGAGATCGGCGTCGAGCACGACGTAGCCGAGGTCGCCGGCGGTCTCCAGATATTGGGCGGCGATGTTGATGTCGCGCTGGAGGAAGACCTCGTTCAGCCGCCGCAACATGCCCGGCACGTTGCGATGGACATGGCTGAATCGTGCGCCGGAGGGACGAAGATGCAGCTGCACCTCCGGGAAGTTGACCGCGCCCATGGTCGAGCCGGTAATGAAATAGTCGACCAGTTTTCGCGCGACTTCCCCACCGATGCGCTCCTGCGCCTCCTCAGTCGAGCCGCCGATATGGGGGGTGAGGATGACGTTCTCGATGCCCTGAATGGGACTATTGAAACGATCGGCATTCGACGAAGGCTCGACGGGAAAGACGTCGACGGCCGCACCGGCGAGATGACCGTCGCGCAAGGCGCGCGCCAGCGCATCGAGATCGACCACGGTGCCGCGGCTGTTGTTGATCAGAAACGAGCCCGGCTTCATCGCCCGCAGCTCCCTCTCGCCGATCATGCCCGCAGTCTCCGGCGTCTCCGGCACGTGCAGGCTGACGACGTCGCTCTGCGCCAGCAGATCTTCCAGCTTCTCGACCGGCTCGGTGTTGCCGTGGCGAAGCTTGTCGGTGCGGTCGAAATAGATCACGCGCATGCCCATGGCTTCGGCCAAGGTGGAAAGCTGCGAGCCGATATTGCCGTAGCCGACGATGCCAAGCGTGCGGCCGCGCACCTCGCGGCTGCCGGTCGCCGACTTGTCCCAGCCCCCGCCATGGGCCGACACCGAGCGCGGAAAGATCCGGCGCAGCAGCATCACGATCTCGCCGATCACGAGCTCGGCGACGCTGCGCGTGTTGGAGAACGGAGCGTTGAAGACGGGAATACCGCGCTTGCGCGCCGCCGAAAGATCGACTTGGTTGGTGCCGACGCTGAAGCAGCCGACCGCGAGAAGCTGGCCGGCCGCCGCCAGAACCTCATCCGTGATCTGCGTGCGCGAACGGATGCCGAGCAGCGACACGCCCTCGAGCGCGTGCCGCAGATCCGCGCCGTCCAGCGCCTTGGTCAGCCGTTCGACATTGGTGAAGCCGGCGCTCGCGAACAGGTCGACAGCGCTATCATTCACGCCTTCGAGCAGCAGCGCCTTTGCGCTTCGCTCAGGGCTTTGGCCTGGGGCGGACATGGCATCTCCTAAAAATGGCGGCTTTGCCGCAGCTCATAGACCGCGGGCGACACGCAGCACAATAGGGAACGGATACGGGGAGAAGACGGCCGGAGCCGAGGATGCGCTTGGCATCCCAGAGCTCGGTCAAATCACATAGAACCCGTGCGTGCCGTCACGGCGGAGCTGCTCGACGAGGCCGTATTCCCAATCGAGATAGGCCTGCATCGCAGCTTCGGCCACATCGGTGCCTTCATAGGGCCGCCGGTAGCGGTGTGCCGGATCCGGCTTCGGCAAGACGTGCGGCGGGCCGACATCGAGCGCGCCGTCATAGCCGCCCTCGAGCACATAGACTTCCCAGCCCATCTGCGCCAGCCAGGATGCCGTCATGTCGGCGCGCACGCTTTTGTCGTCGGTCAGGACGATGCGCGCGCCGCGCACGGGCGCGGCCATGTCCGTTTCCTGCACGAGCTGGCCGCCAGGATAATGGCGGAAGCCGGGGAGATGCCCTGCTGCATAGTCCTCGGCATCGCGCACGTCGAAGCGATACAGCGTGCGATCGGTCTCTGCGACCAGCGCAGCCATCTCGTTCGGTCCGATATGGCGGACACCGGCGCGATAGGCGACATCGCGGGCATTGGCCAGACCGCCCTCGAACGGGCCGATCCCGCCGCGCCTGTCGGCGCCGTGATCGAGCCCGTGGCGCGCCAGCGTCCAGCCGATGGTGCCGTTGCGCAGCGCCCGCACCTTGTTGGGCACGCCGGCATTGATCAGCGATTGCGTGCCGATGATGGAGCGGGTGCGGCCGGCGCAATTGACGATGATCGTCGTTTCAGGATCGGGCGCGGCCCGGCCTGCCCGCAGCACCAGCTCCGCGCCGGGCACGCTGACCGAGCCCGGGATGTTCATGGTCGCGTATTCGTCGAAGCGGCGGACGTCGAGGATGGCGATGTTGGCCTTGTCGGCGATCAGCTTCGCCACCTCATCGGCACTCAGCGAGGGCGTGTGGCGACGCGACTCGACCAGCTCGCCGAAAGCCTTGGAATAGGAATTGACGTCCTCGAAAACCTCGAAGCCCGCATCGCGCCACGCCTTCAGCCCGCCCTCGAGTGCGCTGACATTGCTGTAGCCGAGTGCAGCCAGACGCTCGGCGCCGGTCGCAACCAGCCCCTCGCCGTCATCATAAAGCACAATCGCCACGTCCTTACGCGGCAGCCGCACCTCGGCCTCCACTGCGATCCGGTCCGCGGCCATGTTGGCCGCGAACAGCGGATGGCCGATGGCAAAGGCAGCCTCGTATCGGAGATCGAGCAGCGCGATTTCTTCGCGCAGGAGCAGCGCGCGGCGGATATCGGCGGGGGTGACGATCGGAAGCTTCATGGCGAAAACCTGACAAGGACGTGCCACGGGCTTTTGAACGATTGTCGAGGTGTTGGCTAGCCTCTTCGGCTGCAACTCACTCGCCCGGAACGAGCCGCCCAAGCGGCGCCTGCGCCGGGCGCCGCAGCTTGCGGCGCGACAGATAGAGCAAAATGCCGGTGACCGAGAACAGCGGCATCAGGGCCGCGGCAATCATGAAGGCGAGCTTGCCGGGCCAGCCCAGGACCGCGCCGCGATGGATATCGAGCATGTTGGCGATGATCTTCTCGCCGAACGTCTTGTCGGCGTAACGTTCGGCGGAGGCGACCTGACCGGTGACGGCATCGATCCGGAATTCATCGCGCGTGGTGTCCAGCGTCGAATCCTTCCCCCACGACCGGATCCGTATCGCCGTGCCAGGCTCCGGCGGCAGCGTCAGCAGAGCCCTGGCAAAGCGGTCGCCCTCCTCACGCCGGAACGTCGTCCATGCCAGGTCGAACCCGATCGGCTGAGCCGACTCGGAACGAGCCGCCGCACGCGGCGCCTTCGCGGACATTCTTGGCTGCATCTTCGCGGCAGAGACTTCTGGACGCGACAGCAGCCAGACGACGCCGTCCTTGTACCAGTCGAACGAGTACCACAGGCCCGTGAGCGTCATCACCAGATAGACCGGAAGAACCCAGGTGCCGATCACCGCATGCAGCGAGCGATGCAGCCCGCGTCCGCTGAGACCGAGATTGGGTTTGAGCCACATCTTCACGCTGCGCACGCGGCGGGGCCAGCGCAGCACGAGGCCCGAGACCAGCATGACGATCAGGCCGAGCGCGGCCACACCGGTGATCTGGCGTCCCCAGCCCTTGGCATCGCCAGGGATCAGCAACCAGCGATGCAGCTTCCGAACCGTCGCGAAGAACGCCTCGCCACGCGGCGCACCCAGCACGCGCGCATCATAGGGGTCGACATAGAGCGAATTCGGCCGCTCGCCCTGCTCGTCGCGCGCGAAGCGGACCCGCACGGCCGCAGTCGGATCGCTCGACAACATGACGGCCGAGACCTGACCGAAATTTTGCCCCGCCCCCAGCCGCGCGACCAGCTCGTCCGGCATCAGCGCCGGCATCTCGCGCGGCACGACGTGCAAGATGCCGGCGTTGAGATGATCGACGATCTCGTCCTCGAAACTCATGATCGCGCCGGTCAGCGCGATCAAGGCTAGCAGCAGCGCGAGCACCAGGCCTGCGATGGAATGGACCTGGAGCAGGACAGTTTTGATCATGTGCCCGGGCCGCGCGGCCATGGCTAGAACTTCACCGTCGCCGAGAGAGACACCCGGCGCGCGTCGCCGATAGCGACGTTTAAATTATTCACGGCTGAGGGATAGTAGACCGTGTCGAACAGGTTCTTGACGTTCACCTGGTACACCACCGGAAACTGCTCGTGTTTCGTCTCGTAAGTCGCAAAGAGGTCTGCGACGACATAGGACGGCAGGAAGAAGCTGTTGATCGAATCGCCGGGACGGTCGCCGACATAGCGCGCGCCGCCGCCGAGACGGAGCTGGCCGGGCAAGGCGGTGCTGAAGTCGTAGACCAGATAGAGCGAAGCGGTGTTCAAGGCGACGTTTTGCAGCTTCTTGCCGAGCAACGTCAGATCCTCGGAGGCCGTCACGCGGGCGTCAGTATAGCCATAGCTCCCAATCAATGCCCAACCGTCGATGAGCCTGCCGGTGACGTCGATTTCGAGGCCGCGCGAATGAGCGCGGCCGACGGTGTGAAGCTCCACCACGCCCGCGCTGTTCGTCTTCGTCGTTTGCACATTCTTCTTGTCGAGGTCGTAGAATGCGACGGTCCCGGAGATGCGCTGGTTGATGTCGAACTTCACGCCGGTCTCGTACGACACACCCTCCTCGGGCGCGACCCTGGAGTCGATCACCACGCCGATCGGCGCAATCGTCGAGTTCGGCTTCAGCGATTCGGTGTAGCTCGCATAAAGCGAGATCTGGTCGGTCAGCTTGAAAATCGCGCCGCCAAGCGGGAGCACCTTGTCTTGCGACACGTTTGTGTTGGTGTTGAACGGCTTTCCGCGTCCGGCGATCTGATCGTAGTCCATATAGCGCACACCACCGACCAGTGCGAACCGCTCGGTCAGATGCAGCGTGTCCTGGAAGAACAGCGACCACTGGCCAAGCTTGTCGGTCTGGGCGCTGTCGGGGTTCGACACCCTGGTTCCAGGCCCGATCAGCCCATAGACAGGATCGTAGACGTTGAAGGCGGGAGTTGTCTGCCGGATCAAGACGTCGCGGTAGATCGTGCGATACTGACCGTCGCCGCCGAATAGCACCTCGTTGCGCATGTCGCCGAGCCAGAAGCCGCCCGAGACATAGGATGTCCCATAGCTGACATTGCTCAGCGAGCTTCCCGTGCCGTCATTGCTGCGCGTCTCGACGCCGGTCGTGAAATTGATGCCGGTGATGCGGAGCTGGTTGGCGCTGAAGGTTTCGGTGTTGTAGCTGTAGCCTGCGTAGAGCTTCCAATCCTGGTTGAAACGGTGCTCGACCGAAGCCTGGATCAGATCGGACGTGCCCCAGGTGTTGTTGAAAGACTCATCCAGTCGGCGCGTAGCGGGCACGGCCAGCGGCGCCTTCGTCACCGGATTGAACGCGGTGCCGCGGTCGAACGGATAGATGAACTCGCGGTGCTCGTAGTTCAGCTGCACCGTGGTGTCCTGGCCGTACCACGCGAGCGAGGGCGCAACCAGCATCTCGCGGTGACGACCGAAATTCCGCCAATAATCCTCGCTGACGCCGTAGCCGATGAAACGATAGGCGAGCCCCTGGTCGCCGATCGGACCGGTGACGTCGAGCAGGCCGTCGGCACCGGTCTTGGAGGCACTGAAGGCCGAGCCGAGCAGCGTGACCGAGCCGTGCTGATAGAGCTCGGGCCGCTTGCTGATGGTGTTGACGATGCCGCCGGGATCCATGATGCCGTAGAGCAGCGAGGCCGGGCCTTTCAGCACCTCGACGCTTTCGACCGCAGGATTGAGACTGCGGCCCTGCACCAGCGGCATGCCGTTGCGCATGATCGATCCGTCGCGGTTGTCGCCGAAGCCACGGCGGATCACCGCGTCCTGGCTGCCGGCGAGCGTGTTGGTCTGGGTGACGCCGGAGACGTTGCTCAGCGCGTCGTCGATGTTGCGCGGGAGCTGGTCTTTCAGCACCTGCGCGGGCACAACGTTGACGGCCTGCGAGGTGTCGAGCGGCGAGGCGCCGCTGCGTAGCGTAGTCGCACTCGGCATCGCGCGGTAGCCGAGCTTGGCGGCTTGCTGTGCGGCGGCTTCGGCAGCGGCGCGCTCCGACAGCGTCGGCGCCGCGGGTGCGGGATTGCGGCTGGGCTGGCGGCGCGCCGCCGTTTGCGTGCGGCGTGACGACTGCTCCGATGCACGTGCCGGCTTCGGTCGTGGCACCGGCGCCTCCACCGTCACCGGCGGCAGAGCCGATTGCGCCTGTGCGCTCGTCGTGATGGAGGGATATTCGATGAGCAGCACCGCTGCTCCCATGAGAAGACCTGCACGGCTCTTGCCGGCACGAGTTCGATGGCCGTTGTCACGTTGGCCATCCACGAAGGCACGCACTTTCATTCCACTTCAAGTCAGGAGCATTGAAGTGTGCGCCTGTAACAGCCGCCGCGATCAAGGAGAACCGTAGCCGAGCTTGAATCGCTCTAGTGTTGAATTGTTCTAAGAGGAGGCGGATGCTGGACAGCAATCATGAATTGCCGGTACACCGCGCATGACACGCTGCACGCGAAATCGCGAGAGCGTGGCCCGATATTTCACGATCACGCGATGGCGGGAGCGATCAACTCGTCGAGCTTCCGCTTGAACGCACTGCCGTCCGACAAAGCGCGGAGCGGCGGACGCACGCGCAGCCAACCTGCATCGCCGGTCTGCGCCGCGAGGATCGCCTTCAGCGTTGCGACCAGGGAGGGCGTCTTCAGCACGACGTCGACCGCCGCCTGCATGCGCGCTTCGACGTCCTTGCCGTCGAGCATGCCCTTGACCAGCTCGGGCACGACGTTGGCCATGCCGCAGATGGTGCCGGCGCCGCCCGCGGCAATCGCGCGAGTGATATCGGCTTCGTTGCCGACGGTGATGGCGAGCTCGGGCGCGGCGGCACGGAATGCCTTGAACTGCTTGAAGTCGCCGCTGGAGTCCTTCAGGCCGGCAACCACTTGGCCGTAGCGCTTGCGCAGGCTTGCGGCGACTGTCGTCGGGATCGCAACGCCCGAGACTTGCGGAATGTGGTAGAGCGAGGCGCGCAGACGATCGTCGGCAACACCGTCGATGACGGCGGCAAAGGCATCCTCGATGCCTTCAGGCGTGACACTCCGATCGAAATAGGGCGGCAGCAGCAACACGTGGCGCAGGCCGAGGCCGAGCACGGCGCGCGTCAGCGCAATGCTGTCCGTGATGGCAGGAAAGCCGCCGCCGATTCCGATGCGCTCCGCCGCGATCCCGGCCCTGAGCATCGCCTCGATCGTCGCGATCCGTTCGGCGGCGTTGAATGAGGTCCCCTCGCCGGTGGTGCCGAACAGCACGACGCCGTCGACGCCCTTGCCGAAGAGGTGCTTGGCGTGAGAGGCGAGCTTGGCGGCGTCCACACTGCCGTCCGTCGCCAGCGGCGTCGCCGACGCCACCCAGAACCCGCGAATCGCCTCGGTCATCACACCACCCTTTGCTGCCGCCCCCGGCTAAGCCGCTGATCTTCAAAGATCTTCCGGACTTGTCGAGGCCTTGTTTTCACTTTACTTTCGCCCTTGTACCTTACATACAACGTTGATGCAAATTCTCCGCGCCATGTGCGCGGCCAGATCTTGAGGAGGTCTCGCATGGACATGGTGACCCCCACCGGACGCCCCGACCAATTGCTCGGCGTGTTGCGCGACAGGCTCGGCGCGGCGGCGGTGCTTGTTGGCACAGATGTGCCGGCGCGCAATTGCAACGACTGGAGCGCGAGCCTGCCGCAGACGCCGCGCGCGGTGATCCGCCCCGTCGATGCGCAGGGCGTTGCCGACGCGATTGCGACCTGCCGGCAGGCGCATTTGCCGTTCGTGCCGCAGGGCGGACTGACCGGACTGTGCCGCGGCGCTTCGCCGGAAGCTGGCTGGGTCGCAATCTCGCTGGAGCGCATGACCGGCATCGAGGAGATCGATCGCGCCTCGATGACGATGACGGTGAAAGCCGGCACGCCGCTGGAGACGATCCAGAAGGCGGCCGACGAAGCCGGCTTCTTCTTTCCGCTCGATCTCGGCTCGCGCGGCTCCTGCGCGATCGGCGGCAATCTCTCGACCAACGCCGGCGGCAACCGCGTGATCCGTTACGGCATGACGCGCGAGCTGGTGCTTGGTCTCGAAGTGGTGCTGCCGGACGGCACCATCATCACCAGCCTCAACAAGCTGATGAAGAACAATGCAGGCTATGACCTGAAGCATCTGTTCATCGGCTCGGAAGGCACCCTCGGCATCATCACCCGCGTGGTGCTAAAACTGTTCCCGAAGCCGCGCTCGACCATGGCCGCGCTGTGCGCGCTGAAGGATTATGCCGCGGTGATCGCGCTGCTCGACGCCGCGCGCTCAGGGCTCGGCCCGCTGCTGTCCGCCTTCGAAGTGATGTGGCCGGATTATTGGGACGTGATCACGAATCGCGCCGGCGTGAAGCCGCCGGTCGCCCCAGGCCACGGTCTCTACGTGCTGGCGGAAGCGCAGGGCACCGACGAGAGCGTGGATGCGCCGCGCTTCCAGAGCTGGCTCGAGGAGCTGATGGAGCGCGGGCTGCTGGCGGATGCCGCGGTGGCGCAATCGCTGGCGCAGACGCAGAGCTTCTGGCGCGTGCGCGACATCTGCGCCGAGTTCGGCCAGGTGCTGGGGCCGCACATCTCCTACGACATCGGCCTTGCGGTGGCACGGATGGACGAGTTCGTCACACGCTGCAAGGCCGCGCTCGCTGCAGGCATCAAGGGTTGCGAGAGTGTCTATTACGGCCATATCGGCGACGGCAATCTGCATCTCGTCGCCTGGGTCACCGGCCTTTCCGTCGCGCAGCAGCCGAAGGAGGAGATGGACGCGATCATCTACGGTCTGGTCCGCGAGCTCGGCGGCAGCGTCTCCGCCGAGCACGGCATCGGCACCTTGAAGAAGCAATGGCTGGGCCATGCGAGGGGCGAGGCCGAGATCGCGCTGATGCGCACGCTCAAGGCGGCGCTCGACCCCGATCACCTGCTCAATCCCGGCAAGGTGATCTGAACGCACCATGCGATCGCTCAAGCTCGATACGCCGAAATCGCTGTCGCAGCGGGTGATGCTGCGGCTGCGCCAGGCCATCATCGACGGCGAGTTCGCGTTAGGCGCTGCCATCTCCGAGGAGATGGTGGCCAACTCCTTCGGCGTCAGCCGCACGCCGGTGCGCGAAGCCATGGGCCAGCTGCAGGCGCAGGGACTCGTGGTGATCCGACCCCAGGTCGGCAGCTTCGTCTTCACGCCGAGTGCGGACGACATCCATGCGCTCTGCACCTTCCGCATTGCGCTCGAGCCCAAGGCCGCCGAGCTCGCCTTCGGCAATGACCGCGACGGCGCGATTGCGTCCATGGGCGCCGCGATCGCGGCGATGGAGCCGGCCGTCGCGGCAAAGGACAACATCGCCTATGGCCGCGCCGACACCGCTTTTCACGAGGCGCTGTTCGCCCATTGCGGCAACCGCTATCTCGCCGAATCCTATCAGCTCGTCTCCGGCCGCGTCGCCGCGCTCCGCACCAATCTGACCTCGCCGATCGACGTGCGCACCCGCACTTCCTTCGACGAGCACCGCAAGCTGCTCGATCTGTTCGCGCGCGGCGAGTTCGCCGGCTTCGAAGGCCTGATGACGACGCACATCACGAATTCGGGAATGGTCTATGCCACGGCGCTGAAGGTGGATTGAGCGCGTCTACCGCTTCTCCTTCGATCCCGGCCTGTCCAGAAAATCCAGAGCGGTGTTGATCTGCTCGAGCTGGTGCTCGATTCGGTCGCGATCCTCCACCGATGGCGCCGTTTCGAGCTGTTCGACCAGCTTCTGCTTCCGCATCAGCAAGTTCTCTATGACCGTACCCACGATTCCCCCATCGCCAGAGGCGACGTCACGAGCGCCGAAACGATGGAGGCGCGCGCAACCCGGGCCCGCGTCGAACCCTTCATCTGAATGTTGCTGGGAGCGATTGGTTCCTCCGGCGCCGTGCCGGATCGCACTACTTCTTGGTGATATTCCAGTAGACCGGGACCGCCCCCTTTACGAGGCCGTCAACGTTGCTGCGTACCGCCCGCACTAGATAGAGCTGTGCAGCAGGCCAATACGGCACATAGTCGACGGCGCGGAGCTGGAGGTCGGCTGCGATCTTCTTTTTCTGCTCGGGATCTGTCGCCAACGCGAATTCGTTGCGCAGCTTTTCGATCTGCTCGTCGCAAGGCCAGCCGAACCAGGCCTTGTCGCAGTTTGCGCGCAGCCCCAGGTGGCCGACCGGCTCGAACATGTCGGCGCCCGTCGGTCCCGACATGAACAGCGACCAGCCGCCCTTGTCGACGGTTTCCTTGGACGCGCGGCGTCCGACCAGCGTGCCCCAGTCCATCGCCTGCGGCTCGACCTTGAGGCCGATCTGGCGCATCATCTGCTCGGCGACGAGGCTGAACGTATTCGTCGGTCCGCTCTCGGTCGCGTGCAGCACCACGACCGGCGTACCATCATAACCGCTGTCGGCGATCAGCTTCTTAGCCTTTTCGATATCGGGCTTGGTCCAGCCGGCAGCCGTGAAATAGGGCGACGAGCACATGTAGAAGCTCGGGCAGCTCTTGTAGAGCTTGGGGTCGCTGACATAGGCTCGCGCGAACTTGTCCTGGTCGATCATGTAGCTGATCGCCTGCCGGACCTTTGGATTGTTGAACGGCGGGACCGAAATGTTCATGCGGAACACCATCTGCATGCCGAGCGTGTCCTGCGGCATCGTCTTGATGTCGGGATTGCCGGCAAGCGTCGGCAGGAAGTCCGGCGGCACCTCCTCGAAAATGTCGATCTCGCCGGCCTGGAGTGCATTGAGCGCGGTCTGCGCATCCGGGATGTAATGCCATTCGACCCGGTCGACCTTGGCGAGCTTACCGCCGGCAAGCCCGCTCGCCGGCTCCGCGCGCGACTTGTAGGACGGGCTCTTGACGTAAACGACCTTGGAGCCCGGAACCCACTCGTCCTTCTTCATGATGAAGGGACCCGAGCCGGTCGCATCCGTGATGGCGGTATCCGCCGGCGTCGCAGCGATCCCCTTCGGCATGATGAAGGGCACGTTGGAGCTCGGCTTGGAGAGCGCCTCGATCACCAGCCCCCACGGGCGCTTGAGCTTCAGTTCGAAGGATTTTTCGTCCCTGACCGTCAGGCTGTCGCTGACGGAGGCAAGCTGTTGGCCAAGGCCATCGCGCTGCCACCAGCGCTTCAGCGATACGACCGCATCCTCCGCGGTGACCGGCTGGCCGTTGCTGAAGGTCAGGCCGCCGCGCAGCGTGAAGGTGTAGGTGAGTTGATCGCTGCCGATCGCAAAGGACTCCAGCATCTGCGGCTGCGCGACGAGCTTCTCATCCAGCGAGAACAGCGTGTCGTACACCATATAGCCGTGGTTACGAACCATATAGTCGGACGTGATCACGGGATCGATCTGCTTGAGATCGCCGAAGGGGCGGATCTTGAGCACCGTCTCCGCAACGGCAGGCGATATTGCACCCAGCCAGCCTGCCGCCATCATGACCGCAAATATTCCGTTCGGCGATCTCATTTGATACTCCTCCCGTTTTCTGTTTCTAGGCAACTGCGTCGGGGGCTACTGCCCGGCCCGGACCCGGCGCGTCGAAGCGTGGCAGCGATCCTGCGTGATGACAGGCGACGGCATGGCCGGGCGTGACTTCAGTCATCGCCGGCGCCGCTTGCGCGCAAATGTCCGTCGCGAACGGACAGCGCGTGCGAAAGCGGCATCCGGACGGCAGCGAAGCGGCGCTCGGCACCTCGCCTTCGAGAGCCGCGCGGCGGCGCCGGTTGCGCGGGTGGACCGCAGGGACGGAATCGATCAACGCCCGCGTATACGGATGCACCGGTGCAGCGAACACGGCTTTCGCCGGCCCCTGCTCGACGATGGCGCCGAGATACATCACCGCCACGTCGTCCGCGAGATAGCGCACCACGGCGAGATCATGCGAGATGAACAGATAGGAGATCCCGATCTCGCGCTGGACATCCTTCAGGAGATTCAGGATCTGGGAGCGGATCGACACGTCCAGCGCCGCGACCGCCTCGTCCGCGACGATCAGCGCGGGATCCGCGGCGAGCGCCCGCGCGATGCCGAGGCGCTGCCGCTGTCCGCCCGACAGATGATGCGGCAGACGTGCGCGAAAATGTTGGGGCAGGCCGACCTGGTCGAACAGACGCGCGACCTTCCGCCGTCGCGACACCACATCGCCGATGCCGAAATTCTGCAAGGGCTCTTCGACGATCTCCGCCGCGGTCATGCGCGAGTTGAGGCAGGCGAAGGGATCCTGGAACACCATCTGCACCTGCTGGCGCTTCCTGCGCAGCGTCTCGCCGGAGAGATTGCCGAAGTCCTCGCCATTGATGTGGACGGAGCCGGCCGTCGGCCGCAACAGGCGCACGACCATGCGGCCGATCGTGGTCTTGCCGCAGCCGCTTTCACCAACGAGGCAGAAGGTACGTCCGCGCGCGACGACGAAGCTGACGTCGTCGACGGCGCGAAGATCGCGCCGGCCGAACAATCCGAACGGCCCCTGCCGTGAGGTGAAGATCTGGGTCAGACCTGAGACCTCGAGGACGGCGCTCATGCCGGCACCATCGCGCCGGCCTTGCCCAGCCAGCATGCCGTCAGGTGCTCGTCAGCGCCCGACAACAACGGCGATTCCGAGTGACACACCGGCATCGCCGCGCCGCAGCGCTGGCGAAAGGCGCAGCCCGTGCCGAGCGAGACCGGGCTCGGCACGCTGCCGGGAATCTCGGCGAGACGATCGCGGGTGCCGCTGTTGAGCTGGCCGATCGCCCCAAGCAGGCCGCGCGTATAGGGATGGGCCGCGGCATCGAAGATGCCGTTGACGCCGGCCTGCTCGACGATGCTGCCGGCGTAGAGCACGACGACCCGGTCGGCCATTTCCGCGACGACCCCGAGATCGTGCGTGATCAGGAGCACGGACGTGCCGAACTCGCGACGCAGATCGTCGATCAGGGTCAAGACCTGGGCCTGGATGGTGACGTCGAGCGCGGTGGTCGGCTCGTCGGCGATCAGCAATGCGGGGCGCAGGGCGAGCGCCATCGCGATCATCACGCGCTGCCGCATGCCACCGGAAAGCTGGTGCGGAAATTCGGAGGCCCGTCGCCGCGCATCCGGAATGCGAACGAGATCGAGCAATCCGACCGCCTGCCGCCGCGCGTCCGCCTCGGACACGCCACGATGCTCGACGATCACCTCCGCGATCTGCTCGCCGACCCGCAGCAGCGGATTGAGCGACGTCATCGGCTCCTGAAACACCATCGCGAGACGGTCGCCCCGGAGCTTGCGCAGTTCCTCGGCCCCGAGCGTGACGAGATCGCGCCCCTCGAAGAGGATGCGGCCGGAAGCGACCTGCATGACACTTCGGTTGAGCAGGCCGATGATGGAGAGCGCGGTCAGGCTCTTGCCGCAGCCGCTCTCGCCGACGAGGCAAAGCGTTTCACCCGGATCGATCGCAAACGAGACGTTGCGGACGAGCGGCACCGGGATGCCTCGGGTGTTGAGCGTAATGGAGAGGTTCTCGACGGAGAGCAGCGGCGTACTCATCGCATCTCGCCCCCGGCAAAGCTCGGATCGAGCAGGTCGCGAAGCGCATCGCCGAGCAGGTTGGCGGCGAGCACCGTCATCGCCAGCATCAAGGCTGGGAAGCCGAGGATCCACGGCGCGATCTGCAGAAACTGCCGTCCCTCCGACATCATGTTTCCCCAACTCGGCACGTCGGGCGGCGTGCCCGCAGCGAGAAACGACAGGATCGATTCCAGGATCATCGCGGAGGCAAAGACGTAGGTCGACTGCACCATGATCGGCCCGGCAGCGCCGGGCAGGATGTGACGATGCAGGATGGTCACGGGACGCCCGCCGCAAGTGATGGCGGCCTCGACATAGACGCGTTCGCGCAAACTGAGAACGCTGGCGCGCACCACGCGCGCCATGCGGGGAATTTCCGGGAGGCTGATCGCCGTGACGATCACGACGGGCGAAGCGCCAATCAGCGCCACGAGTGCGATCGCGAGCAGGATCGCGGGGATCGCCATCACCGCATCCATCGCGCGCATCACGATCTTGTCGACGCTGCGGAAATAACCGGCGATGACACCGATGCACACGCCGATCAGCGTGGTGAGAACAGCAACGGCAATGCCGACCGACAGCGAAACCCGCGTTCCCACCAGCGCGCGGGCAAACACGGAACGTCCGACTTGGTCGGTGCCGAAGGGTTCCGCCGGCGACGGCGGTTGAAGCCGGTTCAGCGGGTCCAGCGCGGCGGGATCCGCAGTGATCCACGGGCTCACGACGGCCGTCACGCCAAAGGCGAGCAGCAGAACGCAACTCAGAGCCAGTATCGGCTGGCGAACCGGCAGGCTCGCGATCTGCGCAAACCGGTTGACACCGATGTCCGGCGCATCGAGCCCTTCTGCTGCGTGGGTCATCGCCATCGGCTCGTCCTGCATCAGTACCGGATCCGCGGATCGACGACGGCGTAGAGAATGTCGACCACGAGATTGACGACGACATAGACGAAGGCGAACAGCAGGATCAGGGCTTGCACCACCGGATAGTCGCGCCGGAGAATGGAGTCTGCGGTCAGCCTGCCGAGGCCGGGAATGGAAAACACGGTCTCGGTAACGACGACGCCGCCAAGCAGCGCGGCAAATCCGATGCCGACGACCGTGATGATCGGGACTGCGGCATTGCTGAGCACGTGCCGTACGATGATTTTGCGGGCCGCGAGCCCCTTGGCATGGGCGGTGCGGACATAATCTTCGCGCAGCACCTCCAGCACCGCAGCGCGCGTCACCCTCGCGATCAAGGCGATATAGAGGAAGCTCAGCGAGATCGCGGGCAGCACGAGCGAATGCAGGCAGGCCAGCACGCCCTGCGACAGCGGCTTATAGCCCTGCACCGGAAACCAGTGCAGGCCGAGTGCGAGCGTATAGACAAGCGCGAAAGCGACGACGAAGACCGGCAATGAGAAGCCGAGCACCGCCCCCGCCATGGTCAGGCGCGCGACGAGCCCCCTCGGACGATAGGCGGCGACGAGGCCGAGCGGCACGGCTACGACGACCGCGATCGTGATCGTCATGAGAGAGAGAAGCAGCGTCGGCTCGATCCGCTGCGCGACGAGCTGCGAGACCGGGATGCGGCTGAACAGCGACAGGCCGAAATCGCCGCTCAGGATGCGGCCGGTCCATGCGAGGAAACGCGGCAGCAGCGGCAGATTGAGTCCGAGCGCCTGGCGCACCGCCTCCACCTGTGGCGGCGAGGCGAAGTCGCCGGCGATCAGCACGGCGGGATCGCCCGGCACGAGGCTCAGCAGCAGAAAGACGAATACCGCGACAGCGAGCAGCACGGGGATGGCCGCGAACAGCCGGCCTAGCACATAGCCGGTCATGCCGAGCGCCTGCACATGCGGACCGGCGATCGCCGGACGCCATCCAGCCCACGCAACATTGCCTCCCTGGTCCTTAATTAAACGTTTTTCTAATGAAGCACGGAAGCTGGTCTATCGCAACGATCTTGTACATTTCTTATGCGTCTTTTGGCTTGCCTCCAGTCAGTCCAACCAATACAAAAACGTTTAACAGGAGAATGGTTGATGCCGGCAGCGCCGTTGCCCACTATCCACGAGGTCGCCCGGCTCGCCGGTGTCTCCGTGGCCACCGTGTCGAAGACGCTCAACCGGTCGGGCAAGGTCAGCGAGCTCCTCCAGGCGCGCGTCAATGCGGCAGCACGCAAGCTCGGCTATGCACCGCATGCCAGCGCCCGCAGCCTGCGCAGCGGCGCCACGCGCATCCTCGGGCTGCTCGTGGCAGACCTCGCCAATCCCTATTTCCTGAGGCTCGTCGAGAGCATCGAGCGGCTGTCGAGCGCCGCGGGATATTCCGTCATTCTCTGCAACAGTGCCGAAGACCCCGAGCGCGAGGAGCGGCATCTTGCCATGCTGCTGTCGCAGCGCGCCGACGGCGTCATCATCATCCCGACCCGGCGCGGCTGGAGCGGACGCCAGGCCGCGCTGGCGGACTTGCCGATGCCGGGCATTCTGGTGGACCGACGCATCGAGGGGCTCGAGCTCGATTCCGTCACGACCGACAACGTTGCGCTGGGACGGCTCGCGGCCGAACATCTCGACGATCTCGGCCATCGCCGCATCGCCGTGATCATGGGATCGCCCGAGCATCAGATCGCGCGCCACCGCCTCGATGGCCTCAGAAGCGGCCTGGCCTCGCGTGGCACCACCCTCGACGAACGGCTGATCGAGAAGGACAATTTCTCCGAGGCCGCCGGCCATGCCGCCGCAATGCGGCTCCTGCGGCATGCGCAGCGACCGACCGCGATCTTCGCCACCAACAATCATCTTTCGCTCGGACTGCTTCGCGCCATTGCCGAGCGCGGTCTCTCGATTCCCGACGACCTCTCCGTCATCGCGGTCGACGAGCCTCCGTGGGCCGGCTTGGTGCGGCCGGGCATGACCATCGTGACGCAGCCATCCGAGGCGATTGCCCAAACCACGATCTCGACCCTGCTGTCGCGAGTTTCGGAGGGACGTTCCGGCGTCGAGGGAGAGGCGAGATCGATCCAGCTTCAGCCGGCGCTGGTGGTGCGCGGGTCCACCGCCGCGATCCGGACATAGAGATGAGTGATGCGCCCAGCCTTGCGCCTTCCACCGGCATTCTTGCGCTGTCCGCCGTCGACGCCATTGCCGAGATTCGCAAAGGCCATCTGTCGCCGCTCGACGTGGTCGATGCCGCGATCGACAGGATCGAAGCGACGGATGCGGGAATCAACGCGATTCCGGTTCGCTGCTTCGAGGCCGCACGGGGTGAAGCACGGCGGCTTATGGAGAGAAAGGCGGCCGGTGAGGACTGGCCCCTGCTCTGCGGGCTTCCGCTCGCGGTCAAGGACAACACCGATGTCGCAGGCGTGCCGACCAGCGGCGGCAGCGCGCTGGCGGCCCGCGGCGCCCCCGAGATATCGAATCCCGCGATCTATCGTCTCCAGCGCAATGGCGCCATCGCCGTGGGCAAGAGCAATCTGTCGGAGCTCGGCGGCGCCAACACCACCAACGCGCTGTTCGGCGCGACGCGCAATCCGTTCTTTCCTGCGCTGACCGCGGGCGGCTCCTCCGGCGGATCGGCAGCGGCGCTGGCCGCGCATCAGGTCTATCTCGCCCATGGCAACGATGTCGGCGGCAGCCTGCGCACGCCGGCCGCATTTTGCGGTGTTGCGGGGCTGAGGCCCACACCGGGCCTCGTGCCAAGAAAGCCGCTCTCCGATCCGTTCGACACCGTTTTCGTCGAGGGACCGATGGCGCGGACGATTCCCGATCTTGCCTTGATGCTGGATGCGATGGCCGGCTTCCATCCGCCCGATCTGTTGTCGCGCGAGCATCCCGCATCGTTCCGCAACGCCGCCGCACGACCCGGATGGGCGGGGCGAATAGCGGTGTCCGAGGATCTCGGCCTGCTGCCGGTCGATCATGACATTCGTTCCGCCTTCCGCGGCGCGATCGACCAGCTCCAACCCGCCGGCTGCAGGATGAGCGAGACCGCCCCTGATCTCGCCGGGCTGCCGCGCGTGATCCGCGCGCTACGTGGTCTCGCCTATCTTGCCACCTGGGGCAGACTTTGGCCGCAATCGCGCGAGCGCTTCACGCCCGAGGTTGCCAGCGACATCGCACATGGCGAAAGCCTGTCCGCGCGAGGCATCGCGTCCGCGATGGAGCAGCGGGCGGCCATCTACCGGCGCATGCAGGACTTCTTCACCGACTTCGACATCCTGATCTGCCCGACCACGCAGGTCGCGCCGTTCCCTGTCGAGATCATGTGGCCGGCCGAGATCGAGGGGACGGCATCGAAGATCTACATCGACTGGATCATGATCACCTATGTCTGGTCGATCCTCGGCTGCCCTGCGCTGGCGGTGCCCGCCGGCCGCGATGGGGCCGGCATGCCGGTCTCCTTGCAGGTCGTCGGCCCACCGCACAGCGAGGAGCGCCTGATCTCCTTCGCGGCGCGGATCGAGCAGGCGTTTTCCTCGCCATCCTGAGGGAAAGGCCATGTCCCGCGGAACCTGATCTTTCACGCGCCCGTCGGTTGAATTCATGGCCTCGGAGCCCTATGCGTAGGCGCCATGGACACCCAGATGATCACCGCCGAAAAGCCGCTGATGGCTCAGGCGCGCCCGCGCAAGCCGGCGCCGTTCCTCCCCATGAGCCGCGCCGAGATGAATGCGCTCGGCTGGGACGCCTGCGACATCGTGCTGGTCACCGGGGATGCCTATGTCGACCATCCGAGCTTCGGCATGGCGATCATCGGCCGGCTGCTGGAGGCGCAAGGGTTTCGGGTCGGCATCATCGCGCAGCCGGACTGGCATTCGGCGGAGCCGTTCAAGGCGCTCGGCAAGCCAAGAGTGTTCTTCGGCGTCACCGGCGGCAACATGGATTCCATGGTGAACCGCTACACCGCGGACCGGCGCATCCGCAGCGATGACGCCTATACGGCGGGCGGCGAAGGCGGCAAGCGGCCGGACCGCTGCACGATCGTCTACGCCCAGCGCTGCCGCGAGGCGTTCAAGGATACCCCGATCGTGCTCGGCGGCATCGAGGCTTCGCTGCGCCGGATCGCGCATTACGATTACTGGTCCGACAAGGTGCGCCGCTCGGTGCTGCCGGACGCCAAGGCTGACTTGCTGCTCTACGGCAACGCCGAGCGTGCCGTGGTCGAAGTGGCGCACCGGCTCGCTGCCGGCGAGGCGCCGCGCGAGCTCGACGACATCAGGGGCGTGGCGCTGTTCCGAAAAGTGCCGGACGATTACACCGAGCTGCACGCCGACGATCTCGAGTCCGCCGATGAGGGCGCATCGCGTCAACGCGGGCCCACCGTGATCCGCCTGCCGGCGCTGGAGCAGGTCGAGCAGGACAAGGAAGCCTATGCGCGCGCCTCGCGCGTGCTGCACCGGGAGAGCAATCCCGGCAATGCACGGCCGCTGGTGCAGCGTCACGGCGACCGCGACCTCTGGCTCAATCCGCCGCCGATCCCGCTCACGACGGAAGAGATGGACGCGGTCTACGATCTGCCTTACGCACGCGCGCCGCACCCGTCCTATGGCGATGCACGCATTCCCGCCTGGGAGATGATCAAGTTCTCGGTGACGATCATGCGCGGCTGCTTCGGCGGCTGCACCTTCTGCTCGATCACCGAGCACGAGGGCCGCATCATCCAGAACCGCTCGGAGGGATCGATCCTGCGCGAGATCGAGCGCATCCGCGACAAGACGCCGGGCTTCACCGGCGTCATCTCCGACATCGGCGGCCCCACCGCCAACATGTACCGGATGGCGTGCAAGGACCCGAAGGTCGAGGCGGCATGCCGCCGTCCTTCCTGCGTCTTCCCCGAGATCTGCCCGAACCTCAACACCTCGCATGACGACCTGATCCGGCTCTATCGCAAGGTGCGCGAGACCAAGGGTATCAAGAAGGTGATGGTCGCCTCCGGCGTGCGCTACGACCTCGCGGTCGAGAGCCCCGAATACATCAAGGAGCTCGTCACCCATCACGTCGGCGGCTACTTGAAGATCGCGCCTGAACATACCGAGCGCGGCCCGCTCGACAAGATGATGAAGCCGGGCATCGGCGCCTACAACAAGTTCAAGCGCATGTTCGACGAGGCGGCCGAACGCGCCGGCAAGAAATATTACCTGATCCCCTACTTCATCGCGGCGCATCCAGGCACGACCGACGAGGACATGATGAACCTCGCGCTGTGGCTGAAGAAGAACCGCTACCGCGCCGACCAGGTGCAGACCTTCCTGCCCTCGCCGATGGCGACCGCGACCGCGATGTACCACACCGGCGTCAACCCCTTGCGCGGCGTGCGCCACGGCGGCAGCGACAGGGTCGAGGCGATCAAGGGCCTGCGCCAGCGCCGCCTGCACAAGGCCTTCCTGCGCTACCACGACCCCGACAATTGGCCGCTGCTGCGCGAGGCCTTGATCGAGATGGGCCGCCGCGACCTAATCGGCTCGCAGCCGCATCAGCTCGTGCCTGCGCACCAGCCTCCCGGCACCGGCAAGGCCGCCGGCACCAGGCGGCCAATGCGGCCCGGCGGCAAGACGCAGAAGTTTACGACCAAGGGCCTGCGGGTGATGAAGTAGCGCGCGAGCCGGATGAGGCGCGGGTCGGGGGCGCTTTCGCGCTCTCCCAAACAAAAGTTCGAAAACAACCCCATGCACAGTAGGCAGGGGCAGCAAAATCAACAGCTTAGAGCGCCACGAGATCGGATGGCGCGTCACTCGCCTTTAGCTCGTTGATCGAGCACAATTTTTTCGAATAGTTGCTTCTGATTCTGCTGATCAGACGAAGCCGTTGCTCCGTCGGGCAAAACAGGAGCAGAATGCCAGCATCGGATGTACCGGGATCGGGAGCCCCTTCCGTTGTTGAGCACGGGTGTCGTCGAGTTCACGACCGCGTCGTGCGCGCAGTTCGTTCCGCGGCTCGACGTGCTGCAGGCGGCGGCGCTCATGATCGCTTGATCGCCAGCAGCCCAGCGGGAGGCTGCGATACCCGCTGCCGGCTTTACCGCGCTCGAGGTGCTCGCGGCTTTTGGCCCAGCGGCGAAGTTGCGTGGGGTCTGACGGAAGTCCACTGATCGCGTCAGAGCGGACCAGATTGACGAAGCCTTAGTTCTTCGCGTCTTGACCCTTAGTGGACTCCAGACCTGTCGCCGGCCCTTGTTTCGAGGTTGAATTGCCACGATCGCTCTGTATAACGACACATGGGTGCTCGTTGCATTGAGCAGCGACAGGTCGAGCGATGGTCGGGCCGCCACGCGGATTGAGTGCGCCCATGCATAATAGACCAACGTTCGACGATGTGCCCAAAGCCCAGCGGCTGGCAGAACAGGCCTTCAGCACTCTCCATCGGTTTTTGCATGTTGAGGCTGTCAGCGGCGTTGCGCTTCTCGTGGCCGCCGCAGCGGCGCTGTTTTGGGCCAATTCTCGATTCGATCACAGCTATCACGATTTCTGGAACCTTCAGCTCTCAATCGGCTTTGGGGACTACGTCTTTTCACGGTCGCTGCATTTCTGGGTCAACGACGTTCTGATGACCATCTTCTTCCTCGTTGTGGGAATGGAGATCAAACGCGAAATCCATGAAGGCGCCCTTAGTCGGTTCGACCAAGCCATTCTGCCACTGATCGCCGCGGCCGGTGGCGTCATCGTCCCGGCGCTGATCTATCTAAGCCTCAACCACGACCCGGCGGGCGTGCGAGGCTGGGCCGTGCCCACCGCAACCGATATCGCTTTCGCTGTCGGAGTACTTGCCCTGCTTGGGCGCAAAATCCCAGTCAATGTGCGTGTCTTGCTGCTGGCTCTCGCGATCATCGACGACATCATCGCAGTGATGATCATCGCCTTGTTCTACTCCACTGGCCTTCAGCTTGGCGGATTCGCCATCGCGTCGATCGGCGTTCTCGGGGTCTTAGGATTACAGCGGATTGGGATCGGTTCTGCACTCTTGTACGTGCTGCCCGGCTCTTTGGTATGGATTGGCTTCATGGTGGCGGGAATCCATCCAACCCTTGCAGGCGTTGTCCTCGGACTGATAACTCCCGCACGCGCTATACCGGTGCGTGAACCACCGCTGGAGGTGCTGTCGCGAGTACTAAAGCAGTTGCGAAGCAGCGATGCAGTGAACGCGAAAGATCCGCACCGGTTAGAGCGACCGCTGCGAGATCTTCGCGTCGCTCACCGCGAAATTTTGCCGCCGGTTTCCCGAGTGCAGATGGCACTACATCCGTGGGTGGCTTATGGCGTCATGCCGGTCTTTGCGCTGGCGAACGCCGGAGTCGGCATCACCGGCGCTGATCTCGCTTCTGGGGGGCAATTGGTGATGATGGGTACATCAATTGCCCTGGTCGCCGGCAAACCGCTTGGAGTCGTCGGCGCGAGCTGGGTTGCGGTACGACTGAGCTGGTGTCGCCTTGCTCCCGATGTTTCTTGGGGCGGCGTCTGTCTGGTCGGCCTGCTGGCTGGCATCGGTTTCACGATGTCCATTTTCATTTCAATGCTGACCTTCTCCGATGAAGCACTACTGAGGGCAGCGAAACTGGGCGTACTCCTCGGCTCGCTTGTTGCCGCCACGCTGGGCCTCGGTTGGGGCGCCATCTACGCGCGATGGCGGTGAGCAGATCAATGGCCTTCAAAGCTCAACACGTATCGTTCGTATCATTCGCCGTTGAGGTTCTATCAACGGGGATCACCCAGGTGATGATCGTCGAAACCGGTTTGCATCTGAATCCGAAGCATCCTTTGTACAACAAAACCGCCGTGGAAGATCTCATCTCGGCCGCGCAAGAATATGTTCGCTCCAACGTCGAGCGGCATGCCGCCATTCGGCTTGTTTCGACCCAGAACGGGGAGATCTAACTGTGGACTGGGAAAAGGGGCAAACACCTATCGGGCGCCAGCGGTTTGATCCTTCCCGGAGGTCAAAGGGTCATCAGAAGCTTTTCTGAGCAGCGGTTGTCGCCCGAATCCATTTCTCAATGGTAGAACCATGAGGGTCGCAATCCATACACTCGGCACGCGCGGCGACGTGCAACCCTATCTCGCCTTGGCGCTCGGTCTGAAGGAGGCCGGGCACCAGGTACTGATCGCCGCGCCCTCGCAGTTCGAATCGTTCGTCGCAAGCCGCGGCATCGCGTTCGCGCATCTGCCGAGTGAATATCTTGATCTTATGGAGACCCCGGTAGCCAAGGCGGCGATGACGGGCAGTGCCGGTTTCACGGCTGGCTTTAGGATGATGAAGCAGTTTAGGCCGATTGGCCGCAAACAGCTCACCGCTGAATGGCTAGCGGCCCGGCAATTTCGCCCAGAGCTGATCATCTATCACCCGAAGGCCATCGCGGCGCCGCACATCGCGGAAAGGTTATCCTGCAATGCCGTGCTGGCTTCTCCCCTTCCGGGCTTCACACCTACAGCAATGTTCGCAAGCCCGCTGGTGCCTTTCCGCTCGCTTGGTCCGCTCAACAAGCTCACCCACAGCCTGATGGCACACGGCGCCTACGCTCTGTTTCGCGGGATGATCGGGGAATGGCGGGCCACCGAACTCCATCTCGGAGAGACGCCGGAGAAGAGGCTGCGGCCCAGCGCCACGCTCTACGCCTATAGTCCGCACACCGTAGCGGTTCCGCCGGACTGGCCGGATACCGTGGCCGTGACTGGGTACTGGTTCCTGGGAGGTGACGAGGCCTGGCAGCCTGATCCGCAACTCCACCGCTTTATAGAGGGCGGGGACCGGCCTGTTTATGTGGGCTTCGGCAGCATGCCGGGTATCGACCCGATGTCCTTGACGAAACTCGTGCTTGAGGCTCTGGCCAAGGCTGGGAAACGCGGCGTCCTGGCAACCGGCGGCGGTGCACTTCAAGGCGACCTCGGGGGCAGTCACGTCCATTTCATAGAGAGTGCGCCGCACACGAAGTTATTCCCGCTCATGTCAGCCTGCGTCCATCACGGTGGCGCCGGCACTACGGGGGCTGCGCTTCGCGCCGGCAAGCCGAATGTCATATGTCCCTTTTTTGGCGACCAACCGTTCTGGGGAAGGAGGATCGATGATTTGGGCGTCGGACCAACACCAATAGATGCGAGGAACCTTTCAGCCGACTGTCTGGCCGCCGCCATCGCAGAGGCCACCGGAAGTCCGTCGATGCAACAACGAGCGAACAAGCTTGGCGAAGCGATCCGTATCGAAGACGGCGTGGCCAGCGCGATTGGCTTTCTGAGAAGACGACACCTTCTGAGTTGAGGGTCGGATTGCAAACGCCGACAAGCCCCGCTCGCTCCTCCTTCTCGGGCGTTCATCATGCCCATCGCGGTTCGAGGGGGTGCTTGCGCTAAATTGGGATCACCACCTCCCGATCATCTGCGTGCTCGCCACCGCAGTGCAGGACCTTGGCCAATTCAAGACGTGAAAGGCCGCCCGTCATGAATACGGGGCTTGCTCGGTCCTCTGGAAGACAATTCTTAGCTGCTTCTCTGCCTCGATCACCGCGAAGAATACTGCGCCGACCGCCACGATGAGCATCCCATCGAACAAGGGTACCGGTTGCGTGCCGAACACCTGCTGGAGCGGTGGAAGATAAGTGACAGCGAATTGAGCCAGGGTGATTGCGATCACGCAAATCCACACGACGCGCGTTCCCCGCACCGCTTTCAAGGTCAATGACGTGCCGTAGATGTTGCGGATGAAGAAGAGATGGAAGATCTCCAATACCACAAGCGTGTTCAGGGCGATGGTCCGGGCGAGGTCTGGCGCATGTCCTTTGTCGATTGCATAGGTGTACATGCCGAAGACTGCCGCAAGGAACAGTGCGGAGACGAGAATGATGTGCCAGATCAGCGCGCCAGTCAGCAATGGCTCCTTCCGTGACCGCGGCGCCCGCTTCATCGTGTCTTCTTCGGTCGGCTCGAATGCCAGCGCAATGCCGAGAGTGATCCCGGTGATCAGATTGACCCACAGGATCTGCACCGCTGTGACGGGCAGCGCCATGCCGAGAAACAGCGCGGTGATGATTGTTGTAGCCTCCCCCGCATTGGTGGGCAGCGTCCAACTGATGACCTTCTTGATGTTGTCATAGACCGTGCGCCCTTCGCGGATCGCGACGGCGATGGATGCGAAATTGTCGTCGGCGAGGACCAGATCGGAAGCTTCCTTGGCGGCTTCGCTGCCTTTCTGCCCCATGGCGATACCAGCGTCGGCGCGCTTGAGTGCGGGCGCGTCATTCACTCCATCCCCGGTCATGGCAACCGTCAGTCCGTGCGATTGAAGCGCGGTCACCAGTCGCAGCTTGTGCTCTGGGCTGGTTCTCGCGTAGACGTCGGTATCGACGACGACGGCCGCGAGCTCGGCATCACTCATTGCCTCGAGATCGGCACCGGTAAGCACCTTGCCGGGGTGCTGAAGGCCGACCTGGCGCGCGATTGCTGCTGCGGTGCCGGCATGATCGCCAGTGATCATCTTGACGCCGATTCCCGCGCCATGGCACTCCGCAACGGCGGCGATGGCTTCCGGACGAGGTGGATCGATCAGGCCGATCAGTCCGACAAGCACCATATGGCCGTCGAGATCGGCAGTGTTCAGGACAACGTGATCCGGCGCCGTTGAACGTGCGGCAAGAGCCAGGACGCGCTGGCCCTGCGCGGCAATGTCGTCCATCCGCTTGCGCCAGTAGTCCGCGTCGATCGCGTGAGTGCTCCCATCTGATGTCCGCTGAACGGAACACATGGCAAGGATCCGTTCCGGAGCGCCCTTGACGTGGATCCAGGCATGCCCTTCATGATCGTGATGGAGGACGGCCATGTACCGATGCTTGGCGTCGAAGGGGATGGTGTCGGTTCGCGTCCAATCGGCGAAGGCCGCAGCGCCCTGGCGCGTAATCTTGCCGGCCAGAGCCTTGAGCGCGCCTTCCATCGGATCGCCCACGACCTTCCACCCTTCGTCATGGCTGTGCAAGGCCGCATCATTGCAGAGAGCACAGGTTCGGGCGAATTCGAGCAGCAGCTCATGCTCCACCGGGTCGACGTCCGCATCGGCGAGTCGGATAGCGCCTTCGGGCGCATACCCGTCTCCCGCGACCGAATAGATGTGATCGGCGCTGGCCAGGGTTGTCACCATCATCTCATTGCGAGTGAGTGTTCCCGTCTTGTCGCTGCAAATCACGGAAACAGACCCAAGCGTCTCGATTGCCGGCAGGCGGCGAACGATGGCGTTGCGGCGAGCCATCGCCTGGACACCTACGGCCAGCGTGATGGTCAGTACGGCTGGTAGCCCCTCCGGAATTGCAGCGACCGACAGCCCGACGACGCTCATAAACAACTCGGCGAAGGGCAGGTGTCCTACGAAATAGCCGTAGACGAGCAGCACGCCGCCGATCAGCAGGATCAGGATTGTCAACCATCGCGCGAACCCGTCCATCTGTCGAACCAGTGGCGTGGTCAATGTCTCGACTTGGGAAAGCATGCCGCTTATGCGGCCAATTTCGGTTGACGCTCCGGTGGCCACGGCCACGCCGCGACCGGCGCCGCCGGCAACGAGCGTCCCGCTGAAGGCCATGCACGATCGGTCGCCGATCATCGCTCCGCTTGCCACAGGCTTCGTTTCTTTGTCTGTCGGTACGGATTCGCCGGTGAGGATTGCCTCCTCGATCCGGAGGCCGGTCCCCTCTACCAGCCGCAGGTCGGCAGGAACTCTCTCGCCTGCCTCCAGCAGCACGATATCGCCCGGAACGACCGAGGCGCTATCGATGCTGTGCCGTTCGCCATCGCGCATCACGGAGGATTTCGGAGCTAGCATCTGGCGGATGGCATCCATCGCCTGTTCCGCGCGCCCTTCCTGAATGAAGCCGATAATCGCATTGGCAATCACCACCGCCAGGATGACGCTCGAGTCGACGAGATGCCCGAGAGCGGCAGTGATCGCTGCCGCGCCCAGCAGCACATAAATCAGGAAGTTGTGGAAGTGGGAGAAGAAACGCAGGATCGCACTGCGTCGAGGCGGTTCCGGAAGCCGGTTGGCTCCGTACCGGCTTAGGCGCCGCGCCGCCTCGGGAGCAGAAAGCCCGCTCGCATGGGCCTCGACAGCGGCGAGGACCGCTTCCACGGACATTGCGTGGTAGTGTGCTTCGCGCTCGTTCGTGCTCAATTGTGAGACCTGGAATTGTGTTTCGGTTGAGCTTGCTATCCGCTACGTTGTCAGGGCGAGATCGCCACTTCGAGGACGTGCTCGCGCTGGTTGGCGCATACGTCGTAAGCCTCCTCGATTTGCTCAAGCTTGAAGCGGTGCGTCGCGCCCCGGCGCGTATAGAGACGGCTCGACGCGATCACCGCGATGAGGCGACACATGCATTCCTGCCCGCCTGGGCTTCCGCGGCCGTCGTGATGACGGGAATATTCATGATAGCGGTGCTGTACAAGCCGGAGACACGGGTCCGCGGCACGGTCGGTTGGGTTATCATCGCCCGATTTGCCGTGTATCTGTTCGGTGTGTAAGGCGCGTACCTGCACGGGCACGGACGCCGGTTCTAGTGGAAGAGGAACAGGGGACAAGGCGGCCGCTCGACCAGTCGCCGCGTCGTCGAGCCAAACAGGGCATTACTCCAGCCGCGATGACCAAATGCGCCCATCACCAGCAGACCAATGCCCCGATCAACGACTTCAATTCGGATCGCCTCGGAAGGGTCCACCCTTGTCTCGATCGGAACGACTGTACAGTGTACGTCATGGCTACGTAAGAAGTCGGCCGCAGCATGAGCGCGTCGGGTAGCAAGCTGCAATTCCGCTGCGATAGACGTCACGTGCACGCGGGCCTCGCGCCACAGTCCCAGAAGTGCGTACATTTGCAAGGCGCGCATGGCGGGCAGACTGCCATCATATGCCACCAACACGTCGCGCGGACGGCGATACTCGTCGCCGCAGACGACGACTGGCCGTGGCGAGAGCAACAGAAGGTTAGACAGCAATTCCGGCAACGAGGCAGCCCGGTCGACCGAAAAGGTCGTATCGTGACCGGTGACGATCAAATCTCGCGTCTCGGAAGCAACGCGGAAGGCCTCAGCCGGATCACCTTCGAAAGAGAGCCAGGAGAACTCGACGCCCCTCGCATCACATGCTTCAGCATATGACGCGTGTAGCCGCGCGTTATTCTCGCGCGCTTGCCGCCCCCGCGTCTCCTCGAGCTTGGCTTGATATGCCGACGCGCCAATCCCGCCAATCATTGGAACAGTGAGGGAAGACAGATCGATACCAGAGAGACCGGAAACAGATAGTCCGCCAGGACGGGCGAGATCGAATGCAAACTCCCGGGCGCTAAGCGAGGACTCCGTCTCGCCGAGAAGAAGGAGAATGCGCATTGATCCCTCCGGTGATTTGGGCCGCAACTCTGCTTGTGAACCGGTAGGTAGTCTACAGGAACATCAAGCAAGTTTCATGATGCAGATCAACGAGCATTCACATTTCAAAGTCGGTTACGAACCGCCAGCATAGCCAAGTAACAGTGCGACCCAGATATTTCGGTGGGTGTTCCTCTAATCTCAAAATCTAAACCTCGCGCTCGGGCCGCTGAACGCTCGCTTATGTGCCGCGAGTGGAAGGCGCCGCCGATTGGCTTCTCTGGTACAAGGTGCATCTGTCCCGACCCCGGACATTCCGACCTGATGTCGCTCGGATGCAGGATCGTGGGGTAGCCGGTACGGCGAGAAATAGGAGGTGTGGCTAGTGTGATCCCAACGTATCCCTCCTGTACGCGCCCCACTTCTGGCCCGTAGCCGAAGATCCCGGTGGTTGTCGGCGCGTCGGTTGCGGGGTGTAGAGAGGAAGCCGCAAAGATCGGGTCCCATTTGCAGCATATGCGCCCCTGGCCGCCCCCACGAGCGTCCTCCGCCAGGAAACGCTTGTGACTCAAAGGGGGGACTCATCGGGTGCGAGGCAGAAAGCCCGCTCTCGTTCACCACATTTAAACCTTAAGTTTCTACGAAGAGTACTCACCCACAGGCCGCAGGACCATGCGAACAACCTTCCTACAGAAGCCATTGGTGGACTTCGGGCAATGAAGGTCTGGCAGACCAGCTGCATCGTGGCTGTTCTCGCATCCGTGGGACTCTTTCTGGCCGCCGGTAACAGACCGTCGGCGACGGTGCCCGATGTCATGTCGCAAGCGGCAGCGAGCATACCGGCTGCAGCGAGCATGGCGGCTCCCACGAACGTGGTGACGACGGCCGCCTACGCAGAGGCATCCGCCAGACTTGCGGCAGCACTTCGGGCAGAACGAGCAGAGCCGGGCGCGGTGATGTCAACAGCTCCGGCGCCGCCACGCACCGAAACCGAGATCGTCGATCAACCCGTCGCGCCGAAATTGGCGTCGTTGGGACAGGATGTCGTCCAATCGCTGCCGCCGGAACGCGATGCGTCCAACGGTGCTTCGAAGGCGGCGCCGACGCAGGATTTCCGTCATCTGGCCTACTACGTCTGGTCCGAACTGCCGCCCGCCGAGAAACCGGCGGAGATCGTCTTGCGTGCGTTCAGGGACATTCCGCTGGGAACGCCGACCGAAGAGATCAAGCGCGCTGCCGACGCGTTTGGTCTCGATTTCAATTTCATGATGGCGGTTGCCAAGATCGAATCCGGTTTCAACCCCAATCAACGCACCGGGTCCTATATCGGGCTGTTTCAGCTGAGCTATTATGAGTTCGGAAAGTTCGGCTTCGGGCAGATTCGCAGTCCGCGGGATAACGCCGTCGCCGCCGCCTACAAGATCATTACCGAGGGCGTCCTGTTCGAGTGGATCACCCACCGTAAGCCGGACATGAGCGATCTCTACCTGATCCATCAGCAGGGCTGGGAAGGCGCCGCCGAGCATATCAGCAAGCCCGCTCGCGCCGCATGGAAATCCATGTGCGCCACCAGCGAAGGCAAGGAGAAGGGTGAGCGGTGGTGCAAACGCGCGATTTGGGGCAATGCACTTCCGGCCTTCAAGCGCACCTGGAAATCGGTCGACAACGTGACGTCGGAGGCGTTCGTCGGCATGTGGCGCGGCCGGGTCGCCGAATTCTACACAAAGTATGTGGCGACTGCCGCTGCGGCGGCAAGCCAATGATTGCGTCGTGGCAGCGCCGCGCTCGCTTGGTCTTTAGCCGCGGTGGAGGAACGGCCCCAGCTGGTAGACCAAGTCCGCTCTTGGCGCGGGTGCTGTGTTGGACCCTCAGCTGAACGGGCTATTGGGCCGTGTAAACGCAACGAAACCCAATGTACACCGCATGAAAGTCGGCCGATTTCCACTGTACGGCTGACGCTTTTGTCTTGTCCGCACCGTACCACCACGACCCGCCGGCCGTCAGTGCCTCATCGCCCCGCCGATCCGCAAGCCATTCCCAGACATTGCCACCCATATCGTACAGACCGTTGACACCCCGCGCGGTGGTACCTACCGGCGCATGCCGCGGCCAGCGATCTCTATCGGATGTGTTCATGCCGTCAGGTCTATCGCCGACAGGATAAGGATAGGTGCGTCCACTTGCGAAATCGTCGGTAGGATTCGCACGCGTTTCGGTATAGGCGGCTCTCTCCCATTCTTCCAGTGTCGGCAAGCGTCCGCCCACGGCTAAGCAGTACTCACGAGCTTCGCTCCACGACACGTGCACCGCCGGCTCATCTTCGCTGCCCGGTTCTCCGAACGGAGTCGCCCATGTCCAGCCGCTGCGACGGATCCAGCCGTCCGCGAATTCGTGTCCGCCTCCTTCCTGTTCGGCCGCGGTCTTCAGAGCTTTGTCAGCAGCGAAATTGCGAAACAGGCCGATCGTGACCTCGGTCCGGTCGATGGCAAATTGGCCCAGATTCTCGCGTTGGCCAGGCTCGGCGAATGCAACGCCGCTAACGGCCATCAAGCCACATCGCAAAGCAATCGAGCACCATTTCATGTGCGAACGTCTCCTGTATTGCCTCCAGGTGAGCGTGGCAGGCGCCGACCCAACGCCTGCCATTCACCGATCAGCTCATGCGCTGACGCAATGCCGCCTGCGAACGGCGGATGACGCCCTGGTACATGCTCTGCTTGTCAGGATACCATTGCATTGACGCGAGATTGGCGAAGCCGGGAATGCTTTCCATATGCCGTGCCATCCGCTGCCGCATGGATTGATCCGGCTGAGGACCGCGCAGCGCGCCGACATTCTCGGCCGCGTGATCCGGGTTCGATGTCGCGGCAAGAACGGTCGTCACCGCCGGATGGCCCATGACCCATTTGATGAAGAACTGCGACCAGTTCTCCGCAGCGATGTCGCGGGCAAAATCGGGCAGCGGCCGGCCCTCGACGATCTTGTGCAAGCGGCCTTTTTCCAGCGGCATATTTGTCAACACGCCGACGCCCTTGTCGCTCGCCGCGCGAAGGACACGCTCCTCGGCGTGACGATTGAAGATCGAATAGTTGACCTGGATGATGTCCACCAGATGCTTGTCGATCAAGCCTGCGAGAACGTTGTGATAGTCATTCTCGTGGACCGAGGCGCCGACATAGCGAATCCTGCCCTCTCTCTTCCATACGCGCAGCAGTGGCACGATCGCGTCGACATTGACCAGGCTGTGGCAGTGGAGCACGTCGATCTTGTCGCGCCACAGCCGAAGCCTCGATTGCTCCATGCTGGCCAAGGCGTGGCTTTCGTCGGCCAGGTAGTCGCCGGTCGACCAGATCTTGTTGCTGATGAACATCTGGTCCGTCACGCCCATCGCGCTGAGAAATCCACCGACGCTGACCTCGCCGGTACCGTAGAGCGGCGATGTATCGATCACCCGGACGCCGGCATCTATATATTTCCTGGTGACCTCTCGCAGCGCGTCGCGATTGCTGCCGGGCAGCTGGTCAAACGTCAGAAACGTTCCCAGTCCGAGCGCGGGCAGACTTTCGTTGGTGCGGCCGATCGTTCGGGTGAGTACCGGCCCCGCCGCAGGCGCGCGCGATGCAGTGCCGGCTGGCGCTTGCGCACTGGCGCTCGAAACGCCGACTGCAGTTGCGTGAACAGCTGTCGCCGCGATGGCGCCCATCGCGGTGGCGGCGCCGAGAAACTGGCGGCGATCGGTCGCCGTCGGCCAATCCTGTGGTGTCTTATCCATTGCAAATCTCCGTGATTTCGCCTGCGGCACTTGTCGCCTGCCAATAGAAAGGATCGACCTCTCGCCTTGTCGCGCGCGATTCTGACCAAATCACTCGGATCCTGACGCGACGATGCTCCCTTTCCGGCCTGCAGGGAATTGCGGTTCCAAGCTTGTATGTGTATTCAGACGACGTCGCTGCGCAGGAAGTCACGATGCAACGTGTCATTGAGAATGCGTCGACAATCGATCGCTTGAGTTCCCGGCCGGATGGCTGGCGGCGCACCCAATGGGCGAACGGCGCATTCGAAACAGCGTATCGGCCGATGACCTCCATCGTCGAAGGACGCATCCTATCGCCAAATCATCTCATCATGGCGACCCTGTCCGGCGGCGCCGAGCGACATGAGATCTCGGCCGATGGCGGGCATCGCTATGACGGCCCCGATCTGCCGTCGACTGTTTCATTTCTCCCGGCCGGCTGCGAACGACGGCTTCGGCTTCACAATGTGGCTTGGCGATGGGCAGCGATCGCCCTCGACCCCGCCAAGATTTCAGCAATCGCCGGCGCATCGATCGAAGGACTGGGCCCCCTGTCGGGCTCGGAAGACAGCTTTGTCTGGAACATGCTCGCGGAGTTCGAACGAGTTGACGCGCTGGAGGGAGGTCTCGACGCGATCTATTGCGACACGATGAGCCTTGCTCTCGTTGTATACCTTGCACGCCGATACGGTGGTGCAAGAGTGAACGATACATCGATCAAGCTGCCGGCGTGGAGGCTACGGCGCGTCACCGAATTCATCGACGCGCATTTAAGCGCGACAATTCGGATTGCCGATCTCGCTGATCTTGCGCAGCTCTCGGAAGGCCATTTCCATCGCGCATTCAGGGCAGCGACCGGGCAGACGCCGCTGGCATTCGTCCATGCGCGGCGGGTCGCGATGGCAAAACAACTGCTGGCGAGCAGCAAGCTTTCGGTTGCGCAGATGGCGCTACGCGTCGGTTTTCTCAGTCCCGCGCATTTTGCCCGCGTCTTCCGGTCAATGACCGGCCAGAGCCCATCCCAATATCGACGCTCATTCCATCTTTGACAGGGGAAAGTAACGCCTGACGGCCTGGTTTCGCGAGGCTTATGAATACAGGTGGCGACCACGTCCGTTGTTGGCCCATCGCTTCCGTCAGGGGCCTGGCGGCGAGTTCGTGGAACCAACGAGGGTGTCACGCGTTGCCGCGCTGCTCTTGAAGGTGACGCGGCTGAGGCCGGGCCGCCTTTGCTGGGCCAATCAAGACGGGAAAGCCGGGCGAGCCAAACCAGATGCGTCGTATCCGACTCGTGATCGCAGATCGCCGTCCGATCGTCTTGCAGGGTTTTGCCACGCTATTTGCGACCGAACGTGACTTCGAGATCGTTGCGTCCTGCATCAATGGAGCCGATTGCCTCGAAGCTATCAGGACGTTGGCGCCGGACGTCGCGCTTGTCGAGGATGGATTTCCCGATCTGACGGCCGCAGCCATGCTGGCCGCCGTCAACGCCGAAAGCCTTCGCACACGGCTGGTCTTCTACACCGCATCGATCGCACGCGGCGATCTCGCTGCCGCCGTCGCAGCGGGTGCCTGCACCGCCATACCGATGCGCGAGGAGCCCGAAAACCTGTTGCAGTCGCTGCGGCTGGTGGCGCCGAACGCACTCCCGGCGGCCCGCAAGGCAGGCAATGGCGCGTCTGGCGAGAATGGCTTGGCAGCGCTGACCGACCAGGAGCGCAGGATCATGCGTCTGGTCGCCAGCGGTATGTCGAACAAGGAGATTGCGCGCGAGCTCAAGCTCGCCCCAGGCGCCATTCAGGCTCGGATCGATCGCATATCCGCGCGGCTCGACATCAAGGGCCGGACGGAGCTCGCAAGCTTCGCCCTGACGCGCCTCTATGGCGGGGTCGGCGCGCTGGCAGCTCTGATTTGGGCGGCGCTCGAGGACGTTCGATCCGCCAGCGCGACCGAAGGCGATACTGTGGATGCCGACACTGTCACGGTCTTGACCGCAGATGGCACCGGCGCGGTCGTGACGATCAAGATTGCCCCCCAAAGGGCGAACGCTGCTTCGGGCAAAACAGCCAAAGCCGTCCGCGTCGAGAATTCGCTTGCCGACACGCCGACGCGGGGGAGCAAGCTCATCGAATCCCGAGCCGATATCGTCGCCAACACGATCATAGTGCCGCCACTCACCCCTTCAAGGGCGGGCTTGAGCAGCGCCGGCACGTTCATGATGACGGCAGTCGGAGTCTCGCTTTACGAACTCTTCAGCAATCACGCGCAGGCGTTCACGGTTTCCGACGGCCTGAGCGACGTCTTTGCGTCGGCTTCCGCAGACACCAGCGCGTTCGCCGCCCTCAACCCCGTAAGGCCGGATGCGAACCTCGACGGCTTCGACAAGCTGCCCTGGCCCGATCCCGAACTACACCATGATTCATTCGCCTTCGCGGCTGCCCGGGGCGAAGCCTTCGCCAGAGGCGACGAAGCTCGGATCATCGATGCGGCCGCGCGCGAGGACGGCTTCGGCGACAACGGCAACCCTCACATCGGATCCGGCGCCATCGACGCTCTGAGCGATCATGGCGGCTTGGAACAGGCGACCGCAACGGGCGCGAGGAATGCCGAACGCGGCACGACACAGGCAGCGGCGATCGACGCACGCGATCATGGACAAGCGCAGCGCGATTTGCACGCTTCGGAAGACGGCGCAGCAGCCGACAAGCCGAATGCCGAGCACGGGCCGCCGGACCACGCATCAAGCCAGGGGCAATCGCACGCTTCGGAGAACGGCGCAGCAGCCGGCAAGAAGCACACCGAGCTCGGTCCGCCGGAAGGCGATTCCGCTCGTGGACAATCGCAGCGTGATTTGCATGGTTCGGAAAACGGCGCACCGGCCGGAAAGCATCATGACAAGCAGGGCTCGACCGGGCACGACTCCCATCATGGACAATCGGATCACGCTTCGGAACCCGGTTTCGCAGCTGCCAAGCAGCTTGCCGACGATGACGGACCCGCAAGCCATGCCAATTCCGGCCAATCGCAGCGTGACTTGCACCAGGCGCATCCAAACGCGTCTCAAAATCCGCATGCAGAGGCGGGCCAAAAGGCTGACGGCCACGACCCGGCGAACCACGGCGCCGGTGCAGCACAAGCGGCTGCCGCGCCCGGGGCCGGAGATTCCTTTCATTTCAGGAACGATATGCCATCGGCCAAGGGTTCGGATCATCGCGAGAGTGGCTATGGCACCGACACGGCAGAACACGGCCCGCACCGCGCCGGACATCCCGAACTGTCGCTGATCCCAGATGCAGACCTGATTGGCCATTCCCACGCAGAGCAGAGCGCGGTCGATCGCGCAAAAGGCGTTGAGCACCATCCAGTGCATGATTGGTTTGTCTAGCTGACCAAGCAGGAGCTGCCAAAGCAAGAGGAGGAATGACGCCTCTTCGTTCGACGGCCGCCCTCGCGACCGCCGCGGCTCAGCTGGCGTTAACCATCGCGGACGGTTCGGGGCCCAGCCAACTCGCTTCGAAGTTTCTTAAATCTTGCTGGGTACTCCTCCTGGGCGTGGCGACCTGGGAGAAGACATGAGCAAGCGGGCCAAACGCCGGAAGGTCGAGACGATCGCACTGCCGATGGCAGCGAGAGTCGGAATTGGCGCCGTGGCCATCGCAGCATTGGGGTATGGCCTGCTGGGCGCCCCGGGAAACGTGCAACCGGTGCGGAAGCCGTCCGCGCCCCAGGCCAAGGCATCGTCAACGCCGGTCTACGTGGCACCGCAGGTTCACGCAGCAGCGCCCGCGCCGCCCCCGGTTCCTACTCCGGCGCCGCTGGTCGAACCGCCCAAAGCCGACGCCGAAATTCCCGGAGCCTTGGTCCGGCAGGTGGTCGACTATGCCAGCCGCCAGACGCCGGGCACCGTGATCATCGATACCAACAACACGTTCCTCTATCTCGTCCTGAGCGACACGCAGGCGATGCGCTATGGCATCGGTGTGGGCCGCGAAGGGTTTGCGTGGTCCGGTGAGCAGACCGTGGCACGCAAGGCAGAATGGCCGGATTGGCGCCCGCCTGCGGAGATGGTCTCGCGTCAGCCCTATCTGCCGCGGTTCATGGCGGGCGGGCCCGGCAATCCGCTCGGCGCCCGCGCGATGTATCTCGGCGAGACCGAATATCGAATTCACGGCACCAACAAGCCCGAGACGATCGGCAAGCGGGTGTCGTCCGGCTGCATCCGCCTGACCAACGAGGACGTCGTCGACCTCTACGAGCGGGTGAAAGTCGGCGCGAAGGTGATCGTGCTTCCGACGAATGCGGGCCGCCGACCGTCCCAGGGCGCGCCCGACGCCGCATCCCGATCGCCGGACCCGGCCTCGCCGTCGAACCGGCCGTCGGCAACGAGCGCACAGGTGCCGTCAGCCGGACCGAGGATCGCCCAGGTGCAGTAGTTCGGTCCTTCCTCCTGGCTCTGCCCCGAGGACAAAGAGCAATTCAAGTCGTCACTTCACGTCGGTAGCCACGGCCGAACAGACCATCTTGCGCGACCAAAGCCGGTCTGCGTTGGCAAGATGCGGCACCGAATTAACCCTATCGACAAATGATTGCCGTTGGGCGGCGGCCGCCGGCAAAGTTGCCTCATTGACGCGCAGAATTTTCAGCGGCGCTAACCTGGGTCAGAGGCGCGTTATGCTGAGAATGGCGTTGTTGGGCCTCCTCATCCTGTTGAGTGTGGGAATGCTGTCGGCCATGGAGCTGAGCGCTCCACCGCGTCGCATCGCCGCCACGGTCCAGCCGCCTGCCGAGCAGAACGCAAGCATCCCCGCTTCGCACGATGCGCTGGCGAAGGCCGATCGCCTCGAGGTTGCCGCTGAGAGCCGCGCGATGCCGACACAGACCGCTTCGGTGGATAACCCGGTTGCTCCGCAGGACGTGCATGTCCGTTCATTCGCGCCGACGCCGGTCGTCCGTCCGCGAAGCAAACCGAAACGGATCGCGACCGCTGAACCTCCCAAGCCGAAGCTAAAGGCATTTGGCGTCAAACGAGCCGCCACTGTTCAGCGCGCAAAGGCCGCCAACGAGACCGAGCAGTGTCGCCTCAAGGCGTTCGGCGGCCTGCTCAAGGCTTTGAACTTGACCGGCTGCGAAATCTGAGGCCGCCTCCAGGAACGTCTCGCAAACTCTTCCGATCAGCCATATGTTGCCCGCATGAAAAAGATCGGATTTCTCTCCTTCGGGCACTGGACGCCCTCGCCGCAATCCCGGACGCGCTCGGCGGCGGATACGCTGCTGCAATCGATCGAGCTGGCGGTCGCGGCCGAACAGCTCGGGGCCGACGGCGCCTATTTCCGCGTGCATCATTTCGCGCGACAGCTGGCCTCGCCGTTTCCGCTGCTCGCGGCCGTCGGCGCCAAGACCAGTCGAATCGAGATAGGCACGGCCGTGATCGACATGCGCTACGAGAACCCGCTCTACATGGTGGAGGACGCCGGCAGCGCCGATCTCATCGCCGGCGGACGGCTGCAGCTCGGCATCAGCCGCGGCTCGCCAGAGCAGGTGATCGACGGCTGGCGTTATTTCGGCTATCGGCCGGCCGATGGCCAGAGCGATGCCGACATGGGGCGGCGCCACGCGGAGGTCTTCCTCGACCTCCTGCGCGGCGAAGGATTCGCCGAGCCCAATCCGCAGCCGATGTTTCCCAACCCGCCGGGGCTCTTACGCCTGGAGCCGCATGCGCCGGGCCTGCGCGAACGGATCTGGTGGGGCGCCGGCTCGAACGCCACCGCGGTGTGGGCGGCGCAGCTCGGCATGAACCTGCAGAGCTCGACGCTGAAGAACGACGAGACCGGTGAAGCCTTTCACGTGCAGCAGGCGGCGCAGATCCGAGCCTATCGCGCAGCATGGAAGGAAGCCGGCCACAGCCGCGAGCCCCGCGTCTCCGTCAGCCGCAGCATCTTCGCGCTGATGGACGAGCGCGACCGCGCCTATTTCGGCGGCGAGCGCGGCAGCGAAGACCAGATCGGCTTCATCGACCCGCGCACGCGCGCGATCTTCGGGCGGAGTTATGCGGCCGAGCCCGACGTGCTGATCGAGCAATTGCGCCAGGACGAGGCGATCACCGAAGCCGATACGCTGCTGCTGACGATCCCGAACCAGCTCGGCGTGGATTATTGCGCGCATGCGATCGAGGCGGTCCTGATGCATGTCGCGCCGGCGCTGGGGTGGCGGTGACACGAACGGCAATATGTCCCAGAGGAATCACATTTGAACCCCTACGAACGATCGTCATGCCCGGGCTTGTCCCGGGCATCCACGTTTCTCGGTGCCGCGCGACCAGGCGTGGATGGCCGGGACAAGCCCGGCCATGACGATGTGGGGACTATCGTGCCTCAAGCAACCTCACATGCAATAGCCCGGGCCCTACCCCGCCTCACCCCGTCTTCGTCCCCGTGATGACGGCCAGCGCCTCGACGAGGCGGTCGAGATCGGCATCGTCGGTGAAGAGCGCCGGCGTCACACGGATGCACTGGCCTTTGGCGACGCCGGCGCGGCGCACCGTCATGATCCGGTAGCTGTCCCGAAGCTTCGCAACGATGGCCTCGTTGTCGGCCTTGCTGGTCCTGCCGGCGAGGCGGAACGACGTGATCGCGCCATATGAGCCGGCTTCATCCGGCGTCAGGATCTCGATGTCCTTGAAGCCGCGGACGCGGCTCACCCAATAGTCGCGCAGATGGCGCAGGCGCGCCTGCTTGGCCGCGCCGCCGATCTCTTGATGCAGCGCCAGCGCCGTCGGCACTGTCAGCACCGTGGCGAAATTGACCGTGCCGGTATGCACCCGCGAGCGGATGTCGCTTTCTGGAAAATCCTCGTCGCACATGTTGCGGTCGATGGCGGCGAGGCGATCCTTCCTGATGTAGAGGAAGCCGACGCCGAGCGGCGCGCCGATCCATTTGTGCAGATTGAAGCCGACGAAATCGGCCTCGAGCTCCCTCACCCGGAAATCGAGCTGCCCCCAGGAATGGGCGGCATCGACGATGGTGTCGATGCCCTTGGCCTTGGCCATGCGGGCGATCTCGGCGACCGGCATAACGAAGCCGGTGCGGTGGCTGACATGGGTCAGGAGCAGAAGTCTCGTCTTCGGGTTGGCCTCGATGGCGCGGGCATAGGCGTCGAGCACAGCCTGGCGGGTGGCGGGCTCCGGCACATCGAACTTGACCACTTCGACGCCACGGCGCGCCTTCAGCGCGTTCATCGCATATTGCATCGAATCATAATCGAGATCGGCATAGAGCACGCCGTCGCCCGGCTTCAGCCTGTTGTAGCCGCCGATGAGGAGCTGAAGCGCTTCGGTGGCGCCGCGGGTGAGCGCGATCTCAGCTGGAAGCGCGCCGACCGCCTCCGCCACCTTGGTGCGCACCGCCTCGAAATCCGCGCCCGCACGCAGCCGCGCGTAATAGGTGTTCTGATAATTGACCATGTCGGACTGGCGGATGAACTCGCGCCGCACGGGCTCGGCCATGATGCCCCAATAGCCGTTCTCGAAATTGAGGATGTCGGGCGTCACGGCATAGAGTCCCTTCACGGCCGCCCAATAGGATTTGTCGGTGGCGATGGCGGCCACTGAGCCGGTCGGCTGCGGCGGAAGGCCCTCGGCGGCAAAGGCCGGCCCCGCAAGCGGCGCCACGGCTGCTGCCGCGAGGCCCTTGAGCATCGCGCGGCGGTCCGCTGAAATGGTCCTGATCAGTTGCATGTCAGCTCTCCCCAGAGCGTTTTCGAGCGAAGCGGCGTCGGAATTGCATCGCGAAAGCGCCAAACGACGATCCAGAGCTCCGTTCCGACGTCACCGGACGAAGCAGGCTCTGGCGCGCGGGACAAGAGCAACGGACGATGCAGCGGAGATGACCGGAGCATGACAATGCGATGATCGGAAGCCGATGGCGACGGAGTGGCCGGAGCACCGGCCTCGACGCGCGCGAGCGGATGTGGAGTCCGGTTTCTTCCTTTGTCCAGAAACCGGAACCTTCACATTCAGTGCAGATAGCCGATGAGATAGATGCCGCCGCCCAGGACGATGAGCGCGGGCACCGCCCAAAGAATCAACACAGGCATTTTCCTCTCCTCCAGTTGAATCCTCCCCGGGGGAGAACGGGAAAAATCGGCAAACGTTCCGGGTTTCTCCGGAACGGCGCAGCTGATGGCGAGTTCATTGCAGCGCCGCATGCAGCGGCGAGGGAGAACGCAATGAAGAAGCTCATGTTGATTTCGGCCGCCGCTCTGCTCGTGTCGACGGGCGCGATGGCACAAACCACCGTCACCACCACGACCGGGGCCGGGCACGGCGCGGCCGTGCAGATCGAACCGGAGTACCGCACCAAGATCCGGTCCTACGTCACCGAGCGCAAGATCCGTCCGGTCGAAACGCGCGAAAAGATCGTCGTCGGTTCGCCCGTGCCGAGCGACGTCGAGCTCGCAGCCGTGCCGAGTGACTGGGGTCCCTCGCTCACCAAGTACCGCTACGTCTATTCGGGCAACCGCGTGATGTTGGTCGATCCCGGCAGCCGCATGGTCGTCCAGGAGATTGACTAAACCGCCGCACGGCGGGTCGTCGCGGCGGCCCGCCCGTGCATTCTTTCGACAGCTCGTTTGCGGTAGCGCCTGATGCCGATCGTTCGATATTTCGTGTTTGCAAGCATTTTAGCCGTGGCGTTGCTCTTCTTGTTGGATCGCTCTCTGCCGCAGGCCGCGGAGCGCGCTGCCGGCCCGGACGTCGCGCGAACCAGCATTCGCATCCACTCCGCACGGGCCTTGCCAGAAAAAATCATCCTCGACACGTCCACTCAGATCGCCACCACGGTCTCCACTCCCCTGCTCGCCGCCGAGTCGCCGGATCCCGGTGCAAGCAACGCGTTGGCGATGCTTGCGACGAGAAAACCGGAGGTCACACCGGCATCTCGACGCGGCACGGCGCGAGCAGCCGGTCTGCATTCAAATCGGAATGCCGCGCAGCTTCCTCTCGCCTCTCCACGCGTCTGGTGACGGTCGGAGCATTCTGAGAGCTGGAGCCTCGCGATCGCAGCTAACAGGAATCTACAGCTGTGGCGCGCGGCAGAGATGAACGCCAGATGAATGAATGACCATGCGCCGCGCGTCGCGGAACTATCTCAGGTCGTATCAACACGTCAACGTGTCGGACACAAGGAACGTTTGCGCGATTGCCAATTTATCCCGTGCCTGATTGGCGATTTGATTTTTGGAAACCCTGGAGGAAAATGGAAATGAGGATCCTGAAGCTCTCTGCGGCTGCGGCCGCGCTGCTGGCCGGCACGGCGCTTGCCGTTGCGCAATCGAGCTCGACGATCGGCACCGGCGGTTCATCGGCCGGCGGCGGCACCAGCTCTTCGACGGTGGGCACCGGTGGCTCTTCAGCTGGCGGCAGCGGGTCGGGCTCTGCATCGACGCTCGGCACCGGCGGCTCGTCGGCCGGCGGCGGCACCAGCTCTTCGACCGTCGGCACCGGCGGATCGGCGGCCGGCAGCGGCTCGGGCAGCGGCTCGGCCTCGACGCTCGGCACCGGGGGTTCGTCGGCGGGCGATGGCAAGAGCTCATCCAGCGTCGGCACTGGCGGCTCGGCTGCGGGCGGCTCGACCGTTGGCCAGTCCGGTTCGTCGAAATCGCCCGGCATGGGCGACGGCAAGTCCGGTAGCCACGCCAGCGACATGGGCCTCGAAAAGGGCAAGGGCCATAACAAGGACGAGTGGAAGAAGGACAAGAACTAGTGCCTTGACCAGGAGCGGCAGCGATGCCGCTCCTTCGTCTTTGTTGGAGGAGAACTCGCATGAACAGATCAATCATTGCGATCGCAGCGTTGGCACTGACGTTTAGCGCAGCTCAGGCGGCTACCATGGAAAAGACCGGCAAGACGGCGTCGGGCGAGACCTGCAAGGTGACGGTGGTGAAGCATGCGGACGGCAGCATCACGGCGGCGGGTGCATCGGGTTCGAGCACGACGGGCTCGACCGCATCGAGCGGCTCGCTGTCGAGCTCGAGCTCGGCCGGCGGATCGTCGGTCCATGTGCAAGCGGGCGGCGGCCACGTCTCCAGCTCCTCGTCGACGGCGGGCGGGCCTGGCTCCACCAGCGCCAGCACCATCACCGTCAACGGCTGCACGATCTCGACCTCGTCGCCTTAAGGCATAGAAAGGATTGAAAACATGAGAACGCTCGTTACGACCTCGGCGGTCGCGCTTTTGCTTGCCGCCACTTCACCATTGCTGGCGCAGACCAGCATCACCGGCGGCAGCGGCGGCTCGGCTGCAGCAGGCGGCACCTCCGCCTCCACCGTCGGCACCGGCGGCACGTCTACCTCGGCGACAGGCCGCACCGGCTCCTCGATCGCCGCCGGCGGAAGCGCGGCTGCCGTCGACGGCAAGACCAAGACCGGCGTCAGCATGAACAAGGGCAACGGTCCGGTGATGAACTCCAACGCTCGCGCGCAAGCCCATGATGGCGGCACGTTCAGCCGCTCGCACACCCGCACCAAGGTCAAGGCCGGCGAGCAAGTCGGCTCGACCACCAAGACGATGTCGCATGTGCCGGGCTCGAAGCCGACCATGTCGAGGACGACGACGACGGCGCGCTAGAATCGCGCGGCTCTATTCCTCACCACCTGCTGCCCGGCTTGGCCCGGGCAGCTTTTCCGTTTGCGACTTTCCGTCTTGCGAGCCGGCTCAGCCACCACGCAGGCTGTGGCTGATCCGGGTGACGACGGCATCCCATCGCCGCTTCTGGGCGGCCGGATAATTGATCAGAACGCAGTGCACATAGCCGCGCGCGAAATTGCAGCGGTTGTACCAGATCTTGTCGCGCTTGATGCTCGAGACCACGAAGAAGTTCGAGCTGATCCGCTTGTAGATGATCCCCGTCGGCGGATTCTTGCTGGCGAGGAATTCGGCCGGCGACAGACCTTGCCGGTTCTCGATGGCCTGAACGGTGAGATCTGCACTGCCGTCGGAGCTGCGAAACTGCTGCCCATATCCGTCTGGCTTGCCAGCCGGCTCGGCGAAGATCGAGGCGGGAATGTCGACCGTCGTTCCGGATTCCGGGATGCGGTAAGTCCTCCAGCCGCTTGCCGAGGCGATCGAGGATGTCGCACAGAGCGCGATGATTGCGGCAAGCAATGTCTTCATGTCCGCCTCGTCACTTGCGCGGCGCCAGTTGCAGCTCCATCAAGGCAATCCTTTGCAGGTGGGCGACGTTCCGCTCGCCAGCGCCGGCGGTGCGCAGGATGGATTCGGCGAGCGCGTTGACGTGCGAGGAATGCACGGGATCCGGCAGGGTCGCAACGGCAGCTTCCAGCGCGGTCGTCATGATCTCGATCACCTCGGGAGAAAATTCGGCGTTGGAAAAATTCTTCATCGCGTGCGTCGGCCGTTTGTGCGCATCGTGTTCAACGCCGGGAAAAAATGGAAGTTCCTGGGCGAGGCGGGGGAAGTGTCAGGTCGAAGAGACCGTTGGCTCGCCAGCCGCTTACGTCACGGGCTGGTAGCCGGTGAGCCGAGCGGGCTCGACCTCTTCATTTACATCGCTCTGCATCCTCGCATGGCTGCCGATGACGAGACCGGCGAGCGAGAGCATCAGGCCTAGCGCGAGCGGCGCGAACAGGGCCTCTTCCTGAAATAATCCGTTGAGCAGAACGACCAGGATTCCGAAGCCGGCGAGGCCCTGCGTCAGATATCCCGACGACGCGTAGAGGCGCCAGGCCTTGAGCGCCATGGCGAAATAGAAGGCCAGCGGCACGAAGGCCGCGATGCCCATCTGGTACAAGAGGACGCCGATCGCGCTTTCGACCGCGCCGTCGATCGTGCCGGCCGCCTGCGCAGCGCTCCAATCGATCGAAAAATAGCTGTCCGACAAATTGCCGCCGATGCCGAGGCCCCGGCCGTAAGGTCTCTGCACGAATCCGTCGAGGCCGCCCATCAGGCCGATGACGTGATAGTCGCCGATCTGCAGGCCGATGCGGATCGCCAGGATCGCAAAGGCGATCATGCCGGCGAGCCCCAGCAACAATGTCGCTACGGCACCGATGAGGCGAGTCCCGATCCAGCCTGCACCCACGAAGACGACGGTGATGAGCGCTCCCTTCACGCTGCAGAAGACCAGCAGCGGCAGGGCTGCCAGGGCGAGCAGCGGGCGTCCGACCGAGAACAGGAACAGGGCCAGAAAGCCGATCCCGTAGGCGAAGCTGATCGGGTGCATGTTCGGGCCGTGAATGCGCAGCATCTTCGACAGGCCGAAGCCTTCGAGCAAGGGCGTGTTCAGGAAGTCGAAGCTGAAACGATCCTTGAGTGTGACGGGCACGTTGCCGGTCTGCCGCATCTGGGTTTCCCAGACGCCGGAATGGGTCGCCTTGAGCTCGTCGAAGCCCCAGAACGTATGGCCGTTGGTGACGGCCAGCCAGACATCGCGCAAGACGAGCTCGACATAGCCGCACAGCATGAGGATGACTGCGAGCGCGACCAGGAACGGCGTGATGCGCACCTCAAAGGTTGCCGCGGTCAGGAGCGACAGCTGAAACAGAAACAGCGGCAGAACGATGTTGCGCAGATAGACCGCCGCCGGCTGTCCGTCCTGGACGAAGCCGATCGCGAAATAGAGCGAGACGACGGCGAGGGTGACGACGCCCCAGCGCATGATCTGATTGATTTCCCTCGACTGACTCCTCTGGCCCAGCACGTAAAGCCCGAACGTCGCCAGCCACATCACGGAGCAGACCAGGAAATTGTAGCCCTTGATGAAGTCGAGATCAGACGGCAGCGGCACCAGCGGCGACAGCACGGAGACGAACAGGTTCTGGAAAAACAGGACGAAGATCGCGACCGCCGGGGCCCAGGTCGGGACCGCAACGACGATGGCGATGCCGATCAGGACCTCGATGATGATGGCCAGGGCGGGATTGGCGAGGTGCAGAACCGGCGCAGAGCCGATCGTCGCGATGGCGATGCAGAAGGTCGCGGCCAGCTCGCGCCAGGCCGGAGGCGACGGCGCAACCTGCACGCTCTGGCCTTGCGGTGAGTACCCGGCGCTCATCAATCGTCCTTTGCCATCGCGCCGGACACGATAGCCGCGCGAGGGGTAAGGATCCGTTAACGATCGCGGCGCGCAGCGCGAGCCCGTTCAGGCCGGCCGGGCGCGCCGAGCAGCGCCCGCATCACGTCCGGATCGGGCCTGCCGGTTGCGGCATCGACGAGGCCAAAGCCTTGCTCCAGTTCCCAATGCGCCCAGCCCCAGCAATGCGCGCGGGCATAGGCGGTGACCTCCGCCAGCCAGCGCAACCGGCTCCGCCGGGGGGCGCCAGCTTTCAACACGCCGAACTCATTGACGATGATCGGCCGCGAAAATTGCTGCTGCCATGCGAGCGCGGGCGCGAGCCAGCGACCGGCCCCCGGCTTGTCCCTGGCGGCGGCAATCGCGGTATCGAGCATGGCGAGCGCCTTGACCGCGGCCCTAGCCTGCAAATCCTGCCGAAGCGCCTGAACCTTGGGATCGCCGGCATTGATCGGATAAGGCAAATCCATGATGTCGTGCAGCGGATCGCGCGCGTCCCAATGGCCCTGATGGGTGAACACCATCGGATCGTAGAAATGGATGGCATAAACGACGTCAGGGTCCGCCAGCGGGCGAAACCGCGGCAGCGAGTCCGCGCGCTGCCAATTGACAGGGCCGACGATTAGGGTGGTCGCGGGCAGCAACCCGCGAACGAAGGCGGCGAGCGCCTCGACCTCCTTTTGCCATCTGTCCGCTTCAATATCGGGTTCGTTGAGCAGCTCGGCGAAGACTAGATCGGCAGGATAGGACCGAATGACCCCAGCAAGCGCGCGCCAGGCCTCCTGCATCTCGCCCATCGCCGCATCGGGATCATCCTTGTGCAGGCGATTGAAGCGCTCGCCCGGATGAAGGTCGACGGAGCTGGAATAGCCGAGCGAGGTCAGCTGCTTCAACGCGCCGTCGAGCACGCGCAGCGTCGCCTCGCGCTCGTCCTTTGCGGCAAAGCGCGGCATCACGCGCTCCGCCGGCACCGGCAGGCGGACATGGCTCATGCCCGCCTTGCGCAGCTGCTGCAGCAGCGCGCGGCTCGGCGGCGCACCGTTGATCCAGCCGTCGGCGTTGAAGCCGCGCGAGAGCGCGGCAAGCCGCCCGGGCGAAACCGTCGACGGCAGGGGCACGCAGTCCTCGGCGAATACCGGACGGCCGACCGCGATCGACAACAGCATCGCCGCAGCCAGCAGACGGCGGCGCAAGGCTGTCATCGTCACACCGCAAGGCCCAAAGCGCCACCGTCGGGCTGAGCCACCATCGAATCGGCGGGCACGTGATTGACGACGAGGCCGGTCGGCACCGCCGCGTATCTCGGCAGCGCCGCGGTCACCCTGCGCATCGCCGACGAGTCGAGCTCGCCGGCGCGCGCCACCAGGACGATCAGGTCCGCATGGGCAGCCAGCGTAATGGCGTCGGGCTGCAAGGCGAGATTGCCGGCGTGGACCACGATCAGGTCGAACTCCGAGCGGATATCGTCCTCGGGCCGCGCATCGGGCTTCCGGCCGGCACTGAGCAGCTCGTCGATCGACTGAAGTCCCGCCGTGGTCGAGCCGTCCTGCCATTCGGTCACCGGCGGCTGAGTGCCTGCAAATTCCGGCTGGAGCCGGATCAGCACGCTCATCATGCCGCGGTTGACGGCGGCGCGATTGAGGGCGCGCGCCACGGTGTTGCCGCCGGCGCTCTTGCCGACCGACAAGACCAGCGCGACCTTGCAGCCGCGCACCGGCACGCGGTCGATGCGTTCGAGCAACGGCCGTAAGTGGGGGCCGAGATCGAGCTCGGCCGACGCGCTGACCGGTCTTTGCCAGACCGTGTTGATCCCGCCTCCGTTGATCCCGGTTCCTGGCGCCAGCTCGGGGATGCGGGCCCAGACAGGAAGGCGGGGCATCGCCTCGGCTGGGCGCGCGGCGGCGGCAGGAGGGGAAACTTGCCGGTTGGGCGTCTCCTCCGCTTCACGTGAGACAGGCGTCTGAACGGATTCGGGCTTGTCGGCGGACAGGCTGGTCGTCACCGCAACGGCTGCGGTCGACGTCAGCAGCGAGCCGATCGCCAGCGCCGCGAGCAGCAAGGCGAGCGGCGGACGCGTCGAGCGCAACGGCGGAATAGCAACCGATGCGATCTTGGTCTGGGACGCCTGCAGCTGACGCTGCTCATTGGTGGTCTTGAACCGCGACAGGAACTGCTCGTAGATGTTGCGGTTGGCATCGGCGTCGCGCTGCAGCTCCTGCAGCTTCACCAGCGCCTGGCCGTCGCGCAGCATCTTGGTCTCGACCGCCTTGAGCTGCTTTTCCAGCGCGTTCTGCTGCTCCAGCTGGGCCTCATATTCGGACTTGGCCGTGTCGATGTTCTTCTTGCGCTCGATCTCGATCTGCCGGTTGATGTCCGCCAGCTGGCTGTAGGAGATCGCAAGATCCGGATGGCGGTCGCCATAGACCGCCTTCTTCTGCGCGATCTGGTCGTTCAGCGCCGAGCGCTGCGCGCGCAGCATGCTGAGGAGATCCTGCTTCACCGGCCCTTCGACATTGGCCTTGACGTCGCGCTGCACCTGCTCGTAGCGCGCCTTGGCCTCCTCGGTGCGGGCGCGGGCGGCGGAGACCTGCTGGGTCAAGTCGGTCACCCGCAATTGCTGCGTGGTGGATTCCTTGCCGGCATTGACGATGTTGTGCTCGAGCCGGAAGGCGGCGACGGCGTCTTCGGACGCGCGCAGGCGCTCGCTCAGCGTTTTCAGCCGGTCCTGGAGCCAGCCGGCCGCCTCGTCCGTCGCCTCGGTGCGGACGCGGCCCTGGCTGGCGACGAAGGCCTCGGCGATGGCATTGGCGTAGTAGGCGGCGCGATCCGGCCGGTTGGAGGTGAAGGAAATCGCGATGACGTAGGTCAGCCCGCGCCGGGTGATCTCGAGGCGGTTGCGGAATCTTTCGAGCAGGCGCGTCATGTCGGTATAACCGCCCGCGATGTCCTCGTCGTCCGCGATCTTGAGCTGCTCGATCAGGGGGCGGAGGAAGCCGTCGGATTTGGCGATCTCGATCTGGCTCTGCAGCGCCGCGGCATCCTGGCCGATGCCGGGCAGCACATCCTGCTCCGAGGTCACGCGCAGCTCGCGCGGATCGAGCACGACCAGGGCCGTCGCGGCATAGCGGACCGGAAGCACCATCAGGGCGACGACGCCGAGGGCGAACAGCGCCAGCGCCAGCGTCAGAATGCGCCGGCCGTTCTCGCGCAGAAAGGACAGCGTACCGGAGACGGTCAACGATCCCTTGGTCAGTCCCGGCGAGGCGCCGTCAGGCTTCGCCTTGCCAGCGCGCGGCGCTTCCCACGAAGCCGCTTGCTCCGTCGGGGCGATGCTTCGCGGAGATGCGCGGCTACCGAACGCCATGGGTTGGACTCGAAATCAACTGACAGTCATAGCTCAGAGACTTGCTACACCGTAAATATCCATGGTTAACCGGCGGTTACGGCTGGGCCGGGCTGGGATGGTCTTGGGCGGTGAACGATTCGTTAACGCGACGCGGCCAGCCATTCAGGCGCGGCGCGCGTCAGCGGCGCCTGCCTGCGCTCGCCTCGATGTGCGACCGCTCACAAGGCGATGACATACCCGTCCCGCCGGGGATCGGCGGCACCCGTCATCACGCCGGTGACCGGATCGAGCGCGACGGCCTGCATGCCTCCGCAGAGCATGGTCCATCCGGTCTCCAAAATCTCGATCTCGTGGCCGCGGCGCTTCAGTTCGGCGATGGTCTCCGGCGCGATGCGGTTCTCTGCCTGAATGAAGCGGCCGTCCCACAGCCGTGAACGCGGCGCCTCGATCGCCTGCTGCAGCGGAAGGCCGAACTCGATGTGCTGCACATAAGCCTGGGCCTGGGTTTGCGGGATGCCGTAGCTGCCGGGCGTCCCCAGCGCGAGCACCGGACGGCTGCCGCGCGTCGCAATCGACGGTGCCAGCGTCACCGGCAACGCATCGCCCGGCTTGGCGAGGTTCGGGCTTCCCGGCTGCACGTCGGCCCAATGCAGGTGATTGTTGAGGCAAACGCCGGTCCCCGGCACCACGACGCCGCTGCCGAACGGGCTGCCGAGACTTTGCGTCATGCAGACCAGATTGCCTTCGGCGTCGGCGATCGAGAACGAGGTGGTGTGGCCGGGATCGGCACGATCCTGCGGCATCCATTGCTCTGTCGGGCCCGTGATCGGGCGGCCGTCGCTCACACGCTGGCGAAGCCGCGCGATCGTCGCGTCGGACATTGCTGCAGCGGCTTGATCCGGTCCCAGATTGCCATGGGCGATGCGCTCGGCGGCGGCGAGACGGATCGCGCGATAGACCGTATCGAGATGATCGGCGCCGTCCTTCGGCAGACGCCCGAGGTCAAAGCCTTCAAGGATCTTGAGGGTCAGGGCGAACTGGAAGCCGCCGCATTGCTGCGCCGGGACGTGAAGCTCGAGCCCCCGATAGGACACGGTCAGAGGATCGAACCAATGCGGCTTGACGGAGATGACATCGTCCAGCGTCAGGCTGCCGCCGAGCGTGGCCAGATAGTCCACGATCCGCCGGCCGAGCTTGCCGCCATACAGATGCTCGGGCCCCAATTCGGTGATCTCGGCAAGAGTCTGCGCGAGATCAGGCTGCGCAACGATGCTGCCGAGCTTCACCGGCATTCCATGCGGGAGATAGTTCCTGACCAGTGCGGCGTGCAGCTCCGGCCAGGGTTCGAGCAGTGGCACCTGCTCGTTGATCTCATCAACACCGAAGTCCGAGAGCGCAAAGTCCGCCCTGCGCCAGCGTGATCGCCGGCGCAAAGACATCTGGAAGCGATTTGCGTCCATAGCGCGAGAGCAGCTCGCACCAGCCCGCGAGATTGCCGGGCGTCGAGGCCGCCTGCGGACCGCGCTCGAGCTCGAATCTGCTGGTGTATCTGCCGACCGGGAAGCTTGCGGGCATTGGCGGCGCGAAGTCGAGCACGCGAATGCGCTGCTCGCTTGCGACCCAGACCGTGGCCAGTCCAAACCCGGCAAGCCCCGACATGAACGGCTCGACCACGTTGAGGGCGGCCGCCGTGGCGACGGCCGCATCGAACGCATTGCCGCCCTGCATCAGGATTCGTGCACCGGCCTGTGCCGCGAGCGGATGCGCGGCGGCGACCATGCCGTGCCGCGAGAACAGCGTCGGACGCCCATGTATCCTGGCGAGTTGCATCCGGTCAGGCCTTTCGCCGATCAGTGCTTCGTCGCAGCCTGGATCGCCTCCGACATGATCTCGAGACCGCGATCGATTTCGGCCTCGGACACTGTGAGCGGCGGCGCGATGCGGAATACGCCGCCCATGCTGGGCAACTTGACGATGTTCATGCTGAGACCGCGACGCATGGTCTCCTCCATGATCCGCGCGCCGAGTTCAAACCCCGGCGTCCTGGACTGCCGGTCGACGACGATTTCAAGACCAAGCAGAAGCCCGCGGCCCCTGACGTCACCGACGCATTCGAACTTTTGCTGCAGCGACAGCAATCCATCCCGGAGCCTGTTGCCCCTGGCGGTTGCCTGCGCCACCAACCCGTCGCGCGCGACAACGTCGAGCACCGTGACGCCGATCGCGGCGGGCAAGGGATCGGAGACATGCGTGGTGTAGAACAGGAAGCCGCGCTCGAACGCGGTCTGCTCGATGGCCTTTGTCGTCATGACCGCGGCGAGCGGCAGACCGGCGCCGAGCGTCTTCGACAGCGTGAGAATATCAGGCACCACGCCGTCACGCTCGAAGGCAAACATGTGCCCGGTGCGGCCGATTCCGGTCTGAGCTTCGTCGAGGATCAGCAGCATGCCGCGCTGCTCGCATTTTTGCTTCAAGGCCGCGAGATAGCCGAGCGGCAGTTCCAGAATGCCGCCGCTGGAGAGGATCGGCTCGGCGATGAAGGCCGCCAGACTACCGGTCGACTGGCTGTCGATCAGTGCGAACGCATCGTCGAGCTCGGTCTGCCAGTCGTTGCTGCCGTCGACGTTCCTGAAGCGCGGCCTATAGGCGTTCGGCGCGGGAATGACGAACGATCCGACCGCGGCCGGCCCATAACCGCGCCGGCCCGCGCTGTAGGTCGCCGACGCCGCCGCGCCGGTCATGCCGTGCCAGCTTTGCGCGAAGGCGACGATTTCGTGCCGGCCGGTGACGAGCTTGGCCATCCGGATCGCCGCTTCATTGGCTTCCGCGCCTGTCGTCAGCAGCTGCACGCGGTCGAGACCGGGCGCAAGCGCAGCGAGACGCTCGGCCAACGTCACCACCGGACGCGAGAGCATGCCGCTGAAGAGATGAGCGACCGCACCCATTTGCCGTGCGACCGTGGCGACGATGTCGGGATGCGTGTGCCCCAGCACAGCGCTCATCTGACCCGAGGTGAAATCGAGGATGGCGCGTCCGTCGGCGTCGTAGACGAAACTGCCGGCCGCACGCTCGATGATGACGGGTTCGAAACTCGGCCCATAGCGGGTCAGATGCGTGTTAGCGGACGCCCAGAAATCGGGATCGGCATTCAAGGTCATGACAGCCACCTCTCGCTTGGGGGACGTCCGACCTCTAGTCAAGAATTTGACTTCAGGCTAATTGATATAATTCAATCTAGATATCAATCTTCTTGATGTCGATGCTGGATCTCAACCTTCTGAGGAATTTCGTCGTCGTGGCCCGCACCGGCTCGATCAGCCTGGCGGCCTTGCAGATTGGCCGGACACAGTCCGCGCTCAGCATGCAGATGCAACGGCTGGAACAGACGATCACGCAGCCGCTGTTTCACCGCAGCGGATCCGGCATGAGACTGACCGCGGCCGGCGAGAAACTGCTCGCCCACGCCGAGATGCTGCTGGCGCAGCACGACGAGATTCTCGCCGACATGAGCGGCGAGAGTCTCAAAGGGACGCTGAGCCTGGGCTGCCCGGAGGACTATTCGATCGCTTTCCTGCCGGCGCTGCTGAAGGGGTTCTGCGCGCTGCATCCCAATGTCGAGCTGCGCATGGTCTGCGCACCGACCTCCGAGCTGCGCCCGATGCTAGCGCGGCGCCAGATCGAGATGGCGCTGGTCTCGCTGTCCGATGCCGGAGCGCGCGAGGTGATCCGAGAGGAGCGCTTCGTCTGGGTCGCGAACGAGGCCGAACCGAAAATACTGACGCAGGATGTGCTGCCGCTGGCGCTGGCGGCGCCGATGAGCCTGGACTACCGCGCCGCCTGCGCCGCGATGGACGCGGTCAATCGGCGCTACAGGGTCGCCTACGCGAGCAACAGCCTCGCCGGCCTGATCGCGATCGCGCGGTCCGGTCATGCGATCAGCGTCCTGACACGAACCGCCGTCCCGTTCGATCTTCACGTCGTCTCGGCCGGACTGCCCCTGCTTCCGACCATCGGCATCGCCCTCGAATTCTCGGAGGCGAGGCCCTCGCTGCTGGCGACGACGCTGGCCGAGCACGTCCGCACCGTGCTGCCCGGACTGAAGACCAAGGCGGAGATCGATTAGTGACCTGCGCGTGGGCGGCGAGCGCAACGCTCAGCTGATGTTCAGGAGGATCCGTCCCGATGTGCCGCTGCGCATCAGATCCAGGGCGTCGTTGATGTCGTCGAGCGCGAACTCGTGGGTGACGATGCCGCGGTAGCTCACCTTGCCGGCGTCGCTGAGTCGCACCAGGCGCGGGATATCGCGCGCGGGCTGGCATTGCCCGCCTTCCGAGCCCTTCAGCACCTTCTCGAAGTGCAACGGCAGGGTATAGATCTCGGCCTTCTCGCGGGGCACGCCGACGAGGATGCAGCGGCCCTTCTTGGCGGTGATCTCGTAGGCGAGCTCGATCAGGTTCTTGACGCCGGTGGTCTCGACGACCTTGTCGGGGCCGTCGGCCCCCGTGACGGACCGGACCTCGGCGGCCACATCCTTCACGGTCTCGGAATTGATGATGTGGGTGGCGCCGAAATCCTTCGCCATGGCCAGCTTGTTGTCGAGGCGATCGATCGCAATGACCGGCCATGCGCCGACCATCGCGGCGAATTGCACGATGTTCAATCCGACGCCGCCGACGCCGAATACGACGACGGCTTCGCCGATGGCGATCTGCGCATCGTTGTTGACGACGCCGAGCGCGGTCGTCACCGCGCAGCCGAGCAGCGGCGCACTGGTGCGGTCGATCGTATCAGGAACGGGCGTGACGCGATTTTCCGACACCACGGCATATTCGTTGAAGGTGGTGACCCAGCCCGCATTGAGGCGCTTGCCGCGCCAGGAATAGACCGGCGTGTTGGACTGGATGCCCTTGCCCGGCCGCCAATGCATGACGACGGTATCGCCCTGCTTGCAGGAGACGACGCCGGGTCCGGTTTCGACGATGGTCGCCAGCGCCTCGTGCCCCAACAGGTGCGGCAGGAACTTGTCGACGCCCTTGACGGCGTCGATCTCGTTGATCTGTGCGCCGCAAATGCTCGACGTGTGCACATGGGCGAGCACCTGACCGTGCTCGAGCCTGTCGGGCAGATTGAACTCGTCGACGATCAGCGGCTTGCCGGATTCGACGAGTATCGCGGCCTTTGCGGTCTTGATGTCCATGGGTCGCGCCCGGTCACTCGAAATAGATGAATTCGTAGTCGCCGGTGTAGCCGAGCTTGCCGTAGAGCCAGATCCATTCCGAGGTGTGCAGGATGGATTCCGCCGTCAGCGCCCAGCATTCGAGGTTGTGCAGCTCGGCGACGTTCCGGTAGCCCTCGACCATGACGTATTTGTTCTTGCCGACCCGCTCGATCTCCTTGAGCGCGGCCTCGAGCTCGTAGAGCCTGAGATTGTGCAGGGTGCCGAGCGAGATGACGAGGTCGAAGCTGTCGTCGCCATAGGGATAGACGTCCTGGGCGCGATAGTTGAACAGATACGGCTTCACCTGCTCGTGTGCATTGGCAAGACCATGCTTGGAAATGTCGAAGCCGGTGACCTTCAGACCCGGCAGGATCTTCTGCATCTCGTACAACAGAAAACCCTTGCCGCAGCCGACGTCGAGCACGCTCGACCCGTCCTTCAGGCCATAGGTCTCGATCAGCGCCTTGGCGACCGGGGCCCAGCGCCCCTCGATGAAGCGGTAGCCGCCATAACCGAAACGGCGATCGCCGTCCCAGTAATCGGCCTCGTACTCCCGCGCCTTCAGCGAGCAGCCGATCTTGTCGTCGTTCATGCGGCCCATGTAGTCGCGCTTGGTCGCAGTGTGCAGCGGCGTTACGATATTCAGCAGTCGTCCCATTGAGCCCTCGGATTTCATCACGCGCGGAGATTGTCTTGACCGGCCTGGGGAGCTTCGCACGTGACCTGCGACTGGCCCTAGCATTTGTGACGAAGACCATCATTGTTTCAGATCAATGATGTGGAAATGCTGCCGCGGCGCCGGTCAAGATCCGGCCCATGAATCGCCAGTGCCGACCAAGCGCCAGGTTCCAGCCGCGGCTGCCGGCGGCCGTGACATGGCGACGCTGGAACGAGATGCGCCGCACGGCGTTCGGCAGCGAGGAGAATCCTGCCATGCCGACCAAGCCGACCATCGCCCGCGTCTGGCGCGGCCGTACCCGCCGCGACCTCGCCGACGCCTACCAGGCCTATCTGCAAGCCGAGGGCATCCCGCCGCTGCGAAAGACCGCGCTCGGCGTGCAGCAATTGCGCGAGGACCGCGACGAGGAGACGTGGTTCACCACCATTTCCTATTGGGCGGACATCGCAGCCATGACGGCTTTCACCAAGGGTGAGCCGACCAAGGTCCATCATCTCGCGCGCGACGCGGAGTTCCTGATCGAGCTGCCGGAGCGCATCGAGATCCACCGCATCCTGATCGACGAGCAGGGTCTGCGGTGAAGGCCTCGCGCATCCGTTTATCCGTGTCTTGATTCCGCGCTCCGCCGCGCTATACGTTCCCGCCATGAAGTTCATCTCCACATTCTTCCCGCTGATCTGAACGGCAGAACGTCGTTCCGGCGCTCCTGCGCCACTCAGATCAAACGGCTTCGCGCGATGCGGTAGCCGAACGGAGAGATGTGCAATGCCCAAGACCGAACAGGTTGGCCTGACGCCCCGTCAGGTCCAGACCTTCATCGACGACGGTTTCGTCAAACTCGAGAATGCCTTCAGCACCGACCTTGCCAAAGAATGCAGGGACGAGCTGTGGGCGGATATCGGCCTGTCGCCGGACGAGCCAGAACATTGGACCCAGCCCGTTGTCCGGGTCGGCGCCAAAGCGACGCCCCCCTTCATTGAAGCCGCGAATACGCCGCGTCTGCACAAGGCCTATGATCAACTCGCCGGCGAAGGGCGCTGGCTTGCGCCCAGCGGCCTCGGAACCTTTCCGATCCGCTTCCCGTCATCGCAATCGCCAGGCGACGATGGCTGGCATGTGGACATGAGCTTTGGCACCGCTCATGCCGACTTCATGGAATGGCGTGCCAATGTGAAGAGCAGCGGGCGTGCGCTGCTGATGCTCTTCCTGTTCTCGGATGTCGGAGATGACGATGCGCCCACGCGAATCCGGAAAGGCTCGCATGCGGCCATCGCGCGGGAGCTACTGCCCCATGGCGAGGCGGGCGCAACGCTCCGGCAACTTGCTGCCGGCGACTGGGCGTCGACAAGGGATCGCGAGGTTGAACTTGCGACCGGCAAGCCAGGCACCGTCTATCTGTGCCACCCGTTCCTGGTTCATGCCGCGCAACCCCACCGCGGGAAAGAGCCGCGCTTCATGGCACAGCCTCCGCTGCTGCCGAAGCGCGAATTCGATCCGGCGCTGCCACCTTCGCCGGTTCAGATCGCGATCCGGCGGGCTTGCGGGCTGACGGTGTAGGCGGATGGCATCCGGGGCCGCTGGGCGGTCCCGGATGACCTATTGCACCTCGATGTTCGCGTCCTTGACCAGCTTGCGCCAGCGTTCTTCCTCCTGCCGAACGTAGCGGTCGAGCTCTTCAGGCGCACTGCCGACCATGATCAGGCCTTCGTTGGCCGACAGCTTCTTGAAGGCACCGGACTGAACGGCCTTCGCGACCGCCTGGGTGAGGCGCGCAATCACCGGAGCGGGCGTTTTGGCCGGGGCGTACAATCCGTACCAGGACTCGGCGGCGTAGCCGGGCAATCCGGCCTCGGAAACGGTCGGCAGTTGCGGGAACGCGGTCGAACGCTCGGCCGCGGTGACGGCCAAGGCCCTGAGCTGACCCGCCGCCACCAGCGATGCTGCGCTCGCCACGGTGGTGAACATCACATCGATCTGTCCCCCCAAGAGATCGCTGATCGCAGGCGCCGCACCCTTGTAGGGGACCGCCGTCATCTTGACGTTCGCCATGGCATTGAACAGCTCGCCGGCGAGATGGGCCGAGGTGCCGATGCCGAACGTGCCGAAATTGAGCTTGCCCGGCTTGGCCTTGGCTTCAGCGATCAGATCGGAGATCGAGTTGATCTTGGATGCGGGGTTGACCACGACGACATTGAAGGACCGCGCGATCAGCGAGACCGCGGCGAAATCCTTGTGCGGATCGAACGGCAGCTTGGTGTAGAGGCTCGGGTTGACCGCGTGCGCGAAGGTCGCCAGCAGCAGCGAATAGCCGTCCGGCTCGCTCGTCGCGACGGTCTGGGTGCCGACGATGGTTCCGGCGCCCGGCTTGTTCTCGATGATGACGGGCTTACCGAGGTCCGTTTGGATCTCCTGGGCGGTCGTTCGCGCGACGATGTCGGTCCCGCCGCCGGCTGCGAAGGGCACCACGATCTTGATGATCTTCTCGGGATACTCGGCCCGCGCCGGCGCAGTGCTCAATCCCGCGACGACCAGCAACGCCGACGAGACGAGAACGGCGGAGCGCGGCCAACCCCTCCCTGCAGCGCGGTCGCGACTTTTGATCTTGCCGATTGCCATGCGGACCTCCCATCCGGTCTTGCCGAGTTATTCAGCGAGGTTTGTCGTGTTCGACGAACGCAGCCACGCGCCTTTCTGCAAGTTCTTGGCGGTGCGGCTTCACTTGCTTGCGTTGAGAACAGCCAGCCCGTCGGCCGCCTTCACGCCCTGGCCGGCCGGCAGCACGAAGACCGGATTGATCTCGGCCTCGACGAGCCGGGCGCCGAGCTGCGCGACCATCTGCGAGAAAGCGACGATCGCTGCTGTAAGGGCTTCGACATCGCATTTCGGCCGGCCGCGGAAGCCATCCAGCAACGGCCATGTGACGAGGTCGCGCGCCATCGCGCGCGCCTCGGCGAGGCCGAGACCGCCTTCCGGCGGCAGCAGGTGCATCGTCGTGTCCTTGAACAGCTCGGCGGCGACGCCGCCCATACCGAGGAGGATGGCGACGCCCAAGGGATCGCGGTGCATTCCGAGGATGATTTCGACGCCGCCTGAAATCATCTCCTGAACCAGGAATTGCTCGGGCCGCTTCCCGGCTCTGAGTGCGACCTCGTCGGCCATCGCCGTGAGCCGGCCGCCGATGGTCTCGGCTGTCAGGTTGATCGCGACGCCGCCGACGTCGCTCTTGTGCGCGATCTCGCGGGAGAGAATCTTGAGCACGACTTTGCCGCCGAAGGCTTGCGCCGCCCGTTCCGCTTCTTCAGCCGTTGCGACCACTTGCTCTGCCACGATCGGAATACCGAAGCGGGCGAACAAGGTTTTGGCCTGTGCTTCGTCGAGCGATCCCGCGGGGAGATCGGTGATGTCGACGGCCGTCGCAGCCGAGCCGGACGTCGGGACCTGCTCCGGCATTCCGGCCTGCAACAAGCCATCGAGCGCAGCGGCACAGCTTTCGGCGGAGGTGTAGGCGGGGACGCCTCGCTGCGTGAGGACGGAGACCGCGTCGGGCGCGTGAGGGGTCACATAGGCAATGACGGGCTTGTCGCTGAGCGGCAGGCAGTCGTGGATGGCGTCGGCCATCAGCGCCGGCGATCCCACGGCTGACGAGCCGGCGATTACGATCAGCGCATCGTAGGAAGGGCTGGCGAGCAGGATGCGGATTGCGGCGCGTAGCACATCCGGCTGCAGGCCGGCCAGCGTCACGTCGATCGGGTTGCGATCGAGCATGGCGCGCGATCCCGACTGCAAGGCTCGGAGTTGCGCGGCAGTATCCGGGTCGGGAGCGGGCGTTGCGAAGCCTGCGACGCCCAGACTGTCGGACACGATAGTGCCGGCGCCGCCAGTCGAGGTGAGGACCGCCACGCGCCGGCCGGAGAGCTTCCGTCCTGCGGCAAGCGCTGCCGGAATGTCGAGCAGGTCTTCGAAGGTTTTCGCGCGGATCACGCCGAGCTGCCTGAACAAGGCGTCGTACATGCGGTCGGAGCCTGCGAGCGCGCCCGTGTGCGAGATAGCCGCCTTTGCGCCCGCTTCCGATCGCCCGATCTTGAAGGCGACGATTGTCTTGCCGGCATCTCGCGCCTTCAGCACCGCTTCGCGGAAGCGAGCCGGATTGCGGATCGCCTCGACGTAGAGCGCGATGACTTTGGTCGCATCGTCGTCGGCGAGAAAGTCGATGAAATCGGCGAGATCGAGATCGGCTTCGTTGCTGGTCGACACCAGCTTCGACAGCCCGACCCCGCGCGCCGCGGCGCGCGACAAGATGGCGCCGAGAATGCCTCCGCTCTGCGAGACCAGCCCGACCGGACCTGCCGGAAAATGGTCCATAGCCAGCGCGCCCGAGGCCGACAGCACGATGCTGTCGGTGAGATTGACGAGGCCGATCGTGTTCGGCCCGAGCAGGCGCATGGATCCGGCGGCTTGCATCAGCTGCTGCTGGCGCGCGGCGCCTTCGGCGCCGGTTTCGGTGAAGCCGCTGGCGAGAACGATGGCCGCGGCAACCCCGCGTGCGGATAATTCGCGCACCGCGACGTGGGCGCGTTCGGCGCCGAGCAGGACAAGGCCGACGTCAGGCACGTCGGGCAGCGAGGCGATGTCGGGGTAGCAGGCGAGACCGCCGATTTCCGCGACCTTCGGATTGACCGGGTATATCGCACCCGCGAAGCCGTGCTTCCGGAGATAGGAGACCGGTCGCCCCGAGGTCTTGCTCGGGTCCGCCGATGCACCGATCACGGCGATGCTGCGCGGCCGGATCAGGCGTTCGATCGCATTCATCGCTCAAGCCTTCGCCGAGGATTGCGCGAGGAACGCCGCCACGGCCTCGCGATGCTCCGCGCTGGTGTAGCAGATGGCCTGGGCCTGGCTGCCGAGATTGAAAATATCGTGCGCGGAATGCTCGAACGTCTCGTTCAGGATCTTCTTGCCGAGCGCGAGCGCGGTGGCAGACCCCTGAGCCAGTTCCGCTGCCCAGGCCTGTGCGGCCAACAGCAACTCGGTCGCAGTCACCTTGCGATCGACGATGCCGAGCGCGAGCGCTTCGTCGGCTTCAACGACGCGGCCGGTGAAGATCAGCTCCTTGGCCCTGGCAAGCCCGACCCGGCGCGGCAGGAAATACAGGCCGCCACCATCGGGAATCAGACCGCGCTTGATGTAGGACCAGGTGAATTTCGATCGCTCATTGGCCATGACGAAGTCGCAGGCGAGCGCGATGTCGGCGCCGAGGCCTGCCGCCGCGCCGTTGACCGCGGCAATCGTCGGCTTCGACAGGCCGAGCAGCAGCGATTGCACGTGATGCACGCCCTGCTGACGGCTCCATCCGTTGAATGCGACTTCGCCCTGCGGCGCCTCGAGCCGGCGTTTCATGCCGCTGATGTCGCCGCCGGCGCAGAAGGCGCTGCCGCGCCCGGTCAGCACCAGCGCCTTGATCGCCTTGTCGCGGGACACGGTTTCGAGGGCGCCTGAGAACTCGGCGCGCATCTCGTCGCTCATGGCGTTGCGTCGGTCCGGCCGGTTGAACGCGATCGTCGCAATTCCGGCCTCGATGGAAAATTCGATGAGCTGATCGGACATGACAACCTCCCTGAAGTCGGATCCATCGGCATGCGATGAATGATCGGCGTGAGCTCCGCGACTGCGTTTCCTCATCGCGCCGTGCGCAGCCGGTATTGTTCTTTCCGCTGCCTATAGCGGCTTGCAGCCACCGGCACATCCGCTTAATTCCACTAAGTGGAAACGCTGAAGAGATCAAAGATGGCACAGGCGCGCAGATATGCGGGCGGAATCGACGGCAACCGCTCGCTCGAGCGGGGCGTCGAGATCCTCCGGGCGTTCCGCCCCGGCGTCGACACGCTCGGCAACGGCGAGATCGCAGAGCGAACAGGCTTGCCGCGATCGACGGTCAGCCGGCTGACCCGGACGCTGGTCAACTCCGGGATGCTCGACGAAGTCCGCAGCGAGCGGGCCTACCGCCTTGCCGCATCGGTCATCAGCATCGGTCACGCCATGCGGACGGGATCGCCCGTGCTCAACGCGATCGGTCCGATGATGCGCGCGGAATCGGCTAGGCGGCGGCTGAACGTCGGACTCGCGACTGCCGATAGGACCATGATGGTTTACCTGGAGTCGATCCGCTACAGCCCGCGCGCGGCGCTGCGCAACGTGGTCGCCGGCCAGCAGGTCCCGATGGAGCTGACGTCGCTCGGCCGCGCCTATCTCGCCGGCATTGCAGAGACCGAGCGCGAACGATTGCTGAAGCAGTTCAAGCGGCGCAGCGCAGCTGCAACCAGGGCGCTGCTGGCGGAGGTCAGGCGATCGATCAGCTCCGTCGAGCACGACGGCTATTGCGCGGTGTCGTGGCAGCCCGCCGTTCTCGCCGTCGCAACTCCGATCGTGCTGGAGGGCCTTCCGGTCTACGCGCTCAACATGAGCCTGCAGAACGTCGAGCGCTCCGACTCGCTGGCCGGCGAGCTCGGCGCATACCTCAACGCGTTCGCGGCCAAGTGCAAGGAGGTGCTGGCGGGGCGGTGAAGCCGAGCGGCGAGGCGCAGCCGCTTGCCCGTCAGCTGGAGGAAGAGGTCACGTCCCCTTACAATTTCCCATACACCCGCGCGGCAACCGCCTTCAGGCGCTCGACCGAGCCGGACTGCGGATGCGGCTTGACCGGGGCGAACAGGATCGAGGCCTGGCGGCCGTTCTTCCAGACATGAATGTGGACGGCGTTGCCGTTGCCCTTGGTGCAGGAATGCTCGCCGAACGCTTCGCGGCCGAGCTCGGGGATGGCCACGTGCGTGCATGGCCCTGCACGCTTCATCATGCTGGCGGCGGTATCGCGCGAGGTCGTGATCACCGCGACGGTCATGGTGTTGGCCTCGCGATCGAACATCATGCAGCTGCCTGCCCCGGTCCGCTGCACCGTCAGCGTGCCGTTGTCGAGAAAGCCGTCGGCATCGGCGGCGGTGAGCCACTCGCAATTGCCGAACCGCTCGCTGCTCCTGCTCACATTGCCGACGGCAACGCGCGCGGCCTCAGTGATCGGCGCGAGCAGCGCATCATCGGCACGCCGGCCGATCGGATAGACGCTGATCTGCAGGATGTAGTCGCCGGACAGCGCGACGACCGAGGCCTCCTGGCGTTCCGCGCCCGCCGCGCTCGTACCGCCCTGGCCTTCGTCGCCGATTCCGGACACTGCGCTCAGCGGCATGCGCTCACCGAGCGTCTTGACGAAGGTCGCGTACAATTCCCTGGCGCGGTCCTTGTCGGGATTGCGGAACACGGAGAGCATCATCGTGTCGCCGCGCCCGGCCTGGTAGATGCAGCCGCGGCCGTCCTGGTTCGAAATCAGCGACCATTTCAGCGCCGGCATCGCCCGGGCGAGCTCCTGGGCGCTGATGAACGGGCAGGTTTCGGCCGCGCTCGCGGGAAGCACAGGGGCGGCTGCGATGGCAAGGAATAAAACGAAGCGGGAGAATAGATGATCGATCGTGCGCATCGGACGAACTTACTATCGAAACGGTGCGCCCGACGAGATGAAACTGAACAAAATCCTATTACGCAGCCCCCGGTGCCTTCGCCACCGTCAGGTCCTTCAGGAACTGCTCCATGAGCGGCTTGTTGCCAAACCGGCGATAAGAGCGCTCTGCCTCCAACGAAAATGTCGGTTGGGCCCCTACCAAGCTTGCCATCGTCAGCTGCGCCGCTTCTATATCACCGCGCCGCCCTTGCAGCGCAGCCTGTATGAGCAGGCAGTTGGCATCGCGCGGCGCCCTTACAAGGCATTCGGAGATCACGGTAGCCGACTCATCGCGACGATCAGCGGCGTAAAGAGCCTGGCCATGCACATAGGCGTAATATTCCGGTGCCATGGGATGAAGGCGACGCGCCCGCTCGGCATTGGCAACAGCGTCCGCGTAGTCCCCGAAACGGACTTGTGCTTTTGCCAATGCCATCATGCTATCCGGGTCATTGGGATTCAGTTCGACGGCGCGCTTGGCGGCCTGCAAGCCGCCCGCATAATCGCCCTGCACCGCCAGCCCGAAGCTGATCACCTGATAGCCGAGCGAGAGATTGGGATCGAGGCGCACAGCCTGGCGCGCTTCGCTAAGACCTAGTTCCAGCTCATGCGCTGTCGCCCGACCACTCGACCTCTTGGCCACATCCGCGATGTAAGTGAGGGCCAAGCCCGCACGGGCGGCGGCATAGGCCGGGTCCATTTCCAGCGCGCGCTGATATAGGCCGCGTGCCTCCATAAGTGCTTCCGCATCCTGGACGCCATGCCGGTATCGATGACGGGCCCGCAGCAGAAGATCGTAAGCCTGGAGGTTGTCGGTCGGCCGTTGCGCGGCAGCGATGGCTTCACTTCGGCCGATATACGGCGCGAGCTGGGCGACGATTTCCGTGGTCAGCTCGCTTTGTACGGTGAAGACGTCGGCAACCTGCCTGTCGAAGCTGCGCGACCAAAGGTGCGCGCCCGATTTCACGTCGATCAGCTGCGCCGAGACGCGAAGCCGGTCCCCCTCGCGGCGCGCGCTGCCTTCCACCACGTAGGAAACGCCCAGCTTTGCCCCGAGCTTGCGCATATCGCTGTCTTGCCCGCGCACGGCATAGGTGGAGTCGCGCGCGATGATCTGAAGCTCGGAATTCCTTGCGAGCGCCGTGGTCACATCCTCGGTCAGCCCGTCTGCAAAGTACGACTGGTCCCCGCCCATGGTCGCAAAGGGCATGACCGCAACTGACGGGCGCGGGTCGGCGCGGGTCTGGTCGAAGGATAGCGCGGCCGGGAGCCGGCTGACCATCGCCGCCAGGGAAAGCGGTTGGATTTGGGTGCCGATGAGGACAAGGGCTATTGCGGCGACGCCATACGACCAGCGCGCAGCGGTACCGCGCAGAACGCGCGGGACTTTTCGCCAGCGAGACCACGAGGATTGCGCGCGCCGTACCCGGTAGACATTAAGACGCTCGGGAATGTTTTTGGCGCGCCTGCGGCCCACACGCGCGAACACATCGCCGCGATTGCGGTCTGCGGCCATGACGACAGCGCCGCTAACAAAGATGCTGCCGGGATCGGCCATCGTCTCGAGCCGTGTGGCGACATTAACGCCGTCGCCGTACATGTCGCCATTATCCTCGATGACATCACCGAGGTTGATGCCTATGCGCAGCTCAAACGGGGCGTTGTCGAACCCTTGCTGGATGGCAGAGCCCGCATCAACGGCTTCGTTGACGCTGGGAAACATCGCCAGAAACCCGTCCCCGGTCTTCTTGAAGATGCGTCCACCATGCTGCGCGACTGTGGGCTCGATCAGATTGTCGAAGACCGTGCGCAGCTCTTTATAGGTGGAGGCCTCGTTTTCGGCCATCATCAGGCTGTAGCTGACGATGTCGGCGGCCATGATCGCGGCGAGCTTGCGTTCCATCAACGGTTTCCCTGTACAGGGGCCAAGCACAACTGGCATTGCGGACATTCTACGCCAGCTTGAAATTAAACCTTCCAACCCGCATGCGGTTATCAACACAGCTCATATATGCGTGAGCAATGAGACCCGTCCGGCGGCGCGCAAGCAGCACCACTCCGCTCGTACGGCTGATCCTGAGTTTCCCTGCGGGTTCCCATATGGCGACGGTGAGGCCGGCGCTGGGTCAGCGGGCCGTCGTCACCGCCCCTGATATTCGGCCCAGCAATCCGCCGTTTCATAGACGCGGACCGCCCACAGCTGCGGCAGGCTGGGCTTCAAGCGGTCCCAGATCCAGACCGCGATATTCTCGGCGGTCGGATTCGCGAGGCCGTCGACCTCGTTCAGGCACTGGTGGTCCAGCGCCGCCATGATGCCGGCGAAGCTTTTCTCGATATCGAAGAAATCAGCGACGAAGCCGGTGTGCGGGTCGACCGGCCCATCCAGCTGGACCTCGACCCGATAGGAATGACCATGCAGCCGGCTGCACCTGTGAGTCTCGGGCACGTTTGGCAGCCGATGCGCCGCCTCGAACTTGAACGCCTGCGATATCCTCATCCAGCTCCCCACACGGCATGGCCATCCGGTCTCGGGCCGGTCTGGCGACCAGATGCTGTCCTGTCCTGACCTTTCGGCAAAGAATGGCGCGCCCGGAACGATTCGAACGTCCGACCCTCAGATTCGTAGTCTGATGCTCTATCCAGCTGAGCTACGGGCGCGTGTTTCGCAAACAGCGCGGGCGGGGCCCGCAAGCAGCCCCCGGCGGAGCCGGAGGGGGTGCGAAAGAGCGCTCTGACTAACCGCTCTTGTCCCGATTGGCAAGGTCCGGCTCGCCGGTATTTTGGGGCATTTCCGCACTTCTCTTCGTCATTCCGGGGCGCGACGAAGTCGCGAGCCCGGAATCCATAACCACCAGCCGGGGTTATGGATTCCCGGCCCGACCCTTCGGGTCGTCCCGGAATGACGGAAGGAATGGCGATGGCCCAGCTCGTTTCAGTCGGCCGCTGGCCTAGCCTTAAGCCCTCTGGCGCTCGTTGCGGATGGAGAGCAGTTCCACGGGACGGTCGGGGATGACGATGCGGAACGTGGCGCCGATGGTGCCCTCGACCAGGTGGATCTCGCCGCCATGGGCGCGGACCAGCTCGGCGGCGATGGCGAGGCCGAGGCCGCTGCCGCCGGGGCGGCCCGAGGTCTGGAAGGCCTCGAACAGGCGCTCCCGGGTCTTCGGGGGAACGCCGGGGCCGGTGTCGGAGACCTCGAGAATGGCGACGGCGCCTTCGCGCTTTCCGGTGATCCGGATCTGCTGCACGCGCCCCTCACCCGCCGCATGGCTTTCGAGCGCCTGGGCGGCGTTGCGGACGAGGTTGAGCAAGACCCGGAACAGCTGGTCGGGATCGGCGTCGACCGCGAGCCCGCGCTCGATCGCGGCGACCCAGGCGATCGAGGCGTCGTTGGCGAGCCCCGCGGTCTCCCGCACCTCCATCACCACAGGCTCGATCAGGATCATGCGGCGGTCGGGTGCGGCCTCCTGGGCGCGGCCGTAGGACAATGTCGACTGGCAGAAGGCGATGGCGCGCTCGAGCGAGCGCACGAGCTTGGGCGCAAAGCGCTGCACGCGCGGATCCGGCACGCTGGCGAGCTGATCCGACAGCAGCTGGGCCGAGGCGAGCAGATTGCGCAGATCGTGGTTGATCTTGGAGACCGCGAGGCCGAGGGCAGCGAGCCGGCTCTTCTGATTCAGCATCGACATCAGGTCGCGCTGCATGTCGGACAATTCGCGCTCGGCGACCCCGATCTCGTCGCTGCGCTGGCTCGGCACGATGATGCCGGCCGAGCTCTCGGGATTCTCGTGGAAGCCGACCAGGCTCGCGGTCAGCCGCCGCATCGGGCGCACGAACAGATAATGAAGCGCGAGATAGACGAGGCCCGCGGTCAGCACCGCGATGATCAGCGCGACCACGACGAGGTTGCGGGAGAAGCGGTACATCTGCTTCCGCAGCGGCAGCTCGTCGGTGACGATCTCGATGAACTGGGCATTGCCGACCCCGGGGCCGACGATGCGGATGGCCTGGTTGCCGGTCTCCAGCATCATCCGGAACGAGCCGGTGATCGCCTCCCAGGCCGTCATGTCGCGCAGGTCGATGTCGTGCTCGATGGCGGCGGGAATGTTGTCGCTGGCGAGCAGCCGGCGCTGCTGGCCCATCTTGATGGCGACCGCGCGGGCGTTGATGCTCTTCAGGATCTGCCGCGACAGCGAATCGGGGACCATGCCGAGCGGCGCCGCATCCAGCACCAGCGCCGCGGTGTTGGCCGCCGCGACGCGATCATTCAGCCGGTTGACCCAAAAATTCGCGATGGCTGGCACGTAGAGCAGCACCGCGGCGATCATCACCAAGGGAATGGTGAGCAGCAGCAGCTTGCCGGACAACCCGAGCCCGCGCGAGCCGCGGGGGCGCGTCGCCGGCTGGTCTGGCTGATCCAGATCCTGGATCGGCTGGCGATCTGTGGCTGGCACGAAACTCGCCCCTGTTGGCCTTGGCTGATGGAGGATGCGACCCGACCGATGTTCGGTCAAATTACGGATCGCTAATCTGCCGAGGTGTGATGTAAGCGCTGATAGCGCGAGTCGCCACCTCAAGGGTTAAAAACGCCGCGCAAACAGCGATATTCACCACAATCGCGCGCTTGTGCGGCGTTGACGAAGACAAGGCGCTCCCTTATAAGCCGCGCGAATTGTCCGCGATGACCCGGTGCGACACCGGGAGCGGCTCTCTTGGGGCCGAAAAGGGCCCGTTTTGGGCCGCATCTTCCGGACTTTACCATCAATTCTACAGGCAAATTGCCCGGTCAGCGGAGAAAAACCCGTGAAGCGGACTTATCAACCCAGCAAACTGGTGCGCAAGCGCCGTCACGGCTTCCGCGCCCGTCTCGCCACTGCCGGCGGCCGCAAGGTTCTCGCCGCCCGCCGCGCCCGCGGCCGCAAGCGTCTGAGCGCCTGAGCCGGACCCCCTTTTTGGGATTTCATCATGGATCGGCTGAGGCAGCGGGCGGATTTCCTCGCCGTTGCCAATGGCGCGCGGGTGAATAGTCCCGCGTTCGTCCTGCAAAGCCTTGACCGGAAAAGCCTTGGCCGCGATGATTCCGGCCCTGTCAGGATCGGCTTCACCGTCACCAAGAAGAACGGCAACGCCCCCGAGCGCAATCGCATCCGGCGCCGGTTGCGCGAACTGGTGAAGCGGCTCGATCCGACATCGATGCAGCCCCACCATGATTATGTCCTGGTCGGACGAAAGGACGCGCTCTCGCGCGACTTCGCCACCATGCTCGACGATCTGCGCATAGCGTTCACGAAGCCCGCGCGGCATACGGCCAAAGCGCGCGGCCACAGGCCGGGTCACGCCGCAGCGACCAGCCGCAAACCGGATTGATGACGAGACAATCGAGATGACCGACAATCGCAATACCATCCTCGCCGTCATTCTGTCCGGCCTGGTGCTGATCGCCTGGCAGTACTTCTACAATGTGCCGCAGATGGAGAAGCAGCGCGCCCAGCAGCAGGCGCAGTCCGAGCTCCAGAAGGGCAGCACGCCGCAGCCGGGCGCGTCCCCGACGCCGGGCAGCGCGCCGCAGCCCGGCGCGGCCCAGCCGTCGACGCCGGCCGCGAGCCCGCCCCAAGCGGTCGTTTCGCGCGAGACTGCCATTGCAGCGAGCCCGCGCGTCAAGATCGAGACGCCGCGGATCGCCGGCAGCATCTCGCTGAAGGGCGGCCGCATCGACGACATCGCGCTGGTGCAATATCGCGAGACGGTCGATCCGAAATCGCCGCCGATCGTCCTCTATTCGCCGTCGGGCACGGCGGAGCCCTATTACGCCGAGTTCGGCTGGGTTGCAGCGACGGGCGTGACGGCAAAGATGCCGGATGCCCAGACCGTCTGGCAGCAGGAGGGCAGCGGCAGCCTGACGCCGTCGACGCCCGTGGTGCTGAAATGGGACAATGGCGACGGCCTGACTTTCCGCCGCACCATCGCCGTCGACGACCATTATCTCTTCACCATCAAGGACGAGGTGAGCAATGTCGGCAACGCGCCCGTCACGCTCTATCCGTTCGCGCTGATCTCGCGCCACGGCGCGCCGCATGTCTCCGGCTACTATATCCTGCATGAGGGCCTGATCGGCTATCTCGGCGAACACAGGCTGCAGGAATATGCCTACAGCAAGATCGACGAAGCCAAGCAGGTGAACTTCAAGGCCACCAATGGCTGGCTCGGCATCACCGACAAATACTGGGCCTCCGCGCTGCTGCCGGATACCAACGCCCAGCTCCAGGCGCGCTTCTCGTCCAACCCGGTCGGCAAGGTCCATACCTACCAGACCGACTATCTGCTCGACCCCGTCACAGTCGCGATCGGCGGCACCGCGACGGCCAACGCGCGGCTGTTCGCAGGCGCCAAGGAAGCCGGCGTGGTCGGCATCAACTTCCCGCTCGCAGGCCTAGGCGGCTACAACAAGGCGCTCGGCCTCAACCAGTTCGACCTGCTGATCGACTGGGGCTGGTTCTACTTCCTCACCAAGCCGATGTTCCTCGGCCTCGACTTCTTCTTCCGCTTCTTCGGCAATTTCGGCGTCTCGATCCTGCTGGTGACGGTGATCGTGAAGCTGTTGTTCTTCCCGCTGGCGAACAAGTCCTACGCCTCGATGGCGAAGATGAAGTCGATCCAGCCGCAGCTTTTGGCGCTGAAGGAGCGCTATCCCGACGACAAGGTGAAGCAGCAGCAGGAGATGATGGAGATCTACCGCAAGGAGAAGATCAATCCGGTCGCCGGCTGTCTGCCCGTGCTGATTCAGATCCCGGTGTTCTTCGCGCTCTACAAGGTGCTGTTCGTCACCATCGAGATGCGGCACGCGCCGTTCTTCGGCTGGATCAAGGACCTCTCGGCGCCGGACCCGACCAACCTCTTCAACCTGTTCGGGCTGATCCCGTTCGATCCGACCACGATTCCGGTGTTCGGCTATTATCTCGCGCTCGGCATCTGGCCGATCATCATGGGCATCACGATGTGGATTCAGATGAAGCTGAATCCGACGCCGCCGGATCCGACGCAGCAGATCATCTTCAACTGGATGCCGCTGATCTTCACATTCATGCTGGCGGGCTTCCCGGCGGGCCTCGTGATCTACTGGGCCTGGAACAACCTGCTCTCGGTGGTCCAGCAGGGCTACATCATGCGCCGCAACGGCGTGAAGGTGGAGCTGTTCGACAACATTCGGAACTCGTTCAAAAAAAAAGTGACGACTGAGGCAACGTAGCCGTCGTTGCGAGGAGCCAAGCGACGAAGCAATCCAGAGTCCCTCGGCGGATGCATTTCTGGATTGCTTCGCTTCGCTCGCAATGACGTGAGGAAACAGCGGAGCTTCGCATGACCGACGATAAAGATGCGAAGCTGATCGAGGCCGGGCGCAAGCTGTTCGCCCGTGACTGGCAGTTCATCTGGGCCTCGCCTTCGATCGAAACGCTGCCGCCGATGGCGGGGCTGGAGATCGCCTTTGCCGGGCGCTCCAATGTCGGCAAGTCGAGCCTGATCAACGCGCTCACGGGGCGCAACGCGCTGGCGCGCACCTCGCATACGCCGGGCCGCACCCAGGAGCTGATCTTCTTCGAGGTCCCCGGCAAGAACGACCTGCGCCTCGTCGACATGCCCGGCTACGGCTATGCCAAGGCGCCGAAGAGCCAGGTCGCGTCCTGGACCGAGCTGATCCACAAATTCCTGCTGGGACGCGCCAGTCTCGCGCGCGTCTACGTGCTGATCGACGCGCGGCACGGGATCAAGGATGTCGATCTCGAGGTGCTGAAGACGCTCGACCGCTCCGCGGTCAGCTACCAGATCGTGCTGACCAAGGCCGACCAGGTGAAAGTCGCCGAGCTGCAAGCACGCATCGCCGAGACCGAGGCCGTGCTCGCCAAGCATCCGGCCGCGTTCCCGACCGTGCTCGCGACCTCGTCGCGCAGCGCGACCGGCATGGCCGAGCTTCGCGCCGCGATGGCGAAGCTCCTGGAAGAGCGGGCCTCGTGATGGCAGCGCACCGCCTGCTGATCTGGCTTGCGGGCGTTATGGGCGCGGCCGGCGTCGCGCTGGCCGCCGCGTCCGCCCATGGTGCGGACGCGAGCCGTCTTGCCTCCGCCAGCGCCATGCTGCTGTTTCATGCAAGTGCCATACTTGCGACCATCGCCTTGCTCACGCGCGGCCTTCTGCACGGCGGAATTGGACTCGTGGCGACGTTCGGCTTCGCGATCGGTGCCGCGCTGTTCGCAGGCGACCTCACCTTGCGGCAGTATGCCGGGCACGCGCTGTTTCCGATGGCGGCGCCGACGGGCGGAATGGTGATGATTGCGAGCTGGCTGGCGGTAAGCGTGGCGGCGGTGGTGGCGAAGCGCTGAATCCGTAGCCCGGATGGAGCGCAGCGCAATCCGGGGCCGGTGTCTGCGGCGACGAATCCCGGATTACGCTGCGCTCCATCCGGGCTACATAGCTGCCACACCTTTGCGCTGTCCCCGCCAATCGGATAGAACGCGCACCATTCGACCCGCCAGCGAGACCCGCGACATGACCGACATCTCTCCGCTCGACCAGGCCCGCATCCTGTCCGAAGCGCTGCCGCACATGCAGCAATATGACGAGGAAACCATCGTCATCAAATATGGCGGCCATGCCATGGGCGACGAGGAGACCGCGAAGAACTTTGCCCGCGACATCGTGCTCTTGGAGCAGACCGCGATCAATCCGGTGGTGGTGCATGGCGGCGGGCCGCAGATCGCGACCATGCTCAAGCGTCTTGGGATCGTCTCGGAATTCGCCGCGGGCCTGCGCATCACCGATGCCGCGACCATCGAGATCGTCGAGATGGTGCTCGCCGGCTCCGTCAACAAGCAGATCGTCGGCTACATCAACGAGGCCGGCGGCAAGGCGGTGGGCCTGTCCGGCAAGGACGGCAACATGGTGAAGGCGACCAAGACGACGCGCACCATCGTCGATCCCGACTCGAACATCGAGAAGGCGATCGATCTCGGCTTCGTCGGCGACCCCGAGAAGGTCGACCTCACTTTGCTGAACCAGCTGATCGGCTACGAGCTGATCCCGGTGCTGGCGCCGCTCGCAACCTCGAAAGAGGGCCAGACGCTGAACATCAACGCCGACACCTTTGCAGGGGCGGTCGCCGGCGCGCTGAAAGCCAAGCGCCTGCTGCTGCTCACCGACGTGCCCGGCGTGCTCGACAAATCGAAGAAGCTGATTCCGCAATTGTCGGTAAAGGACGCGCGAAAACTGATCGCCGACGGCACCATCTCCGGCGGCATGATCCCGAAGGTCGAGACCTGCATCTACGCGCTGGAGCAGGGCGTCGAGGGCGTCGTCATCATCGACGGCAAGATGCAGCACGCGGTGCTGCTCGAGCTCTTCACCAACCAGGGCACGGGCACGCTGATCCACAAGTGAGAGACGAGCAGCGAAGAAGAGAGGGCGTCATGCCCGGGCTTGTCCCGGGCATCCACGTTCCTTCTTTGCCGAAGCGAGACGTGGATGGCCGGGACAAGCCCGGCCATGACGACCGGAGAAAGTCGAAACATCGCCGCTCCCCGCTCACCCGCTTCCTGATGACGCTGCCGGCGGCCGTCGTCTCCTTCTTCTTCTCCTCGGCGCCGGCGATCGCCGACCTCAAGATCTGCAACCGCATGTCCTATGTGGTCGAGGCCGCGATCGGCATCGACGACAAGGCGGCCACCGCGACGCGCGGCTGGTTCAGGATCGATCCCGCCGCCTGCCGCGTGGTGGTGCAGGGCACGCTGACCGCGGACCGCATCCTGCTCAACGCGCGCGCGCTCGGCGTCTACGGCGCGTCCCCGATCCCGCAAAGCGGCAACGACATGCTGTGCGTCGCGCAGGACAATTTCGTCATCGCGGCGGCGCGGCAGTGCCGCAGCGGCCAGACCCAGGTTCCCTTCACGCAGGTGACGCCGACGCAAAGCCCGGACGGCAACCTCGTCGCTTATCTCGCCGAGGATTCCGAGTATGACGACGAGCAGGCGCGCCTCGCCGGCATCCAGCGGCTCCTGGTGATCGCAGGCTACGACGCCGCGCCGATCGATGGCGTCGACGGGCCGAAGACGCAGAGCGCGCTGGCCGCATTCCTGAAGAGCCGAGGCTTGTCGTCCGACATCGTGGGCTCGCAAAACTTCTTCAAGACCATGGTCGATGCGGTGCAGACGCCATCCGCGACCGGCCTCACCTGGTGCAACGACACGCCGCACAAGGTGATGGCGGCGATCGCGACCGACGACGGCAAGGCGGTGACCAGCCGCGGCTGGTATCGCATCGATCCCAAGACCTGCCTGCACCCCGATGTATCAGGCCAGCCGAAGCAGATCTTCAGCTTCGCGGAAGCGGTCGACGCCGACAACCGAACCGTCAAGCTGAAGGACAAGCCGCTGAACTGGGGCGGCGACAGGCAGCTCTGCACACGCGAGACCAAGTTCGAGACCAGCGAGCAGACCGATTGCGGCGCGCGCGGCTTTGCACCAACGGGCTTCGGCGCGGTAGACATGTCGAGCGGCGGCAAGACGCTGCGCTTTGCCGTGCCGTGAGCGAGAGACTTGTGATGAGCCCACCCCGCAGCTTCAGCCATGTCGACACCTGGGTGTTCGACCTCGACAACACGCTCTATCCGCATCACGTCAATCTGTGGCAGCAGGTCGATGCGCGGATCGGGGAGTTCGTCTGCAACTGGCTGAATGTCGGCCCGGAGGAAGCGCGGGCGATCCAGAAGGACTATTACCGGCGCTTCGGCACCACGATGCGCGGCATGATGACCCTGCACGGCGTCTCCGCCGACGACTATCTCGCCTATGTCCACAAGATCGACCACTCGCCGCTGGAGCCGAACCCGACGCTCGGCGCGGCCATCGCAAAGCTGCCGGGGCGCAAGCTGATCCTCACCAACGGCTCGGTCAACCATGTCGATGCCGTGCTGGCGCGGCTCGGCTTCGCCGGCCATTTCGACGGCGTGTTCGACATCATCGCCGCCGAGTTCGAACCGAAGCCGGCGGAGCAGACCTACCGCAAGTTCCTCGGCCAGCATGCGGTCGATCCGACCCGCGCCGCCATGTTCGAGGACCTCGCCCGCAACCTCACCGTCCCGCACCAGCTCGGCATGACCACGGTGCTGGTGGTGCCCGACGGCACCAAGGAGGTGGTGCGCGAGGATTGGGAGCTGGAAGGCCGCGACGCCGCCCATGTCGACCACGTCACGGATGATCTGGCGGGGTTTTTGGCGGGATTATCGCCCCAATAGCCGCCGTCGTCCCGGGCAAGCGTAAGCGCAGACCCGGGATCCATAACCACAGGGAGTGGTTGTCGCGCGAGATCGATAACTCCGAGTCGTCGCCAAACGACTGCCTGTGGTTATGGGTCCCGGATCTGCGCGCGCCTTAAGGGCGCGCTTGTTCGGGACGACAGCGGAGCATGGGCAAAGGTGGACTATGCCTTGACTTCACCCCTGCAAATCCCGAAAAAGCGCTCCAATTCGCGCGAAACCACGCGCTCCCCAGAGGAAATCCCGATGTCCCTTGCAGCCCTCGAATCCACCATCAACAGCGCCTTCGAGGCGCGTGACGGCATCTCGACCACGACCAAGGGCGAGGTGCGCGAGGCCGTCGACCAGTCGCTGGAGATCCTGGACAAGGGCGAGGCGCGCGTTGCCGAGCGCGGCAGCGACGGCAAGTGGAAGGTCAATCAATGGCTGAAGAAGGCCGTGCTGCTGTCGTTCCGCCTCAACGACATGGACGTCATTGGCGGCGGCCCCGGCAAGGCAAGCTGGTGGGACAAGGTGCCCTCGAAGTTCGAAGGCTGGGGCCCGAACCGCTTTCGCGATGCCGGTTTTCGCGCGGTGCCGGGCGCGGTCGTGCGCCGCTCGGCCTTCATCGCCAAGAACGTCGTCTTGATGCCGTCCTTCGTCAATCTCGGCGCCTATGTCGATGAGAGCACGATGGTCGACACCTGGGCCACCGTCGGCTCCTGCGCGCAGATCGGCAAGCGCGTGCACATCTCGGGCGGCGCCGGCATCGGCGGCGTGCTCGAGCCGCTGCAGGCCGAGCCGGTCATCATCGAGGACGATTGCTTCATCGGGGCGCGCTCGGAAGTCGCCGAAGGCGTGATCGTGCGCAAGGGCGCGGTGCTGGCGATGGGCGTGTTCCTGGGCGCCTCGACCAAGATCGTCGACCGCGAGACCGGCGAGGTCTTCATGGGCGAAGTGCCCGAATATTCCGTCGTGGTGCCCGGCGCGCTGCCCGGCAAGCCGATGAAGAACGGCCAGATCGGCCCGAGCACCGCCTGCGCCGTGATCGTCAAGCGCGTCGACGAGCGCACGCGGTCGAAGACCAGCATCAACGAGCTGCTGCGGGACTGATGCAAGGCGAGTAGCGAATGGCCAGTGGCGAACAGGGCCCGCACCCTACTCGCGATTGGCTATTCACCATTCCCGGCCGGGATCGAACCCACCTTCCCTCCATCGCGACCAATGTCCGGGCGGGCCCTCCTGCCTGGAGCTTCTCGCATGGACCGGACCTGGTATCTCTTCCGCTTCGACGGCCGCATCAACCGCGCCCTGCTGTGGCAGGCGCTGCTGATCGTTGCGCTGCTGGCAGGCTTGCTGGAGGTGATCGGTCAGATCATTCATCTGCCCAATGCCGACGGATCGTTGAAGCTCTCGCTCAAGCTCGATTTCGGCCTTGGCGATCTGTTCAAGCTGGCCGATCCCCGGGAACACCCTTCACTCGCGTCTACCGACCGCGCGCCCCTGATCCTGAGGGCACTCGGCATGTCGCTGTTCCTGTGGGTCTATCTGGCAACGGCGATCAAGCGGCTGCAGGACCGTGACAGGAGCGGCTGGTGGCTCGTTCCGTTTTTCGTCGTGCCCGGCCTCTTCAACCAGTTCTCGGACCTGCTCCCCGACACCAATGTGATGCTTCTTTTCAACCTCGCCGCTTCGATGCTGTGGCTGTGGGGTCTCGTCGAGATGCTCTGCGTGCCCGGCACTGTCGGCGATAACCGGTTCGGGCCTGATCCGCTGGCCGGGATCGCGTATGAGTCCACGCCCGCCTCGCCGCCTGCGAAGAGCTGGGACCAGGGCCGCGAGATCGAAATTGTTCCGCCCAGCGCTAGCCCACCCGGCGGCATGCATGTTAAGCGGGGCGCATGACCGATGCTCTCTCCATTGCCCGCGACCTGATCCGTTGCCCTTCAGTCACTCCGGCCGATGCCGGCGCGCTCGGGGTGCTCGAAAAAATCCTGGGCGCTGCCGGCTTCACCTGTCACCGCGTGACCTTCAGCGAGCCTGGCACCGCCGACGTCGACAATCTCTATGCGCGGATCGGCACGGAAAGTCCGCACATCACCTTTGCTGGCCACACCGATGTGGTGCCGCCCGGCGACGAGAGCGCCTGGAGCGTCGGGGCGTTCTCCGGAGAGGTGAAGGAGGGCGTGCTGCATGGCCGCGGCGCGGTCGATATGAAGGGCGGCATCGCCTGCTCGGTCGCCGCGGTGCTGGAGCATCTCGCTGCCAATAACGGCAAGCCGCGCGAGGACGGTGCGGGCTCGATCTCGTTCCTGATCACGGGCGACGAGGAAGACGTCTCCATCAACGGCACCATCAAGCTGCTGAAATGGGCCGCCGAGCGCGGCGAGAAATTCGACCATTGCGTGCTCGGCGAGCCCTCCAACGTCGAGACGCTCGGCGACACCATCAAGATCGGCCGGCGCGGCTCGCAATCCGGCACGCTCGTCATCGACGGCGTGCAGGGCCACGTCGCCTATCCGCACCGCGCCTCCAATCCGGTGCCTGATATCTCGCGGCTGATCGTCGCGATCTCCGACGAGCCGCTCGACCATGGCAGCGCGCAATTCCAGGCGTCCAATCTCGAATTCGTCTCGGTCGACGTCGGCAACAAGGCCTTCAACGTCATCCCCGGCGAGGCCCGCGCAAGATTCAACATCCGCTACAACGACAACCACACCCAGGCGAGCTTGCGTGAATTGGTGGAGACGCGTCTCGCCAAAGCCTGCGGCAACCGCATCAAGGCCCGCATCGTCTGGGAGCCCTCGAACTCGAACGTGTTCGTGACCAAGCCGGGTCCGTTCACCGATCTCGCGGTCTCCGCGATCGAGGAGGTGACGGGGCGCAAGCCCGAGCTCTCGACCTCAGGCGGCACGTCGGATGCGCGGTTTATTTCAAGCTATTGCCCCGTGATCGAGTTCGGCCTGGTCGGGCAGACCATGCACCAGGTCGACGAGCGCGTGCCGGTGGCGGATCTGGAGAGGCTGACGAAGGTGTATCGCGGGATTTTGGCGCGGTATTTTGCTTGAGGCAGTGTTGCCTCCACAAACACGACCGTCATCGCCCGGCTTGACCGGGCGATCCAGTATTCCAGAGACGGCAGTGATTGAGCCGAGAGGCCGCGGCGTACTGGATGCCCGGTCAAGCCGGGGCATGACACCGAGGTTTGGCGAGAGCATGCCCACTCTCTGCGCCGCTCGCCTAATAATCCACCTTCATCAAATACAGCCCCTCAGGCGGGGCGACGATGCCGCAGGCGGTGCGGTTGCGGGCTTTGAGTGCGGCGGAGAGATCGTCGGCGGTCCAGCGGCCCTCGCCGACCCAGACCAGGGATCCCACCATCGAGCGCACCTGGCTGTGCAGGAACGAGCGCGCCGAGGTGATGACGTTGATCTCGCGGCCATCGCGGATCACGTCCAGCTGGTCGAGCGTCTTCTCCGGCGATTTGGCTTGGCACTCGGTGTCGCGAAAGGTGGTGAAATCGTGCTTGCCGAGCAGGCGCTGCGCCGCCGCGTGCATTGCGTCGGCATCGAGCTTGCGCGGCACGCGCCAGGCGTGGCCGACATCGAGCGCGAGATTGGCGCGAGTGTTGACGATGCGATAGCGGTAGTGGCGCTTGACCGCCGAGAAGCGCGCCTCGAAATCGTCGGGCACGATCTCGGCCTCGAGCACCGCGATCGGATGCGGGCGCAGATGCGCGTTGAGCCCGTCGCGAAAACGGCCCGGCGGAAACTGCTTGTCGACGTCGACATGGGCGACTTGGCCGCGTGCATGCACGCCGGCATCGGTGCGGCCGGCACCGTGCACGCGCAGATCCGCCCCGGTCATCGCCTTCACCGCGGCTTGCAGCGCGCCCTGCACCGACGGCAGCGTGTCCTGCACCTGCCAGCCGAAGAACGGCGCGCCGTCATATTCGATGGTGAGCTTGTAGCGGGGCATCGTGTCCAGTTTCGTCGTCATTGCCCGCCTTGTGCGCTGTTGCGCACTGGGGCGGACAATCCAGTAATCCGCAGCCTATCCGATTAGCCGAGAAGCCTCGGCGTACTGGATACCCCGCCTTCGCGGGGTATGACAGTGTCAGGTGAATTTGGATCCCGCCTTTAACGGCACGCCGCGCAGGAAGTCCGCGGCCTGCATGCGGGCCTTGCCCTCGCGCTGCAGCTCGATGATGCGGATGGCGCCGTCGCCGCAGGCGACGGTAAGCTGATCGTCGAGCATTTCGCCAGGCGCGCCGGCGCCTTGCGCCAACTCGCAACGCAGGATTTTGACGCGGGCATCGTCAAGCTCGCTCCAGGCGCCGGGGAAGGGCGAGAGGCCATGGACGTGGCGCAGCACCGCGCGCGCGGGCCTGGTCCAGTCGATCCGCGTCTCCGCCTTCTCGATCTTGGCGGCGTAGGTGACGCCGTCCGCGCTCTGCGCCTTGAGCTGGAGCCCGCCGCGTTCGAGCGCGGCCATCGCGCGCACCATCAGGTCGGCGCCAAGGCGGGACAGACGATCGTGCAGGTCGAGCGCGGTCATGTTGTCGGTGATCGTGATGCGCTCGGCCATGGCGACGTCGCCGGTATCTAAGCCGACATCCATCTTCATCACCATCACGCCGCTCTCGGCATCATCAGCCATGATGGCGCGGTTGATCGGCGCGGCGCCGCGCCAGCGCGGCAACAGCGATGCGTGCAGATTGTAGCAGCCGAGTTTTGGCGCATCGAGGATCGCCTGCGGCAGGATCATGCCATAGGCGACGACGACGGCCGCATCCGCATCAAACGCGCGGAACTCCGCCAGCGCCTGCTCGGTCTTCAACGTCTTCGGCGTCAGCACGGGAATGCCGAGCTTTCGCGCGGCTTCCTCGACCGGGGTCGGCTGCAATTGCAGGCCGCGCCGGCCGCCCGGCTTCGGCGCGCGGGTGTAGACCGCCACGATCTCGTGGCCATGCGCGACCAGCTCGAGCAGCGTCGGCACGGAGAAATCGGGCGTGCCCATGAAGATGAGGCGGAGGGGCATTTGACGAGACAATCCTTGAAACGAGCAAGGTACTCGTCATGGCCGGGCTTGTCCCGGCCATCCACGTTCGTCCTGCTCGCGGCGGCAAAGAACGTGGATGCCCGGGACAAGCCCGGGCATGACGGGCGGAGGAATTATCACTCCGCCGCGCGCTTGGCGGCTTTCTCGAACTTCTTCATGACGCGGTCGCGCTTGAGCTTCGACAGATAGTCGACGAACAGCACGCCGTTGAGATGGTCGATCTCGTGCTGGATGCAGGTGGCGTAGAGCCCTTCGGCATCTTCCTCGTGCACCTTGCCGTCGAGATCGGTGAAGCGCACGCGCACCTTCGCGGGACGCTCGACCTCCTCGTAATATTCCGGGATCGAGAGGCAGCCTTCCTCGTAGACCGACAGTTCCTCGGACGAGGCGATGATCTCGGGGTTGATGAAGACGCGCGGCAGCGGCTTGGTCTCGCCGTTCTCGTCGCGCTTGGCGAGGTCCATGGTGATCAGGCGCAGCGGCTGCGCGACCTGGATCGCCGCGAGCCCGATGCCGGGCGCGTCGTACATGGTCTCGAACATGTCGTCGGCAAGCTTGCGGATCTCCGCCGTGACCTTCTCGATCGGCTTGGAGACCAGGCGCAACTGCTTGTCGGGCAGGATGATGATTTCTCTGAGGGCCATGGCCGCGATTTAAGCCGCGCGCCGGATGCGGTCAATGCGGCCCGGAACCCCTTAACCCCTCGCTAACCATAAAACTTCACCTTTCATTAACCATGAAAATTAGGGCCCGGTTAACCCAGAATGTTCCCTCTTCGTTCGCGAGAGCGCAGCGAATCGGCTACAAGGCGGCATGAACGAGATCATTGTGCTGGGCGACTGGCCGGTGCGCATCGTCGATGCGCTGATCGGCTTCGGTGCGCTCGTCCTCATCCTGCTGGTTGTGATTGCGGTTGTGATCGCGCGCTCGGGGCGGCGTGGCGCGGAACTCGCCATGGCGAACGCAATCCGTGCCGACGAGCTCGAGGAGCGGCTCGCCCAGGTGCTGCACGCCCAGAGCGAGGCCTCGGGGCGGGTCGACGCCATGACCCAGGCGCTGGCGGGACGCCAGGCCGAGATGGCGCGGGCGGTCAACGAGCGGCTTGATTCGGTGACGCATCGGGTCGGCCAGTCCATGGAACATTCGACCCGCAACACCATGGAGAGCCTGCGCGCGCTGCATGAACGGCTCGGCATCATCGACAACGCGCACAAGAACCTCACCGACCTCACCACGCAGGTGACCACTCTGCGCGACGTACTCGCCAACAAGCAGTCGCGCGGCGCCTTCGGCCAGGCGCGGATGGAGGCGATCGTCCAGGACGGTCTGCCCAAGGGCTCCTACGAGTTCCAGTTCACGCTCTCGACCGGAAAACGGCCGGACTGCGTCGTGTTCCTGCCCGACCAGCGCCCGCTCTGCATCGACGCGAAGTTTCCGCTGGAGGCGATGACGGCGCTGCACGACGCCCGCACCGACGAGGAGCGGCGCGTTGCCACGCAGCGGCTGCGCGGCGACGTGATGAAGCATGTCAGCGACATCGCGGAAAAATACCTCGTCACCGGCGAGACCCAGGAGATGGCGCTGATGTTCGTGCCGTCGGAATCGGTCTACGCCGAGATCCATGACGGCTTCGACGACGTGATCCAGAAGGCCTATCGCGCCCGCGTCGTGCTGGTGTCGCCCTCGCTGTTGATGCTCGCGATCCAGGTGATGCAGCAGATCATGAAAGACGCGCGCATGCGCGACGCCGCCGACCAGATCCGCACCGAAGTGATCAAGCTCGGCGACGATTTGGGGCGCCTGCGCGACCGCGTGCTCAAGCTGCAAAAGCATTTTGCCGACGTGAACGAGGACGTCCGCCAGGTGCTGATCTCCGCCGACAAGATCGAGAAGCGCGCAGGGCGAATCGAGGAGCTCGATTTCAGCAAGAGCGATGCGCCGGAGGCACCGCGCCTGGTGGCGACGGGAGCGGCAGAGCTGTTTCCGCGCAAGCTCCAGGCGGGGGAGTGAGACTAGGGCACACTGTCGTGCCCCGCGAAGGCGGGGCACCCAGTACGCCGTGACGATCGTTGTTAAGCCGACGTGCCGGTGTTTACTGGATCGCCCGCCTTCGCGGACGATGACGGCGGAATGGAAGGCGAAGATGGATCCACGCCAGTACTACGTGTACATTCTCGCCAGCCGAATTGGCGGCACGCTCTATATCGGCGTGACGAACGATCTCATCCGCCGGGTGGCGCAGCACAGGTTGAAGGTCATCGAAAGCTTCACGGAAAAGTACGACGTCGCCCGACTTGTCTACTTCGAGCAGTTCGACGATCCCGAGAATGCGATCAAGCGGGAGAAGCGGTTGAAGAAGTGGAATAGGGCCTGGAAGGTCCGCTTGATCGAGCAGCATAACCCAAACTGGGATGACCTCTATCCTGGGATAGCCGGACCATCATGATGGCGTCATGCTCAATGTCATGCCCCGCGAAGGCGGGGCATCCAGTATTCCGCAGCCCGTGCGGTTGAACCGAGACGCCGCGGAGTACTGGATCGTCCGCCTTCGCGGACGATGACACCGAGCGTGTTGGAAGCTCTCCCGTCTCACCAGCTACCGCGAGAGTCTTTTCCCCCAGAATCTGCTAACACCGCGCCATGACCGCACCCGACGCGACCTCCCCCGCCGCGACTTCCATCGCCTCGCCCTCCTGGCGCGACAGCCTTGCCGTTTACCTGCAGCCGCGGGTGCTGATTGTGCTGTTTCTCGGCTTCTCCTCGGGGCTGCCGCTGGCGCTGTCGGGCTCGACGCTGCTGGTGTGGATGGCCGAGGCCGGGGTCGATCTTGGAACGATCGGGCTGTTTGCGCTGGTTGGAACGCCATACACGCTCAAATTCCTGTGGGCGCCGCTGGTCGATGCGCTGCATGTGCCGTTCTTCACGCAGGCCTTCGGACGTCGCCGCGGGTGGCTGGTGTTTGCGCAACTGCTGCTGATCGGCGCGATTCTGCTGTTGGCGCTGACCGATCCGGCACGTTCGCCACTGCTTGTCGCGCTCGGCGCGCTGCTGGTCGCGACGATGTCCTCGACGCAGGACATCGTGGTCGACGCTTTCCGCGTCGAGAGCCTGCCCGAGAGCGAGCAGGCCGCCGGCATGGCCGCCTATGTCGCGGCCTATCGCATCGGCATGTTGGTCTCGACTGCAGGCGCCCTGTTCATCGTCACCGGCTTCGAGGCGATCGTCCCTCGTGGGGCCGCCTGGATGTGGGGCTATGTGGTGATGGCGGCTCTGGTGCTGATCGGCACGGTGACTGCGCTCGCCGCCACCGAGCCCGCACAATCCGCGCGCGCCGAGGCCGCCACGCAGGACGAGGGCGCGCTCACGCGGGTGTTCCATGCGGCGCTGGGCGCGTTCTCGGAATTCCTGCGACGCAAGGAAGCATGGGTCGTGCTCGCCTTCGTCGTGCTGTTCAAGTTCACCGACGCGTTCTCCGGCAATATGACCGTGCCGTTCGTCATCGATATCGGCTTCACGCGGAACGACTATGCCGTGATCGTCAAAGGCGTCGGCATCATCGCGACCCTGGCCGGCGGCTTTGCCGGCGGCTTCGTGGCCCGACGCTATTCGCTCGCGACCAGCCTGTGGATCGGCGGCATCGTGCAGGCGATGTCCAATTTGTCGTTCTCGTGGCTTGCGATTGTCGGCGTCAACGAATGGGCGCTGACCCTCGCGATCACCTCCGACAATTTCTGCAACGCCATCGGCACCGTGATCTTCGTCGCCTATCTCTCGGCGCTGTGCCAGAACCCGCTGCACACGGCGACCCAATATGCACTGCTGACGGCGCTCGCCGCGGTAGGACGGACCTATTTGTCGTCGGGCGCAGGCTATCTGGCGAAAGCGACGGGGTGGCCGATGTTCTTCGCGATCTCCGTCCTCGTCGCCATCCCGAGCCTGATGCTGCTGGCGTACTTGCAGAAGCGCGGGCATTTCGAGGCACTGGGGCCGGTGCGGGTGTAGGCACCCCTGTCATGCCCCGCGAAGGCGGGGCATCCAGTACTCCGAGACAGTCGTGATCGACCGAGAAGCTGAGGCGTACTGGATCGCCCGCCTTCGCGGGCGATGACACCGGAATCGGGGAGACGACTCCACCCCTACTGCTTCTTGATCAGGCTCCACTTCGTGATCACGGCCTCGCTCATCTGGCCGGGATCGCTGGCGCAGGCGACCTCGTCCACCTTCACGGAGATCTCCTTGCCGACGAAGGATTTCAGCTGGGCGGCCTGCGCCTCGCTGGAGGTGACGAGCTGGAACGTCTCGGGGCCGGTTTCGAGATTGCAGAGCCCGTTCGGCGGCGGCAGGCGGCGCGGTTCCGACGTGATCTGGTAGGTCGCGACGCGCTTGCCGTTCTTGACGTCGCGCACCTTCATCGCGTTGAGCTCGCCGGAGAGCACATCGCCAGTGTTGATCGGCTTGCCGGGCTTGGACGGCGGCAGCGCCGCGTCGCCCTGCTGCGCCGAGATGGCCGGGGTCACCAGCATCAGCATCGTTGCGACCAAAGCCCATCGCGTGGCGAAAAGTTTCGTCATGTCGTCCGTTCCGTAAAGTCTGGATGGCTAGAACAGGGTACGCTGCCGCATCGCAGCCGATAGCGTACCTTCATCGAGATAATCAAGCTCGCCGCCGACGGGAACCCCGTGGGCGAGCCGCGTCACCTTCACATTGGCGTCCTGAAGCAGGTCGGTGATGTAATGCGCTGTGGTCTGGCCGTCCACCGTCGCATTCAGCGCCAGGATGATTTCATGCACTTGCGAATCATGCGCGCGCGCCACCAGCGCGTCGATGGTGAGGTCCTGCGGGCCGACGCCGTCGAGCGGCGACAATGTCGCGCCGAGCACATGATAGCGCCCCTGGGTCGCATTGGCCCGCTCCAGCGCCCAGAGGTCGGCGACGTCGGCGACGACGACGATGATGGCAGGATCGCGCTTCGGATCGGTGCAGACGGTGCAGGGGTTTTGCGTGTCGATGTTGCCGCAGGTCTTGCAGACCTGGACCTTGTCCAGCGCCACCTGCAAGGCGCTCGACAACGGCATCATCAGTGCTTCACGCTTCTTGATCAGATGCAGCGCCGCGCGCCGCGCCGAGCGCGGACCGAGGCCCGGCAGCCGCGCGAGCAGCTGGACCAGCCGCTCGATCTCGGGACCTGCAACAGCGCCCATTTTATTGGCCGAACAGCCCCGGCGGCAGGCCGAGCCCGCCGGTGAGGGCCTGCATCTTCTCCTGCATGGCGGTCTCGGCCTTGCGGCGCGCATCAGCGAGGGCGGTGACGAGCAGGTCTTCCAGCACCTCGCGCTCCTCGGCCTTCATCAGCGAAGGATCGATCTTGATGCTCTTGACGTCCATCTTCGCGGTCATGCGCACGGCGACGAGACCGCCGCCGGAAATGCCTTCGACCTCGACGTTGGCGAGCTGGTCCTGCATCTCCTGCATCTTGGATTGCAGCTGCGCCGCCTGTTTCATCATGCCGAGAAAATCAGCCATGGGTGCGTGTCCTTGGAAAGAATGGTTCAGAGATCGTCGCCGTCGGAACCGTCGGGCGGATCGTCGCTGCCATAGTCGGCGTTAATATCGGTTTCCGGCGTCTCGGGAGCAAGCCTGCGGACCTCGACGACTTTGGCGCCGGGGAAACGCGACAGCACCTCCTGCACGCGCGGATCGGCTTCCGCGGTACGGGCATGCTCCTGCTTGGCCGCCTGGTTCACCGAGCGCAAAGTCGGCTGGCCCTGCTCGTTGGAGACGATCACGGTCCAGCGGCGGCCGGTCCACAGCTCGAACTTCTTCGCAAGTTCCGAGATCATGGTCTTGGAAGCGTTGGGCTCGAGCGCGACTTCCAGCCGCCCCTCCTCGAAACGGACGAGGCGCATGTCGCCTTCGAGCGCGCTCTTGGTCATGATGTCGCGCTTCTGCCCTGCGAGCGCAACCAGCTGCGTGAAGCTCGCGATGCGCAGCTGGGGCGCCGCCCCTTGCGTATCCGGCGCGGGCGCCGCCATCTGCGACCGGGCGCCACCGCCAAACGCTGGAGCCGAGGCTGTTGGCATGCGCACGGGCGCAGCCGACATCGGCGCCGCGGAGGCAACCGGCGCGGCCGGCGCGCCGCTCCGCGCGCTACTTCCGCCGTTCACGACCGGCGAGCCGCCGCCGTTCTGCTCGAGCATTCTGATCGCTTCGTCGGGCGTCGGCAGGTCGGCGACATAGGCGATGCGCACCAGCACCATTTCGGCCGCGGCCGCGGGGCGCGTTGCACCCTGCACCTCGGCGATGCCCTTGAGCAGCATCTGCCACATCCGCGACAGCACGCGCATCGAGATCTTGGAGGCGAACTCCTTGGCGCGCACCCGCTCGGTCTCGCCATAGGCGACGTTGTCGGCGGTCGCCGGGATGACCTTCACACGGGTGACGAAATTGACGAACTCGGCGAGGTCCGAGAGCACGACGATGGGATCGGCGCCGACATCGTATTGGTCGCGGAACTCCTTGAAGGCGGACGCGATGTCGCCGCGCGCCAGCGACTCGAACAGGTCGATGACCCGGGTGCGGTCGGCAAGGCCCAGCATCTGCCTGACGGCATCGGCCTTCACCTGCCCTGCCGCATGCGCGATCGCCTGGTCGAGCAGCGACAGCGAATCGCGCACCGAGCCCTCCGCGGCGCGCGCGATGATGCCGAGCGCTTCCGGCTCGATCTCGACGTTTTCCTTCGCCGCAATGCTGGCGAGGTGCTTCATCAGCACGTCGGCCTCGACGCGGCGCAGGTCGAAGCGCTGGCAGCGCGACAGCACGGTGACCGGAACCTTGCGGATCTCCGTCGTCGCGAACACGAACTTGGCGTGCTCGGGCGGTTCCTCCAGCGTCTTCAGGAAGGCGTTGAACGCCGCCGTCGACAGCATGTGGACTTCGTCGATGATGTAGACCTTGTAGCGGGCGCTGGCCGGGGCATAGCGCACGCTGTCATTGATCTGGCGGACGTCGTCGACGCCGGTATGCGAGGCCGCGTCCATCTCCAGCACGTCCATGTGCCGGCTTTCCATGATCGCTTGGCAATGAACTCCCAACGTCGGCATGTGGATGGTCGGCCCCTTCACCGATCCATCCGGCATCTCGTAGTTGAGTGCGCGGGCGAGAATGCGCGCGGTGGTGGTCTTACCGACCCCGCGGACGCCGGTGAGAATCCAGGCCTGCGGAATGCGGCCGGTCTCGAACGCATTGGAGACTGTGCGGACCACGGCCTCCTGGCCGATCAGGTCGTCGAACGAGGATGGGCGGTATTTGCGCGCCAGCACCCGGTAGGGCGCGTTGCCGGCCTGGCCGGCGCTGTCGGGATCGGGAGGGGCGCCAGCGTCGGTCATCGGTCGATCCGCAATGAAATGTCTCGTGGCCGGCTTTTGCGGAAAGGAGCGCGCTGGCGGCTGGTGCCGCCGGCGCTGGTTCGCTCGAAAAACAGGTAGGAGACTGACGAGCGACCCGATCCGGACCTCGTTAGGGCTGCTTCCTTCCGGACCTGACCCGGTTGGCGAGTGGCTCGTCCACCGCCAATCTCCCGGTGCCTATTTGGGGCCAAAGGGAGCGGAAAGCAAGCGGGGTCTGGGGCTGTTCCGACGGCGCTTGAGGACTTCCGGCGCCGAATTCGCCCTCATTCGGCCTGTCCCACCGGGTCCGGCGCATAAGGACCACGGCGCATACGCATGTTGTCTGGGGGCGTGGTCTCTGCGACGGTAAGAATCAATCCAGAGAAGCCTTCATGCCCGAACCCGCCTGGTCGCTGCACTCCCGCCTGAAAGAGGACACCATCGATATCGGCGACCTGCCGCTGTCGAAGGTGCTGGTCATCAAGGACGCGCATTATCCCTGGCTGCTGCTGGTGCCGCGGCGCGCCGACACGGTCGAGATCATCGATCTCGACGAGGTGCAGCAGGCGCAGCTGATGACGGAGATCTCCCGCGTCTCGCGCGCGCTGAAGGAGATCACCAAATGCGACAAGCTCAACATCGCCGCGCTCGGCAACCTCGTGCCGCAGCTGCACGTCCACATCATCGCGCGCCGCACCAGTGACGCGGCCTGGCCGCGGCCGGTGTGGGGCGTGATGCCGCCGCTGGCGCATGACGCCGCGGAGGTTCAGAATTTCATCAGCGCGCTTCGCCGCAAGATCTGGTTGGGTTGAAAGAACAATAATGTCAGCATTCAACGCGTTTCCGCTGGGGCAGCCGGCCTTCGTCACCAACGTCCTCGACCGCGCCGCGCATCTGCGCCGCGACGACGAAAAGCTGTTCGCGCTGGAGCAGAAGCCGTCCTCGCACGCCTATGTGGTCTATCGCGACTCGCTGCTGGTGAAGCGCGAGGGCGACAAGGTGCGGGCGCTACTCGGAATCGACGAGGCGCTGAAATGCGGCGCCAATCCCGGCACGGTGTTCCTCGGGCTTCGCGACGGTGCGGCCGTGTTCGGCATGGGCCTGTCGCAGGCCGCCGCCGAGAAGCTGGTCGGCCGCGAGGATTATACCGTGACCGAGCTGCGCGGCATGGCGATGCAGGGCGCGATCCCGCCCGAGGAGCTCTCGGCCGTCGCGATGGCGAAGTCGATGGTGGGATGGCATCAGCGCCACGGCTATTGCGCCAATTGCGGCGTACGCACCAGCATGAAGGAAGGCGGCTGGAAGCGCGACTGCCCGAGTTGCAAGGCCGAGCATTTTCCGCGCACCGATCCGGTCGTGATCATGCTGGTGGCGTCTGGCGACAAGTGCCTGCTCGGACGCCAGAAGCAGTTTCCGGCAGGGATGTATTCCTGCCTCGCCGGCTTCGTCGAGGCTGCCGAGACCATCGAGGACGCGGTGCGCCGAGAAATCTTTGAAGAGTCCGGGATCCGCTGCACCGACGTGCAATACTACATGACCCAGCCCTGGCCCTATCCGTCGTCGCTGATGATCGGCTGCAGCGCGCAGGCGCTGAACGAGGACATCGTCGTCGATCGGATGGAGCTGGAAGACGCGCGCTGGTTCACGCGCGAGGAGGCGGCGAAGATGCTGACGCGGACGCACCCGGACGGGTTGGCCGGCCCGCATCCGTTCGCGATCGCCCATCATCTGCTCGGCCGCTGGGTGCACGACAAGAGCAGCGCCTGAGCCGAGCCGACGATGGCCGGGATCGCGCCGCGCACCCTCTGCATCGGCATGCCGGTGCGCGATCTCATCCTGCGCGTCGAGGCCCTGCCCGAACGCGGCGGCAAGGCGAACGCCAGCCATCTCGCCGAGATTTGCGGCGGCAACGCGCTCAACGCCGCCATCGCGATGGCGCGGCTCAGCGGCCGCGTCGCCTTCGCGGGGCCGATGGCTGATGCGCGGGAGACGTCGAGCGCTTTCATTCTGGCGCAGATGGCGCAAGAGGGCATCGAGACCACGCACATCGTGCGCATGCCTGGCCTGAGCACGCCGGTCTCGGCGATCATGATCGAGCCCTCGGGCGAGCGGACGCTCACCATTTATCGCGATCCCGCGCTGTGGACCGTGAAGTTGCCCGAGGCCGACGCCTTGCTCGCCGATTGTCAGGCAGTGCTCGTCGAAAGCCGCTGCGCGGCGTTCGCCACCTCGCTTTGCACCGAGGCGCGCCGGCGCGGCATTCCCGTCATCGTCGGCGTCGACCGCGCGATGGCGCTGCAGGACGGCCTGCTCACGGCCGCCTCGCATCTGCTGTTCGCCAGCGCCCAGCTGCAGGAGACGGCCGGCATCGCTGACAATGGCGCGGCCTTGAAGCGCCTGGCGGAGCTGACGCCCGCCTTCCTCGCGGCCACAAGGGGCCCGCGCGGCGCGATCTGGCTGAACCGGGCGGGCGCGCTGGAGGAAACACCAGCCTTCCCGGTCCAGGCGGTCGATACGCTCGGCGCCGGCGACGTCTTCCATGGCGCGTTCGCGCTCGGCCTCGCTGAGGGTAAGGGCGTAAGGGAGGCAATGCGATTCGCCGCGGCCGCAGCGGCGCTGAAATGCACCCGCCATGGCGGCGGGCTGGCCGCCCCGCAACGCGCTGAAGTTGAAGAGCTTTTACAAGGCAAGCTCTAGAGCGATTCCATGGAAGCGCCGAGATTATGGGCTTGCCGTGGAAAGATTTTCTCTATATCAGGGAAATCTGCCCCTGAAATGAAACAAAGTTCTTCGAATGACTGACGTCGCCGTCCAAATTCCCGAGACCAGCCGCCGCCTCGACGCCATCGACCGCAAGATCCTGATGGTACTCCAGGAAGACGCCTCCCTCTCCGTCGCCGAGATCGGCGACCGAGTCGGCCTGTCCTCGACCCCCTGCTGGAAGCGCATCCAGCGCCTGGAGGCCGACGGCGTGATCATCAAGCGCGTCGCCCTCGTCGACCAGAACAAGATCGGGCTCGGCATCTCCGTGTTCGTGTCGGTCGAGAGCTCCGACCATTCGGATGCCTGGCTGAAGCGGTTCGCCGAGGCCGTCAGCGCCATGCCGGAGGTGATGGAGTTCTATCGCATGGCCGGCGACGTCGACTACATGCTGCGCGTCGTGGTCGCGGACATGCAGGCCTATGACGTGTTCTACAAGAAGCTGATCAGCGCCGTGCCGCTGAAGAACGTCACCTCGCGCTTCGCGATGGAGAAGATCAAGTCGGTGACGGCGCTGCCGATCCCGGCGGTGGTGGCGGCGTAGTTTACGCGACACGGAAGTGTCATCGCCCGATTTAATCGGGCGATCCAGTATTCCAGAGACAGCAGTGATTGAGCCGAGAGGCCGCGACGTACTGGATGCCCCGCCTGCGCGGGGCATGACAGCGAGAGTGTGGCGCGAGTTGTGCTTCCCGGACGCCACTCAGATCTTCTGATTGTACTCGCCGACTTCGGGATGCGTGCGCAGCACGCTGTTCACCATCTCGAACATGTCGTGCATGCGCTGCTCGGAGACCGGGCTCTCGACCACGACGACGAGCTCGGGCTTGTTGGAGGAGGCGCGCACCAGGCCCCAGCTGCCGTCCTCCACGGTGACGCGGACGCCGTTGACGGTGACGAGATCGCGGATCGCCTGGCCGCCGATCTTCGCGCCCTTGGCCTGCAGACCTTCGAAGTGCTTCACCACCTTGTCGATGACGCCGTATTTGGTCTCGTCGGCGCAATGCGGCGACATGGTCGGCGACGACCAGGTCTTCGGCAGCGCGTTCTTCAAATCGGCCATCGACTTGCCGGGCGCGCGGTCGAGCATGTCGCAGATCGCGAGCGCCGAGACCAGGCCGTCGTCATAACCGCGGCCATAGGGCTTGTTGAAGAAGAAGTGGCCGGACTTCTCGAAGCCCGCGAGCGCGCCGGTCTCGTTGGTGCGGCGCTTCATGTAGGAATGACCGGTCTTCCAATAAGCGGTCTTCGCGCCCTGCTTCTGCAGCACGGGATCGGTGATGAACAGGCCGGTGGACTTCACGTCGACAATGAACTGCGCGTCCTTGTGGATCGCCGACATGTCGCGCGCCAGCATCACGCCGACCTTGTCGGCAAAGATCTCCTCACCGGTGTTGTCGACCACGCCGCAGCGGTCGCCGTCACCGTCGAAACCGAGGCCGACATCGGCCTTGTGCTGCAGCACTGCGTCGCGGATCGCGTGCAGCATCTCCATGTCTTCCGGATTCGGGTTGTATTTCGGGAAGGTGTGGTCGAGCTCGGTGTCGAGCGGGATCACCTCGCAGCCGATCGCTTCCAGCACCTGCGGCGCGAATGCACCGGCGGTGCCGTTGCCGCAGGCCGCGACCACCTTGAGCTTGCGCTTAAGCTTCGGACGAGAGGTGAGGTCGGCGATGTAGCGCGCCGGATAATTCTCGTGGAACTGATAGGAGCCGCCGGCCTTGTTCTTGAACTCGGCGTTGAGCACGATTTCCTTCAGCCGCGTCATCTCGTCGGGGCCGAAGGTCAGCGGGCGGTTGGCGCCCATCTTCACGCCGGTCCAGCCATTGTCGTTGTGCGAGGCCGTGACCATCGCAACAGCGGGCACGTCGAGATCGAACTGTGCGAAATAGGCCATCGGCGTCACCGCAAGGCCGATGTCGTGCACCTTGCAGCCCGCCGCCATCAGGCCGGAGATCAGCGCGTATTTGATCGAGGCCGAGTAGCCACGGAAATCGTGGCCGGTGACGATCTCCTGGCGGACGCCGAGCTCGGCAATCAGCGCGCCGAGCCCCATGCCGAGCGCCTGCACACCCATCAGGTTGATTTCCTTCTGGAACAACCAGCGCGCGTCGTATTCGCGAAAGCCTGTCGGCTTCACCATCGGCTCGGATTCGAAGGCGTAGGTGTTGGGCAACAATACGGATTTCGGCTTCGGGAACATTGAGTCGGTCTCGTGAAAGGGGGGGCGGGAGTTGCTGCAGGCTTAGCGAATGCCAAACCGCAGCGAAAGGCGGGAATGAAGGCTTATGGCCGATAATTGCGGCAGTTTGGTAACGAAGAAACGTTACCGGGAGGGCGGCCAGAGCAAGAATGTCTTCTTGAAATTGAGGACCGCGCGATGGCGCGGGGTGCCTCTACTGCTCCAGCACCATCTGCCCGTTCGCGTACTCAAAACGCTTCAGGCGGGACAGGAAGGAGAGGCCGAGCAGGTTCTCCGACAGCGCCTCGTCCGGCAGCACCATGGCATCGACGTCGCGCACGATGAGGCCGCCGACGTCGAGCATGGCGATGCGGGTGCGCGCGGCCTTGATGGTGCCGTTGGCGGTGGAGACCGTGGCGTTGTAGTCGCCGCGCGAGGGACGGAGACCAAACCGGGCGGCCGAGGTCTCGTTCAGCGCAACGACGGAGGCGCCGGTATCGATCATGAAGCCGATGCGCTGGCCGTCGATGCGGCCCTCGGTCTGAAAATGACCGCGGGCGTCACGGGCAATGGCCAGGCTGCGGCCGCCGGCCGGCGCTGTGGCCGCGACTGCGACCGTCGTGCGCGGCACTGACGTGGCGGAAGCCGAGCTCATCTTGTCCGCCATCTGCGCCATGAAGGTGCCGAGGCCGATCATGACGGCCGCGATGATCATAATGTTACGCATCACACCACTTCCGAGCCGAAAGCCCGATTTCATCACGCGACGAGGCGGGCGGCGAGCGCAGGCACGCCGGGGCTCCTGTCATTTTGACGAAAAGGATGAGCGGAGGGTTAATGCCGGCTACGAGTTCTCACGTCCCGCGCGGCTTCGCCCGCCTTGTCGGCACGGCGCTCGCGGGATCGTCGGGCCAGGGGTGACGCGGGTAGCGGCCGCGCAGGTCGGAGCGGACGGCGGCGTAGCTGCCGCGCCAGAAGCCGGGCAGATCGCGCGTCACCTGCACCGGACGCTGGGCCGGCGACAGCAATTCCAGCACCAGCGGCACCTTGCCGGCGGCGATCGAGGGATGGGTGTTGAGGCCGAACAATTCCTGCAGCCGGACCGCGATGGTCGGCCCCTGCTCGGCCTCGTAGTCGATCGCGAGCACGCTCCCCGTAGGCGCCTCGAAATGCGTCGGCGCCTCGCGATCGAGCCGCGCGCGCATCTCCCAAGGCAGGAGCGCCATCAGGGCGTCGGAGAGATCGCCCGCGGAGATGTCCTTGAGCGCGATCTTGTCGTAGAGCGCCGGCACCAGCCAGTCGTCGCGCCGCGCGATCAGACCGTCGTCGGACAAATCGGGCCAGCTGTCGCCCTCGGCCTTGCGCAGGAACATCACGCGGTCGCGCCATTGCCTGGCGGCCTTCGACCAGGGCAGCCGGTCGAGGCCGGCCGCAATCAGTCCGTCGGCAAAGATGCGCGCGGTCTCCTCCGAGGGCGATACTGAAAGCGTCGCCTCGGACAGCGTGATCGCGTGCAGCACGCGCTTGCGCCGTGCCCGCAGGGCCATCGCGCCGCGATCAAAGGAGATCTCGTCGGAGGTCTCGATATGCTCGGCGAAATGCCGCTCGATCTCGTCCTCGGTGATTTGTGCAGCGAGCAAGATGCGTCCGCTCGCCGCCGTCCCGGTCATCTCACCGATCGCGATGTAGGGCGCACGGGCGAGCGAGGAGGTCTGCTCGACAGAGGCGCCGCGGCCGTTGGCCAGCACGAAGCTGCCATTGCCGCGATTGCGCGCGACGCGGTCCGGGAATGCATAGGCGAGCATCAGGCCGGTCGAGAGATCCTCCTGCTGCGCCACCTTCTCCGACGCCGCGACCTGCGAAGCCCAGCGGCGCGCGAGATCGCGCGCGCTTGCCGCGCGTGGTGAGCGGTCGCGGCGGAACTGGTCGCGGCGGTGCTCGAGATCGACGCTGTCGCCGCCAAGGCCGCGCTCGGTGATGATGGCCGCGATCTCGGCGGCGGCTTCGCCCTCGCCGGCGCGATGCGAATCCACGATCATGCGCGCCAGCCGCGGCGGCAGCGCCAGTGCGCGCAGGCTCTTGCCTTCCGCCGTGATGCGGCCGTCGCCGTCGAGCGCGTTGAGCTCGCTCAGCAGGCTCTTGGCTTCCTTCCAGGCCGGCTGCGGCGGCGGATCGAGGAACGCCAGAGCCGCGGGATCGCTGACGCCCCATTGCGCGAGATCGAGCACCAGCGAGGACAGATCGGCGCTGAGGATTTCCGGCTGCGTGTAGGGCGCGAGCGAGGTGGTCTGCGGTTCGTCCCAGAGCCGGTAGCAGACGCCGGGCTCGGTGCGGCCGGCACGGCCGCGGCGCTGGTCCACCGCCGCGCGCGAGGCGCGCACGGTCTCGAGCCGCGTCAGGCCGATATCGGGCTCGTAGCGCGGCACGCGGGCAAGACCGCTATCGACGACGATGCGCACGCCCTCGATGGTGAGCGAGGTCTCCGCGATCGAGGTCGCCAGCACCACCTTGCGCGTGCCTCTGGGAGCCGGCGCGATGGCGCGGTCCTGCACGGCAGCATCGAGCGCGCCGAACAGCGGCACGATCTCGACGGAGGCGTCCTGCACGCGCTCGGAGAGGAAATTCTGCGTGCGGCGGATCTCGGCGGCACCCGGCAGGAAGGCCAGCACCGAGCCGCTATCGGCGCGCAGCGCAGATGCGATCGCATCCGCCATCTGCCGCTCGATCGGTGCATCCACCTTTCGGCCGAGATAGCGTGTCTCGACCGGAAACGCACGGCCCTCGCTTTCGACGACGGGGGCATCGCCGAGCAGCCTTGCCACCCGCGCACCGTCGAGCGTCGCCGACATCACCAGGATGCGCAAATCCTCGCGCAAGCCGGTTTGCGCATCGCGCGCCAGCGCGAGGCCCATGTCGGCGTCGAGCGAGCGTTCATGAAATTCGTCGAACAGGATCGCGGCAACGCCGGAGAGTTCGGGATCGTCGAGGATCTGGCGGGTGAAGATGCCCTCGGTCACCACCTCGATGCGTGTGGCGCGCGAGATCTTCGAGCCGAAGCGGACACGATAGCCGACGGTTTCGCCGGCGCGCTCGCCGAGCGATTTGGCCATGCGGTCGGCACTGGCGCGCGCGGCGATGCGGCGCGGCTCCAGCACGATGATCTTCTTGTCCTTGGCCCAGGGCGCATCGAGCAAGGCCAGCGGCACGCGCGTGGTCTTGCCGGCGCCGGGAGGGGCCACCAGCACTGCGGCGTTGCTAGCCTCCAGCGTACGCGACAAATCGTCGAGCACGGCATCGATCGGGAGGGGCGTGTCGAAACTGCGGGGCAAGGAAACATCCGGTCGTCATGCCCGGCCTTGTGCCGGGCATCCACGTTCTTTCAGGCGAGAGTGAACAAGACGTGGATGGCCGGGACAAGCCCGGCCATGACGATTTCGTTGAACGAGAATATGCAGCAATCAGCCCTGCACCGGCGGCCGCCCGACACTTTCGTACACAAAGCCGGCGGCTTCCATGTCTTCGGGGCGGTAGATGTTGCGGAGGTCGACGACGATCGGCTGCGCCATGGTCGCCTTCAACCGGTCGAGATCGAGCGCGCGGAACTGGACCCATTCGGTGACGATGACGAGCGCGTCGGCGCCTTGCGCGCAGGCATAGGCGTCCTCGCAATAGGTGATATCGGGCAATTCGCCCTTGGCCTGCTCCATGCCGACGGGATCGAACGCCTTCACCTTCGCGCCCATGTCGATCAGGCCTGTTACCAGCGGGATCGACGGCGCATCGCGCATGTCGTCGGTGTCGGGCTTGAAGGTGAGGCCGAGCACCGCAACGGTCTTGCCGCGCAGATTGCCGCCGAGCGCCTGGCTCACCTTGCGCGCCATCGCGCGCTTGCGGTTCTCGTTGACCGCCAGCACCGATTCGACGATGCGCAAGGAGACGTCGTAGTCCTGCGCGATCTTGATCAGGGCCTTGGTGTCCTTCGGGAAGCATGAGCCCCCGAAGCCGGGACCGGCATGCAGGAATTTCGTGCCGATGCGGTTGTCGAGCCCGATGCCGCGCGCGACCTCCTGCACGTTGGCGCCGGCCTTCTCGGATAGATCGGCGATCTCGTTGATGAAGGTGATCTTGGTCGCGAGGAACGCGTTGGCGGCGTATTTGATCATCTCGGCGGTGCGGCGCGCGGTGAACATCAGCGGCGCCTGGTTCAGCGACAGCGGGCGGTAGATGTCGCCCATCACCTTGCGGCCGCGCTCGTCGGAGGTGCCGACCACGATGCGGTCCGGGAATTTGAAATCGCGGATCGCCGCGCCCTCGCGCAGGAACTCAGGGTTCGAGGCGACAACCACGTCGGCCTTGGGATTGGCCTCGCGGATGATGCGCTCGACCTCATCGCCGGTGCCGACCGGCACGGTCGATTTCGTCACCACCACGGTGAAGCCGGAAAGCGACTGCGCGATCTCTTTCGCGGCGGCGTAGACGTAAGACAGGTCGGCGTGTCCGTCGCCGCGACGTGAGGGCGTGCCGACCGCGATGAACACGGCATCGGCATCCGCGACCGGCTGCTTCAGGTCGGTGGTGAAGTCGAGCCGCTTGGCTTTCACGTTGTTCGCGACCAGCTCGTCGAGGCCAGGCTCGTAGATCGGGATCTCGCCGCGATGGAGTGCCGCGATCTTCCTCTCGTCCTTGTCGACGCAGGTGACGTCGTGGCCGAAATCCGCAAAGCAGGCGCCGGACACCAATCCCACATAGCCCGTGCCGATCATCGCAATTCGCATGAAAAATCCTGTTCCAGCTTGGTTAACGGACGTCCAACTCAGCCCAATCCGGGGCGGTTTAGCATTTTCCCGAGGCCATGGAACAGTCCGCATGCAAAAACCGGCCCGCGATTTGAACCGGTAAAGAAGTCGGAAACTACTGGGCTCCAAACTGCCCCAGGCCCGCACAGGCACGGGCGGAACGCGCCTCGAAAAAGGGACACCATGGCACGATCAGGCACAATCGCGGCGGCCAGCCCCTCCACGGCCGCTTCGGGCGCGCGTATCGACTGGGTCGACTACGCCAAGGGCATCTGCATCGTCATGGTGGTGATGATGCATTCGGTGCTGGGGGTGGAGCTTGCCGCCGGGCAGACCGGGTTCATGCACGTGCTCGTAGCCTTCGCTAAGCCGTTCCGGATGCCGGATTTCTTTCTGATTTCGGGCTTGTTCCTGTCTCTGGTGATCGATCGAGACTGGCGAACCTATCTCGACCGCAAGGTGGTGCATTTCGCCTATTTTTATGTCGTCTGGGTGACAATCCAATTCGGCTTCAAGGCCCCGGCCTTTGCGGCCGAGACCAGCTGGCAGCACGTTGGCCTGCTGTATCTCGAATCCTTCATCGAGCCGTTCGGCACGCTGTGGTTCATCTATCTGTTGCCGGTCTTCTTCGTCGTCACGAAACTGACACGCAAGGTCCCATCGCTCGCGGTCTGGCTCGTCGCCGCCGCGCTGGAGACCGCGCACATCACGACCGGCTGGACCGCCATCGACGAGTTCTGCGCACGCTTCATCTATTTCTATTCGGGCTATTTGTTCGCGCCCTACGTGTTCGCCCTGTCGGACCGGGCGCGGAAGCATCCGGCGCTGGCGCTTGCAGCGCTCGCTGCCTGGGCGCTGATCAATGCCGGCCTCGTCGCAGCGGGCGCCAGCGAGTGGGCGATCGTCTCGCTCGCGCTCGGCTTCGCCGGCGCCTGCGCCATCATCGCCGCGGGCACGCTGCTCGCGCGGGCGCACTGGCTCAACTTCCTCCGCTTCTGCGGCGAGCATTCGATCGTGATCTATCTCGCCTTCTTCTTGCCGATGGCGGCGACGCGGACGCTGCTGCTGCGCACCGGCATCATTCCTGATATCGGCACGGTGTCGCTGCTCGTCACTATCGCCGGCGTGCTTGGATCGCTTGTGATCTGGCAGGCCGCGTTGCGACTTAATGCGCGCTTCCTGTTCGAGCGGCCGGAGGCATTCTGGATCGCGCCGAAGAAGCCTGGCGTGCGATTGCAGGCGGCCGAGTAGCGCTCCCTCCCCGAGGCCGTCCCCCGCCTAGTGCGCAATTGCGCACGGGGCGGGGATCCATAACCCCAGGAAGCGGTTATGGCGGGAGATGGCAACCCCGAGTCTTCGCAAAACTACATCCTGTGGCTATGGGTCCCGGATCTGCGCGCGCTTAGGGCGCGCTTGTCCGGGACGACGAGGGTGTGGGAATCGCGCCAAAAATCCGCTGCCCAAGGCTGTCAAAGCCCGCAAAAATTCATACATTGCGGCCCATGCCCAAAACCTCGCCGAAGACATCTCCGAAGACCAGCGCCAAAGCCGACACCACAGCCGCGCCCAAGGCGGCCACTGACACCAAGCCTGTTGCCAAAGCTGCGACAGCTGCTGCCAAACCGGTCGCGGCGAAGGCGGCCGGCAAGGGCGACCATGTCTTCCTGGTCGACGGTTCCTCCTACATCTTCCGCGCCTATCACGCGCTGCCGCCGCTGAACCGCAAATCCGACGGGCTCCAGGTCAACGCCGTGCTCGGCTTCTGCAACATGCTGTGGAAGCTGCTCCGCGAGATGCCCGAGGACAACCGGCCGACGCATCTGGCCATCATCTTCGATAAGTCGGAGATCACCTTCCGCAACAAGATCTATCCGGACTACAAGGCGCACCGGCCGCCGGCCCCCGACGATCTCATTCCGCAATTCGCGCTGATCCGCGAAGCCGTGCGCGCCTTCGACCTGCCCTGCCTGGAACAGATCGGCTTCGAGGCCGACGATCTCATCGCGACCTATGTGCGACAGGCCTGCGAGCGCGGCGCCAGCGCCACCATCGTGTCGTCCGATAAGGACCTGATGCAGCTCGTCACCGATTGCGTCACCATGTACGACACGATGAAGGACCGCCGCATTGGTATCCCGGAGGTGATCGAGAAGTTCGGCGTGCCGCCGAACAAGGTGGTCGAGGTGCAGGCGCTCGCGGGCGATTCCACCGACAACGTGCCGGGCGTGCCCGGGATCGGCATCAAGACCGCGGCGCAGCTGATCACCGAATATGGCGATCTCGACCAATTGCTGTTCCGCGCCGGCGAGATCAAGCAGCCCAAGCGGCGCGAGGCGCTGCTCGAGAACGCGGAGAAGGCGCGCATTTCGCGGCAGCTCGTGCTGCTCGACGACAAGGTCGAGCTGGAGGTGCCGCTGGACGACCTCGCCGTCCACGAGCCCGACGCGCGCAAGCTGATCGCCTTCCTCAAGGCGATGGAATTCACGACGCTGACGCGGCGCGTTGCCGAATATGCGCAGATCGATCCCGCCAATGTCGATGCCGATCCCGGCTATGCCAGCGGCGCCAGCGTGTTCACGACGCTGCCGCCTTCGGACGTCGTGCCCACACCAGGCACGGGAACTCCGGCGCCAGCCCGGCCGAACCAGCCCAACAAATCGGCAGGCAAGGAGGACAAGGCTGCGAGCCCGAAGGGTGCGCCGATCTCGCTCGCCGTCGCGCGCGAAGAGGCGCTGCGCAAGCTCCCCGTCGATCGCGGCAAATACCAGACGATCAAGACGCTGAAGGAGCTCGACGCCTTCATCGCGCGCATCCATGACGCCGGCCATGTCGCGATCGAGACCAAAGCGAACTCGATCGATCCGATGCAGGCCGATCTCTGCGGCATCGCGCTGGCGCTGGCGCCGAACGAGGCCTGCTACGTGCCGCTGGCGCACAAGCAATCCGGCGGCGGCGCCGGCCTGTTCGATGCCGGCCTTGCGCCGGATCAGGTCAAGCATGACGACGCGCTGCAAGCGCTGCGGCCGGTGCTGGAATCGACGGGCATCCTCAAGATCGGCTTCGACGTCAAGTTCACGGCCGTGATGCTGGCGCAGCACGGCATCACCCTGCGCAACATCGACGATGCGCTGCTGATCTCCTACGTGCTCGATGCCGGCCGCGGCTCGCATGCGCTGGAATCGTTGTCGGAGCGCTGGTTCGGCCATGCCATGCTGAAGGAAAGCGAGCTGCTCGGCAGCGGCAAGGGCAAGATCACCTTCGACCAGGTGCCGATCGACAAGGCCGCACCGCTGTCAGCCGAAGGCGTCGACATTGCGTTGCGGGTGTGGCGCGTGCTGAAGCCGCGCCTCGTTTCCGAGCACATGAGTGCGGTCTACGAGACGCTGGAGCGGCCGCTGGTGTCGGTGCTCGCGCGCACGGAGCGGCGCGGCATCTCGATCGACCGCCAGGTGCTGTCGCGTCTGTCCGGCGACTTCGCCCAAACCGCGGCGCGCGTCGAAGCCGAGATCCAGGAGATCGCGGGCGAGCCGGTCAATGTCGGCAGCCCCAAGCAGATCGGCGACATCCTGTTCGGCAAGATGGGATTGCCTGGCGGCACCAAGACCAAGACCGGCGCGTGGTCGACCACCGCACAGGTGCTCGACGAGCTCGCCGAGCAGGGCCACGACTTCCCGAAGAAGATTCTGGAGTGGCGCCAGGTCTCCAAGCTGAAATCGACCTACACCGACGCGCTGCCGACCTACGTCAACCCGCAGACCCACCGCGTGCACACCACCTACGCGTTGGCTGCGACCACGACGGGGCGCTTGTCGTCGAACGAGCCGAACCTGCAGAACATTCCGGTGCGCACCGAGGACGGCCGCAAGATCCGCCGCGCCTTCATCGCCACGCCCGGGCACAAGCTGGTCTCGGCCGATTATTCACAGATCGAGCTGCGGCTGCTCGCCGAGATCGCCGACATTCCCGTGCTGAAGCAGGCGTTCCGCGATGGGCTCGACATTCACGCCATGACCGCGTCGGAAATGTTCGGTGTGCCGATCAAGGGCATGCCGAGCGAGATCCGCCGCCGCGCGAAAGCGATCAATTTCGGCATCATCTATGGCATCTCCGCCTTCGGCCTCGCCAACCAGCTAGGCATCGCGCGCGAGGAAGCCTCCGCCTACATCAAGAAGTATTTCGAGCGCTTCCCCGGCATCCGCGCCTATATGGACGAGACGCGCGATTTCTGCCGCAACCACGGCTACGTCACCACGCTGTTCGGCCGCAAGTGCCATTACCCCGACATCAAGGCCTCGAATGCCTCGGTGCGCGCCTTCAACGAGCGCGCCGCGATCAACGCGCGGCTTCAGGGCACCGCCGCCGACATCATCCGCCGGGCCATGACCCGCGTGGAGGATGCGCTGGCCGCGAGGAAGCTGTCGGCGCAGATGCTGCTCCAGGTGCACGACGAATTGATCTTCGAGGTGCCGGACGACGAGGTCGAGGCAACGCTCCCCGTCGTGCAGAAGGTGATGCAGGACGCGCCGTTCCCGGCCGTGCTGCTCTCGGTGCCGCTGCATGTCGACGCCCGCGCCGCGAACAATTGGGACGAGGCGCATTAGCGCACTCTCTTACCTCTCCCCGTAAGAACCGGGGCGAGGGAGCACACCGGCGCAAGACCTCGATTGTCCTCCGAGCAATTGCGCGATGGCCGCGCGATCCCGCGCATATTAGAACCTTTGCATCTCCCGCACCGGTTCAACCATGCCCCACACCTCCGCCTTGCTCGGCTTCGCCCTCGTCAGCCTCGGCCTCGTGCTCACGCCGGGACCGAACATGATCTACCTGATCTCGCGCTCGATCACGCAAGGCGGCGCGGCCGGCATCGTCTCGCTCGGCGGCGTGGCGCTCGGCTTCGTGTTCTACATGCTGTGCGCGGCGTTCGGCATCACGGCGCTGTTGCTCGCCATTCCTTTCGCCTATGACGCGCTGCGCTTTGCCGGTGCCGCCTATCTGCTCTGGCTCGCCTGGCAGGCGGTGAAGCCGGGTGGGCGTTCGCCGTTCCAGGTGAGGAAGCTCGCCATCGACAGCCCGCGCAAATTATTCGCGATGGGCTTCATCACCAACCTGCTCAACCCGAAGATCGCGATGCTGTATCTGGCGCTGCTGCCGCAGTTCATCGATCCCACAGCGGGCAGCGTGCTGACGCAGTCGGTGGTGCTGGGCGCGATCCAGATCGCGATCAGCGTCAGCGTCAACGCGATGATCGCGCTGGCCGCCGGCTCGATCGCGCTGTTCCTGGCGAACCGGCCGAGCTGGATGCTGGTGCAACGCTGGCTGATGGGCACCGTGCTGGCGGGACTCGCGGTGCGGATGGCGGTGGAAGCGAAAAAAGTGTGAGGGCCCTTTTTCACCTCTCCCCGCCTGCGGGGAGAGGTCGAATTCGATCGCAGATCGAATTCGGGTGAGGGGGTACAGGTCTCTCGCCCATCTCGCGTGGCAAGAGAGGCCCCTCACCCCAACCCTCTCCCCGTAAGAACGGGGAGAGGGGAAGAACGTCAATCCAGCTTCGCGTCCATGCCGCGCTTCACGGCCGGGCGCGCCATCAGGGCGTCGTACCAGCGCTTGACGTTGGGGAAGTCGGCCAGATCAACCTTGTGGCGAGGATGGCGCCAGGCCCAGCCCAGGATGGCAAAATCGGCAACCGAGAGCTCGCCGGCGACGAAGTCGCGCCCCTCGAGGCAGCGGTCGAGCACGCCGTAGAGCCGGCGCGTCTCGGCCATGAAGCGCTTCAAGCCGTAGGCCCGGTCCTGCTCGTTCTCGAGTGCGATGAAATGGTGCACCTGGCCGGGCATCGGGCCGAAGCCGCCCATCTGCCACATCAGCCATTCGTAGACCGGGATGCGCTGGATAAGCGATTTCGGTAGGAATTTGCCGGTCTTTTCGCCGAGATAGAGCAGGATCGCGCCGGATTCGAAGATGCTGACGGGCTTGCCCTCAGGCCCCTCGGGGTCGACGATCGCGGGGATCTTGTTGTTGGGCGAGAGCTTGAGGAACTCGGGCGCCATCTGCTCGCCCTTGGTGATGTTCACCGGGATCACCTTGTAGGGCAGCCCCATCTCCTCCAGCGCGACCGAGATCTTGCGGCCGTTCGGCGTGTTCCAGGTATAGAGCTCGACGGTCATTCCGTGTCCTTCCCCAAGAGGCGTGCCCGAAGGCTTGCCCCCTCACCTACTCCAGAAGGTTGCGCCCTCACAACCGGCGGACCGAGATGGCCGATCCCTGTTGACGGGAGACGCCCCCTCTGGAATGTCGCGTCGGTCGCGGATAAATTCCGCCCCCACCAAAAACGCTGTTTGAGGGACCGCCGTGTCGAAATCCGCCTCCCGCGCCCGCCTGTTCGAGATCATCCGCCGGCGCTCCTTCGGCCGCGGCGAGGTGACGCTCGCGTCGGGCCGCAAGAGCGATTTCTACTTCAACCTCAAGCCGACCATGCTCGACCCCGAGGGCGCAACGCTGCTCGCCGAGCTGACTTACGAGGCGCTCAAGGACGACCAGCTCGATTTCATCGGCGGGCTCGAGATGGGCGCGGTGCCGCTCGCCGGCGCGCTGGCGCAGATCTCCTGGATCAAGGGTCATCCGATCGCGGCCTTCTTCGTGCGCAAGAAGCCGAAGGAGCACGGCGCGAAGCTCGCGATCGAGGGCCTGCCCAAGGGCGAGACGCTGGCGGGCAAGCGCGTCGTGATCGTCGAGGACGTCACCACCACGGGCGGCTCGGCGATGAAGGCGGTGGAATCGGTGCGCGAGGCCGGGGCCAATGTCGTGCTGGTGCTGACCATGGTCGATCGCGAGGAAGGCGCCACCGACACGTTCGGTGCGGCTGGCCTGCCGTTCCGCTCGCTGTACAAGGCGTCGGAATTCTTGAAGGGGTGAAGTGGCGGAAATTTCTCCGCCGTCATGCCTCAATGTGTCCCGGTAGCAACCACCCGTCCAAAGCTGCGCCCGGCCTTAAAGAGGCCACCGCCTCGTCTTGAAACCGCCTACGCTCAACTGCTCATTTACCATCCCGCTTTATGGTGAATCGTGTGCTGAGATTTCTCGGTCCCAGCCGGTTCAGTAGCGTCGGGTGGAGTAAGCATTGCGTACAGTCATGTCCCATGCGCGCCGGTGGCGTCGCGCTTCGCTTGTGGCCGCCATGCTGGCAGCGCCGCTGCTGGCGGCGCCGACCCCGGTTGCGGCCGAAGGCCTGTTCGATTTCCTCTTCGGCGGAATGCAGCAGCGGCCGCAGCGCGAGGTGCCGCCGGCGAACTCCCACGTCGATCCCTTCAGCAGCCAGCAGAATGGCGCCACGCCGCAATATGTGCCGCCGACCCGCTCGGCCGCGGCCGGCGGCTCGGGCCCGGCCTTCTGCGTACGCAGTTGCGACGGGAAATACTTTCCGCTGATGCGCGGCCTCGTCTCGCCCGCGCAGATGTGTCAGGCATTCTGCCCTGCCAGCGCGACCAAGGTCTATTTCGGCTCGTCGATCGACGGTGCCTATTCACAGACCGGCGAGCGCTACGCCGACAGCGAGAACGCGTTCGCCTATCGCAAGGCGCTGCGCGCCGACTGCACCTGCAACGGCCGTGAGCCGGTCGGTCTGGCCCCGGTCGACCTTGCGCTGGATTCCTCCCTGAAGGCCGGCGACGTGATCGCCACCAGCGACGGCCTCGTCGCCTATACCGGCGTCCGCGTCGGCAACGACCAGGCTGCGGATTTCACCCCGGTCGCTTCCTATCCCGGTCTCACCGCGCAGGTTCGAGCGCGGCTCGGCGAGATGAAGGTGGCTCCGGTGCGGGCCGAGACAGTGTCGGCAGAAACGCCGGTGTCAAACGAGATCGTGCGTGAGCCGCTGCCGGATGTGACGGTGCCGAAGACGGCCACGAAGCCGGCCAAGCGCGCGGGGTTGGATTAAGCCTCACCTGTAACCACACCGTCATTGCGAGCGTAACAAAGCAATGACGGAATTTGCGGCACTACCTCCCGATGATCACCCCGATCACATTCGGCGCGGCCAGATATTTCTCCTCGATCGCGGCGCGCGCGGCGGCGCGGTTCTCCGGCGTCAGGAGACCGCGCTTCTCGGCCAGGATCATCCAGCAGAAGCCCCACCAATCCGTCAGCATGCCCTGATCGCCCACGAGGTCATAGCCCTGCTCGGCCGCGAAGATGCGCGCATGCGCCTCGTCCAGCGTGTCGAGAAACAAATGGTCCTCGGGCGAGAACAGATCGTCGCTGACGTCGTCGATGGTGTAGCCCCAGATCGACTGGCACACCGCATTGAACTCGCGATCGAACTGGTCGTCGTCGACGGCGTAACGCCGCGCGGCCTGATGCAGCCGTGACAGCGAGCGCGCGAAATCGGCGATCCGGGTGAGGGCAAACTGGTCGAAAGCAATGGTGGACATGTAGTCCTCGCAAAGTCGGACAGACGCTAGATATTGTATCGGCGAGGCGCCGAATCACAATGATATATCAAAGACTTGCTAAAGTGTTCTTAATTTGTTCCAGGCATGTACGGAATCGAAAGGGGCCGCCCGAGGCGACCCCTTGCCGGTTGCAATCTTGTTCGGGATGAAATTCCAGCCCCGGCAAGCGCGGACGTTAATACCGACAGCGGGCTCTGCGCGATTCCGGAAAAATACCGATCGTAGTGCTGTCCTAGTGCGGCGGCGCCTCAATGGCAGCGCGACGCCGCGATGGCGTGGACGCGGCGGTCGCCGAGGAGATGGGCGACAAAGCCATTCGCCGGAAAGATCTTTGCGAAGGCTGGGTCGCGGATACTGAGGCCCCCCGCGTAAGCACCGAATGCCGGCATCACCGCCCGCATCCCGTCGCTGGCGAAGCAGCGGCGCTCCATCGAGCGGCCACGCGCCGAGACGCGCGCCTTCGGATGCAGATGGCCGGCGATCTCGCCGTGGGCGCCGGTCGGCTCGTGGCGGAAGGTGATCGGGCCGATCGCGACCTTGTCCGCGATGGTGCCGCCGAGATCGCGCGGCAGCATGGGATCATGATTGCCCGCGATCCAGATCCAGTCGCGGCCGGTCTGGAGTGCGGCCACCGCGTCGCGGTCCTCGGCCGACAGACGCTCATGCGCGCTGCGGTCGTGAAAACTGTCGCCGAGCGCGATGACTATCCGCGGATCATGGCGGGAGATGACAGCAGCGAGCCGACCTAGCGTCGCGATGGTATCGTAAGGCGGCAGCAGCACGCCGCGCGTGGCGAAGCTCGACCCTTTCTCCAGATGCAGGTCGGAGACGACGAGCAGGCGCTGCTCGTCCCAGAACAGCGCGCCCGAGAGATCGGCCGCGAAGGTCACATCGCTGATCGTGACTCTGGAAACGCGCATGTCCTCGACATCTCCCGAAATCAGCGCGCCTGCCGTCACGTCTTACCCGCTTCTTTCCATCGCCTCTTTGACGAGCTCGTCGGCGGCTTCGGCCAAAAGCTCGTCTGCAGCTTCGCCATAAACTGACTCGCGGCCGATTTCCAGCATCACGGGCACGGCGAGCGGGGAGACGTGGTCGAGTTCCCGGTGCGTGATGCGGCCGTGGATGCGCATCAGCATGTCGCCGAGACGGCGAAGATCGAGCAGGCCGGTGGCGGCATCGGCCCGCGCGGCGCGGAGCAGGACGTGATCGGCCTGGTGCTTGCGCAGGACGTCGTAGACGAGATCGGTCGAGAACAGAACCTGGCGGCGGCTCTTCTCCTCGCCGGTGTGGCGGCGGGCGATCAGGCCGGAGATGATCGCGCAGTTGCGGAAGGTGCGCTTCATCAGCGCGGATTCGGCGAGCCAGGCTTCGAGATCATCGCCGAGCATGTCAGGATCGAACAGCGCGTTGAGGTCGATCCGCCCGTCGCGGATCATGAAGGAGAGATCACCGAGCCCCCAGATCGCCACGGCATATTCATTGGCGACGAAGCCGAGCGGACGCGCGCGAGCGCGCTCCAGCCGGCGCGTCAGCAGCATGCCCAAGGTCTGATGCGCGAGACGGCCCTCGAAGGGGTAGCAAACGAGATAATGCTTGTCGGCCCGCGGAAAGCTCTCGACCAGCAGCTCGCGGACCGCCGGCACTCTGCTGACATCCTTCTGCAGCGACAGCCAGTCGCGCACCTGCTCCGGCAAGCCGCCCCAGGCGCGGCCATCATCGAGCAGGCGGCGCACGCGCTCGGCGAGATAGGTCGAAAGCGGAAACTTTCCGCCCATGTAGGACGGCACCTTGGGGTCCTTGTCATGCGCGCGCGAGACATAGACCTGGTCCTCCACCAGCGTCTCGTAGCGCACCACCTCGCCTGAGAACACGAAGGTGTCACCGGGCGAGAGGCCCTCGATGAAAGCCTCCTCGATCTCGCCGAGCAGCCGGCCGCCGCGCGCGATCACGCCGGTTGAGCCTGCACCGCTGCCGCGCGAGCGCACCAGCCGCACCTTCAGCATGTCGTCCTCGACGATGGTGCCGACATTCATGCGGTAGCTCTGCCGCACCTTTGGATTGGCAACGCGCCAGCGTCCCTCCTTGTCCTGCTTGATGCGGGCGAAGCGCTCATAGGTCTTCAGCGCATAGCCGCCGGAGGCGACGAAATCGACGACGTCGTCGAAATCGTGCCGCGACAGGCTTGCGTAGGGCGCGGCGGTGCGGACTTCGCCATAGAGCTCGTCGCTGAAGAACGGCTCGCCACAGGCACAGCCCAGCACATGCTGAGCCAGCACGTCGAGCGCGCCAGTGCGCAAGGGCGGCGTATCCTGCGCATTCTCGGCGATGGCGTCGATGGCGACGCGGCACTCCAGCACTTCAAAACGGTTGGCGGGCACCAGCACCGCGCGCGAGGCCTCGTCGAGGCGGTGATTGGCGCGGCCGATGCGCTGCATCAGGCGCGAGGATCCCTTGGGCGCGCCGATATTGACGACGAGATCGACGTCACCCCAGTCGACGCCGAGGTCGAGCGAGGAGGTGCAGACCACGCCACGCAGCCGGCCCGCCGACATCGCGTCCTCGACCTTGCGGCGCTGGGCGACGTCGAGCGAGCCGTGATGCAGCGCGATGGCAAGGCCATCGTCGTTCATGCTCCAGAGATTCTGGAACAGCATCTCGGCCTGGCTGCGGGTGTTGACGAAGACCAGCGTGGTCTTGTTGGCCTTGATCAGCTCGTAGATTTCAGGAAGCGCGTGGCGCGCACTGTGGCCAGCCCAGGGCAGCCGCTCGCGCGTATCGAGCATCTCGACCACGGGCGGCGCGGCACCGCCGGCGAGGACGATGTCGGCTGCGCGCTCCTTGCCGTCGGGCTGCGGCACCAGGAAGCGCGCGAGCTGCTCGGGCTCGGCCACTGTTGCCGACAAGCCGATCGCGCGCATCTGCGGCGCGAGGCGCCACAATCGCGCCAGCCCGAGCGAGAGCAGATCGCCGCGCTTGGACGTGACCAGTGCGTGCAGCTCGTCGAGCACGATGCGCTTCAGGGAAGAAAACAGAAACGGAGCGTCGTCGGAGGAGAGCAGCAGCGCGAGCTGCTCGGGCGTCGTCAGCAACACGTCCGGCGGATAGCGCCGCTGCCGCTGACGGCGCGACACCGGCGTATCGCCGGTGCGGGTCTCGACCTTGATGGGCAAGTCCATCTCGTCGATCGGTCGCTCGAGATTGCGCGCGATGTCGACGGCGAGCGCCTTGAGCGGCGAGATGTAGAGGGTGTGCAGGCCGCCGCTGCGTTGCACGCTGCGGCCGGTGGAGACGAGGTTCTTCTTCGCGCCCGCGTCGCGTGTCAGCGGCTGCGCCGACAGCTCCACCAGCGTCGGCAGAAATCCGGCCAGCGTCTTACCGGCGCCGGTTGGTGCGATCAGCAGGGCTGAGCGATCCTCGCGCGCCTTCTCCAGCAGCGCCAATTGATGCGCGCGCGGCGACCAACCGCGGGCCGCGAACCAGGCCTGGAAGCGACCCGGCAGCAGCGCGGCCGGCTCGGTCGATGTCTGGAGGATACGGGGCGGCACAGCATGACAGGTAAGCCGTAGGGATGGCTTCGTCGAGGGGGATATGGCCTGCGACAGGGCGATCGCATACGCGCTGTCCATTTGAGGCACGAAAGACTCGACATCGTCATGGCCGGGCTTGTCCCGGCCATCCACGTCTTACCCGCGGCACGAAGAACGTGGATGCCCGGGACAAGCCCGGGCATGACGACCGCTTGTGAGGTCCAAATTTCGGTCCTCTCCTCGCCTGCGCGACGAGGGCCAGCGCTCTCACGCCCCGGCCGGGACCTGATCGAGAAATCCGGTCACGCTTCTGATCCGGCCGTCCTTCAGCACGGCGAAATCGGTGCCCTTGATCGGGCTGTCGGCGCCGTCAGGGCCAAGTCCCCACGAGAAGCGGATGTGATCGCCGTAGCCGTTGGGCTCGCCGATCAGCTTGAATGTGAAATCGGGAAAGCGCTGCTGCACACCTGCGATCAGCGCCTCGATGCCGTCCTGGCCGTCGCCCTTCATCACGGGGTCGACGTAGCTCGCATCCGTCGTCCAGCTTTCGCTCAGCAGCTCGCGGCGGCGGCCGGCGCTGCGCTCGTTCCAGAGCTCGATGTAGCGGCGGGCGATGGTGACGGGGTCGGTCATGGTTCTCTCCTTCGATGGCGCCGTGTTGTCCGGCTGACCGTGACTATCGAAGGTTCACGCGCGTTGATCGATTACCTCGGAGGTCATCAACGCGCGTGAGGTGTTCGCAAAATTTACTTCGCCGCCGTCACCATGATCTCGACGGTGTATTGCGGGGCGGCCAGCTTGGCTTCGACGGTGGCGCGCGCAGGCGTATTGCCGGGCGAGACCCAGGCGTCCCACACAGCGTTCATCTCTGCGAAGGTCTTCATGTCGGTGATGTAGATCGTGGCCGAGAGCAGCTTCGACTTGTCGGTGCCGGCCTTGGCGAGGTGGCCGTCGATGGTCGCCAGGATGTCCTGGGTCTGCTTCGTCACGCTTTCGCCGGCCGCCTTGTTGGCGACGACACCGGCGAGATAGACGGTGTTGCCGTGCACGACGACCTGGCTCATGCGCGGGCCGGTTTCAAAACGCTGAATGCTCATCTGGATCTCCTGGCTGGAATGGCGGCCCTGTCTAGCCCAGCGGTTTGCACTGTGCCACCCCCTGGCACGCGTGCGTTGCCCGGCACGCATGCGTTGCCCGACACGCATGCGTGGACCAGCAACGCTGCTCACGGAAACCGACTGAAGAACGTCCAGATCGTTTCGGCGCCGTCGATGTCGCCGTTTTGCGCTCCGAGCAGGTTTCTGGCGACCTTCGGGAAGCGGGCATCCGGAGCGAAGCCTGGCATGCGGTGGCCGCCATGGTTGATGCGATAGAGCACGACGTCGTGCCCAGCCGGACAGCGCGAGCTGATACGCGTGACCGTGGACTGGTCCGCGGGCGCCGCGTCGGGCATGTCGGTGATCCCGGCGTCGTCGGTCTCGCAGCCATTGAGCCTGCGCCAGAACGCCAGCGTCTCATCCGTCGACCAGAATCCCTCTGCGGCAAAATAGCTCGATCCGCGCCCGCCCTCATAAGGGACCAGCGGATCTTCCGTCCCGTTCATGAGCAGCATCGGCAGCGGCCGCGACGGATGGCAGGTGACGGCGGCTTCGTCGTTGAGGTTCATGATCACACTCGCAGCCGCCGCAAACAGATCGGCCCGCGCGCAGGCCATGGTCATCGCCATGGCACCGCCATTGGAGACGCCGGCGACGTAGACGCGCTTCGCATCGGCCGTGCCGTCGGCCACCAGCTTCTCGACCAGCCTTGCGATGAAGGCGACGTCATCGGTGCCGACCGGTGGTCCGCGCAGGGCCGGCCCCGCCTTGGTGCGCGCGTCCGCCCATGCGTTGTTGAGCCCGTCCGGAAACACAACGGCAAGGCCCTCGCGCTTGGCAACCTGCGGCCAGGCCGTCCGCGTGACCATGTCGGCGCCGCGCTGGGTCTTGCCATGCAGCACGATGACGAGCGGTGCGGGCCGCTTGGCCGGCAGTTGCGCGGTGTAGGAGCGCTTCACCCCGTTGACATCGACCGTATCGCCGGACGCAGCCGAAGCTGCCGTCAAAGCAGCGATCAGCGTGGCGATGCGCATCCGCCGCCGCATGGTCTAGCCCACTGCCTTGGCGGCGGCACGGCCCGCATTGCGGCCCGAGAACAGGCAGCCGCCCAGAAAGGTGCCTTCCAGCGAGCGATAGCCATGCACGCCGCCGCCACCGAAGCCGGCGGCCTCGCCGACGGCGTAAAGGCCGGGAATGACGCGGCCCTCCTCCCCGAACACGCGGGAGTCGAGATCGGTCTCGAAGCCGCCCAGCGTCTTGCGGGTGAGAATGTTGAGCTTCACGGCGATCAGCGGCCCATGCGCGGGATCGAGGATGCGGTGCGGAGAAGCGGTGCGGATCAACTTGTCGCCGATATAGCGGCGCGCATTGTGGATGTTCATGACCTGCGCATCCTTGACGTAGGGATTGGCGATCTCGCGGTCGCGCGCCTCGATCTGCATCCTGATGTGCTCGAGCTTGAGGAGATCGCTGCCGGCGAGCTTGTTCATGGCCGCAACGAGCTCATCGAGCTTGTCGCGGACAATGAAGTCGACACCATGGCTCTTGAACGCCTCCACCGGCGCCGGCGCGCCCTTGTTGGTGGCGCGGCGAAGCGTCATGCGCCAGCTCTTGCCGGTCAGGTCCGGGTTCTGCTCCGAGCCCGACAGCGCAAACTCTTTCTTGATGATGCTCTGGGTCAGGATGAACCAGGAATAGTCGTAGCCGGTCGACATGATGTATTTGAGCTGGCCGAGCGTGTCCGAGCCCGGGAATAGCGGCGCCGGCAGCCGCGTGCCTGTCGCGTCGAACCACATCGAGGAAGGACCCGGCAGGATGCGGATGCCGTGGCGCGGCCAGATCGGGTTCCAGTTCTGGATGCCCTCGACGTAGTGCCACATGCGGTCGCGGTTGATCAGCCGCGCGCCGGTCTTTTCCGTGATGCCGATCATGCGCCCGTCGACATGCTCGGGCACGCCGGAGATCATGAACTTCGGGGGCTCACCGAGCCGCTTCGGCCAGTTCTGCCGCACCAGCTCGTGGTTGCCGCCGATGCCGCCGGAGGCGACGATCACGGCCTGCGCCTTCAGTGCGAAGTCGCCGACCACGCTGCGCGAGGAGCTCTTGCCGCGCTCTGCATCATCGGGCGCAAGAACGACGCCGCTGACGCCATCCACGGTGCCATTGCTGATAGAGAGCGCATCGACGCGATGGCGGAATCTGAAGATCAATCGGCCGGTCTTGACAGCCTCGCGCGCGCGGTGCTCGAACGGCTCGACGATGCCCGGGCCGGTGCCCCAGGTGACGTGGAAGCGCGGCACCGAATTGCCGTGGCCCATCGCATCATAGCCGCCGCGCTCGGCCCAGCCGACCACGGGAAAGAAGCGATGGCCCATCGCGCGCAGCCAGCCGCGCTTCTCGCCGGCCGCGAAGGCCACGTAGGCTTCGGCCCATTGGCGCGGCCAGAAATCCTCGTCGCGGTCGAAGCCGGCGGTGCCGAGCCAGTCCTGCATGGCGAGCTCGTAGGAGTCCTTGATGCCGAGCCGGCGCTGCTCCGGCGAATCGACCAGGAACAATCCGCCGAACGACCAGAACGCCTGGCCACCGAGCGACTGCTCGCCTTCCTGGTCGACTACCATCACGCGCTTGCCCGCATCAGCGATCTCAGTGGCGGCAACGAGGCCCGACAGTCCCGCGCCGACGACGATGACGTCCGTTTCTTCAGCCATGCGTTTCCCCCTCCAAGTTCTTCTCCTCCCCAAGGGTTCCCCCCTGTAGTTGCCCGGATTGAAGCCAGCGGTTGCAACTGAGATCAAGGGTATGGCGCACAAGACCTCGTTAACTTGTTCCACTTTGGCATGGAGACCGGCCGGGTGCAGCGCGGACGCAACACTGGATTTGAATTTGTTTTGAGCCAGCAGGCCTGCCTAGACAAAACCTCGGTTACGACCGACGCTAGCCGTGCATCACCACCTGACACACAGATTCGAATTCGACTGGGGCGGGGGAAAATGAAGTTTCTGACGGGGTTGCTTGCGGCGGTTCTCTTGATCGCAGGCATGGGGGCTTCTCACGCGGTGGTTCGGATCGCGGACGACCGCGGCGGCCGGATCGGAACCTACGTCGACAAGTACCAGGACCTCAGGCAATCGGGCGAGACGGTCATCATCGATGGCCTCTGTGCCTCGGCCTGCACCATCGTCCTCGGTGCTATCCCGCACGACCGCATCTGCGTGACCTCGCATGCGACGCTGGGCTTCCACGCCGCCTGGGATTTCGGCGCCAACGGCCGCGCCATCACCAATCCCGAAGCGACCCAGATGCTGTACGCGATGTATCCCTCGCAGATCAGGCGCTGGATCGGCCAGCGGGGCGGCCTCACCCCGCGGATGCTCTTTCTGAGGGGCAAGCAGCTCCAGGCCATGTACAAGCCGTGCTACCTGGACGCGCAGGCCTCGACGACCAGGCCGTCGCGCCGGTCGCTCCCGCAAGCGGAGCCGCTCGAATCCGCCCGGGGCCAGCTCCTCCACTGACATCCACAGGCTGGCGGCGTTCCTTGGCGCCACCGCGGCGTCTTGCCTGCTGGCGACGCCTTGCTCGCAGCCGGCGCAAAGCCTATCTGAAAGCCAGGGAACCGGGGCCTTCGTCCCGATCGTTGTCATGGCTCAACCGCTGCACCCGGCACATCGGCTATCGGACAATTCGCCCACTGCCGGGGGGATGCCATCCGTGCTGCTGTGGGCGGGCGCTGCAATCGGCGGTCTCGCCGTGATCGGCGCGCTGGCGCTCTGGTTCCACTATGGCAGCCAGGTGTTCTTCGAAATGATTAGGACCGGCTTTGCCGCCTGCTTCTGACCTGCGACAGGAAGTTTTCCGCCCATGAGCTCCGCCACCCGTCCGCTGGTGATCGCGACCGCCTTCGCGGCAAGCCTCGTCGTCGGGCTCCTGATCATGTTCTGGGCTATGGGCGGGGTCGGCAAGGTGGCACAGCCGGCCGCGATCGGCGGCCCGTTCCAGCTGACCGACCAGAACGGCAAGGCCGTCACCGACAAGAGCCTGAAGGGCAAGCCGACCCTGATCTTCTTCGGCTACACCCATTGCCCCGACGTCTGCCCGACCTCGCTGTTCGAGATCTCGGAAGTGCTGCGCGCGCTGGGCAAGGACGCCGACAAGGTCAATGCCATCTTCATCTCGGTCGATCCCGAGCGCGACACGCAGGCCGCGATGAAGGATTACCTGTCGAGCTTCGATCCGCACCTCCAGGGCCTGTCCGGCGACCCCGCCGAGACCGCCAAGGTCATCTCCTCCTACCGGGTCTATGCCAAGAAGGTCCCGACCAAGGACGGCGACTACACGATGGACCACACCGCGCTGATCTACCTGATGGACCGCGAGGGCAGGTTCGTCTCGCCGTTCAATTTGAAGCGGACGCCGGAAGAGGCGGCGGTTGATTTGAAGCGGTATCTCTGAGCTTTACCCAGGCCACAATCGGCGCTCGCGTTCCCGGCGGGATGGTCTATAAGGCCCTCCGATCCCGACGAAATTCATTCCTTCGGCCGATGGCTCCATCGCAACAGGCGAAATCGCTCAAATCTGTCCGTGGCTTGCTGGCAGGGCTGGCTGTCGGCCTTTGCCTGCTCGGCGGCCTCACCGAGGCGAACGCGCAAGCCCCCGCCCAGCGGGCGCCGACGGCACCTCAGACCACCCCTCAGGCGGCGCCCCAGGCCGCCCCGCAGGCCGTGCCCGGGTTCTGGGACCCGCGCCGGCGCCCCGAACGGCCTGACCTGTCGCGCCTCACCGTGATCCGCTTCCTGACCGAGACCGATTATCCGCCGTTCAACTACACCGGTGCGGACGGCAACCCGGCCGGCTTCAACGTCGATTTTGCCCGCGCGCTCTGCGAGGAGATCAAGGTCACGTGCACGGTGCAGATGCGGCGTTTCGAGACGCTGGTCGATGCGCTCACCTCCAACCGGGGCGATGCCATCATCGCCTCCATGGCGGTGAGCCCGCAGCTGCGCGCCCGCGTCGACTTTACCGATCCCTATTACCGCGTGCCGGCGCGCTTCGTCTCGCGCAAAGATGCGGTGATGCCGGAGATCCGCCCCGAATATCTCGAGGGCAAGAAGGTCGGCGCCATCGCCGGCTCGGCGCACGAGGCGTATCTCAAGGCGATGTTCACCGACGCCGAGCTGCACGCCTACCCCAATGACGATGCGATGCGCGCAGCTCTGCGCAGGGGCGAGGTCGACTTCATCTTCGGCGACGCTATCTCGCTGGCGTTCTGGATCAACGGCACGGATTCGGCCGATTGCTGCGCCTTCTCCGGCGGCCCGTTCGTCGAGAGCCGTTTCTTCGGCGAGGGCATCGGCATCGCCGTGCGCAAGGGCAACGACGTGCTGCGCCAGGCCCTGAACTGGGCGATGTTCCGGATCTGGGAAAAAGGCCGCTACACCGATCTCTGGCTACGGTATTTCTCGGTCAGTCCGTTCTGACCTTTCGCCTCTCCGCCTGCAGCGGGAGTGCGGACGATCGCAGAGATCATCACGCGCGCGTCATACCCATTCACCACGCCTGAAATTCCCGGTCCCGCCCGCCCGCGAATTCCGCTATTGAAGGACGCGGCAATCGTTCCGTTCCTTCCGCGAGCATTCCGCGTTCGTCGATCCGTCTCGCCGGTGCGCAGGTTCAATGCAGCTTTACCTCCCGATCGCCGATATTCCGGTCAACGTCTTCCTGGTGCTCGCCATGGGCGCTGCGGTCGGCTTCGTCTCCGGCATGTTCGGCATCGGCGGCGGCTTCCTAATGACGCCGCTTTTGATCTTCATCGGCATCACGCCGGCGGTCGCGGTGGCCTCCGTGGCGAGCCACATCGCGGCCTCCTCCTTTTCCGGCGCCCTCTCCTATTGGCGGCGGCGTGCGATCGATCCGGCGCTGGCGAGCGTGTTGTTATGCGGCGGCGTGACCGGCACGACGCTCGGCGTCTGGACCTTCACCCAGCTGCGCGCGCTCGGCCAGCTCGACCTGATGATCGCGCTCTCCTACGTCGTGCTGCTCACCACGGTCGGCAGCCTGATGTTCTCGGAAGGATTGCGCGCCTTGATGCGGACCCGGCGCGGGGCGCTGCCGCCGCGCCGAAGCCATAACTGGATCCACGGCCTGCCGCTGAAGATGCGGTTCAAGCGCTCGAAGATCTATCTCTCGGTCATCCCCGTGGTGATCGTCGGCATCGTGATCGGTTTCATCGGCGCCATCATGGGTATAGGCGGCGGCTTCATCCTGGTGCCGATCATGATCTATCTCTTGAGGGTACCGACCTCGACGGTGATCGGGACCTCGATGGTTCTCACCGTCGTCACCATGCTGTTCGCGACCATGCTGCACGCGGCGACCAATCACCTCGTCGATGCCGTGCTGGCGCTGATCCTGATGGTCGGCGGCGTGACCGGCGCGCAGTTCGGCGCCCGTGCCGGCCAGAAGATCCGCGGCGAGCAGCTGCGACTGCTGCTGGGCTTGCTCATCCTCTCGGTCGGAATCCGCTTCGCGATCGAGCTGGTGATCCAGCCCTCCGATCTCTTCACCATCCGTGAGCTCGGAGTGAGCCGATGAGGCGCATGCTTCTAGCCATCGTCCTCGTCCTGCTGCTCGGCGGCGCTGCGCGGGCCGAGCGGCTGATTGTGTCGGTCTCGAATCACCGGGTCACGGTGACGCCGAACTATTCCGGCGAGGAGCTGGTGCTGTTCGGATCGGTCGAGAAGGATACGACGACGCCCGTCGACCGCACCGCCTACGATCTCGTCGTCACCGTGATGGGCCCGCGCGCCGACATGGTGACGCGGCGGAAGGAGCGCACCTTCGGCATCTGGATCAACACCGACTACCGCCAGTTCCTGCAGGTGCCGAGCTATCTCGCGCTGTTCGCCAACCGCCCGCTCGACGCCATCACCTCGCCCGAGATCGCGCGGCGGCAGCAGATCGGGCTCAACAACGTGCTGCTGACGCAGCGGGTCAGCGGCGACTTTGCCGACGTGGTGCCCAACGATGCGTTCCGCTCGGCCTTCATTCGCCTGCGCACCCAGCGCGGGCTCTACCGCGAAGACGGAAGCGCGGTCACGTTCCTGACGCCGACGCTGTTCCGCACCGGCATTCCGCTGCCCGCGGAGGTGCCGATCGGCACCTATGAGATCGAGATCAAGCTGTTCGCCAACGGCGCGTTCATCGGCAAGACCGAGACCGCGTTCGAGATCGTCAAGGTCGGCTTCGAGCAGTTCGTCGCCACCACCGCCCGCCAGAACGGCCTGATCTACGGCCTCGCCACCGTTGCGATGGCGCTGATGACGGGGTGGATGGCCTCGATCGTGTTCAGGAAGGACTAGCCCCCCGTCATTGCGAGCGCAGCGAAGCAATCCAGACTGCCTCCGCTGCGGCAGTCTGGATTGCTTCGTCGCAAGAGCTCCTCGCAATGACGATAGTGAACAGCGGGGCCTCCACCTACGCCGCCGCCTTCGCCGGCCGCGTCACCAGATAGATGCCGAGCGCGACCGGAATGATGCCGAGCAGGTCACGCGCCTCGATGTGCTCGCCGAGGACGAGGAATGCGAACAGCATGCCGAGCGGCGGCATCAGGAAATGATAGGCGCTGGCGGCGGTGGCGCCACACGTCTTCAAGAGATGAAACCAGAGCCAAGAAGCGATGATCGAGCCGCCGAGCACGAGAAAGGCGAAGGCGCCGATCAGGCTCGGCGTATAGTCGATCGCGTCGACGTCGGCGAAAATGAGCGCGACCGGTGTCAGCACGATGCCGGCCGCGAGGTTCTGCACGCCATTGCCGATCCACAGGGATCCCTTCGGCGCCAGCAGCTTGAACAGGATGGTGCCGGCCACGATGGAAGCGAGCGAGGCCAGCGTGAAGACGATGCCATGCAGCGAATCGGTGCCGACCGACAGGCGGTGCCAGACGATTGCGGTCACGCCGATGATGCCGAGCAAGAGGCCGCTCGCCTTGCGCCAGGTCATGCCTTCGCCGAGCAGAAGCGCGGCGAGCGCCGCCGTGAACACCGGATTGGCTGACACGATCAGGCCGCCGAGCCCGGCGGAGACCGATTGCAGGCCGGTGTAGCCGAGGCCGAGATAAAGCGCGTTGTTGGCGATGCCGAGCACGGCGAAGATCGCGACATCGCGCCACGACAAGGACCAGGCTTCGCCGCGGATCAACGTGGCGCTCAGGATCAAGATGCCCGCCAGCGAGAAGCGCGCCGCGAGCAGGATCAGCGGCGGGCAATGGGTGACGCCGATCTTGCCGGCGATGAAGGCGTAGCTCCAGAGCAGGCAGAACAGTCCGATCGCGAGCGGCAATGTGTTGAAGCGGCTGCGCGGGGCGGCAAGCGAGCTGGCGAGCGACATGAGGGCATTCTCGGATGTTTTCTTCTGCCCTCGATCTAGGGAGGCCGCTTGCCATTTGGAAATTAAATGATTAACTCACGCCCAGTGGATTTCTTAATGGAGGCGGCCATGCTCGATCTCGAGCTGCTGCGCAGCTTCGTCTCGGTGGTCGAGGCCGGCGGCTTCACCCGCGCCGGCGAGCGCGTCCACCGCACGCAATCGACCGTGAGCCAGCAGATCAAGCGGCTGGAGGAGGATGTCGGTCAGGTGCTGCTGCACCGCGACGGCAAGGACGTGCGCCCGACCGAGGCCGGCGAGCGGCTGCTGTCCTATGCGCGGCGATTGCTCTCGCTGGCCGAGGAGGCGCGCGACGTGCTGCGCCAGCCTGATAGCGAAGGCGCGATCCGGCTCGGCATCCCCGAGGACTTTGCCGCGTACCGGCTGGCAAAACTGCTGGGCGCGTTCTCGCGCTCGCATCCGGGATTGCGGCTGGACGTGCGCGCCGACCAGAGCAAGCATCTCGCCCGCGATCTCCAACGCGGCGAGCTCGACCTTGCGCTCTACAAGCGCGAGGCTGGCGCGAAGGACGCGATCGCGGTGTGGCCGGAGCGGGTGCACTGGGTCACCAGCAAGAGTCACCCGGTCGACGTCAACGTGCCGTCGGTGCCGCTGATCGGCTTTCCGCTCGGCTGCATCTACCGCGCCGGCGCCATCCACGCGCTGGAAACGGCCGGCCGCGCTTGGCACACCGCCTACACCTCATCGAGCCTCGCCGGCATTCAGGCCGCGGTCGCCGCCGGCATGGGCCTCAGCATCCTGTCGGAGATGGCGATCCAGACGGACCACCGCGTGCTGACGGCGAAGGACGGCTTTGCGCCGATCAACAAGACCGAGGTTGCACTGATGGCTTCGCCGGATGCGAGCCCGGCGACGCTGCGGCTTGCGGACCGTCTCGCGGAGTTTTGCGATGCGGTGCAGAGCAAGGCGGCTTGAGCTCGCCAAAGCTCCTACGGCTCTCAATTCGCTGCGGATATCAGCTTGTCGCCGCACGCGCTTGCGTAGAACTTGCCGCCGCATTGGCGCTTGATCGCAGCGCAGCGGGCTGCGGGCGACGCCTTCTGCGGCACTGTGAAGCCGCAGCTGAGGCCGTCGGCGCTGCGACCGGTCGTGCCGGCGGCAAACGCCGCACTGGTGGCGCTGATGCAGACGACGAGCAGGGCCGCAGTGGCGATTTCGATCAGCAGTCTCACGGTCCGCTTCTCCACACTGATGGCTGAATCTTTCGTAATCTAGCACCGAATCTGGGTTTCTCCGTGCTCCTCCGGGTTCCCAATTCGGCCCATTCCTTGCATAAATTTGCGCCAGCGCAGTGCACGGCCACGCGGGCGACAGTTCCGGTGCAAGGGCAGGACGCGTAGAGTTAAGAGTTGTTTCGACCTAGGAAGTAACGGCTTTGCAGGATTCATCGTTCCAGCCCAGTTATCCGGCCCCCGGGCAGCCCATCGACGAACTCGCGCTGGCCGAGATCAAGGGCGCAATCCTGGCAAAGCTGCGCCTTGCCATCGGCAAGGACGCTGGCATGGCGACCAGGCACGATTGGTACCAGGCCGCGGCGCTCGCGCTGCGCGACCGCATCGTGCATCGCTGGCTCACAGCCGAGAAGCACAGCTACGACGCGGGCCGCAAGCGGGTTTACTATCTCTCGCTCGAATTCCTGATCGGCCGGCTCTTCACCGACGCGCTCAACAACATGGGCCTGCTCAAGATCTTCGAGGTCGCGCTCGGCGATCTCGGCGTCTCGCTGCCGGAGCTGCGCAAATGCGAGCCGGATGCGGCGCTCGGCAATGGCGGCCTCGGCCGGCTCGCCGCCTGCTTCATGGAGAGCATGGCGACGCTGTCGATCCCCGCGATCGGCTACGGCATCCGCTACGATTACGGTCTGTTCCGCCAGATCATCAATCAAGGCTGGCAGCAGGAATATCCCGACGAATGGCTGAGCTTCGGCAATCCCTGGGAATTGCAGCGGCCCGAGGTGATCTACGACGTCAATTTCGGCGGCGGCGTCGAGCATGTCGACGACAAGGGCCGCGACCGCTCGATCTGGCATCCTGCTGAAACCGTGCAGGCGATCGCCTATGACACGCCGATCGTCGGCTGGCGCGGCCAGCACGTCAACGCGCTGCGGCTGTGGTCGGCGCGCTCGCCCGATCCGCTCAAGCTCGACGCCTTCAACAAAGGCGATTACGTCAGCGCCAGCGCCGAGCAGGCGCGCGCGGAGGCGATCTGCAAGTTCCTCTATCCGAACGACGAGAGCCCGGCGGGCCGCGAGCTGCGGCTGCGCCAGGAATATTTCTTCGTCTCCGCCTCGCTCCAGGACCTGGTGAAGCGGCATCTCGCCTCCGACGGCCAGCTGCGCAACCTCGCCGGCAAGGTCGCGGTGCAGCTCAACGACACCCATCCGAGCCTTGCCGTCACCGAGCTGATGCGCATCCTCGTCGACCTCCACAATTTCCGCTGGGACGAGGCCTGGAAGATCACGGTCGCCACCCTCTCCTACACCAACCACACGCTGCTGCCGGAGGCGCTGGAGACCTGGCCGGTCGAGCTGTTCGAGCGGCTGCTGCCGCGGCATCTGGAGATCATCTACCGCATCAACGTGCAGCATCTGGCGCTCGCCGAGGCGCGCTGCCCCGGCGACATCGACTTCCGCGCCTCGGTCTCGCTGATCGACGAGAAGAGCGGCCGCCGCGTGCGCATGGGCCAGCTCGCCTTCGTCGGCTCGCACCGCATCAACGGGGTCTCGGCGATGCATTCGGACCTGATGCGCGAGACCGTGTTCCACGACCTCAACCATCTCTATCCCGGACGGATCACCAACAAGACCAACGGCATCACCTTCCGACGCTGGCTGATGCTGGCGAACCCGAAGCTGACCGATTTGTTGCGCGAGAGCTGCGGCGATTCCGTGCTCGACGATCCGACCCAGCTCTCGCTGATCGAGGCGCGCGCCAGCGACGTCGAGTTCCAGAAGAAGTTCCGCAGCGTCAAGCACCACAACAAGGCCCAGCTCGCCCGCCTGATCGGCGAACGGCTCGGCATCAGGGTCGACCCGGGCGCATTGTTCGACGTGCAGATCAAGCGCATCCACGAATACAAGCGCCAGCTGCTCAACGTCATCGAGACGGTCGCGCTCTACCAGGCGATCAAGGACGAGCCCAACGGCAATTGGGTGCCGCGGGTGAAGATCTTCGCCGGCAAGGCGGCCGCGAGCTATCGCTACGCCAAGCTGATCATCAAGCTGATCAACGACGTCGCCGAGATCGTCAACAACGATCCCGCGATCGGCGGCAAGCTCAAGGTCGTGTTCCTGCCCGACTACAATGTCAGCCTCGCCGAGGTGATCATTCCCGCCGCCGATCTGTCCGAGCAGATCTCGACCGCGGGCATGGAAGCCTCCGGCACCGGCAACATGAAGCTGGCGCTGAACGGGGCCATCACCATCGGCACGCTCGACGGCGCCAATATCGAGATCCGCGACCATGTCGGCACCGAGAACATCGCGATCTTCGGCATGGAAGCCGGCGACGTGATGATCCGCCGCAAGCAGGGGCTGGATGCTTCCGACGTGATCCGCCGGTCGCCGAAGCTGCAGCGTGCCATCAACGCGATCGGCGCCGGCGAATTCTCGCCCGGCGACCCCGGCCGATTCGAATCCATCGCGCATGCGCTGCGCTATCTCGACCATTACATGGTCAGCGCCGATTTCGATTCCTACTACGAGGCGCAGCGCGCGGTCGATGCGCGCTGGCAGGTGGCGCCGGCCTGGACCCGCGCCTCGATCCTCAATGTCGCGCGCATGGCCTGGTTCTCGTCCGACCGCACCATCCGCGAATATGCCGAGGAGATCTGGAACGTGCCGGTCAATCCGACCACGCCGCTGCTGCCGAACCTGCGCGACGCCGCGGGCTGATTTTTCCGTGGCGTGGAAGCGGCGTTACCTGCGAGGTTATTGCATCCTTCGCGAGGGATGATGATATGATCGTCATCATCCCCTAAGCGGCGTTGTGACACGACGCCGCAACCTCAACCGCCGTCATTGCGAGCGCAGCGAAGCAATCCAGAATCTTTCCGCAGAGACAGTCCGGATTGCTTCGCTGCGCTCGCAATGACGGCTGTGGAGGCATCGAGGACCAACAATGCACGCCAAGCTCCCGCACCCGTTTGACGAGGCCACGCGCGTCACCGCCGGTGACTCGAGCTGGCAGGGACACACCAGCGACGATTACTGGGCCTTTGTCGGCCCGTTCGGCGGCGCCACCGCCGCGACCATTTTGCGGGCGCTGATCGAGCATCCGCAAGCCGCCGGCGATCCGCTCGCGCTCACCGTTAATTATTGCGCGCCGATCGCCAAGGGTCTGTTCGATCTCGACGTGCGCCTCGTCAAGGCCAACCGCTCCAGCCAGCACTGGAGCGTCGAGCTTAGCCAAGGCGGCGGCGAGGTCGCAACGCTCGCCACCGCCGTGTTCGCCGAACGCCGTCCGTCCTGGGAGCACAGGGTAGCGCAATATCCGGACGCCAAGCCGTTCGAGGAGACGCTGCCATTCCCGAAGATCTCGGCATCCTGGGCCAACCAGTACGAATTCCGCTTCGTCGAGGGCGAGATGCGGATCGGCCCGCCGCAAGCCGAGCCCGCCAGCACCTACTCGAAGATCTGGATCAGCGACCGCACGCCGCGCAAGCTCGACATGCTGTCGCTGATGTCGATGTCAGACGCCTTCTTCGGCCGCATCTTCCATGCCCGGCGCGAGCTGGTGCCGTTCGGCACGGTGTCGCTGACGACCTATTTCCACACCGACGCCGAGGAGCTCGCGGCTGAGGACATCACGCGCGTGCTCGCGACGGCGGATTCGAAGATCATGCACAAGAGCTACGCCGACCAGAACGCCGAGCTGTGGTCGCCGAACGGCCGGCTGCTCGCGACCACGACGCAGATCGCGTATTTCAAGGCGTAGCTGCTTCCGCGAACGCGTCATTGCGAGCGCAGCGAAGCAATCCAGAGATCTTTCCGCGGAGGCGGTCTGGATTGCTTCGTCGCAAGGGCTCCTCGCAATGACGGTGGAGGGATCTCGCCACAAGCAAAAAAGGGCGGCCGCGAGGCCGCCCTCTTCGCATCCAAGACCGAGCGACCTTACTCCGCCGCCAGCTTCACATCCGGGGCAGCCGCGCGCACCTCGGCGTCCACCTGTGCTTCGAACTTGGCAAAATTCTTCTGGAACATGCCGACCAGCGCACGGGCGGTCTTGTCGAACTCGTCCTTGTCCTTCCAGGTGTTGACCGGGTTGAGGATCTCGGCCGGCACGCCCGGCAGCGCGGTCGGGACCGCAAAACCGAAATACTTGTCGGTGCGGAATTCGACGTTGCGAAGCGAGCCGTCGAGCGCGGCGGTGAGCAGCGCGCGCGTCACCTTGATCGGCATGCGGCTGCCGACGCCATACTTGCCGCCGGTCCAGCCCGTGTTGACCAGCCAGCAATCGACATTGTGCTGGGCGATGAGGTCGCGCAGCATGTTGCCGTAGACGGATGGATCGAGCGGCAGGAAGGGCGAGCCGAAGCACGTCGAGAATTCCGGCTGCGGCTCGTTGCCGAGGCCGCGCTCGGTGCCGGCGACCTTGGCGGTGTAGCCGGACAGGAAGTGATACATCGCCTGCGCCGGGGAGAGCTTGGCGATCGGCGGCAGCACGCCGAAGGCGTCGGCGGCCAGCATCACCACGTTCTTCGGCTGCGGCGCGCGGCCGGTGCGCGAGGCGTTCGGGATGAAGTCGAGCGGATAGGCCGAACGCGTGTTCTCGGTCTTGGAGCCGTCGTCGAAATCGACGACGCGGGTGTCCTCATCGAGCACGCAGTTCTCGAGCACCGCGCCGAAGCGGGTCGAGGCGGCATAGATCTCAGGTTCGGCTTCCTTCGACAGCTTGATGCACTTGGCGTAGCAGCCGCCTTCGAAATTGAAGACGCCGTTCGGGCCCCAGCCGTGCTCGTCGTCGCCGATCAGGGTGCGGTTGGGATCGGCCGACAGCGTCGTCTTGCCGGTGCCCGACAGGCCGAAGAAGATCGCGGTGTCGCCCTTGGCGCCGACATTCGCCGAGCAGTGCATTGGCATCACACCGCGCTCGGGCAGATAATAATTCAGCGTCGTGAAGACCGACTTCTTCATCTCGCCGGCATAATAAGACCCGCCGATCAGGACGATCTTGCGGGCGAAATCGATCGCGACCACGTTCTCCGAGCGGCAGCCATGGCGTTTAGGATCGGCGCGGAAGCTCGGCATGTCGATGATGGTGAGCTCCGGCACGAAGGTCGACAGCTCGATCGCCTCGGGGCGGATCAGCAGCGTGCGGATGAACAGCGAGTGCCAGGCAAGCTCGGTGAAGACGCGCGTCTTGATCCGGTAGGCCGGGTCGGCGCCGCCATAGAGGTCCTGCGCGAACAGGCGCTTGCCTTCGGCGTGCTTGAGGAAATCCTGGTAGAGCGTCTCGAATTGCTCTGCGGTGATCGACTGGTTGCCGGCCCACCACATCTTCTTGTCGGTGGTGGCGTCGCGCACCGTGAACTTGTCCTTCGGACTGCGCCCGGTGAACTCGCCGGTGTCGGCGCAGAGCGCGCCGTCGGCGGAGAGCACCGCCTCACCCGCTGCCAGCGAGTATTGATATAGTTGTGGCGCACCCAGATTCCAGTGAACCTGCTTGAGATTCTTTAAGCCGAATTTGTCGGCGCCGAAGGCACCGTTGCGCACGCCCGTCTCTTGCACGAAGAAATCCTCCTAGAACCCGCGACATCAAGCGCGGCCAAGTTTGGCGCCGTCGCGATCACCGTGAATATGGGCCGTTCGGCCTCGGCTGAACGACCTAATAATGATGAACGCCGGCGTTGCCAAGCTGATCCCGCAGGATTTGGTTTATTCAAGGACCGCGCCAAACGCCGCGCATGTCAGCTCTGAAAGGCCGCATCGAGAAAGTGCGGATGATCGCGCAACCAAATGCACATCTGCGCGTTATGTCCGGTTATTGCGACGCACAATCACTGCGTCAACACCCCTATCTTACCTCGCCCTCTCCGATCAACGCGAACGGTCCCCACATCGCGGGATAAGCGTTGCGCGGCGACGAGGCGTCGTCGAGATAGGTTAACATCGCGCGGCGCAAGGCTTCGGCGCGGCCGAGCTTCGGTTCGTTCTTGAGCAGCTCGAACGTCGATGTGGTCAAGCGGGTCGCAGCCTCCGAATCCACGGCCCAATGCGACACCAGGAGCGCGCGGGCACCTGCGTAGAAGAACGAGCGCGCCAATCCCGACAACGCCTCGGCACCGGGCTTGTCGCCCGCGATGGTGTTGCAGGCGGACAGCACAACCCAATCGGCATTGAGCTTGAGCTGGGCCACTTCGCTCGCGGTGAGAAGACCATCGTCGAGCTCCGTCGGCTGGTCGGGGATGGAGAGCGCCAGCGAGGGCTCCCCCAATCCCTTGACGTCGCCGGCGACAAGGCCGTGGGTGGCAAAGTAGATGATGCCGTATTGGGCAAGCGCTGCACGCTTGAGCGTCGTTTCGCTGGCGTCGCGGCCGAGATGGATGTCAGCCTCGGCAGCGCCGACGTCCCTCGCCACCGCGTTCAATTCGTCGGCGGTATCGGGCAGCTGCGGCAGCGCCTGGGCCAGCCGCGCACGATCCACGCCCGCGCCGCGCCAGAAGTCGGCATAGGCGATCGTCGCGATGCTGCGTGCGACGACCTTGCCGTTCGCGGCACGCCGGTCGGCAGGCCCTTCGGCTGCAGGGTTGAACACGGGATCGCCGAAACCGGTCATCGGCTTGACGCTTTGATCCCTGCGGGCAAAAGCGCGCAGCGATTTCAGGCTGATCACCGACGGCAGGACCGAAACGGCCTGACGCCGCAGCAGCCAGGCAGCACTCCGATAGCCCTCGAGCCGGTCCGGGATCGCAGCCTGTGGCTTCTCCGTGACCAGCAGATGAAACGGCAATGCGGTCAATGCCGCCGACGGCACAACCAGCAGGTTGCGCTTGTCCTTGGTCAGCGCCTCAACCGGGCCGAGCAGCGCGACATAGAGCTCGTTGGCAAGACCGAGGTCGAACAATCCCGATTTGCCGGATGCATCGCGCGCCTTGCCGACATCGAGCCCCCTGCGGAAAGCCGTGACCTTCTGTGCGACCGCGTCCGCTCCGAGCGGAATCTCCTTCCAGTCGACGCTCTCGCGGGTGATCGCGACGACATAGCTCCGCCTGTCGACGACGGAATAGACCATCATCGCCTCGTCGGACGCCAGCAGCGGCTGGATGTCCTTGACGGTCAGCGGCAGCGGGTTGGACAGCGAGGAATAGTCGGGAAACTCGACGGCGAGCGTCTTCTGCAATCCGTTGCGCGCGCCCGCGATCGCCGCGATCCGCACGCGGCTGCGCTGCTCGGCCGCGACGTCGCGCTGCGCCGATGGCTTCGACACTGCAGCGATGATCGCCTTGTCGAGCGCTTCGGACTCGGCCGCGAGATCCTGATCCTTGCGCACGAGCTCGGCGAGCCGGTCGCTGCCGGCGGCGAGCCGCACCGCGAGCTTGTTCACGGCAGAAGCGGCAGAGGATTGCGTGCCGCGCTGGATCGCAGCGAGCGCATCGTCGAGCGCCTTCTCGCTCGAAAGCAGCGATTGCTGCCGTGCCGCGAACAGGATCGGCAGCACGACGCGCAGCTGCGCACGATTGGCCGCGAGCGTCTTTTGCGCCAACGCCAAGGCGTCCGCCGTCCGTCCCGTCGCCTGCAGAAAATCGGCAAGATTGCTCGTCGAGGTCGCGACATCAGGGTGATCAGGCCCGAGCGCACGCTCGCGGATCGCCAGCGCGCGGCGGTACAGCGGCTCGGCATCGGCATAGCGTTGCTGGTGCTGATACAGCCCGGCGAGGTTGTTGAGCGAGCGCGCGACGTCGGGGTGTTCAGGCCCCAGCACCTTTTCGCGGATCGCGAGCGAGCGCTTGATCGGCGCCTCGGCATCGGCGTCGCGATTGAGGTCGCGCTCAACCTGTCCGATGTTGTTCAGGACCGTGGCGACCGCGGGATGCTCGGGACCGGCAGCCTTCTGATAGATCGCGAGCGCACGGCGGAACAGTGGCTCGGCATCGGCCGGACGCTGCTGCTTGGCGTAGAGCGTGGCGATATTGTTGAGGGATTGACCGACGTCGGGATGCTCGCGCGGCAGCGCCTTCTCGCGCACGGCAAGTGCACGCTTGAACAGCGGCTCGGCCTCTGCGAAGCGACCCTGCCGCTGATAGAGCGCGGCAAGATTGGTCAGCTCGGCCGCAACCAGGGCGTTGTCGGAGCCAAGCGATCTTTCCATGAGTGCGATCGCGCGCTTGTAGAGCGGCTCAGCCAGATCGTCCCGACCCTGACCGGCATGGACCTGGCCGAGATTGTTCAACGCGGCCGAGAGATCGCGGCCGTTGTCCTTCTCCAGGCTGGCGACCATCGCCTGCGCCAACGGCAGCGCTTCCGAATATTTTCCGGCACCGATGAGCGCGTTGAGCCGCGCGCTCTCCGCGGCGAGACCTTTCTGCGGAAGGGCTGGCGTGGCGAGCAAGGTGGTGATGGCGATCGCGAGAGCCGCCGTCCATGCCAAACGTTGACGCGTCATGACCCCTCTCGCTGCGAGCCCGAAAACCATCACGGTCATGGGTCGCGGCGATCGGCAGCCGCGTTCAAGCGGTTGCGCCCTGGTCCACCTGCGTGCGCGCTTCGCCAGCGAGACGGACCAGCATCTTGCGTAGCGCCGTGCCGTCCGTCACCCGCTCCGGGAAGTCCAGCCGCAGCGTGGCCTGGCCGACCTGCATGTCGAGGCCTTCAGGATCACAGCCGGTACAGCGCCAGTCGCCCTCGGCGGCGCCGAGCAGCTTCGATGCATAGAGATTGAGGGCGTCGCGATGGTCGGCGTTCATGTGCTCGACGGCGCCCTCCTCCGCCGCCAGCAGGTCCTCGGCGCCGGTGAGGTCCGTCAGGAATTGCTCCGGCTTGAGGTCGACGATCCGGCCGAAGCCGGCGACCAGATGGGTTCCCGTGGGCCGGATTCGGAAGAAGGAGAAATCCTTAAAGGAAACAAAGCCTTCTGCCGAGGGATGAGCACTCAGATACCGTCGCTGGAGCAGATCCTTGTCGGAATCGGCCTCCTCGGCCCGGCCGGACAGCATGATCCGGGCGCCTTCGAGGGGATCGCCGGCCGCGCGCTCGTCCAGCATCAGCGAAACCCTGGAGTCCGCGAGGACGTTCTTGGTGTGCACGGCAAGGCGCGAGATCAGCAGGATCGGCGAGCCGTCGGGATGGCTGGCCAGATTGACCAGGGAACAATAGGGATCGCCGCTGCCGACCATCAGCGTCGCCAGAGCCCCCTGCCGGGACCGCCTCAGCAGCGATTTGGCGAGCTTTGCGGGGTCGAAATTGGGGCTCGGTTGCATTGGCTTTCTCGGCTCAGGTGGTTGCAAGGAGGGCCTTTTTTCGGGTAAACGAGGGCCCGGTTATGGGTCGAGATGCGGCGAATCTGCCGTGTTTCGTGGAACTTGGTCACACTTCAGCCCAGCTTGCATTGCTCGGTGACAAGGTTCGAACGCCACTTCGGCACCCATGTATGCGGCGCATCACTGATTGCTCGCCGTTTCAAGCCACGACCCAAACGGAAAGCAGAAAGCAGAGAGGCTCATGCCCACAATCGCTTTGGTCGACGACGACCGCAACATTCTCACATCCGTCTCGATCGCGCTGGAAGCCGAAGGCTACCGTATCATGACCTACACCGACGGCGCTTCCGCGCTCGACGGTTTCCGTACCACCCAGCCCGATCTCGCCATCCTCGACATCAAGATGCCGCGCATGGACGGCATGGAGACGCTGCGCCGTCTCAGGCAAAAGTCCGACCTGCCGGTGATCTTCCTCACCTCCAAGGACGAGGAGATCGACGAGCTGTTCGGCCTCAAGATGGGCGCCGACGACTTCATCCGCAAACCGTTCTCGCAGCGTCTGCTGGTCGAGCGCGTCAAGGCGGTGCTGCGGCGCTCGGCGCCGAAGGATCCGACCGTCGCGCCGAAGGAGAACGACGCCAAGGCGCTCGACCGCGGGCTGCTGCGGATGGACCCCGAGCGCCATACCTGCACCTGGAAGAACGAGCCGGTGACGCTGACCGTGACCGAATTCCTGATCCTGCAGGCGCTCGCGACCCGGCCCGGCGTGGTGAAGAGCCGCAACGCGCTGATGGACGCCGCCTATGACGACCAGGTCTATGTCGACGACCGCACCATCGACAGCCACATCAAGCGGCTGCGCAAGAAGTTCAAGGTGGTCGACAACGAGTTCGAGATGATCGAGACGCTCTACGGCGTCGGCTACCGTTTCAAGGAAGCCTGAGGGCGCCCCCCTCCACGGCGATCGAGAGCATCTCCGGTTCTCGTTCCATCGGGACGAGGATCGCTCTAGGATGCGGGGACCTTCGCACGGGCCGTCCTAACGCGGGCGTAAGCATTGCTTGACCGAACGCAGCCTGACCCTAACCAGAGCGCCGGGGATATCGCATCCGACGGCGTTCAGGAGCACGTTGCCGACAACAAGCCGCAGGGCTTCCGGCCGCTGAACTGGCTGAAACGCGCCGGGCAGTTCTTCTTCGCGCTGTCCTTCTCGAGCCTGACCCGCCGCATCGTCTCGCTCAACCTCGCCGGCCTCGTCGCGCTTGTGGCGAGCATCCTGTACCTGTCGCAATTCCGTGCCGGCCTGATCGACGCCCGCGCCCAGAGCCTCCTGGTCCAGGCCGAGATCATCGCCGGCGCGATCGCGGCCTCTGCCACGGTGCAGACCAACGCCATCACCATCGATCCCGACCGGCTGCTCGACCTCAAGCCGGGCGAGACCTATGGCGGCTCGGACGAGTATTCGCCGCTGGACTTCCCGATCAATCCGGAGCGCGTCGCGCCGGTGCTGCGCACCTTGATCTCGCCGACCAAGACGCGCGCCCGCATCTACGATCCGAACGGCAGCCTGCTGCTCGACAGCCGCAACCTCGAAAACGTTCTGCGCTTTCCGCTGCCGCCGCCGGCCGAGCAACCCGGCATCATCGAGCGTGGCAAGGTCGCGGTGCGCACCTGGCTGAACCGCGGCGACCTGCCGCTCTATCGCGAGCTCGGGCCCGAGAACGGCAACGGCTATGCCGAAGTGGGCGACGCTCTGCAGGGCCAGAAACGCTCGATGGTGCGGGTCAACGCACGCGGCGAGGTGATCGTCTCGGTGGCGGTCCCCGTGCTGCGCTCGCGCGCGATCCACGGCGCCTTGATGCTGTCGACGCAAGGGGACGACATCGACCAGATGGTCACCGCCGAGCGCCTCGCCATCCTGAAGGTCGGCGGCGTCGCCGCCGCCGTCATGATCATGCTGTCACTGCTGCTGGCGAGCACGATCGCAGGTCCAGTGCGCCGGCTCGCCGACAGCGCCGAACGCGTCCGCCGCCGCATCAAGGCCCGCATCGAGATTCCCGATTTCACCCGCCGCCGCGACGAGATCGGCCACCTCTCCGGCGCGCTGCGCGACATGACCAGCGCGCTCTACAGCCGCATCGAGGCGATCGAGATGTTCGCCGCCGACGTTGCCCATGAATTGAAGAACCCGCTGACCTCGCTGCGCTCGGCGGTCGAGACGCTGCCGCTGGCGCGCAACGAGAACAGCCGCGCGCGCCTGCTCGAGGTGATCGAGCACGACGTCAAGCGGCTCGACCGGCTGATCTCCGACATCTCCGACGCCAGCCGCCTCGATGCCGAGCTGCAGCGCCAGGATGCGATCCCGGTCGATTTGCGCCGGCTGCTGACGACGCTGGTGTCCGTCGCCAACGAAACCAAGCTCGGCCACGACGTCGCGGTCGAAACGCGCTTCGAGGGCCGCAGCCCGACCGACACCTTCGCCGTGAGCGGCCACGATTCCCGGCTCGGACAGGTCGTATCCAACCTGCTCTCCAACGCGCAATCCTTCTCCGAACGCGGCAGCAAGGTGCGCCTCACCTGCCGCCGCGTTCGCTCCGAGATCGAGATCGTCGTCGACGACGACGGCCCCGGCATTCGCGAGGACGCGCTGGAGCGCATCTTCGAGCGCTTCTACACCGACCGCCCGCATCAGGGCTTTGGCCAGAACTCCGGCCTCGGCCTGTCGATCTCCAAGCAGATCGTCGACGCCCATGGCGGACGGATCTGGGCGGAGAACCGCCCTGGCCCGCCGGACGCCGACGGCACTCCGACAATTGCCGGTGCGCGCTTCGTGGTGAGGCTGCCGGCGCTATGAACGAAGGCGGGCCCAGCGTTCACGCCTCTGCCGTCAAGGTCGGGCCTTACGCCGTGCTGATCCGCGGGCCCTCGGGGTCCGGCAAGTCGCGGCTTGCCTTCGATCTGATCATGGCGGGGCGCTCGGGCGTCGTGGAAAGCGCCGTTCTGGTCGGTGACGACCGTGTCCATCTGGCGACACTCGGCCACGAAATTGAGGTCCGCCCCGCGCCTCGCCTGGCGGGCCTGATCGAGATCCGGGGCCTCGGCATCCGCCGCTGCGACTTCGTGGAGCATGCGACCGTCCGTCTCGTGGTCGATCTGGCCGCAGCCGACGCGGAGCGCCTGCCGCCGGCCGAAGCCCTGAAAACCAGCATTTTTGGTGTCGAAATACCGCGAATCCCGGTTGCCCGTGACTATTCGCCCCTTCCCCTGGTTGTTGCGGCCTTAACCACTACCAAGAGTTCATCTTCCGTTAACCCTTCAGGCGATTGTTTGAAGGGAAATGGTAACCATATGAACCCCACTATCGCGACCGAATAGACCGGCGCAGCTCCCCTCATCCATCCGTCTAGATTCAGGGAGATACGCAACATCCCCTCTTGCGCGGGGGCTCTGGATGGTCAAAGTGGCGCGTTCGTGCGGTGCACCAAAAGCGCCCGCGAGGAGTTTTCCGATGATTGGTCTAGTACTTGTGACCCACGGGCGCCTTGCCGACGAATTCAAGGCAGCGCTTGAGCATGTCATGGGCCCACAAAAGCAAATCGAAGCGATCACGATCGGCGCCGAAGATGATTCCGATCTCTGCCGAAGCGACATCATCGAGGCGGTGAACCGCGTCGATTCCGGCGACGGAGTTGCGATCCTCACCGACATGTTCGGCGGCACGCCGTCGAACCTGGCAATATCCTGCATGAGCCGGCCCAAGGTCGAAGTGCTCGCGGGCATCAACCTGCCCATGCTGGTCAAGCTTGCCAAGGTGCGCGAGGAGCGACCGCTCCCCGACGCGATCGCGATGGCGCAGGAAGCCGGCCGCAAATACGTCACCATCGCCAGCCGCGTCCTCGCCGGCAAATGAGCGAGGAGGCGCCACAACCCGCGAGCGGCGTGCCCGCGGGCGCGATCTCCAAGGATCTCCTGATCATCAACAAGCGCGGCCTGCACGCCCGCGCCTCGGCGAAATTCGTCCAGGCCGTCGAGCGCTTCGATGCGCAGGTGTGGGTGACGCGCGGCGGCGAGACCGTCGGCGGCACCTCGATCATGGGCTTGATGATGCTCGCCGCGGGTCCCGGCACGACGATCACGGTGGCGGCTGCAGGGACCGACGCCGAAGCCGCGCTCGCGGCGATCACGGAGCTCGTTGAAAGCAAGTTCAACGAGGAAGGGGTTTAGGCCCTTCTCTCGCCACGCGGCCAGGTGCGCTCCCTCGCCCCGTACTTGCGGGAGAGGTGAAGAAATCACTTCCCCGGCGGCGCGAAGTAGATGTTCCAGCTCATCGACGGGCCGGCCTTGCCGCCCGTGAAGCGGCGCGTGGTCATCACGATGCGTTCGGCGTTGGGCGCGACGTCCGACACCCACCTCTCGAACTTGGGCAGGCGGTCGTCGGTCGGGTCGAACACGCCGATGAAGCCGTACTTCCTGGCGTCGTCGCGCGAGGTCAGTCCGGAATCCCAGGCCTCCAACGGCAGCAGCGCGGACGGATGATCCGGGCTGTACAACACCAGCGGCTGGATCTGCTCCATCGTGCCGGCAACGACGGCCCAGCGCGAGCCGAAGCGGGTGTGCCAGGCCTGGGTCAATTCGCGCGCGAGCTCCGAGCGCGCGCCATAGATCTGGGCATTGCCGGCATTGGCCGCCATCTCGCGCGCGGCGATCCAGGGCGAAGCGGCGAGCGTCGCGGCGCTGAGCACGAGCCAGATCGCGGCGATGTTGAACAGCGCGGCGCTCTGCACGCGCAGCGTCGGGATCGCGACCAGTGCGAGCGGCACCAGGAAGAACAGCGAGATGCCCCAATCCGTCTTCATGTAGATGCTGAAGGCGAGCGCGCCGAGCGGCGGGCCGACTGCGACGATGACCTGGACGATCCAGACATTCAGCGCCTGCGAGACATTGACCCCTGCATTGGCGCCACGCGCCCAGGCGCGCGTGACGATGCGCGACGGCGTAGCCTGCAGCAATCTGCCCCATGGCGGCACCAGCGCCATGGCCAGCGCCGCGAGCGCCACCGGCAATGCCAGCAGCGCGAAGTTGTGCAGCACATAGCCCGCGACCAGCTGATGCAGCTGGGCCTTGTCCTGAAGGCTGTAGGTGTCGCCGGCATAGGTCAGCGGCACGAAATGCGCATCCGCCAGCCAGACGAGGTGCGGGATCATCGCCGCGACCATCGTGGCAATCGCGACCCACGGCGCGGGCGACGACAGGAAGCGCAACCGGTCGGGATGGATCAGCGCGGCGAGGCCGATCGCGCCGATCATGGTCAGCACCCAATATTTGGTCATCAGCGCCAGCGCGCCGGCAAGCCCGAGCAGGATTCCGGATTGCCAGCTCCGCTTCTCGAAGGCGTTGAGATAAGCGAGCACCAGGAGCGGCAGCGTGACGAGCTGCAGCAGGTCCGGGTTGTACTTGAAGCCCTTGAAATTGAAGATCGGGTAGAGCGCGATCATCACCACGACCAGGAACGCGCGGCGCGCATCCACCACGCGCAAGGCGATCAGCCAGCAGATCACCATGCCGACGCTCACCGTCGTCATCGCCAGCGCATAGGTCGCCCAGTCCGCCGCCGGGAGCGCCCTGAACCAGAGGCCGGCCACCCAGCCCGACAACGGCGGGTGCTTGCCATAGCCCCAGAGGAATTTCTGTCCCCAGCCCCAGGCTTCTGCGACGTCCATATGAACGTCCTGCGCCGCCTTAAGATTGATCAGGATGAAGGTCCAGAGCACCGCATGCAGGATGGCAAATTGAATCACCAGCCACAGGCGCGCCTCGGGGCGGACCGCACAGGCAACCAGGAAGGCCTGGAAGCGGTTGTAACTCAAGCGGGCCTTTGCCCGCGCTCCGGCAGTGGGAAGAGAGGTCGTGGACATGGCCGTGCGTAGCGCGTTTTGGCCCGTCATGGAATCAGCTTGACGTGAACAAAGGCCCTGAAAATACAGCAATATGGTTGCCGCACGGGGATGTGAGTGGTATCCCGCGCCCATGACGACCGTCCCTATTTCCAACATCCGCAATTTCTCCATCGTCGCCCATATCGACCATGGCAAATCGACGCTGGCCGACCGCCTGATCCAGATGACCGGCGGCCTCTCCGACCGCGAGATGGCGGGCAAAGAGCAGGTGCTCGATTCCATGGACATCGAGCGCGAGCGCGGCATCACGATCAAGGCGCAGACGGTGCGCCTCGCCTACCGCGCCAAGGACGGCAAGGACTACATCTTCAACCTGATGGACACGCCCGGCCATGTCGACTTCGCTTACGAGGTCTCGCGGTCGCTGGCGGCCTGCGAGGGTTCCCTGCTCGTGGTCGACGCCAGCCAGGGCGTCGAGGCGCAGACGCTCGCCAACGTCTACCAGGCGCTCGACAACAATCACGAGATCGTCCCGGTCCTGAACAAGGTCGACCTGCCCGCGGCGGAGCCCGAGAAGGTCAAGCAGCAGATCGAGGACGTCATCGGCATCGACGCCTCGGACGCGGTGATGATCTCGGCCAAGACCGGCCTCGGCATTCCTGATGTGCTGGAAGCCATCGTCACCCGCCTGCCGCCGCCGAAGGGCGACCGCGACGCGACCTTGAAGGCGCTCTTGGTCGACAGCTGGTACGACGTCTATCTCGGCGTCGTCGTGCTGGTGCGCATCGTCGATGGCACGATGAAGAAGGGCCAGCGCGTGCGCATGATGGGCACGGGCGCGGCCTATGACGTCGAGCGCGTCGGCTTCTTCACGCCGAAGATGCAGCAGGTCGAGGAGCTCGGCCCCGGCGAGATCGGCTTCATCACCGCCGCGATCAAGGAGGTCGCCGACACCCGCGTCGGCGACACCATCACCGACGACAGGAAGCCGGTCGCCGAGATGCTGCCGGGCTTCAAGCCGGCGATCCCGGTGGTGTTCTGCGGCCTGTTCCCGGTCGACGCCGACGATTTCGAGACGCTGCGCGCGGCGATGGGCAAGCTGCGCCTCAACGACGCCAGCTTCTCCTTCGAGATGGAGACGTCGGCCGCGCTCGGCTTCGGCTTCCGCTGCGGCTTCCTCGGACTTCTCCACCTCGAGATCATTCAGGAGCGCCTGTCGCGCGAATTCGATCTCAACCTGATCGCGACCGCGCCGAGCGTGATCTACAAGATGAAGCTCACCGACGGCCAGGAGATCGAGATCCACAATCCCGTCGACATGCCCGACGTGGTCAAGATTGCCGAGATCGACGAGCCCTGGATCGAGGCGACGATCCTAACGCCCGACGAATATCTCGGCAGCGTCTTGAAGCTGTGCCAGGACCGCCGCGGCGCGCAGAAGGAGCTCACTTACGTCGGCTCCCGCGCCATGGTGAAATACGACCTGCCGCTCAACGAGGTCGTGTTCGACTTCTACGACCGCCTCAAATCGGTCTCCAAGGGCTACGCCTCGTTCGACTATCATCTCACCGACTACAAGCCGGCCGATCTCGTCAAGATGCAGATCCTGGTCAATGCCGAGCCGGTCGATGCGCTCTCGATGCTGGTCCACCGCACCCGCGCGGAAGGGCGCGGCCGCGCCATGGTCGAGAAGATGAAGGAGCTGATCCCGCCGCACATGTTCCAGATCCCGATCCAGGCGGCGATCGGCGGCAAGGTGATCGCGCGCGAGACGGTGCGCGCGCTGCGCAAGGACGTCACCGCGAAATGCTACGGCGGCGACATCACGCGTAAACGAAAACTTCTGGAGAAGCAGAAGGAGGGCAAGAAGAAGATGCGGCAGTTCGGCAAGGTCGACATCCCGCAGGAAGCTTTCATCGCCGCACTGAAGGTCGACAGCTGAGGCGAGGCTCAGGTCTCCGGGGGCCGACAAAACAAAACTGCGAAAACAACCCCATGCACAGTAGCCGCCGCCTTGGCGACACTGCAATTTTTCGATTTTACGAAGTCGGTTTGACCCGTCGGGCAAAACAGGGGTATAGTGGCATCATCGGAGAGGGTGCGTGATGCAGCAAACGCATCAGCACGTCCGCTGTCTGAACGATCACACCTTCTTTGCCTCGACGTATCGCGCAAAATTGTCGAGGATCGCCTGCCAGCCGCCCTGCTGCTGTTCGACCGAGTGCGTGGTTTCGGCGTCGAAGACGACACGCACGACAACGCCGTTCGGGCCGGGCACGAACTCGACTTCGGCCTTGCGATCGCCGAACGCGTATTCGATCCGCTTGTGCTCGACGATCTTGGTGTAGGTGCCGGCGAAGTCGAAGCCCATGCTGCCGTCCTTGGCCTCCATCCGCGACGAGAAGGCGCCGCCGTCCCGCAGGTCGACCGTCGCCCTGGTCGTATGCCAGTCGTCGGACGCGGCATTCCACTTCACGATGTCGGCTGGCGTCGTATAGGCACGCCAGACCTGATCGATCGGGGCGGCTACGCTGGTTTCGACGGTGATCCTCATGGGCATTGCTCCAGTTGCGACTTTGACGCTCGAATTGACGGAATCTCGCCACGTGTGCCGGGTCCATTTCCAGCACGTCCGGGACGTGTCGACCCAAGGACGATCGAGACCGGCCCATGCCGACATGGTCCAGCGTCAATGTGCCAAAAAAATTGGAAAAGTTGTGGTGTAGGCAAAGCGAGGTGCGCGCACGAGATCGCGTGCTGTCGGGAAGAATGGCGGGGACGGCGCGCGGCGCCTTCGATAGGTTTCGATTGCGCCCTGGCTTTTCGAGCTACAGCGGACGAATCGCCCTACCATCCTGCTCGTCAGATCGGCCTTGTCTTCCCTCGGATGGCCATCGACCGTTTCAGGACCTGCTCGGCATCAGCAGAGCGGCCTTGATACTTGTAGAGACCGGCGAGGTTTTCCAGAACGCCGGCGAGATCCGGATGGTCGGGGCCGAGGGTTTTCTCGAAAGTGGCAGCCGACCGCTTGAACAGCCGCTCGGCCTCCGCGTTACGGCCCTGACGCCCATAGAGCGCAGCCAGATTGTTCTGTGCCTGCGCGATGTCGGGATGATCCGGGCCGAACGCCTTCTCGGTCACCGCCATCGACCGTTTCAGCAGCCGCTCGGCATCGGCATAGCGATTCCGATTGATATAGGCGTCGGCCAGATTGTTCATCAGCACCGTGGCTTCGGGGTCGTCGGGACCGAGCGCCTTCTGCAGCACCGCGAGGCCTCGCTTGAACAGCGGTATGGCCTGATCGTACCGGCCCTGATGGCTGTAAACGGCGCCGAGGTTGCTCAACGCCATGACGATCGATGGATCACCGCTTTTCTCGTGAATGGCGATCGACCGCTTGAGCACCGGCTCCGCTTCGGCGTAACGCTCTTCCGCGCGATAGAGGTCGCCGAGATTGTTCAGCACCATCGCGACTTCGGCATGATTCGGACCGAGTGTCTTCTCGTCAATGGCCAGCGCGCGCTTATACAGCGGTTCGGCGACGGCGTATTGGCCGAGATTGTAATGGATCGTGCCGAGGTCGTTCAGCGGCGTCGCGACGTGCGCATCATCAGGGCCGAACTCCTTCTCGCGAACGGCCAGCGACTTCTGGGCCAGCGGCAGCGCTTCGACGTATTTCCCGGCCCGATAGAGCTGCTTCATCTGCAGCGCAAGCGCACCCGCCTCGTCCTGTTCGGCATGGGATGGCGTGCCGAACGACAAGCTCAAGGCGAGCGCGGCGACTGCGACGTAAATCGATGCTTTCAGGGGCTTCATCACGCGTTCCTTGGTCGCGGGCCTCACCGAGATACGCGACGTTGGTGCAGCCGGGAGGCGGAATGGTTCAAAGCCCTCGCCGGGGCTGCCCCCGGCCTGGGGCACAAGAAACATCGAGGTGTTGCCTCCGCCAAGTCTCTGATCCAGGCAAGCTGCCGACGACGCCGGCCCGGTACTGGCCCCTGATCCAGGTGAGACGGCTTACGAGCATTTGGGGCGTGCTATAGTCTGGCTATCGCACGGCAGCTTCGAGCGGGGTCAGATGAGACGGCGCGCATTCATCGGGCTGATGATGGGAGCAATCGGCTGGCCGCCCATCGCACGTACCCAGCAGTCTTCCGCAACGCCGCGCGTCGTCCATTTGGGACCGGTCGAAATTCCCGCGCAGATCGCTGCAACCAAAAGGCTCCTTGCAGAGCTTGGTCACGTCGAGGGGCGGATTCGACTCGAGTTTCGTCACGCAGCCGGAGATGCCGACGCACTACCGGCGCTCGCGCAGGAGATCGTGCGGGATGGCCGGGTGGACGTTATCATCGCAATCAGCACACCTGCCGCTCTGGCGGCCTACAAGGCGACGCGAACCATTCCCATCGTGACCCTTGCTGCCGTCGATCCAGTCGCATCCGGACTGGCCGACAGTCTCGCCCGCCCCGGCCGCAACGTGACCGGCATCGCGGTCTTCTCGGAGGAAACCACTGCAAAGCGGATCGAGCTCATGCGCGAGATCCTGCCCCGGGCCGTCCACCTCGGAACTGTCACGACAAAGGTGTCGAGCGGTGCACAGAGTCTCACGCCTGTTCTGGAGGCCGGCCGCAAGCTCGGCTTTCAGGTTGAAGCCATCAACATCGATGATCCTGCAAGCATCGGGACGCTCCTGAGCCCGGACAACCTTGCCCGATTTGACGGTCTTGTTTTCGTTCCGGACGTCGTGCTCAGCGGCCACCAGGCCGAAGTCGTCAGGCTGGTGAACCTGAGCAGGAAGCCTGCGATCTTTGCTTCGCCCGACTGGGTCGCGAACGGCGCCTTCATGTCGTTCGGCCCCGACTTCGCAGACGCAGGGCGCCGCCTGATTGCACAGGTTGATCGCGTTCTACGGGGCGCAAAGCCGGGCGACCTGCCTTTCGAACGACCCACCAAGTTCGACCTCAGGATCAATCTCCGCATTGCCAAGGCCCTGGGTCTCGACCTGCCCGCAACCGTCATCGCCCGCGCCGACGAAGTGATTGAGTAATCGCAGGATTTATGGGCTCAACCGCCCTGCTTTTGCGTCCGCGGGCACTTCCGGGATTGTGAACCGAGGACGATCGAAACCCGTCGGCGCCGGCACGGTCGTCGTGAAATATCTGTGACGCCGTCAGCAATTGATCATTGCCCGAGCTGCTGAAGCACAGCAGACCACAACGCGAGCGGCTCCCTGAAGGCTCCGGGCTCGTTCGGCTTTTGGCGAACGGCCGTGTGCACCATGACGAGCTTGGAGGCGGGATCGACCAGGATGAGCTGACCGCGAATGCCGATGAGGGCAAATCGGCGCTGCTCGCCGGGGAGGAGCCACACCTGATAGCCGTAGCCGAAATAGCGCGTGGCCACGCGCGGAGCGAGATGACCGTCCTCTGGCCTGACGGTCGTGGCATCCAGCAGCCACTGCCGGGGGATCAGCTGCCGGCCTTCCCAGGCGCCGTCATGCGCGAGCAACCGGGCCAGGCGCGCATAATCGCGCAAGGTCGCGTTGAAGCAGCAATAGGCGATCTCCTGCCCGGTGCCGTCGATTACCCAGGAGGCGTCCGCCTCGGTGCCGATGGGGTCCCAGATCCGGTCGTGGAGATAGTCGGCGACCGGCGTGCCCGTGGCGGCGCGCAGGACCAAGCCGAGTATTTCCGTTTCAACGCTGGCATAGTGGAATTTGGTGCCTGGCGGCGCGGTCCGCGTGTTGAACTGCGCGACGATGGCGGCGGGATCTTTCGGCGGGCCGGCGAACAAGGCCCGCCCAAGCCGGGCGATGTCGTCGTTCCCGTCATAGACTTCCGAGAATTCGACGCCCGACGACATGTTCAACAAGGCGCGGATGGACGTGTTGCCATATTCCGTGCCTGCAAGGCCGCCGACATAGGTCGCGACGAGGTCGTCGATCGACTTGATCCGTCCCTCCGAGACCGCGATCCCGACCAGCATGGCTACCAGCGTCTTGGCCATGGACATCGAAGCAAAGCGGTGGTGGTCGGTCCGCGCATATTGATAGTGCTCGTACAGGATGGTGTCGTCCCTGGCGATCAGGAGGCCCGTCGCCGGGTTGCGCTTGAGGTAGTCCGCGATGCGGAGCTTTTCGGTGCCAAGACTGTAGGTGACCTGCGGCGCCGGCGCGCGCTTGAATTGCCAGGGCGCCGTCGCGCGAGCGACCCGGCGCGAGGGATAGATCTCGCCGAAATGGCTGTAGCTGCCGACGAGCTTGTCGAGCGGGGGAGCGGCGCCCCGCGTGCCGACCGGATAGCCCTCAGCCGCACCGTAGAGCTCGGCATCGGGACCGCTATCCGAAAAGACCGGTCCCGGCGCAACGGGGGCGCTTCGGACGTCCTGCGCGCACGCCAGGGGCGACCAGATCGCGGAAGCAAAAATGACGGGCAGGAAAAGCCGGCGGCACCCGCGCGGCCTAAACGACGCTCCCCAGTTCATTGCACTTGCCTCCCCGCACGTTGGTGGGTGTGCGCTTCACGAGAACAACATCGCAGGCTGGTGACGCGTGGCATGCTATCATCGCGGGCGGGCCGTGTCAGCCTGCGGTGGCAACCCGCCTTGCTCTCGCCCCGCGGATCAGTCACCATCCCTCCCGCGCAGCATCAACAAGAGCAAAAGCGCCCAAGGAAACGCATGAGCAAGCCGTCACGCTTCGACTATGGCTGGGTCGTTGTCGCCGCGGGCGCGCTGATGACCTGCATCGGGTTCGGCACGATGCTGTCGCTGGCGGTGTTCCTGCAGCCGATCTCGGAGGCGATGGGCTGGTCGCGCGCCGGCGTGTCGGCTGCCGCGACGCTGGATTTCCTCTTTATGGGATTGGCCGCATTCCTATGGGGCACGCTGTCGGACCGGTTTGGCACCCGCATCGTGGTGCTCTCGGGAAGCGTTCTGCTGGGACTAGGTCTCGTCACAGCGAGCCAGGCCGCAAGCCTGTGGCAATTCCAGCTTTGCTTCGGCGTGCTGATCGGGATCGCCGTGGGCAGCTTCTACGCACCGATGATGGCGCTCGCGAGCGCCTGGATCGAGAAGAACCGCAGCCTCGCGGTGGCGCTGGTCTCGGCCGGCATGGGCGTGTCGCCGGTGACGGTCGCGCCGGCCGCGAGCTGGCTGATCACGGCCTATGATTGGCGCACCGCGATGCTGACGATCGGCATCGCTTCGTGGGCGCTGTTGATCCCCGCCTGCTTCCTGGTGCGTCCGGCGCCGCCAGCCGCGGGCTCCGCAACGACGGACGCTGTGCCGGAGGTCGAGATGGGCGCGGCGCAGGCGCTACGCACGCCGCAATTCATCGCGCTCGCAGCGGCGCATTTCGCCTGCTGCGCGGCGCATTCCGGCCCGATCTTCCACATGGTGTCCTATGCGATGGTCTGCGGCATTGCTCCGCTCACGGCGGTGACGGTCTATAGCGTCGCCGGCGTCTCAGGCCTCGGCGGACGCCTGCTGCTGGGCGCGCTGGCCGATCGCATCGGCGCGAAACCCGTCCTTGTCGGCGGGCTGTTCGTGCAGGCGATGTGCATTGCGACCTATCTCGCGGTGGCGCAGCTCGGCGAGTTCTACGCGCTCTCGGTCGTGTTCGGACTCGCCTATGGCGGGGTGATGCCGCTCTATGCGGTGCTGGTCCGCGAGTTCTTCGGCGCGCGCATCATGGGCACGGTGTTCGGCGCCGTGTCGGCCTTCGCCAGCCTCGGCATGGCGCTCGGGCCCTGGGCCGGCGGGATCGTGTTCGACACGTTCCAGCAATACACCTGGCTGCACGCCGGCTCCTTCGCGATCGGGCTTGCGGCGGTCGCGGTGGCGCTGAGCTTTCCGACGCGGCGCAGGCCATCGCTCGATCTTGGCCGCGCGACGGCGTGACACCGGATAGTGGCGATCGCCGGATCTGACTTTGCATAAATGTAGGTTTGATGGATTTCGCCTCCCTCTGTCATCCTACTTCCTGCCTTCTGGCACCGATTATCTTGGTGTAGCATTCCCTTGTGATCAGATCGTTCTGGCATCGCGAGAGGCCAAATGAGGCGGCGGACGTTTCTGAGCTTCTTGGGAATGACGGCGATATCGGCGCGCGAAGCCTTGGCCCAAAAGCGCGTTCCGGTCGTGGGATTCGTCGGATTTGCCACGCCGGACATCGACAATGCGGTGCTCGTTCCGTTCCGGAAGGCGCTGGCCGAACTGGGTTACGTGGAGGGCCGCACCATCGTCATCGAGGCCCACTCGACGGCCGGCGATGTGTCGCGGGGCCTTGCATTGATCGACGACCTCGTGGCCAGACAGGTGGACGTGCTGCTTTCCCCCGGCCCGGCCGCAGCACGCGCGATCATCAGGAAAACCAATATTCCCGTCGTCGCCGTGGCGCTGCCTGCGGTGCAAAGCGACCCTGAATTGTTTCAGAGCCTCGCGCGACCGGGCGGCAGTCTCACCGGCTTCGCCGCGTTCGGCGAGGAGATGTCGGCCAAGCGCATCGAGATGATCCGGGAGATCCTGCCCTCGCTGAAGCGGATCGGCGTCTTGAACAATGCGACGGACCCGACCTTCAGCGCCTGGGGCGCGCAAACCATCGAGGAAGCACGACGCGCCGGGCTCGAACCGGTGCGCCTCGGACTGACGAGCGCGTCGCCGGCGGCGGTTGCCGAGCAATTCAACTTGCTCGCCGGCGCCGGCGGCAACGCCGTGATTGTCATTCGCGACTACATGACCGCCGCGATGCAGGACGCAATTTGCCGTATCGGCATCGACATGAAGATCGCCGTCATCGGCCAGCAGAAGGAGTTCGCCCACGCCGGCGCTCTGATCAGCTATGGTGCCGACATCGGCGACCTGTTTCGTCGCGCCGCGGGCTATGTTGATCTGATCCTGAAGGGACAAAAGCCGGCAAATATGCCAATCCAGCTGCCAACCAAATTCGAGCTGGCCGTCAATCTCAAGACTGCGCGTGCGCTTGGCGTGACGATCCCGCCCACCATTCTCGTGCTGACGGACGACGTGATCGAGTGATCGGTCGTTCGATATCCGTCGGAGCGTCGAGGCGGATGCCGACACATTGCGGTTGAGCCAGCGAATCCGTTCGCGAACGCCCAAAAATCCTGCGCCTACTCCACGCCCCTTTGCGCGATCCTGATCCCGTCGGTGATCCGGTCGCTCGGGTGCAGCACGACGCGGTCGCCGGCGGCAAGGCCCGAGAGCACTTCGGCCGTGCGGTTGTTGCGGTGACCGATCTGGATGGGGACGGTTTTGGCGCGGCCGTTGTCGTCGGTGAAAACGGCCCATTGGTCGGCTTTCCGGAACAAGGCGCTCACCGGCACGGTCAAGGCATCAGGGGCGCTCCAGGCGGTGACGTGGACGATGACACGATAATCGTGTCCGAGCGAAGCCCACGCCTCGGGCGGATCGGTGAAGTCGATGGTGACGCGGACGCGCTGCTCCTCGATGCCGAGCGCGGAGACCTTCAGGAAGCCGGCCGGGTCGACGCGGACCACCTTGCCCTTGATCGGCGGCCCGCCCCAACCGTCGATGCGGACCGGCGCGCCGACCTTGATCTGGACGGCGTCGGTCGAGAGCAGATCGGCGACGATCTCGAGATCGAGCGGGTTGCCGATATCGACCAGCGGCGCTCCGGGCAGGACCGTCGTCTCGCTGTCCTGGATGATCTTCAGCACCCGTCCGCTCGCAGGCGCCAGCACGCGGATGCAGCACATCGGCTCCGCCGAGGGCGCGGCATTGGCCGGATCCATCAGCCGCGCCGCAAGACTGGTGCGCACCGCGCGACGCATCTCGACCTGAGCCTTGGCGCTCGCCAGCGCGGCCTCGCTGGTGGCGACCTCGAATTTCGCCTTGTCGAAGGCCTGGGCGGACACGGACTGTGTGCGTAGCAGGGTCTGCGCCCGCTGGAATTCAGTCCGTGCAAAGTCCAGCGCGGCTTCGATCCGCTTCACCTCGGCTTCCTGCTGCTGAATGGAGGCATCCGCAGCCAGGACCTCGGCCTGGAGCTGGTCGCGCGAGCGCGCGTCGATGAAGCCCGGCAGCGTCGGCTGCATCAACGCGACGACGGTCTGGTTGGCGATCACCTCGTCGCCGACATGGAGGGAAGGTCCCTGCTCGCCGAGCGGATGCGAGATCCTGAGGACCTTGCCTGCGATCGGCGCCGAGACGGTGTAGACGTGGCGGACGCGGGTCTTGCCGTCGTCGTCAGCCGTGACCTCGATCGGTCCCCTCGCCACGGTCGCGAGATCGACCAGGACCGGCCGCGGCCAGGCGAACCAGGCCAGCCCTCCTGCAATCGCCGCCAGAAGCGCGGCGCCGATGATACGTTTGGTCCAGTTGGCGGGCATGGCTAGTCTCGCGTCTTGAGGACCGCGACGAGGTCCAGTTTGTCAATGCGTTCACGGATCACGGCGGCAGAGGCGATGGCGGCCAGCACCACGACGGAGGTCGCGATGACATAGGTCGAATGCTCGACCACGAGGCGGACACGCATCAATTCGCCGGCCAGATTCGTCTTCATCACCCATGCGAGCCCATAGCCCATCAGCCAGCCGGGCGGCTGGGCGATCGCGGTAAGGATGGCAAGCTCCAGGAGCAGGATGCGCAGCACCTCGCCACGCGTGAAGCCGAGCACGCGCAAGCTCGCCAGCTCGCGCGCCCGTTCGGACAGCGAGATGCGGGCGTTGTTGTAGACCACGCCGAACGCGATCACGGCCGCAAGCCCGGTGTAGATGCTCGCCATCGTGGTGACGAGCAAGGCGACGGTCTTGCGGAAGTTCGCCAGCGACATGCGCTGCAGTGCCACGCCGCCGACGGTCGGCATCGACTTCACCGCCGCGTAGAAATCCTCCGTCCTGTTGCCGTCGAGGCTGAGATTGACGCTGTTCACGACCGGCGCCTCACGCATCAGCTTGCGCAGCGCCTCGATGTCCATCATGCCGCGGATGCCGAAATAGTCCTCGACGGTGGCCACGACCGGCATCGTCACGGTGCGGCGGGCGCCTTCCAGGAGATCGAGCTCGACGGTGTCGCCGGGCGAGACGCCGAGGATGTGGGCGAGCATGCCGGAGATCGCAAGGCCGGTTTCGGGAAGCGCGACGGGCCGCAAGTCGGAGTCGATGATGCGCCTGAGATCGGCGCCGGCGGGCCGGCCGCTGATCGCGATCCGCCGCTCGATGCTGCCATGGCGAATGCGGACGGGCACCTCGCGGAACGGCTCGGCGGCGAGCACGCCCGGAAGCCGGTTCACCTGCTCCACCGCGTTCGCGATCCGCTTCTCGGCGAAGCCGATGGTCGCGTCCTGGCGGTCGGCCAGGAAGTAGGTGACGTCGATCAGGTGCTCCATCGAATCGCGCGTGAACAGCGAGACCACCAGGATCGCCGTGGCCAGCGCCATGCCGAGCGCCGTGAACGCGGCGCGGACCGGATGGCGCGCGATGTTGCGGATCATCATCAGCGTCGGCTGCGACACGAACCGGTCGAGCTGCACGCTCTCCGGCAGCAGCCGCCGGTAGATCGGGGGAGCGGGCGGCTGCATGGCGATGGCCGGCGGCAGCTTCACCACCTCGCGCAGCGCCCGCAACGCGCCGATCGCAGCGGCCGCCGCGCTGAGCACGCCCGCGATGGCGTAGAGGTCCGGGGCCCGCGCGAAAACCAGGAACGGGAAGTGGAAGAAGTCGCCAAACAGCGCCGTGACGCGCAATCCCAGCCAGGTGCCGGCAACGCCGCCCAGGATGATGCCGATCACCACGATCAGGGCCACGAACTTCAGATAGTGCAGCATGACGCTGCCGCTGGAATAGCCCAGCGCCTTGAACAGGCCGATCTGCTCGCGCTCGAGCGCGACAAGCCGGGTCAAGGTGAGGTTGACCAGGAACGCGGCCACCAGCAGGAAGATCGGCGGCAGCGTGCGGCTCATGTTGTTGAGCATGTCGAGCTCGTGATCGAGCCAGGCATGCGAGGTCTGATCCTTCCGCCCGTGAGCCGCCTGCCCGCCATACGGGTCGAGCAAGGTATCGAGCCACGCGATCACCTCGCGCTCGGACGCGCCGGGCTGCAGCTTCACCGACACCGCCGAGAAGGCGCCGTCGAGATCATAGACGCCGGCCAGCGCCTTCTCCGACATCCAGACGATGGCGAAACGGCGGTCATCCGGCATCAGGTCGCCCGGGCCGACGGTGTAGACGAACTCGGGCGACAGCGCGGTGCCGACGATGACGAGCTCGCGCTTCCTGCCGTTCAGGATGGCCGAGAACCGCGCGCCCTCCGCAAAGCCGTGAGCGCGGGCGAACGGCTCGTTGACGACAATTTCTTCGGAACGTCCGGGCTCCGGCAGGCGCCCCGACCGCATATAGAGCCGGTTGAGATGCGGCTCGCCGTTGTCGGGCAGCGAGACGAAGTGCGCGCTGGCCGGCGCCGAGAAACCGGGAATGTCGAGCAGCGCCGGCTTGGCGATGCGGGTGTCGACGGCGGCGACGCCGGGGATCTCGCCGATCCTGCCGGCGAGCGCCTTGGGGGCTCGCTTGACCTGCGCGAACACGTCGCCGAAGCCGTAGCGTTCGTAATAGGCGATCCGCGTCTCCTCCAGCGAGCGATGCGAGCCGACCGCGAGCACCAGCGTCGCAACGCCGCCTCCGACGACCAGCGCGACGGCGAGCACCTGCGCCCAGAGCCGCCTGACGTCGCGAAACAGCTTGATGTCGAGCGCCCGCATGGCCGTCACCAGGTGAGCTCGGCAGCTTGCCGCCGGGTCTCGTTGGTCTGAATCCGGGAGATGCGGCCGTCGGCGAAGAACAGCACCCTGTCGGCGACCTCCTGAATGCTGGCATTGTGGGTGATGATGAGCGTGGTGGTTCCGAGCTGCCGGTTGACGCCGAGCAGCGCGTCGATGACGCGGATGCCGGTCTTCGAATCCAGCGCCCCGGTCGGCTCGTCGCAGAGCAGCACCGCGGGTCGCTTGGCGATGGCGCGGGCAATCGCAACGCGCTGCTGCTCGCCGCCGGAAAGCTGGGCGGGGAAATGATGCATCCGCTCTTCCAGCCCGACCAGCGCGAGCGCGTCGGCGGGGCGCATCGGGCTTCTGGCGACCTCGGTGACCAGCGCGACGTTCTCGAAGGCGGTGAGGCTCGGCACGAGATTGTAGAACTGGAAGACGAAGCCGACATGGTCGCGGCGATACAGCGTCAGCTCGCGGTCCTGGAGGTCTGTCAGGTCGAGATCGCGGAAGTACAGCTTGCCGCTGCTCGGTCGGTCGAGACCGCCCATGATGTTGAGCAACGTCGTCTTGCCGCTGCCGGAGGGGCCGAGCAGCACGACCACCTCCTTCTCGGCGATTTCCAGATCGACGCTTCTGAGCGCATGCACCATCACCTCGCCGGAGACGTAGGTCTTGGTCAGCGACTTCGCGGTGAAGACAGGCCGGATCATCGACGTCCTTTCAAGCCCGTGCCGTTCGCCGGCATCTCCTTGCGCGAAGGTCAGCCGTGGCGATAGCCGCCGGAAGAGCCCTCACCGGATCGCCGGTTGAGATGGGGTATGAACGCCGGCACCTGCGCGGCGTACTGCGCATAGGCCTCGCCGAACGCCGCCCTGGCGTCCCGCTCTTCGTCTTTCGCAAGCTTCACGTACATCGCGGTCAGGACCGGAAACATCGCCAGCGTGAGGATGGTCGGCCATTGCAGCAGGAAGCCGAACATCACCAGCACGAAGCCGACATATTGCGGATGACGGACGTAGCCGTAAGGCCCGCTGGTCGCGAGGCTGCGGGTCTGCTGCGCGTCGTACAGCACCCGCCAGGCGGCGGCGATGAGGAGGAACCCCGCACCGATGAAGATGAAGCTCAGCACGTGGAACGGACCGGCATGCGGATTGGTCTTCCAGCCGAACATCATCTCAAGCAGGTGGCCGGCATCATGCGAGAACCAGTCGACGTTCGGATAGTGCGACTGCAGCCAGCCCGACAGGAAGTAGATGGTGAGCGGGAAGCCGTACATCTCGACGAACAGCGCAACCAGGAACGCACTGAACGCGCCGAAGGAGCGCCAATCGCGCGGGGTCTGCGGCTTGAAGAAGGAATAAGCGAACAGGATGAAGATCGCCGAATTGACGATGACGAGGCTCCAGAGGCCATAGGCCGGCGCAGCGTCCTGCATCACACGCTCCTTTGGTCGTTCGGGCCAGCGCCGCGATGGTGGCCGTGTCCGCCATGCATGAAGATGTGCATGAGCGGACAGGCGATGAGGGGCAGCCAGACCAGCAGCCCGAGCATGTGGGCCTGGTGCTCGGTGAACAGCAGCGCGCCGGCGACGACCAGGAATCCGAGCAGGACCAGGCCGGCCTTGGCCCTGGCGGACATGCCCGCTTGCGGGCGCGCTCGAATACCGGAATGGTCTTGCACCGTCATGGCACGCTCCTGCGGCTATCAGAAGCCTAGCGGCGCGACTGTCATCAGAGTTGATTCACATCAAGGTCCAGTGGCCCATCCGAGTCGCGAGCAACAGCCTTCTCGTCCAGGATGATGCGGACGTGAGCGCGGGCTCGTCGCACCTTGACATTTCTCAAAGCGCGCCTTCGGCCGCCTCTTATCATGCAGCCTTCTCAATCCTGGAGGATGGACATGATCACGAAGACAGTCTTGGCCGCAGCCGGCGTCGTATGCCTGCTGGCGGCGCCGGCAATGGCGCAGACCACGGACAAGGAAAAGAACGGCCACCATTACAGCGGCGGACCGAAGACGGAAGTGCCTCACCACATGGGCAAGAAGGACACGACCGGCAGCTCGACGAAAGCGACGTCAGGCGGCCATCATTACACCGGCGGCCCCAATACCTCGACGCCTCACCACATGGGCGAAAAGACCAAGTAAGCCTGTCCAGGGCCCGCGGCGCGCGTCCTCTTCCGACCAAACCGCGATGCAACGAGCTTAGCTCGCGTGCGAGAAGGCGGGCAGACTGAGTCTCGACGAGAGAGAACCTCCGGGAGGAGAGCGCGACCCGGCACTTTGCGCCGACCTCTCCTGCAAGCGGGCGGGGAGAGCGGCGCGTCCCTTGCGCGACAAGAAAGCGAAGTGGTCACGCCACCAGCGCGGCGTCCTCGTTGCGGTCGATGCCGCGCTGTGCCGCCAGCAGGCTGACGATCTCCGCATTAGGCCGGGCCTTGCTGAACAGGAAGCCCTGGCCCTCATGGCAGCCTTCGGCGCGGAGGCAGCTGAGCTCGGCTTCGGTCTCGACGCCTTCGGCGGTGATGGTGACGCCAAGGCCCTTGCCGAGGCTGACGATGGAGCGGATGATCGCCTGGGCCTCGCGGTTGGCCCCGAGATCGCGCACGAAGGACTGGTCGATCTTGATCTTGTCGAACGGGAAGCTGCGTAAGTAGCTGAGGCTGGAATAGCCGGTGCCGAAATCGTCCATAGAGATGCGCACGCCGAGCGCGCGCAGCGCATGCAGCGTCGCCAGCACCTGCGCGCTCTTCTCCAGGAGCAGCGTCTCGGTGATCTCGAGCTCGAGCCGGCGCGGCGCCAAGCCGGAATGTTTCAGCGCGTCAGTGACCATCGAGAGCAGATTGCCGCTGCGGAACTGGAGCGGCGACAGGTTGACCGCGACGCGGACGTCGTCGGGCCAGGCCGCGGCGTCGAGGCAGGCCCGGCGCAGCATCAGCCCGCCGAGCGGATTGATCAGGCCGGTGTCTTCGGCGACCGGAATGAACTCGGCCGGCGACACCATGCCGCGCTCGGCATGCGGCCAGCGCACCAGCGCCTCGAAGCCGGTGATGCGGCCGCTCGAGAGATCGATCAGGGGCTGGTAGTACGGCCGCAGCACGTCATTCTGGATCGCATCGCGCAGCTCGACCTCGATCTTGCGGCGGCTCTGCGCCTTCGCATCGAGCGCGGCCTCGAAGAAGGCGAAGCTGCCGCGCGCGTCCAGCTTGGCGCGCGACAGCGCCATGTCGGCGCTCTTGAGCAGCTTTTCGGAATCCTCGCCGTCGCCGGGCGCCATCGCAATGCCGATCGAGGCGCCGATCACCACGGAATGACCGTCGAGCAGATAGGGATCGGCAATGGCCGCCAGGAGGCGCTTGGCCAGCATCACCGCGTCCTCGGGACGCGCCAGCCCGCTCTGCAGAACCGCGAACTCGTCGGAATTGAGCCGCGCCAGCGCGTCCTCTTCCCGCAAGGTGGAGCGTAGTCGCTTGGCGACGCCGCGCAGCAGCTTGTCGCCGACCGCGTGCCCCAGGGTGTCGTTGACCGCCTTGAAATTGTCGAGCCCCAGCATCAGGAGCGCGACCTTCTCGGAGCCGCGGCGCGTGTGCAGCAGCATCTCGTCCATCTGCTGCCGCAGCAGGCTGCGATTGGGCAGACCGGTCAGCCCGTCATGCTGGGCCATGAAGGCGAGTCGCGCCTCGGCGCGCTTGCGCTCGGTGATGTCCATCAGCGCGAGCAGCACCGCGGGCCGCTCGGCATAAGTCAATTCGCGGGAATAGATCGCAAGGTCGATCAGCCCACCGTCGGCCTTGACGTGCTTCCAGGTGCGGCCGGCCTGATCCTCGCCGGTCCCATCGACGGTCCAGGGCGGCTCGCTTTCGAACGCCTGCAAGGACCGGATCTTCAATCGCTCGAACTCGGCCCGGCTGTAGCCATAATGCGCGACCGCGGCATCGTTGACGCCGAGGATGCGCTCGTCGTCCAGCGCGCAGACGATCATGGGCACGGGATTGCCGTCGAACAGCAGGCGGAACGAGGCCTCGCGCTGCTTGAGCTCGGTGATGTCGACGCGCAGGCCGACGACGCCGCCGTCATCGGTCAAGCGCTCGTCGATCAGGATGACGCGGCCGTCCGACAGCTTCTGCTCGTGGCGCGCGCCGGGCTTGTAGAGCTTTTGCAGGCGCTCGGCGATCCAGGCTTCTTCATTGCCGATGGCCTCGGGATAGTCGCCGCGGGCGACGCCGATACGCAGCGTGTCCTCGAGCCGCGCGCCTTCCTCGAACAGATCGGCGGTCTTGCTGTAGATCTCGGCGTATTTCTTGTTCCAGAGGACGTAGCGGCCTTCGGCGTCGAGAAACACGATGCCCTGCGGCAGGATGTCGATGGCCTGGCGCAGGCGCTCATGGGATTTGCGCGCCTCCGCGATCGCGGCTTCCGCCTCGGCACGGCTGCGCAGGATTTCGTCGTGTTCGGAAAGGGCACAGTGCGCGCGCGCAAAGCGCGGTTTGCGCGCCTTTTGGCCGGCGCGGGCAAGCATGCTTTGCTTTCGCTTTCTTGTTTTTCGAGACCCCAAACTCAACTTCACTCGTCCCAGTCGCGTCCAGCGGCCGCAAGTTTTGAGGCAAGTGTCTGAAAAAAAAGTAATCTTAGCCAGCCGCGGTCCGCGCGCGGGGCGCATGATGCCTGTTTGCGCGGCGTGGCGGGCGGCGGCAGGCGCATCAGACTGAGTGCGGCGCCCGCAATCAATGAGCGATCTGGCGCAAAATTGCGCGCGCGCCTGAATCGGTTCCGAAATTGCGCGCGATTGCATGCGAACCGCAGAATTTTCTGCGCGGCGCGCACGAATTTTGGTCAATGCGGGATACGGTTATTACACCCTTAAGAAACGGCGGGTCGAGACGCGATTCGTGCGCGCTGCGGTGAGTCGGCGGCGGGCTCGTCGCCTCGTTCTTAACCCTGGTGCAGCATTGGGCTATAAGAGCATCAGCATGAGTCGCCGCGGCATCACCCTCCTCCTGCTCTCGTTCGTCTGCCTGGGCGCCGGTGGCGCGCTGGCCCAGGACCGTGGCAGCATCAACCCGAAGCCGCTGCCGCCGCTCGCCAATCCCAACGACCCCGATCTCGCCGCCAAGGAATTGTTCGCGCGCAAGCTGCTGCCATCGAAGGGGCCGCCCCACGTCATCGGCTCCTACACCAGGGGCTGCATCGGCGGCGCCGCGCAGATGCCGGTCAACGGCGACAATTGGCAGGTGATGCGGCTGTCGCGCAATCGCAGCTACGGTCATCCCGACATGATCGCGTTGATCAAGCGGCTCGCCGCCAAGGCGCACAAGGACGCCGGCTGGCCCGGCATCCTGGTCGGCGACATCGCCCAGCCGCGCGGCGGGCCGGCGCTGTCAGGCCATGCCAGCCACCAGATCGGTCTCGACGCCGACATCTGGCTGACGCCGATGCCGGACCGCCGGCTCTCGCGCGAGGAGCGCGAGGAGATGTCGGCGGTGATGATGGTGCGCCAGGACCGGCTCGACATCGACCCCAAGGTGTTCACACCAAGCCACGTGCTGCTGCTGCGCGCTGCGGCGCGAGAACCCGCCGTGCAGCGCATTTTCGTCAATGCCGCGATCAAGAAGGCGCTGTGCCGCGAGGCCAAGGGCGACCGCGCCTGGCTGTCGAAGATCCGCCCCTGGTGGGGCCACGACTACCACTTCCACATCCGCATGCACTGCCCGGCCGGCGCCGGCGAATGCGAGGGCCAGCCGTCACAGGCAGAGGACGAAGGCTGCAAGCCCGCCGATCTCGCCTACTGGTTCTCCGATGCGGTGCTGCACCCCAAGCCGCCGCCCGGGCCGCCCAAGCCGAAACCGCCGATGACGCTCGCGCAGATGCCGCCAACCTGCAAGGCGGTGCTGCATGCAGGGGATGCGAAGCCGTAAGGTTCGTCCGCGGACGTCGTCCCGGGGCGCGCAGCGAGCCCGGGACCCATAACCACAGGGTACTTGCGCGAAGCAGGTCACTCCGAGTCTTCGCCCAACGCAATCCTGTGGTTATGGATCCCGGGCTCGCGCGGAGCCTGTCATCGGGCCGCGCTTCGCGCGGACCCGTTGGCGCGCCCCGGGATGACGAACTCGCCGGCCCGATAGAAGCTGGCCGACAAACGGCCGGCTTTGACCTGCGGCCACGGCCTGCTATGTTTGCACTGCGATATCCCCGCCGGCCGTAAGCCGTCGCCAGGGACCGTGGAACAGCGCGTCCGCCCGTCGCATCTGACCAGCCAACGCCAGATTTCGCGCGTGCAACCTTGCGCGCGCGAGCCCGCACGGAGCGCATTCATGTTTCGTCTGACAGGACTTTTCACCGCCTTCGTCATTCTCGCCGGCACGGCCGTCGCGCCCGCCGCGGCCGAGGACAAGACCATCACGGTGTTCGCCGCCGCCTCGATGAAGAACGCGCTGGACGAGATCGACGCCGCCTACACCGCCAGGACCGGGGTCAAGTTCAGCGTCAGCTATGCCGCTAGCTCGGTGCTGGCCAAGCAGATCGAGCAGGGTGCGCCGGTCGACGTGTTCGTCTCGGCCGACACCGACTGGATGGACTACGCGATCGCCAAGAAGACCATCAACGAGCCTTCCAGAGTGAATCTGCTTGGCAACAGCATCGTGCTGATCGCGCCGAAGGATTTTAAGATCGACAGCGTGACGATCGCGCCAGGTTTCGATCTCGCCAAGCTCGCCGGCGACGGCAGGATCGCGACCGGTGACGTCAGGTCGGTACCGGCAGGCAAATACGCCAAGGCAGCGCTGGAAAAGCTCGGGGCCTGGCAGGCCGCGGAGCCGAAATTCGCCATGGCCGAGAGCGTGCGCGCGGCGCTGACACTGGTCGCCCGCGGCGAGGCCGTGCTCGGCATTGTCTATTCGACCGACGCCAAGATCGAGCCGGGCGTGAAGATCGTCGGCACCTTCCCGGCGGATTCGCATCCTGCGATCATCTATCCGGTCGCGGCGACCAGCACCGCCAAGCCGGAGGCGAACGGCTATCTCGCCTTCCTGCGCTCGGCGGCGGCCAAGGCCATCTTGGAAAAATACGGCTTCAAGTTCCTGATCAGCCCCACAACCTGATTGTTGCGACCTGATTCTTGCAAACCTGATTTTGCAACCTGTTTCTGCGACCTGATATGACGACTTGATGTTCGACATCTCTCCCGCCGAATGGACGGCGATCCTGCTTTCGCTCAGGGTCGCCGTCATCGCCACGCTGGTCGCAACGCCGTTCGGCATTGCGCTGGCGTGGCTGCTCGCGCGGTGTGATTTCTGGGGCAAGTCGGTGCTCGACGCACTCGTGCACCTGCCCCTGGTGCTACCGCCCGTCGTCACCGGTTATCTGCTGCTGCTCAGCTTCGGTCGCAAAGGCCTCATTGGCAGCTTTCTCGCCGACCATCTCGGCATCGTCTTCGCGTTCCGCTGGACCGGTGCTGCGCTCGCTTGCGGCGTGATGGCGTTTCCGCTGCTGGTGCGGCCGATGCGACTGTCGATCGAGGCGATCGACCGCCGGCTTGAGCAGGCTGCGGAGACCCTCGGCGCAGCGCCGTGGAAAGTGTTCTTCACGGTGACGCTGCCGCTGGCGCTGCCGGGCGTGCTCGCCGGCATGGTGCTGGGCTTTGCCAAGGCGATCGGCGAGTTCGGCGCCACCATCACCTTCGTCTCCAACATTCCAGGAGAAACCCAGACGATTTCGTCCGCGATCTATTCGCTGATCCAGACGCCGGACGGCGATGCCGCTGCGGGAAGGCTCGTGATCGTCTCGATCGTGCTCGCGATCGGCGCGCTGATCGCGGCCGAATGGTTCGCCCGCCGCGCCACGCAGCGCCTGCACGGGAATTGACCATGCTGCGCGTCGACGTCGAAAAACAGCTCGGTGAATTCTCGCTGTCCGCTTCCTTCAGCAGCGAGGGGCGCGTCATCGGCCTGTTCGGCGCCTCGGGCGCCGGCAAGAGCTCGCTGGTCAACATGATCGCCGGGCTGTTGCGGCCCGATCGCGGCACCATCGCCATCGACGGCGAGACCGTCGACGACACCGCGGCCGGCATTCACGTGCCCACTTACCGCCGCCGCATCGGTTACGTGTTCCAGGATGCGCGGCTGTTCCCGCATCTGAGCGTGGCGCAGAACCTCGACTACGGACGGCGGATGAACGGGCTTGCGCCCGACCCGGCGCAGCACAAGCGCATCATCGACCTGCTCGACATCGGCGCGCTCAGGGATCGCCGTCCCGGGAAGCTGTCCGGCGGCGAGCGCCAGCGCGTCGCGCTCGGCCGCGCGCTGCTGTCGAAGCCGCGCCTCCTGCTGCTCGACGAGCCGCTCGGCGCGCTCGATGAGGGCCGCAAGCTCGAGATCCTGCCCTACCTGGTGCGGCTGCGCGACGAGGCCAATGTGCCGATGGTCTATGTCAGCCACGACGTCGCCGAGCTGCGCCAGCTCGCGACGCAGATCGTGATGCTGAAGCAGGGGCGGGTGACGTCGTTCGGCGGGGTGAAGGTGCTGACGTGATCGGGCCAACCCCCGCTACCAGCCGCGGTCGACGTTTCGCACTTCGCCGGTCCGGGCATCCACATCGACTTCGATCCAGCGGCCGGCGCGGTCGCGGCCCTCAATCTGCCATTCGTCGCCGAGGAAATTCGTGTGCGACACCGTCGCAACGCCAAGATCGGTCGCGACGTCAAGCGCAACCTGCATCGAGATCTGATCGCCGGTGTCGTAGGCCATCGCCGGCGCCGCTGCGCCCAGCACGAGGACAGTCGCGATCGGAAGGGCGAACTTTCGCATTGGCGTACTCCTGTCAGTCCAAACTTCTATACAGCTTAGAACGAGAGGCAATGCGGAGCGTTCCGGATCCGGATGTCACGAAGCCGCGCAAAACTTCGGCGGTTGCGGCGATTTGGTGGCAGTTCCTCTTCGCAAGTCAAACTCCAGCGACCGAAGTCCAGACATCGGCGAGCTTCTTTCTCACGGCCTGCGCGCGGGTCAGCGGCGGCGGTGTCTCGTCTTCTTCCGGCAGACGCAGGCCGACGACGTTGACGCGGCCGCCGGAGATTGATCGTGCGACCAGCACGATCTCGTCCAGCGGCAGCTCGGCGCCCTCTTTCGGCGCGTGGTCGAGATGGACGTCGAAATAATCTGCCAGGGTCAGCTTGCCGTCGTCCTCGCCGACCTTCACACCGTAGATCGCGGCAAGCTCGGCGAGCGTGTGCTCGCCGGAGACCATGAAGTCGCCGAGCAGATGCGGATCGGGCGCGGTGCTCGGCTGCATGTCGACGAAGAAGCGGTCGAGCGACTCAGCTTTTTCCGGCGGGGCCAGCAGATAGATGTAGTCGCCCGGCGCGATCGGGTCGGCTTCCGCCGGCGTCAGGATGTGCTCGTTGCGGATCACCAGTGTCGGCTTGGACCAGGACGGGATCAGGCCGCGACGGAAATACAGGCTCTTGGGTCGCACCGGATAGCCGACCAGCTGCTGCTCGAGCTGGCCAGGCAGATCGAGCTCGACGCGGCGGGGGCCGCGGTCGGCGCGGGGCAGCGCCACGTGCAGCTTGCGCGCGGCCGGCGCCAGGGTCCAGCCTTGCAGCAGAAGCGAGATGATGACGACGACAAAGGCCACGTCGAAATAGAGATAGGCCTTGGGCAGCCCAACCAGCATCGGGATCGAGGCCAGGAAGATCGCGACCGCACCGCGGAGTCCCGTCCAGGCGATGAAGATCTTCTCACGCCAGTTGAAGCGGAACGGCGACAGGCACACGAACACCGCGAGCGGGCGCGCCACCAGCATCAAGACCAACGCGACGGCGACCGCCGGCAGCACACTGGAACCCAACCGGCTCGGCGAGACCAGAAGGCCGAGCAGCACGAACATCACGATCTGCGCCAGCCAGGTCGCGGCGTCGAGGAACGTCACCACCGAATTATGCGCGCGGGTCGGCCGGTTGCCGATGATGATGCCGGCGAGATAAACGGCGAGGAAGCCGGAGGCGTGCATGATCTGCGAGCCGCCGAAGATCACAAGCGCGGCCGTGGTCACGAAGGGCGCATGCAGGCCCTGCGGCAGGGCGACCTTGTTGAGCGCGATGACGACGAGGCGGCCGCCGATGACGCCGACGACGGCGCCCAGCACCGCCTCCTGGATGAACTCCATCAGCACATGGCCGGGCGAGCTGGTACCGACCGAGATGTATTCGACCAGCATCAAGGTGAGAAAGATCGCGAAGGGATCGTTGGTGCCGGATTCGGCCTCCAGCGTCGCGCCGACGCGCGGGCGCAGACGCAGGCCCTGGGTGTGCACCAGCAGGAACACCGCGGCCGCGTCGGTCGAGGCCACCACCGCCCCGACCAGCAGCGACTCCGACCAGTTGAGGTCGAGCGCATATTTGGCGAACGGCGCCGTGACCAGCGCGGTCAGCAGCACGCCTGCGGTCGCGAGCACCACGGACGGCGCAAGCACGGTGCGGATGCTGGCAAAGCGCGTGCGCAGGCCGCCGTCGAACAGGATCAAAGCGAGCGCGACGGAGCCGACCAGATAGGTGGTGCGGACGTCGTCGAACTGGAGCTGGCCAGGGCCGGAATCGCCGGCGAGCATGCCGATGATGAGGAAGACGAGCAGCAAGGGCGCGCCGAAGCGCAGCGCCAGCAGGCTGGAGAGGATGCCGGCCATGACGAGGACGGCGCCGAGCAATATGGCGAGACTGACGGAATCGAGAGAGGCCATCCACCTTCCGGGCAAAAAATCGCTGGAAATTCATCCTTATCGTCGGTGGACTCGCGCGCCAACCCATTTTCGCGCTTCGCGGCAATCTGCCCGCATTTTACGGCCTTAACGCGCTTCACTTCACGGTGTATCGATGGCCCGGCCGCACCCTTTGTGGGATTGTCCGGCGCCCTCGAATCAATTCCTCCCCGCTTGCCGACGAGACCCGATGGACATGGACCTCAAAGACTTCATGGAGTTCGTGCAGACCACCGCACGCAGCGTCGGGGCGGAAATCTCCTCACCCTGGTTCTACCTGCAATTCGGCCTCATCCTGGCCGCGGCCGGCATCGCCTATGCCGCGGAGGCGGCCATTCGCAGCCGTGTCGACCTGACCTCGCTGGCGATGCGCTGGCCGCTGCCGCTCAGGCATTTCGTCCGGGTCATGGTCGCCAGCGCCTCGACGGCGGTGTTCACGCTGCTCGTGATCGTCTCGCGCGTGGTGATGTATCACGCGACCTGGCCGAGCCGCTCCTATCTCCTGATGGTCGCAGCCAAGCTTGGATTCGCATGGCTCGTGATCCGGCTCGTGACCTCGGTGCTGCGCAACGCCTTCATCGTCCAGCTGGTGTCGATCACGGCCTGGTTCGTCGCCGCGCTCTCCATCGTCGGCCAGCTCGATACGACGGTCGACATGTTGGATTCTTATGCGATCGTGCTCGGCGGCCTCAGGCTGACCCCGCTCCTGGCGCTCAAGGCCGGCGCGCTGCTGCTGATCGCACTCTGGCTGACCAACATCACCAGCAATTTCGCCGAGAGCCGGATCAATTCGACCACCGACCTGACGCCGTCGGTGCAGGTGCTGCTGGTCAAGATCATCCGCATCGGGCTGCTCACGGTCGCCATCGTGATCGCGCTCGGCGCGGTCGGGATCGACCTGTCGGCGCTCGCGGTGTTCTCCGGCGCGGTCGGCGTCGGCATCGGTATCGGCCTGCAGAAGATCGTCGCCAATTTCATCTCGGGGATCATCCTGCTCGCCGACAAATCGGTTAAGCCCGGCGATCTCGTCACCATCGGCGACAACACCGGCCGCATCAGCGCGATGAAGACGCGCTATATTTCCGTCGCTGCCGGCGACGGGCGCGAATTCCTGGTCCCGAACGAGGATCTGGTGACGCAGAAGGTCGTCAACTGGACCTATACCGACAAGAACACGCTGGTGAAGATCGCCTTCGGCACCAATTACGACGCCGACCCGAAGCTGGTTTGTACGCTCGCCGCCGAGACCGCCGCCGCTCATCCGCGCGCGCAGAAGGGCAAGCCGCCGACCTGTCTCCTGACCGAGTTCGCGGAAGCCGGGATGAAGTTCTCGCTGACCTTCTGGATTGCCGACCCCGACGGCATGGACAAGGTCAAGAGCGACGTGATGCTGGAGCTGTGGGACGCCTTCAAGCGCGAGGGCATCCGGGTTCCCTATCCCGTCCGCGAAATCCGCATCCGCGGCGGCGCCCTGCCGGTGGAAACCGCCGTGGAAGTCCCGAATTAGGTCACTTTCACCCCCAAGCAGGCCCTTCGGCTTGCATGAAGCCTGCCAATCATTAGATTGGGGCCTGAAATCAAGCCTTTCCGCCGATATCGAGATCAGCCCGAGAAGACCTGACACGCATGAGCTACGTCGACGCCACCGAGACCTCCCTGCGCAAGACCGGACAGATCAAGCTGCACGGGCCTGCCGCCTTTGCCGGCATGCGCAAGGCGGGCGCGCTGGTGGCCAGGTGCCTCGACGAGCTCACCGACATCGTCGGGCCGGGCGTGCCGACCTCCAGAATCGACGAATTCGTCCGCGACTTCGCCTTCAGCCATGGTGCCTATCCGGCGACGCTGATGTATCGCGGCTACCGCTACTCGACCTGCACCTCGCTCAACCACGTGGTCTGCCACGGCATGCCCGGCGACCGTCCGCTGAAGGAGGGCGACATCGTCAATATCGACGTCACCTTCATCGTCGACGGCTGGTACGGCGATTCCAGCCGGATGTATGCGATCGGCCCGATCGCCCGCAAGGCCGAGCGGCTGATCGAGGTGACCTATGAAGCCATGATGCGCGGCATCGCCGCGGTGAAGCCCGGCGCCACCACCGGCGACATCGGCCATGCGATCCAGAGCTTCGTCGAGCCGCAGGGCATGAGCGTGGTGCGCGATTTCTGCGGCCATGGTTTGGGGCGCATGTTCCACGACGAGCCGAACATCATCCATATCGGCCGGCCCGGCGAGGGCGTGCAGCTCAAGCCCGGCATGTTCTTCACCATCGAGCCGATGATCAATCTCGGCAAGCCGCATGTGAAGATCCTATCCGACGGCTGGACCGCGGTCACCCGCGACCGCTCGCTGTCGGCGCAGTTCGAGCACTCCGTCGGCGTCACCGCCACCGGCGTCGAGATCTTCACGCTATCGGCGCGGCACGGCGAGAAGCAGATCGGGTGAGCCCGGTGCGTCGGCTATTGCTAGCGGCGGCCCCTTTGGCGGGTGGCGATTCTGCCTTTGCGCACCAACGCGTCGAGGACGCGCTTACTGACCTAGGCCCGAGTCCGGGTCTCGGTTGATCGTCCCAGATCTTGCCTTCGCCAGAAGGCCCCCCACAACAGCGCTGAGACGCACGCGACGGGCAACAGGCGGCCGACGTCGAGGTGAAAGCACGCGCATGATAGGAAAAGCATGACCACAATCACGTCGGTTTCGCTGACTGCGCAGGGAGTCGCACCTTTCCATGATCCGCCTCCGGTGTTCTAATGCAGGCGTCTTGACTGGGCATGGAGATATGGTCATGGCGGGTTCTGTCGAGCGGTGGCGGACGACATGAAGATCTACCTGCCGGACAACGAGCAGGCGCGGCAGCAAGCCCTCGAAACCTATCGCATTCTCGATACGCCGCCGGAGATCGCCTATGATGAACTGGCGGACTTGGCGGCGCAGATCTGCGGCTGCAGCGCCGGGCTGCTGACCTTCCTCGACGACAAGCGACAATGGCTCAAGGCCAAGTGCGGCCTGCCGCCTGACCTTACGCACGTGCCCAAGGAGATCTCGATCTGCCAGGCGACGATCTGCCATGACGATCTCATGTATGTGCCTGACCTCACGAAGGATCCGAGGTTCAGCGATTCGCCGTTGGTCGCCGGCGAGTTCGGGCTGCGCTTCTATTGCGGCATGCCGCTGATCAGCGAGGAGGGATACGCGCTCGGAACGCTGTGCGTCATCGATTTCGAGCCGCGCGAGCTCAGCTTCGAGCAGCAAGAAGCAGTGCGGCGGATCTCGCGTCAGGCCGTGGCTCAGCTCGAGCTCAGACGTAGACTCCGCGAGCGCGACGAGATGCTGGCCGAGCTCGACAAGGCGCGCGCAATGGCGGAGGCGGAGCGGAGCAAATCAGATGCGCTCCTGCTCAACATCCTCCCCCCTGCGATCGCCGAGGAGCTCAAGGCCAACGCGAAGGTGCGGCCGCGCTTCTACCAGTCGGTCAGCATCCTCTTCGTCGATTTCGCCGACTTCACCCGGCACGTCGAGGCGATCGAGCCGGCGCAGGTCGTGCACCAGCTCGACGAGTACTACAGCACGTTCGACGAGATCATTGCGCGCCATCGGCTCGAAAAGATAAAGACCATCGGCGATGCCTATCTCTGTGCCGGCGGCCTGCCCGAGATCAACCGGACGCACGCTGTCGATGCCGCGCTGGCGGCGCTCGAGATTCAGGACCTGCTCGCCAAGGCGAACCGTCAGCGCGAACGGCTGAGGCTGCCGCTCTGGATGGCGCGAATCGGCATCAACACCGGCCCGGTCATCGCTGGCGTCGTCGGAACGCGCAAGTTCAGCTACGATATCTGGGGCAACGCGGTGAACGTCGCCGCGCGTCTGCAGGCGGCCGCCGATCCCGGACGGATCAACATTGCCGAGGCGACCTGGAACCTGGTCAAAGCGCGCTTCACCTGCGAACCGCGCGGCAGCATCGAGGTGAAGGGCAAGGGGCCCACCCCGATGTACTTCCTCGATCGTATCAGGCCGGACCTGGCCGCCGATCCCGCAGGCGTCGTGCCCAACGATAGCTTCTGGCGTCACCAGGGCCCATGATCGCCAGCTGTGACGAAGGGCGGGAAAAACGGTCGGCTGATCATCATCCGCTTCATGCCGGAAGCGCACCTATGCAAGGCGCGCGCAATTGACGGTTGCAAAAACCACCATCCCCGGCAATGCTGGCGGCCGATGCCCGCCAAGCCGGACCACGACAAGAGCAAACCTGACGACACGCCGCACTATCACGGCCATCGCGAGCGGCTGCGCGAGCGCTTCTATAGCGCGGGCGCGGATGCGCTCAGCGATTACGAGCTGCTCGAGATGGCGCTGTTTGCCGCGCTGCCGCGGCGCGACACCAAGCCGCTGGCGAAGACGCTGATCAAGACCTTCGGCTCGTTCGCCGAGGTCGTGCATGCGCCAGTGGCGCGCTTGCGGGAGGTCGAGGGGGTCGGCGAGTCCGCGATCAACCAGCTCAAGCTGATCGCCGCGGCCGTGCATCGCGTTGCCAAGGGCGAGGTCAACAGCCGCAACGCGCTGTCATCCTGGAACGAGGTGATCGCCTATTGCCGCACAAGCATGGCGTTTGCCGACAAGGAGCAATTCCGCCTGCTCTTCCTCGACAAGCGCAACCAGTTGATCGCCGACGAGGTGCAGCAGACCGGCACGGTCGACCACACCCCGGTCTACCCGCGCGAGGTGATCAAGCGCGCGCTCGAGCTGTCCGCGACCGCGCTGATCCTGGTGCACAACCATCCAAGCGGCGATCCCTCGCCGTCGCAAGCCGATATCCAGATGACCAAGGCGATCATCGAGATTGCAAAGCCGCTCGGGATTGCCGTGCACGATCATATCATCGTCGGCAAGAGCGGGCATGCGAGCTTGAGGGGGTTGCGGTTGATCTAGACTATCAGAACGCCTGGTTCTTGGCGGCTTTCAAATGGTCTTCCGCGGCCGAGATGCCGGCGAATGCCTTCAGCGTCAGAGCGGTCGGTTGCGGCTTCCATTCGGCAACCAGTTTCTCGGCCTTCTCGAGCTCAGGCTTCGATAACATCGAAGCCATCTCGTTGACATTCTTGGCCGGCGCCACCTTCGAGAGCTTGAAATAGGCATACGACAGGGACAGGTCCCTCGGCGTGCCCTTTCCTGCGGAATATGCGCGGGACAGGCTGAAGAGGGCGCTGGGGAGCCCCTGGTCGCCGGCCATCTTCCACCACTTCAGCGCTTCTTCCCAATTCCCTTGTCGGTCATACATGAGAGCGACGTCGTGCTGGGCACGCGCGTAACCGGCCTTGGCGGACACAAGCTTGTACTTCAATGCCTGATCCGGATCCGTTGCGACGACGCCCACGCCTTGCCCGTCATAATAACAGCCGAGCTTGTAGGCTCCGAGCGGATCGTTGGCCGCAGCCGATTTTTGAAACCACTCGAATGCCTGGCTGCGGTCCTGCTGTGTGCCGATGCCGCTATTGTGCATCATGCCGACATGATATTGCGCCTCCGCATCTCCGCGATTGGCCAACGCGACCATCGCATTGAAGGTGCGGCTGTCATTCGCGCTGGCGGGCGTCGCGACAAGCAGAAGGCACGAAAAGGCCAGGGCAACGAATTTCATGTCAAAGCCCGATCGAGTTTGAACGATTCCTGTCTTGGTCTCTCCAGATGCGAGAAAAGTTCGAGCCGGCAATATTCCGGGGTCAAGGCGATTTTTGGCCCATCCGAGTTCGTCCCGTCAGGGCACGACCAAACGCCGCACGGCCTTAGCGGTCTCGGCCGACGCCCTACTGGCGCAGCATGATCAGGGGATCGGCGGTGTCGGGGACGCGGCGCCATTGCGCGTTGTCGTCGGCCTCGAACTGCCAGGCTTCGCCGGATTTCGACATCAGAATGATCTGGCCGCGCTCGAGGCGCCATTGCGTCGGGTTGAACTGCGCGATCGTGGCGTCGCATCTCGGCTTGAGGAAGACCTGGAAATTGTCCGCATCAGCCTCGGTGTTGGTCAGCGTCAGCCCGCACACCGGCTGGCCGTTGCGGCGCACCATCGACCAATCGCCGATCATCTGGTCCATTGACTTCGCCATCGAGCGCGCGGCGGCGAGATCCTGCAGGATGTAGACGCCCTCGCCCTGGCGCAGGCCCTCGAAGATGCCGGCCTCGACCTCGGTGAAGTCGATCACGGCTTCGCCGGTCGCATCCTGCAGGCGCACGATGTCGAGGCCCCTCACGCTCCAGGCCACAATGTCCTTGGTGAAGGGCAGCGCGGTCTTGCAGGACGGCTCCAGCTCCAGCTTGAAACCCTGGCCTGCGGCGTCAGCCTTCAGCGTGACGACGCAGGTCTTGCTGCGCTCGGTGGTCGACAGCTCCCACTGTCCTGGCATCTGCTTCTTCAGGCTCGCCGCATCCTGCGCATGCGCGATGCCGATCGCAGCCAAGGAGGCCGCGACGGCGCCGATCGCGGCCAGGCAGGCCGCAACGACATATGCGAGAAGACGACGAGCGATCATCAGCGTCCCTTGACCGGCGTTTCCGCAACCGGCGTCAGCGGCGCCTTGCCGGCGAACCAGGCCTTGAGATTGTCGACCACGAGCTGGTCCATGGCGTTGCGCGTCACCACCGAGGCCGAGCCGATATGCGGCAACAGCACGACATTCTGCATGGTCTTGAGCTCGTCGGGCACGTTCGGCTCGGCCGCGAACACGTCGAGCCCGGCGGCGAGAATAGTGCCGGATTTCAGCGCCTGGATCAGCGCCGGCTCGTCGATCACCGAGCCGCGGGCGACGTTGACCAGCACGCCGCGCGGGCCGAGCGCCTTGAGCACCTCGGCATTGATCATCTTGTTGGTGCTGGCACCGCCGGGCACGATCACAACAAGCGTGTCGACCGCTTTCGCCATCTCGATCAGGTCAGGATAGTGCTTGTACGAGACGTCCTTGGAGGGATTGCGGGAGTGGTAGACCACCGGCACCAGCGAGGCGTCGAGCCGGCGCGCGATGGCCTGGCCGATCCGGCCCATGCCGACGATGCCGACCTTGCGGTCGCGCAGCGAGCCGACGCTGAGCGGATAGTTCTGGGTCTGCCAGAGCCCGGAGCGGACATAGCGATCGGCCTTGATGAACTCGCGCAAGGTGGAGATCAGAAGGCCCATCGCGACGTCGGCGACCTCCTCGGTCAAGACGTCGGGCGTGTTGGTGACGATAATGCCGTGCTCGGCCGCATATTTGGCGTCGATGTGGTCGTAGCCGACGCCGAAGCTCGCCACCATCTCCAGCTTCGGCAGCTGCGACAGCGAGTCCTTGTCCGCGCGCACGGTGTGGTAGGTCACCGCGACGCCGCGGATCTTGTCGCGGACCGCCGGCGTCAGCCGCTCGAGATCGCCGCGCGTCTCCGCCTTGTGCACGACGAAATGATCGGAAAACCCGTTCTCGAGGATCGGCCGCACCGGCCCATAGATCAGAAGGTCGATCTTTTCGGACGAAATCGAACCGGCAGCCATCAGTTTTCCTTTCCAAGCGCGCTCTCATGCCAGCGCCGTAAAACGAGGTGGGAAATTAGCGCCAGCACCCCATAGATGACAATCCCGGCCAGCGACAACAGAAGCAGCGCGGCAAACATGCGGGGTATGTTCAAGCGATAGCCTGACTCGGCGATCCTGTAGGCGAGCCCGGAGCCGGCGCCGGCCGTTCCGGCCGCGATCTCGGCCACGACCGCGCCGATCAGCGACAGGCCGCCGGCGATGCGCAGGCCGCCGAGGATGTAGGGCAGCGCCGCCGGCAGCTTGAGGAAGCGCAGGGTTTGCGGCTTCGATGCGCCATAGAGCTGGAACAGGCCGGCGAGGTTGCGGTCCACCGAGTTCAGCCCGAGCGTGGTGTTCGACAGCACCGGGAAGAAGGCGACGATGAAGGCACAGACGACCACCGCGGTCTGCTGCTCCAGATAGATCAGCAAGAGCGGCGCGATCGCGATGACAGGCGTCACCTGCAGCACGATTGCATAGGGGAACAGCGAGTGTTCCACCCATTTCGACTCGTTGAACAGCAGCGCCAGTGCGATGCCGCCGATGCTAGCGGCGACAAAACCTTCGAGCGTGGTGACAAGCGTCGCCGCCAGCGATTGTGACAGCACCGCCCAGTCCTTGATCAGTGTCAGCACGATGACGGAGGGCGCCGGCAGCACGTAAGGCGGGATCTCCCTGATGCGGACCACGAGTTCCCAGGCGAGGAGGCCGGCTGCGAAGACGATGACGGGCAGCACGAAGCGCATCGCGCGTTGCGCGCCGGACGACTTTGCGGGCACGGGAGCTTGTGCGTTCATAGCGTCGACTGACCCGAATAGGACGGCGCCAGCGCGGCCGACACGCGTCGGCAATAATCGGAATAGGCCGTCGAGGTGCGAAACTCCTCGCCCCGCGGCTCGACCGTCTCGATGCGGATGTCGGCCTGGATGCGGCCGGGGCGCGCCGTCATGACGACGACGCGCTGCGACAGATAGACGGATTCGAACACCGAATGGGTGACGAAGATGACGGTCTTGCGTAAGCGTCGCCACAACGTGAGCAGATCGTTGTTGAGGCGGAAGCGAGTGATCTCGTCGAGCGCGGCGAACGGCTCGTCCATCAGGAGGATATCGGGATCGGTGACAAGCGCACGCGCCAGCGACACCCGCATCTTCATGCCGCCGGAGAGCTCGCGCGGAAAGGCATCGGCGAAATCGGCAAGGCCGACGCTGGCGAGCGCCGCGTCGGCACGCGCGCGCCCCTCCGCCTTCGGCACGCCGCCGAGCTTCAGCGGCAGGCGCACGTTCTCGCGGACGTTGGCCCAGGGCATCAGGGTCGGCTCCTGAAACACGAAGCCGATGCCGTGACCTGGCTGCGCCTCGCCCTCATGACGCGCCACCCGCACCGTACCCGACGACGGCGCGCCGAGCTCGGCGATCAGCCGCAACACCGTCGATTTGCCGCAGCCGGACGGGCCCAGCAGCGAGATGAACTCGCCCTTGCGGACGGCAAGGTCGAACGGGCCGAGCGCCATCACGCCGTTGTCGTAAGTTTTCGTCACGCCACGCAGGCTGACGGCGAGATGCGTCAGGCTGGCCTCGACGGCGGGCGCGGTTCTGCTCTCTGTCATCACGCGCTGAACATGGCGGGGCACGTCACCTCTCCCCAGCGGGGAGAGGTGGGCGCCAGCCTGACCGGCGTGCCTGATCTCAACATTACGGCTTGTTCGGGCGCAGCTCGAGGCCGACGCCCTTGTTGACGAAGCGCAGCGTGTAGGATTTGCGGTAATCGAGATCCGCCTTCACGACCCCAGCCTTGACCATCTTGTTGAAGAAGGAGGCGTAGCGCTCGTCGCTCATTGCGCCGATGCCGTTCTTCAAGCTGTCGCCGGAATCGACGATGCCGTGCTCCTTCATCTTGACGACGGAATAGGCCATGAGATCGTCGGTCATCTCCGGGTTGAGCTGCTTGATCAGGGCGTTGCCGGCGGAATTGTCCCGGTAGAGGTAATTGTACCAGCCGATCATGGAGGCATCGACGAAGCGCTGCACAAGGTCAGGCTTCTTCTCGACGATTTCGCGGCGGGTTTCGATCAGCGTCGAATAGGTGTTGAAGCCGTAATCGGCGAGCAGCAGCACATTGGGCTTGAAGCCGGCGGCCTTCTCCACCGCAAACGGCTCGGAGGTGACGTAACCCTGCATGGCGCTCTTCGGGTTGGCGATGAAGGGCTGCGGATTGAAATTATAGGGGCGGACGTTCTTCTCGCTGAAGCCATATTCGGACTTCAGCCACTGGAAGTAGCTGGTCATGCCTTCCTTGGAGACGAACAGCGTCAGCGGCTTGAGGTCCTCGAGCTTGGCGACCTTGGCGTCGGGCTGCGTCAGCATCACCTGCGGGTCCTTCTGGAAAATCGCGGCGATGGTGATGACGGGAACGTTGTTGGCGACGGCGTCGAACGACATCAGCGTGTTCGCGGCCATGAAGAAATCGATCTTGCCGGCGATCAGCAGCATCCGGTTGTTCTCGTTCGGGCCGCCGGGGACGATGGTGACGTCGAGGCCGTATTTCTTGTAGGTGCCGTCGGCGACCGCCTGGAAGAAGCCGCCATGCTCGGCCTCGGCGACCCAGTTGGTGCCGAAGGTGACCTTGTCGAGCGTTTGGGCGCGCGCCGGCGCAAAAGAGGCGAGAGCGGCCAACAAGCCCGCAACTAACGCTCGCCGCAGATGAAAGGGGGTCATAATGGCACTCCGTCGATCGTGGCTGGCCCAATCGCGTCTGGTCCGGCTGAAGGCAACGCGATAGAACCGCATGACATCAGGGGATGCGAGCCGGCCGGGCCCGCATCCCCTCATACCGCAAATTACGTGACAAATTCGGGCAAGGAAACCTCGATGACGCCCTCCCGCGACTGGATCGACATCGACTGGGCTGATGCGAGCCCCGGCGAGGCGTCGCGCTGGATCGTGGTGCTGCCGCTGGCGGCAACCGAGCAGCACGGCCCGCATCTGCCGCTGACGACGGACGTGCTGATCGCGGACGCCTATCTGGCACGTGTGCGCCAGCTGTTACCCACCAGCATTCCGGCGAGCTTCCTCCCGGTCGAACGGGTCGGGATCTCCACCGAACATATCGACTATCCGGGCACGCAGACGCTGCCGACTGAAATCGCGCTGAGGAAATGGGCAGCGATCGGCGCGGACGTTGCACGCCGCGGCGTGAGGAAGCTCGTCATCGTCACCAGTCATGGCGGCAACAGCGCGGCGATGATGCTGGTCGCGCAGGATCTGCGTGCGCATCACAAGCTGTTCGTGGTGACGACGTCGTGGTCGCGGCTCTCAGGCGCCGACAAATTGTTCCCGGCCGATGAAGTGCGGCACGGCATTCACGGCGGCGCGGTCGAAACCTCGATCATGCTGGCGCGCTATCCGGATCAGGTGCGCAAGGATGCGATCGCCGATTTTCCCGCGAGCAGCATCGCGATCGAGCAGCAGTATCGCTGGCTGTCGACGCAGCGGCCGGCGCCGTTCGCCTGGCAGGCGCAGGATCTCAACACCAGCGGTGCCGTCGGCAACGCGACGCTGGCGCAGCCAGAGAAGGGCGAGCAGCTGCTCGATCAGGGCGCGACGGCGTTCTGCGAGCTGCTGGGTGAGGTCGATAACTTCGACGTGAACAGGCTTGCCAAGGGTCCCCTCGGCTAGGGGGCATCTTCCTGGATTCATTCAGGAAAGATCTATTCTTCGCGAGCGCATTTGCAGTCTTCGAACCGGACGCGAGCAGCCTCCGTCCAACTGGGCACGCGGGCCACAACGGACCGCCTCAACCCCGGATGGAGTTTCACATGTCGATCAAGACCAAGATTGCCGCCGCAGCTCTCGCTGCCCTCGCCGTCACCGGCAGCATCGCGTCCACCACCACCTCGGCCGAAGCCAAGCAGCCCGGCTGGGTCTGGGGTGTCGGTGCCGGCATCGCCACCGCCGCCGTCGTCGGCTCCGCGATCGCCGCCAGCAACGATCCCTATTACCACGGCTATCACCGCTGCGGCTGGGTCGCCCAGTACAACGCCTTCGGCCAGTACGTCGGCCGCGTTCGCACCTGCTACTGATCTGAGTATCTGAGGCCGATCTCCACGTGGATCCCGCGTCCGACACGGGCGCCTCATCCACCCCGTGTCGTGCCCCCGACCCCGCCCGGCTGTCCCCCCGGGCGGGGTCATTCCGTTTTGGATTCCCGGATTTTGTTGCACCCGCGTCACACAGCAGTGCGAACTCTCCTCCGCGACACCGCAACGTGAGTTGCTCTTGCGAACTATTCGCAATAAGGCTTGTCGCAGGTTCAGGAACTTGAGACGAAGTCGAGGCGAATCGCGACCATCCCGGCCGGTCGCCTCGGGCGCGGAGGCCTGGTGACAGAATCGCCGCGACCCGGCAGGGATATCGCGGCGGGTGGGACACATTCGCGTTTGGGGGCGTGCGTTTGGCGTTGAGAGGTCACAGACACCGGTGCTTGCGAACGGCCGCGGCGATTGCCACGGGCGTGCTGGCTTTTCCGACCGCCGGCCGCGCGGCCGATCTGCCGCTGAAGGAGCCGGCCTTGAGAGCGGTCTATGACTGGACCGGTCTCTATATCGGCGCGCATGCCGGCTACAGCCATGGCTCGTCGCGCTTCGCGCTGAACGACGGCACCGCCATCAGCGACAACGGCGTCTTCAGCGGCATGATCGGCGGCGTGCAGGCGGGCTACAATTACCGCCTCAACTCCGGCTGGCTGGTCGGCGTCGAAGGCGATTTTGCGTTTCCCAACTACATCACCTCGAACTCGATCGTCTCGTTCCTGGCAACGCCCGCCAACACCGTCACCCAGCAATGGGACTACGCCGCGAGCGTGCGCGGCCGCGTCGGCTACACCAGCGGTCCCTGGCTCATCTATGCCACCGGCGGCTTCGCCTGGATGGGGGAGCGCTATTTCGACGTGCCGGCCTCCGGCGCCGAAATCCCGAAGATCCTGAACACGCGGCCCGGCTGGGTCGCAGGCGCCGGCCTCGAATACGCCTTCGCGCCGCATTGGAGCGCGCGGCTCGAATATCTCTACAGCCGCTTCGACGGCGCCAACGTCGCCTTCTCCACGGGCGCGCAATACACGTCCTCGTCGCTCGACTTCCAGCAGGTCAGGCTCGGCCTCAACCGCAAGGTCGATTGGCCGGGCCTGCCGAGCTATGATCCGAAGAGCTCACTGATCGACAGCGAATCGGACCGCTGGGAGATCCACGGCCAGACCACTTATCTGCCGCAAGGCTATCCATCCTTTCCCGCGCTCTATACCGGGCCGAACTCGCTGTCGCCGTCGCGGCAGGCCAAGGCCACCTGGAGCAACAGCCTGTTCCTGAACGCGCGGCTGTGGGACGGCGGCGAGGTCTATTACAATCCCGAACTGCTGCAGGGATTTGGGCTGAACGACACGGTCGGTGCGGCCGGCTTCCCGAACGGCGAAGCGCAGAAGTCGAACTTCCCCTATCCGCATTACAACACCTCGCGCCTGTTCGTGCGCCAGACCTTCGGCTTCGGCGGCGAGCAGGAAGAGCTTGCGAGCGGTCAGCTCCAGCTGGGGCAGAAGGTCGACGTGTCGCGCCTCACGATTCAGGCCGGCAAGTTTCCGGTGATCGACGTGTTCGACGGCAATGCCTATGCCAAGGATACGCGCCGGGATTTCATGAACTGGTCGATCTGGGCGCCCGGCGCCTTCGACTATTCCGCCGACAAGGTCGGCCTCACCTACGGCGTCACCGCCGAGCTCAACCAGAAGCAATGGGCGCTACGCGGCGGCTATTTCCTGATGGTCTCCGAGTCCAACGCCAATCACTTCGACACCAGGGTCGGGGAGCGCGGTCAATATTTGCTCGAGCTCGAGACGCGCTTCTCGCTGCTCGGCCGGCCGGGCAAGCTCAGGACCATCGGCTGGCTCGATAGCGCCAACATGGGCAGCTTCCGCGAGACGCTGGACAATCCCGCGCTCAATCTCGACATCGCGCAGACCCGGCGCGGCCGCCTGAAGTACGGCTACGTGTTCAACCTCGAGCAGGCGATCACCGACGATGTCGGCCTGTTCGGCCGCTGGAGCTGGAACGACGGCAAGACAGAAACGCTGGCCTTCACCGACATTCATCGCAGCCTGTCCGGCGGCGTTTCGATCAAGGGCACGACTTGGGGCCGACCCGACGACGTGATCGGCGTCGGCGGCGCGATCAATGCGATCTCGCAGGATTATCGCGACTTCCTCGCCGCCGGCGGCCTCGGTGTGCTGGTCGGCGACGGCGCGCTGAACTACCGCAAGGAACGTATCCTTGAAACCTATTACGCCTATGCGGTGAACAAGAACATCACCCTCACCGCCGACTACCAGCTCATCGTCAACCCCGCCTACAATGCCGACCGCGGACCGATATCGGTGTTTTCGGGGCGGCTGCACGGGGAGTTCTGAGCGCGACGCGACTTCGGTGCGCGCCTCGTCCTTCGAGACGACCGCGTCGCGGTCTCCTCAGGATGAGGCTAAGCAGCACCGGCGCCCGTGGAAATAGCTGCCGCATAGTCCGTCCTCATCCTGAGGAGCCCGCGAAAGCGGGCGTCTCGAAGGATGGGCCGCGGGCACATCAATGCGATTGCCTCGCAAGTGGCGAGGGACGCTCGTCACGCCGCGCGGATCGCGTCCAGGAATTTTCCGACCTCGGTCTTGAGGCGGCTGCTTTCGCCGGAGAGCGACCTTGCCGATGCGAGCACGTTGGAGGAGGCCGATCCGGTCTGGCTGGCACCGCGCTGCACGTCGACGATGCTGGCGGAGACCTGCTGGGTGCCGCGCGCAGCCTGCTGCACGTTGCGGGAAATCTCGCGCGTCGCTGCGCCCTGCTCCTCGACCGCCGCGGCGATTGCGGACGCGATCTCGGACATGCGGGAGATGGTGTCGCCGATCGACTTGATGGCGCCGACGGAGTCCTCCGTCGCCGTCTGGATGCCCGAGATCTGCTGGCTGATCTCGCCGGTGGCCTTGGCGGTCTGCTCGGCCAGCGCCTTGACCTCGGACGCGACGACGGCGAAGCCGCGACCGGCCTCGCCGGCGCGCGCCGCCTCGATGGTGGCGTTGAGCGCCAGAAGGTTGGTCTGGCCGGCGATTTGGCTGATGAGCTCGACGACGTCGCCGATCCGCCCCGCGGCCCTGGCGAGCTCGCCGACATGCTCGTTGGTCCGCCCGGCCTGCTGCACAGCCTCGCCGGCGATGCGCGCGGAATCCTGAACCTGACGGCCGATCTCGTCGACCGACGAGGCCATCTCCTCGGCCGCGGCGGCAACGGTCTGCACGTTGGTAGAGGCTTGCTCGGAGGCGGCGGCGACGGTCGCCGTGACCTTCTCCGATTGCTCGGCCGTGCTCGTCAGCGTTCCCGCAGAGGCTTCCAGCTCCGAGGATGCCGACGAGACGGTGTTGATGACGCCGCCGATCATGGCTTCGAACTCGCGCGCGATCTGATCCATGCGCTGGCTGCGCTTCAGCTTCGCTTCCGCTTCGATCGCGGCCGCCTCGTCGGCGGACTTCTTGGCGAGCAGCGAATCCTTGAAATGCTGGAGCGAGCCTGCGACCTGGCCGATCTCGTCGCTGCGGCCTGTCGCGGGAATCTCGACCTCGTGCTGCCCGGCGGCGAGCGCGCCGATCACATCGGCGATCCGGCCGAGCGGCGTCACCACGCGCTTGCGCAGCATGATGGTCACGCCACCGAGCGTGCCGAGCAGGGCCAGCACGGCGACGCCGGCGAGCGCGAGCATCGCCAGCGCGCCGTCGCGCGCGGCCGAGGCGCGCTCGGCGGCTTCCGCCAGCGCAGCGTCGCGCACGCCGTAGAACATCTGGATGGCCGGCACGATGACCTTCGCCAGTTCGTCGGCGGTGATGCCGTACTTGCCGTCCGCCCTCGCCGCAGGCATCTCCTTCTCCACAGCCAAGGCCGCTTTTCCAAAATAGGATTCCGTCGCCGCCTTCAACGCGGTGGCGATCCTGGGCGGATTGCCGAGTTGCTCCATGCCGGCTTCGATACGCTCGCGATCGATTTCGACGCGTCCCTGCATGCGATCCATCAGCGAGAATTCGGCCGCCACCAAGGGGCGGCGTGCGGACAGCGCCGGCGATAATGTGGCGGCGCGGCTGCCGGCCGAAACGCGCAGATCCTGCGCGGTTCGCGCCAGGCTTAACAGCGCGGCGAGCGAGGAATCCGCATTGACGACCTGTCCTTCGAGCCGGTTCATGATGGGCTCGATGTTGCTGATAACCTCGGCAACGGCGGGCAGGAAGCCCTTGACCACAGCGCTGTCGCGCGCCGCAAGTGGAACGCTCATTGCGCGATCTGCCGCCGTGTAGACGTCCTTGAGCCGACGGGCGGCGCGACCCAGGGTTTCGATCAGCGTTGCGCTGTCATCGACCACCATGAGCGCGCGCCTTGCGGCCTCGAATCCGGCATCGGCCGCTTTCGCCGCCTTCGCGGCAGCTTCGGTCTGAGCCTGCGTTGCCGCGCCTTCCTGGAAGACGGGGGTGATGTAGGGCGCACGAAGGCCAGCGACGTGCTGGCTAACCGTTAGCATCGCGCCGAAAGCCTCCACCGTCTTGATCGCGTCGGAGCGGTTCGTGAAGATGCGGGCCTGCGGTATCAGCACCTCGGCGCCGAGAATGACTGCAAATACCGTCACCGTCAGCATCGACAGCGCAAAAAGCTTCCCGATCCGCATCCCTCAGGTTCCCCGACTTTACTTCTGCAATGTCGAAAACCTAGCCCGCGGGCCACTAAGGGCTCGTTAAGCAACGATCCGTAGTTCCGCGGGGTGTCAACGTCGCGGACGCCTTTAGGAACGCCGTCGCGCACGGGTTCCCTTTCGGTATGAATAAGCAGAATCGCCAGCACTTCCGCACTGAATACCTATATCAGTGGCTTGCCGGCATTCCCGGCCACACTTGCTTACCTCCGGAACGTCAATGCTTTCGCTCGAACTCGCCATCGTCGTCGTCCTGATCGTTATCAACGGCCTGCTCTCCATGTCGGAGCTGGCCGTGGTCTCGTCGCGTCCGGCACGGCTGTCGCTGCTCGCGGCCAAGGGCGTGCGCGGCGCCGAGCGGGCGCTGACGCTGGCGGCCGATCCCGGCAAGTTCCTCTCGACGGTGCAGATCGGCATCACGCTGGTCGGTGTGCTCTCCGGCGCGTTCTCGGGCGCGACGCTCGGGCAGCGGCTGACGCAATGGCTGCTCGAGCTCGGCCTGTCCCCAGGTATTGCCGACATCGTCGGCGTCGGCATCGTGGTCACGCTCATCACCTACGGCACTCTGATCGTCGGCGAGCTGGTGCCGAAGCAGGTGGCGCTGCGCGACCCCGAGAGCATCGCGGTGCGGGTCGCGCCGGCGATGCACGCGCTCGCGAAAATATCGCTGCCGCTCGTGTTTCTGCTCGACGTCTCCGGCAAGCTGATCCTCACGCTGCTCGGCCGCGGCGGCAAGGCCGAGGAGAAGGTCTCGGAGGACGAGATCCATCACCTCGTCAGCGAGGCCGAGAGTGCAGGCGTGCTCGAACCCGGCGAGAAGGAGATGATCGCCGGCGTGATGCGGCTCGGCGACCGGCCGGTCGGCGCGGTCATGACGCCGCGCACCGAGGTCGACGAGATCGACCTGAACGACGATTCCGCCGCCATCCAGGAGATCATCGCCAAGAGCCCGCATTCGCGCTTTCCCGTCTCAGACGGTGACCGCGACAAGCCGATCGGCGTGCTGCAGGCCAAGGATTTGCTGGTCGCCTATATGAACGAACGCAACCCGGACCTGCGCGCGCTGGTGCGCGAGGCGCCCGGCATCCCGGTGTCGGCAGATGCGCGCGACGTGCTGACCATCCTGAAAGCGGCGCCGGTTCACGTCGGGCTCGTCTATGACGAATACGGTGCCTTCGAAGGCATGGTGACGGCCGCCGACATCCTCTACTCGATCGTCGGCGCCTTTCATTCCGAGGAGGGACCGCCCGAGCCGGCCTTCATCAGGCGCGACGACGATTCGCTGCTGATCTCCGGCTGGATGCCGGTCGACGAGTTCGGCGAACTGCTCGGCATCGAGCTGCCGCCGCATCGCTACAACACGGTCGCAGGCCTCGTGCTGCAACAATTCAACATGCTGCCCGATGTCGGCGATGCCTTCGATTTCGGCGGCTGGCACATCGAGGTGGTCGATCTCGACGGGCGAAGGATCGACAAGATATTGGCGAGCCGATTGACTGAGGTCGAGACGGGGTGAGGCTCACCCTCCGCCGTCGTCCCGGACAAGCGCAGCTCTCGACAACGCGTAGCGTTGTCTAGAGCGGAGCGCTGATCCCGGACCCATAACCACAGGGAAGAGTTTGGCGAAGGCTGGGAGTTGCCAGCTCGCGCTTGCAACTTCTCCCTGGGGTTATGGGTCCCGGGCTCGCGACTTCGTCGCACCCCGGGACGACGGCGGAGTTTGACGCTAGAGCGCGCGTCGAACGCCGAGCTTCACCCGAACCTGACCCCGATCCGCTTTTCCTTGCGCCAGACTACCGTGCAGGTCCGATGCGTGCCGTCGGCCTGGACGAACAGGGTGAAATGATCGGGAATGCCGACGGGGCTGGCGACGTCGAGTGCGGCGCCGGTATCGGAGAGATTGCGGACGGTGCAGTCGATCGCGCCGCCGCCGAACTCGATCGTTCCGGCCTTCAGCACGCGATGTCGGGCCTTGTCGCGTCGCTCGTCCATGGGGCGAATCTACACCCAAAGTTGAACCAGCCGTTAAACCCCACCCTTCGCTCTCGGCAATTTGACCCCCCTTGGCCTATTGCAGCCGCCGCCGGCGTCTCACAGCGCCGGCTGGAACGTCTCGGCGCGCGCCATCTGCCAGGCGTCGCGGAACCGCGGGTCTTCCGTGCCTTCGAGCAGCTCGCCCGGACGCAGCGCCGGATAGAGCTGCGCGAAAGACTTCACCTGGGTCGTCGACGTCCGTTGGCTGAAATGGATCGGCCGCAGCTGCTGCGGATGTTCGAGCCCGGCCGCGGCGATCAGCTCGGTCAGCGAGTGCAGCGTGGCGTGGTGATAATTGTGCACGCGGTCGATCTTGAGCGGCACGTAGAGCGCGCGCGCCCGCGTCGGATCCTGCGTCGCCACGCCGGTCGGGCAGCGGTCGGTGTGGCAGCTCAACGACTGGATGCAGCCGAGCGAGAACATGAAGCCGCGCGCCGAATTGCACCAATCGGCGCCGATCGCCATGGCGCGCGCCATGTCGAAGGCGGTCGCGATCTTGCCGGAGGCGCCGATCTTGATGCGGTCGCGCGCATTGATGCCGACCAGCGCGTTGTGGACGAAATTGACGCCCTCGCGCATCGGCATCCCCAGATGATCCATGAACTCAAGCGGCGCGGCACCGGTGCCGCCCTCATTGCCGTCGACGACGATGAAATCAGGATAGATTCCGGTCTGCAGCATCGCCTTGCAGATCGCCAGGAACTCCCAGGGATGGCCGATGCAGAGCTTGAAGCCGGCCGGCTTGCCGCCCGAAAGGCGGCGCATCTCGGCGATGAACTGCATCATGCCCACGGGCGTCGAGAAGGCGCGGTGCGAGGCCGGCGAGATGCAGTCCTCGCCCATGGCGACGCCGCGGATCTTGGAGATCTCCTCGGAGACCTTGGCCGCCGGCAGCACGCCGCCATGGCCGGGCTTGGCACCCTGGCTGACCTTGAGCTCGACCATCTTGATCTGGTCGTCGCCGGCGACGCGCGCGAACGCTTCGGGATCGAAGCTGCCGTCGAGATGACGGCAGCCGAAATAGCCCGAGCCGATCTCCCAGATGATGTCGCCGCCCATCTCGCGGTGATAGGGGCTGACGCCGCCCTCACCGGTGTCATGGGCGAAACCACCCTTCTTGGCGCCGGCATTCAGCGCGCGCACGGCGTTGGGGCTGAGCGCGCCAAAACTCATCGCCGAGATGTTGAACACCGAGGCCGAATAAGGCTTTGCGCAATCAGGCCCACCGATCACGACACGGAATTTCTCCGTGGCATGCGCCTTCGGCGAGACCGAGTGATGCATCCACTCGTAACCCTCGCGATAGACGTCCTCCTGGGTGCCGAAAGGACGCTTGTCGAGCTCCATCTTGGCGCGCTGATAGACTACCGCGCGGGTGTCGCGCGAGAACGGCATGCCGTCCTTCTCGCTCTCGAAGAAATATTGCCGCATCTCGGGGCGAATCTCTTCGAGCAGGAAGCGGATATGCGCCGAAATCGGGTAGTTGCGCAGCACCGCGTGGCTCTTCTGCAGAAGATCGCGGACGCCGAGCAGGGTCAGCGCGCCGAAGATCAGGATCGGAATCAGCAGGATGTCGAAGATCTTGCCGTCGGAGATGCCGATGCCGATCAGGAGCGCCGTGACCACCGCGCAGATCGTCAGCACGATGAAGCGCGGCGAGAAGGGCAGCAGCAGGGTTTCCATGATCCCCTCCTCCGCCAGCGGCAGGCGTTTCGGGGATGCATGCGTCTTGTTGTCGTCGGCCACGATTCCGATCCTCTCGCCAGCAGAAGGCGTCACGATACGCCCGCGCCTGTCATACGGATATGACGCCGCCCTTGTTTCAGGCTAGCGAATTCGGCCGAGACAAATCAATCAGCCGGATGGACGAATTTTGCGGTGCAGCAGAGGGAGGAGGCGACAGCCGCCACTGAAACTCAGTTGTCGTCCCGGGCAAGCGTCAGCGCAGACCCGGGATCCATAACCACGGGATTACGTGGTGAGAGAAAGCTGTCACTCCGAGCCGTAACACGTCCTGTGGCTAATCGGCGCGCGCTTGGGGCGCGCTTGTCCGGGACGACGAGTGAGTGTGGCGCGCGATCGCGCCACTTCCTCAGCAAAACTCAGCGCTCGACGAAGGCCTTCTCGATCACGAAATGGCCGGGCTTGTTGCCGCTTCCTTCGACGAAGTCGCGGCTCTCGAACATCGCCTTGAGCTCTTCGAGCATCGCCGGGCTGCCGCACATCATGATGCGGTCGGTTGCGATGTCGAGCGGGCCCTGCCCGATGTCGTTGAAGATCTGCTCGGAGCTGATGAGGTCGGTGATGCGGCCGCGATTCCGGAACGGCTCGCGGGTCACGGTCGGATAATAGACGAGCTTATCCGCGAGCAGCTCGCCGAACAGCTCATCCTCGCGCAGGGTCGCGACCAGCTTCTCGCCATAGGCGAGCTCGGAGACCTGGCGGCAGCCATGCACCAGCACGATGGACTCGAACTGGTCGTAAACCTCGGGGTCCTTGATCAGGCTGGCGAAGGGCGCAAGGCCGGTGCCGGTCGAGAGCAGCATCAGCCGCTTGCCGGGAAGCAGGTTATCCGTGATCAGCGTACCGGTCGCCTTGCGGCCGACCAGAATGGTGTCGCCTTCCTTGATCTTCTGCAGGCGCGAGGTCAACGGACCGTCCTGCACCTTGATCGAGAAGAACTCGAGCTCCTCCTCGTGGTTGGCGCTCGCCATGCTGTAGGCCCGCAGCAGCGGCCGGCCATCGACCTCGAGGCCGATCATGGCGAACTGGCCGTTCTGGAACCGGAAGCCGGTATCGCGGGTGGCGCGGAAGCTGAACAGCGTGTCGGTCCAGTGGTGGACGGAAAGAACCTTCTCTCGGTAAAACGCGCTCATGATTTTCGATATTCCGAATAACTGCGGTTTTAGGACAAAAGCGTTGCCCGGCCCTGAAATCGGGGCGGCACCATTTGCCATGGCGGAGGATTTCGCGTGTGTGATCTACGCCATTGAGACCAATAATCAACCTCGTTTCGGATGCAATTGATGCCGGTCAAACCGGCATTTGCGGCAGAACTGGTCACATCATTAAGGAATTTGCTGCCTGGCGCGCGCGGAGGATAATTTCTTTTCCCTCCCGGCCTTCATTGCAGCACTTAATTTCCGGCGCGCTCGCAAGAATTTCATTAACAATAGCTCTGATTTTCAGCCGGTTTGGCGCCGATGCCCGCATTTTTGCGGCTTTTGGCGACAGGAATGACGAAACACCATGGCAAGCGGCGAGCGGATCTTCGTTTCTGCGATCAGGCGGTATTGCGCGGAGAGGGGCATCGCGGTCGATGTCCGCTCCGACGGCTGGCTGATCGCAATGCGCCGGGGGCCCCGGCGCCGTTTCGCCTTCGGCTACGACATCGGCCTCAACAGCGCCATCGCCCATCGCCTCGCCAATGACAAATCGGCCACCGCCGAGGCGCTGACGCTGGCGGAGGTGCCCTGCGTTCCGCATCGGCTGTTCCTCAACCCGAAGCTGGGCGTGCATGTCGCCGGCGCCGATTGGCGCGAGGGGATGCTGGCGCAGCTTGCCCAAAACCCGCAGGGCGTGGTGGTGAAGCCGAACGAGGGGACATCAGGGCGATCGGTGTTCAAGGTGACGACGGAGGCGGAGCTCGACCGGGCGGCCAGCGAGGTCTTTTCGATGAGTACGGGGCTCGTGATCTCGCCCTTTGTCGCGATCGAGGAGGAGGTCCGCGTGGTCCTGCTCGATGACATGCCGCTCGTCGTCTACAGCAAGCAGCGCGGCTCGGATTGGCGGCACAATCTCGATGCCGGCGCAAAGCCGGTGTTGCTGGAGGACGGCGAAGTCCGCGCGGCCTGCGCAAAGCTCGCGATCGATGCCGCGTGCGCCATCGGCATCGTCTTTGCTTCGATCGACGTGGTTCGCGTGAACGGCGAATGGAAGGTGCTCGAGATCAATTCCGGCGTGATGATGGAGGCTCTGGGCAAGCTGCATCCGGAGCTGGTGCAGGCGGCGTATGACGCGGCACTGGATCGGGTGTTTGGCGAGCTTCGCCACGAGCGATAATCACTGCCCATTATTCGCCCCGCGGAAATCGTCGGCCGCGTTGAACGCCTTTGCCGGCTACAACGTAGTCGGCACGTTCACGTTGGCTGGATGTTCCCGTTGTGAAATGGAACGCCGCGCTCTAGCCTTCACGCAACGCATGACGCTTGTGGCCTGCACGTTTCCGGCGGCTGCATCAATAGTCGTCAAGCAAATGAAGGGGGAAACGCCATGAGCGGCAACATCAATCGCCAGATCCTGCTGGTGGAGAAGCCCAGCGGCAAGCTCGGTCCCGAACATTTCAGGATGGTCGAGGGCGCGATGCCGGAGCCGAAGGACGGCGAGGCCTTGCTGCGTGTGCGCTATATCTCGCTCGACGCAGCCAATCGCGCCTGGATGCACGGCGCGACCTATCGTTCCGCCGTCGAAGCCAACAGCGTCATGGCCGGCGGCGCCATCGCCGAGGTCGTCAGCTCGAAGGCAGCGGGGCTTGCGCCCGGCGACATCGTATTCGGCGACACCGGCTGGCAGGAATTTGCCGCCGTGCCGGCGAAGCATCTGACCAAGATGCCGAAGCTCGAGCCGATGACGCACCTTCTCAGCGTGTTCGGCATCGCGGGCCTCACCGCTTATTTTGGCCTGCTTGAGATCGGCAAGCCCAGGGAGGGCGAGACGGTCGTGGTCTCCGCGGCCGCGGGCTCGGTCGGCTCGATCGTCGGACAGATCGCCAAGATCAGGGGATGCCGCGTCGTCGGCATCGCCGGCGGCGCCGACAAGTGCAACTGGCTGACCGCCGAGCTCAGCTTCGATGCCGCCGTGGACTACAAGGATGGCGCGGTGTTCAAGGCGCTGCGTGCAGCGGCGCCTGATGGCATCGACGTCTATTTCGACAATGTCGGCGGCGACATCCTCGAAGCCTGCCTGCCGCAGATGAACAATTACGGCCGCATCGCCTGTTGTGGCGCGATCTCGCAATATGACGGCGCGCCTGCCGCACATGGCCCGCGCGGCGTGCCCGGCCTGATCGTGGTGAAGCGGCTGACCATGCAGGGCTTCATCGTGATGGACTACATGAAGGACAGCGAGCGCGCGCTCGCCGATCTCCAGGCTTGGGTGAAATCCGGCAAGCTCAAGGTGCAGGAGGACATTCTCGATGGACTTGAGACCACGCCGAAAGCGCTGATCGGATTGCTCGCAGGCGAGAACCGCGGCAAGCGCATGGTGAGACTGACGACGTAGTCGCGCCCCAATTGCGCCGACAGAATTGACTTGCGGTAGAGGCCGAAGCGGCCAAAGATGCCGCTCGCGAGCTGACCCTCGCGACGATTGCGCTTGCATATTTTTTCAGGATGGTCGGCGTTCCCGATCGGGCAGGAATTCATTCAAATGTTCAAAACGTTGAAGCATGCGTCGACGCGCACAGCGTTGCTGGCGACAGCACTCTTCGCAACTGCAACAGGAGCGTTCGCGCAGACCGAGGCCCAGAAAAGCGCGATCCGGTCCGCATGCCGCTCGGACTTCATGGCGCATTGCTCGAGCGTGACGCCTGGCGGAGTGGAGGCATATCAATGCCTCGCCAAGAACATGTCGAGCCTGTCGTCGGGCTGCCAAGCTGCGGTTCGCGCGGTCGAACCGGCCGCCGCGCCGAAGACCGAAGCAGCGCCCGCCAAATCTGAACCGGCCAAATCTGAACCGGCCAAGTCTGAACCGGCCAAAACGGAAGCGGCGCCGGCTGCCGCGCCAGCTTCCAAGCCGGGAGCGGCGGCGGCGCCGAAGGCAGCAGCAGCAAAGCAGCCGAGCCCCGCGCAGGTTTCCGCGATCAAGAGCGCCTGCCGCGGCGATTATCCCAAGGTCTGCGCCAGCGTGCCGCCCGGCGGCGCGCCCGCGCTCGAATGCCTGGAGAAGAACAAGGCGAAGGTGTCGGCCGGTTGCGCCAAGGCGGTGAATGCGGCTTTCGGTGGCGGAGCGGCCGCGCCTGCTTCCGCTGCTGCACCGGCCGCAGAGGCGGCGCCTGCCGCGGCTCCGGCCGCCATCGTGCTGCGGCCATTGCTGCCGCGCGAAGAGCTGTTCATCGTGCGGTCGGCTTGCGGCGCCGACATCCGCACCCTCTGCGCCGGCGTGGCGCCCGGCGGCGGCCGGATCATCCAATGCATTTCCAACCGGGCGGCATCGCTCTCGCCGGCCTGCAAGGAGGTGCTCGCGCCTTTCGCGGCGAGGTAAGACGAAGTGGATGGTGTTCATCCGCAGCACGGAGATGAATTGCAGCGTGCGCGACCGGATGTTCGCACGCTGACACGGATACTTTCTTCAGACGCAATTTCGATCACGACAAGCCCCGGGAGGACAACATGCGTTCATTGCTGCTCGTTGCTCCTGCGCTTCTGGCTTTCGCCGCCACCATGACCTTCGAGGCCACCGACGCCAACGCGGTGGTATGCGCGCGCGGCGTCGTTCGCGCCGGCTGCGCCGGCCCGAACGCGGCCGTGGTCGTCCGCAAGCCGGTGCCGGCGGTCCGCTGCACCCGGGTTCTGGTGAACGGGGTCTATGTGAAGCGCTGCGTCTGACCCCCCAGTGGCCAATCCGCCCCGGTTTGACTATGATTCGCACCTGACGGTTTCGGACCCGCAAAACGCGTGTCCGGACACGTGCTTTGGCGTGCCGCGCGCTGTGCAATAAATCCGCTGGCGCCGGACACCGGAGCACATTAGTCTACCCCTAGATAGTAAGTATACTGTCAATTAGGGAGGCAGACGTTGCGGATCGCCGTGATTGGCGGGGGGCCCGGTGGGCTCTACTTCGCCTATCTCTGGAAGAAGCGTCACCCCGAGGATCAGGTCGACCTGTTCGAACAGAACCCGGCCGACGCGACCTGGGGCTTTGGCGTCGTGTTCTCCGACCAGGCGTTGGAGTTCCTGCGCGCCGACGACCCCGAGACGGTCGATGCGATCGCCCCGCACATGGAGAGCTGGGAGAACATCACGCTGCACCTGCATGGCGACAGCGTCGCCATCGACGGCGTCGGCTTCTCCTCGATCGGCCGGCTGGAGCTGCTCAGATTCCTGCAGCAGCGCGCATTCGATATCGGCGTCACGCCACGCTTCGACACGCAGATCCAGGCGATCGACCAGCTCAACGGCCACGATCTGATCGTTGCCGCCGACGGGCTGAACTCGCTGGTGCGCCGCGCCTATGAGGGCGATTTCGGGACGTCGCTGTCCTACTCATCCAACAAGTTCGTCTGGTACGGCACCTCGAAACGCTTCGACACGCTGTCGCAGACCTTCGTGAAGACCGAGCGCGGCGCCTTCAACGCCCATCACTACCGCTATTCGCCGACCATGAGCACCTTCCTGGTCGAATGCGATTACGCCACCTGGCAGGCCTATGGGTTCGCCTACAAGGACGTCGAGCAGTCCAAGGGCGTCTGCGAGGAGGTGTTCGCCGACACGCTCGGCGGCCATTGCCTCGTCTCCAACAAATCGGTCTGGCGCAATTTTCCCTGGATATGGAACGAGCACTGGTCGTTCAAGAACATGGTGCTGCTCGGCGACGCCCTGCATTCGGCACATTTCTCGATCGGCTCGGGCACGCGGCTCGCGATCGAGGACGCCATCGCCCTCGTCAAGGCGCTGGAGTCGGATGCGCATCTTGCGACCGCGCTGCATCGCTATCAGGCCGCGCGCAAGCCCATCGTGCAGAAGCTCGTCAACGCGGCGCGCACCAGTGCGTTCTGGTACGAACATTTCGCCGAGCACATGAAGCTTCCCCTGATGGACTTCGCCTACAGCTACATCACCCGCTCCGGCCGCATCGACGATTCGCGGCTGCGCGCGATGTCGCCGGCCTTCATGGCCCGCTACGAGGCGGCCAGGAACGCCGGAGACGGCGCCGAAGACAAGGGCGGAGATGCGGCATGAGCCATGACATCCGCGACCAGGTGCCGGCGGACAGCGATGGCGCGCGCGAGATCGGCTTTGCCGTTCCCGATATCTACAATGCCGGCCGCGTGCTGTTCGACAATCTCGGCAAGGGCCGCGGCGACAAGCTCGCGCTCCTGGGGCCGGCAGGCACGCGCACTTATGCCGAGCTCTGCGCGGAGGCCTGCCGCTGGGGCAACGGTTTCGCCTCGCTTGGCCTTACGCGCGGCGATCGCGTGCTGTTGTTTCTCGACGACACGCCGGCCTACCCCGCTGCCTTCTTCGGCGCCGTGCGCGCCGGCTTCGTGCCGCTGCTGATCAACACGTTGACGCCGCCGGACCTCTTGCAATTCTACCTCGCCGATTCCGGCGCGACCGTCGCGGTGGCGGATGCGGAATTCGCGGCGCGCTTCAATGCCGAGGCTTGCAGGGAGACCAAGCTGCATACACTGATCGTAGCCAACGGCGCGGCCGGCGAGCACGCGGCGCCGCGGGCGCTCGCGGCGGAGAACTGGCTCGCGCAGTTTTCTGCCGAGCTAGCGGAAGCGCCGACGCAGCGCGACGAAATGGCGTTCTGGATGTACTCCTCCGGCTCGACCGGACGGCCCAAAGGCATCGTGCACCTGCAGCACGACATGGCCTACACCGATGCTGCCTTTGCGCGGAACGTGCTGAAGCTGACGCCTGACGACATCTGCTTCTCGGTGCCGAAGATCTTCTTCGCCTATGGCTTCGGCAATTCCGTCACCTTCCCGTTCTCAGCCGGCGCCGCAACATTGCTGCTGCCGGGCCAGCCGAAGCCTACGTCGATCTTCGCGGCGATCGAGCAGTACAAGCCGACGGTGTTCTTCGGCCTGCCGACGCTGTACACCGCGCTGACCAAGGCCGAGGGCGCGGACAAGACGGATTTCTCGTCGCTGCGCATGGCGCTCTCCGCCGCCGAGGTGCTCTCGGCCGAGGTCTTCAACGGCTGGAAGACGCTCACGGGGCTCGAAATCGTCGAAGGCCTCGGCTCGACCGAGGTGCTGCACATCTATCTCTCCAACCGGCCCGAGCAGAAGAAGCTCGGCGCTGCGGGCCTGCGCGTTCCCGGCTACGAGGTCGCGCTGCGCGACAAGGACGGCCGCGACGTCGGCGACAACGAGGAAGGGATTCTGTGGGTCCGCGGTGATTCCAACACGCCGCTGTACTGGAACCGGCCGGACAAATCCGCCGAGACCATCCGCGAGGGCGGCTGGATCTACACCGGTGATCGCTTCGTGCGGGATGCCGACGGTTTCCACTTCTTCCGTGGCCGCGCCGACGATCTCATCAAGATCTCCGGCCAGTGGGTCTACCCGCTCGAGGTCGAGCTGTGCCTCGCCGATCACCCCGACATCCGCGAATGCGCGGTGTTCGCCGCCGAGCTGCCGGACCGTCGCATGACGCTGAAGGCGGTGGTGGTGATGAACAACCGTGCGGTCGACCAGAGTGAGGCGACGCGCAGGCTGCAGGACTATGTCAAGGGCAGGCTGCTGCCGTACAAATATCCGCGCGAGGTGATCTTCATCGACGAGCTGCCGAAGACGGGCACGGGGAAGATCGACCGGCAGGCGTTGTTGCGGATGTGAGGCGGTAAGCTCACCAGTTTCTCAGTGTCATCGCCCGCGAAGGCGGGCGATCCAGTATTCCAGAAGCGGTCGTGTTTCAGCCGAGAGGCCGCGGCGTACTGGATTCCCCGCTTTCGCGGGGAATGACAGCGGAGATAGAGGCGACAGCATCGCCTCAAACTCCCCTCACCCAGCCTTCCCCAGATGCTCCAGCGCGTCCTCCGCGCGCAGCGGCACGCGTGAGGCTTCATTGTTGAGATCGACGAGCTGCGCCAGAAGGCCCATCAGGGTCTTGCGATCCGCCGGCTTGAGCGGCTCCAGCATCCGCCCTTGCGCGCGCTCGACGGCGGGGATGATCTCGCGCAGGATCGCAGCACCCGACTTGGTCAGATAGAGCAGCTTGATCCGCTTGTCCTCGGGTGCCGGCTTGCGCTCGATATAGGCCTTGGCCTGGAGACGTTCGATCACACTGCCGAGCGTCGAGCGGTCGAAGGCGATCACCGCCGACAGCCGCGTCGCGTCGATGCCGGGATGGGTGTGGATTGCGACCAGCGCGGCATATTGCACCGGCGTGAGATCGAACGCCCTGCACTCCTCCATGAAGATGGAGACCGCGATCTGCTGCATGCGCCGGAACAGATAGCCCGGCGCGGCATAGACTGCGTCGATCGTGATCGGAGGGGGCGGCTTACTCGGCATCGGGCTGCTTCTCCGGCGCGGCATCGGCAAATGCCGGCAGCGCCTTGGCGGCGGCCTCGGCCTGGAGCAGGCGCGGATAGGCGGAGACGTCGACGCCGAAGCGGCGCGCATTGCCGAGCTGAGGCACGAGGCAGAGATCGGCCAGCGTCGGCGCATCGCCGAAGCAGAATGGGCCCTTCTCGCCCTTGATCAGCGTCTCGCAGGCCGACAGGCCCTCGCGGTTGACCCAGGCGGCCCAATCCTGGACCTTCTCCTCGGGCAGGCCGAGCTCACGCAGCCGCGCCAGCACTTTCAGGTTCTGCACCGGATGGGTGTCGCAGGCGATCGCCAGCGCAAACGCCCGCACCTTGGCGCGACGCAGCGGATCCCTCGGCAGCAGCGGCGGATTGGGATGGGTCTCGTCAAGCCATTCGATGATGGCCACCGATTGCGTCAGCACCCCGCCCCCATCGTCCTCCAGCGCCGGCACCAGGCCCTGCGGGTTGATGGCGAGATAGCTGGGGGCGCATTGCTCGCCCTTCCGCAAATGATGCGGCAGATGCTCGGCGCCGAGCCCCTTGAGGTTCAGCGCGATCCGCACGCGATAGGCGGCGCTGGAGCGGAAATAGCCGTGCAGCTTCATTGAGACCTCCCTGCTTTTGTCATTCCGGGGCGACGCGCCAGCGTCGAGCCCGGAATCCATACTCCCGATCGTGGTTATGGATTCCGGGCTCGCCGGGCCACGCGTTGCGCGGCCCTTCGCCCCGGAATGACAACCTTGTATGTCATCCGTCACGTTGACGCTACCTAGATCCTCAGTATACTGTCAATCAACAAACGATCGGGAGCAGCAACCATGGAAGCCGTGACCAAGACGCCGGAACGCGAGGCGTTCTACCGGAAGATCGACGGCGAGAATCTCACCGCGCTGTGGACGGTGATGAGCGACCTGATCACGCCGGAGCCGAAGAGCGCCTGCCGGCCACACCTCTGGAAGTTCGACGTCATCCGAGACTACATGACGGAGGCCGGCAAGCTGATCACCGCCAAGGAAGCCGAGCGGCGCGTGCTGGTGCTGGAGAACCCGGGGCTGCGCGGGCAATCCAAGATCACGACCTCGCTCTATGCCGGCGTGCAGATGGTGGTGCCCGGCGACGTCGCGCCTGCGCACCGGCATAGCCAGTCGGCGCTGCGCTTCGTGCTCGAAGGCAGGGGCGCCCACACCGCGGTGGACGGCGAGCGCACTGCGATGGAGCCCGGGGACTTCATCATCACGCCGTCGATGACCTGGCACGATCATTCCAACGAGACCGATCAGCCGATGTTCTGGCTCGACGGCCTCGACATTCCACTGGTGCAATTCTTCGACTGCTCCTTTGCCGAAGGCGCGAAGGAAGACCAGCAGAAGATCACCAAGCCCGCGGGCGACAGCTTTGCCCGCTACGGCCACAACCTCCTGCCCGTTGATGTGAAGCGGAGCTCGAAGACTTCGCCGATCTTCAGCTATCCCTATGCCTACACCCGCGAGGCGCTGGAGAAGGCCAGGACGAGCCAGGAATGGGACGCCTGCCACGGCCTCAAGCTGAAGTTCAGCAACCCCGAGACCGGCGATTTCGCGATGCCGACGATTGGCACCTTCATCCAGCTGCTGCCGAAGGGTTTCAACACCGCGCGCTATCGTTCGACCGATGCGACGGTGTTCTGCCCGATCGAGGGTAAGGGTCGGAGCCGCGTCGGCGATACAATGTTCGAATGGGGCCCGCGCGACCTGTTCGTGGTGCCGAGCTGGCATTGGGTGACGCACGAGGCGGATGAGGACGCCGTGCTGTTCAGCTTCTCGGATCGGCCGGTGCAGCAGAAGCTGGATCTGTTCAGGGAAGACCGCGGGAACGCGTGAGGCGCCACCCTCTCCTCCGTGATGGCCGGGCTTGACCCGGCCATCCACGTGCCGCTACGCCCGAGGAAAGACGTGGATGCCCGGGTCAAGCCCGGGCATGACGACCTAATCTGTGGCGCTCACCTGCGTCCTCATCGTCGTTCGCGCCTACCGCCAGTGCAACAGCCGCATCTCCAGCCAGCCGATCACCTTCCCCACGACGAGCCCAAACGCCGACAGGATCACGACGCCGGCGAGCAGCTGATCGGTCTGCATCAGGTTGCCGGCCTGCAGCACGAAGGCGCCGATGCCGTATTGGGCGCCGATCATCTCGGCGCTGACGACCAGCAGCAGCGCGACGGAGGCGGTGATGCGGAAGCCGGCGAGGATCGCCGGCAGCGCGCCCGGCCAGATCACCTTGCGCACGATGGTGACGAACGGAACGTTGAAGCTCTGCGCCATGCGGATCAGGTTGCGCGGCACCGCATCAACGCCGCTGTAGACCGAGATCGCGGTCGAGAAGAATACCCCTAACGCAATGGTCGCGATCTTCGGCTCTTCACCGATGCCGAGCCAGAGAATGAGCAGCGGCAGCAACGCGATCTTCGGAATCGGAAACAGCGCCGAGATGAAGGTGATGCCGACGCTGCGCGCAAGGCGCGACAGGCCGATGGCGAAGCCGACGGCGATGCCGGCCGCCGTTCCCAACAGCCAGCCGACGCCGATCCGCAGTAGCGAGGCCGAAACATGCTGCCAGAGTGCGCCGGAAACGGCGAGCTGATAGATCGCACGGACAATTGCGGAAGGGGTCGGCAGAAACAGCGCGTTGACGAGGCCGGCGCTGCCGGCCGCCTGCCAGATCACGATGAGGAGGCCGAGCGCGATCCAGCCGCCATACCGGCTCGAGGCAGGCACGAAACGGGCGCCGCGGAAGCGGACGGGCCGCGTCGCTTCGTTCTTGGCCGCCGTGTCCGTTGCCGCGCGATCAAGCATGCTGGACCTCGCGCTCGGCATCGATCGCCTCGTTGCGGATCAGCGACCAGATCTGGTTCTGCAGGGCCAGCAGTTTTTCGCGGGCCGCCGCTTCGCCGCGGGCCGCGCGCGTCATCGGCACGGGCACAACCTCGCGGATGCGGCCGGGCCGGCGTGACAGCACCACGATGCGGTCGGCGAGCCGCGCGGCCTCTTCGAGATTGTGGGTGACGTAGACCGCGCCCATGCCGCCATCGGCAAGCAGGCGGATGAAATCCTCCAGCAGCAGCTCGCGAGTCTGCGAATCCAGCGCCGACAGCGGTTCGTCCATCAAGAGGATCGCGGGCCTCACCGCAAGCGCGCGCGAGATGCCGACGCGCTGGCGCATGCCGCCGGAGAGCTGCTTTGGATAGGTCTGGCGAAAATCGGTGAGGCCGGTGCGACGCAACGCATCCTCGACCAGCGCGCGGCGCTGCGCGGCCGAGAGCTGGGTATGCAGCAGCGGGAATTCAACATTCTCCTCCACCGTCGCCCAGGGCAGCAGCGCAAAGTCCTGGAACACGAAGGTCAGCGGATTGAGACTGTCCGCCGGCGGCGCGCCGCGCAGCTCGGGCGCGCCGGAGGTCGGCTGCAGCAGGCCGCCGAGGATCGACAGCAGCGTGCTCTTGCCGCAGCCGGAGGGCCCGACGATCGCCACCACCTCGCCGGCCCCGACGGTGAACGAGACGTCGTCGAGCACGGCGAGATCGCCGAAGCGATGGGAGATGTGGCTGGCGATCAGGTCCATGGCGCCCCTTCACTTGCTCCGTCATTCCGGGGCGGCTCGAAGAGCCGAACCCGGAATCTCGAGATTCCCCGGTGCGCAATTGCGCACCTGAGGTCTGGTCCTTCGGACCATCCCGGAATGACAGCGACTATCAATCCGCCTTCACGAATTCCTTGGCGATGATCGCTTCCGCATCAAACCCCTTGTCGACGAAGCCCTGTTCCTGCAGCCACTTGATCTGGTTGTCGACGTTCTTCACGTCGAGCTTGCCGTCGGGATCGATGTAAGCGCAGTTGCCGACCACCTGCTCGACCGGCAGGTTGGTGTACTTGGCGATGATCTCCAAGAGCGGCCTGGTCTTGTCGTTGATCGGGGCGACACCGTCTTTCATCGCGGTGAGGATGACGTCGTGATATTCGCGGTCGGCTTTCGCGAGCACGCCGAGGAATTTCGTCACCAGCGCCTTGTTCGCCAGCGTCTTCGGCGCGGCGAATACCGCGCCCAGCTGCCACGGCGTCTCGTCACCGACCCAGCCCAGGAATTTCGCGCCGCCCTCGTCCATCAGCTTTCGCGCGGTCGAGATCGGCAGCAACGCGGCATCGACGGTCTCGCCCTTGAGCGCAGCGGCGGCATTCGACAGCGATTGCAGCGGCACGATCTTCACATCCGCCAGCTTGAAACCGTATTTGTCGGCGAGCAGGCCGAGCGAATAATGGAAGCTCGATCCGACCTGCGTCATCGCCACGCGCTTGCCCGCAAGGTCCTTCGGCGTCTTCAGGCCGCTCGCATAGGCGTTGTTGCTGGCGAAATAGCCGATCAGGGGATAGCCAGGCTTCTCGCGGCTCATGCCGCCGATCACCTTCAGTACCCCCTTGCCGCCGAGATTGTAGAGCCCGGCGGTGAAAGCGGTGACGCCGAAATCGACGTCGCCCGAGGTGGTGGCGACCGCAATCGGCTGCGCTGCATCGAAGAACTTCAGCTCGACCTCCAGGCCGGCCTCACGGAAATAGCCCTTGTCCAGCGCGATGAAGACCGGCGCCGACGAGGACAGGCGGAGCACGCCGACCTTGGCTTTAAGCGCATCCTCGGCCCGCCCAGTGCCCATTGCCATGATCGCCATCAGGCCCGCTACTGCGAGCCGCGCAATCCCGATCATCCCGTTTCCTCCGCTTTGTCTTGCAGTGCGTTTACAGGCCTTCGGGCACCGCCTGGTCCCGTCCGATGAAGGCGCCCTGTTGTTTCAACGTTTCCTGCAACTTTTCAATGGGGATTTCGCGTGGAATCCGGTTTCCGGACAGCGCCAGCGCGGCGGCGGAACCGGCGGCTTCACCCATCGCGAAGCAGGCACCGGAGACCCGGGCGGCCGACTGGCCCTCGTGGGTCATCGAGGCGCAGCGGCCGGCGACCAGGAGATTGTCGACGCCCTCAGGGACCAGCATCCGGTAAGGCAGCTCGTTATAGCCGCGCGATTCCGGGATCGGCGGGAAGGTGAAGACGACGTCGCCGGGCACATGGGCCTCGATCGGCCAGCCGTTGACGCCGATGGAATCCGCGAACGAGGCGCAGCCGAGCACGTCCTCGCCGCTGAGCTGGTAGCCACCCTTGATGCGGCGGGTCTCGCGGATGCCGAGCTGTGGCGGCAGGTCGACGATGTAGGACTGCTCGAAGCCCGGCACCGTGCTGCGCAGGAATTCGTACGCGGCGAGCGCCTGCTTGCGGCCTTCGATCTCGCCGCGGGTGAGATCGTCGGGCTCGATGCCGTTGATGGCATGGCCGTCCTCGCGCGCCACCTGCGTAAAGTTCACCCGCCATTCGATGCCGGATTTCTGTGGCCGCACGATCGCGCTTCTGCGCGGAAACCTGTGCGTGCCGGCCGCGACGGCCTTTTCCATCAATTGCGGAATGGTGCGCCAGGCCTCGCCGGCCTCTGCGGGATCGATGCCGTTGAGACGGAGCATCATCGAGGGGTAGAGCGGATGGCCATGCTCGTCGCCGATCTCGAACGGCGCGCCGGCCCACACGGCGAGATCGCCGTCGCCGGAGCAGTCGATGAAGATCTCCGCGCGCACCGCCTGCCGGCCGGCCTTGGTCTCGATCAGCATCGCGTCGATGCGGCGCTCATCGGCCATCACGACGCTGGCGCCGAGGGCGTGGAAGAGCATATTCACCTTATGGCTGGCGAGCAGCTGGTCGGCCGCGATCTTGTAGGCGGCGGTGTCATAGGCCTGGGCAAAAACCTTGCCGAGGATCAGATGCGGCGCGTTGAGGCCGTTCAAGCGATCGATCCGCCCCAGCAGCTCCGAGGCCAGCCCCTGCACCAGCCGCCGGTGCTCGCCATGGACATTGCCGTGCAGGCCGCAGAAATTGGTGACGCCGGCCGCTGTGCCCATGCCGCCGAGAAAGCCGTAACGTTCGATCAGCAGCGTCTTCCGCCCCGCGCGCGCCGCTGCGGCTGCCGCCACGATGCCGGCCGGCCCGCCGCCGAGCACGACGACTTCATATTCGCCATAGAGCGGCACTTTGCGCGCTGGTTCGTCGATCGTCGTGGCCCGCATGGCGCGTTCCTTCCCGGAATCTGGTTCGAACTGGATCACGGCTTAGCCGGCGGTCCTCATGCCCGCAAGATCGCGGTTGCTCGCTAACGGTGGACCTGAGACAAGTGCAGGCATGGATTCGTTCATCGTCAGATACTGCTTCGCCGCTTCTATCGCCCTCGCGATCTCGGCCGTTCCCGCCTCGGCCGTGGAGCAAAACTGCCGCTTCATCCCCGCCAAGCCCGATCGCGAAGCCTGCTACAAGCGGCAGGAGGAAGACCTTGCGGCCAAGCGCAAGCCGGCCGCGGCGGCGGCTGAGAGCACGACGCTCGAAACGCTGCGCCAGTTGCGGCAGGACGACGACGCCGTCTACCGCAGCATCAACAACATCTGCCGCGGCTGCTGACGCCTAACCTTTGCCACTGCCCCAATTCGCCGCCCGCTTCTCGGCGAAGGAGGCCAGTCCCTCCGCCGCCTCCGCGCTCTGGCGCTTGAGCGAATGCAGCTCCACGAGCCGCGTGTAAGTAGCATCGTCCACGGCCATGCCGCCGAACGAGCTCTCCAGCGCGAGCCGCTTGGTTTCGGCCATGGCCTCCAGTCCGTTGGCGAGCAGCTGCTCGACCACCTTGGCGCCTGCTGCCTCGAGGTCGGCGAGCGGCACCACCTCGTGGACGAGGCCGATGCGACGGGAGTCTTCGGCGCCGAAGCGCTCGCCTGTGAGCGCGTAGCGGCGGACTTGCCGTACACTAATGGCATCGCAGAGCTGCGGGATGATGATCGCGGCGGTCAGGCCCCAGCGCACCTCGGTGATCGAGAACAGGGCGTTGTCGGCGGCAATCACGACATCGCAGGCCGCGATGACGCCGGTACCGCCCCCGAAACAGCCGCCCTGCACCAGCGCGACGGTCGGAATCGGCAACGTGTTGAGCCGCTGCACGGCTTCGAACGTCGCCCGCGAGGCCGCCTCGTTCGCCTCGCGCGATTGCGGCCGCACGCTGTTGATCCATTTGAGGTCGGCGCCGGCCTGGAAGTGCTTGCCATTGCCCCGGAGCACGACGACGCGCAAATTGGGTTTCCTGCCGAGGTCGTCCATGGCCGCGAGCACGCCTGAGATCAGCGCGCCGTCATAGGCGTTGTTGACCTCCGGCCGGTTCAACGTGACGGTCGCAACCCCGCGTTCATCGAGGCTCCACAGGACGGGGCTGGTACTCATCGGCGGTCCTCCGGTTGTTTGCCGCACACTATGACTGAGCGCGCCTGCCCTGATCCATATCTTTCCGGCGTAGGGCGGCCGCGTCCATCGCATGGCGGCTTGTGTCATGCTGGCGCCGGGCGACACCACGGGATGGACACGGGATATCAACATGCGCATCTGCATTTTCGGCGCAGGCGCCGTCGGCAGCCACATTGCGGTACGGCTGGCGCGCGCCGGCCATGAGGTCAGTTGCGTGATGCGGGGGGCGCATCTGGAGGCAGCCCGCGCGGGTGGCCTCAAGCTGCGCGTCGGCGATTCCGAGGTCGGCGCCAAGGTGAACGCGTCAGGCGATCCGGCTCAGCTCGGCCCGCAGGACGTCGTGATCTCGACCTTGAAGGCGACGGCGCTTCAGGGGCTGGTTTCCAGCATCAAGCCGCTGCTCCAGGACGACACCGCGATCGTGTTCGCGCAGAACGGCATTCCCTGGTGGTACGGTATCGGCCTGCCGCCGCGGCACCCGACACCGCCCGACATTTCATTCCTCGATCCCGGCGGGCGCCTGCGCGCCTGCATCCCGAAGGAGCGGATCATCGGCGGCGTGATCTTCTCCTCCAACGAGGTGATCGCGCCCGGCGTGGTGCAGAACCTGACGCCGGACCGCAACCGCCTCCTGATCGGCGAATGCGACGACCGCAATTGCGAGCGGATCACGAAACTGCGCGGCGTCTTCAACGATGCGCGGCTGGAATCGCCGCCGGTCGCCGAGATCCGCGAGGCGATCTGGTCAAAGCTGCTGACCAACATGTCGCTGTCGGTGCTGTGCCTGCTCACCGGCCAGACCGCGCGCGGCGTGCGCGACGACCCCGCCTTCACGGAGGTGATTCCGCGCATGCTGAACGAGGCCAACGAGATCGCCCAATCTTTCATTCCCGAGGTCAAGCGTGCCAGCCGCAGCGGCCCTGCCCCCAACCACAAGCCGTCGCTGCTGCAGGATTACGAACTCGGCCGCGCCATGGAGATCGACGTGCTGGTGAAGGCGCCCCAGGCCTTCGCGCGCACCGCCGGCCTGTCGACACCGACGCTCGACCTGATCGCAGCGCTCGCGATTCAGAAGGCGCGCGACAAGGGGCTCTATTCCGCGTGAGGCTCAGGCGAGCGCGTCGATCCAGGCCGCGAGCGTGTCCAGCACCTCGTTGAGCGCCTCGTCATTGCTACGGCCGGATTTCTTGAGCACCGCAAAGGAATGGTCGCCGCCTGCGACCTCATGCAGCGTCGCCTTACGCCCGAGCCGCTCGATGACGGGCTCGAGATAAGCGAGGTCGGCGAGCTCGTCGCGCGTGCCTTGCAGGAACAGCAGGGGAATCGCGATTGCAGCGAGGTGCTCGGCTCGCTCGCTCGACGGCTTCTTGGCGGCATGGAGGGGAAAGCCGAGGAAGGCCAGCCCTTTGACATCGGGGAGCGGCGACTTCGACTGCGCCTGCGAGGTCATGCGGCCGCCGAATGATTTTCCACCGGCAACGAGCTTCAGCCCGGGGCAGAGCCGCCCCGCCTCCGCGACCGCTGCGCGCACGCTCGCGTGTGCGATTGCGGGCGGGTCAGGACGTCCCTTCTTCGCTTCCATGTAGGGAAAATTGAAGCGGAACGTCGCAATGCCGCGCTCGGCAAGGCCGGCTGCAACATTCTCCATGAAGGAATGCCGCATGTCTGCGCCGGCGCCGTGCGCCAGGACGTAGCAGGCGCGCGCGTGGGTCGGCTGCGTCAGGATCGCCGAGACCGTGCCGATGCGCTCGATGTCGAACTTGAGCTCTGTCGTCTTGCCCGTCATGACCTACGCAAACCTCGATTTGCATCTAGCGGCGCGTGCCGCTCGCGGGCCAGAGATAGTTCAGGACCTGATCGAGCGTCATCATGATCTCGCGGCGTCCGGCCTCGTTGTTCACAGAGCCGAATTTCTCCTCGAGCGCAAGCTTGGCAAAGCCGTGAACGGTGGACCAGGCCGCCGCAGCCGCCGTCTTCGCCTCCTTCGCGGTGCCGCCGGTCAGCTCGGCGACGACGACCTCGAACGCATGGCCGGCGGCCCTGCTCGCCTGCTTCAGGCGCGCATCGTCGGCAACCAGCCGCTTGTTGGCAAACATCATCTGGAAACGGCCGGGATGCCTCAACGCAAAATCGACATAGGCAAGTCCCTGGGCGTGGAGCTTGTCGCGGGTGCCCTGCTCGCCGGAAGCCGCCTCGCGCAAGGCGCCGGCAAGCGCATCGTAGCCGCGGATCGCCACTTCGGTGAGAAGACCCTGGGCGTTGCCGAAATGATGCGACGGCGCGGCCGGCGAAACGCCGGCGCGGCGTGCGGCTTCGCGCAGCGTAAAGGCTTCCGCACCCTGCTCGGCGAGAATGGCTTCGCTCGCGGCGATCAGCGCCTCCTGCAATTCGCCATGATGGTATCCGACCTCCGGCTTTGGCCGGGTCGGAACGGTGCTGCGCTTGGCGGCGGGGGCCCGTTTCCTCATGCAACTTGACACTGTTCAGATTGCGGCATATCTATCTTAACACTGTTCAGATTGAGCGGACCGGAGTTCGAAATGACCGAAATGCAGAATAGCACCGCGAGCAATCCGGTAAAGCGGCGTCATCTGGTCGGGGGCGCGGCTCTCGGCATGCTCGCAGGTGCGGTCGGCGGCCTTGCCGGCGGCGTGGCGCTCGGCCAGGGCTCGGCTCTGCCGCAGCAGAAGCCGAGCGGCAAGCAAAGATTCGCGGGCAAGGTCGTCATCGTCACGGGCGGCACCTCCGGAATCGGGCGGGCCGCAACGCTGATGTTCGCCGCCGAGGGCGGCCGCGTCGCCTTTTGCGGGCGCAACGCCGACCGTGGCAAGCAGGTGGAGACCGAGGTGCGCGAGTCCGGCGGCGAGGCCGTCTTCATTCGCGCCGACCTGCGCCACGAGTCCGAGGTGAAGGCGCTGGTCGACACGACCATCGCGCGCTACGGACGGCTCGACGTCGCCTTCAACAATGCCGGCATCTCCATCGAGAAGCCGCTGCATGAATTTAGCGCGGCCGAATTCGACGACGTGATCGGCACGGATCTGCGCGGCGTGTTCCTGTCGATGAAATACCAAATCCCGCACATGCTGGAGAAGGGCGGCTCGATCGTCGTCACCTCCTCGTCGAACGCCATTGCGACCTCGGCCAAGCGCTCGGCCTATTCGGCGGCCAAGCGCGGACTGGTCGGCCTGGTTCAGGCCGCGGCACTCGACTACGCAAAGCACGGCATTCGCATCAACACCTTGATCCCCGGCACCACGGACACCCCGATGATCCGCCGGCTCGCCGGCATGGAGGGCCTGCCCGATGCCGCCTGGCATGTCGGCATCGCGCAATGGGCCAAATCCAACGTACCGGGCTTGCAGCGCCTGGCAACCCCCGAGGAGATCGCGGCTTTTGCGCTGGTGCTGGCCTCAGACGATCATCCCTACACGACCGGTGGCCAGTTCGTGATCGACGGAGGAAAGACGGCTCATGGCTAGATCGGACGTCGTGCCGATGCGCTCGATGTCGTGCTTGAGCTCGCGCTTCCGGACCAAGACTGGATGTTCCCGATGAGTCCCGCAACAGATACCCGCGCGACCACGATCTGGAAAAACATCAATCTTCGCGCGTCCTCGGCGCGCGTGCCGTGACGCGCGGAATCCGTCAGCTGACCCGCCGCTCCCGCCCCTCCCAGAACGGCCTGCGCAGCTCGCGCTTCAGCACCTTGCCGGCGCCGGACAGCGGCAACGGCGTCTCGGTGATCTCGATGCTGCGCGGACATTTGTAGCCGGCAATCAACGTCTTCGTGAACTCGATCAGCTCTCCGGTCGAAACCTCCACGCCGCTGCGTTTGACCACAACGGCATGGACCTGCTCTCCCCATTGCTCATTGGGAATTCCGATCACGGCGCATTGCAGCACCGACGGATGCTGCGCCAGCGCGTTCTCGACCTCGACCGAGTACACATTCTCGCCCCCAGAGATGATCATGTCTTTCACGCGGTCGACGACATAGATGAAACCGTCTTCGTCCATGTAGCCGCCGTCGCCCGTGTGCATCCAGCCGTCGACGACGGCGCGCGCGGTCTCCTCCGGCCGTTCCCAATAGCCCATCATCACGGTGTCGCCGCGCACCACGATCTCGCCGACGGCGCCCGCCGGCAACGGCTGGTCGTTCTCGTCGACGATCCGCACCTCGCAGCCGAGCGTGGCGCGGCCGGCGCCGCGATGGCGCCCCTTCTTGCGCCCCTCTCCGACATGCTGGTCCGGATGCAGCAGCGTTGCGATCGGCGACAATTCGGTCATGCCGTAAGCCTGCGTGAATCGCACATGCGGCAGCGCGCGGGCGGCCCGGTCGAGCACCGCCTCGCTGATCGGCGAGGCCCCGTAGATGATGTTCTTCAGGGACGACAGGTCGTATTTGCCGATCGCGGGGTGATCGACGAACATCTGGATCATCGTGGGCACCAGCAGCACGTCTGTGACGCGCTCGTTCTGCATCGCAGCCATCACGCCTTCGGGCGTGAAGCCCTGAACGATCACGTTCGAGCCGCCGGAGAGCAGCAGCGAATACATCGCCGCCCCGTTGGCAAGGTGAAACATCGGAGCCGCATGCAGATAGATCGCACTTGCCGGAAACAGGCCTTCGCCGAGTGCGTTGAGCGCATTGGCCATCAGATTCTGGTGACTGAGCATCACGCCTTTGGAACGGCCGGTAGTGCCGCCGGTGTAGAAGATGCCGGCGAGATCGTCGCTCTTGCGCATGGCGTCGGGCACCCGAGCGCTGCCCGCAACCAAATCCTCATAGCTCTCCATCCCCGCCGGCGCCTCGCCATCGTCGGCATAGATCAGCTTCAGCCCCGGAATGGCGCCGGCGAGCTGCGCGCCGACCTGCGCAAAGGCCTTGTCGACCAGCAGAACGGACGCGCGGCAGTCGCGCAGCGCATCCTCGTTTTCCAGCGCGCTCCAGCGGATGTTGAGCGGCACGATCACGCCTCCCGCCCAGCCGGTCGCCAGATAGAGCTCGAGATAGCGGTCCGAGTTGAAGGACAGCACCGCAACACGGTCGCCGTCCCTGACGCCGCGCGTGCGCAGGCCGCCGGCCAGCCTTGTAACGCGCTCGCCGAGCTCGCCCCAGCTGCGCCGCCGCTGGCCATAAACGGTCGCCAGCCCATTCGGATTGATCTGCAGCGCCCTGCGCAGGCCGTGCGTGATGTTCATCCCGTCTCTCCTCCCGTGCGTTTCTTCCCTGTTGTCTTGCGTCCTGAGTTGCGCCCTTGCGGCGCCCTCGGCGTCTTCTTTGTCGTCTGCAGCCGAACCTCGGCCGCCAGGCCGTCCGTCAGCCGCACCGTGAACTCGTCGGCGATCGCGGTCGGCGACAGCTTGCCCTCCCGCCGATACCAATGGCCGATCCAATTGAGCGAACCCGCGATCGCGAAGGCTGCAAGCTTGGGATCGCAAGGCCTGATCGAACCGTCGGCGATGCCCGCGGCAATGTAACGCCGGAAGGTGGCGTCGATCCGCCTCTTGGCGGCGCGTGCGACACCGGCGTTCCGCTCGGCCAGATCGCGCAAATCGAAACGCACCAGGCTCGCGCCGAAATCGGTCGCCATCAGTTCGGCATAGGCGTGCACCAGCTTGCGCAGCTTGGCGAGACCCGAACCGCCGCCGGCGTTGATTTCCGTGATCACGCCGTCGACGAGTTCGGCGCCCATCGACCAGCATTCGAACAGGATCTCGTCCTTGCCGCGGAAGTAATTGTACAGCGCGGGCTTGGTGATGTTCAGCCGGTCCGCAACCTCGTTCAGCGTCACGCGATGATAGCCCTGCTCCAGGAACAGCTGCACGGCGGCGCGCAGCACCGCCTCGCGCTTCTCGTCGCGGGCGCGGCGCCGGCTCTCGAACGGCAGCCAGGGCGAAGGCGATGACGGCGGAGCGGGCGGCGCTGTATCCATGGTCGGTCGGTTGACTCTGGTGGAGATCGGACGATATGTTACCCATGGGTAAGAAAAAGTCCAACGGGTAATTTATTGGGAGGAAGCGATGTCTGACGTCGTCGTCGCCGGGGTCGGCATGATTCCGTTCGCCAAGCCCGGCGCCAGCGCGCCCTATCACGAGATGGGAACGGAAGCGGTCAAGCTCGCGCTCGCCGATGCCGGCCTCGACTACGAGAAGATCGACCAGGCCTATGTCGGATACGTCTATGGCGATTCCACCTGCGGGCAGCGCGCGCTCTACCCGGTCGGGATGACCGGCATCCCCATCGTCAACGTCAACAACAATTGCTCGACCGGATCGACCGCGCTGTTCATGGCGCGGCAAATGATCGCAAGCGGGGCGCTGGATTGCGTGCTGGCGGTCGGCTTCGAGCAGATGAAGCCCGGCGCGCTCGGCAGCGTCTACACCGATCGCCCGAGCGCGTTCGAGGAGTTCGACGCGGCTGCGGACCAGCTGATCGACGCTCCCGGCATTCCGCTGGCGTTGCGGTATTTCGGCGGCGCCGGGCTCAGCCACATGAAGAAATACGGCACGCCGCTCGACGCCTTCGCCAAGGTGCGCGCCAAGGCGAGCCGACATGCGAAGAACAATCCGCTCGCGCTTTTCCGCAAGGAAGTCACGGCGGACGACGTGATGAACGACCAGGTGATCTGGCCCGGCGTCATGACGCGCCTGATGGCGTGCCCGCCGACCTGCGGCGGCGCCGCCGCCGTGCTGGTCTCCGAGCGGTTTGCGGACAAGCATGGCATCGGCAAAGAAGTACGCATCACAGCGCAGGCCATGACCACCGACACGCCCTCGACCTTCAAGGCCGGCGACATGATGCAGCTGGTCGGCTACGACATGGCCAAAGAGGCAGCCAGCCGGGTTTATGAGAGTGCCGGCATTGGCCCCGGCGATCTCGACGTGGTGGAGCTGCACGACTGCTTTGCTCATAACGAGCTCATCACCTACGAGGCGCTTGGCCTCTGCGGCGAGGGTGAAGCCGGCAAGTTCATCAACGACGGCGACAACACCTATGGCGGCCGGATCGTGACCAATCCGTCCGGCGGATTGCTGTCAAAGGGACATCCGCTCGGCGCCACCGGCCTTGCGCAGTGCTACGAGCTGACGCGGCAGCTGCGCGGCACGGCCGGCTCCACGCAGGTCGAGGGTGCCAAGGTCGCACTTCAGCACAATCTTGGCCTCGGCGGCGCCTGCGTCGTCACGCTCTACAAGCGGCACTGATATCGGCGATGGTCGACCAGTCCGCCGTAGGGCGCAGCTTCACGCCGGTCACCGCGCGCGTGGAGCCCGGCCGTCTCCGCTGCTTCCTCAACACGCTGGGTGAACAGAATCCGGTCTATCGCAATGCGGATGCTGCCCGGGCAGCCGGGTTCACCGGCATGCCGGTGCCGCCGACCTATCTGTTCTGCCTGGAGATGATGGATGTCGACGACCCCTTCGAAATGTTCAGCGCGCTCGGCATCAATCTGTCCCGCGTGCTGCATGGTGAGCAAAGCTTCGCCTATCACGCCCCGGTTCTGGTCGGCGACACCCTGACGTTTCGACCGCTGGTGACCAGCGTCGTGGACAAGAAGGGCGGCGCGATGACACTGATCGGCATCCGATGCGAGGTGACCAACCAGGACGGCGTTCACGTCGCCGATACCACGCGCACCATCGTCGTCCGCAACGAGGCGGCGTCATGACGGCATCCGGAGACATAAGGGCCGGCGACCGCATCGTCCACAAGGTCTTTCCGCCGATCACCCGCCACACGCTCTCGCTCTATTGCGGTGCATCGGGCGATCATAATCCGATCCACGTCGACATCGACTTCGCCAAGGCGGCCGGATTTCCCGATGTGTTCGCCCACGGCATGCTGGTGATGGCCTGTCTTGGGCAGGCGCTGACGGATGTGGTGCCGCCGTCGAAGCTCCGCAGCTTTGCGAGCCGGTTCGTCTCGATCACTCAGCTCGGCGCCAAGCTCACTTGCGAAGGCACCGTGACCGAGCTCCTCGTCGAGGACGGCGAGCGTCGCGCAAGGCTCGCGCTCACCACCAAGGACGATCGCGGCGAGGTCAAGCTCGAAGGCAGCGCCGTCGTCGCGCTGTGACAGCAAGAGGACTCATTCAAATGACAAGACTGCAGGGAAAGGTCGCGCTCGTCACCGGCTCAGGCCGGGGCATCGGGCGCGCGATCGCGCTCAAGCTGGCGCGCGAAGGCGCCAGGGTGGTCGTCAATGACCTCGATGCCGAGCCCGGCAACGCCGTGGTCGCGGAGATCGAGGCACTCGGCGGCAATGCCACTGCCGTGAACGGCAGCGTCGCCGAGGCGGGCTTCGCCGATCGCTTCGTCGGCGCCGCGCTGGACAAGTTCGGCGGGCTGGACATCATCGTCAACAATGCCGGCTATACCTGGGACTCCACCATCCAGAAGATGACCGACGAACAGTTCCAGGCCATGCTCGACGTCCACCTCGTCGCGCCGTTCCGGATCCTGCGCGCGGCCGCCGAGCCGATCCGCGTCTTCTCCAGGAAGGAGGCCGAAGAGGGACGCGAGGTTTTCCGCAAGGTCGTGAACATCTCCTCCATCGCAGGTCTCTACGGCAATGCCGGGCAGGCCAGCTATTCCTCGGCCAAGGCTTCGCTGATCGGACTGACCCGAACCATGTGCAAGGAATGGGGCCGCTACAAGGTCAATGTCAATTGCGTCGCCTTCGGCCTCATCAACACCCGCCTGACCCAGCCGATCGAGGCACAGCAGAAGACCATCGACGTCGCCGGCCGGGACATCAAGGTCGGCGTGCAGCCGCACATGCTCGAAGCCATGTCGCGCATGATCCCGCTCGGCCGCGGCGGTACGCCGGAAGAGGCGGCCGACGCCGTCTATCTGTTCTGCAGTCCGGAATCCAATTATATCAGTGGTCAGGTGGTCGTCGCCGGCGGCGGCCTGATTGTCTGAGAGCGAGGCGCTGATGCATTATCGATCCTCCTGGATGACCGAAGAGCTCGACGTCTTCCGCGACCAGTTCCGCAAATATCTCGCCAAGGACCTGGCGCCGCATGCCGAGAAGTGGCGTGAGCAGAAGATGGTCGACCGCTTCGCCTGGCGCGGGCTCAGCGAGATGGGCGCGCTGCTGGCGAGCGTGCCGGAGGAATATGGCGGCCTGGGCGCGACCTTCGCCTATGACGCCGCCGTGCTCGACGATCTCGAAAGCACAGTGCCGGAGCTGACCACCGGCGTCTCCGTGCACAGCGCCATCGTCGCGCATTACATCCTCAATTACGGCTCGGAGGAGCAGAAGAAACGCTGGCTGCCGAAGATGGCGTCCGGCGAGATGGTCGGCGCCATTGCCATGACCGAGCCCGGTACCGGCTCGGACCTGCAGGCCGTCAAGACCACGGCGAAGAAGCAGGGCAATTCCTACGTCATCAACGGCCAGAAGACCTTCATCACCAACGGCCAGGCCGCCGACCTCGTCATTGTGGTCGCGCGCACCGGCGAGCTAGGTGCGAAAGGCATTTCGCTGATCGTGGTCGAGACCGCGGGCGCGGACGGCTACAAGCGTGGGCGCAACCTCGACAAGATCGGCCTGCACGCCTCCGACACCTCGGAGCTGTTTTTCGACAACGTGACCGTGCCGCCGGAAAACCTGCTCGGCAAGGAGGAGGGCCAGGGTTTTGTCCAGTTGATGCAGCAATTGCCGCAGGAACGCCTTGCGCTCGCGGTCGGCGCCGTCGCCTCGATGGAGCGCGCGGTCAAGCTCACCACCGACTACACCAAGGAGCGGAAGGCGTTCGGCAAGCCGCTGATGGATTTCCAAAACACCGCCTTCACGCTGGCCGAGCGCAAGACCGAGGCGATGATCGCGCGCGTCTTCGTCGATTGGTGCATCGAGCGCCTGGTCGCCAAGGACCTCGATACCGTGACCGCATCGATGGCAAAATATTGGTGCTCGGAGAAGCAGGTCGAGACCGCCGACGAATGCCTGCAGCTGTTCGGCGGCTACGGCTACATGCAGGAATACCCGATCTCGCGCATCTTCATCGATTCCCGCATCCAGAAGATCTATGGCGGCACCAACGAGATCATGAAGCTGCTAATCGCCAGATCCTTGTAGATCAGATCGCTGTCGGGGAGAGGCACGCACGCCTGCACGGCAATCCCAACTCGTCGTCCCGGACAAGCGAAGCGGAGCGGAGCGCCGATCCGGGACCCATAACCACAGGGAGAAGTTGTGACGAAGACTCGGAGTTACGACATCACGTGACAACTAGATCCTGTAGTTATGGGTCCCGGATCTGCGCGCGCTTGAGGCGCGCTTGTCCGGGACGACGAGCGGAGATCGGGGCTACGGCGTTGCCATAAGCGGCCCGCACGCAAACTCCCCTCACCGCGCGCGCCAGTCGCGCGGCCGGCAGCCGAAGCGCTGCTTGAAGCGGCGGGTGAAGTGGGAGAGGTCCGAAAAACCCCAATCGAACGCGATGGCGCCGATCGCGTGCTCCGCCATCGTGGGATTCCTGAGATCCCTGGCCGCGCCGTCGAGACGATGGTCGATGACGTAGTCGGTGAAGCCTGAGCCCGATCGCGCCAGCAGCTTGTGCACGTAGCGCTCGCTGATGCCGACGGCGGCGGCGACGTCTGCGACCGCAAGTCCCGGCTGGCGGAGCCGCCGGTGGATGGCACGTTTCACCGCCAGCGTGGTTGCATCGGCGAGACTCTCGGCTTCAGCGGCGTGCAGGCGGCTGCTTCGTGACAGGCTCACGGCAACCAATTCGATCAGCGCCCGGAACAGCCGCACACCTTCGTCCTCGCTCATCTGCAGCGCGCCTTCGCTGAGCGTGCGCGCGGTCTCGACAATGAGGTGGCCGACGACGGGATCGTCCGAGAGGCGTGCCGCAACGACGTCGAACGAAGCCGGCAGCCGTTCACGCAAGGCTTCTGCCGGCACCCAGAACGAGGCGACGCGCAGCTGCGGGCCACGATCGTGCAGGAGCGCGAACTGGCGGTCGCTGTCGAAGATGCCGACCTGTCCGGGCGACAGGCTGATCTCGCGACCGTCCTGCTGGATGCGGCAGCGGCCGGCCAGCTTCAGGTTGAGGTAGAAGCAGCTACGATCGGACGCCGCAATGTCGGCCGCGGAACGGCGCACCACGTGCTCAGGGAAGCTGACGCGGTTGATCGCGGCATTACCGAGACGGACATGCTCGACGCTGGCGGGAAAGGCGGCGGCGGCCGCCGGCTCCGGCGTCAGATTCATGAAAGCCTGGCAGATTGCCTCGCGATAATAGGCGAATTGCTCGTGAGGCCGTACGCCCACCGTATTCCAGGCCGAGTGGCGTGACGGAACGGGACGCTCGATCTGCTGCATCGGTTCACTCCGAGACCAATACGGTTCACTTCCAGCCAAGCGGCAAATCGGTCGCCGGTCCACACTTGCCGTGCGGCGACGCTGCGCCGATCTAACCACACCCTCGGGAGGAGCCACAATATGTCGACCTACGTTCTCGTCCATGGCGCCTGGCATACAGGCGCCGAGCTCGAGCCGGTCGCCGCGCCGATCCGCGCCGCCGGCCATCAGGTCCATACCCCCACCATCAAGGGCAACCGTCCGGGCGATGCCAAGACGACCGGGTTGAAGGAAGCGATCCGATCGATCGCCAACTACCTCGCCGAGAACGATCTGAAGGACGTCGTCCTGCTCGGCCATTCCTATGGCGGCATGGTCATCACTGGCGTTGCCGACCTCGTGCCGGAGCGCATCCGCCGTCTGGTCTACTGGAATGCCTTCGTGCCCAACGACGGCGAATGCCTCAACGACATGGTGCCGCCGCATTATGTCGGACTGTTCGACGCCATCGCGGCCGAGCGCAGCGACGGCTCGGTGGTGCTGCCCTTCCCGATCTGGCGCGAGGCCTTCATCAACGATGCCGATCTGGAGACGGCGCAGCGCGCTTATGACGTGCTCAATCCGCATCCGCTGGCGACCTTCACCGACAAGATCGCGCTCAAGAGCAATCCGGCCGAGATGCCGCTGGCCAAATCCTACATCAACTGCACCGAGGATACCGCGATGCCGCACAGCCATGGCTGGCATCCGCGCCTGTCGGAGAAGCTCGGCCTGTTTCGCCTGGTGCAGGTGCCGGGAAGCCACGAACTGTGCTTCTCGGACCCGGCGCGGCTCGCCAAGGCGATCATGGAGGCGGGACGCGACTGATCAGTGCGTCATGCGAGCACGTGGTCACGATCCGCGCGCGCCGCTCAATTCGGATGCCACCAGCGGCCGCCGATGACGACGCCTTCGGACACGATCTTGCGATCGCCGATCAGGTGCTCACCGACGACGTCTTCATAGTCGAACTGGCCCTGCCGCACCGAGATCAACGTGGCGTCGCCGACGCTGCCCGGCTTGAGGCTGCCGAGCTCAGGACGCCGCAGCGCCATCGCCGCATTCACCGTCGATGCCGCGATCACATCCGGCAGCTCCATGCCCATGCACAGGAACTTCGACATGGTCGTCACCTGGTCATAGGCCGGTCCGTCGATGCAGAGCTGATGGATGTCCGAGGAAATCGTGTCCGGATGGAAACCATTGGCCAACATGGCGCGCGCGGTCTTGAACGCGAACGAGCCCTTGCCGTGGCCGATATCGAACAGCACGCCGCGCTCGCGCGCTTCCAGTACCGCCTTCTTGACGGTGCCTTGCGCCGTCGCCGGCGTGTTCGGGAAGGGGCGGAACGCGTGGGTCAGCACGTCGCCGGGACGCAGCCGCGCCAACACGTCCTCATAGCTCGGCGGCGGATGGTCGATATGCGCCATCAGCGGCATGCCGACCTCGTTCGCGACCTCGAGCGCGATGTCGAGCGGCACCGCGGCCGACGTGCCCGACGAATGCAGGCCGACGCGCACCTTGATGCCGACGATGAGATCGCGGTTGGCATCGGCCACTTCGGCCGCCTCGATCGGATTCATCAGGCGCAGCTCCTCGCTCTCGCCGACCATGATCCGGTGCGAGAAGCCGAAGATGCCGGCATGCGATACGTGCAAATAGGCGAGGATGCGGACCTGGCTTCTCTCGATCACATGCTTGCAGAAGCCGGCGAAGTTGCCGGGGCCGGCGCTGCCGGTATCGACCGCCGTGGTGACGCCGGAGAGGCGGCAGAACTCCTCGGCATCGATGCCGAGCGAGGTGCCGCCCCAGTAGACATGGGTGTGGAGATCGATGAATCCCGGCGTCACGATGAACTGCGAGACGTCGCGGACATCGGTGCCCGGATCCGCCTTGAGTCCGCTGGCGACCGCGGCAACCTTGCCGCCTGAAAAGGCGACGTCGGTCACCGCATCGAGCTTCTGGGACGGGTCGATCACCCGCCCCCCGCGCAGGATCAAGTCGAAAGGCATCATGGTCTCCGGATGTAGCGGTGAGGCCGCCGGCGTTTGATGGGCCGAAAGGAAGCCCGACTTCTAGCAATTTTTGCGCCGGAGTCCTTCGCAATCAGAGACGTGACACATAACAAATCAGCAATCCCGGGCCGAGCAGCACCCTGACCTGCGACGCAAGAGCTGCCCCCGCCCGGGGTGTTCGCCTATTCGGCGCCAACCGTGGCGAGGCGCATCAGCGCCTTCCGGACACCGGCGCCGTAGGACGGATCAGCCTTCGTACAGTTCGCGATGTGGCGCTCCTGGATGTGGTCGGCAGCCCCGCCGACGGCGCGTGCCGTATTATCGAACAGGACTTGCCGCTGCTCCGCATTCATCATCCGGAACAGGTTGCCCGGCTGTTGATAGTGATCATCGTCGACACGATGATCCCAATGGGCGGCCGCGCCGTCGACCTCAAGCGGTGGCTCATTGAGATCGGGCTGATCGGCCCATTCGCCGCGGCTGTTCGGGAAATAGGTCGGCGTCCTCCCCAGATTGCCGTCTGTCCGCATCGCGCCGTCGCGATGATAGCTGTGATACGGACATTTCGGCGCATTGACCGGGATCAGGTGATGATTGACGCCAAGGCGGTACCGTGCCGCGTCGCCATAGGAGAACAGCCGGGCCTGCAGCATCTTGTCTGGCGAGAAACCGATACCCGGCACGACATGGGCGGGAGAGAACGACGCCTGCTCGACGTCGGCGAAGACGTTTTCCGGATTGCGGTTCAACTCGAAATAGCCAGCCTCGATCAGCGGAAAGTCCGCCTTGGGCCAGACCTTGGTCAGATCGAACGGGTTGAACGGAAACGCCTTGGCTTGGTCATCGGTCATGACCTGCACGCACATGGTCCAGCGCGGAAAATCGCCACGCTCGATGCTCCCGAACAGGTCGCGCTGATGCGACTCGCGGTCCTTGCCGATCAGTGCCTCGGCCTCGGCGTCCGTCAGATTCTCGATGCCTTGCTGCGTGCGGAAGTGAAACTTCACCCAGGTCCGCTCATTGGCGGCATTGAGGAAGCTGTAGGTATGACTACCGAAGCCGTGCATGTGCCGATAGCTCTTCGGAATGCCGCGCTCGCTCATGACGATGGTGACCTGGTGCAGCGCCTCCGGCAGCAACGTCCAGAAATCCCAATTGTTGTCGGCGCTGCGCATCCCGGTGCGCGGATCGCGCTTGATCGCGTGATTGAGATCCGGGAAGCGTAGGGGATCTCGGAAGAAGAACACGGGCGTGTTGTTGCCCACCATGTCCCAGTTGCCTTCCTCTGTGTAGAACTTCAGCGCAAATCCGCGAATGTCGCGCTCGGCGTCGGCCGCGCCGCGCTCGCCGGCGACGGTCGAGAACCGCGCGAACATCGGCGTCTGCTTGCCGACCTCGGAGAAGATCTTCGCTTTGGTGTAGCGGGTGATGTCATGGGTCACCGTGAAAGTGCCGAAGGCGCCGGAACCCTTGGCGTGCATACGGCGCTCCGGGATCACTTCACGATCGAAATGAGCCAGCTTTTCGATCAGCCAGACGTCCTGGAGAAGGGCGGGGCCGCGTCGCCCGGCCGTCATGATGTTGAGATTGTCGCTGACGGGCGCTCCGGTCGCGTGGGTGAGATAGGGTGGTTTTTCGCTCATCTGACGATTCCTGATAAGTGATCTTGAAGTGGAAGGCGGCGGGGCCGCCTCGCGTGACGCCGCTCAGCCGTGCCAATGCGAACCACGGATGACGCTGCAGAAATTGCCGCGATGGAAATGCGGTTCCTTATCGGCGATGACGTCGGCCTTGACGTTGCCGAAGGTCGTGTCCGGCTTGTGCTTGATGCCGTCGTAGAACGCCTGGATGATGTCTTCCTTGAAGTGCGGCGTTCGCGGAAACGCCTGCACCACCGCCTCGCGCTCCTCGTCGGAATAATCCTTGTAGGTGAGCCCGAGAACGTCCATCTCGACACCGGCGGTCACCAGGGCGACGACGGGATGCATGTGCTGCGGCACGCCCGGTGTGGTGTGCAACGCGATCGCGGTCCAGACCGTGTAGGCGTCGGCCTCGGAGATGCCATGGCGGCGCAGGAAGTCGCGCGCGGCGTGCGCGCCGTCCACCTCGAACCGTTCGTGCTTGCTGCCGTGGCCGGGCATCAGGCCGATGTCGTGAAACATGGCGCCGGCATAGAGCAGCTCGCGGTCGAACTTCAGTCCCCGGCGAATGCCGGCCAGCGCGCCGAAATGATAGACGCGGCTGGAATGGTTGAAGAGCAGGTCCGTCTCGGTATCGCGGATGTAATCGGTAATGGCACGCGCCAGCTGGGTATCGGGAATGGCGGCGGCCTTGTTGATCTCGTGCATGACCGGCTCCTGAAAATCTCTGGTGCCGGCAAGATAGATCCGGCCTATCTTGTCCTCAATTGACGTAATACGTCTATAACGGACAAATGCCGGCCGAGGCGGACATGGGTGCGAAACCGAATTCGAAGACCGTTGTCATCGTCGCACTGCCCGGGGTGCAGCTTCTCGACGTCGCCGGCCCGCTCGACGTCTTTGCCGAGGCAAACGTGCAGGCCGGTCGCGAGGCCTATGTGCTTTTCGTGGCGGCGACGGAGCCCGGGCCGATCCGCAGTTCGTCAGGCGTGCGATTGATGCCCGACCGGATCATCGACCGCGGTTTCCAGGAGAACATCGACACATTGTTGATCGCCGGACGCCCGAATGCTGCCGACGTGCCGGCAGACGGCGTCATGACCGATTGGCTCCGCCGGCGGGCCGCCAGGACCCGGCGTTACGGATCGGTATGTAGCGGCGCGTTCTTCCTGGCTGCGGCAGGCCTCCTCGATGGCCGACGGGTCACGACGCATTGGGCGGTTGCGGACCGGCTTGCCGAAAGATTCCCATCGGTCAGCGTGGACAAGGACGCGATCTACGTCACTGACGGCAAGCTGCGCACGGCCGCCGGTGTAACCGCGGGGCTCGATCTCGCGCTTGCTCTCGTCGAGGAAGATCTTGGACGTGAAACCGCGATGAAGGTCGCGAGCCAGCTCGTCATGTTCTTCAAGCGCCCGGGCGGACAAATGCAGTTCAGCCGGAAAGGCGAGAGCGTCCCCGCCGGCCGTGCCGCGCTGCAGGAGCTACAGCGCTGGGTGGCCGCCAATCCTGGGCTCGACCACAGCGTCGCGAGCCTCGCGAAGCGGATGGACATCAGCGCGCGTCATTTCGCGCGGCTCTTCCGTGCCGAAGTCGGCATCACGCCTGCGACCTGGGTTGAGGAGGCTCGCGTCAACGCGGCGAGGCGCCTGCTGGAACTCGGAAACGAGCCGCCCAAACAAGTGGCCCTGCATTGCGGCTTCGCCGACGCGGACACGCTGCGCCGTGCCTTCGTCCGCCACGTCGGCGTGACGCCCGCCGAATATCGCAAGCGCTTTGCGCGGATCTCGGCGTCGGCGATCTAAGGAAAAATGAGAAATGGCGATCCCGGCATGACTCGAACATGCGACCTACGGTTTAGGAAACCGCCGCTCTATCCGGCTGAGCTACGGGACCGCGGAACCCGCCAGCGGGGCGGGTTGCCTGAGGTGTTCATATCAAAGCAAAGGCCGGATCGGAAGCCCTTGCCTCGATCAATGCAGCCGTCGACCGGAGCCCCTACGCCTTGATGTTATTGTCCTTCACCACCTTGCCCCAAGTGGCGACCTGCTTGTCGAAGAAGGTCTTGAAGGCGGCGCCGTCCTGGAGCAGCAGCGTCATGTGTTGCGTCTCCTTCAGCTGGGCGGCGGTCGCGGGCTCGCTCAGGATCTCCTTGGACGCCGCCGCGAAGGCTGCAACGACGTCGGGCGGCGTCCCTGCGGGGGCGAAGATGCCCCACCAGGCCAGCGTCTCGAAGTCGGGAAAGCCGGCCTCGATCGCGGTCTGAGTATCAGGCAGGGCCGGCAGCCGCTCGCGGCCGAGCTGCAGGATCGGTCGCAGCATATTGGTGCCGAGCTGGGCGGCGACCAGCGCCGCCGATCCCGCGATGAGATCGACGTGGCCGCCGAGCACGTCGTTCATCGCCGGCCCACCGCCACGATAGGGCACGTGCATGATCTCGACGCCGGCCTTGCTGCCGAGCACGGTCATGGCGAGATGGCCGAGCGTGCCGATGCCGACCGAGGCGTATTTCACCGCACCGGGGGTTGCCTTGCAGGCGGCGACCACGTCGGCAAAGCTCTTATAGGGGCGGCCGGCGCCGGCCGCGATCACGTAAGGCGCGGTGCCGATCAGCAGCACCGGCATCAGCTCGCGCTCGACATCGACCGGCGGCTTGTCGAGGATCGACGGGATCACGGCGTGGGAATCGAACGTCACCAGGAAGGTCGAGCCGTCGGCCGGACTCTTGGCGACCTGCGCCGCGCCGAGCGCACCGGCCGCGCCCGATTTGTTCTCGACCACCACGATGCGACCAAGCTTGGTCTGCAGGTTCGTCTGCAGCAGCCGCGCCATGGCGTCGGTCGATCCGCCCGGCGGGAACGGCACCACCAGCGTGATCTTGCCGGCCTGCGCCATCGCCGGCGTCAATGCGAGAATAGCCGGCGCGGCCAGCAGCGCCCGTCGTGTGATCGTCATGGTCCCCTCCCTTTATGTGTAGCGCTTTGCTTTTTTGCTTTTGAGCGCTAGGTCGTGCCGAAGCCTGATCCTGCTTTTCTGTATTCTGGCCGAGGCGGACTGAAGATGTCCAGCACGCGGGCGCCGTCCGGGCCGGCGCGCATGGTGTGCGGCACGTTCCCGGGCGTGCGCCAGAAATCGCCCTTTTTCACCGGGATTTCCTCGTCGCCCTGGACGCGGATGGCGGAGCCGTCGAGCAGCACGCCCCACTGCTCCTCGGGGTGATGATGCAGCGTGCCTTGCGCATGCGGTGCCAGCGTCACCACCGACAGCATCGCCTGCTCGCCTGAGAAGATGCGCGTGGTCACCCCGGCGGCAAGCTCGCGGAAGAGTCCGTCGCTGGCATCATCGAGATTGTGAAATTCTTCCTTCTGGCTCACGCCATCCTCCCTTCACGCTCCTCTGATCAGGACTTGCCGTAGGCGCCCTGGTAACGGCCCTCGCGGATCGCCTTCAGCGTCTCCTCCTCGCGCGCGACCTGGACGCGCACCGCGTCCAACAGGGCGGCCGCGCCGGCAGCGGGAAACGACACCACGCCGTCCTCGTCGCCGACGACGATGTCGCCGGGCGCAATCACGCTGCCGCCGATCGTCACCGGCACGTTGATCTCGCCGGGGCCGTTCTTGTAGGGACCGCGATGGATCACTGCGCGGGCGTAGCAGGGGAAGTCGTCGGCCGCGAATGCTGCGACGTCGCGGATCGCGCCGTCGATGACGTAGCCTTCGGCTTTGCGCCATTGCGCGATGTTCTTCATGATCTCGCCGATCAGCGCGCGGGTCTCGTCGCCGCCGCCGTCGACCACGATGACGTCGCCGGGCCCGACCAGATCCAGCGCGCGGTGGATCGCGAGATTGTCGCCGGGACGGGTGCGCACGGTGAAGGCCGTGCCCACCAGCTTGCCGCCGCGGTGATAGGGCCTCAGCCCCACTGCGCCGGGTAGCCGCGCGAGATTGTCCGAGATCACCGACGTCGGCGCGTCCCTGAAACCTTCGATGATATTTGCCGGCGGCTTCGGCACGCTGCTCGCTACGATGGTGATCGTCATGTCAGTCCTTCCTTGCTTGTCTCATTCGGCATGGGCCCGCGCCTTCGAAGGCAAGATCCGGAACGCGCGCCCCTCCTTCATCCACGTCGCACGCTCATCGCGCAACAGGGTGCGCCGAACTTTTCCGGAATCGTCGCGCGGCGGGGCGCTGACGAATTCGAAGCTTTCGGGATGCTTATAGCGGCTGAGCCGGTCCTTGAGGAAATCCGCCATGCCGTCAGCAATGGCCTGACCGTCGGCATCGGGCTCCGGCTCGATGATGGCATGCACACGCTGGCCCAATTCCGGATCGGGCAGGCCCACCACGACGCAGGAGCGCACGCCGGGAGCCTCGGACACCGCGGCCTCGACCTCGGCCGGATAGATGTTGGCGCCGCCGCGCAGCACCATGTCGGCGAGGCGGTCGCCGAGATAGAGATAACCTTCGGCGTCCAGCCGGCCGATATCGCCGAGCGATTCCCAGCCGTCGGCGCGGCGCTTCGGCTCGGCGCCAAGATAATGGTAGGTGGCGTCCTTGCCGTCATTGTTGAGGAAATAGATCTCGCCGGTCTCGCCGGGCGCAACGTCCTTGCCGTCCTCGCCGATGATGCGAAGCTTCGCCATGTCGCCGATCTTGCCAACCGAGCCCTTGTGCGTCAGCCATTCAGTGCCGGAGATGATGCAGGCGCCCTGCCGCTCGGTGCCACCATAGAGCTCCCAAATCCGCTCAGGTCCGAGCCAGCCGATCCAGTTCTCCTTTAGCCACGGCGGCATCGGCGCAGCCATGTGGAAGATCGTCTGCAGGCTCGACAGATCGTAAGAGTTGCGCACGCTCGCAGGCAGCGCCCAGATCCGGTGCATCATGGTCGGCACGAAATTGACCCATTGCACGCGCTCGCGTTCGATCTGCCGCAGCGTCTCCTCGGCGTCGAACTTGGTCAGCCCCGTGAGCTTGCCGCCGACGAACAGCGCGTAATGCGACACGATGAACGGCGCGTTGTGGTAGAGCGGACCGGGATTGAGCAGCGATACGCCGAAGGGAACATTGAGCGGCGGCGCAGCCGCGGTATCGGCCACCGCCGGCTGATGATCGAGAATCACCTTGGGACGGCCGGTCGAGCCGCCTGAGGTCATCGCCTTCCAGTATCGCGCCACCGGCGGCGCCAGCGGCCCATCCGAAAATCCTTCCGGCACGAAGTCGGCAGGCAACCGGTTGGGCGCATTCCAGTCGGCCTCGCCGCCGACCACCAGCGCAGGCTTGAGAATGTCGAGCACGGCGGCGGCTTCGCCGCGCGGCAGCCGCCAAGACAGCGAGGTCGGCGTCGCGCCGCATTTCCACACCGCAAAGGAGGTCTCGAAGAACGCGTTGCCGTTCGGCAATCCGATCGCGACGAAATCGCCGGGCTTGACCCCCTTGGCCATGAATGCCCGCGCGCGGCGGTTGGCGCCGCGCTCGAGCTCGTCCCAGGTCAGCGTGTCCTGCCCGTGACGGATCGCAATCGTGCCGTGTGGTTTGCGTTCCGCGTACCAGCGCGGCACATCTGAGAGCGGCAGCAACATCAGGCGTTTCCATTTCGTCTTCTCGGCGTCGCCGCAGGAGTGAGGCGCTCGCGGCACGAGTGTACCAGCCTGCGGTGAGGGCGCTGTGACTCTCGCGCCACGTCAAGCACAAAATGTCAGCATCGCAGCCCTGAATTTCCTGGGTTCCATGGGTGACAAGCCGGCAAGAAAGGGGCAAAAATCCGGCTCGACTCAGTTCGGGTTGAGTTGCGCAAGGAATGCTCTCGTAGAATGTCGTCGGTCGTTACATCGCGTCGTGCGGCGCTGCTCGCCGTAGGTACAGCAGGTTTTTTCCTGCTGACGCACGGGCATGCCGAGGCGCAATGGTGGAAGCGCGCTCCGGTCGATTTCGAGGAATGCGCCGACGCCGCCGAGAAGGCCGCAACCAAAGCGGAGAAGACGGCCGCCCTCGCCGATTGCAACGCCAAGTTCGCCGGCCGCCGCAAGCCGGGCGGCGGCTATTCCTATTACGATTTCCTCCAGGATCGCACCTTCGACATCGCCGGCCCCAATCCGACGCCGGAGGAGCAGAAGAAGATCGACGAAGCCTATACGGCCTACCTCGCCAACCAGCGCCGCAGCAACGAAGCGGCCCAGGCTATCGCCCGGCAGCAGCGCGAACAGCAGGAGCAACAGTTGCAGCAGCTGCAGCAGGTCGCGCTGCGGACCGAAGTCGCGCGCGTGCCGGTGCCGGTCGAGCGGCCGAAGGTGCAGCAAGCCGCGGGCGCGAAGCCGAAGGCTGCACCTTGCGCCAAGAGCTCGTTCTCCTGCGAATGGCCGCGGCTGTCGGAGAGCTTGAACGACCTGAAGAAGCTGTTCAACCCGACCCCGAGCAAGCCCGCGAAGAAGGGGTGAGTTGCACCCATAACCGTCATTGCGAGGAGCCCTTGCGACGAAAATCCAGGGTCTTTCCGCGGGTGGATTCTGGATTGCTTCGCGGAGCCTGTCATCGGGCGGCGCTTTGCGCCGACCCGGTGGCTCGCAATGACGAGTTGGATGGAGATCAGCTCCCACCCTCAGTTCGTGCGCTTCTTCTTGCCCTGCTTCGGTTTCGCCAACGGCGCAGTCGCCGGCTCCGTCACCGTCGGCGAAGCACCCAACTGCGACCGGCTCTCCTGCAATCGCCTGTCATATCCAGGTGAGTTCATCACCGTCGGCGGCCTCGCATAGGCGAGCGTCGATGTGCCGCAGAAGGCGGTCAGCGCGAGCCCGATCACAAGACGACGTTTCATCGCGCTCCTCCTTTCGGGCGCTACCCCCGGATCTGCTGCGGCGTCATACGGAGCGGACCGTTGCCGGCCGCCTCGGCTTCCTTGATCAGCGCAACAATGCGGCGCATCAGCGGCACGGCGACATGGTTCCGCTCGGCGAGCGCGATCACCGCGCCCTGCAGATAGTCGATCTCGGTCTTGCGGCCCTGCTTCAGATCCTGCCACATCGAGGAGCGCGCCTCGGGATCGATCTTCATGGTCCGGCCCAGGATTGCACCGAAGATCGCATCCGGCAGCCGCAGCAGGGTTGGAGACCAGCTCATCGGGATCGGCGTCGACGACACCGGCACGATGTGGGCGGCCTTCAGCACGGCCAGCCCTTCGGCCATCTGGTCGGCGAACAGCCTGCGCCAGTCGCGGCTGGCCAGTTGCGCGGCAAGCGGCATGTCCGACAGCGCGCTGAGCGCGTTGTTCAGGTTGATGATCAGCTTGCCCCATTGCACGCCGGTGATCTCGCCGCTCGCGCGCATCGTGAGGCCGGCGACCGAGAGCTTCCCGGCCGTGTTCTCCGCATCCTCGCCAACATGAATGTCGCCGGAGGTCGAGCGGTGGAAGCGGCCCTCGCCCATCGCGATCACGTTGAACGGCACCATGCCGGCCAGCACGCGGCGGCCGCCCAGCCGCTCGCGCAGCGCAGCGACATTGCCGACGCCGTTCTGAAGCGAGACGATGACGGCATCCTCAGGCGCATGCTGCGCGATCTGCTCGGCGACAGCAGCGGTATCGGCGCTTTTCACCGTCACCAGCACGATGCCGGCGCTGTGGAAGATCGAGGGATCCTCCGACAGCGCCAGTTGACCCGCGCCGAGCTTGTTCTCGGAGCCGTCGAAATCAGTCAGAAGCAAGCCGAACCGCTCGATCTCGGTCTTTACCCGCGGCCGAACCAGGAGCGCGACGCGGCGGCCGCTGGCGGCCAGCATGCCGCCGACGAAACAGCCGATGGCGCCGGCGCCGGCCACAACGATCGGTCGATCCGCAATCACCGAGCTCACTCCCTGAATGACCGGCCTTCGATAGCAGAGCCGAGCCCGACAACCAATCGCGGCGCATCCGACTTGTAACGGTCATGAGTGCCCCATATCTTCTCGCCCCGGGGGCAGTCAGCGGCGAGCGCTCGCCGAACGAGACGCCAAAGGAGAGCACCATGGGTCTACTCGACGTCCTCAACGGCATGCAGAACGGCCCGCGCGGCCAGAGCACACCGAGCTCCGAGAAATCCTCCGGCGGCATGTCGCCGATGACCATGGCGCTGCTCGGCCTGCTCGCCTGGAAGGCATTCAAGCATTTCACCGGCAACCAGTCCGGCTCAGCGCCCCAACCGTTGCCGACACCCGCGCCTCCGCCGGTGAACGTAGGTCGGGGCGGCGGTCTGAACGACATGCTCAAGGGCGGCCTCGGCGGCCTGCTCGCCGGCGGTGCGGCCGGCAGCATTCTGAGCGGCGGGCTTGGCGATCTCCTCAACCAGCTCCAGCAGAGCGGACACGGTGATGCCGCCAATTCCTGGGTCGGCAAGGGCGAGAACAAGCCAATCGCGCCGGGCGATCTCGCCAGCGCGCTCGGCGCCGACCAGATCGACAGCCTGTCCGCCCAGAGCGGCCTGTCGCGCGAAGAGCTGCTCTCCGGCCTCAGCCAGTATCTGCCGCAGGTGGTCGACCATTTGACGCCGGACGGACGGCTGCCGACCGAGAATGAACTCTCCGATCGGGTCTGATCGGTTCAAAGAGAGGGGAGCACAGTCATGAGCATGGGCGGCCTGTTTTGGATCATCCTGGTCGGCTTCATTGCCGGCCTCATCGCGCGCTGGCTGTCGCCGGGGCCGAACAATCCGAGCGGCTTCATCCTCACCACCATCCTCGGCATTGCCGGCGCGTTTCTGGCCACCTGGATCGGCCAGGCCATCGGCCATTACAGCCCCGACCAGGGCGCCGGCTTCATCACCGCAACCATCGGCGCAGTGGTGGTGCTGTTCATCTGGAATCGGCTGGTGGCGAGCGGCGTGATCAAGGGGTAGCGCTTAGAAGCGGTAACGACGAGAGCACGCCACCTCCTCATCGTCATGCCCGGGCTTGACCCGGGCATCCACGTCCTTCGACCCGAGCGGCCTCACGTGGATGGCCGGGTCAAGCCCGGCCATGACGCGGAGAGGGCGTATCGGGTCTCACGTAATCAAATGCATCCCCGCATCCATGCGCACGACTTCGCCGGTCATGTTGCTGGACGCCGGCAGCGCCAGGAAGCAGACGAGCTGGGCGATGTCCTCCGCGGATGATGCGACCTTCAGCGGCACCTTCGCCACCACGCTGTCGCGCACCTGCTTGGCCTGCGCCTCGCCGCGGCCCTTGGTGAACCAGGGCGTATCGATGTAGCCGGGGCAGACCGTGTTGACGCGGATCAGCGGCGCCAGCGCGCGCGACAGCGACAGCGTCATGGTGTTGAGCGCGCCCTTGCTCGCGGCGTACGCAATCGACGAGCCGACGCCGCTGATGCCGGCGACCGAGGAGACGTTCACGACCGCAGATGGGCGCCCTGAAGCCTTGGCGGCGGCTTCGAGCAGGCTGCGCGCCGCGCGCACCATCTGGAACGGACCGATGGTGTTGACGCCGTAGACCCGCTGGAAATCTTCCGCCGACAGACCGTCGAGATCGGCGTGAGCCACATGTTTGGTGGTGCCGGCATTGTTGACGAGGACGTCGAGCCGGCCCCAGCCGCTCGCCGCCGCGACGATCTTGCGGCAATCCTCATCCTTGGAGACGTCGCCCTGTGCGACCAAAACCTCCGCGGCGCCGGCCTTGCGGCAGGTCTCGGCCGTCGCCTCGGCTTCCTTGTGGCTCGACGAATAGTTGATGACGAGCCGCGCCCCGCTGCGGGCGAGAATCTCCGCAGTCGCTGCACCCAGCCCGGATGCCGACCCCGTCACGATTGCGCACAAGCCGTCTTTTACCATCCGGATTTCCTTCCCCTGTATCTGGTGTGGCGTCCTGTTTAGCGAGTTTGCCGCGCCCTGCAAATCGAGCAAACTCCGCTAAGCGGAATTAGCATTTCCTGAAGCCTGGCCCCATGCCCACGCCGCAGATGGACCTGCGATCAACGCTTGTCAGGGCCATGGCTTTTTCCGATCATCGGGCGCAAGAAGAGACTGCGCACTGGCCGATCAGACCGGACGCGCCAATGGCAAGATACGGGGAACGCTGTGGCGGAGAGTGACAATATCGTCGTCGAGACCGCGGAGAAAATCTTCGCAGATCTCGCCGATCCGCAATCCATCAACAACGACAAGAACAACTCCTGGCAGGCGCCGCTGTGGCAGGCGCTGAGCGAAGCCGGCCTGCCGCTGTCCTGGGTGCCGGATGATGTCGGCGGCTCGGGTGCGAGCCTCGCCGACGGCTTTGCGCTGCTGAACGCCGCCGGCCGTTTCGCAGTCGCGGTGCCGCTGGCTGAGACCATGCTGGCGGGATGGCTGCTGGCACAGGCCAAGATCACATCGCCCGAAGGCGAGATGACGGTCGTGCCGGCGTCGCCGAAGGACAGCATCGCCCTCGATGCCGACGGTGCGCTCTCCGGCCGTGCGCGCGGCGTGCCCTTTGCCAAGACGGCGAAGCATTTTGCCGTGCTGGCGCACGGCAAGGACGGTGTTTCCATCGCGCTGATCGACGCGGCCAAGGCGCGGATCGAGGCCGGGCTCAATGTCGGCTACGACCACAGCGATACCGTCACGCTTGACAAGGTCCAGCCCGTCGCCATCAAGCCCGCGCCGAAGGGCTTTGAGCAGACCCATCTGATGCTGATGGGCGGCGTCGCGCGCAGCCTCCAGATCGCCGGCGCGCTGGAATCCATGCTCGACATCTCCGTGCGCTATTCCAACGAGCGTGTCGCCTTCGAGAAGAAGATCTCGAAATTCCAGGCCGTGCAGCACAATCTCGCGCGCCTTGCCGGCGAATCCGCCGCGGCGCTTGCGGCGGCGACGTCCGCCGCCGACGCCATCGCCAATGCAAGATCGTTCAACGACGAGATCTATCTCGAGGCCGCCTCGGCAAAGATCCGCTGCGCGGAAGCCGCCGAGAAAGGCGGCGGCATCGCGCATCAAGTCCATGGCGCGATCGGCTTCACCATGGAGCACATCCTGCACCGCTATTCGCTGCGCGCGCTGGCCTGGCGCGACGATTTCGGCTCGGAAAGCTACTGGGCCGTCGAGCTCGGCAAGCTCGTCGCAAGCCGTGGCGCCGACGAATTGTGGCCGCTCGTGGCATCGCGCTGATCCGGGAGAGAGACACAATGACTGCTGCCCTCCGTTTCGATCCGATCCGCCTGCCCGAGAAATGCGAGCAATTGCGCAAGGAAGTGCGCGCCTTCCTCGCCGAGGAGATCGCCGCCGGCACTTTCGATCCGCACAAGCCCAATCGCGAGGACACCGACGCGCCGGAATTTTCCCGCCGGGTCGGCGCCAAGGGCTGGCTCGGCATGACCTGGCCGAAAAAGTATGGCGGCCAGGAACGCTCCTTCCTCGAGCGCTACGTGGTGACCGAGGAGATGCGCGTCGCCAACGCGCCGACGCGGCGCTTCTTTGTCGCCGACCGCCAGAGCGGGCCGGTGCTTTTGAAATACGCGCCCGAGCACATCAAGATGGAGATCCTGCCGCGGATCTGCCGCGGCGAGATCTGCTTTGCGATCGGCATGAGCGAGCCGAACTCCGGCTCCGACCTGTTCGCGGCGAAGACGCGCGCGACCAAGACCGAGGGCGGCTATCTCATCAACGGCACCAAGATCTGGACCTCGTCGGCGCATATCGCCGACTACATGATCGCGATCTTCCGGACCTCGCCGCCGACCAAGGAAAACCGCCGCCACGGCCTGACCCAGTTCCTAGTCAAGATGAAGCAGCCGGGCATCAAGGTGAACCCGATCGGCCAGATCACCGGCCAGTACGAGTTCAACGAGGTGGTCTTCACCGATCACTTCATCCCTGATGATCACGTGCTCGGCGAGGTCGACGGCGCCTGGAAGCAGGCGACGAGCGAGCTCGCCTATGAGCGCTCGGGTCCCGAGCGCTTCCTCGAAACCTATTACGTGCTGACCGAGCTTGTCCGCGCGGTCGGCCCCAACCCGGACACGCGCAGCGCCGAGGGCATCGGCCGCCTGGTCGCGCAGCTCCACACCATGCGGCGCATGTCGGTCTCGGTGGCCGGCATGCTGGAAGCGGGCAAGGAGCCGGTGGTCGAGGCATCCATCGTCAAGGACATCGGCACGGTCTGGGAGCAGCAGCTGCCGCATCGCGTGCGCGATCTCGCCGCATTCGTCGAGGAGACCGCGACCAACCGTGAGACGCTGGAGCGGCAGCTCGACTTCGCGATCAAGACCGCGCCGAAACTTACCATCCAGGGCGGCACCACCGAGGTGCTGCGCGGCATCATCGCCCGCGGATTGGGTCTGCGTTAAGTCAATCGAGGATCATCATGAGCACCTATCAAGATATCGGCGTCGAGAAGGTCGGGCATGTCGGCACCATCGAGATCCGCCGTCCGCCGCTCAACTTCTTCGATATCTCGCTGATCAACCAGATCGCGGACGCGCTCGACGAGTTCGATCGCGACATCGAGATCCGTGCGTCCGTGCTCTCCGCGCAGGGCAAGGCGTTCTGCGCCGGCGCCAATTTCGGCGATCCGGCGCGGCAGGCCCAGGAGGCGCGCGAAGCGGAGAAAAAGGGAGATCCGGCCGACAGTCTCGGCCCGATCAACCATCTCTACATCCAGGCCGTGCGCATCTTCCGCGCCAAGAAGCCGATCGTTGCCGCCGTGCAGGGCGCGGCCATCGGTGGCGGTCTCGGGCTTGCAGTGTCGGCCGATTTCCGCGTCACCTGTCCCGAAGCGCGCTTCTCCGCAAACTTCACCAAGCTCGGCTTCCACCCCGGCTTCGGCCTGACCGTGACGCTGCCGGAGCTGATCGGCAAGAACAACGCCGAGCTGATGTTCTATACCAGCCGCCGCGTCACGGGCGAGGAAGCCTACAAATGGGGCCTCGCCAACGAGCTGGTGCCGCAGGACCAGGTCAAGGCGGCCGCGATGAAGCTCGCCGGCGAGATCGCCGAATGCTCCCCGCTCGGCCTGCTCTCCACCCGCGCCACGATGCGCAATGGCCTTGCTGACCGCGTGATGGCCGCGACCAATCACGAGCTCGCCGAGCAGACGCGGCTGCGCGCGACGGACGATTTCAAGGAGGGCGTGAAAGCCACGGAAGAGCGCCGCGCGGCGAATTTCAAGGGAAAGTAAGCCGGGGCAGTAGGGTGGGCAAAGGCGCAAAGCGCCGTGCCCACCATCGCTTCATTTGTGTGGCGGAATTGGTGGGCACGCGTCGCTTTGCCCACCCTTGTATTAGCGCGCCGGGTTAGGATGGCCATGTTCCATGAGGAATGGCCCAGCCCGGGTGGCCACCCGAACTGGGCCGCCGATCGATCGGATCGATGCCCACCGAAGCCTTG